>BNJV01002500.1_pt1 | contig 390093 bp, 428 predicted proteins | sample 8540591 | NCBI WGS metagenome assembly BNJV01 (sample SAMD00202457, study PRJDB9452) | human saliva metagenome | host: Homo sapiens
TCGATCATGTTGTTTTATTTTCCTTTCTTTTGATGTTTCACATCAGTTAGCAAGCGAGGGTAACTTATAATAACTGTTTAGCTTCAATGGCTTTGGTTTGTCTGTATTCAAATGCCTCAGCATCTTCATTCAGCTCAACCATTAATTCTTTATGGTCTGCTAAAATACTTCTAATTTTCTCAAAAGGAACTTTGAAATACTCTTTTCGTCCATTCACCTTATTTACTTTATAATGAGCAAGTTGATTGTGCAATTCTGTTTCTAGTGCAAATGCTTCCTCACTAAATATCAACGCATGAACATCAAATTGGAATGGTACAGATGCACTGCTCAATTCCCTAATTCGTTCCAATGGCTCTAAACGGCGAGTTACACCAATTTTATATACATACTCGCCAAAAGAACCTATGTTAGATATCACATACACATAACCTGCCGTTGCATGGCCTTCTCGATAGTCAATATCTTCTTCGATTTCGTCTAATTCAGATAGTTTATCTTGATATTCAGTCAATTGGCGTCTGAGTTCATCTACTTCATCATCTTTTGCTTCTTTCAGTAACTCTGTTACTCTGGCAACCATATTCTTAAAGTGATCTCTGTCCTTCTCCAATTGTTTTCGTTTCGCTTTAATCTCAGCTTGAAGTTTTTTATCTTCTCGCTCCTTTTCACGTTGTTCACGAAGCAACTCTTTTTCTTCTTGTTTCTGAAGTTCGTACTCAGCTGCTAAACGTAGCTCTTCAATTTTCAAGTCCAAATATGGATAAGTGATTTCAATTAAATTCCGTGAATACATTTTATTCAACTGTTCAAACACTTTTCTTAAAGCTTTAATTTTATTGTCAACATTTACCACTGAAACCTTAACTAAAAGAGCATCAGCTTCACCATTAAAGCCTCGTAAAGCTGCTTTAATTAGTTGATTCTGCATAGCCTTTCCTTTACTTTTACTATTATCTAAAAGCATAGGCGTGATTATTCTGCCAGCAGTTCCATTTTTAACCATGGACTTTTGTTGCATTCTTAAAGAATCTAATTTATCTTTATACTTTGTACTATCAGAAAAGCTATATTGTCTTTCAAAGAAACCAAATTCCTGCAAATTTAGATTGCCATTTGCCACAGCAATTTCTTCATTTAATCGAGCCAACTCATTCCTCTTTTGGGTAAGTTCAGTATCTAGCGAGATTACTTCTTTCCCTTTTCTTATTTGTTGCTCTAATTTGGCTAAATCTATCTTTTTTATTTCAATATCATTAGTAAGCTTCTGTAACTTAGCTTCTAATATTTCATCTTTTGGTTTTCCGAAATTAAATAATCCCATAATTTTTACTCAAACTCTTCTTTCCCAAACTCCTCAACCTCATCCGGCACATCACTAAACAAAGTCACATGTCCCATCTTGCGGTTGTGCTTCGCTTCTATTTTACCATACAGATGGAGGTGGGCGCTTGGATTTTCTGTGACATATTTTTCAGCAGCATCGACATGCTGGCCAAGAACATTGAGCATAACGGCTGGGGCATGCAATTTGATAGCTGGCAATGGCGCTCCCAGAACGCCTAAAATATGGGTATCAAACTGCGAAAAGTCACAAGCTTCAATCGAGTAGTGACCTGAATTGTGTGGACGTGGGGCAATCTCATTGACAATGATGTCATCAGCTGTCGCAAACATTTCCACACAAAGGGTTCCAGACAAGTTCAGCTGTTCAGCAATTCGCACTGCCATAACTTTAGCTTCTCCGCTAGACTCTCAGAAATGCGAGCTGGTACGATAGTTTTAGAAAGGATGTTGTTGCGGTGGATATTTTCCTGAACCGGGAAAACTGTCACGTCCTTGCCATTTCCGGACACGATGACAGAAATTTCAAGGTCAAAATTGACAAATTCTTCCAAGACACAGTCTGCTGAATCAGCTAGCGCATAGGCTTCTCCCAAGTCTGCTTCTGAGCGAATGACCTTTTGTCCATGCCCGTCATAGCCGCCTGTCGCAGTCTTGAGGACATAGTTTTTGGACAGGTCGATATCTGCCAAGTCTTGGCTTGAGGTCACAACCTTGTAAGGGGCAACAGTGACTTGGGCCTTGTTTGAGAGAAAATCCTTTTCAAAGATGCGATTTGGGAGATGCGAAGCAGATCTGTCCCTTGAGGGAGCTGACCATCCTTGATCACAGCATCCAAACCGTCAGCATCGACATTCTCAAACTCATAGGTGAGGACATCGCAACGCTCAGCTAACTGACGGAGGGCGTCCACATCATTATAAGGAGCCACGATGATTTCCGCTACACGAGAGGCCGGGCAATCAGCCGCAGGATCCAGCGCTATAACCTTGTGTCCCATGTAGATAGCAGAAATGGCCATCATCTGACCAAGCTGACCGCCACCGATAATTCCGATTGTTTTAGATGAGCTCATTTGTCGACTCCTCTGCGATTTTTCCTTGTGCTTCTGCGAAATCTGCCAAGGCTGTCGCAATAGCCTGGTCCTCTACTGATAGGAGACGGAGGGCAAAGAGGGCAGCGTTGGTCGCACCTGCTTCACCGATAGCCATGGTCGCAACAGGCACACCGCCTGGCATCTGAACGATGGAATAAAGTGAATCCACACCACTAAGAGCACGAGATTTGACAGGCACCCCAATGACTGGAAGGGTTGTTTTGGCAGCAACCATACCTGGCAAGTGCGCAGCACCACCAGCACCAGCGATGATGACCTTGATGCCACGACTACGTGCTTCTTCCGCATGTTTGAACATGAGGTCCGGCGTCCGATGAGCGGAAACAACTTTCTTCTCGTAGACAACGCCGAAGCGGTCTAGGACTTCTGCTGTTTTTTGCATGGTGCCCCAGTCGGATTTTGAGCCCATGATGATGGAAATTACTGGTTTCATTTCTTCTCCTTTTTTAATAATCGTCTATTGTAGTGCGGACGTAAGCGACCGCCTATGGCGTTCCATTACTAAAACTGGAGCCTAAGTCTCCAGTTTTCCGCTCCTAGTAGCTCTGCCACTAGGAGTTCCACTACTGCGACGATTATCCTATACTAGCTCGCTAACGCTCGCAATCAAACGACCATTATCTTAGTTTGGCTCGCTTTCGCTCGCCACGTCAAATATGTCTGTTAATCTTTTATGGCCTTGCTTCCGATATCTGTTCGGTAGAAGAGGCCTTCTGTGTTTTGTTGGTCGAGTTGGCTGTAGATGATATTTTGCCCGTCTTTGACGGTGTCTGCTGTGGTGACCAGCATGTAGACACGTCCTCCGTTTGAAAGAAGGTCTTGGCCATTTTCAGCGAATTTAGCACCGGCATAGTAAGTGATGATGTCGCCCTCTGTCTTGGCTGGAAGTTTGACACCCTTCTCATAAGCGAGTGGGTAACCGTTTGATGCGACAACCACGCCAAGTGTCACCCCCTTGTCCGTCCATGTGATAGCTGGCTCTCTACCATCCAAAAATATCAGTAATATTTTGCGCAAAATCAGATGTCAAACGAGGCAAGATGATTTGCGTTTCAGGATCTCCGAAGCGAGCGTTAAACTCGATAACTTTGGGTCCATCAGCTGTCAAGATAAGCCCCGCGTAAAGGACACCAAGATAGGGGCGCCCTTCTTTAATCATACCCTCTAGTACTGGCTTGACAATAGTCTTAACCGCTGTATCAACGACACTCTGTGGCAAGTGTGGAACTGGCGCGTAGGCCCCCATCCCACCAGTGTTAGGGCCCCTTGTCACTATCGTAGGCACGTTTGTGGTCCTGAGCTGTTGGCATGATGTAGAACTTGTTCCCATTGACAAAGGTAAAGAGAGAACTCTTCTCCGTCAAGGAATTCCTCGATGACCACACGCGCACCTGAGTCACCGAATTTATTGTCCAAAAAGCATCTCATGAGCAGCTTCGACGGCTTGCTCAACTGTCTCCGCAACGACAACACCTTTCCCAAGAGCCAAACCGTCTGCCTTGACTACGATTGGAGCGCCTTTTTTTCTTCGATATAGGCCTTGGCTTCCTCGAAATCTGAGAAGGTCCCATAGGCTGCTGTCGGAACATCGTATTTGACCATGATTTCCTTAGCAAAATCCTTGGACCACTCAAGCTCCGCTGCAGCCCTAGTCGGACCAAAAGCCTTGAGACCAGCTTTATTAAAATCATCCACGATCCCAGCCGCAAGGGCATCATCTGGCCCGATAAAGGACCAAGCAATATCGTTGGCTTTTGCAAACTCAATCAATTTGGAATGTTCGGAAATAGAGATATTTACCAGTTCCAGACCATCCAGAGTCATCCCGTCATTCCCAGGAGCTACAAAGACTTTTTCAACGTCTTTTGACTCAAGCAACTTCTTAGCAATGGCATGTTCACGACCACCTGAACCGACAACTAACAGCTTCATAATTCATTTCCTCAAAAATACTAATTTAATCTAGATTTGAGTACACACTCAATTAATAACTTCTACTCAAAAATACCTAATGATTAATACGAATATCATTTTCTTTTAAGTATTTCCTACATTTTTTGTATTGCTCTATATAGTAACCATTATTTACTTCTTGATACGTTAAACAATCAACCCCATCTAAAATTTCTAAAGTAGCTTCCGATTTTGACAAATTTTTGTAAATTAGCATAAGCAAATGATAAGAACCATCGACTCCTAAAAACAAAATAAACACAAAAGCTGCGTCCCTTTCTGGAGCATTTGCTCTTAGACTATTTGGCCCTATAATCACTTTCTTTTGAATACTGGAAGGTTTTAAACCATTAATTTTATTATTTAAATGAATATGAATAGCCTCAACTGTTTCAAAATAAGGATACTCTTTTTTGTTATCGTAAGAAACATTATCTAGATATGGATATGGAATAATCATATAGTCCCTTTGAATAGAACCTGAATTTACAAATACTCTTAATTGAGGAAGTTTTAGTTTTTTCTTCAAACCACTCACAGAAACTTTCGCTTCTCGATAGCCTTCGATTTCCCATGATAATGATAGAGGAGCTCTATGATCACTTTTTCTCCCGTTTATCCATTGCAAATATCCCAGCAATACACTTAATGCAAATGCTAATGAACTAATCACTAAAGAAAGATTAATATTATTAAATTCCTGTGATATCTGACTAAATACACTAAATTTCCACGCTAATAAGCTTATTGCTAATAATAAAATTATCAACACAAAAATTTTTATTTTTTTATTCATTATGAAATCTTCCCTTTTATTTTCTTAATGTCTAAAATGTCTCACGCCTGTGAAGACCATGGTCAAGCCATATTTGTCAGCAGCTTCGATAGATTCTTGGTCACGGACTGATCCTCCTGGCTGGATGATGGCCTTGATCCCTGCTTTGGCGATTTCTTCCACGTTATCCGCAAACGGGAAGAAAGCATCAGAAGCAAGAACAGCGCCGTCAAGACGGTCTTTAGCTTGGTCAATGGCGATACGAACCGAAGCCACACGGTTGGTTTGACCAGGGCCAACACCAAGTGTCATGTGGTCATTAGTGATGATGATACCGTTTGATTTCACGTACTTGATGGCTTTCCAAGCAAACTCAAGAGCAGTTGCTTCTGTCTCTGTTGGTTGGCGCTTGGTCACCACTTGCCAGTCAGCTGGATTTTCTTTGACCACGTCTTGGTTTTGCACGAGGAGTCCACCGACAACACCTGTGTATTCTGCTTCCACTTCGCTCGCATCTTGAGCGTCAAATGGCAAGGCAAGGATGCGCAAGTTTTTCTTTTTGTTGGTCAAAATGGCTAGCGCCTCATCCGTATAGCTTGGCGCGATGATGATTTCAAGGAAAACACCGTGCATCTTCTCAGCTGTCGCAGCATCTACCTCACGGTTAAGAACGACGATCCCACCGAAGATAGAAACTGGGTCAGACTCATAAGCGTAGTCCCAAGCTGTTTCGATATCGTCAGCTTGACCGATACCACATGGGTTCATGTGTTTGAGAGCCACAACAGTTGGACGTTCTTTGAAATCGCGGATGATACGGATGGCAGCGTCAGCATCACGGATATTATTAAAGGACAATTCTTTACCGTTAAGCTGTTTAGCGGAAGCAATCGAGTAGTCAGTTGGCAAGCTTTTTGGTAGAAATCAGCGTCTTGTTGAGGGTTTTCCCCGTAACGCATAGCTTGTTTAAGGTCATAGGTTAAAGTAAGTTTTTCAGGTTTGCTTTCACCCACTTGAGCTGTGAAGTATTCTGCAATCAAGGCATCATAAGCCGCTGTGTGACGAAAAACTTTGGCTGCCAACCGTTGGCGCGTTTCGTAACTTGTTTCACCGTTTGCTGACAATTCGTCAAGAACAACAGCATAGTCAGCAGGATCTACAACAACTGTTACGCTAGCGTGGTTTTTAGCTGCTGAACGAAGCATTGATGGCCCACCGATATCGATGTTTTCAACCGCGTCCGCATAGGTCACATCTGGTTTGAGGATAGTTTCTTTGAATGGGTAAAGGTTTACCACAACAAGGTCGATCAATTCGATATTATTGTCCTTAGCCGCTTGAAGGTGGCTATCAAAGTCACGACGAGCGAGGAGACCACCGTGGATATTTGGATGAAGAGTCTTCACACGACCGTCCATCATCTCTGGGAAACCAGTCACATCATCGATGGCAATGGTATCTACCCCAGCATTGTCAAGGGCAACCTTGGTACCACCTGTTGAGATGATATCCCAACCAAGTTTTTTGAGTTCTTGGGCAAATTCAACAATGCCCGCTTTATCTGAAACACTAATTAGTGCGCGTTTAGTCATTTTTCTTCCTTTCCTTGATTCAAGAGGCTCTTTCACATCATTTAAACTAGAGACTGACGATGATAGTCTGTAAGCTGATTTCCAAGTTTTTTTGTAATAGTTTTCTGACTTCAAGCTTACTTGTTTCACTTTCATAAACACTTCGCAGTTCGGCATCTGTCGCACCAATCAGGGTTACAAACTCCACTTTTTCCATGCGGAGTATCAATGGTATTAGCTAAATCATCAGCAGCAGTCAAGAATCCTGTCAGATTAGATTTCTGCTTAGCATCAATCCCTACTGTTTGCTTGGTATAAATGTATTCTTCTGGTAACACCACTGTCCCTGTTTGAAAAATATATCTTGCCACATACTGCAGTAAACCACAGCCATTTTTAATTTCTTCTTCGTCGTTAGTTGATTTCTTTAACTTAAAAGTCAATTCAATTCCATAACCACTGTACTCAGGGTCTTCACTTTCTTTTGTATATAACTCTGATAAGCCATAGCTGACAAAATGCCAAAACTCTCCTGCATCATAAACACTGATACCATCTAGCGGATCCGGACCACCTAACATATACTTGATGACTGTTCCATAATGGCGAGGATTGGGCTGATCAGGATATAAACGGTTAAATTCTGCATCAATCGCATCCCATCCAGGAGCACTATCATCTGTTTCTTCGGATCCAACAACAATCTTGTCTTCATCTTCAGTAGGCTTCTCTTTATCAGAAGATTTCTTCTTAAAAAAATCAAATAAACCCATAAACTTCTCCTTAGTTGCTACCTTTGGGGTTGTCATAAAATCATCTCTGATTTCATTTTTATCTTCTCTCTACTCCCAAACTATCCAAGACTTCTGGATAGAGCTTATACTCTGTTTCATGGATACGGGTCTCGAAAGTATCAAGGGTATCCCCTTCAAGGCGGGGTACACGGACTTGTCTGATGACCTTACCGGTATCAACACCAGAATCCACCCAGTGAATAGTCACGCCAGACTGGTCCACACCTGCATTCCAAGCATCCTCAATACCATGAGCGCCTGGAAATTCAGGGAGATAAGCTGGGTGAATATTGATGATGCGACCTTCATAAGCCGCTAGCAAGGTTGGACCAACGATTTTCATATAGCCTGCGAGACAAACCAAGTCAATTTGGTGCTCATCTAAGAGTTCGACGATGGCTCCTTCGTAGTCTGCTTTGCTCTCAAACTCCTTGAGTTCGAAGGCATAGGATAAAACTCCAAGATTTTCGGCACGCTCAAGTACATAGGCATCCCGGTGATCTGAAAAGACAAATTCTACTGGAAATTGTTCCGCAATCACCTGAAAGTTTGAGCCGTTGCCAGAGGCAAAAACAGCAATCTTTTTAGCCATTATTTAATCACCACACTTGCATCTGTCTTCTTGACAATACGACCGATTTCATAAACAGGTTCGTCAAGAAGTTCTTTGACACGTTCCACGTTTTCTGGTTTCACTGCAAGCATGAGACCAATACCCATGTTGAAGATTTCAAACATTTCTTCGTGTTTGATTTGACCATATTTTTCAAGGGCTTTGAAAATTGGAAGGACAGGGACTTTGCTTTCCTCAATTTCAGCAGCCAAGTCATCTGCAAACATACGAGGGACATTTTCGATAAAACCACCACCTGTGATGTGGGCAATCCCGTTAACCAATTCTTCTTTGATGAGTGGCAAAACTGCTTTGACGTAGATACGAGTTGGCTCCAAAAGAACGTCTTTAAGTTTTTTGCCTTCCAGTTCTGGGAGAACTTCTTCACCTGTGTAATCAGCAAAGACACGACGCACGAGTGAGTAACCATTTGAGTGGATACCGCTTGAGGCAAGTCCAAGAAGCACATCACCTTCAGCCACTTTTGAACCATCGATGATTTGAGATTTTTCTGCAACACCAACAGCAAATCCAGCCAAGTCATAGTCGTCTTCACCGTACATACCAGGCATTTCAGCAGTTTCCCCACCGATAAGGGCTGCACCAGCTTGCACACAACCTTCGGCCACACCAGCAACTACTTGTTCTAACTTAGCTGGTTCATTCTTACCAGTTGCGACATAGTCAAGGAAGTAAAGGGGCTCAGCACCTGCAGCGATAATATCGTTGACACACATAGCCACACAGTCTTGACCGATCGTATCGTGCTTGTCGTACTTGATAGCTAGCATGAGTTTAGTTCCGACACCGTCCGTCCCTGAGATCAAGACCGGCTCTTTGACACCTGTTTTTGAAAGGTCAAACATACCACCGAAGCCACCAAGAGCTCCCATGACACCCGCACGCTCCGTACGTGCTACGTGTTTTTTAATCCGTTCTACAACCTCATAACCCGCTTCAACATCCACACCCGATTGAGCATACGCATTCTTATTTGTCATTTGTTTATTCCTTTTCCTTTCCTTCAATGGGAAATTTTATTTGTAAAAACTCGTTTTTTCTTCTAAGCTTCTACGATATTCTTCTGCATAGTCATAGAGAGGAGTTGGATATTTTCCATCAAAGTAAGCCACACAGAGACCACCGTTCGGCGCATCTGTTTCGATGCCGATAGAATCAATCAAGCCATCAATCGAAAGATAAGTCAGACTATCCGCACCAATGATTTGGCAAGTTTCCTCAACGGTATGATTAGCCGCAATCAGCTCCTGACGTGTCTGGATATCAATCCCGTAAAAACATGGATAGGCAAGAGCAGGACTCCCGATGGCAACGTGTACTTCTGATGCCCCCGCTTCTTTCAAAAGTTGGACAATGCGACGAGATGTTGTTCCTCGCACGATAGAGTCATCAATCATAACCACGCGTTTTCCTTTAACCACACCAGAAACGGCAGACAATTTCATCCGAACCCCTTGCTCGCGTAATTCTTGAGTCGGCTGGATAAAGGTCCGTTGCGTATATTGGTTCTTGATGAGCCCCATTTCATTTGGCAGACCTGATTCTTCCGCAAATCCCATAGCTGCGCTAAGAGAGGAGTTTGGCACCCGACTACGATATCAGCTTCATACTTGAACTCACGTGCCAGTTGAGCTCCCATTCTCTTACGAGCCGTATGGACATTGACACCATGGATGTTAGAGTCGGGACGGGCAAAATAGATATACTCCATGGAACAGATAGCCAGCTGAGTATCATTTGTATAGCTGTCATACTGGATGCCATTGTCATCAATAATGACAATCTCGCCTGGTTTTACGTCGCGAATCCACTCAGCACCGATGACTTCAAAGGCACAGGTTTCAGATGAAACCACTACTGCTCCATTAGCCATTTTCCCGATTGACAGAGGACGGAACCCATTTGGATCAAGCGCTGCAATTAACTTATCTTCAAACATCAAGAGATAAGCAAAACCACCTTTAACAAGACTGAGTGCTTCCTTGATTTTACCCATCAGGTTTGGATTGTGGCTACGGCGAATAAGGTGAGCCAAGATTTCAGAGTCAGAGGTTGAGCTGAAAATCGCTCCTCTTTGTTCCAATTCTTGCTTGAGCGATTCTGCATTGGTCAGATTCCCATTGTGAGCCAAACCAAACTGCATGTCGTGAAAGCGGAAGAGGAAAGGTTGGATATTGTCTACAGAAGCTTCTCCCGCAGTCGCATAACGCACGTGCCCAATCGCTCCAGTTCCTGTCAATTTATCCAAATTCGCAGGATTTTTGAAGACTTCTGATAAAAGCCCCATATCACGATGACGCTTCAATTTCCCTTGGTCATTGGAGAGGATTCCTGCCCCCTCCTGACCACGGTGCTGAAGACTATGGAGTCCAAAATAGGTCAATTTGGCAGCGTCTGGGTGACCCCAGATGCCAAAAACACCACATTCTTCATTAAGAGATTTTACTTCGTATGTCATTTTATATACCTAATTTTTATTTGTGTATCATTCCTTAACGATACTAGAGCGGAATGATACGGTAGAAGCTCGTTTCACTCGCAACAATAAATCATTTGCAATTGTCGTAAGTTACATCTACTTGATTTTACATTTACTGATGGTTATCTATTAGAAAATCTGCAAAGCCTATTTTCCAGTAAAGTATTTAACCGCTGATGCAAAGAGGTGTTGGTCTTTATTTCCTGGAATATTTTGGAAAAGACCGTCTTCGAAACGTTCTGAGTGACCCATCTTCCCAATAATTTGACCGTTCTTACTTGTGATACCTTCAATCGCATTGACAGATCCGTTAGGATTGTATTTTGAATCCATGCTTGGTTTTCCTTCGAAGTCCACGTATTGGCTAAAGATTTGACCATTATCTCGGAGCTCCGCAAATTCCTCAGCTGTCACGACAAACTTACCTTCACCATGTGATACTGGGATGGCATGGATGTCACCAACTTTCACGCCAGCAAGCCATGGTGAGTTGGTATTGGCAATACGTGTTTCAACCATCTTAGCCACGTGTTGGTTGGCATCATTGTAGAAGAGGGTTGGACTAGTACTGCTTGCATCTTCAAAGTTCCCATATGGAAGAAGACCTGATTTGACAAGAGCTTGGAATCCGTTACAGATACCGATAATCAAACCACCACCTTCGATGAAGCTATCGATAGCTGCACGTACTTTTTCATTGAGCAAGATGTTCACGATAAATTTAGCTGATCCATCTGGTTCATCCGCTGCTGAGAAGCCACCTGCAAAGAAGATAATGTTAGCTTTTCCGATATTGTCAACCATGGTGTCAACAGACTTGACAATCGCTTCTTCATTCAATGTTACAAATGGTACTAAGTTGACTTTCGCACCTTCTTTTTCAAAGGCCTTAGCAGAATCGTACTCAGAGTTAGTACCTGGGAATACTGGGATGTAAACCACTGGTGTCTCAACTGTTTCTTTAGCTTTGATCACAGCATCTGATGCCACAGCAGGTACTTCTTCCAACTCAGTTGCTTGTGCAAATTCCGTTGGGTAAACCTCTTCCAATTTACCTTGGAAGGCACTGTCAAGTTTGTGTCCATCAAGCGTTACACCATTGACAGCTAAGTGTAAAGTCAGCTGCTGTTTGTCCGATCTTGGCAACACCTGACAATATCTTCAGGCGATGTGAAGACGAATCCACCCAATTGAGCTGTCAAGGCTAGTGTCAAGATCTTTCTAATTCAACGTTAGCTCCGATATGGTTCCCAAATGTTGCAAGGGCAAGGGCTTCAACGACACCACCATATTTGACAGCTGATGCAGCTGTCACTTTATGGTCAGCTTGGATGGCTTCAAATTGAGCAAAGTTAGACTTGATGAGATCAAAGTCAATTTCTTGTGCCAAAGCTTGACCTGGGATGTAGTAGATGTTTTCACCAGCAGTCTTGAACTCAGGAGAAAGAACTTTACGGCTATCTGCTGTTGTCACCCCAAAGGCAACCAAGGTTGGTGGTACTGTCAATTCTTCAAAGGTACCAGACATAGAGTCTTTACCACCGATAGATGGCAACCAAGTTGAATCTGAGCTTCAATGGATCCAAGAAGAGCAGCTACTGGTTGACCAAAACGCTCTGCTTGTTTATCCATACGCTCGAAGTACTCTTGGTAAGAGAAACGAGCCTTAGACCAGTTTGCACCAGCAGCAACCAAACGAGCGGTTGCTTCGATAACCGCATAAGCCGCACCATGATATGGAGACCATTCTGCTACATAAGGGTTGAACCCTTGTGCCATGACTGATGCCGTATGAGTCACACCATGTTGGACTGGCAATTTCTGTACGGAAGCTTCAGTTGGTGTGATTTGGTAACGACCACCAAGTGGGTGATTGACTGTTGAACGACCAACTGAGCTATCAAAGATGGTTTGTAACCCTTTTTGACTGGCATGGTTCAGGTCAGCCAAGACTTCAAGAGTATCCGCTTCAAGGGTTTCAGCAGATGTTTGACGTTCTTCTGGAAGCTTGACATCCTTGTCAACCACCTTAGCATCTACAACCACACGTACACCGTTTGTATCAAGGAAACGACGTTCCAAATCAACGATTGTTTCACCATTCCAGTGCATGACAAGATTTGGTTTTTCAGTTACTGTCGCAACGACAACAGCATCAATATTTTCTTTGTTACATGCTGCAACGAAGGCATCTACATCTTCTGGACGAACCACTACGGCCATCCGTTCCTGAGATTCAGAGATGGCAATTTCTGTACCGTTCAAACCTTGGTATTTCAATGGCACTTTGTCTAGATCAATTTCAAGACCATCTGCCAATTCACCGATAGCCACACAGACACCACCAGCACCAAAGTCATTTGATTTCTTGATAAGACGTGTCACATCCCCATTACGGAAAAGACGTTGAATCTTACGTTCTTCGATGGCATTCCCTTTTTGAACCTCAGCACCAGCTGTTTCAACAGATTCAACCGTTTGAACTTTAGAAGAACCTGTCGCACCACCGACACCGTCACGTCCAGTCTTACCACCAAGCAAGATAATCACATCACCTGCTTCAGGTTTTTCACGGACAACATTTTCCTTAGGAGCCGCACCGACAACTGCACCTAGCTCCATACGCTTAGCAACGAAACCTGGGTGGAAGTATTCACGAACATAAGTTGTCGCCAAACCAATTTGGTTACCATATGAAGAATAACCGTGAGCCGCTGTTTTAGAAATCACTTGTTGTGGCAATTTACCAGCGCGAGTTTCTGAAATTGGAGCTGTGATATCACCAGCACCTGAGATACGCATGGCTTGGTAAACGTAGGAACGACCTGACAATGGGTCACGAATGGCACCACCGATACAAGTAGCCGCTCCACCAAATGGTTCAATTTCCGTTGGGTGGTTGTGCGTTTCATTCTTGAACATGAGAAGCCATGGTTCTTTGACACCATTGACATCCACTTCAATTTCAACTGAGCAGGCATTGATTTCATCAGACACTTCCATGTCATCCAAACGACCATTAGCACGCTCATAACGGCCAAAAATAGTCGCCATATCCATCAAAGGTTTGAGGTTTTTCTGTACGTCCCAACTCATCACGCATGGCAATATACTTGTCATAAGTCGCTTGCAATTGTTTTTCAAATTTAGAAGCTGAGAAGTCGATGTTTTTCAACTCAGTCTCGAAAGTTGTGTGACGACAGTGGTCAGACCAGTAAGTATCCAACACCTTCAACTCAGTCTCAGTTGGCACACGTCCAATAGACTTGAAGTAATCTTGAATGAATAGAAGGTCATCCACTTCCATGGCCAATCCTTGCTCAGCCTTTATACTTAGCAAAATCTTCTGCCGTATAAGTTTCAAAGAAATCCAAAGCTTGGAATGGTCTTGTCAGACTCAGAGAAATCCTGTTTCGCAATACCAACAGTGATATCTTTGAAACGAGAGTCCACTGGGTTCAAGAGGTAGTTTTTGACAGCTTCCAACTCATTCGCATCAATATCCTTATTGACCAAGTAAAGTTGTGCTGTATTCACTGTTACATCATTTGAACTACCAAGCAAAAGCAAAGCTTCTTGTGAAGATGCCGCACGTTGGTCAAATTGACCAGGCAAAGCTTTCGATAGCAAAGAAAGCATACTTCTCAAGATCAGCCTGAACCGCAGCTTCATCCAAAAACAGTATCGGTCACCTGCTCAGAAAAAGATGTGTTTTTCCGCACGCGCAAACAAAGTCCTCTGCCAAATCAAAAGACATCGTAAACCTGAACAATCCGAAGATCCTTTCAAGGTTTTTCAACTGAAGATTATGCTGTAATTCCTTTTACTAAAGAGTCCGATTTCACACGAAAATCAGCTTTTTTTCTCAACGAAAATACGTTTATCCATTTTATTTCCTTTATCTATTTCTACTTAAAGATTGTAGTGACGACCAAGTTTCAAAAAAAACTTTACTTCAAAGCCCTGCAATTTCTCCAACACAACCTTGTACACATCTGTCAAGCTACCAAGATCACGACGGAAAACATCCTTGTCCATATGGTGCCCTTCCGCATCCCAAAGGCGGCAGTTATCTGGTGAGAATTCATCAGCCAAGATGATCTTGCCATCCTTATCAAAACCAAATTCCAATTTGAAGTCAATCAAGCGAAGACCAATTTGTGCAAACCAATCTTTCAGCAATTCATTGATACGACGCGTTTCTTCCTTGATATAAGCAATTTGTTCATCATTGGCAATTTCCAAGAACTTGACATGCTCATCGTTGATGAATGGATCGTCCAAATCATCGTTCTTGTAGTAAAATTCAACGATTGGAATCTCCAAGTCCAAACCTTCTTCAACGCCAAAACGTTTAGAAAAAGAACCTGCAGTCACATTACGTAGAACAACCTCCAAAGGAATGATAGTAACCTTCTTGTTCAATTGTTCGGTATCAGAAATACGTTCGATAAAGTGAGTCGCTACACCCGCAGCATTCAATTTTTCAAAAATAAGAGACGAAATCTGATTGTTGAGCACACCTTTCCCCTCAATGGTCTCTTTGCGAGCTCCATTCAGCATGGTGGCCTGGTCCTTATAAACGGACTTAATCACATGTTCGTCTTCTGTACTATAAATATCTTTTGCTTTCCCCGTATAAATTAATTGATCGGACATCTTCTTGTTCGCCTTTCATCTTTTATCCCTTTCAGTGTATCACAGAGAGGTTGTTTTTTCAAGTTAAATCCGTATCTTGTTCGCTTGTAACACAAAAATAATAAGAGATTGAATCAAAAAGATTCAACCTCTTATTTTTAGATGTTTGTTTGTTCGTAAAATCCGAACTTTATTTGCTTGTTTTCTTCAAAACGTAGTCTACCATATCTCCAACAGTTGCCATGGCATCAATATCCTTGTCTGGAATATTAATTTGATAGGCTTCTTCCAAATAAATAATGTATTCCATGAGATCAACGGAATCCACTTCCAAGTCTTTTCGTAAATCCAAATCCAAAGAGACCTCATAGTCAGATCCCTTATTATCTTGAATCAACCCTTCAACTAGTTTAAAAAAATTTCTTGATGACGACTCATTTCTCTTCCTCCAATTCTGATAATTCAACCACAGATTTACGAATAACATCTGTTTCCAACATGGTCCGGATCTGGCGGATTGTGCTATAGACTGCCTTGGCATCACTAGAACCATGGGTTTTTCACGACAGGGGCTTGCAAGCCAAACAAGACCGCACCTCCAACATCTGAATAATCCAAGGTCTTTTTTTCAAACCTCGTAGATCATTCTTCAAGAGGAAAGCTCCAATCTTAGCTTTCAACCCACCACCACTAAGGACCGTTTTCAACTGTTTAAATAGGCCCAGAGCAGTTCCTTCCATAGTCTTAAGGACAGCATTACCTGTAAATCCATCTGTCACAATGACGTCAGCAACTCCATCCATCAAGTCACGCGCTTCCACATTTCCTACAAAAATTAAGAGAAGGATCCGCTGCTAATAGTTGATAGGTCTCCTTGCGTAGGGGATCCCCTTTGCTTTCCTCTGTTCCGTTATTTAAGAGACCGATACGAGGCCGCTTAATGCCACGGACATTCTCTGCATAATAGGCTCCCATAATCGCATATTGGTGCAAGTGTGTTGGCGTATTTTCAGCATTTGCCCCCAGATCCAACATATCATAGCCCTTCCCATCAAGGGTAGGAAGAGTCGACATCAAACCTGGACGATCGATGACCTTGATCCGACCAACAATAAAGTAACCAGAGGCAAGAAGAGCACCTGTATTTCCCTGCAGAAAGCATAGCATCCGCTTCCCCATTCTTAACTGCATGAGCTGCTAAGACCATGCTAGCTTGCTTTTTTCCGACGAATCGCACTGAGTCGGCTCATCATCTGAGTTGATTTTTCTCATCCGTATGGACGATGGTTACCCGCTCAGTTGCTGTCAGGTATTGCTTAATTTTAGCCTCATCTCCGTACAAAATGACTTCAATATCCTTAAATTCTTGTATGGCTTGATTGACCCCTTCTACTAGGGCCTGTGGAGCATGATCTCCACCCATTGCATCAACTGCAATTTTTTTCATTTCTTACCTCCAGACTGATCTTTTAAGATCTCTCCCCAGCTTCCCAGGGAATCAATAAATTTCTTAGCTTTTTAGATGAATGCCGACATATTCATCATAGAGTTGGTCTAGGCACTTTCTCAACTCTTTCTTCATCGCATCATGGATGGAAATCGTCTCTAACTCACTAAATTTCACGGCTTGAAAACGATCCAGCAAATAGAGGGCATTTGGATCCCAGTGGGCCCGTCTTTCGTCACGATCATAATGATCTGGGCAAAGGACACCACCCAAGCGGAATGAAAAATCAAAAGGCAGCCCCACTCGATGACAGACACAACACTCATGGACGTTTAAGGCGACACCAAATCGGGATAAAATCTGCATTTCAAAAATATTGGTCAAGATTTCATAATCCAAGCCCCGATCCATCAATTGCAAGGTCTGCTCTAAAAAAGCAAATAAAGCTGGATCAGGTTGACGATCCTGTATACTAGCATCTGCCAAGGCCAGTATATAGGTTGCGTAGGAAAGACGAAAAAGATCTTGATTAATCACTTGGAAACTTTGAACCTCATGAATATCTTCGATATAGCTGAGTCCGTCATCATTGATTTTCAGATACATATCCGCTAAAGTCAAAGGTTGGATCATAGAATTCAACCGAGAACGATTGGCATGTTTCACGAAAAACATGAGCTTGCCAGCTTGCTCTGTAAAGATTTTAACCAGCTTATCGTCCTCTCGGTAATCCCGATGGTAGAGGACGATGCCACGACTCTCAATGCTCTCCAGCATGTTCTTTCATAAACTCCTTCAACCGACTCATCGCTTCTTGGATCACTTCCATACTTGCTGCATAGGACAAGCGCACATAGCCTTCTCCATATGGGCCAAAAGCCATTCCTGGGATAAAGGCAACAGCCTTTTCTTGGGCTAGGAGCTTCAAAAAATCGAAGGAATTTTGAAGATATCCTTGTGGGATCTTAGCAAAAATATAGAAGGCCCCGTCCGGGCGGATAATATCAAAGCCCATGGCAGACATTTCTTTGATGATATAATCTCGACGCTCTATGTATTCCCGTTTCATCGGCTCTGCGTCGTCTTTACCAACCGTTAAGGCTTCAATGGCTGCATACTGGTTCATGGTCCCCGCTGCAGTCACCAAGTACTGATGACTCTTGATTAATTGAGCTGTCAATGGAGCCGGCGCAAAGATAAAACCGAGTCTCCAGCCTGTCATAGCATGAGACTTAGATAAACCATTGATAATAATGGCTTGGTCCCGTAGATAGGATCCTAAGGAAACGTGAGGCTGACCTGTATAGGTTAGCTCTGAATAAACTTCGTCACAAACGACAAAGACTTCATATTTCTTCAAGACTCTAGCCAACTCCTGCATCTGCTCCTTAGAGTAGGTGACACCTGTCGGATTAGCTGGGTAGTTGAGAATAACCGCCTTGACGCGATCCCCTTGCTCTTCTAAGGCCTTTTCTAAAGCCTCTGGGCTGAGGATAAAGCGATTGTCTGTCGTATCGATTTCGACGACACTAGCCCCCATCAGTTTAATAATAGGTTCGTAACCAGGATAAGCAGGTGCTGGTAAGAGCACCACATCTCCCGGTTCCAATATAGCCGTCAAGGTCGCAGAAAGGGCCTCCGTTGCCCCAATGGTGACCAAAATTTCATCCTCTGGTCGATACTGTAGGTTATATTTTTCAGCGACAAACTGACTGGCAGCTTCTCGTAGAGCTAATAAGCCACTCATACCTGTATAATGACTCTGGTTGGCATCAATAGCTGCTTTTGCCGCTTCTTTTACATGATCTGGTGTCGTAAAATCTGGCTCGCCCAAGGTCAATCGTAAGACACCTGGAATAGAAGAAATGGCTTGGTCAAACTGACGAATCAGAGAAATCTCGATTCGATTCAAATTTTGATTAAACCGTTTTGTTAAATCCATAGCCACCTCCAAAAAAAAAGTTCTATCACCATTATACTATAAATAGAAAGCCATCGCAAAAAAGGGGCTAGTCCCAACTAAAATGATACAATAATGACCTTTCTCATCAAAAAAGGCTGGGACAAAAGTCCTAGCCTCTCAATTGTCTTTGGATTATCGAGCAAGACGCAGTGGTTGAGTGGGCTCTACCACGCTGATTTCATCAGCTTTTACAGCCCTACTCAACTGTGCGGAGGTGGGACGACGAAATCGAATTCTAACGAATTACCGATTTCTGTCCCACTCTCTCTCATTGAATAAATTTTACCAAATCTTTTCTATTCTTGACCACGTGTTGCAACATAATTCAACTGATCACCATGTTTCGCCAAGAAATCCTTCATTTCCGAATCCGGAATTTGACGAAGGTAGAGATTGGAACGGATAGTTTCATCTTCTTCACGACAAGTAGACAAGACTAAGTACTTATCAGAAGCTTTGATTTGAATAGTTGGATTCTTTGTCCGCGATCCTTCATAGTTATGCTTCAATTGGGTAGTGAAATCTTCATCATCCTTAAAGCTTGTACGGTAGAAAGCAGTCGTTTCAGGAACAATGACCAAGCACATTGCTTCATAATAATACTTACGCTCAGGTGTTTCAATAACTACATAAGGATGTTGATCAAAGTACTCTTGGTTATCATAGAAGTTAACATCGTTAAACATCCGATGATCTGCAACCTTGCTACCACGAGCATGACCGAATAACCAAGTCAAGCGATCACTAAAATCTTTTTTGTTATCCGTATCCATGAAGACCGTACCTAAATACGGTTGGTAGCCACCTTCAAAAGTTTTATCCAAGTAAGTAGCATTGTCTCCTGTTTGAACCACTGGCTCATCTAACTCCGTACCAGGAGCATAAACATAGGCAATCGTCTCTGGATTAACTGCAGTAAATTGAGCAAAACGATTTGCTAGGTAATCTTTCTCCTCTTGACTAGGGGTATATTTTACCTCTTGTTTAGAACTAGTCGAACCACTTGTAGATTTCGCAGTTTCCTGATGTGTCGATGTGGATTTTTGTTTACCAAATGGATTGAAGAAAATAAACCCAAGAACAAGTGCTACAACGGCTACTAAGGCAAAGAGAATTCCCAATCCTTTTCCTTTTGAAGTCGTCTGTTTCTCTGCTCGTTTCATAAATTAGAACTCTCCTAAGTATTCGTTTTTTTCTAAAAAATACACTGAGCCCAAGGACCCAGTGTATTTTTATGAGCTAATTAATAATTTAATTATTTAACTGCGCTTGTTTTTGGAAGAGTTTTTTGTCCTGCTGCTGCTGGAGCTTTTCCTTCTTCTTTTTTAGCTTCTTTCTTAGCTTCTTTAGCTGAACCTTCAACTACGAATTCACCTGGTTTACCTGGTACAGGTACAAGTTTTTCGCCATTTTCGTTGAATTTAGCTTCAGTTGATTCAGCATCAACATTGTTAAGACCATCTTTAGCTGGTTGAGTAAGACCACCTTCGTTGTCTGTGAAGAAGCCAGGACCAGTCACTTCTGTTTTGTTATCAAGGCTTCCTGTGTGAACTTGACCGTCGTTAGCGAATACTGGTGCTGCTGCTGCAAATACTGCAAGTGCTGCTACTGATGATAATAAAACTTTTTTCATTGTTTTATCTCCTTTTTTCATTTTAAAAATATTTCGTTACTTCGTAACTAGTTTAAGTATACTACTATATCATATATCTGTCAACAAATTTTTTAGCTAATTTTAAAATTTTTTTAATTTTTTTTAGGAAACAAACTATTTGATTTTCTAAGGCATTTTCCTTACTCTATTTGACTACACCACTCTTTGGCAAGGTCTTTTTGGGTAGACAAGGATCCAATCTATCCTCATTTTTTTGTGCTTCCTTCAGCAACTCCTCCCTCTGATTATTGATCTTACTTTCTTTTTTTAACCAGTTGAAAAACATATCTTTCCTTTCTTCAAAAAAGAGGCTTTTTATAACCTCTTCTTTACATTTTTAAGATTTTTTCGCATTTCCAATTTCAAATAGAGGAGACAAAGGACGTTTTTCATGGATGCGGATAATCGCTTCTGCCAAAAGTTTTGCAATGGAGATTTGTTCAATTTTATCGATTAAGCGGTCTTCAGGTAGGAAGATGGTATCCAACACCACCAACTTCTTAATCGCTGATTTTTGAATATTGTCCATAGCTGGACCAGACAATACAGGGTGCGTACAACTTGCATAGACTTCTACAGCTCCTGCTTCAGCAAGTGCATCCGCAGCGTGGCAAATGGTTCCCGCAGTATCAATCATATCATCAATCAGGATACAAGTTTTCCCTTCGACATTCCCAATGATGTTCATGACTTCACTGGTGTTCATTTTATCGACACTCCGACGTTTATCAATGATGGCGATCGGTGTTTTCAAAAATTCAGCTAGCTTACGAGCACGCGTCACACCACCGTGGTCCGGACTGACTACCACATAGTCAGAACCAATCATGCCACGACGTTCAAAGTAGTCTGCAATCAATGGAGCCCCCATCAAATGATCCACTGGAATATCAAAGAACCCTTGAATCTGAGCCGCATGCAAATCAATGGTTAAAAGGCGATCCACACCAGCAATCTCTAACATATTGGCAACCAATTTGGATGTAATCGGCTCACGAGCACGAGCTTTACGGTCTTGACGGGCATAACCATAATAAGGCATGACTACATTAATGGTTTGAGCACTGGCACGTTTAAGGCGTCTACCATGATCAATATTTCCATTAAATTATCATTGACAGGAGAGCTCGTAGATTGAAGAATATACACCTCTTTGCCACGAATAGACTCCTCGATATTGACCTGGATTTCCCCATCTGAAAATTGACGTACGGTCGACTTACCAAGTGGCAATCCCATCTCCTTAGAGACACGTTCAGCCAAATCTTGGTTAGAAGATAAAGCAAACAGCATTAAATCCGAAAACGACATGATTTCCTCCACATAAATTTAACCACAATGTACAAATTGTACAAATCTTCTCTTTACTCATTGTAACGCTTTTTATATGATTTTTCAATCCATAATCCACCAAAAATTAAAATAGTAACTATAGTAAAAAACACCCACTAAAAGTGAGTGTTTTGAATTCTTAGTTTGGATAGATATAAGTAACTGATCCTTGTGCATTCACTGGGTTAAACCATCCACGGTAGTTCCCAATGCTACGGATACCTAAGTAGTTAGATTCAGATACTTGGATACTTGTAGTAGATTGAACAGCCGTAACAACCGCTACGTGTCCATATCCACCGTCATTCCAACATGCAATAGCTCCAACTTGTGGTTGGCTACCAGTACGGAATCCAGCAGCTGCGGCACTTGCAGCCCACTGTGCTCCATTACCCCAGTAATCGCCAGCCCAAGGAGCCAAAACTTCGCACCCCAAGTACATTCACCTACTGGGTAAGAACTTGCAGACGAGCTGTATGTTGGACGACTAGTTGCAGCTGGTGTAGCAACTGTTTGAGTTTGAACTGCTGGTGCTGCAGCAGGAGTTGCAACAGTTGCTTGAGGTTGTGCACCTTCAGCTGCAGGTGTTTGAGTAGCAGCTTGCACTTGTGCTTGCAAGTTAGTATTAGCAGATGCTTCTACAGCCTTACGCTGTTCTTCTTGTTGAGCACGGTATGCAGCTTCTGCAGCTGCTTTCTCAGCTGCTGCTTTCTCAGCTGCTGCTTTTTCTTCAAGCAAAGCATTCTTTTCATTTTCAGCTGTTGACTTTTCAGCCGCTAAATTCAATTGAGCGACTTTCAACTCAGCTTCCTTAGTTGCTAAAGCTTGTTCATCATCATTTAATTGTTGTTGGTTCGCAATAACAGTGTTAATGGCATCGTTGTTTTCTTTTTGCTTAGCATCGATATCTTCTTTATCACGTTTTTGCTCTTCCAACATTTTGTTATTCGCACTAGCAATCTCATTCATTGCAGAAACGCGTGAAATAGCTTCAGTCAAAGAACCAGAACTTACAATAGCGTTAATGTAACTTGTAGCAGTTCCTGTTGTTTGAGCACTACGTGCTTGGTTCGCTAATGATTCTTGACGAGCAACAATATTCTTAGAGAGCTCTTCAATCTCTGCAGAAAGTTTAGCAGACTCTTCATTCAAACGTTCATTTTCAGCTTTAAGAGTTTCTTGTTGTTTTTTGATTTCAGAAACTTGAGCTTGAATTTGATCAACTTGTGCTTGCGCACTTTGTTCTTTTGAACTCAAATCAGCAATCTTATTATCTTGTGCAGCAATTTTATCATCAGTAGAATCAGCTCCTACAGAAATAACTGTACCTACTTGTGATAAAGCAACTGTAGTAAGTAAAATAGTCGTTAATAATTTTTTCTTCATAAAATAAAAGACTCCTTCATATAAGACACTAACTAGTATAACAGAAAATGAAAGATTTTATATTACGCCTTTGTTACAATTTTATTTCTATTGATGTATCAAAGTAACAAAAAAAGTTAGCTAGAAAGCTAACTTGATTCCGTACGGAGAATGGGGGATTCGAACCCCCGCGCCAGTTACCCGACCTAACGATTTAGCAAACCGTCCTCTTCAGCCTCTTGAGTAATTCTCCAAAATGGGCACGAGTGGACTCGAACCACCGACCTCACGCTTATCAGGCGTGCGCTCTAACCACCTGAGCTACGCGCCCAAGTTAAAAACTTGGTAATGAACAAATGTTCAAAGCGGGTGACGAGAATCGAACTCGCGACAACAGCTGGAAGGCTGTGGTTTTACCACTAAACTACACCCGCTTATTATTAAAGAAAATGGCGCGAGACGGAATCGAACCGCCGACACATGGAGCTTCAATCCATTGCTCTACCAACTGAGCTACCGAGCCAAATATTGCGGGAGCAGGATTTGAACCTACGACCTTCGGGTTATGAGCCCGACGAGCTACCGAGCTGCTCCATCCCGCGTTAATATTAAGGAGGATGTGGGATTCGAACCCACGCACGCTTTTACACGCCTGACGGTTTTCAAGACCGTTCCCTTCAGCCGGACTTGGGTAATCCTCCAGCTAATTATGGACCTTGTAGGACTTGAACCTACGACCACTCGGTTATGAGCCGAGAGCTCTAACCAGCTGAGCTAAAGGTCCGACAAGATCAATAGTATAGCGGCGAAGGGGATCGAACCCCCGACCTCCCGGGTATGAACCGGACGCTCTAGCCAGCTGAGCTACACCGCCATAATATCGGGAAGACAGGATTCGAACCTGCGACACCTTGGTCCCAAACCAAGTACTCTACCAAGCTGAGCTACTTCCCGAACTAAAAGCTTACGCTTTATGCACCCTAGAGAGTCGAACCTCTAACCGCCTGATTCGTAGTCAGGTACTCTATCCAGTTGAGCTAAGGGTGCTCGTTTCTATTCTATTACTACATAGTCTTGCGACCATGCACCCTAGAGAGTCGAACCTCTAACCGCCTGATTCGTAGTCAGGTACTCTATCCAGTTGAGCTAAGGGTGCTTCTTCTCCAACCTAAGTCTATGCCGAGGACCGGAATCGAACCGGTACGATCGTTACCAATCGCAGGATTTTTAAGTCCTGTGCGTCTGCCAGTTCCGCCACCCCGGCCTCCTCAAGCGAACGACGGGTTCGAACCCGCGACCCCCACCTTGGCAAGGTGGTGTTCTACCACTGAACTACGTTCGCATCTGCTTTCTTTATATAAAAAAATGCCGGCTACATGACTTGAACACGCGACCCTCTGATTACAAATCAGATGCTCTACCAACTGAGCTAAGCCGGCTCATTATTATTCTTTTATGCGGGTTAAGGGACTTGAACCCCCACGCCGTAAAGCGCCAGATCCTAAATCTGGTGCGTCTGCCAATCCGCCAAACCCGCTATATATGACCCGTACTGGGCTCGAACCAGTGACCCATTGATTAAAAGTCAATTGCTCTACCAACTGAGCTAACGAGTCGTATCATTATCTGCTAGAAACTTCGTTTCTACGGTCCCGACGGGAATCGAACCCGCGATCTTCGCCGTGACAGGGCGACGTGATAACCGCTACACTACGGGACCTATGGGAGTTAACGGGATCGAACCGCTGACCCTCTGCTTGTAAGGCAGATGCTCTCCCAGCTGAGCTAAACTCCCAAATGGTCGTTTAACTCACTGGATCCCTGTCATGCACTGACTTTCGTCAGGGACATCGAACGTCTCTTAGCTAAACTCCCCAAAAAGCTGACTTCCTATCTTGCTAAGCGACTACCATATCTCACAGGGGGCAACCCCCAACTACTTCCGGCGTTCTAGGGCTTAACTTCTGTGTTCGGCATGGGTACAGGTGTATCTCCTAGGCTATCGTCACTTAACTCTGAATGATGAACATTCAAAATTGAATACCTATATTCTAACAAAAATCTAACCAGCTGTAAATATCCTCAGTTACTTTTTGGATAAGTCCTCGAGCTATTAGTATTAGTCCGCTCCATTGCTCACACAACTTCCACTCCTAACCTATCTACCTGATCTTCTCTCAGGGCTCTTACTAACATATAGTTATGGGAAATCTCATCTTGAGGTGGGTTTCACACTTAGATGCTTTCAGCGTTTATCCCTTCCCTACATAGCTACCCAGCGATGCCTCTGGCGAGACAACTGGTACACCAGCGGTAAGTCCACTCTGGTCCTCTCGTACTAGGAGCAGATCCTCTCAAATTTCCTACGCCCGCGACGGATAGGGACCGAACTGTCTCACGACGTTCTGAACCCAGCTCGCGTGCCGCTTTAATGGGCGAACAGCCCAACCCTTGGGACCGACTACAGCCCCAGGATGCGACGAGCCGACATCGAGGTGCCAAACCTCCCCGTCGATGTGAACTCTTGGGGGAGATAAGCCTGTTATCCCCAGGGTAGCTTTTATCCGTTGAGCGATGGCCCTTCCATACGGAACCACCGGATCACTAAGCCCGACTTTCGTCCCTGCTCGAGTTGTAGCTCTCGCAGTCAAGCTCCCTTATACCTTTACACTCTGCGAATGATTTCCAACCATTCTGAGGGGAACCTTTGGGCGCCTCCGTTACCTTTTTAGGAGGCGACCGCCCCAGATCAAACTGCCCGTCAGACACTGTCTCCGATAGATGATCACCTATCCGGGTTAGAGTGGCCATAACACAAAGGGTAGTATCCCAACAACGCCTCCATCGAAACTGGCGTCCCGATCTCTATGGCTCCTACCTATCCTGTACATGTGGCACAGACACTCAATATCAAACTGCAGTAAAGCTCCATGGGGTCTTTCCGTCCTGTCGCGGGTAACCTGCATCTTCACAGGTACTAAAATTTCACCGAGTCTCTCGTTGAGACAGTGCCCAAATCATTACGCCTTTCGTGCGGGTCGGAACTTACCCGACAAAGGAATTTCGCTACCTTAGGACCGTTATAGTTACGGCCGCCGTTTACTGGGGCTTCAATTCATACCTTCGCTTACGCTAAGCACTCCTCTTAACCTTCCAGCACCGGGCAGGCGTCACCCCCTATACATCATCTTACGATTTAGCAGAGAGCTGTGTTTTTTTGATAAACAGTTGCTTGGGCCTATTCACTGCGGCTGACATAAGTCAGCACCCCTTCTCCCGAAGTTACGGGGTCATTTTGCCGAGTTCCTTAACGAGAGTTCTCTCGCTCACCTGAGGGCTACTCGCCTCGACTACCTGTGTCGGTTTGCGGTACGGGTAGAGTATGATTAACGCTAGAAGCTTTTCTTGGCAGTGTGACGTCACTAACTTCGCTACTAAACTTCGCTCCCCATCACAGCTCAATGTTATAGAATTAAGCATTTAACTCAATTCACACCTCACTGCTTAGACGTGCACTTCCAGTCGCACGCTTTAGTTAGCCTACTGCGTCCCTCCTTCACTACATACTCTAGTACAGGAATATCAACCTGTTGTCCATCGGATACACCTTTCGGTCTCTCCTTAGGTCCCGACTAACCCAGGGCGGACGAGCCTTCCCCTGGAAACCTTAGTCTTACGGTGGACAGGATTCTCACCTGTCTTTCGCTACTCATACCGGCATTCTCACTTCTATGCGTTCCAGCACTCCTCACGGTATACCTTCTCCACACATAGAACGCTCTCCTACCATACCTATTAAAAGGTATCCACAGCTTCGGTAAATTGTTTTTAGCCCCGGTACATTTTTCGGCGCAGGGTCACTCGACTAGTGAGCTATTACGCACTCTTTGAATGAATAGCTGCTTCTAAGCTAACATCCTAGTTGTCTGTGCAACCCCACATCCTTTTCCACTTAACAATTATTTTTGGGACCTTAGCTGGTGGTCTGGGCTGTTTCCCTTTCGACTACGGATCTTAGCACTCGCAGTCTGACTGCCGACCATAATTCATTGGCATTCGGAGTTTATCTGAGATTGGTAATCCGGGATGGACCCCTCACCCAAACAGTGCTCTACCTCCAAGAATCTTAATGTCGACGCTAGCCCTAAAAGCTATTTCGGAAGAACCAGCTATCTCCAAGTTCGTTTGGAATTTCTCCGCTACCCACAAGTCATCCAAGCACTTTTCAACGTGCCCTGGTTCGAGTCCTCCAGTGAGTTTTACCGCACCTTCAACCTGCTCATGGGTAGGTCACATGGTTTCGGGTCTACGACATAATACTAATGCGCCCTATTCAGACTCGGTTTCCCTACGGCTCCGTCTCTTCAACTTAACCTCGCATCATATCGTAACTCGCCGGTTCATTCTACAAAAGGCACGCTCTCACCCATTAACGGGCTCGAACTTGTTGTAGGCACACGGTTTCAGGTTCTATTTCACTCCCTCCCGGGGTGCTTTTTCACCTTTCCCTCACGGTACTGGTTCACTATCGGTCACTAGGGAGTATTTAGGGGTTGGGAGATGGTCCTCCCAGATTCCGACGAGATTTCCACGTGTCTCGCCGTACTCAGGATACTGCTAGGTATAAAGACTATTTTTAAATACGAGGCTCTTACTCTCTTTGGCCTGACCTTCCCAGGTCAGTTCTTCTATAATCTTTAAGTCCACATTGCAGTCCTACAACCCCGAAGAGTAAACTCTTCGGTTTGCCCCTCCTGCCGTTTCGCTCGCCGCTACTAAGGCAATCGCTTTTGCTTTCTCTTCCTGCAGCTACTTAGATGTTTCAGTTCACTGCGTCTTCCTCCTACCTATCCTTAACAGATATGGGTAACTAGGTATTACCTGCTGGGTTCCCCCATTCGGACATCCCCCTGGATCGTAAGCTTACTTACAGCTCCCCGAGGCATTTCGTCGTTTGTCACGTCCTTCTTCGGCTTCTAGTGCCAAGGCATCCACCGTGCGCCCTTATTAACTTAACCTTATTAACTAATTTGGTCTTAAAAACTAGAAAACTCATTTAAATATTTCACAGCGTTTTCGGTTTATTTTCTTGTTACTATTTGATATAGATATTCAATTTTTCAATGTTCAATCCTTGGTGATCTCTCACTGCTAATGGAGCCTAGCAGGGATCGAACCGCTGACCTCCTGCGTGCAAAGCAGGCGCTCTCCCAGCTGAGCTAAGGCCCCACAAGACCTCTCAAAAACTAAACAAGACGAACGTGCAGGTTTCCTTATCCTTAGAAAGGAGGTGATCCAGCCGCACCTTCCGATACGGCTACCTTGTTACGACTTCACCCCAATCATCTATCCCACCTTAGGCGGCTGGCTCCAAAAGGTTACCTCACCGACTTCGGGTGTTACAAACTCTCGTGGTGTGACGGGCGGTGTGTACAAGGCCCGGGAACGTATTCACCGCGGCGTGCTGATCCGCGATTACTAGCGATTCCGACTTCATGTAGGCGAGTTGCAGCCTACAATCCGAACTGAGACTGGCTTTAAGAGATTAGCTTGCCGTCACCGACTTGCGACTCGTTGTACCAGCCATTGTAGCACGTGTGTAGCCCAGGTCATAAGGGGCATGATGATTTGACGTCATCCCCACCTTCCTCCGGTTTATTACCGGCAGTCTCGCTAGAGTGCCCAACTGAATGATGGCAACTAACAATAGGGGTTGCGCTCGTTGCGGGACTTAACCCAACATCTCACGACACGAGCTGACGACAACCATGCACCACCTGTCACCTCTGTCCCGAAGGAAAACTCTATCTCTAGAGCGGTCAGAGGGATGTCAAGACCTGGTAAGGTTCTTCGCGTTGCTTCGAATTAAACCACATGCTCCACCGCTTGTGCGGGCCCCCGTCAATTCCTTTGAGTTTCAACCTTGCGGTCGTACTCCCCAGGCGGAGTGCTTAATGCGTTAGCTGCGGCACTGAGTCCCGGAAAGGACCCAACACCTAGCACTCATCGTTTACGGCGTGGACTACCAGGGTATCTAATCCTGTTTGCTCCCCACGCTTTCGAGCCTCAGCGTCAGTTACAGACCAGAGAGCCGCTTTCGCCACCGGTGTTCCTCCATATATCTACGCATTTCACCGCTACACATGGAATTCCACTCTCCCCTTCTGCACTCAAGTTAAACAGTTTCCAAAGCGTACTATGGTTAAGCCACAGCCTTTAACTTCAGACTTATCTAACCGCCTGCGCTCGCTTTACGCCCAATAAATCCGGATAACGCTCGGGACCTACGTATTACCGCGGCTGCTGGCACGTAGTTAGCCGTCCCTTTCTGGTAAGATACCGTCACAGTGTGAACTTTCCACTCTCACACTCGTTCTTCTCTTACAACAGAGCTTTACGATCCGAAAACCTTCTTCACTCACGCGGCGTTGCTCGGTCAGACTTCCGTCCATTGCCGAAGATTCCCTACTGCTGCCTCCCGTAGGAGTCTGGGCCGTGTCTCAGTCCCAGTGTGGCCGATCACCCTCTCAGGTCGGCTATGTATCGTCGCCTTGGTGAGCCGTTACCTCACCAACTAGCTAATACAACGCAGGTCCATCTGGTAGTGATGCAATTGCACCTTTCAAGCAGATATCATGCAATATCTACTGTTATGCGGTATTAGCTATCGTTTCCAATAGTTATCCCCCGCTACCAGGCAGGTTACCTACGCGTTACTCACCCGTTCGCAACTCATCCGCTCGGTGCAAGCACCAAGCTTCAGCGTTCTACTTGCATGTATTAGGCACGCCGCCAGCGTTCATCCTGAGCCAGGATCAAACTCTCATTAAAATAATTGTTTGTCTTAAACTCATTCTGTCACTGACAGATTTATTGTTTTTTTCATTGTTCAGTACTATAACCTTAGTTATAGTGCCCTGCACATTGGTTCGTCTTGTTCAGTTTTCAAAGGTCTTTGTCGCTCTCGCGCGACAACTATATTAGTATATCACGTCCATATGTCCTTGTCAATATCTTTTTTCTATTTTTTTAAATTTTTATTTTTATGAAAAAGGATGCTTTCTTACATCCTTTTTCATAAATGTTGATCCTTGAAGTCTTTCAAGTATTCTTTTAGTCTTCTCCTCATCTTTTGCTCTTCCTAGAAAAACGTTGATTCATCAGAAGTTTATCATAATCTTCTTTTTCTTGATCGGTTAGGTTTTCTCGGAATTCTTTTAGGGCTCCTCTTAACAGGACTAGTTCATCTAAATAGAGTTCTTTTGATCGAAGTCGATGACTAATTTCTCCAATTTCTGTATAAGGGACCTTATTTAACTTCCTTTTATCACTTTCTTGTTTTCTAACTTTTATCTTTTTATATGGTTACGAAACTTTTGTTTTGAAGTAGGTTAATAGAATTTCTTCATTTTCTTCTACTTCAGGATTACTTATTTGTAAACTCATACAGCACTAGTCTTCCCTTCTTGTTCCCCAATCTGCGTGATCCCAAAGATGAATATAAAATTCCTTTTCACATTTCCATACTATCCATTTTACTTTTTCATATGTTTTTTTAAAGTTCATTGGACCTCCTTTCTAACTAGTCTTCATTTTAAAGGAGGTTTTGATTTATTTGTGCTTATTTTCTATTTGGGATCTTTTCTTATTCTAATTGGTCATTATTTTGATAAGAATGTCAGAATAATGGTTTTATCAAACAAAAAAAGTTGCTACCAATGTAACAACTTTTGTGATAGTCCGTACGGGATTCGAACCCGTGTTACCGCCGTGAAAAGGCGGTGTCTTAACCCCTTGACCAACGGACCATTTTTACAACGTATTCTATTATATCAGTTCTTTTTCATCTGTCAACACTTTTTTGAAAAAAAGAGCCGAAATTTTCGGCTCCTTCTAAAAGCTTTAGAAGACTATAGAGTTTATTACTTACTTTCTTCCATTTTAGATTTAATTTCTTCATAAGATAATGGTTTAGATTCTTTTTCTAATTCTAAATCAGTATCTTCTGGCATTTTACCTGTTTCATACAACGACTTAATTTGAACACTGTCCAAGGTTTCGTATTTCAACAAGGCTTCTGCAATCAACTTGTGGGTTTCACGATTGTTCTGGATGATTTCAGCCGCTTTATTGCGAGCTTCATTCAAAAGACTTCTTACTTCTTCATCAATTTCATATGCTGTTTGCTCTGAAATAAATTTTTGAGTCGTTTGAGCTCCAAACATAGCATGGTTGCCTTCGTATTGAACTGGACCAAGTTTTTTTCACTCATTCCATATTCCGTTACCATAGCACGCGCCATTTGGGTCGCTTGTTCAAAGTCATTTGGAAGCTCCTGTGGTTTGGACGTTGAAGATAATTTCTTCTGCAACACGTCCTCCCATCAATCCAGCCAATTGTTCTTTCATATCTTCTTTAGAAAGAAGCATTTGGTCTTCTTTTTGGAAGAGCAATCATATAACCACCAGCACGTCCACGTGGAACGATGGTCACCTTGTGAACAACACGAGCATTAGATAAGACTAAACCAACAATGGTATGCCCCTGCCTCATGGTAAGCAACCAATTTCGCGTTCTTTTTTTGAGAAACTGTTCGATCTTTCTTAGATGGACCAGCAATCACACGGTCTTCTGCTTCATCAATATCAGACGCATCAATAACCTTCTTATTGCGACGAGCCGCTACCAGAGCTGCTTCGTTTAAGACATTTTCAAGATCCGCTCCAACAAATCCTGGTGTTTGTTGGGCAACTAATTTCAAGTCGACATCTTTTGGCTAATGGTTTGTTTTTAGCATGGACTCGCAAGATAGCTTCGCGTCCTTTTACATCTGGACGGCCAACTAAAACCTTCCGGTCAAAACGACCTGGACGAAGAAGGGCTGGGTCCAAAACATCTGAACGGTTGGTGGCTGCAATCACGATGATGCCTTCGTTTCCTTCAAAACCATCCATCTCAATCAAGAGCTGGTTGAGGGTTTGTTCCCGTTCATCATTTCCCCCCACCAAGGCCAACTCCCCGTTGACGTCCAACAGCATCGATCTCATCGATAAAGATAATGGCTGGTGCTGCTTTTTTGGCATCTTCAAATAGAGAACGAACCCGGCTTGCACCGACACCGACAAACATTTCAACGAAGTCAGAACCTGAAATACTGAAGAATGGTACTCCAGCTTCACCTGCTACTGCTTTTGCTAGAAGGGTTTTACCAGTTCCCGGAGGGCCTTCAAGAAGAACACCTGCTGGGATACGGGCACCCAATTTTGTAAAGCGTTTTGGATCTTTTAAGAATTCAACCACTTCAACGAGTTCTTGTTTTTCTTCTTCAGCCCCTGCTACATCTGAAAAACGAACCTTGATATCTTCTTTATTGGTAGCACGCGCTTTATTACGGCCGAAATTCATAGCACCGCGGGCGCCACCGCCACCGCCTTGGTTCATCATGGAGAAGAAGAAGAACATGACAATCACAAAGGGAACGATTGAAGTCAGAATGGTAATCCACATTCCACTTGAGCTTTCCCGTTTAATAGTGATGTCAGCCTTATGTTCGGATGCTAAGTTTTGTAATTCTTGAACAGTCAAATCAGACGGTAAAATCACACTCGTGAAGCGAGTCACCTTACTTGGACTTGGAGTGAAAAATTGAACCCCTGTATCATCCTTGCTGGTTTTTGCTTTGTTATAAGTACCGGAAATTTCAATGACACTACCGTTTGGCTGGTAGTTAATTTCCTTGACGTTGTCTGATTTAAGCTCTTTTACCAATTCTGTATAATTGATCTGCTGACTTTGTCCGATACTATTTCCAGCAAAGAAATACTGAAAACCTGTAACAGCAGCTACAATAATCAATAAGTATAGAAAAGGATTTCGGACAAAACCATTGTTTTTGTTATTTTTCATCTAGTTTCCTCTATTTTGAATACACTTCTTCTTTTAATACTCCGATATAAGGAAGGTTTCGATAGTTTTCATCGTAGTCTAAACCATATCCCACAACAAACTCGTTTGGAATGGTAAAGCAAGTGTAATCTGCTTCAATCTCAACCAAGCGTCCTTCAGGTTTATCCAACAAGGTAGCAATTTTAACAGATGCTGGTTGACGTCCTTCAAACAATTCTTTCAAACTCTTAAGAGTTTTACCAGTATCAATGATATCTTCAACAAAGAGAATATCTCGGTCCTTAACGTCTTGGTCTATATCTTTGATGATATTAATCACGCCTGAGCTTGATGTTCCACCATGATAACTAGACACTAGCATAAAATCCAACTCAATATGCGTATCAATATGTTTGATCAATTCCGCCATAAATGGGACTGACCCTTTTAAAATTCCTACTAAAATCGGATTTTTCCCTTGGTAATCTTCTGTCAGTTTTTTACCAAGTTCACGTGTTGCAGTCACGATTTCATCGTGGGAAATGAGTATCTTTTTGATATCTTGTTCTAACATCTTTTTTACCTATCTATTTTCTGGATATAAATTGTATCCTTCATTATACCATTTTTTAATTCCTTACTCAAATCACTGATCGCAATTTCAGGAATAGCCAGTATTTGTTTATCTTGTTCTAAAACCACCAGATTGTTTCGTTGATCTAAAGGGATTTTTTGGTTAATCAACAATCTGCTAATTTTTCTATGGTGACCGTTTATCAGAATACGATCTCCCCTTTTACGGGGTCGAAGAGAAACTGGATGGTTGTTTGGAAGTGGGATAGCCTCCATATATGAATCGCTTGGTTTTACTCCAAATAAAAAGCGATAAGCACCTACTGTCTTTATGGTTCCAAATTGTAACAAATCTTCTGACATTCGGTCATCCATCCTACGACTGATTTTCCGAATTTCAAAATAGTGATAGTCTTTATAAAGTTCATAACCATTCTTTAGAACTTGTTGCGTATTGGACTTAGTCACTACTATTCTGTGTAATTGTTCAAATTGTGCCCGACTCAATTGCAAATCTGGAAAACTAGCTAGATACTCTTCCAGCAAATAAATCTGGACAGCTGGTGATTGCTTTTGAAACTGTGTCACGTCTTGTGGATTCAAATCTTTGGTCAACTCTTTTAAAGCCTGGTGCCAATGACTGAGATCTTCTCCTAAGTTGACCAAAGCACTCGTCACTTGGGGATTTTCTTCTTCTAAGAGTGGGAGAAAACGATGACGGATACGGTTACGGAAATAGTCCAAGGACCGGTTGCTCTTATCCTCGAAATGAAAAATTTCTGGAAAATCTTTTTTTTTGAAATGTAAGAGGGGACGGATCAACACACCCTGTCCAAATGGTTGTTTTAAAGGAATGCCTCTTAAATGTCGCGGACGACTTCCACGAATCAGACGCATCAAAATCGTTTCTGCCTGATCATCCATATGATGAGCGGTGACGAGAGCACTACAAGCTTCTTCTTTCATAACTTTTTAAAGAACTTATAGCGGAATTGTCTAGCTCGGCTTTCAGAAAAAGGACCAGAGAAATGGGCAACCTTCAGCGGTAGATGTTTTGCTTCAGCAATTGCTTGAATTCCTCTTTCTTCTTGGTCAGCTTCAATGCGTTGGTGATGATTGACATGAGCAAGAACGAGGTCAATTCCTAATTGGTGCCGATAATGGTAGAGCCAATCCAGTAAAGTCATGGAGTCCACCCCTCCTGATAAAGCCAAAAGGACTTTTTGATGAGATTCAAAAAGCCCCTCCTTTTGACAGAACTGAAGAAATTTTTCTTTCATTACTGTAAGACCTCATAAATATCTTTGGCAATTGCTGAGATAGTCTCGTAATCAGAGTGATCCGTAAAAATAGCTAAAATAAATGGTGAATCTGTATAAACAATGGCGACATCATGACGGAAATCATATGCATCTCCAATCTTATGAGCAACCTTGACTGGGATATCTTTTGAAATTCGTTGATCATCAAAGCGAGTCTCTGACAGAGCATCAATGATTCCACCATTTTGTTGGTAGATAGCTTCCATGACATTTCCCGCCATTTTTGGAGATGCCATTCTAGTTTCTACATTCCACGTTTTTCCTGCAATCTTATTGGTCACCTTTTGAAATTCTTTGTCTGATTGGTGCGTTACATAATAGCCTAAAATGTTTTGCGCAACATTATCGGATTCTTTGGCCACCCGGTTAATCAAATCAGCAACGGTATATTCCTTATCATCCGGTATTTTTGAAATACTTCCACTGCCTTCCGGTTCATAAGCTCCAGGATAGTCATTGACTTCTTTTGTATATTTTAAGGAAGTCTGCAAATCTACATGGCTCTCGTTTACCTCTTTTTGAGTATAGTACAAATACAAGAGCTTGGCTATACTAGCAGAATACATTTCCTGGTCTTCACGTATCCCAGCAGTCTTTCCAGTATCCACCTGCTTCACGTAAACTGCAATTCCGTCTTTGTTGTACTTCTGATTCAGAATCGCTTGGACTTTTTCCATCCGATTATCTGTAGCAGAAAGTTCATCTTTTGAAATCCACCCCTGGCCAGAAATTTCTAGGTAGGTCCCTTTTAAAGTTTTGGCAGTCTTGGTGATTTCAACCTTACTATAAGGAGTCAGACTTGTTTTATTGCTTTTTGCGCCATTTACCAAGGGTTGATCATAAACTGTAAAAGAGGACGTCAGCCACATGGTCTTTTTTTCTTCTGTTAATTCCAAAATCGCATCTTCGTAAATTTGATCTTGATCAGCTACTACATACTGTTTATTCGATAATTTAAAAACAGATTTCCCTTGATCATTCACAAATAATTGATCAACAGTAAAGGGAGTATCAGGCTTGATTTCCCCAGCTTTTTGACGCAATTCTGGATCCGAATAGGTCACGATTGGCTGATAAACATTCGGGTTGGATGGGATGGAGACAAAGAAATGATCCTGAGTCCCTATTTGACTAGCGTAAGAAGAATCAGCAGTCAATGGAACTTGGACTTGGGATGAATTAGATAAGGGTTGGGTGACTAAGAAAGTAGGAAAAATCATCCAATAAACTAACTTATTCATCCTTGCTCCTTTCCTGAGTTTCTTCTTGCAATTTTAAGGCTTGATTTTTTTTAGCTAACTCTTCTAATTTTGTATCAGAATATTCTAGAAATTGTTGAACAGTTTTTACAATATTTTCCATTATTTCGGTAATAAATTAGGTATCGTATAAATATATTCGCCATCTTTAGAGAAGGAATATTTTGCGCGTGCATATTTTGCAGCATATTCATCATCTTTCAATTTCTCTACGATATCCTTTTGATATTCTTTTTCCTCAAGGGTTTGCTGATATTGTTCTTGCAATTGAACGTATTGTTGTTTGCGTTTTTGAAGCGTCTGGTAACTCTGAGCCAGATTATAAGTTGGGAGAATAAACAATAAAATAATTAAAATGAGAACCCAACCCATAAAACGGTTCTGTTTTTTTCGCTCCTCATTCTGGTATTTCTGACGCTGATGTTCGTCTTGAATATACCGATTATTCATTTGTACAATATTTTTAGGCATCTTCTTCTATCCTTGTTTCACGAATGATTTCATACATTTTAGACGCATCTTCTTTTTTAGTACTATCTAACATTTCCAACACTTTTACTGTCAATAGCTTATTTCCAAAGCGAACTTCGACTTCATCATTCACCTTCAAGTCGGTTGAACTTTTTGCTAGGACCCCATTGACTTTGATTCGCCCCTTATCGGCTACTTCTTTAGCTACAGGGCGTCTTTTGATAATGCGGGAAACTTTTAAATATTTATCTAATCTCATCGTATCACCTCTAATGTATTATTGTACCATTTTTTTAGAAAGAGCCTAGTAAAATCTTTCTTCCTAGTCTTGATTTTCCAATTTTTCCTGCTTGATGGCCAGTAATTTCTCCCCAAATTGTCGCAAGCCTTCTAAAATTTCGAAGTCTTTTTTATTTCGCACATCAAAGATTAATTCAATCAATCCTTGGCTTTCTGCAATACGAGCTTTTAAATTAGTTACTGATAAGGCAGCAAAATAATCTTGAGTCAAGAAAAGTTGCTTGGTAATTGGCTCAAATTTCACCGTTAGTTGATTATCTTTTCGATCAACCACTTTAACAAAGACCTGATCCAGATAAGATTTGATAAACCCTATTTCTAGGAGATAGGCTACCACATCAGGATATTCTCCGAAACGATCAATCAATTCATCTTGCAGCAGTTCATAATCTTCTTGGACTTGAATTTCTCGAATACGTTTGTAAATTTCAATTTTTTGACGTTCATCGGAGATATAATCACTTGGAATGTAGGCATCAATTTGGAGATTGAGCTCCGCATTTCCTTTTTGGCGTTTTTTCTCTTTTCCTTGTTTCTTCTCAATAGCAGCTTCGAGTAACTGTGAATACATTTCAAATCCGACGGAATCGATAAAACCAGATTGAGAAGCCCCTAAAATATTCCCGGCACCTCGAATAGACAAATCTCGCATAGCAATCTTAAAACCAGATCCCAATTCAGTGAATCCTTTAATAGCTTCAAGACGCTTTTCAGAAACTTCTGTCAAGGTTTTGTCCGGCCGGTACATCAAATAAGCATAGGCAATGCGATTGCTTCGTCCGACCCGGCCTCGCAATTGGTAAAGGGTAGACAAGCCCATATGGTCGGCATTTCAATAAAGAGGGTATTGGCATTGGGAATATCCACTCCTGTTTCAATAATGGTGGTTGTGACTAAAATATCATACTCACCTTCAATGAAGTCCATCAAGGTGTTTTCCAACCGTACTTCACTCATCTGTCCATGAACAAACCCAATAGAGGCTTCCGGTACCAATTCTTGTAACTCTGAAACCTTTTGCTCAATGGTATCTACCTTGTTGTAGAGATAATAAACCTGACCTCCCCGATCCATCTCCCGACGAATAGCATCTCGGATAATGGTTGGATTGGTTTCTAAGACATAGGTTTGAACAGGATAACGATTGGTCGGCGGGGTTTCAATAACAGACAAATCCCGAATCCCCAACATAGACATATGAAGGGTCCGAGGAATGGGCGTTGCCGTTAAGGTTAAGACATCGACCTTTTTCTTTAACTCCTTGAGGGTTTCCTTGTGTTTTACACCGAACCGTTGCTCCTCATCAATCACGATGAGGCCAAGATCCGCAAATTCCACATCTTTAGATAAGAGACGGTGGGTTCCAATCAAAATATCGACTTGGCCTTTTTTAAGTTTTTCCAAAGTTTCTTTTTGCTCAGCACGACTCCGGAAACGACTCAAGACATCAACTTCTACTGGAAAGGCCTCGAAGCGTTCTTTGAAATTGGCATAATGCTGTTGAGCTAGGACCGTTGTCGGAACTAAGACAGCCACTTGTTTATGGTCTTTGATAGCTTTAAAGGCCGCTCGCATAGCAACTTCTGTCTTCCCAAAGCCCACGTCTCCGACCAAGAGGCGATCCATAGGGCTTGAAGATTCCATATCCTTCTTGATTTCTTGGATAGAGCGAATCTGATCATCTGTTTCAACATAGGGAAAAGCCTGATCAAAAGCTTCTTGGTTCTCATCGTCTGGAGTAAAGGCAAAGCCTTTCAATTGGCTTCGCTCTGCATAAAGTTGAATCAGATCATCTGCAATATCCTCTACTTCCTGACGGACCTTTTGTTTGGCCTTTTGGAAGCGACCATCATTGAGTTTGTTGATTTTAGGAGGTTTGCCATCACTCGCAACATACTTGGACAGCATCTGGATTTGATCCACAGGGATGGAAATCCGATCTCCATTTTGATATTGGATGGAGACATAGTCTCGGTGGACACCAGAAATTTCGATGGTTTCTAGTCCCAAATACTGACCAATTCCATGAACCTGGTGAACAACGTAGTCTCCCTTTTCCAACTCATTGTAGTTTTTTAACCGCTCCGCGTTAGAAATAGTTTGCCGACGGATCTTTCGTTTAACCTTTTTCTGGAAGATTTCTGTCTCTGTAATCAAGACAATCTTCTCATCCACAAAGTGGAAGCCACGCGCCAACCCACCGATGATCAACTGGCTCTTCCCTGGATGAAGCTGATCAGGTGCAAGATAATCCAGGTCAATCCCATAATCTCTCAAGTGCTCTTGTAACTGGTGGAGTCCTTGTTTACTCGTCACCTGAAGAATGACTGTGTAGTCTTGTTTACGGAAACGGTCAATTTCATCTTTTAAAAGAGAGAACTGACTGAAGAATTCCTGCATGGGGTATTGGTTAAAAGAATAGAGGGCATCAAATCGCAGATTTCCCAAGCCTTTTTGAAAATTTGAAAAATAAGAAGCTGGTTTATAAGTGCGTAAGAGTGCGCTATTGTCCGCAAAATACTGGGCTTCAGCGAAAGAGCGACTCTTTTGTAGGTCCTCTGTCAAAAGGTTAGCAACTTCTACATCAAACCGCGCCTCCTGATCCATGATTTTATGGTAATCATCCAAAAAAAGAGGAGCATGTTTGGGGAGGTAATCAAAGAGAGTATAGGTTTGCTGATAAAAAAGAGAGAGAAATTTTCGACTATCTGCATGGAGACGCTGGTGATGCGCTTCTGTGAGTATCTCAGTCAAATAGGATTTGAACTCTGGATGAGGACTTTTTTGAATCAGATTTTCTAGATTCTTCTGTCCTCTTAGAAAATCATCTTTAGTTAGTAACATATCACTAACTGGATGAACTATTACCGCATCTAGATTTTCTAGTGAACGTTGAGTCTCTGAAGAAAAAGGTCCGAATGCCATCAATCTCATCTCCAAAAAATTCCAGGCGATAAGGGAAAATCTTGACTGGCTTCAAAAAGATCTACAATATCCCCTCGAAGACTAAACTCTCCCTGTTGGCTTACCTGTGAAACCTTTTGATAGCCCATAGCCAGTAGGGTATCTTTCAATTCTGTCAGATTTCTTTCTTCTCCAACAGAGAAAGACTGAATCATAGAGCTGACAGTCTTTGGATTAGGTAAGAGCAAACGACTACCACTTACATTGGCAATAACGATTCCTTCTTTTTTTCTGGAGCTAAAGAGAAAATCCAGAGCTTCCAGACGAGAAAAAGACCCGTTCCTGGGAAGCAAAGACAAACTCTGCCAAAGGATTGTCATCTCCGAGGAAAAGATAGACCTTTTCTTCGCCTAATAATCTCAATAAATCACTGGCGAGCCGTTCTGCTTCATTTTGGGAAGAGGTCAAGACCAAGACCTTGTGTCCGTCTTCGACAACTGTCGCCATGGTAATAGCTTTTGTAGACGAAGACAGTCCTAGTAGAAGAGAGCGACTTCTTTTTTGCTGCTCTTGTTGCCATTTTCTGATATCTTTATTCTGTTGAAATAGATCAACCAGTGTCTTATATTTATCCATTGTATTGTTGCATTGTTTTTTCAAACTGCCCTTCTTTTAAATAAAAGCGAAGAGCTTCCTCTGATTTGTCGATAGCAAGGAGGATAGTGGCATAATCATCCTGATCGAATTTTCCTAAGACATGGTGGACTACTGACATGCCATGCTTGGGTCTCCCGATTCCAATCTTGATGCGATTAAAGGTCTGAGTTCCAATATGGTTGATGATTGACTTGATTCCGTTATGGCCTCCAGCTGATCCCTTTGGCCCGAAGGCGAATCTTGCCGACTTCCATATCCAAGTCGTCATAAATAACGACCAAATCTTCCACCTCTAAGCCATAATAGGTCAAAAGTGCGTGCACGGCCTTGCCACTCTCATTCATAAAAGTGGTTGGCTTTGACTAAAAATACCTTTTCTCCATCTATAAAGGTGGAGGTCACATCTGCTTGAAAAATCTTATCATGTGAAAAAGTGAGGTTGAGAGACTTCGCCAGCTGATCCACTAACATAAAGCCAACATTGTGTTTGGTTTCCACATATTTATCTCCCGGATTTCCCCAATCCGACGATTAATTTTGTCATTTACTTTCCCTTTTCAAAAAGCCAAAAGGGCTGGAATTTTTTTCCAACCTTTTTGGTTATTTACTTATTTTTCTTTATACATTGAAGCGGAATTCCATGATGTCGCCATCTTGAACGACATATTCTTTTTCCTTCTTCTCGCAAGCGTCCCTGCTTCTTTTTACAGCCTTTTTCAGATCCATATTTGACCAAATCATCATAAGACATGGTTACAGCACGAATAAATCCTTTTTTTCAAAGTCTGAGTGGATAATTCCAGCTGCTTGAGGAGCTTTCATACCACGTTTGAAAGTCCAAGCGCGAACTTCTTTTTCACCAGCTGTGAAGTAAGTTCCAAGTCCAAGTAAATGGTAAGCTGCACGCGTCAACTTATCCACACCTGATTCTGTCAAACCAATGGCTTCAAGAAACTCTTTTTTATCTTCATCGTCTAATTCAGAAATTTCTTCTTCCGCACGCGCAGAAATCACTACTACTTCTGCATTTTCTGTTTCTGCGAATTCACGAATTTGCTTCACATAATCGATCGAATCTGGGTCTCCAACGACATCCTCATCCACATTCGCTACATACAGAACTGGTTTAGTGGTCAAGAGGAAGAGACCTTTGACAACTTTTTGTTCTTCGTCTGTGAATTCAATGGTACGAGCTGACTTCCCATCCTCAAGAACAGGTTTAATCTTTTGAAGAACGTTAAATTCTGCAACGGAATCCTTGTCTTTTTGCGTACGAGCCATCTTTTCCACACGCGCATAGCGTTTATTCACAGATTCTAAGTCAGCCAAAATCAACTCTAGGTTAATAGTATCAATGTCTGCTAGTGGATCAACAAAAGCATCTTCACGACCTTGCTCCCGCATGACATTTTCATCATCAAAAGCACGTACCACATGGACAATGGCATCCACTTCACGAATGTTGGCCAAGAATTTATTACCAAGTCCTTCCCCTTTAGAAGCACCTTTTACAATCCCTGCTATATCTGTAAATTCAAAGGTTGTCGGAACTGTCTTCTTAGGAGTGATCATTTCCGTTAATTTTTGGAGGCGTTCATCTGGAACTTCTACCATTCCAACGTTTGGATCAATGGTCGCAAAGGGATAGTTTGCAGCCTCTGCTCCTGCTTTGGTAATTGCGTTGAATAGGGTTGATTTACCAACGTTTGGCAAACCAACGATACCTGCTGTTAAAAGCCATTTTATCTTCTTCTCCGTTCACATTTCAATCCCTTTTTATTATAACATAATTCAAAGCACAAGATAATGAAAAAAATGCTCTCTTAAAAACTAAAAAGTCACCTGTCCAATCCTGTAAGAATATGGTATAATCAAACCAACAATAATAAAGGAGTTTTCGTCATGAAAAAACTATCAATTAAATCGATCCTTCTGCCTCTTTTAGCAGTCTTTACCCTATTTCTTCTGGGAGCTTGTGGACAAAGTACAAAAAAAGGGTACCTTCAATTAATTAACCAAGATAAGAAAACTGATATTCGTTTGATTGTTGAATATCAGGGGGATAAAATTCTAAGTACAGATTCTACAAGTGTTATTTACTACGAAGGAACAGGTCTGTCAAAAGAACAATTAAAAAAAGTTATTGATGAATACGATAAAAAATTCAAAGATGTCAAAGGATTCTCACACTCTGCAGAATACAAGGATGACTATGTTGTTGAGAAAACAAAGATCGATTATACCAAGGCAGATTTAAAAGAATTACAAGAAAATCAGTTAATTGCTACACAAGAAAATCAAAATGTTGATTACATTGGCTACAAGACAACACTTAAAACCTTTAAATCTAATGGCTTCAAAGAAGTAAAAGATGGAAAATTTGAAGAATTAAAATAATACAAAAGGTTCAGTCACTTAGATGACTGAACCTTTTACAATACTTTTTTCATTTTTTGATCGAAATCATGACGGCTCATCATGACCATATGATCACAATTGCTACAACGAATTTTGATATCTGCCCCTACTCGCCGAATTTCCCAACGATTGGCTTTTTTCCCTGTTGCTTTGATGATACAAGCATGGGGTTTTTTCATTTCTACAAAATCACCGACCTGATACATGGATTTTCCTTTCATCAACATAGAAGACGAAAAGCTAGCCTGTTCAATGCTAGCTTTTGGCCCTTAATTGGTCCGAACTGGTGTAATTAATTGAATGAAGCGTTCAGATTCCTCTGCTGGTACCAATGTAAAGGGACGAACTGCAGAGATAAAGCGAATGACGACTTTTTCACTTTCAATGGCTTTCAAAGCGTCGATTAAATAAGTTGGATTAAAGCTGATGTTTAAATCATCTCCCGAAACTGCTTCTGTATCAATTTCTTCATTCACGCGCCCTACTTCAGGAGAATTGACGTGGGCAGAAACAACTCCACTAGCGATTTCTAATTTAACAGTACCGTTTTGAGTAGCATTAGACAACAGGCGGGCCCGTTCCATGGCTTGGCGAAGATGAGCAACTTTAAAGGTTACTTCCGAACTAAACTCTGTTGGAATCAAGCGATCCGTATCTGGATAGTTTCCTTCCAACAGACGTGTATAGAAACTGATATTGTCACTTCTAAATAAAATCTGGTTATTGGCAAAGAAGACTTCAACCTGTTCAATCTCATCTGAAAAGACAGACGTTAATTCGCGTAAAGAACGGCTTGGAATCACAACATCAAAGTTATCCCCATTTTTTTCAAGGGTAATATTTTTTTGACTCATTCGATGAGAATCCGTTGCCACCGTTTTTAATTCCTTGTGATCAGAAAGAACAAAATGAACTCCTGTCAAAATCGGACGACTTTCCTGAGTACTTGCTGCAAAAGCTGTCTCAGAAATGATTTTCTTTAAGGTTTGAATTGGGAGCGTTAGAGGGTTGCTGGCTGAAATTTCTTGAATACGAGGATATTGTTCTGCATCTTTTCCTTTAAGGGTAATTTCTGATTTTCCACTAACTAATACAATTTGTTTTTGTTCGATTTCTTTCACATCTAAAACGACATCTGGTAGACTGGACACAACATTGATAAAGAAAGTTGCTTCTAAAAGAATAGCACCTGGTGTCGTTACTAGAAGGCCTGCATTTTCATCTTTAACAGAAATAAAGTATTCGATTGAGATTTGTCCATTTGATCCAATGAGAGTAATCCCTTCAGAAGTGACATCAATCTTAATAGTGGATAAGATTGGAATTGCATTTTTTTGAACTAATGGCTCTTTTTTTGTCGTATTTAAAGCTTGCAGGAAATAAGCCTTGTTAATAGAAAAAAATTGATCATGAGATCTCCTTTTTATTATTTTTAGTATTAGTAAGTTAATAGTAATAGTAGAGTGTGTGGAACATGTGGAAAACTCTTCTAAAGCCAGACAGGAATTGAAAAGTGCCTTGTTCACAACATGTGGAAAAAGAAGCAAATTTTTCTAGGATTGTCCACATGGGATTACTTTAATTTTTTCTTGATGGTTTGAATCTCAAGTCTGAGATTGTCATCAATTTCGATCATCCCTTTGAATTTTTTCATAAGCATGCATGACCGTTGTGTGGTCTTTTCCTCCAAATTCACGACCGATACGAGGAAGACTATTGTCGGTCATCTCGCGGGCGAGGTACATAGCTACTTGTCGAGCTAGGACAATATTTTGAACCCGTCGAGAGCCTTTCATTTCATTGACACTGACATTGTAAAATTTTCCAACTTCCGTTTGAATCTTTTCAATAGGAATCACCGTAATTTGTAAGGCTTCATTCTTACGAGCTCGAATGGCTTCAGCTGCGACATCAATTGTAATATCTTTGATTTTTTTAACTCTTGCCACAAGAGAGATATCATTCAACGCACCCTCTAAGTCTCGGACGTTAGAATCAAATTGACCTGCTAGGTATTCGAGTGTATCATCCGGGAAAGTAAAGTCCAGGTCTTCGATTTTATTTCTCAAAATAGCGATTCGAGTTTCAAAATCTGGTGGTGTAATATTTTGCGTCAAGCCCCACTTAAAGCGCGTGACTAGACGTTCTTCTAAGCTATCTAAATGATCAGGACTACGATCGCTGGTTAGGACAATCTGCTTATTATCCCCATAAAGAGCATTAAAGGTATTAAAGAACTCTTCTTGAGTTGTAACCTTTTTTCCTCCAAGCGATTGAATATCATCAATTAAGAGTAGATCCAAGTTTCGATAGGTTTTTTTAAAAGTATCCATATCATTGAGGCGAAGACGCTCTAAAAATTCATTGATAAAAGATTCTGCTGGGATGTATTTTACTCGAGCATTTGGGTAGTTTTCCATAATCTGATTCCCAATTGCGTTGAGCAAATGCGTTTTACCTAAACCGGGTCCTCCATAGATAAATAAAGGATTATAAGTGGTAGCAAGGTTTTCAGAAACTGCTAAAGCGGCAGCCAAAGCCCATTGATTTCCGTCTCCACTTACAAAATTATCAAAGGTGTATTTCTTTCTTAATCCTGTTTGGATAGGAGGCAAATCTACTATTGGAGCATGGCTCACTGCATAGTCTCTGGTTGTTTCTGAAAGGGGAATAAACTCTTTTTCTTCTTCCTCTTCTTCAAGATTGAATTGATAAGAAATGGTTAATTCTACTGCATAAATTTCAAAACCAGCAGTCAGAATCACCTTTGTCATATTCTCTTCCCAGAATAATTTCTTTACTTCTGCATCTAAATAAATAACGGCTTCTTGTTGATCGACTTTGATGAGTCTTGAAGTAAGGACAAAATAGTCAAAGATTTCTTTTTTAAATGTCTTTTTACTTAATTCAATCACACGATTCCAGAATGTTTCTTCTCTTGACACTTATCGCCCTCCTATTCATTTTTTACTTGCTATGTTTTTCTTATTTTATCATAAAAGGAGGGAGTTTTCCACAACTTGTTCTAAGGGAATAAAAAAGAGTTTTTTCCACAATATGTGAATAGTTATCCCCAATGTGTGTAGAAGTTTTTCCACAGGTTGGGGATAAGATAGAAGAAAGTAGAAGTATCTAGTAAGGAGGAGTTTTTAAAGAAGTGGATAAATCTGTTAATTGTGTTATAAAAAATAACAGCCTCATTTGAGACTGTTAATAATTCGTTGGTATTCATCAAGGTTGTTAAATGAAATATGAATACTACCTTTTTCTTGTTTTGTCAGACGAATTTCTACTTCGGTTCCTAGAATCTTTTTTAATCTGTTTTCTTCCTGTGCTAAAAAGAGTTCTTTCTCTTTTTTACTAGGTTTTTTCTTTTTTTGACCAACCTTTTCTTCCAAACTACGAACGCTTAGCCCTTCTTTCAGAGTTCGTTCCAACCAATAGATTTGTAGATCTTCTTTTAAAGGAACTAAAATGCGGGCATGTCCTTGTGAAATTTGATCATTTTTGATGGCTTCTTTGACAGCTGGTGAGAGATGAAGTAAACGGACCATGTTGCTGATATAAGGACGAGATTTTCCCATAAATTGTGCAATTTCTTCATGAGTAGCCCCTTTATCAATAAGATGTTGGTAGGATTCGGCCTCTTCAATTGGATTCAAATCTTCCCTTTGTAAATTTTCGATAATGGCTTGTTTGATCATGTCATCATCTGATAATTCTCTTATAATCGCGGGGATTTCTTTGAAACCAGCCATTTGAGCTGCTCGGTAGCGTCTTTCTCCAGCAAGTAGTTCATAACCAACAATAGGAGATTTTCGAACAATAATGGGCTGGATTAATCCATTTTCTTTGATTGAAGCTGCGAGTTCTTCTAATTTCTCTTGTACAAAGGTTTGACGAGGTTGAAAAGGATTGGTTCGTATTTGCTTTACGTCAATAATATCAATTTTTTCCATGATGTATATAGCATAACACACCTTTACAATTTCGTAAAGGTGTGTTGACAATGTTGTAAATTTACTTAATTTCCAAGATTTTCTGTAGATTTTGTCAGCTCAATGGTAGCTGTTTTTTGCTTACCATCTCTATAGAAAATGACTTTAATTTTATCACCAATTTGATGAGAATAGAGGGCAGATTGTAAATCTGCAGTTGATTCAATGGTTGTGTCATCGATTTTTGTAATGATATCTAATCGACGCAAATATTTGGATGCCGGCATATCATTTTCAACTGAGCGGACAAGAACCCCACCTTTGAGTTTGCTTGGAATGTCTAATTGGCTAAGATCAGAAGAGGATAGGTTAGCCAGGTCCATCATGGTAATTCCAAGAGCTGGACGAATGACTTTACCATCTTTTTCTAAATGTTCAATAATATTTTGTACATCATTTACAGGAATTGCAAATCCCATTCCTTCAACCGCAGTTTGGCCCATTTGAAGAGATTTTTACTTGAGGTAATTCCGATGACTTGTCCCTGAATATTAATAAGGGGACCACCAGAATTTCCCTGGGTTGATTGCAGCGTCCGTTTGCAACGCTTTTTGTAGATACATTTTGGCCGTCTTCTGATTTGAGCTTCACAGTACGTCCGAGACTAGAGACAATCCCTTGGGTAACGGAATTGGCAAATTTTGTTCCCTAAAGGACTACCAATAGCGATTGCGGTCTCTCCAACAGTCAACTTAGATGAATCCCCAAATTCAGCCACGGTCGTAACATTATCTGAACTGATTTTAACAACCGCAATATCTGAGAAAGTATCAGAACCAACAACTTCTCCAGAAACTTTATTTCCATCTGCAAAGAGAATATCGGCTTTTGTTGCTCCCATTAATACGTGGGCATTTGTTACTAAATAAGCGTCTTTACCATCTTTTTTTATAGATAACTCCTGAACCTTCACTAGCCACTTCTGGATCAGAATCTGTTTCTCCATTGATGAAGCCTTTTTTCAGAGGTTTCAGCATAGGTAATAACAGAAACAACAGCATTTTTTTAACCTTATCAACAGCTTCACTAGTTGATGTTGTATTCTTATAAGCACGATTAACTTTGGTAGATTTTATTTCTTGGCTAGAATTTGTAGAATTCCCCTTGGTAAACTGGAAAGAGGTCAAGGTCCCTAAGATTCCTCCAGTAAACCCAATGACAAGAACAAGTAAAAAGTTGCAAAAATTTTTTTAGAAAAATTTGATGGTTGTTTCATAGTTTTTCTCCTATTGTTCCAATTATGGAAAAAGTATAGACCTAGTTTCTTAATTATAACTTAAAATGGAATTTTTTTCCACAAGTTGTGGAAAACTGTGTATAAGTGTGAAAAACGTGAATATAGAGCCATTTTTTGAAAGATAGATGCTGGTCTATTTGTTGAAGACTTGTGTATAAGTTCATTTGTGTTAGAATATGAATATGAAAATTAAGATTGTAACAGTTGGAAAATTAAAAGAAAAGTATTTAAAAGATGGAATCGCCGAGTATACGAAACGCTTGGGGCGGTTTACGAAGCTAGAAATGATAGAATTACCGGATGAAAAAACTCCTGATCGGGCCAGTGATTTAGAAAATCAGCAAATCCTAGAAAAAGAAGGAAATCGCATATTAGCTAAAATTGGAGATCGTGAGTATGTGATTGCCTTAGCGATTGAAGGGCAACAATTTCCATCTGAGAAGTTTAGTCAAACCTTAGAAGAGGTGACTATACGAGGGTATTCTGAAATTACCTTCGTGATTGGAGGAAGTCTAGGTTTGTCCCCAGCAGTTAAAAAACGAGCGAATTTACTTATGAGTTTTGGAAAGTTAACCCTTCCCCATCAATTGATGAAGCTTGTTTTAATCGAACAAATCTACCGGGCATTTATGATTCAACAAGGAAGTCCTTACCATAAATGAATCTTGACGCTCCTCCTATTTTCTGATAGAATAAAAAGACATCTGGTCTCATAGCTCAGCTGGATAGAGCATTCGCCTTCTAAGCGAACGGTCGCAGGTTCGAATCCTGCTGGGATCAAAATAAAAAAACGTGATTTTTATACAAATCACGTTTTTTTTATTACTTAGTTTTATAAAAAACTAGAATTTTTTTCTAAACAGATGGGATAAAAAAATTGCAAAAAAACTAGATTTTTTTGTTCCAAATAGCTGTAAAAAAATGAACCAAATAGCGGAAATGTTAAAAAAATTCTTTGATTTTTTTACTAAAATTTATGTATATTAAATTTAATAATTTAATAATCAAATAAATTATAAGGAGATTTTTTTATGAAAAAAACAATCCATCAACAGTTTCTAAGGCATTTAAGGTTCTTACAGAAAAAAAGAATTGCAGCAAGTTTGTGGAGGTGATAAACGCATAATTTTTCTGATCTTATTGGGCTTATTTTTTTGGTAGAGGAGGAAACTGATGTTTCTAAATACCCTATTTCTCAATTTTTAACTATTTTTTTACAATTTTTTTATCTTTTTTTAAAAATTGATCAAAAAAACTTAATAAATATAGTAAACAATTGATTTTAGGATCTGGTGTTGTTGCTGTATTTGTCATCACAGTGGTCTTTAGATTACTTTTGATTTACATATTGATTATCTAATGTTATGTCTATGGCCACTATTTCTTTATCTTTATTACTATTTTTATTTGTAATCTTCAACGTCAGATAGCGGTTCTTTACTCATTCATCATTTATCTAGCAGTTGAAAGTACAGATACATTTTTTTATCTGTAATTACTTCTTCTATTTTTTTGGTGATAGTATAATTAACCAATACTCTGATTATTACTTTTTAACTATTCGAATTATCTCACTTAGTTTTAATTATGAAGGTATTAACGATTCTCGAAGTGAATCTTCTCTATTTTAAAGAGCGGGTTTTTAAGAAATTTGTCCAACAATTGATTGTTAGTTATCTTATTTTAACCTTAGTATTGAATGCTTCTCATTGGATAAGTGATATTGCTCATTTCAATAGTTTTGGTAGCATGGTAGCAACGATTTGTTTCTTGATCTTTATTGGAACCATGGTTCAAATGAAGACGGTTCGAGATCGTTATGAAAAGAAAATGGAGTTGAAGCAAAAGAGGTTTGAACAACGCCAAATGGAGCAGTATATGAATAAAATTCAAGGCCTCTATTTAGAATTAAAAGGTTTTCGTCATGATTTTGGCAATATTATCACTTCCTTAAATTTAGCGATTGAGGAAGAAAATATTGAGGATATTAAACGAATTCAAAGAGATGTTCTTGAGGAATGCTACGGTCAACTCCAAAAAGAAGAATATACAGGATTTGACCTAGGAAATATTCGAGATTCTGCTTTGAGAAGTATCCTAAGTAGGGGATGGATCTATGCAGAGGAAATGGGTGTCAAACTAACCTTTGAAACAGAAGATATTATTGAAAAGGTTCCAATGAGATTGTTGGATCTCGTACGAACCGTTGGAATTTTAGTCAATAATGCTATTGAAGCTGCTAAAATGAGTCAAGAAAAAGAAGTTCAAATAGCGATTTTTAATATGCCGAATGGAGTGCATCTGATCATAAAGAACTCTATTTCTGATGAACCGATTAATTGGAATAAGCTCTATGAAAAGGGATTTTCAACTAAAGGGGATCGTAGAGGAATGGGCCTTGCGATTGTAAAAGAGCTTATTGGAGAATATGCTGCTATTTTTCTAGAGACAGAGTTGATCAATGGAAGATTTACGCAGAGCTTAGTTATTGGAGAGAAAGGAAGATAGATGAATATTGTATTGCTAGAGGACGAAATTTCTCAACAAGTTCGAGTAGAGAAACATGTAAAAGCTATCGCTGAGGAGGAAGGCCTACGATTAAATATTGTTTCCACCAGTAAAATAGCTGAACTAAAGGAATATCTAACCAATGGTGATTTTCATCAGCTTTTCTTCCTGGACATTGATATCAAAGGGGATGAAAAAAAGCTGGTATCAAGGCAGCTCAAATGATTCGTGAGGTCAATCCTTTTTGCCATTATTGCCTTTTATCACTACGAAATCGGAATTTGCAACCATTACCTATCGTTACAAGGTATCAGCTCTCGAATTTATTGAAAAAACCTTGAATGAAAACTTATTTAAGGAAAAAATTCGAGAATGCATTCTCTACTTGAAGAAGAATGTGATTGAAAATAAAAATATCATTGATTTCTTTGAGTATAGTTTCAAAAATATGGAAATTCGAGTTCCATATCGAGATATATTGTACATTGAAACAACTGGAGTTTCCCACAAATTGCGACTTGTTGGAAAGAATTTTCAAAAGGAATTTTTAGGGACTATCAAGGATATACTTGAAAAAGATGTGGACAATCATTTCTTCAGTCCTAATCAGTCTTATCTAGTCAATCAAAGAATGATTGTCAATTTTGATCGTCGCAAGAGACTTTTGATGTTAGAAGAGGAGACAACTTGCCCTGTTTCTCGTACACAGGTGAAAAGGGTCGAAGAATTATTAAATAAAATACAGAAAAAGGCTTGACAATTTTTGAATCGATGGTATAATGGGATATGTTCTGTTAATGACATGGTCCGTTGGTCAAGGGGTTAAGACACCGCCTTTTCACGGCGGTAACACGGGTTCGAATCCCGTACGGACTATATCTCATTCCGCCATAGCTCAGTTGGTAGTAGCGCATGACTGTTAATCATGATGTCGTAGGTTCGAGTCCTACTGGCGGAGCTAAACTAGCATCCTAAGGGATGCTTTTTTTTGTATAAAATAAGAGCCCCTTCCAACTTAAGGGGCTCTTTATGATGCAAATTTACTGATTTTTTGAGGATTGAGATTTATTTCGAATAGCATTGTAGCAAGCGAAGGAAAGAATTCCGAGTAGGAAAGCGATGGTTCCTTCTTTTAACCCATGTGGAACGAAATGTAGAACAACTTGTCCTTTTCCTTTAGGGACATCAACAGCCATAAATCCTTTTTGAGCCCTTCGAATAGGGACAGGTTGATTATTGATCGTCGCTGTCCACCCTTTATCATAAGGAAGGGTGAAAAAGAGACTTGTATGGTGGTCTGCTGAAAAATCTGCAGTAACGGTATTTCCTTTGGTTTGCACATGAACTTCTTGTTGGTGCAACCTTTCAAAGGCTTCCTGGTAGGCTTGAAGGTTCAAAGCAAAAAATTCTGGAGTTTGGAAGGTTACTGTAGAATTTTCAGGGAAGGCAATTCGAACCTTAACAGTTTCTCCTGCTGTAAAGTGACCAATGGTGAAGAATGGAAATACATTGTCTGTTGTATAGCGGTTGACTTGGCCATTCGTAATGATCTCCACATCGGTATAATCTTCATTCTCAAATTCTAAAGAAGGAAGGTTTACATAAAGTTGACTATCGTTTTGAACATAGAGCTCATATTCGATACTGGCATAAGTCAGAAAACTATCTGCTTCAACTTTGGCCTTTTGAGGTCCTTGAGAAGGATCGTCTGTACCAGTTTTCAGTGGATGTAATCGCTGATAGTAAGTCAACGATTGACCCGTTAGATGATTGAGAAAGTTCTTTTGGTTATCTAAGGTTAGATTAGAAAATGGGATATCCTTGTAGGGACTTGCGGTTAGAAATGCTAGTGAAAGAGCTTTTTCATTTTGATACAAGGTCTGATTTCCTTGCGTTTCCAATTTATGAAAAGCAAACTTTTGGGGATTCCTATCTGAAATATTGTATTTGATCCCGAACAGACTATCCATTAGTAATGTATTGTTTTGATAGCGCAAGTTCAAGTTGGTTCCATCTGATTTAAAACCGAGTTTGTCTAGGGTCGAACTGGTATCTGTATTTCTGACAGATGAAAACTGGGAGATCCCTCTAAAATTATATTTCATACTATCATTACCTGTTTGAGATTGGAGAATCTCTGTTCGGTAAAAATTTTGATCATCCTGTAAACTTGATGTCAATTTATCAATTGCTGGAATCTTTCCTTGGTAAGAAGAACGAGTTGCAAATACCCATTCATTTGCAATCCCATCGATCTGATAATAGCTGTTTATACTAATTTCAAACAAACAGAAGAAGAGAATAACAGCAGAAAAAATTGGATAAGAAAGTTTACGAACTGTAAAGGCAAGTGTCACAGTAAAGAATACAAGAAGGAATTCTAGTGTCAAGACAAAATGACTGCTTGTTAAGAAAGAATAATGCTTGCGATAGAGAAAGGTGAGGATAAATCCAATGCTAACTAAACTGAAAGTTAGGCAGAGTCGTTGCCAATTGATTTCTTTTAACCGATTTAGTGCTTCTGCCGCCATGAACAAAATAGTCAATGAAAAAAGCCAGGCATAACGGTGAAGAAACATATTAGGAGCATGCATACCTTGCCAGAATAAATCCAGAGCTTGTAAATAGAAACTTGCAATAAGAATGACTAATAAAGTCAAATAAGCTAGTTTCACGTGAAACCGAATCGATTTGACAAAGAAAAATAGAAAGGCAAGTAAGAATGGAAATAGACCAACATAGATCATAGGGATAGCCCCATATTTTGTTGTATCAAAACTACCAATTAAATTCTTTGCAAAAACGTCTAAGTACCAACTATTTTCTGTAAAGGTTCTTGTAATCTTTGTAAAGTTTTCCCCATGAGTTCGTAAATCCAATATGGTGGGGTAAATCATGATCAAGCTAGTGACCCCTGCTAAAATTGACACAATTGTAAAGTCAAAGAAAGAAGATCTTCTTTCTTTAAAGTCCCAGGAAAGCTGAGTAAAAAACCATAAAGTCAAGAAGAGAGCCATCATAAATCCAAAATAATAATTTTGGATAAAGAGGATAGTCAGACTTGTAAAAGTAGAGAACGCGCTTCTTTTGAGTCATTAAACGGTGTAAACCTAAGAGAATGAGCGGAGCCAAAATGAAGACATCGAGCCAGGTTTTGATTTCAATCTGACTGATGGAGAAGCTCATTAACGCAAACAAAGTTGACAGTGAAAGAATCAATAATTGTTGCAGTTTAGGATAAATTTCCTTAATGGAATAATAAGTTGACAACCCAATCAAGCCTATTTTTATTAGTGTAAAGAGATAGACGGAATCAACCATGGATAAACTGTCAAAGAAGAAGACAAAGGGAGATAGAAAACTTCCTAAGTAATAGCTGGAAAGAGCGTAGAAATTTAAGCCGAGCCCACTTGTAAAGCTGTAAAGGAGGCTGTCGGTCCCGTGCAAAAATATTTCGTAAAGTAACGTCGAAAATAACGTATTGATGAAAGCCATCACCTAATAAAGGAGAAGTTTCACTCCCCAATAAATACCCTGACTGAGGTAGACGAAAAATAAGATTGTAAAGGGAAGTAAAAAAGCTGTAAAGTAAACAATGATGGGGTGTGATAGATATTTTTTAAATTTCATATAGTCTATTGAAATACCCTGAAACAAAGGTTCCAGGGTTTTTGATTTTTTGGAGCGATTTCTTAGTCTTTCCAAAGTTCTTTAACTTTTGCTTGAACTTCTTGGTTTTCTAAGAATTCATCATAGGTTTCATCAATCCGGTCAATGACACCATTTTTTGAAAGAACAATGATATGGTTGGCAAGAGTTTGAATAAACTCATGGTCGTGACTGGCAAAGATGATTGATTCTTTGAAGTTTTTCAATCCATCGTTCAAGCTTGAAATAGATTCCAAATCCAAGTGATTTGTAGGATCGTCAAGTACAAGAACATTTGATTTCAAAAGCATGAGTTTTGAAAGCATCACGCGCACTTTTTCTCCCCCTGACAAGACGTTGACAGGCTTGTTAACCTCGTCTCCAGAAAAGAGCATGCGTCCGAGGAAACCACGAAGGAAGGTATTGTCATCTTCTTCTTTACTTGCGAATTGACGGAGCCAGTCAAGAATTGACTCACCACCTGCAAAAGTCAGCTGAATTGTCTTTTTGGTAAGTAAGAGCGGCTAGTTGTGACTCCCCACTTGACAGTTCCTTCATATTCGATTTCGCCCATAATGGCGCGGATCAAGGCAGTGGTTTTGGATGTCGTTTTTGTCCGATAAGAGCTGTCTTGTCACCTGGACGTAAGATGAAGCTGATGTTGTCAAGAATAGTTTCACCGTCAATCTTTACAGATAAGTTCTCTACTGTCAACAGATCATTCCCAATTTCTCGTTCCGCTTTAAAGCTGATAAATGGGTATTTTCGACTAGATGGGAACAATTTCTTCTAACTGAATCTTGTCAAGCATCTTTTTTACGTGACGTTGCCTGTTTTGATTTTTGACGCATTGGCAGAGAAACGAGCCACAAATTCTTGTAATTGTTTGATTTTTTTCTTCTGCTTTTGGCATTACGGTCTGCTAACAACTTGGCAGCCAGTTCAGATGATTCTTTCCAGAAATCATAGTTACCGACATAGAGTTTGATTTTTCCAAAGTCCAGGTCGGCCATGTGGGTACATACTTTATTCAAGAAGTGACGGTCGTGGGATACAACGATAACGGTATTCTCGAAATCAATCAAGAAAGTCTTCTAACCAGGTAATGGATTGAATATCTAGACCGTTGGTTGGCTCGTCCAAAAAGAAGGACGTCTGGTTTACCAAAGAGAGCTTTTGGCTAGGGAGGACTTTCACTTTATCTCCATTTGCTAGTTCACTCATATTTTGGTAGTGGAGCTCTTCTGGAATATTCAGATTTTTGGAGAAGTTGTGAAGCTTCACTTTCCGCTTCCCAACCACCTAGTTCAGCGAATTCTCCTTCGAGTTCTGCTGCGCGGACACCGTCTTCATCTGAAAAAAATCTTCCTTCATATAAATAGCATCTTTTTTTCCTTCATGATGCTATAAAGTTTTTCATTCCCCATGATAACGACATCAATGGCACGCTCATCTTCGTAGTCAAAGTGATTTTGACGAAGAACAGAAAGACGTTCGTCTGGTCCAAGAGAAATATGACCAGTTGTCGGTTCAATATCCCCAGCTAAGATTTTTAAAAAGGTTGATTTTCCAGCACCATTGGCTCCAATCAAACCATAGGTATTTCCTTCTGTAAATTTGATGTTGACATCATCAAAAAGTTTACGATCACTAAAACGTAGTGAGACGTCTGTAACTGTTAGCACGTATAGTTCTCCTCTTTTTCTGTCTATATAAGCCTATTTTACTAGAAAACGCTTGATTTTTCAATGAATACCCTTATGCATTGGAGGAAGTCATTTAGTCTGTAGAAAAGGGTGAAGAGCTTGACTTTCCTTTGATGTCATTATATAATGAAAAGCAATCAGAAGAGTAATTTGTATTCGTTTTTTAGAGAGCTTATGGTCGCTGAAAATAAGCAACGAAACAGAATGAAATGGACTGATGTTCAAATAGAATCTTAACCAATAGAGATTCGGCTAGCAGGCCTTATGTGCAGCTCATTTGTGATGAGTCAGAGATAACAGCATATGCTGTTCTAAGTGAGGTGGCACCGTGTCTCAGACGCCCTCGCATAGTTTTTGCTATGCGTGGGCTTTTATTTTGTACTTCAGGGAGGAAGAAAAATGACCAAGCCGATTATTTTAACTGGAGATCGCCCGACTGGGAAGCTCCATATTGGACACTATGTCGGTTCGTTGAAGAATCGAGTTCTTATGCAAAAATGAAGACAAGTACCAGATGTTTGTCTTTTTAGCCGATCAGCAAGCCCTAACGGATCATGCTAAAGATCCGCAAACCATTGTTGAGTCTATTGGAAATGTTGCTCTAGATTATTTAGCAGCTGGTTTAGATCCAAAGAAATCAACTATTTTTATTCAAAGTCAAATCCCTGAGTTAGCGGAATTGACCATGTATTACATGAATTTGGTCTCTGTTTCACGTTTGGAACGAAACCCAACCGTTAAGACAGAAATTGCCCAAAAAGGATTCGGAGAGTCTATTCCATCTGGTTTCTTGGTTTATCCTGTTTCCCAAGCTGCAGATATTACCGCTTTTAAAGCCAATCTCGTGCCTGTTGGAACTGACCAAAAAGCCCATGATTGAGCAAACTCGTGAAATTGTTCGTTCCTTTAATCATGCGTATCATTGCGATGTCTTGGTTGAACCGGAAGGAATTTTCCCAGAAAATGAGGCCGCGGGTCGTTTGCCTGGCTTGGATGGGAATGCTAAGATGTCTAAATCTCTTGGAAATGGTATCTATTTAGCGGATGATATGGACACCTTGAAGAAAAAGGTCATGAGTATGTACACAGATCCTGAGCATATTCGTGTCGAAGATCCAGGAAAAATCGAAGGAAATATGGTTTTCCATTATTTAGATGTGTTTGGAAAAGAAGAAGACCAGGCGACCATTCAAGAAATGAAAGACCATTACCAACGGGGTGGTTTAGGAGATGTTAAAACCAAACGCTATTTGTTAGAGATTCTTGAAAGAGAGTTGGGACCTATTCGCGAACGACGGATTGAATTTGCTAAAGATATGGGACAAGTTTATGATATGCTTCAAAAAGGTAGTGAAGTAGCGCGTTCGGTTGCAGCAGAAACCCTTGATCAAGTCAAATCTGCTATGGGCTTAAACTATTTCAAGTAAGCTCTTGATATTGAGATGATTTCAATAAAAAAATGATTCAAAAGAGGTTCCAACACCTCTTTTTGAAATATTGTACAAATGATTGACAAATTATCTTAGAATGGTATGATATTATCAATCAAAAAAGACGAGCTTGGCTCAAAAAGAAAGAAAAGAGGAAAATGGGAATGTCAAATTGGGACACTAAATTTTTGAAAAAAGGTTATACCTTCGATGATGTATTGCTCATTCCAGCTGAAAGTCATGTATTACCAAACGATGCAGATCTTCGTACAAAATTGGCGGATAACCTTGTGTTGAATATCCCAATCATCACAGCTGCGATGGATACAGTTACTGAAAGCCAAATGGCTATTGCCATTGCCCGTGCTGGAGGACTTGGGGTTATTCATAAATATGTCCATTGCCCAACAAGCAGATGAAGTTCGTAAAGTAAAACGCTCTGAAAACGGCGTTATCATTGACCCATTTTTCTTAACACCTGAACATACCATTGCTGAGGCAGACGAACTTATGGGACGTTACCGGATCAGTGGTGTTCCTGTGGTTGAAACCTTGGAAAATCGTAAACTAGTTGGGATTTTGACCAACCGCGATTTACGTTTTATTTCTGATTATGATCAACCAATTTCAAATCATATGACTAGCGAGAATCTAGTAACTGCACCAGTTGGTACAGATTTAGAAACAGCTGAACGAATCCTTCAAGAACACCGTATTGAAAAATTACCATTGGTGGATGAAAATGGTCGTTTGTCAGGTTTGATTACCATTAAGGATATTGAAAAAGTTATTGAGTTTCCAAATGCAGCAAAAGATGAATTTGGTCGTCTTTTAGTAGCAGGTGCTGTCGGAGTTACATCTGACACTTTTGAGCGTGCGGAAGCCTTGTTTGAAGCTGGTGCGGATGCTATTGTCATCGATACAGCCCATGGTCATTCTGCAGGTGTTCTTCGCAAAATCGCTGAAATTCGCGCTCATTTCCCAGATCGCACCTTGATTGCAGGTAATATTGCTACAGCTGAGGGAGCGCGTGCTCTCTATGATGCAGGTGTTGACGTGGTTAAGGTAGGGATTGGACCTGGTTCAATCTGTACAACTCGTGTGATTGCTGGTGTCGGAGTTCCTCAAGTTACAGCGATCTATGACGCAGCTGCTGTTGCGCGTGAATATGGAAAAACAATCATTGCTGACGGTGGGATCAAGTATTCTGGAGATATTGTAAAAGCCCTTGCTGCTGGTGGTCATGCAGTCATGCTTGGATCTATGTTTGCAGGAACAGATGAAGCACCAGGTGAAACTGAAATTTTCCAAGGACGTAAGTTCAAGACTTATCGTGGTATGGGATCTATTGCGGCAATGAAGAAAGGTTCAAGCGACCGCTACTTCCAAGGTTCTGTTAATGAAGCCAACAAATTGGTTCCAGAAGGAATCGAAGGTCGGGTTGCTTATAAGGGTTCAGCAGCCGATATCGTCTTCCAAATGATTGGTGGTATCCGTTCTGGTATGGGCTATGTTGGAGCTGCCAACCTTCAAGAATTGCACGAAAATGCACAATTTGTTGAAATGTCTGGGGCAGGTTTGAAAGAAAGCCACCCACACGATGTCCAAATTACCAATGAAGCACCAAACTACTCCGTTCAATAAAAAATAAAAGTGTGAAATCATAAGATTTCACACTTTTATTATGTCAAAAAGTTGTCAATAAAAATTGACAACCTTGTTAATTATTCGTCAATGTGACCTGAGTAAATATTAAAGATTTTTAAGTCTTCAGGCAAGTCTTTTAGGTGATCTAAGGTAGTAGTTGTGATAAATGTTTGGATGTCACGAGAGATAACTTCTAGTAAATGTAGTTGACGATTGTTGTCAAGTTCACTCATAACATCGTCTAAGAGTAAAATCGGCTTTTCATTTGTCAAGGATTCAATTAATGAAATCTCTGCCAATTTTAAGGAAAGAACAACACTGCGGTGCTGCCCTTGGCTACCAAAAGTCGCATTCATATCATTGATGTAAAAGCTAATATCATCTCGGTGAGGACCAACACTGGTTGTTTTTTTGATGAGATCTTTTGTCCGATTTTTCTCGAAGCAAGGTGATAAAGGTTTGACGAAGTGTTTCCTCATCTTGAAAAGGAATGGAGGAATCATACCGAATAGATAGTTTTTCGGCTTGATTGGAAATTTCAAAATGTTTTTCCTGTCCAAAGTCTTCTAATTTTTTAAGAAAATCTTTCCGATGGATGCAGACCCGGCTACCATAATCTGCTAATTGCTCATCTAGAACATCTAAAAAGGTTGGGTCTACGGTAGTTGCCGTTTTTTTAAGTAACTGTTTCGTTGCTTTTAAAAACATGATGATAGGCTGTTAAATCGGATAGATAAACGGGCTTCATCTGTCCTAAATCAATATCAATAAACTTGCGACGAAGAGCGGGTGAGCCTTTTACGAGTTGTAAATCCTCTGGTGCAAAGAGAACGACATTCATATTCCCTATATAGGTTGATAACTTTGCTTTGTTTTAAGTAGTTTCACTTTTAGTGACTCGTCCTTTTGAGGATAAAGGAAATTTCTAAAGGGATTGAGCCGGTTTTTTTCTAAGATCCCTGAAACAGTAAATTGTTCCTCTTGAAAATGAATTAAATCTTTATCGGAACGGGTCCGATGGCTGCGGGTCAAGGCTAAAAAGTAGATGGATTCGAGGAGATTGGTTTTTCCTTGAGCATTTTGGCCTAAGAAAATATTCAAACCAGAGTGGAATTGAAGATCTACGTCTTTATAATTTCGAAATTTTTGAATATGTATGGATTTAAGCCACATATTATGTTCCTGGGAAACGAACAGGCTTCCGCTTATTCTCTTCTTTTTTGGTTTTAGAATGTTTTTTCTGTTCTTGGTTTAATTTCTTCACCAATTGAGTAACACGTTCTTTTTCCAGCTTGTCCGCTTGATAGTCTTCAATCTCTTCTGGACTAGGTTCTGTCAGTGTTATGACTTCCTTCTCACCAATTACTTCGATTGTATCTCCGACTCGTAACTTACGTCCTCTTCTGGTTTCCACTTCTCCATTGACCTCTACTTGATTTTCGTGTAAAAAGGCTTTGATAGCTCCACCGCTTTGGATGATTCCCAGTTCTTTAAATAGGGCTTGTAGTGTGATAAATTCATCAAAAAGTTTATAGTTCATAGTTCACCTCAATGATAGTTATTATACCACAAAAGGATGAAAAACCTAAAATAGGGCGAGTCAGTGTAAACGTTTTTTAATCTGTCTGGGAAAGATTTTACTGGGATTTCATGATATAATGAAGAGTAATATTTGTTAGAACGAGGATGACGATGGAATTAGTTACTGGTGTTCGAATCCATTTTATGAAATCAGAAAAATTTAAGACCAATGAGATAAAAGTGCGGTTCTCGGCCCCTCTTTCTGAAGAAACAATAGCAGGACGAGTTCTAGCCTCACGCATGATCGAAACAGCCAATCAACTTTACCCAACTTCACAGAAATTTAGAGAGCAGTTGGCGAACTTGTATGGAGCAAATTTTTCTACTTCTGTTTCAAAACGCGGTCAAATGCACTACATTGATATTAATTTATCTTATGTCCGTGATGCTTTTTTGAGCAAGAAAAATGTCTTGACAGATCAGATGTTGGATTTATTAGAGGTATCTCTGAATGCTCCTCTTGCAGAAAACGGGTGCTTTCATTCAGAAACTTTTTCAGTAGAGAAAAAAAATCTCGTTACAGAACTAGAAGCAGAAATTGAAAATCATTTTTATTATGCTCACCAACAATTGAATCGTTTGTTTTATGATCAAGCTGATATGAAACTAAGTAAGTATGGAAGTGTCCAGCAGATTCAGAATGAGGATGAAGGGTCAGCTTATCAAGCATTTCAAGAAATGCTTCAAACAAATCTGATTGACTTTTTCTTTATGGGTGATTTCAATGAACTAGCGGTCATTGAAAAGATTAGTGAATTTGGTTTACAACCTCGTAAATCTCATGTCAATCTTTTTTATGCCCAATCTTTTTCAAACGTTGTCAGAGAAGGACTCGAACAAAGAGATACTCATCAATCTATTTTAGAGTTGGGCTATCATTTTCCTGTTCAGTATGGAGAGAAAGAGCATTTTGCTTTGATTGTTTTAAATGGTTTACTGGGGGCTTTCTCTCATTCAAAATTGTTTACAGTCATTCGAGAAAAAGAAGGATTGGCTTATACGATCTCTAGCCATTTTGATATTTTTTCTCATTTTATGCGGATCTATGCAGGGATTGATCGGAAAAATAGAACCCGGATCATGACTCTGATGAGCCGTCAAGTGAGTGACTTGAAGAGAGGGAAGTTTACAAGTGAAGAGTTGCGCTTGACAAAAGAAATGATTATAAATGCTGCAAAATTGTCGCAGGATCGACCTGGCACCTTAATTGAAAGATCTTATTTACAATCTACTTTAGGAAAACAGTTCTTGTCAATTGATGATTGGATCCAAGCCATTCAACTGGTGACGAAAGAAGAAATTATGGCTGTTGCAAAATCGCTCAAATTACAAGCGGTCTATTTTATGGAAGGAAGAGAATGATAAAGAAAGATTTGGAGAAAATAGATTATCCAGCTGTTGGAGAATGTGTTTATCAGACAAGTCTCCAAAATGGATTGAAGTTATATTTAATTCCAAAAGCGGATTTTAATGAAAGCTATGCAATTATTTCTACTAAATTCGGTTCTGTTGACACAAGATTTACAGTCGATGGAGTAGAAGAAATAAAAGAAATAAAAGAAATAAAAGAATTTCCAGCAGGGATTGCACATTTTCTTGAACATAAATTATTTGAAGATCAAGACTGTCAAGATTATTTACAGCATTTTGTAAAGCTGGGAGCTGAAAGTAATGCCTTTACTAGCTTTACACAAACTAGCTATCTCTTTTCGACCACCTCGAATGTCAATGAAAATCTGAGATTGTTACTGGAGATGACACAATCTCTTCATCTCTCAAAGGATTCTCTAAAGAAGGAACAATTGATTATTCAACAAGAGATCGAAATGTACCAAGATAGTCCTGACTATCAATTATTCTTTAGGGCGTTGGCAAATCTCTATCCAGAAACACCTTTAGCCCAAGATATTGCAGGTACTGTATCTTCTCTCTCCCAAATTGATGAAAAAAGTTTACAGGATAATTTCGATTATTTCTACCAACCATCCAATATGCAGCTAGTGGTTGTCGGAAATTTTGACCTTGACAGTCTTGTTAACCTTGTTTCTGAATTTGAGATGAAGACCTCTTCAAAACCTCTTCCTCATATCTCACCCGTGGACTTAAATCCAGTTGTTCAAAATGAGACAAGTCGGATGGAAGTTGCTTCACCGAAATTAGCAATTGGCATTCGTGGAAGAAATCAGATTCCTCCTCTTTACCAGTATCGCTATAAGATTATCCTCAAATTATTGTTTGCAATGATGTTTGGGTGGACATCTAAACGATTTCAGTCACTTTATGAAGTTGGTAAACTTGACAACTCCTTGACACTAGAAATTGAAGTAGAGTCTTCGTTTCACTTTGTGATGTTAACGATGGACACCTCGGAACCTGTTAGTATATCCCATCAGTTCAGAACGGCCATTAAGAATTTTTGAGAAAGATCCCTGATGTGACTCAAGAGCATTTGGATACGATTAAAAAGTGAAATGTTTGGAGATTTTTCTACACGGTTTGAATTCCTTGGATTATATTGCGACTCAATTTAATCCAATTGAGACAGGTGAAAATCTATTTGATCTTCCAAAAATTTTACAGAGTATTTCTTTACAAGATGTTGTAAAGGTTGGGCGAGATTTTGTCAACGCTTGTGATATGACGGACTTTATCATTTTCCCTAAATAACGGAATAATAGTGGAATGATGTTTTTGTCGAATTAAATCGACGTTGATTTTGTCAATTAGATGTAAATGATCATGTAAACTAGTAAGGAGACTAGAATGAAAAAAGAAAATATCCCAAATGCCTTAACACTGATTCGAATTGTGTTTATTCCTATTTTTATTTTGATGCTAATATTTGGTAAAGGTTATGGTTGGCATGTAGCAGCAGCTATTGTCTTTGCAGTTGCTAGTATCACCGATTATTTGGACGGTTATTTAGCTCGTAAATGGAAAGTTGTTAGTAACTTTGGAAAATTTGCGGATCCTATGGCTGATAAGCTTCTTGTCATGTCTGCCTTTATCATGATGATTGAATTAAAGATGGTTCCAGCCTGGATTACAGCAGTTATTATTTGCCGTGAATTAGCTGTAACTGGCCTCCGTCTGTTATTGGTTGAAACAGGAGGAGTTGTTTTGCCAGCAGCTATGCCTGGAAAAATTAAAACCTTCTCACAAATGTTTGCCATTATTTTCCTTCTCTTTCATTGGGATTTATTGGGCCAAATTACGCTTTTATGTTGCGCTAATCTTTACAGTCTACTCTGGATATGAATACTTTAAAGGCAGTGCCTACCTCTTTAAAAGATACCTTTAGATAAATGAATAATATTATAGAAGTTCGAAATCTTACATTTAAATACCAAAAAACAGACGAGAACCATCAGTTAAATGATACATCGTTTCACGTGAAACATGGTGAATGGTTATCCATTATTGGACATAACGGAAGTGGTAAATCAACAGTGGTCCGCTTGATTGATGGCTTGTTGGAACCGGAATCTGGTCAAATCTATATTTCCGGAGATTTGTTAACTCCTGAAAATGTTTGGGATAAACGTAGTGAGATTGGCATGGTTTTCCAGAATCCAGATAACCAGTTTGTTGGGGCTACAGTTGAAGATGATGTGGCGTTTGGGTTAGAGAACCAAGGAATTCCAAGAGATGAAATGGTGCAACGAGTAGACGAAGCTTTGAAGATGGTCCGCATGGATGAGTTCAAAGATCGAGAACCCGCTAGATTATCCGGTGGACAAAAGCAACGAGTGGCCATTGCTGGAATTATTGCTTTACGACCTAAAATCATCATTTTAGATGAAGCAACCAGTATGTTGGATCCTGAAGGGCGTCTAGAACTAATTCGTACAGTTCGAGAAGTCAAAGAACGATATGGGTTAACGGTTATTTCTATTACCCATGATTTAGAGGAAGTTTCCCTAAGTGATCGGGTTATTCTCTTTGAAAAAGGAAAAGCGACCTTGGATCTGACTCCAAGAGAACTCTTTTCTCGAGATGATCTAGATGAAATTGGATTAGAAGAACCTTTCGCTAATCGATTGCGTAGCATGTTACATCAAAAAGGTTTTCCAGTTGGAGAAACCTATCAGACTGAAGGAGAGCTAGAGAAACTATTATGGGAATTGCTTTAAAACAGCTTAGTTATACCTATCAAGAAGGTACTCCTTTTGAAGGAGCGGCTCTTTTTGATGTGAATATAGAAATCCCAAGCGGTTCTTATACAGCTCTAATTGGGCATACTGGAAGTGGAAAATCAACCATCCTCCAATTATTAAATGGTTTGCTTTTGCCCAGTCGAGGGGAAGTGCAAATGAATGATATGCGCATTAGTTCTGAGTCTTCTCAAAAAGAGCTAAAGGATCTTCGGAAAAAAGTGGGTCTCGTCTTTCAATTTCCAGAAAGTCAACTATTTGCTGAGACTGTTGTAAAAGATGTCGCATTTGGGCCTCAAAATTTTGGAGTAGACCAAGAATCAGCTGAGAGCATTGCTAAGGAAAAATTACGCTTAGTCGGTCTTTCTGAAGAGTTGTTTGAACGGAGTCCCTTTGAATTGTCTGGAGGGCAAATGAGACGGGTCGCTATTGCAGGCATTTTAGCGATGGAACCTGAAATTTTGGTCTTGGACGAGCCGACAGCTGGTTTGGATCCGTCAGGTAGACGGGAATTAATGAAGCTATTTGCGTCACTTCATCAAGCTGGGATGACCATCGTTCTTGTTAGTCATTCTATGGAAGATGTGGCAGAATACGCAAATCTTGTTTATGTTTTGGAAAAAGGACGAATGGTGAGGTCTGGGCATCCAAGGGATGTATTTCAGGATGTAGAAGGATTAGAAAACATACAATTAGGTGTACCGAAAGTGACGAAATTTGCTTGGCGCTTGCGCCAAAAAGGACTATCTTTGCCAACTTTACCAATCACTTTACAGGAGTTTAAGGAGTTAATTGGACATGAATAGTATGATTTTAGGACGATATGTACCAGGTAATTCCATTCTCCATCGTATGGATCCAAGGGCAAAGTTACTAGGACTTTTCTTACTAATTATTATTTTGTTTTGGGCCAATAATGTGATGACGAATGCCCTGTTGTTTTTGTTGGCCTTTGCGTTGATTTTGAGTGCCAAGATCCCCTTCCGCTTTTTTTATTAATGGCCTGAAATCGATGGTCTTTATCATTGCTTTCACCACACTCTTTCAGTTGTTTGCGACGACTGGCGGTAAGACATTATTTCAATTTTATTTTTTGACTGTAACGGATAAAGGACTTGCTCAAGCTGGTGTGATCTTTTGTCGTTTTATTCTCATTGTTGTATTTTCAACGATTTTAACACTGACAACAACGCCCTTAAGCTTAGCAGATGCCGTAGAAAAGTTGTTAACTCCATTTAAAATCATCAAAGTTCCTGCTCATGAAATTGGACTCATGTTGTCTATGAGCCTTCGTTTTGTCCCCACTCTAATGGATGATACGATTCGCATTATGAATGCACAGAGAGCTAGAGGGGTTGATTTTGGAGAAGGGAATCTCCTTCAGAAGATCCGCTCTTTTATACCGATTTTAATTCCCTTGTTTGCATCAAGTTTTAAACGTGCAGATGCTCTTGCAATTGCCATGGAGGCAAGAGGTTATAAAAGTGGAGAGGGAAGAAGCCGTTATAGGCAGTTAAAATGGCAATTTTTAGATAGTGTAGCTATTCTGTCTGTAGTAGCAGTTGGTGCTATCATTTTTTGGTTGAAATATTAGAATACCACCACTACATATAGGGGAATTTTTCTAAAAAAATGAAGAAAAACGCTATTTATAGCGTTTTTTGCATGAAAAATACATGATTTTGTAACCTTTGTAACATAAATTATAACTAACTGTAACATTTAATGTGTAAGATAGTATTATGTTCGAAAGGAGAATGTATTGATGAACACAAAAAAAGTCCAATGGACATTAACTTCTATTATCTCAGCTCTTTCACTTTTTGTTTCTGGTGTGGTAGTGAATGCTGAAACATATGAAGTAAAATATGGTGATACTTTATCAGAAATTGCGATTAAGAATAACACTACTATCGAAAAACTTGTTGAATTGAATCAAATCAGCAACCAAGATTTGATCCATGCAGGTCAAATTATTGAGTTGGGTGAACGTTCAAAATCATTGATTAATAAAGTAAATACTGCCACAGTAAGTCAAGAACCAGTAGCCGAAGCTTCTACAAATCAAGTAGTAGCAGAAACAACAACTACTGCCACTTATAATGTAGCACCTGTTGTTACGAATTCTGGAAATGGTATTGTACTTGCAAATGGGAATACTGCTGGAGAAGTTGGATCCTATGCAGCGGCTCGTATGGCTGAAATGACAGGAGTTCCTGCATCAACTTGGGAAGCTATTATTGCACGTGAATCAAATGGTCAAGTGAACGCAGCAAATCCATCTGGAGCTAGTGGTCTTTTCCAAACAATGCCAGGTTGGGGTTCAACTGCTACAGTTGATGATCAAATCCAAGCAGCTTATAATGCCTATTCAAACCAAGGACTTTCAGCTTGGGGATACTAAAAAAGAGGGGAACCCCTCTTTTTATTTTGTTTCTTACCTTGACAAGGATTGGAAAGAGCTGTAAAGAAAAATGATTTTGTTAGTCAACCTTAGTGAACCATGGATGCTCTTACCCATACGTGATTTCATACATAAAAGAGGTTTACAAATTTGTAAACCTCTTTTATTAACTTAAATAAGTGAGTAAAGCTAGGGGGGAATCTACGATGGTATCGGGAGTTTCCTCTTTTAATTGCTCTAGAGGTGCAAACCCCCAACTGACTGCAATTGTGTGAATACCAATGGTTTTTCCCCCAATGATATCAAATTTAGTATCCCCAACGATGCAAGCTTCCTCTTTTGGAATTTGATGATCCACTAATACACGCTGAATGATATCAGCTTTGTGCATGGATCCTGGGATAGAACCATAAATCCCATCAAAGCAATCACTAATTCCTAGTGAATGGGCTATTTCAAGACTCACTTCTTGATTTTTAGAGGTGGTGATGAATAGGTGATAACCCAATTCCTTCAATTGCTGAAGGAGTTCTTTGATACATGGGTAGAGATAGGTTTGTTGTTGGCCAGTTTCTTTGTAATAGGTGCGATAGATTTCTACAGCTTTTGTGACCAGTTCTTTTGGAAGATGGTTTGTAAATGTAACTTCGAGTGGAGGGCCCATAAAGGTTCGAATAGTCTCTTTATCAGGAGCAGGAACTCCTAGTACCTTGAAAGTGTGTAGAAAGGTGGTCTCAATACCTTGGGAACTATCGACTAAAGTCCCATCCAAGTCGAAAAATATGTACTTCATAGATTAGTCTCCAAATATTTCTTGCTGTAGTCGTTTCCCAGTTGGAGTCGCTGCCAGACCACCTTCAGCCGTTTCTCTAAAGGCAGTTGGTAGGCTTGATCCGACCTGGTACATAGCATCGATGACTTCATCAACAGGGATTTTGGATTCAATTCCTGCTAGAGCCATATCTGCTGCAATATAGGCATAGCTTGCACCCATTGCATTTCGTTTGACACAAGGAACCTCTACCAGTCCTGCAACGGGATCACAAATTAAGCCTAGCATATTTTTAATGACGAAACAAATGGCTTGACTAGCTTGGTAAGGACTTCCCCCAGCAGCCAACGTCAAGGCAGCTGCGCTCATAGCAGAGGCTGAACCCAACCTCAGCTTGACAGCCTCCCTCGGCTCCTGAAATCGATGCATTGTTGGCAATAACCAGACCAAAGGCTCCTGCTGCTAATAAGAATTCTAATTGTTGGTGCTCATCTAAATGGAGTTTCTCGATGGCTGAAGTAAGAACAGCAGGTAAGCAACCGGCTGATCCAGCAGTGGGAGTAGCACAGACTAAGCCCATTTTTGCATTGTGTTCGTTGACAGCGATAGCATTTTTGGCTGCGGTTAGGACAGTATAGTCGGAGAGGGCTTTTCCAGATCGAATATAGCGATCCAATTTTGCAGCATCTCCTCCGGTCAAGCCACTTCTAGAAAGTTGGTCATTGAGTCCAAGATGAACGGATTCTTTCATGACCTCAAGGTTTCGTGTCATAAGAGACAGAACTTCTTCGCGCTCGCGACCAGTTAGTTCAAACTCAGTTGCAATCATTAATTCTGCGACATTTCCTTCATAGTGGAGGGTCGCTTGCTCAACTAGTTCGGTAATGGAATAAAACATGGGGTCTCCTTATTGAAAGAAATTCACATTGTGTAAATGGGGAATTTGACGGATTAACTCAATAGCTTCGTCACAATTTCGAGAATCCACTTCAATAATCATAATAGCCTTTTTCACCGGCTTTTTCACGGGTTACGTTCATTTGGGCGATATTGATATCATAGCGGGAAAGGGCTTCTGTCACATGGGCAATCATCCCAGGAACATCTTGGTGAACAATAATAATAGTTGGGGTGTTCATATTTAGAGAAATTGCAAAGCCATTTAACTCGGTGACTTGTATATTTCCCCCACCAATAGAAATTCCTGTGACGGAGATGGTTTTGTGTTCATTTTTCACCGTGATGGTCGTCGTATTTGGATGAGGCGCATTGCTCTCTTTTTGAATAGACCAGACGATTCGAATTCCTCTTTCATGAGCAATTTCAAGACTATTGGGGATTCTTGGATCATCTGTGTCCATCCCCAAAATACCAGCTACAAGGGCCAAGTCTGTCCCGTGGCCGCGATAGGTTTTGGCAAAGGAATTAAACAACTGAAATTCAACTTCTGTAGGATCCTCTCCAAAAATAGAAGAGACAATTTTTCCAATACGAACAGCTCCAGCAGTGTGGCTACTAGAAGGTCCAATCATAACCGGTCCAATAATATCAAATACGGATTGGAATTTAAGCGAATTCATCAGTCAGCTCCTTAGGGTTTCTTTTCTTTCATTATAACAAATCTAGGGCATGTTTTCTTCTATTTGAGAGGGAAATTTTGTTTTAAACTTAAAAGATACTTAAAACTAGTTTATTTGAGGTGTTATTTATTCTTGCTAACATATTATTGAAACATTTGACGTGATTTCATAAAGTTTCTGAAACATTTCTTTTGTAAGATAAAGAACATACAGAAAAGGAGTGTAAAACCATGAATAAAAAAATCTTTGTAAAACGTGTAATCGGACTGAGCTTATTATCAGGAATGTTTATTCCAGTCCTTGCCAGTGCAGAATCTTACACTGTAAAGTCAGGTGATACCTTATCAGCTATTGCTAAAGAGAAGAATACAACGGTTGATGCGATTGCTCAGAAAAATAAGATTAGCAATGTCAATCTCATTACAGTTGGTCAAGTTCTAGAGATTGAAGATGACAAGGCAACAACTAATACTACAGAGCAAGCTAGCACTAGTAAAGCTAACACTACACAAACAAGCAACAACTACGGTATCTGCCTCAGATGGCTTGAGTGCCGAAGATGCAGCGGCTAAAGAATGGATTGCCCAGAAAGAATCAAGTGGCAGTTATACAGCACAAAATGGCCAATACTATGGTCGTTACCAGTTATCCCTTTCTTATTTAAACGGTGACTTGTCACCAGAAAACCAGGAAAAAGTAGCCAATCAATATGTTGTCAACCGATATGGATCATGGTCGGCGGCTAAAAACTTCTGGCTGGCTAATGGCTGGTATTAAAGTAGATGAAAGAGTTCAGCAAATTGGACTCTTTTTTGATTTACAGACTTGTAAACATATAGATACAATAGCCAATAAGAAGGATGGCAAGATGCTTGTTTTCTACTATAAAGCGTGTTACAATTGATAATGCTCAAAACGACCTTCAATCGTTGAAGCAAACCACGACCTTCAATCGTGAGAAACGAAAAGATGGGAGAAATCTATGAGTGATAACTCGAAAACACGTGTTGTTGTTGGTATGAGTGGTGGTGTTGATTCATCTGTAACAGCTTTATTATTAAAGCAACAGGGTTACGATGTCATCGGCATCTTCATGAAAAACTGGGACGACACAGACGAAAATGGCGTCTGTACAGCTACAGAAGATTACAAAGATGTAGCAACGGTTGCAGATCAAATTGGCATACCTTACTATTCTGTCAACTTTGAGAAAGAATACTGGGATCGTGTCTTTGAATATTTCCTTGCAGAATATCGTGCAGGCCGGACACCAAATCCGGATGTCATGTGTAATAAGGAAATCAAATTTAAGGCCTTCTTAGATTATGCCATGACACTTGGTGCCGATTATGTAGCCACGGGTCACTATGCTCGTGTGGCGCGTGATGAGGATGGCATTGTTCATATGCTACGCGGTGTTGACAACGGGAAGGATCAAACTTATTTCCTAAGCCAGTTGTCACAAGAACAACTTCAAAAAACCATGTTCCCGTTGGGACATTTGGAAAAACCTGAGGTTCGCCGGTTGGCTGAAGAGGCTGGATTGGCAACGGCTAAAAAGAAAGACTCCACTGGGATCTGCTTTATTGGAGAAAAGAATTTCAAAGAGTTTCTAGGGAACTACCTTCCTGCCCAACCAGGCCGAATGATGACTGTAGATGGACGGGATATGGGCGAACATGCCGGTTTGATGTATTATACGATCGGTCAGCGGGGTGGACTTGGAATTGGTGGCCAACAAGGTGGGGACAATGCTCCTTGGTTTGTTGTTGGTAAAGATCTGAGTCAAAATATTCTGTATGTCGGTCAAGGCTTCTATCATGAAGCACTCATGTCAACAAGTTTACAAGCTAGTCAAGTTCACTTTACACGGGATATGCCGGAAGAGTTTACACTAGAGTGTACAGCCAAGTTTCGCTATCGCCAGCCAGATTCCAAGGTGACGGTTTATGTCAAGGGTGACAAGGCTGAGGTAATTTTTGCAGAACCTCAACGGGCCATTACGCCAGGTCAGGCTGTTGTCTTTTACGATGGTGAAGAGTGTCTCGGTGGTGGGTTGATTGACAATGCTTACCGAGATGGTAAAGTTTGTCAGTATGTCTAACTGGAGTTAAGTAAAAACGATGAGTTCTCAATTTTTTTATGCATTTATGGCATTTTTCGCTATAATGAACCCAATTTCAAATCTTCCTGCTTACATGGCTTTAGTAGCAGATGATAGTCAAAAAATTTCACGAAAAATTGCTTTTAGGAGTCTTTTGATTGCCTTTGTTATTGTAACTGTTTTTATCTTTTCAGGAGATTTCATTTTTAAAGTATTTGGAATTACAATTGTTTCTTTCAGAATTGCTGGTGGAATATTAGTGGCCGTTATCGGTTATCATATGATTAATGGTAATCATTCACCCAGCTATAAAGGAATGGAGCAGCAAGCAGTAAATTCAGATCCAATGTCTATTGCTATTTCTCCTCTTGCAATGCCACTTTTTGCGGGTCCAGGTACAATTACAACTGCTTTAAGTTTGGCTAATGGAGGTTTGCAGAATCAACTGATAACCGTAGTTGCTTTTGCTCTACTATGTGTCATCACTTATCTCCTGTTAAGAAGTGCAAATCAAATTGCAGGCTTCTTGGGAGAAAATTTGATGAAAATTATAACGAAAATGATGGGACTTTTACTATTCTCGATAGGAATACAGATGATTATCGTCAGTGTGCAGACCTTGATCAAAACAGTGATTTGCATTGACAAAACGATTTGATTTGATAAAATAACTTTAACAATAGTCATGATGGTCAAAGCTCATGGATGTTGTAGGCTTTTTTGTCCTGCACTTCTCAGAGTTTTGACTATTTTTGTGTGATTTCGAAAGGAAGTAAAATGAGGCAACAGGATTTTCGGACGAAAATAGGTTCTACTGTTTTTGGTGTGAGAGCGACTGCTTTGATTGTAAAAGATAATCGCTTGTTCGTCATAGAAGATGAGGACGGCTGTTATACAATCGGAGGTGCTATTCAAGTGGATGAAGCTACTGAAGATGCTGTAGTTCGAGAAGTAAAAGAAGAACTGGGTGTCGCATCTAGAGCTGTTCAGTTAGCTTTCATTGTTGAAAATCGCTTTGAACAAGCTGGAATCCACTACCATAACATTGAATTTCATTATTTGGTGGACTTGCTGGAAGATGCACCTTTGGTCATGCAGGAAGATACAAAGCAATTACCTTGCCGTTGGATTGCTTTAGATGATTTACACACTGTTGACCTGAAACCAGCCTTTTTAAAATCAGCCCTACCAGAATGGGACGGACAATTACGACACATCCATCTTAAAGAATAGGAGAAAAAATGACTTATAATTTTATAGAAGAATACGATATTATTGTAATCGGAGCGGGGCATGCTGGGGTAGAAGCTTCCCTTGCTGCGAGCCGGATGGGTTGTAAAGTTTTACTTGCAACCATCAATATCGAAATGTTGGCGTTTTTGCCATGTAATCCTTCGATTGGTGGTTCTGCAAAAGGGATTGTGGTCCGTGAGGTAGATGCTCTCGGTGGAGAGATGGCCAAGAATATTGACAAATCCTATATTCAGATGAAGATGTTGAATACAGGAAAGGGACCAGCTGTTCGTGCGCTTCGTGCTCAAGCAGATAAAGAGCTCTATTCTAAGGAAATGCGTAAGACAGTTGAGAATCAAGAAAACTTGACCCTTCGCCAAACCATGATTGATGAAATTTTGGTAGAAGATGGGAAGGTTATTGGTGTTCGAACTGCGACCCACCAAGAATATGGAGCCAAGGCTGTCATTGTCACGACTGGAACGGCTTTACGTGGAGAAATCATCATTGGGGATCTCAAGTATTCATCAGGCCCTAACCATAGCCTTGCTTCTATTAATTTGGCTGAAAATCTCAAAAATCTTGGACTAGAAATTGGACGGTTCAAAACAGGTACGCCACCACGTGTAAAGGCATCGTCAATCAATTATGAAGAAACGGAAATTCAACCAGGTGATGAGAATCCAAATCACTTTTCTTACAATTCGCGTGACGAGGATTATTTAAAGGATCAAATCCCTTGTTGGTTAACCTATACCAATAGTCAAAGCCACGAAATCATCAACAGCAATTTACACCGAGCTCCAATGTTTACAGGTGTTGTAAAGGGAGTTGGACCTCGCTATTGTCCATCTATTGAAGATAAGATTGTTCGCTTTGCGGATAAGGAACGCCACCAGCTATTCCTTGAGCCAGAAGGACGCAATACAGAAGAAGTCTATGTCCAAGGCTTGTCAACCAGTTTACCAGAAGATGTGCAAAGAGATCTTGTCCATTCTATTAAGGGATTGGAAAATGCTGAGATGATGCGAACCGGTTATGCGATTGAGTATGATATGGTCCTTCCACATCAATTGCGAGCAACACTAGAAACTAAGAAAATCTCAGGTCTCTTTACCGCAGGCCAAACCAACGGAACGTCTGGCTATGAGGAGGCCGCTGGCCAAGGAATTGTGGCAGGGATCAATGCAGCGCTGAAAATCCAAGGAAAACCCGAACTCATATTGAAACGGAGTGACGGTTATATTGGGGTCATGATCGATGACTTGGTGACCAAAGGAACAGTTGAGCCCTATCGACTGTTAACCAGTCGTGCTGAGTATCGTTTGATTCTTCGTCATGATAATGCAGATATGCGCTTGACAGAAATCGGTCGCGAGGTTGGTTTGGTTGATGACGAACGTTGGGCACATTTTGAAACCAAGAATTATCAGTTTGAAAATGAAATGAAGCGCCTTGACAGTATCAAGCTAAAACCTGTAAAGGAAACGAACGAGAAGGTGGCAGCGCTAGGCTTTAAACCATTGACAGATGCTGTCACGGCCAAAGAATTCTTGAGAAGACCAGAAGTATCTTATCAAGATGTTGTCAACTTTATCGGACCAGCAGCTGAAGAACTAGATGATAAGATTATCGAGCTGATTGAAACTGAAATTAAGTACGAGGGTTATATCTCAAAAGCTTTAGATCAGGTTGAAAAAATGAAGCGAATGGAAGAAAAACGAATTCCTGCCAATATTGACTGGGATGATATTGACTCCATCGCAACAGAAGCTCGTCAAAAGTTCAAACTGATTAATCCAGAGACCATTGGTCAAGCTAGTCGGATTTCAGGTGTCAACCCAGCCGACATTTCTATCTTGATGGTTTATCTTGAAGGCAAGAGTCGGAGCATTTCTAAGAATCAAGAAAAAGAATCCTAACTTATTAGGATGTAAATATGTGGAAGAGGTAGCCAAATAGCTACTTCTTTTCTCGTTTTACTATATATTTACAATAGTGTAAATATGCTTTACACCGTTTGACAAATGAGCGACCGGACCTTGATCCCTGTCAGCTTTTTCTTTGGTGGAAAGGCTTGACTGGCCTCGCTTTTTCTCATGTTTTATGGTATAATGGCCCAACAGAGGTTTATGATGAAAAAATTTCGTATGACTCCTATCCATTATTGTATGGTAGGTTTGTTAGCATTTATTATATTAGCCATCAGTTCCAGATTATTGGGTAGCACAATTGCAAATTTATTTGTGATTCTGTTGATTCTTTCCGGTGTCATCTATCTCTTTCTTCATCAATTAAAGCAAGTAGAATTGGATGAGCTAGAACAAATTCAATATGTCAATCATCAGGCTGAAAATGGGTTGGCATCGCTACTGGATAAAATGCCAGTTGGTGTAATCAAGGTGAACGGTGAAACCAATGAAGTTGAGTGGTTCAATCCTTATGCGGAGTTGATTTTCTCTACTGAGGATGGGCAATTCGATGTGGAATACCTGCAACAAGTGTTGACAATCCCTTTTGAAGGGAAAGGCCATTATGCAACCATTGGAGATAAGAAATATTCTGTTTATCTAGATTCCCAGGCCAGTGTCGTTTATTTTTTTGATGCATCTAGTGAGTATGAGGCCAACGTTGGTCTTGTAACGACTAGGCCGGTCATCGGGATTATGTCCGTAGACAACTATGATGATTTAGAAGATGTTGTATCTGATTCGGATATCAGTAGCATCAATGGCTTTATTGCAAACTTTGTTGAAGAATTCTCGGAAAAATACCATATGTTTTACCGAAGAGTCGGGATGGATCGCTTTTATCTTTTTACCGACTATACCGTTCTTGAACAATTAATCGAATCCAAATTTTCTATTATTGACCAATTCCGTGAGGAAGCGAAAAATCGTGAATTACCCATTACGGTAAGTATGGGATTCTCATACGGAGATGGCAATCATGATGAAATTGGTAGAGTTGCTTTATCGAATCTAAACTTAGCTGAAGTCCGAGGGGGCGACCAGGCGGTTGTGAAAGAAAGAGAAGAAGGTAAGGATCCTATTTTCTTTGGAGGGGGGACAGCTTCTTCTATCAAGCGCACTCGTACGCGAACTCGTGCGATGATGACAGCTATTTCCGAAAAAATTAAATCGGTTGATCAGGTATTTGTTGTTGGCCACAAAAAATTAGACATGGATGCTTTGGGGGCATCGATTGGGATGCAATTGTTTGCAAACAATATCAACGAACGCTCTTATGCAGTTTATGATGATACGTCTATGGCTCAGGATATCGAACGAGCGGTTGGAAAAGATTCAATCAGATGGAGCGACTAAACTCGTAACGGTTTCAGATGCTCTACGGATGGTAACCGATCAATCCCTTTTGATTATGGTAGACCATTCGAAGACAGCTCTCACGCTTTCAAATGATTTGTATGAGAAGTTTCACCAAGTCATTGTCATTGACCACCATAGACGGGATGAAGACTTTCCTGAAAACGCCATGATCACTTATATTGAAAGTGGAGCAAGTAGTGCAAGTGAGTTGGTTACGGAATTGCTTCAGTTCCAGAATTCTAAGAAGAACCGCTTGAATAAGATACAAGCCAGTGTTTTGATGGCTGGAATTATGTTGGATACCAAGAATTTCTCTGTTCGCGTAACGAGCCGTACATTTGATGTAGCTAGTTATTTACGAAGCCGAGGCAGTGATAGTGTCCTCATCCAGGAAATTTCAGCAATTAACTTCGATGAGTACCGCGAAGTAAATGAATTGATTCTAAATGGTCAAATGGTCTTCCCACATATTATTGTGGCAACAGGCGCAGCAGATGTTCCTTATGGAACGGTTACCATTAGTAAAGCAGCCGATAGTATGTTGGCCATGTCTAAAATTGAGGCGACCTTTGTCATTGCTCTGAATGAACAAGGAAGCATTTCCATTTCAGCTCGAAGCAGAAGCAAAGTCAACGTGCAAAAAATTATGGAGCAAATGGGAGGCGGAGGCCACTTTAATTCGGCGGCTTCTCAATTGGAAGATGTAACCATCGATCAAGTTCGTACCCAATTGATTGACTGTATTCAAGAAGAGGTCCAAAAGGATAAGGAGGAAGAAGAATGAAAGTTATCTTTTTAGCAGATGTAAAAGGAAAAGGAAAAAAAGGGGAAATCAAAGAAGTCCCAACAGGTTATGCTCAAAACTTTTTGATTAAAAAGAATTTAGCCAAAGAAGCTAACGCCCAAGCGATTGGGGAACTTCGCGGTAAGCAAAAATCTGAAGAAAAAGCCCATGCGGAACTAGTTGCAGAAGCGAAAGATATTCAAGCGAAATTAGCAGAAGAAACGACCGTTGTCCAATTTACAGAAAAAATTGGTCCCTGATGGACGTACATTTGGTTCGATTACCAATAAAAAAATTGCAGAAGAACTACAAACAATTTGGGATCAAAATCGACAAGCGTCACATTCAAGTGGCTTCTCCAATTCGCTCTGTCGGCTTGATTGATGTGCCTGTTAAAATTTATCAGGATATTACAGGTATTATCCAAATTCGAGTAAACGAAGGTTAAGTAAATCGTTAGAAAGGAATGACTATGGCTGAGATAGAAGAATTAAGAACCCAGCCTCAAGATATCCAAGCAGAGCAATCTGTCTTAGGAGCCATCTTTATTGATGAGGGAAAACTGGTTTTTGTTCGTGAGTTTATTGAGCCAGCAGATTTCTTTAAATATGCCCATCGGTTAATTTTTAAGGCGATGATTGACCTTGCAGATAGGGGAGATGCTATTGATGCGACGACCGTTCGCAATATTTTAGATAGCCAAGGGGACTTGCAAAATATCGGTGGTCTCTCTTATCTAGCTGAAGTTATCAACTCTGTTCCGACCTCAGCCAATGCGGAATATTACGCAAAGATTGTTTCCGAAAAAGCGGTTCTAAGACGCTTGATTGCTCGTTTAACGGAGAGCATTAATCAAGCATACGATGGAGCGAGTCCGTCGGATGAGATTATTGCAGGCGCAGAAAAAGCCCTGATTGATGTTAGTGAAAATGCCAATCGAAGTGGTTTCAAGAATATCAAGGATATCCTAAATATCAACTTTGGAAGTCTTGAAACTCGCTCATTGCAGACAACGGATATTACGGGGATTGCAACAGGTTATCGAGATCTTGATCATATGACAACAGGTCTTCATGAAGAAGAGTTGATTATTCTTGCGGCTCGTCCAGCGGTTGGTAAGACTGCCTTTGCTCTAAATATTGCCCAGAATATCGGAACCAAGTTGGATAAAACAGTTGCTATTTTCTCGCTGGAAATGGGTGCTGAAAGTTTGGTGGACCGGATGTTGGCAGCAGAGGGCTTGATTGAGTCTCATTCTATTCGTACCGGTCAGTTGACAGATGATGAGTGGCGGAAATATGCCATTGCCCAAGGAAATCTAGCCAATGCCAGCATTTATATAGATGATACTCCTGGTATTCGGATTACAGAAATTCGGTCTCGTTCTAGAAAGTTAGCACAAGAAACAGGTAATCTTGGCTTGATCCTTATCGACTACTTGCAGTTGATTACAGGGACTGGACGTGAAAACCGGCAACAGGAAGTCTCAGAAATCTCTCGTCAATTAAATTTTGGCAAAAGAATTGAAGGTCCCTGTGATTGCCCTTAGTCAGCTGTCTCGGGGAGTCGAACAAAGACAGGATAAGCGTCCGGTTCTATCAGATATCCGTGAATCAGGATCCATCGAGCAGGATGCAGATATTGTTGCCTTTCTATACCGTGATGATTATTATGAACGTGCAGGTGAGGAAGAAGAAGGCATGCCGAATAACAAGGTTGAAGTCATCATTGAAAAAAACCGTTCAGGAGCGCGTGGAACAGTGGAGTTAATCTTCCAGAAAGAATATAATAAGTTCTCCAGCATATCAAAGAGAGTAGAGGAATAATGAATGAGTGATGCATTTACAGATGTAGCAAAAATGAAAAAAATCAAAGAAGAAATCAAGGCTCATGAAGGTCAAATTGTTGAAATGACCTTGGAAAATGGTCGTAAACGTCAAAAAAATAAGTTTGGTCGATTAATTGAAGTTTATCCTTCTTTGTTTATTATTGAGTACACAAATGAAAACAGTTTACCTGGTGAACCAGCAGCAACCTATGTTGAATCGTATACTTACTCAGATATTTTAACTGAGAAAAATCTGATTCATTACTTAGACTAATGTAGCTAGGGTAAGCTACAACTTCCAACCGTCTCTTCTTGGAGATGGTTTTTTGATGACCTGAGCATATCATAGACACTAGTTGTGTAAATTGATTGACAAAGATGTCAATTTTGCAATCAAATCTGTCAATATTAGACAGGGAATCTTTTGAAGAGTCGTCTTATCTATATTCTTCATCCTGCTACATTAAAGGGACTTAGGAGGGTGTTAGAACAATCATGGTTGACAAGTTGTAAAAAAGGTGTAAAGATTCCTGTAAACAAGATAAAAATATTGGATAGGGATGAAAATACATGGCTATCCGCGTCAAAAATATGTGGTTTAGAAAGACCCTAGCTAGAAGGCCTCATTTTGCTTTTTATTTATAGAAAGAAATCAAAAAAATGAGAAAGCAACTTTACAAGGGCTGGTATTGGTGGTATAATAGAATTTGTGCGAAATGACAGCAGGACAAAATGAAGCTCGTCAACAGGAAGCCAGCTAGAAAAGTAACCTTTGCTGTTTGGGCGAAGGCTTTCTGAACGAATCAGGTTTGTCTAAAACGTTATTTCCTACAAAAAATTATTTTTATAGGAGGACATTTCAAATGTCACGTTATACAGGACCATCTTGGAAACAATCTCGCCGTCTTGGCTTGTCACTTACAGGTACAGGTAAAGAATTGGCACGTCGTAACTACGTACCAGGTCAACACGGACCAAACAACCGTTCAAAATTATCAGAATACGGTTTGCAATTAGCTGAAAAACAAAAACTTCGTTTCTCTTACGGACTTGGTGAAAAACAATTCCGTAACTTGTTCGTACAAGCTACTAAGATCAAAGAAGGAACTGTCGGTTTCAACTTCATGCTTCTTTTGGAACGTCGTTTGGATAACGTTGTTTACCGTCTTGGACTTGCGACTACTCGTCGTCAAGCTCGTCAATTCGTTAACCACGGTCACATCCTTGTTGACGGAAAACGCGTTGATATCCCTTCATACCGCGTAACTCCAGGTCAAGTGATCTCAGTTCGTGAAAAATCAGCTAAAGTTCCAGCTATCCTTGAAGCTGTTGAAGCAACTCTTGGACGTCCAGCATTCGTATCATTCGATGCTGAAAAATTGGAAGGTTCATTGACTCGTTTGCCAGAACGCGATGAAATCAACCCAGAAATCAACGAAGCACTTGTCGTTGAATTCTACAACAAAATGTTGTAATATCTTTTTAACTATGCCAGGCTGGAAAGCCTTTAAACAAAGCACTTTAGGTATTTTCCCTAGAGTGCTTTGTTTCTTTTTACTACCCTTTTAGTTACCTATGACTAATTTTTGTATAGTAAGAGGGTGTACCTTTTCAGGCTCACCCTGTATTTTATTGTATTTATAAATTGCTGATTGCCGTTTCAAATATTGAGACGGTTTTTTTTGCGCCTTCTTTTGTAGCGTGGACGTATGTATTTAATGTCATTGTTATATTAGAGTGGCCTAGTCTATATTGCAGATCTTTAGCCTCTATTCCAGCGTAAAGCATAATAGTAGCATGGGTATGACGAAAGCCATGAAAACTTATATCGGGTACCCCAGCACTCTTAAAATGCCCCTGTAGTCTTTTTCTCAATAAGCAAGGGTAAGCGTATTTAGTAGTAAAAGGTGTGAACACAATATTTTCAGACCTTCCCAGCTTCCAAGATTCTACATGTTGGCGCTTTTTATACTGCTTTAAAAGTGAGGTAGTCGCTGGATCTATTTCAATATCTCTTAGGCCTGCTTTTGATTTAGGGGTATTTGTTTCTTGATATCTGTTTAAAGTCTTAGATATACTGATAGTACCTGTTTTTAGGTTTATATCAGACCATTCAAGGGCTAGAGCTTCCCCAATACGGCAACCACTGGCCAGCAAAGTTTTATAAAGAACGTAATCAAAAAGATTTTCATATAAATTTAGATCCAAATTCTCAAGATAGGCTAGAAATTTCTTTAATTCTTGATTGCTAAAAAATCTAATCTTTTGCTCTTTTGCTTGTTGCTTACGTGGAATAATAACATCACGGGCTGGATTGTGCTGGATCACTTGCATAGTAACCCCATATTGAAGTATACGGCGGTTAATATTGTTTAGAAAACTATAATTTGCGTATGCTCCCTTCTCCCCTCTATTCGCTCTATCTGCCCATTTATTTACTTGTTGTTGAATAATAGGGGTAGTTAGGCTATTTAGTTTATAATCGCCAAAAACGGGCAAAATATGAAGCCTTACAATGCCTTCCATAGATTGTTGGGAGTTTGGTTTGATTGTATTTTTATAACTCTCCCACCATAAAGCGACTAACTCTCTATAAGTAGTGATCGTTGGTTTATTTTTAGCACAATATCCATTGTTTGCAAAGGTATTAATAGCTTCCCTAGCCTTGATTTTGACGGCCGTTTTAGTATTAGCCGTAACAGTGGTACGGGCCTTTTTCCCCGTCATCTGATCCACGCCTAAATAAACGCTAGCACGGTAAACAGTTTGGCCATTCTTTTTTACTACGGTTTTGATATTCATTTTTCTTTCCTTTCCATCAACAGGCAAGCGGATAGGTGAGAAAAGAAAACTAAATAAAAGTGACAACGTTGTCACTTTTCAAGTTTATTAAATGCGACCATGTGGTCGTATTTGCTATTTCTTGGGCTTTCTAAATTATGGGACGTCCCATAATTTCAAATTACCCAACGTTGGGTAATTTGAAATCGTTCAACGTTGAACGTTTTTAGATCATTTGTTTCTTCGAAAAACGAAGAAACAAAATATGTTGCAACGTTGCAACATTTCGAAACGTTTCGAAATTTGAAAAACGACAACGTTGTCGCTTTTAGGTTAATAAATATGATCGTGTGGTCGTATTTATTAAAGTAGCATTTCATTTTTCCAACTGTTGGAAAATTCATTTAGTGGAACGTTTCACTTGTTAAAAAGTCGAAACGTTACGACTTTTTGAAATTATCTACTAGATCAGATAGCAACTTTAACTTACTATTTGTAGTTTTTTTATCTTTTACAAAATGAGTTATGTTTTCTATATAAAAATATCTTTATTATTTTCTGAAGAAGCGTCCACTAGTCCTTGGGGTGTAAGTTCTTGAAGACCGTCTTTATCTTTAGTGAAATATTCTGGATTTTGGTGAACTAAGTCGGACAGGGGTTTATTAGGTTCATCAGTATAACCTAGCAAATAGCCCATATCAACTTTAAAATAATCTGCTAAAAGTTGAGCTTTCTCTGGCTTGATCTGTCTCTCGTTCTTTTCCCAGTATATGTAGGTTCGTTTTGTTACACCTATTTTGTCAGCTATCTCTTGTTGAGTAACTCCAACTTTTCCATTTTCTTCTTTATTAAGCCTAAGTTCTTTGAGTCTATTCATTTATAAGTAACACCTTTCGAGATTATTATACCACGTTTTAGTTTTATAGTGAAAAAAAATTACAACTTTTTTTAAAAAAACTATTGACATTGAACAAAAAGTGCAATATAATAATCGTGTCAGCAGATATTGAACAAAAATTACAACTTTTCAAGATGAACACCTTTCATTTTATTGGAGTTGATATGTAAAGGAGGTATAACATGAAGAATAATATGCGCCTGTTATTAGCAAAGCAACGAAAAAAAACTTCTGACGTTGCAGAGGCTACAGGAATATCAAAAAGTACACTAACGGCATTATACTATGAACGGGCAAAAAGTCCAACGTTAGATACTTTGAAGAAAGTTTCAAGCTTTCTAGGGGTAACTATTGATGAATTTCTAGATGTGAAAGAATAGGAAGGATACAAAATGGATACATGACTATGAAAAAAGACAACAAAAAAAGTCAAATACTCGCCTTCGCCAAAAATTGAGTATATGACTTAAAAGAAACAGGTACCTAGAAAGAATACTTTTCTAAATACTTTTTATGTACCTAGTATATCAGAAATTAGAGAGGTACACAAGATGAAAGGAAAGAAGTTTTCCCATTATCCCCGCTTATTAAGTAGAGCGGTGACACTAGTTTCACAACTATACCATGGAGAAATTTCTAGATCTGATTTTGATGTCTTTTATAAAAGACTTGGAGATCAGATAGAGCATGAAAAAAAATTAAAATAAATAATCACTTATTAAACAGGCAAGCGGATAGGTGAAAAAAGAAAACTGTATAAGAAAAGCATGCTGACAGGGCTATTCTAAGGCTTTGTTTAGAAAAAATGTGGGTGATTTCCCACGAAACACCACTACAAGCGTTCGCCAACTTGGGGCAATAGCCTAGCGTTTGGAGTGGTGCTAACTCAGTATAGGAAATAGCAAATGAAAGGAACAAGAAAACAATATGACAGTAAAAACAAATGATGTTTTGGTTGAGTATGAAAGGATTTGTTCACAGTTGAGTGAAATTCAACTAGTCTTAGAAATGGCTAGTATGGAAGACGGTAAAAATTCATCAGCTTTATTAAATACTGTAATTCAAGCTATAAACCAACTTATTTTAGAACATACTGAACAGGCCAATAATTATAGAAAGATGATATAAATGGATATCTATCCATGAAAAACCGCTATAAACCGCCTAAAGATCAGGAAAAAGCTGATTTAGAGGCGTGTAGAAGTTAAAAAGAGAATGAGGGAAATAAAATGAATGAATGGAATTTACCAACTGACAAAACCATTATTTTACTTGTAATTCTATTTAAAATTGTATGGAAAATATGGAATAGACCAAGTCCAATCAAACTAGTTGAAGAAAAAGAAAAGGTAGAAGTTTCAAAAGGATTAAATCCAGATTATGGGGCTTATGTTTGGCTAGCTGGCAAGCGTTTTAATTGAAAGGGGTAAGGATATGGAATTACTTTCAAAGGAAATTCAATTGGAATGGCTTCAAACTCAAAAAGAGACTTTAGAAACCCTTGTGAATTTAGAATAGGAGTCTCAGGAGAAACACTAAGAAATTGGGAAATGATGGGTTTACAACGTTTTCAAACTCCTATGGAGAGAGCTAGAAAGTTTATTATCGCCCAAGTGACATTTATTTGTTCTTATCAGTGAGGTAAAGAGAAATGGAAGTAAGATATTACGAACCGTCTAAAGATTTTAACAAAGCAGTATATAACGCTCCCTTAAATATTTTATCATTGCCTTTAGGTACAGATGAAGAAGCTGAAAAGAAGATCATAGAACATTTTGAGGAGGTGAAAAGATGTATAGACAAGTGATTTTATTTCTACAAGAACAAAAGATACAAGATTTTGACTTTTTGAAGGAAACTCCTACTAGGGTTTATAAAAAGAATGAGTGGTACGCTTTTATTTACTATGAACCAATGGGGGAAAATCTGACAGAACAAGTAGGTTCTAAAATGATAATCCAATTTGTTAAGAGCTTTAAAGAACTTGAAGGTAGGGGCTGGATATGACTTAGATATTATCATTCAGATCTTTACCAACATTGTAAAAAGAAAATCCCTTTCCAGTGATTTTGTGCAGTTAATCAATCGTTATGAGGTAACTACATGAGTGTAAAAAAAGCATTAGAAAAGACAATACAAGAAGAGCGGGCTTCTCCAAACTTTCCAAACCTTACAGAAAGAAGAGAAACAGAAACCGAAAATAATAGTCTCGGCTTAGTTGAAAAGGCCAAAGGAAAAGGCTGGGCTTCTAGTTTAGATAATTTGAGTAAAATTATAAGTGGTGATAGTAAACTAAAAGAAAAACTAAGATACAATGAGTTCACACATGAAATTGATATTGTTGGTTCATTAAAACTCAATAGTAATAATGGGCTTTCTGGAGTGGCAGATGATAGTGTTTTAAAAGAAATTCGTCTGTATATTGCAAAAAAATATAAAGTGGATTTTAAAAAAAGTGATATTTCTGACACTTTGGAAGTTGTGGCCCGTACACAAGGTTACAACCCATTGAAAAATTTCTTGCTGGAATGTGAAAGGGAATATAATTCTTGTAGTGATCCACCTGAAACATTTAGTATTTTACGTCATTATCTCAATGTAGAAGATAGTAAATACAATCGGATAATATTTGACTTGTTTTTTCGTGGAGCAGTTGCAAAAGTGTTTGATCCTAGTGTAAAGTTTGATTTTGTATTAGATTTGACGGGTAAACAAGGGGTAGGAAAAACACAATTTTTTGAAGGCTTGTTTACAGATCAATACTTCACAACCGTTGAAACTTTCACGGATAAAGACGATAAAGCCCGAATGGTGCGAAATTGGTGCATTTTTGATGATGAAATGGTAGCAACTAAAAAGACCAGTTTCCAAGAATTAAAAAGGTTCATAACTGATAGAAAAATCGAATATCGCCCGCCTTATGGTAGCACTGATAGGCGATTACTGAAAAACTTTGTTATTGTACGGGCAACAAACCAGCCCGACTTCTTAAATGATTTGACTGGAGAGAGACGCTTTCTAGTTGCAGAAGTCTTTAAAGATAATTCCTACAAAGGTAGAAACTGGACTGAAAATGATCGTAGGATGTTCTGGGGGGGAATGGTTAAGGCTTGGAGAGATAATAAAGACTTAACCCTATCAGATGAACAAGAAGCCCTAGTAAACGCCATACGGGCCAAATATAAAGCTATAGATGAAGAATTAGAAGATCTTGAAAGATACCTTAATACTCCATATCCCGAAAGAATGTATTTTAGCCCTCCTACTGATAAAGTTAGGAAATATTTTATTCATGAAATTTTAAATAATGGAATGTGGCTTAATGGAAATGGTGAGGAAGAAAAACTAGATGAAAAATACGGTAAATTAGTTGAACGTGATCGCTTAACTGTCAACCTATTTTTTCAAGAAGTCTATCTGAACGATAGCCCCACGCCAAAACAAAAGGCCAAGATTAGGCTAGCAATGCAAAATAAAAAAGATTGGGGCTATAAAAATAGTGTAAAATTCGGAAGGGTTGTAACATCTGGTTTTTTCAAATAATAAATTATAATGGTAGGAATTTCAGAAAAAAAGTAGGAAAAAGGCCCAAAAAAATCCTACCACTTAACCCGTTGGGAGAGTAGGCTTCTACCTAGTAAATGAGTATTGCGGTAGGAAACTAAAAATAAAAATCCTACCACTGAAACCCATTGGGAGAGTAAGGGAAATATAATAATGGTAGGAAAATACAACATTTATTAATAAACTTATTATTATTAAATAAGTTATAGCTATATGTGTTATAAGTTGTTAAGTTGTCTAAAAAAAATCCTACTTTCCTACTTTTTGTAAAAAACGTTGATTTGACGGGCTTAATTTGGTAGGAAAATTTTCCAACACTTTCCTACCAGTTTAAAAAAATCCTACCACGAATATTAAAAAAAGGAGGTGCAAAATGAAAATAAAACTAAAATACGATGTAAAGGAATATAATTTTACATTTGATTTTAAAACAGAAGAAACGGCTCATATAGCCTCGGAGGCACTTATAGGATATTTACTGGGTACTCATTTTAGGGTAAATGCAAAGGTGGACTTCCTATGTGTAGAAAAGGACAGTAGTCTAACTAGATTGTTGTTAAAATATGTATCTGTAAATGATTTAAGCAGTATTCTAAATCAAATCTGTAACTTTTATGATGAATATCGTACAGGGCTAAATTTAGATTTCGATAAAGAATGGGAGGGGTTATAATGGATAAACTAACAGAAGGGTGGTTGTATTTCTTAAAAAATGGTATAATTAAGACAGTAGAGCTCCCAAAAATTTGGGGAATTAAACATTAAAATTTCTGATGGTGTAGTAACACTAGTTGAAGTAAAAAATAAAATTAAAATTTAAATACTGACCGAAACAATCGGAGGTAGGACATAAAAAACACTAACAGTTTTTGTCTTACTTTCGGTTGTTTTTTAGTTGAAAATTGAAAGGAATAAAATAAAATGACAATGAAATTAAACGGACAAACTAAAAACGATTATGAACAAGCTAAAGCAAAATTTATGAATGCAGTTAAGAATAACGCATCACAAGAGGAACAAGGAATTTTATACGGAGAAATGTTAGATAAATTACAGGATCATATGATTTCAGAAGCACGTCAAGGCGTTAATAACGATTATAGCGCAACTCGAAAACCCCACTTATCGGGAGAAGAAATTACATTTTTCAATGAGCTTGATAAAGAACTACCAGTAGGCATTGAAAAACTGTTGCCAGAACAAACAATCGATCGAATTTTTGAAGATATTAAAAAAGAACACCCACTTCTTGAAAAAATCGGCTTACAAAATGCGGGCTTACGTTTGAAATTTATTAGTTCTGAAAATACTGGATCTGCAACATGGGGGAAAATCTTTGGCGAGATTAAGGGACAACTAAAAGCGAGTTTCGGAAGTCGTCAAGAAATTCAAAATAAATTAACCGCTTTCGTTGTAATTCCAAAGGATTTTAAAGATTACGGCGCAGAATGGATTGAAAACTATATTCGTACACAATTAACAGAAGCCTTTGCCTTAGCTCTTGAAGAAGCTTTCTTGAATGGTGATGGAGATAACAAACCAATTGGACTAACTAAGAAGATTACAGGAAAAGCCCAAGACGGGGTAACAACCTACCCTAAAAAGGAAAAACAAACTGGTAAGATTACTTTTGAAAGTCCTAGAGCAACCATCAACCAAGTGGCAGACATCTTTAAATTCCATTCTGAAAAAGAAAATGGGGAAAAATATTCTGATGTGACTAACAAAGTAGTCTTAGTGGTTAACTCTTCTGAAATTTGGGAGATTGAAAAAGCTCTAACTAACTTAAGTGATAATGCAGACTATAAAAAAACAGTTCCTTTAGGCTTACAAATTATTCCATCAGTTGCACAAGAAAGGGTTTGCAACCTCCTTTGTACAAGGGCGATATGACGCATTTGTGGGCGGTGGTATCGACATTCAGCGCTATCAAGAAACTTTAGCGGTTGAAGATATGGATCTATTTGTTGCTAAACAATTTGCATATGGAAAAGCACATGATGAAAAAGTTTCTGCAATTTGGGAGCTTGATTTTTCTAAAATTAATGGCCAAGGCATTGGGGGTTAATGAATGAAAAATAATGATATTGAAGAATTGTACTTTCTATATCTAAATTGTAGTAAAATCTATCTAAACCCTTTCAAGAAACTATTAGAAAAATGGTATGAATTGAAAGGGGAGAAAGAAGTAGTCAATGCCTTTAATAGTCTTGAAAAAGAAAAACAAGACTTATTAAAAGAAATTGAGAGCTATAAAGTAGATTTTCAAAACACCTTAGAAGCTCCAGACAAAACTACATTAGATAAAGAAAAAATTTTGTCAGAAGAATTTACAAAGCGATTAGAGAAAATACATAGTGAAGGTATCAAATATATTTCTAACTGGAACAATCTGATCGATCAAAAAATTACCCCCTTAATATTGAAACTTAAGCAGGAGTATCTGGAACAAAAGGAAAGTTATAAAACAGATATCTGTATCTTTCTTGAAGACCTAGAAAGCTTCTTCAAGGGTGGAGATATTGAGCAAGAAGCAAGATACTTTGTAAACAATCAGATTCCAGATAAGTATATATTCACAGTAGTTGATCCAGCTAAAAAGGATAAAGAATATTACACAAAGAAAGGTCAAGGACACCTATACCAAGAGGCCCTAGAAGGACTTCTAAAAGTATATAACCTTTCATTTGATATGATCTTATGGAGTGATCTACTACTCGAAGAACTTATACTAGATCGAAAACTATCAAGTGACAAGCCTTCAGACTTCAACGCTTACATATCTTCAGTAGTCGATAGATATATCGAAAGCAAAGAAAAAGAAATGACAGAAGCGTACAATGTCTTAAATGGACTACCAGAGAAGAAACAAAGTCTAATAGGAAAGATATTTAAATAGAATAGAGAGATAGGTTTCGGCCTATCTTTTTATCATTTAATATTATCAATTACACATAACGAAGGAAACGCCAATTCATTTTTGAAAATCTTGTAGTTCCTTGATATGCTTGGGGTTTGGTGAATGAACGAATTAGACAGATGATATGATCTTATGGAGTGATCTACTACTCGAAGAACTTATACTAGATCGAAAACTATCAAGTGACAAGCCTTCAGACTTCAACGCTTACATATCTTCAGTAGTCGATAGATATATCGAAAGCAAAGAAAAAGAAATGACAGAAGCGTACAATGTCTTGAATGGACTACCAGAGAAGAAACAAAGTCTAATAGGAAAGATATTTAAATAGAATAGAGAGATAGGTTTCGGCCTATCTTTTTATCATTTAATATTATCAATTAGACATAACGAAGGAAACGCCAATTCATTTTTGAAAATCTTGTAGTTCCTTGATATGCTTGGGGTTTGGTGAATGAACGAATTAGACAGAATGTAAGATATGTCTAATTGAGAAGGGGGAACGGGGCTAGTAAATGCAAAAATAATGAGACAAAAAATTAGAATTACTCATTTTTGGGAACGTACACAAATTTAAAAAACTCAAAATAATACCCCCCATTCGAAAAAAATCGATAAAAATCGTCTCTTGGGAACCGGTGGGAGGGGTCGATTTTCTAAATATAAGGGTTAATTTTTAAGGGGGTGGGGGTATAGGTCAAAAAAGTCAAAGATTTTAAAAAAGCCCCAAAATTTTGGAGCTTAATTCTTGCCTGTTGAACTCATTAGATTTAGTTCCCTTTTTACTACCCTTTAAGTTACCCCAGCATGTCTCACTTTGTTAGTGATTGTTGAAATACAATGTTTTTGGTAGTTAGGTTGCCTTATTATTACTATACATGTTTAAGTGATGATAACAAAATGCTTTAATTTCAAGAAAAAACTTGCAGAAAGCCTACAACAGTGGGCTTTTTGTTTTGTCTTCAATCCTCGATTTCTGGGTTTGTTCCCTTATTTGCTCCCTAAGTTTCCTTCATAGAAAGAAATGACCGTCTGTAAAATAGGCGGTTTTTTTCTTTTACAAAATAAATAACAACTCTCCTGAATTGGAGATTTTTTTGTGACCGAATACCTAAAATAATAAACCAAATAGCGATTTTTTTCTTCTCAGATAGTCCTTTTTGTTAAGATGAAACAAACGATTGGAAAGGGTTCTTATGGGATTTAAGAAAAAAACATTATCGCCAACAAGTTGATATGAGAGACTGCGGTGTTGCGGCTTTTGGCCATGGTTTTTGGCTACTATGGCTCATACTATTCTTTAGCCAGTCTGCGGGAGAAGGCAAAAACGACTGCAGATGGAACGACCGCCTTAGGTCTGGTCAAGGTGGCTGAAGAGTTGGGATTTGAGACACGCGCCTTCCGAGCAGATCGCACACTTTTTGACTTGGAAGGAGTGACCTATCCATTGATTGTCCACGTGATCAAGGATGGGCGTCTCCCTCACTATTACGTAGTCTATAAAAAGAGATAAAAAGTATCTTTACATAGCCGATCCAGATCCAAAGGTAAAGATGACCAAATTAACGATCGAAGAGTTTGAACAGGAATGGACAGGGATTGTTATCGCCTTGGCCCCGACTCCAGCCTATCAACCAAGTAAAGAAAAGAAAAATGGGCTTTTAGATTTTGTCCCTCTTTTGTTTAAACAGCGGCAATTGGTTCTGCATATTGTTCTTGCAACGTTATTGGTAACCCTCATCAATATTGTGGGTTCTTACTACCTACAATCGATTATTGATACCTATGTGCCTGATCAGATGAAGCAGACGCTGAGTGTGATTTCACTAGGGTTGATCGTGGTTTACATCTTACAGCAAGTCCTGACCTATGCGCAAGATTATTTGCTTCTAGTTCTAGGTCAACGATTGTCTATTGATGTCATTTTATCCTATATTAAGCATGTTTTTCAGTTGCCTATGAGTTTCTTTGCGACTCGACGGACAGGAGAAGTGGTGTCACGTTTTACAGATGCCAACCGCATTATCGATGCTCTGGCTAGTACACTGCTTTCAATCTTTTTGGATCTGTCTATTGTTTTGATTTTATCTGTAGTCCTGTTTAGCCAAAATGCTCACCTCTTTTTCTTGACTATTCTCTTGCTACCGATTTATGCGGTCATTATTTTTGCCTTTATGAAGCCTTTTGAGCGCTTAAATAATGAAACCATGGAAGCCAATAGTGTCTTGTCTTCTTCCATCATCGAAGATATCAATGGGATCGAAACTATCAAGTCTCTTACCAGTGAGCGTAGTCGCTATCAAAAGATTGACTCAGAATTTGTGGACTATCTCAAGAAGTCCTTTGCCATGAGTAAGGCGGAGAGTATACAAAAGGGGCTCAAACACTTGGCCCAGTTGATTTTGAATGTCTTGGTCTTGTGGTTGGGAGCTCATTTGGTCATGAAGCAAGAATTGAGCTTAGGGCAGTTGATCACCTACAACACTCTCCTTGTTTATTTCACAGGCCCTTTAGAGAACTTGATCAACCTCCAAACCAAACTTCAAGCAGCCCGAGTGGCCAATACCCGTCTGAATGAAGTCTATTTGATAGACTCTGAGTTCGCAGAGAAGAAGCCTCTTCAAGATCGTGAGGCTCTCGATGGTGATCTGGTTTTTGAGGGAGTAGACTACAAGTACGGTTTTGGAGCTAACGTTCTTACCGATATTAGTCTCACGATCAAAAAAAGGGAGCAAGGTAAGCTTTGTTGGTATTTCAGGCTCTGGAAAAACCACGCTAGCAAAGATGATGGTGAATTTCTACCAACCCAATAAAGGGACGATTCGTCTAGGAGGAACGGATATCCAGCAAGTGGATAAAACTTTGCTCCGCCAGCAAATCAATTATTTACCCCAGCAGCCCTATGTCTTTAACGGTACGATTTTAGAGAATTTGTTACTGGGAGCGCGGGAAGGAACTAGTCAGGAAGATATCTTGCGCGCTGTTGAAATCGCAGGAATTCGAGAAGACATTGAGCGTATGCCCCTCAATTACCAAACAGAATTGACTACGGATGGCATGGGAATCTCTGGTGGTCAACGGCAGCGGATTGCCTTGGCGCGTGCCTTATTAACGGACGCTCCGATTCTGATCTTGGATGAAGCGACCAGCAGCCTGGATATCTTGACGGAGAAGAAAATTGTGGACCGCTTGATGGCCTTAGACAAAACGATTATCTTTATCGCCCATCGGTTAACGATTGCAGAACGGTCTGAAAAAGTCTTCCTCATGGACCAAGGTCGTCTGAAGGAAGAAGGAAGCCATGAAGAACTACTGAAAAAGAATGGCTATTACAGCCATTTGGTGACTTGTTAAGAGAGGACTAGGAGAAAAAAAGAGAGTATGATGAACGAAAAATATTTTGAAAGTGCAGAATTCTATCAGAAACGTTTCCATAATTTTGCTAGTTTATGGGTAGTCCCTTGTTTTCTTTTACTATTGTTTGTTGTAGGCTTCTCTGTCTTTGCCAAGAAGGAAGTGACCTTGTCTAGTCGTGGGACGATTGAAGCTACGCGCGTGGTGGACCAAATCCAGTCAACGAGTAATTCTCCCATTCAAGTCAACCATTTGAAGGAAAATAAAGAGATTAAGAAGGGAGAAATCTTGGTAGAATACCAAGGGGATCAGGAAAAGCAACAAGGGATGAGCTTAACGCAACAGTTCGACCTCTTAAAGAAACAGGAGGAACAATTAAAATTGTTGAAAACGAGCATTGAGACCGGGGAGAGCCAATTTACAGGAACTGAGCATTTTGGGTATGACCAGCTGTTTAAGGATTACCAGCAACAGATAGCGATTCTCCAAGCGCAAGCCCATCAACAAAATGCAACCATTGCTTCTCAAAATGCCAGTGCAAGTTCCAGTCAAGCGGAAATTGGCCAAGCTATCCAAGACCAAGAGAAGCGATTAGCTGATTACCATAGCCTAAAATCAGCTCTACTAGAGGGTGGAAGTCTGGATGCGACTCATCCACTTTACTCTTTCTACCAGAGTTACGCTCAGCAACCACATGGAGAAGAAAATGCTCAAGCACAAGCTTCTTTTATCAGTCAGCTAGATAGTCAAATCCAGCAGTTAGAGGCAAGTATTTCTAATTATCGCATCCAATATGCGGGATCCGGAAGCCAACAAGCTTTTTCGACCAGCTTAGATAGTCAAATAGCCTCCCTGAAAGCTCAACAGCTGAGTAAAGTTGGACAAGATTTGCTGCTTCTTTCTCAGCAAATCGCAGATCTAGACAGTAAGTTAAAAACACAAGAAAATCTTCTTCAGAAGACTCGGATTCTAGCCAAGGATGAAGGGGTGATTCATTTGAATGATGAAACAAAAGGAGCGAGTATTGTAGCGGAAGGTACTCCTTTGGCTCAAGTTTATCCTCTCATTCAGAAAGAAAAAGAAGTCAAGATTGTCACCTATATCCCTTCAAAAGATATAGCCACGATTCATGTAGGTGATCGGATTCGCTTTAGCACACAGGGAAGTAAACAAAAACCAATTACGCTAGAGGCCCGTATTAGCTCAATTGCTTCGAGTGCCACTCGAACAGAACAGGGGAACTTTTTCAAAATAGAGGGAGTTCTTCGTCTCAAGGATCAGGAGGCCAAACTCCTACGATACGGTTTGGAAGGGAAGTGTGTCCTGATCACAGGAGAAAAATCTTACTTCAGTTTCTTTGTGGATCAATTTTTAGGAGCAGGGAACTAAAGAAACATAACATAAAAGAGGCTGGGACAAAAGTCCTAGCCTCTCAATTGTCTTTGGATTATCAAGCAAGACGCAGTGGTTGACTGGGCTCTACCACGCTGATTTCATCAGCTTTTACAGCCCTACTCAACTGTGCGGAGGTGGGACGACGAAATCGAATTCTAACGAATTACCGATTTCTGTCCCACTCTCTTTTATTCCAGCATTTTTAATAGAAAGTCCGCCATTTGTTGGGGGCTTTCTTTTTGCCCACGCGCCACCCACATTTGACAGACTCCAAAGAAGGCATTGGTGAGGTAGACAGAACTATAGTCTCTTTCGATTTCGGTCAAAGATCGATGGCCATAACGTTCTTGCAAGCTATCGACTAGTAGAACTTGTAGCTTGTGTCGCAAGAAGGATTGAATTTCTTTTGTCCCATTCTCAGTTAAAAGGACAGCAAAGAGGGGCTCCTTGGTGAGAAATTCGAAAACTTCGGTAACAGCTTGGTGTTTATCATCTTGTTGTTTGTCGAAGATGTATTCCACTTTGTGGAAAAATTCCTGTTGGTAGCGCTCGATCATATCGTACTTATCGCGGTAGTGGGTATAGAAGCTACTCCGGCTGATACCAGCTTCTTTTGCCAACTGTACGGTTGAGATCTCATCAAAGGACTCCCTATGAAGCAGGTCAACCATGGCTTCCTGGATGATCCGTTTTGTTTTTATTCGCTTGTTGCTTTCGGTAACCATTCTAGTCTCCCTCTTTTATACACAAAATTATACACAGTGTCCAAAAATGATTTTTTTAACTTGCGGTTTTTAAAAAGAACTGTATAATCAATTATATCAAAAAAATAGACAATGTGTATAAAAAGGAGACAAAAAATGTTTAAGGAATGGAAAGCGATTTTTAGGAAACCGACCTTTATCGTTGTGATGATCGGGGTTGCCTTGATACCAGCTCTCTACAATGTGATCTTTCTATCCTCTATGTGGGATCCTTATGGCAAGGTTTCTGACCTGCCAGTAGCAGTTGTCAATCAAGACCAGCCGGCTCGTTATCAGGAAGAAGAATTGACAATCGGAAAAGACATGGTGTCCAATTTGAGAAAAGTGACGCCCTGGATTTTCATATTGTCGATGAAAGAGCAGCTAAAGAGGGGCTGGAAAAGGGTGATTACTATATGGTTGTGACCTTGCCCAAAGATCTATCTGCTAAAGCTGCTTCTATCTTAACCAATCATCCGGAACAGATGACCATTGCCTACCAAACATCTAGTGGGCATAGCTTTATTGCTGGTAAGATGAGTGATTCCGCCATGATAAAAATCCAGCAAACCGTTGCTAGCAATGTCACCCAAACCTATACCAGCGCTCTTTTCGAAAAGATGGGGAGCTTGAAGACAGGGATGGGAACAGCAGCGGAAGGAAGCCAGAAATTAGCGACCGGTGCTGGTCAGCTAAAAGAGGGTGGACAGACCCTGACAGACCATTTGACCACCTTGTCCAATTCGAGTCTGTCTTTTTCAAATGGGGCGCAGACTCTTAGCGCTGGTCTCTTGGCCTACACCAATGGAGTTGGCCAATTAGGAACTGGTCTTCATCAAATGCAGGAGAAAGTTCCCACCCTCGTATCGGGAGTTGGGCAACTTCATGATGGTTTTACTACCTTTAGTAGTGGACTGACGACCTATACATCTGGTGTTGGACAGCTGGGAGATGGTTTGAACCAAATGGCTAGTCAAACGCCACAGTTAGCCTCTGGAATTGGCCAATTGCATACAGGGATGACGACTCTCTCAACGGGACTGGATACCTACACAAAAGGAGTCAGTCAGTTGAATCTTGGTGCTAGTAATTTGAAGGCTGGCCTCACCAGTTATAGCTCAGGGCTTGCTACTCTCAGTGGTGGAGCTAGTCAATTAAGCGGCCAATCGGAAGCATTAAGAAATGGAGTGTCTCAGTTAGAGGCAGGCATTCAAACCTTATCCACCCAACTCACTCCATCACCAAATCAACAAGAGCAACTTGCCCAATTAACAGCAGGCCTCACCCAATTAAATGAAGCTATTCAGAACACGAGCGGGGATACCAGTCAACTCAGCACAGCTTTGGCAAGCATCGCCACCTCTGCTCAAGGGATTTCAGCAGCAGCACAGGCTGACCGTAATTCAGTACTAGCCAATCTTCAAGCTACTGCTGCCTATCAATCGATGACAGCTGAGCAACAGGCAGAAATGACGGCTGCTGTCTCTGCCACTTCAAGTACCACGGAGACTTCTGCTCAAGCGATTTAACCACTGTTCAAGGCTTGCAAGAAAGCTTAACAACCGAGAGTCCCTTGGCCACAGTAAAAGAAAGTGCCAACCAGATCTTGCCAACAGCTTCGTCTACCTTGAATACTCTTTCAACTAGCTTGAGCTCCCTACAGACCGCAGTAACAGAGCAACTTCTACCAGCAAGCCAAACCCTTAGCCAGGGCGTTCAACTCTATACGACAGGGGTGGATCAGTTAGCCGGCGGAGCTGGTCAGCTTACGGAGAATAGCAGTACATTGATAGCAGGAGCTACTCAATTAAGTGCGGGGACAAGTCAGCTGGAGCAGAAATCTGGTGACTTGGTAATGGGAAGTAATCAACTAGCAGCAGGCTTGGGGGACCTAAATGGGAAAATGCCAACTCTGACTGCTGGAATGGCTCAATTAGCTTCAGGAGCCAACCAATTGACTAGTAAGTCTAGTGAATTAACAACAGGAGCTGGCTTGCTAGCTGGTGGGATCGGTCAACTAAATGGTCAAACACCAGTTTTGGCTAGCGGTGTTGATCAACTGGTGTCAGGAGTCGATCAGTTATCGGATAAATCAGGTCAGTTACTATCAGGTTCTCAGCAATTGGCGGATGGTGCAACTAAAATAGCTGATGGATCTGGTCAATTAGCGACAGGAGGTCAGGTTCTTGTTGGAGGCTTGGGTGATCTCCAAACAGGTAGTCAAAATCTTAGTCAAGGCTTGAGTTCAGCTAAGGACCAACTGAATAGCGCTAGCACTGAAAGAAAATGCAAGCGTATTGTCAGATCCAATCACTCTTTCGAAGACAGACCATGACAATGTTTCAGTGAACGGAGTAGGAATGGCGCCTTATATGATATCTGTTGCCCTTTTCGTCGCGGCTCTCTCTACCAATATGATTTTTGCCAAATTGCCATCTGGGCGTCATCCAGAAAGTCGTTGGGCTTGGCTTAAATCGAGATTGGAAGTGAACGGGATGATTGCGGTCTTGGCTGGTGTCCTGGTCTACGGAGCTGTCCACCTGCTAGGAATGGCGGCAAACCATGAAAGCTTGACTCTCTTCCTCTGTGTGCTAGGAAGTGTGACCTTCATGTCCATGGTGACTGCCTTAACGACATGGAACAACAAGGTCGGAGCTTTTATCTCTTTGATTCTCTTGCTCCTTCAACTGGCTTCTAGTGCAGGGACTTATCCGCTTGCCCTCACCAATCGTTTCTTCCAAGCTATTCATCCGCTGTTGCCGATGAGTTATACCGTATCGGGACTAAGGGAAACCATTTCCTTATCTGGTCAGATAGGAGGACAAGTCACCTTCCTTACCCTAGTTTTGGGCTTGTGTATTGGCCTAGGAATGATAGCCTATCAACCTCAAAAAATGGAAGAAGACTAAGCTTCCTCTATCCATAGTTTCATGTGAAACAAAGCCCCCTTCTCAACAGAGAAGAGGGCTTTTTCTTAGTTAAAATAAAGCACTTCTGGATCTGGAGTAACATAGACAAGGTTGTCATCTTTAAAGACAAGTTGAACTTGTCCTTCTTTGTAGGTAAAGACTGTAAAAGTTTGCTCTAATTGGGTCGTTTGAGCTAGATCGACTACACCAGCCCAAAAAGCATGGAGTTGCTCCTCTGTTAAAAGACCCTCTTGATAGAGATTAACAAGGTTTTCTTTTTCCTTTTCTGAAAAGGTCTCGAGCATATAATTTGAATCAACATGGGTTTTTTCAGGTTTTCCAAGAATTTTTTTGACTATTTTTGTTGTATAGCCTTCGAAATCAGGTGTATGCACTTTTAATCCACCGTCATATTTTTTATAGTAAACGACAGAATCGCCTGTTGCATAGATCTTGTCTGTTGGAGCTTCGCTAGCATTGGCAGGGAGCTCCTCCATTTTTTTGCTAGAGCTGGTTTCTGTCTCAGACTCTTTCTTCTCTTTTTTGGAAGAGCTAGCTTTAGATGATTTTTTTAATGATGGGGCTTCTTTTTCACTTTTCTCTTGTTTTTTAGAAGAGGTACGAGAGCTCGTTTCATCCGGTTTGAAATGTGATTCAAAATCAGACATACAGGCTGTCAAGAAGAAAAGACTCAAAAAGAGCGTTGCAAGGAGAGTGTTTTTTTTAGACATCATGTAAATCCCTTTCTAATTATAGAGCGCTATTTCTTCTATTGTACACTATAAAAGCTTGGAAAGCACGAAAAAACAGGAGAGATCTTGTACGAAGTAGGTATTCATACAAGCTTTCTCTCCTGTAAGGGTCAGCTCCTTGTGATCTCATTTGAAGCGAGGGAGTCATCTTTTAATAACTCTCGTGTGCTTTAGTTAGTGGCCTTGAAAGAAGGGCTTAGCGTCCACCAGGCCCGCCAGGTCCACCGCCTTGAGGTCCGCCACCGCCTGGAGCCCCACCTCCTCCAGGCATGGAGTTGACAATTTCCGTTTGTTTTTCACCGTTGATATAGATGTCTCCGCCAGTGTAGGTGGCCGTTCCATCAAAGTCGAAGCCGGATTGCCCCGTCAAATTGATGGTTCCTCCAGCCACAGTGACGTTGCCGTTAGAGTCGATTGGATCGGTATCGCCTTGGCCAACTTCAACGTTGAGGGTTCCACCATTCATAGTGAAGAAAATTTCATCTTGCTTGGCATTGGCATTGGCCGCATTGACACCGTCATCGCTTGCGTAGATGGTGATATCCCCTCCGTTGATGGTAATCGATTTTCCTTCGAGACCTTCGACAGACTCGGTTACTTTATAGGTTCCGCTATCGATGATCAGATCTCCAGAAGAATGGATGCCATCGTCTCCGGCTGATATGGTCATGGTATTGTCAGACAGATACATGGTTCCAACAGATGTATCTTCATCATTATCCACCTTGACTGCATCTTCATCTGCATCGATGGTCATGGTCGTACCAGTGATATTGAGTTCATCATTGACGTTGAAGGCATCTCCAACAGCCGTGATCTTATAGGTTCCACCTGTGATATGGAGAGTGTCATTGGCTTTGATACCGTTGTTCTTCTTAGCGTCAATGTTGAGCGTACCTGAACCATTGATGGTGAGGTCGCCTTTAGAGAAGATCACTGCGTCGGCATCTTCATCATTGTTTGAACTTGAATCAGACAAGGTATTGGTCGTGCCATCCGCTAGAGTCAGGTAGACATGCCCTGCTTTCGTAGCAGAAATTGGGGCGTTGGTGTTGGTCATGGTAACGCCTTTCAAGACGATGTGAACATCATCTGAGTCACCTGCTTCGACCTTGATTTGAACCCCATCGGATTCACCAGAGATGACATAGGTTCCAGCCTTTGAGATGGTCACAGTTGATCCAGATACAGCTACGCCGTCACCTGATACACTTGCAGAAGATCCAGATAGTTTTACAGTAGAGGCTTTGCTTTCATCATAAGAGGTGTCCTTGTCCTTATCTGTAAAATAGTTGGAATTGTTTGTTTTATTTTTTGAAGTAGAAGTAGCGGTTGTTTGTGCAGTATTGCTTTTTGTAGCTGATTGTGATGACGCCTGGGTACAAGCTGTCAGTAAGGTGAGGGTTGCGGCCCCCGTTAATAAGAATTTCCATTTGTTGGATTTCATGAGCTTTTCCTCTCGTTCCATTGATATGCTCCTAGTTTAAAGTTGTTAGCTGAAAGTTTCCTAAAGTTTTTCTGAAAGGAACCTTAACTTTAGTTTTCTTTAAGTTTGGCTTAATGCAAGCTTAAGAAAAGGCCACTAAACTAAGGAACAAGTAAAGCGACTTGTGGCTTTGCAACAAAAAACGATAAAGAAAATGACAGCTTATTATAGAACAAAAGGAGAAAAACATGAAAAAAATGCTAGAGACAAGCTTCAAGCGGATTGAAACCAAATATGTGGTGAATAAAGAAGACTTGGATGATTTATTGAAAGATTTGAAGAAATATGTGGTTGAAGACGATTATCCCATCTCCACGATTTCGAATATCTATTTTGATACCGAAGACTTTGATGTGATCCAAGATGCTCTTGCTAAACAGAACCGTCGTGAAAAGATCCGGATGCGGACCTATGTGGAGCATCCAACAGTGGAGAGTCCGGCTTTTCTAGAAGTAAAATCAAAGGATGCAGAAGGAATTGGTCATAAGTTCCGCCTGGTCTCGAACACTTACTCCATCACCCGCCTCATGACGGATGGACTAGTGGATCAGACCATTCAGGATCTGGATTTGGTGCAAGAAATCCAAGCTCTGCGCCAGCGCTATGATAACCGCCTACAGCCTCAGATGTACATCTATTACGATCGTTTGTCCTTAAAAGAAAAGAAGAGCATCCAAGGCTATCCTTACAATAAGATTCGGGTCACCCTGGATCAAAACTTGGTCTACCGTGATCAGCAGGTCAGTCTCCTCCGTGGGAAAGCTGGAGAGCCTTTATTAGAAGAAAATACCATCATTATGGAAATCAAGGCCCCCGGTGAAGAGCCTCAATGGCTGAAAGATATTCTAGATAAGTACGGACTGGTCAAACAGAAATTTTCGAAATACAGTTGTGCCTACCATAAGTCACAAGGCTTAGATTATGCACCAACGCCAATTCAAGAAAGGACAGGTGCTGCTTATGTCTAATCTATTTGATTCTATTTTTAATAATGCTACGGCAACCGTAGATCCGGTGCGCCTGATGCTGGCCTTACTCGTCAGCCTGGTGCTCGGGATGGCCCTGTCTTGGACCTACAAATACCGTACCCTCTATACGCGTGAATTTATCGTCAGTCTCACCTTGCTTCCCTGCATGATGACCCTGGTGATTTCCTGGTGAACGGGAGTCTGGGTACCTCGATTGCAGTAGCAGGGACCTTTAGTTTGATCCGTTTTCGTTCGGCTACGAGTGGTTCGAGAGAGTTGATTGCCATTTTCTTAGCTATGATTATAGGATTGGCTGCAGGTTCGGGATATCTTTTATTGGCCATTTTATCAACTCTCTCTTTACTAGGGGTGTGGCTAGTATTAGAGAACAAACAGAGTAAGGTAGACCATCAACGGCGCCGTCATTTGACTATTACCGTCACAAAACAGGAGTCTGTTGCAGAACAAATCAGCCAGTTGTTAGACCAAAGTTGTTCAGAAATTGACTTTATTTCTGTCACAACGGCCCAAGCTGGAGAACAACTGACCTTGAACTATGAGGTAAATATGAAATCGAACATCGATGATTTTGCCCTTGCCAATCTATTGATTAGCAAGATTGAAAATTGTGATGTCGCTCTGACAAAGAAAGCGAAGAAAAGAAAGAATCTATAACGGCTATCCTACTTTAGGATAGTTTTTTAGGGTTTTAAGGACTTTTTAAGAAAAAGTGGTATACTGTTTCTAAAAAATTGAAGGAATCCTTTATGAAAAAGACTGCTATTTTTGAAGATGTCGTCTCTATTATGACCCATGATTCATCTACCATCAAGGATCGAAAAGGATGCGATCCAGAGCCTTTTCGAGAAAAAATTACAGATGATATGACGGATGATGCCTTTCTTTATCAAGTCAGGTCCTATCTAGCTAGTTTTGGGGTAATCGGCCATGTTTCCTTTGGAAAGAAAAAGGCCCCCAACAAAGGTTTTTTGTTGCGCTCGACAGACGACGGTCTCTTTGTAGAAGGGGCAAATGAAGATACAGGACTTCAAGTAGGAGATCAGATCTTAGCTTTGGATGGAAGTGACTTGGAGCAGGTAGCCTCTCTTCATAAGGACTATTTTATCAGCAAGACCCCTGAAAGACACTACCGAGAATGGGCAGATTTGATCTCTCAGTCCACAAGGGTCACTCTGCTTCGGGAAGGGGTAGAAAAGACCATTGAAGTAGTTCCCAGTCGAGAACCAATCCAAGATCAGATTTTTGGAAACGATTAGACGATGAGATTCTTTATCTTCGTCTGGATAATTTTATGGATGAGGGAGCCATTGGTCGGGTATATCAAGAGTGTTTACCCATGATGACGGAGGTCAAGTTTCTTCTCATTGATGTCCGACAAAACGGCGGAGGGACAGATTCTCTATATCTTCCTCTGTTACATCTAGGCTTAGAGAAGGATCAGGGCTATGATTCGCTTGACTGGGACGATGATGGCATGGAAATTCTCTATACAGAACGTAATGTTGACCTGCGCTTGAAAGACTTTGAGGACTGGATGCAACAGGAAGAAATTAGTCCTGAAACCATTAAACTGCTTGAAGCTATGAAAGTGGAGTTGCTCTGCCATCGGGGCAAAGGTTATGTACCGTATCAGCAAGAAAGCGAGGAATTCTTCCCAGAGGTTAGAGGTGGCCAATATCCCGAACAGATCTTTATCTTATCAGATATTTATTGTCGATCATCTGGTGATAATTTTGTCCAGATGATGAAGCAGTTTAAGAAGGTAACGGTGGTAGGTAGACCAACTCTCGGAATTTTAGACTATTCCAATTGTTGTACCGTTGATTATGGCGATTATCGATTGATGTTTCCTACCTCTCGCTGTCTATGCATCAATCAAGGAAAAGGAATGACGGATCAAGGTGTGGAGCCGGATATAGAGGTTCCCTGGAGTCCCGCTCATTTTGAAAGAGATGTAGATCTAGACAAGTGTTTGGAGTTGATTCGTCAGAGTTGCGAAACGGCAAGATAAGGCTTAGATAGCGGTTGTCTTAAATCAGGATAGTAATCGTCTCTTATGGTAACGTTTTCTAGTATTTTTTCCTTGTGTTTGGATTGCTATGACTGAACAAAAAATGGTAAAATAGTCAGTGAAAATCAAAATGAAGAGTGAAAAAGATGAAACATAAAACACTTTATAAATTTATAGGGCAAACAATTTTGTATTTCGCTATTTTCTTAGCCCTACTCTATTTCTTTAGTTACCTTGGTCAAGGTCAGGGTGGCTTTATCTACAATGAATTTTAAAGGAGATCCCTACCGTGTCAAACCAACCAATTACTGATATGATCGAGGCGATTGAGCGCTTCGCCCAACTGCAACCAGACTATCCTGTCTACAATGTTCTTGGAGAAGAGCATACCTATGGCCAATTGAAGGCAGACTCAGATAGTTTAGCAGCCCACATTGACCAAATGGGACTTCCTGAAAAGTCACCTGTTGTGGTCTTTGGTGGCCAAGAGTATGAAATGTTGGCAACCTTTGTGGCCTTGACCAAATCTGGCCATGCCTATATCCCAATTGATAGCCATTCTGCCTTGGAGCGCGTGTCTGCTATTGTTGAAGTAGCAGAGCCTAGCTTGATTATTGCCATCAATGAGTTTCCAATCGAAAACCCAGCTGCTCCAATCATGTCCTTGGAGCAAGTGCGTGAAGCTTATGCGGCTCAGAATGCTTATGATTTGCAACATCCGGTCAAAGGGGATGATAACTACTACATCATCTTTACCTCAGGGACAACTGGGAAACCAAAAGGGGTGCAAATTTCGCACGATAACTTGCTCAGCTTTACCAACTGGATGATTACGGATAAGGAATTTGCAACGCCAGAGCGTCCGCAAATGTTGGCGCAACCACCCTATTCCTTTGACTTGTCTGTCATGTACTGGGCACCGACCTTGGCTCTTGGAGGAACGCTTTTTGCTCTTCCGTCAGCCATCACTCAAGATTTCAAACAACTCTTTGCGACGATTTTTTCTCTTCCAATTGCGATCTGGACTTCAACACCATCTTTCGCAGATATGGCTATGCTGTCTGAGGATTTCAATGCTGAAAAGATGCCAGGTATCACCCATTTCTACTTTGATGGGGAAGAGTTGACCGTGAAAACCGCTCAGAAATTGCGCGAGCGTTTCCCAAATGCACGCATCATCAATGCTTATGGACCAACGGAAGCAACTGTTGCTTTGTCGGCAGTCGCTATTACAGATGAGATGTTAGCTACTTTGAAACGTCTGCCAATTGGTTACACGAAAGAAGATTCTCCAACCTTCATCATTGATAAGGCGGGCAATAAATTGCCAAATGGAGAGCAAGGGGAAATCATCGTATCTGGACCGGCTGTTTCAAAAGGTTATATGAATAATCCAGAGAAAACAGCAGAAGCCTTCTTCGAATTCGAAGGTCTGCCAGCCTACCATACGGGAGATGTCGGAACCATGACAGATGAAGGCCTCCTTCTCTATGGTGGACGGATGGATTTCCAGATCAAGTTTAATGGTTACCGTATTGAGCTAGAAGATGTTTCTCAAAACTTGAACAAGTCTCAGTACATTGACTCGGCTGTCGCAGTACCGCGCTACAACAAAGATCACAAGGTGCAAAATCTCTTGGCCTATGTCATCTTAAAAGATGGGGTCAAGGAACAATTTGAGCGCGAAATTGATATCACCAAAGCGATCAAGGAAGATTTGGAACACATCATGATGTCTTATATGATGCCTTCAAAATTCCTTTACCGTGATAGCTTGCCGCTAACTCCAAACGGGAAAATCGACATCAAAGGGTTGATTAGCGAGGTTAACAACCGATGATCGAGTTCTTGAAACAGCTCCCTCATTTAGAACCCTATGGCACCCCGGTCTACTTTATTTATCTTATTGGGGCCTTATTGCCCATCTTTGTTGGTCTCTTCTTTAAGAAGCGTTTCCCAGTCTATGAAGCCTTGGTCAGCCTAGCCTTTATTGTTTTGATGTTGACAGGGACGGATTTGAAACAAATCTATGCGGTTCTTTTCTACCTCTTTTGGCAAATCCTTTGGGTCTACTCCTATAAATTCTATCGAAGCCAGCGTGATAACAAGTGGGTCTTTTATATTCACTCTTTCTTGGTCGTTTTGCCCTTGGTTTTTGTGAAGGTGCAACCAGCCATAGATGGGACCCAGTCTTGGATGGGCTTCCTTGGGATCTCCTATCTGACCTTCCGAGCGGTAGGGATGATTATCGAGATGCGAGATGGGACCCTCAAAGAATTTAGCCTCTGGGAATTCTTGCGTTTCTTGCTCTTTATGCCGACTTTTTCAAGTGGGCCGATCGACCGCTTCAAACGCTTCAATGAAGATTACCTAACGATTCCAGATCGGGATGAGCTCCTCGATATGCTGGAACAGAGCGTTAAGTATATCATGCTTGGCTTCCTCTATAAGTTTATTCTAGCTCATATCTTTGGTCATCTCTTGCTAGGTCATGTCAAGACTTATGCTCTTCTTCAAGGGGGCGTCTTTAACCTAGGAACCTTAGGGGTGATGTATGTCTTTGGTTTGGACCTCTTCTTTGACTTTGCAGGCTATTCCATGTTTGCCCTTGCGGCGTCCAACTTGATGGGGATTAAGAGCCCAATCAACTTTAACCTCCCTTTCAAGTCGCGTGATTTAAAGGAATTTTGGAATCGTTGGCACATGAGCTTGTCTTTCTGGTTCCGTGACTTTGTCTTTATGCGTCTGGTCATGGTCTTGATGCGCAACAAGGTCTTTCAGAGTCGGATTACAACGTCAAACGTTGCCTATATCATCAACATGTTGGTCATGGGCTTCTGGCATGGAGTGACCTGGTATTATGTTGCTTATGGTCTTTTCCACGGTCTAGGTCTCGTGATCAATGATGCCTGGCTACGGAAGAAGAAGACACTGAATAAAGAGCGCAAAGCAAAAGGACTTGAGCCCCTGCCAGATAATCGCTGGACGCAGGCTCTTGGAATCTTTATTACCTTCAACACCGTTATGCTGTCCTTCCTGATCTTCTCAGGTTTCTTGGATCAGCAATGGTTTCCAAAAATGAAATAAGAAAAGGAAAAATGAAAAATGGATGTAAAATCACAAGTAATTGAAATTATTGACGAATTGTTTATGGAAGATGTCTCAGACATGATGGATGAGGATCTATTTGATGCTGGTGTTCTTGATAGCATGGGAACCGTTGAGTTGATTGTTGAATTGGAAAACCGCTTCGATATTCGGGTTCCAGTATCTGAATTTGGTCGTGATGACTGGAATACTGCCAACAAAATCGTAGAAGGTGTCATGGAGCTTCAGAATGCTTAAACGATTGTGGCTGATTCTGGGTCCAGTCTTTTGCGCCATGGCTCTTGTCGCTACTCTTCTCTTTTTCTATCCGATTAACCACAAACATAATCTGACAGAGGAGAAAAAGGCCGCAGTAAGCTTGACGGCAGAAGGCTTTAAAAGTCGTGCCCGTAAGGAAGAAGCGCTCGGGGATCCCAACTATCGTTTTGTACCCTTCTTTGGTTCCAGCGAATGGTTGCGATTTGACATCGTCCACCCAGCAGTACTAGCTGAGAAGTATGATCGCTCTTATCGTCCGTATTTTCTAGGTCAACGAGGGGCAGCGTCTTTGAACCAATATTTTGGGATGCAGCAAATTCTTCCTCAACTAGAAGGGAAAACGGCTGTCTATGTGGTATCGCCCCAGTGGTTTACGAAGGATGGTTATGATTCATCGGCCTTTCAGCAATACTTTAACAGTGACCAATTAACGAGCTTTTTGGCCAATCAGGAAGCTGGACCAGCAAGCCAGTATGCGGCATCTCGTCTCTTGCAGCAGTACCCTAATGTTGCTATGCAGGGAGGAGTTCAGAAGCTAGCCAAAGGTCAAAATCTATCTAGTTTTGAAAAAGGTCTCAATCAGACCCTCATGCGCTTTGTTCGTCGGGAGGATGCCTTCTTTAGCACCTTCACGGCAATGAACAATAGCAACTATGAGAAGAAAGTTCTCTCTCGCTTAAACGACTTGCCAGATACATTTTCTTACGAAGCCTTGGAAGAGGTGGCGACGGCGGAAGCCAAAAAGAAAACCAATAATAATAAACTAGGCATTAGTAATAGTTTTTATACTCATCGTCTTGCAAGTAAGCTCAAGAAACTCAAAGGATTCCAAAAGAATGAATCCTATGAACAATCCCCAGAATACAATGATTTACAACTGGTCTTGGATCAGTTTGCTCAATCTAAAACCAATGTCATCTTTGTCATCCCTCCAGTGAACTCGAAATGGATGGCTTATACAGGCTTGAGTAAAGAAATGTATCAACGGACAGTTGAAAAAATTCGTTACCAATTAGAAAGTCAAGGCTTTACCCATATTGCTGATTTTTCTAAAGATGGTGATAAACCCTACTTTATGCAGGACACCATTCATATGGGTTGGAATGGATGGTTGGCATTTGATAAGGCAGTTGATCCTTTTGTCTCCAACCCTCAACCGGCCCCTGAATACAAGATTAACAATCGTTTCTTAAGTCAGGACTGGGCTAACTATAAAGGCCAGCCGGATCAATTTAAGTAAGATGCGAAGAGGTTGAGAATACCCAGTCTCAACCTTTTTCCTATGGTTTTGAAGAAACTTATCCCCATATTCACAGACTTATCCACAAGATTGTGGATAAGTCTATCTACTAGAAAGAGAGGAACTGGTACAAAATGAAAACAATGAAGAAAATAGCTGTTTATGCGATTCTTCAAGGAATCGTGATCTTTCTCATTACGGGCCTCATCACCCAATTCATCAGAGGAGACTTCTTTTTCCGTAACTTGGCTCCAATATTTGGAGTCTTGGCAGCTATCATGCGTTTTGGAACAGCTAGTCTGATGAAAATCTTGGCCCCAACCCTATACGATGAAGAGGCCAAACAAGAGAAAACTCCTACCGGGAAAGAAGCTGAATAAAAGAACTGTTTTTTCTGGAAAAATCTCTGGAAAAGCACTTATCTGACAGGCTTTATGGTAAAATAGAAGGAAGAATATTAGTTTGGAGAGTAAAAATACAATGAAACGTTCCATGTATGCTGGACGTGTTCGCGAGGAACACATTGGACAAGAACTAACCCTCAAAGGATGGGTAAGTCGACGCCGTGATTTGGGTGGCTTGATCTTTATTGATTTGCGGGACCGTGAAGGGATTATGCAATTGGTCATCAATCCAGAGACGGTCAATTCGGAAGTAATGGCAACGGCTGAGAGTCTTCGTAGCGAGTATGTAATCGAAGTGACAGGTCAAGTTGCTGCCAGACAGCAAGCTAATGATAAAATTGCAACAGGTCAGGTTGAAATGCATGTTTCTTCCTTAACTGTCCTCAATACGGCAAAAACCACACCATTTGAGATCAAGGATGGCATTGAAGCCAACGATGATACCCGTATACGCTATCGATATTTGGACTTGCGTCGCCCAGAAATGTTGGAAAACTTGAAATTGCGTGCCAAAGTAACCCACTCTATTCGGAACTACTTGGATGAGCTGGAATTTATTGATGTGGAAACACCTTTCCTTTCTAAGTCAACTCCAGAAGGGGCGCGTGACTATCTCGTTCCATCTCGTGTTAACAAGGGTCACTTTTATGCCTTGCCTCAAAGCCCTCAAATCACGAAACAATTGTTGATGAATGCTGGTTTTGACCGCTATTATCAAATCGTCAAATGTTTCCGTGACGAAGATTTACGTGGAGACCGCCAACCTGAGTTTACACAGGTCGATTTAGAAACCTCCTTCCTGACAGAGCAAGAAATTCAAGATATTACGGAAGGTTTAATCGCGCGTGTCATGAAAGAAACCAAGGGGATTGAAGTGACACTTCCTTTCCCACGGATGAAGTACGATGATGCGATGGCTCTTTACGGTTCTGACAAACCAGATACTCGTTTTGAGATGCTCTTGACAGACTTGACAGAAGTTGTAAAGGGTGTAGACTTCAAGGTCTTCTCAGAAGCTCCAGCAGTGAAAGCCATTGTGGTCAAAGGAGCAGCAGACAACTACTCACGTAAAGATATCGATAAGATGACCGAAGTAGCCAAACAATATGGCGCTAAAGGTCTTGCATGGGTCAAGGTAGCTGATGGTGCTTTAAACGGTCCAGTTGCTAAGTTCTTGACAGACGTGACAACAGAGTTGACAAGTTCTTTACAGTTGGAAGAAAAAGATTTGGTCCTCTTTGTAGCGGATACACTAGAAGTAGCTAACGCAACACTAGGTGCTCTTCGTTGTAGAATTGCCAAGGAATTAGACCTCATCGACAACAGTCAATTCAACTTCCTTTGGGTGGTAGATTGGCCAATGTTTGAGTGGTCTGAAGAAGAAGGCCGTTACATGAGTGCCCACCATCCCTTTACACTTCCACAAGCAGATACAGCTCATGAATTAGAGGGCGATCTCGCTAAGGTACGTGCTATTGCCTATGACATTGTGCTCAATGGTTACGAACTTGGCGGAGGAAGTCTCCGGATCAACCAAAAAGAATTGCAAGAACGGATGTTTACGGCTCTCGGCTTCTCTAAAGAAGATGCGACAGAGCAATTTGGTTTCTTGCTAGAAGCTATGGATTATGGTTTCCCTCCACATGGTGGATTGGCTCTTGGTTTGGACCGTTTTGTCATGTTGTTAGCTGGTGAGGAGAATATCCGTGAAGTGATTGCCTTCCCTAAGAACAACAAGGCAACAGATCCAATGACCCAAGCTCCTTCTACAGTAGCCACCAAACAACTGGAAGAGTTGAGTCTACAAGTAGAAGTCAAAACTGAGGAGTAAGAATAAAAGCGGAAAATCAGCAGAAGTAGCTTCTGTGATTTTCCCTTTATTTATAAATTGAGAGATAGTCATGAAAAAAACTCGCTTAGGTAAGATCTTACGTTATTATGTGAGAAGAATTGCTTATAATTTTAAATTATTACGGGTCTTGAAAAGTATTTCCCGCGAAAAGTATGATGAAAAGATTTCAGCCTCATTGGTCTATGGATTTTTATCTGCGATTGCTGTGAACTTCTTTTTCCAGCCGGGACGTGTCTATTCGAGTGGCGCGACAGGTTTAGCACAGATTGTTTCGGCCCTTAGTGATCGATTTTTGGGCTTTACCATTCCTGTTTCCTTGTCATTTTATGCCATTAATCTACCCTTAATGATCATCGCCTGGTATCAAATTGGCCATAAGTTTACCATTTTCACCTTTATCACGGTGTCCATGAGTTCCTTCTTTATCCAATTTGTCCCAGTAGTTACGCTCACCAATGACCCTATCATGAACGCCCTGTTTGGGGGTGTAGTTATGGGGACAGGGATTGGTTTTGCTCTTCGGAATAATATCTCCAGTGGGGGAACCGATATTGTCAGTTTGACCATTCGAAAGCGAACGGGCAAGAACGTCGGCAAAATTTCTCTTATCGTCAATGGGACCATCATGTTGATAGCAGGGATGACCTTTGGTTGGAAGTATGCCCTCTATTCGATGATTACCATTTTTGTTTCCAGTCGAGTGACAGATGCTGTCTTTACCAAGCAGAAGCGGATGCAAGCCATGATTGTCACTAGCCAACCGGATAAGATTATTGAGAAAATCCATAAACGATTGCACCGTGGGGCAACCATTATCCATAATGCCGAAGGGACCTATAATCATCAGGAAAAAGCCGTCTTACTCACGGTTATTACCCGAGCAGAGTTTAATGAGTTTAAATTTTTAATGAAAAAAGCAGACCCTCAAGCTTTTATAACAATTTCAGACAATGTTCATATTATTGGACGCTTTGTCGAAGTAGAAGACTAAAAAATTCCTGCAAGAACTTCTTGCAGGAATTTTTTTTATGCTTGTTCTACCAAGATCCAACCATGGGCTGGAACGGTAAATTCTTCTTGAGAAAGTCCTTGCTCTCTTCCATACACATGAGGATAGGCAATCGCTAATCTTGCAGCTTGTTTGAGTCGATAGGTCCATTCTTGATCCCCCAGGTTGACCAAGATAAGCAACTTACGACCGTCTTTCTCGATGCTGTAAGAGAAAGTCTTCTCTGAGATCCAAGTGACTTGGCAGTAATCCCGTATATCTTGAGCCTTGTCAAAGCGAAGGAGCTCTTCCTCTTTACGATAGGCAATCAATTCGCGCAGGAACTGAATATCTGTTTCATAAGCTGTAGAAGAAAGCCAGTCTAGTTGATTTAGAGCATCTGGAAGATTGTAAGTATTCTCTTCTAAGCCCTTGCTGCGATAGAACTCTTGGCCAGCATGTAGGAAAGGAACGCCTTGAGCCAAGAGGACGAGATGCAAGCCAAGTCGAGCTTTAGCCTGACGTACCTCTTCTGAAATGTTTGGGTCTTCAACCTTGAGGTAGTCAAAGAAGGTTGCATTATCATGGCATTCCACATAGTTAATTGCCTGTTGAGGACGCACAAAGTGGGGGGTTCCTTTGAGTCCGACGTTACCAGTCAAAATATTGGCCAAATCATTGGCCTGATAGCGGCTATCTATTCGTCCTTCGTTTAGGATGCTTCGTTTAATGGTATCACGGAAGTTGTCACTAAAGAAGCCATACGGACGAAGTTGACTGGCATTGTATTGATGGGCCAGGAGTTCAGGATCCAGTCCAGTATCCATCTTCCAGCCTTCTCCATAAAGGTAAATGTTGGGGTAAATGGCTGCTAATTCTTCTTGAATTTCCATCATGGTTTGGCGGTCAAGAATACCCATCAGGTCAAAGCGGAAACCATCAAAGCCGTAGAGTTGAACCCACTGCTTGACTGACTGCTTGATGTAGTTGCGCACCATGGCTCTCTCGCTGGCTACATCGTTGCCACAGAAGGTTCCGTTGGTTCGTTGGCGATCCTGGTCATAGCGATAGAAATAGCCTGGGACAATCCGCTCAAAAGCAAATTCATCAGAGAGGTAAACATGGTTATAGACCACGTCCATGATGAGGCTGAGATCGGCCTTATGATAGGCATCAATCACCCGTTGCAACTCTAGGATCCGTTGGTAAGGATCATTTGGCTGGCTACTAAAACTTCCTTCAGGAACATTGTATTGCACAGGGTCATAGCCCCAATTATAACCAGCAGTAGGATTTGTTTCGTCTACGCTTCCAAAATCATAGAGGGGCATGAGTTGGACATGAGTAATGCCAAGTGATTTCAAATAGTCAAAGCCAAAGGTCTGGTCTCCATGCTTAGGAGATTCTAAGAGGGCTGGGAAGGTGCCAGGATGTTTGAAACCAGCTTCTTTTTGCATGGAGAAGTCCCTGACGCTCAATTCATAAATAATGGCCTGAGTCGGATCTAGTTGGGTTGTGGCTCTCTGGATAGGGCGCTCAATCTTGTGCCGGTCGATGACATAGCTAGCTCCTGAATTGGCTTCAGAAGAAAGAGCATAAGGATCATGAACGATATGGGTTACACCGTTGACTTGATGTTGGTAGTAGTAAGAGGCTTTTTCCCAATCTCCCTCAAGTTCTAGACGCCAAACTCCTTTTTCTGTCCGCTCCATCGGGTAGGTAGTTTGGTTGATCAAGAGCTCAACCTTTGAGAAATGGGAGCCCAGAAGGCAAAGGTCGTTTTTTCTTTTGAGTAATGAGCTCCTAAATCCTCTCCATCATAAGCATATAGCTGATCAAAGATGGGTTGGCGGACAATGTCCCGGCAGTGTAGGAGGCAAGTTTCTCCTTTAGCGTTGGAGAGAGTATAGCTTTGACTCATGTCGATGGGAAGGGGGCTTCGAAGAGTTTTTTCATCCTCTGTCGGCAAGAGTTCAATCGTTTTCGAACCAGACGTCAATGTAAAAGGAAGAAAGGCCGTTACGCTCTCTCCTCCTTCCATGCGAATCAAGTCTTGGTCATCTAAATAAGCAGCAAAGTGTGTGGTCATAGGTTCTCCTAAAGTTCAATAATCGAGTGTTCAATGAGCTGTCTGTAGCAAACAGTTTTGTTTTCCTTGTTGTCTTTAATAATTTGGAGTAAGGTTCTGACAGATTCGCGTCCCAATTCAACCGTATTGATATCAATATAGGCGTCAATAGGGATCCGCGGTTGAATGGAGTCGAAGGAAATAATCGGAAGGTCGACCTGTTTGTCGCTCAGGTATCTCCGAACCCCTTCGGCAACTAGAATATCCGTTGTCATGAGTGCTTCAAGTTCTTCAAAAGGCAGGGTATCCATGATTTGATAAGAATTTTCTTCTAGCAAGAAACCAAAGGAGAACTTGACCAATTCCTTACGAAGAGGGATCTGGTGACTGGCAAGAGCTTCTTGGTAGCCCTTGTAGCGGTCTTGAGAAACGGCCAATTCCTTATTTCCTCCAAGGAAGGCGATGTGTTGGTATCCTTTCTTGATGAAATATTCTGTCGCATCAAAGGCGGCCTTAACATTGTCGTTATCGACTAAGGATACAAAAGGAGAAGTTGCTTTTCCCAAAATCAAGAAAGGAAATTTATCTTGAATACAGAAGTCAACCAAAGGATCATTCAATTTGGAATAGAGGAAGATGAGTCCATCTACCCGCTTACCATAAATCATTTGTTTGAGTTGATCGAGGCGGTGGGTTTCATTAGCCCCTGTACAAATCTGAATGGCATAGCCATAATCAGAAGCAACCTGACTAATCCCACGGAGGACCGTAGGGAAGAAGGGGTTTTGGAAGAACACATCACTCTCATCAGGCAAGACAAGGGCAATCACCTGACTGGACTGGCTCACTAAGCTACGAGCATTGAGGTTTGGATGGTAATCTAGTTCTTTCATGGCAGAACGAACCCGTTCTTTAGTGGCTTCACTGATGGTAGATTTATTTTGAATCACTCGTGTAACGGTAGATGGTGCAACGCCAGCAAGTTTGGCTACATCTTTGATGGTGACACGCATAAAGGACCTCCCTAAGGTTTGTAATCTGGATCCCGGAAATGAGTCTTATAGAAAGCAAGTGCGAGGAACAAGACAAATAGGATATTTTGGATCAAGATGGTTGTCGTAAAGACTTGGTGGAATACTAAACTGATTAGGACGCTCGCAAGAATAGGCAATCCAAGACAGTTGAGAGTGAAGTTGAAGCATTCTTTGAAGGTCTTGAGAGAGAAGAGACGTGACTTCCGTGTCAAGAAGAGGAAGAAGGAAGCTCCAAATACTAAAATGGCAAAATTCACAGCAGATAAGAAACCTGAGAAGAGGACGAGGAAGAGGCTAACAGCCAATCGATTGGCCTGGAACCAATCTTTGGAAATGGCCTTAGTGAGTTCTTTTTTGTCCTGGATGCTCTCTTGATTGATGGCTTGGTAAGGAATCGTAGCTAGTTCCTTCTTTTCTTTACTTACAATCAATTGGTTTTTATCGAAATAAAGAGTTAATTTTTCTCCTAATTGAGTTCCTTCGTGATGGCCTAAGATAACATGACCAGCTTCATTTTTATGAACTCCAAAATGACTGTTATAGACTAGTTCTTGCTGATTGATCTGTATGTTTTCTTTTAAATCCTTCATAACGTCGTCTGTTAAGGGATCAAAGACATCACTAACGAAGGTGGTTAAAGGGTAGGTCTGTAGTTCTGCATTTTGAATGGCAACAGGAATGAGGGTCAAGGATAGAAGAAAGAGTGAGGTGAAGATCATTTGGAACCAATTAAGTTGTTTGCGGTTGGCAAATGCTTTTCTTACCTGAAAAAGGCTGGAAAAATAGTTAAATGGATAGGGCATGAAGAGACCTTTCTAATCTCCGGGATGGATTTCCCTTGTATGGAGAGCATAACAAGATTTTATCCTTAACCAAAGATGGGAGAGAAACTGGTAGCAAATCAATCAACTTGCTATCCTTGTCCCACTCCCATCCTTTCCTTAAAGATAAAATTAATGTGACTGGGAGAAAAGCACGAGAGAGGATCTCGTCCTTTTCATCATTGCTGGAAGGTTTTAGAAAAGTTTATTTTATCCTTTATCTCCACCAGCTGTCAAGCCTGAAACAAAGTTCTTTTGAAGGAAGAAGAACAGTACACAGATTGGGACTGCAATCAGAATTGCACCTGCCGCAAAGAAGGCAATCTTTTGATTTTTTTGGTCGCTGATAAAGGTTTGAAGACCAACAGCTACCGTGTAATTGATTTCATCGCGAAGCAAGAATTTAGACAAGATGTAGTCTCCAAAAGGTCCCATGAAGGCCCAAAGAGCTTGGACCGCAATCATTGGGCGAACCAATGGAAGGACGATTTGCCAGAAGCGACGGAAGTGTCCAGCACCATCCAATTTGCAGATTCATCAAGTGAAATTGGGACTGTATCGAAGTAACCCTTCATCAACCAAGCGTTCATCGGGATTCCCCCACCGACATAGAGGAAGATGAGGAACCAGCTGTGGTTCAAGGCATTCAACATCAAGGCCATAACGAAGAAGGCAGTCAAAGCAGCCATGGTAGGCACCATTTGGATAATCAAGAAGAAGACCAAACTTTGCTTACGAGCCAAGAAGTTGTAGCGGCTGTATGCATATCCTGCCAAGGTAATGATAGATGTTTGAGCGACCATGGTAATAATGGCGATGATCAAGGTATTGAGATACCAAGTACCATATAAGGTGTCCGTAAAGAGTTTTTGGAAGTTATCAAAGCTGAGACTGCCACTGAAATCAAGTGTAAAGGCACTGACGTTACCCGTTTTGAAGGCTGAAAGAACCGTGATCAACAATGGATAGATGATGATGATGGAAAGGACAACCAAGTAGAGGTAAGTCAAGAAATGATTAAGGCGGCGTTTAAATTGAACTGAATTTTTCATTTTACACATCCTCCATATCAAATGCGTGCAGTTTCTTGAAGGCAATCATCGAGATCGAGATGACAATCAGAGAGATAATCAACGTAACCGCAGCAGCCATTGAGTATTGAGGTGATGAGTTCGTTGTCAATTTATAGATCCAAGAAATCAAGATATCTGTCGAACCAGCATTACCACCAACAGATCCAGGTCCACCATCGTTAAAGAGGTAGATAATGGAGAAGTTGTTAAAGTTGAAGGTGTATTGGCTGATGAGAGTTGGTGCCGCAACCGCCAAAATCATTGGGAAGGTAATGTTGCGGAATTTTTGCCAAGCGTTGGCCCCATCAATATAGGCTGCTTCGTAAAGGTCGTTTGGAATAGATTGCAAGATTCCGAGTGTCAAGACGTAAATGTAAGGGAAGCCGAGCCAACCTTGCATCATAATCAAAGCAATCTTCGTCCAGGTAGGATCAGTTTCCAAGGAATGAGAACCCCATCCAAGAATGGGAAAATCTTCGCAAAGAGCGGAAGGACTTGCGCATTGATGGCCCCGATACTATCGTTGAACATGTTTGAGAAGGTCAAAATCGTAATGAAGGCAGGAACCGCCCAAGGAAGAAGGAAGATAACACCGAAGATGCGTTTTCCTTTAATGAATGGTTGGTTGGCAATAATAGCCGTTAGGATACCAAGAACGATTTGAAGAGTAGAAGCTGCCAAGGCCCAGATCAAGGTCCAGCCCAATACAGATGTAAAGGCAGAACGGAAGGTACTCAAAGTCCACATGTTGGTGAAGTTTTGAAGTCCGATCCAATCAAGGAGCGTAAAGCGAGCTGTATGCTTAAAGTCGTAGTTGGTAAAGGCAATCATCAAGGTAACCAAAACAGGGAAGATGATTGCAAAGGTCATGGCAATATAAGAAGGGATGATCAAGAGATAAGGGAAGCCATTTTCATAGATAGCATTCACCATCTCTTTTAGGGTCTTCGGCACTCGAATACCGTTATTAATCCGCTTAGCTACAGTACCCGCATCTTTGATATTCAAGGCGTAGAACATCAAATAAACGACGGTGATAATTAAGTGGAAGGCCCCACGAATCAAGATAAAAAGAGAATTATCTTTTCCACGGACAGTACCGAGGGTAACGAGTTTAGACAATTCCTCCAAACCAATACCGAAAAAGTAAGCGAGAAAGACAAGTGTTACACCAAGGAAGATGTATCCTTTTGCTTTCTGTTTGTTATAGATTTGTCCCAAGCCAGGAATGAGGGATAACCACATTGCCTTTTTTGGATTTTGTTGTGTTTCCATATCGACTCCTTATAAGTGAGCGACCAGAGGCCACATCACAGCGAAAGGCTGGGAAACACTCCCAGCCCCTTGGGAACTGTATTACTTGCCACCGAATTTTTGTTCGATAGTTTCTTTGATTAATTTAACAGCACCGTCAGCAGCATCTTTAGCAGATTTCTTACCACTTACAGCGTCGAAGAGCATAGTTGCAGCTGGATCCCAAACAGTACTCATTTCAGAGATGTTTGGCATTGGTTGTGCATTTTCAAACTGTTTAACAACGGCAGTTGTCAATTCATCGTTTTTACCAACAGCGTACTCACGAGCTTCTGTGTTAGCTGGCACTTCGTTCGTCTTATCGTAGAAAGCTTTTTGTTGATCAGTTGAAGTCAAGAAGTCTACGAATTTTTGAGCTGCTTCAGGGTGGTTAGCACCTGCAGGGATAACCCAAGCTTTACCACCACCGAAGGCAGAGTAAGCTTTTCCGTTTGGAAGAGTAGGGATTGTTGCTACACCGTAGTTTACTTTGGCTTCTTTCAATGAAGATGCTTTCCATGGACCATCGATGATGGCTGCTGTCTTACCTGATTGGAATTGAGTTTGGATGAAGTTTGCAGCACTTTTAGTGTCTTGCAATCCTTTAGGCCATTTAGCGTACCAAGTTTTTGCGTATTCGATACCGTCGATCGCACCTTGGTTGTTCAAACCAATGTCTTTTGGATCTGTACCATCTTTACCGAAGACATAGCCACCGTTACCTGAAAGGAGTCCATATGCATAGTAGAAGTTTGTCCAGTCAGCAAGGAAGGCAGTGTTTTTACCTTCTTCATCAGCGAAGTCATACTTGCTGTCTTTTGCCAATTCTTCAAGTTCGCCAAATGTTTTTGGAGCTTCTTGCATGAGGTCTTTGTTGTAGTAAAGAACCAATGTTTCGATAACTGCTGGTGCACCGTATACTTTACCACCGTTTGTTACAAGTGATTCAGTTGTTTTGTCAGTCTTGCTGTCTTTGTTCAATGTCACTTCAGCCAATTGACCGTCGTTACCAAGGCCACCTACACGGTCGTATGGTGCCATCATAACGTCTGGAGCTTTACCAGATTGGTTGTCAAGAGACAATTTGTCCAATCCACCAAGAGCGTCACCTGTCTTGATCGTTACTTTTGTTCCACTTTCTTTTTCAAAAGCTTTCGCAGCTTCTTCCATGTAAGCTTTGTAGCCATTGTCAACGTATACTGTCAACTCGTTTTCAGAAGCAGCAGAGTCGTCTTTTTTGCCCCCACAAGCTACCAAAAGAAGTGATGCGAATCCAACTGTACCAAGTACAGCAGCGCTTCGAAGAATTGTGCGTTTCATGATTTATTCCTCCTAAAGAATAAAAATAAGATTATTAGTTGAAAACGTTTTAGACAAACGTTTTCCTTAACACGAATAGTATATCACAGAGAGAAAACGTTTGCAAGCTCTTTGTGCAAAAATTTTTTAAAAATTTTTATCTTCTATTAAATACACACAAATAGTTGACAAGAAAATGAGAAAGGGATAAACTAGGCGTGGGGTGAACCTGCAGAAAAAATCATAAAAGTTTAGGAAACCTCTTGCATAAACCACAAGAATACTTTATAATGGACACGTAACGCAAACGTTTTCCTTGAACGTTGCATAACGATGATCTAAGGTCATTTATAAATAGGCTAAATTTATTTCTATGTCTGAAAGTTGGTCGCTTCTTATGCCTTCTAAGAGTCGGAATGAGAACTGGAACAGAACAGAGTAGAAAGTTGGTCTATTTTTCTTTGAAACAAAAAATATTAAACTAAAGGTGGTACCCTCAATGAAAAAACGCCAAAGTGGTGTCTTGATGCACATTTCATCCTTGCCTGGGAAGTATGGAATCGGTTCGTTTGGTCAAGCAGCTTACGATTTTGTCGATTTCCTCGTTCGGACCAAGCAACGGTATTGGCAAATTTTGCCTCTCGGAACAACCAGTTATGGAGATTCTCCTTATCAATCCTTCTCAGCTTTGCAGGCAACACCCACTTTATTGACTTCGATCTCTTGATCGAGCAAGGGCTCTTGGATGCATCCGATGTCGAAGGTGTTGATTTTGGCCAAGACCCAACAGAAGTAGACTATGCGAAGATCTTCGAACAACGTCGTCCTCTTCTAGAAAAAGCGGTTAAAGCTTTTATTGAAAATGGTGATTGGGATGACTTCAGCCGTTTTGCTGAAGAAAATGCAGCTTGGTTGGAATTATTTGCTGAATACATGGCTATTAAAGAGCACTTTGAATTAAAAGCATGGACAGAATGGCCAGACGCTGCGATTCGTGCACGTCAACCGGAAGCCCTTGCTTCATACCGCGCTCAATTGGAAGACAAATTGACTTACCATCGAGTAACACAGTATTTCTTCTTCAAACAATGGTTGAAATTGAAAGCATACGCTAACGACAACCATATTGAGATCGTAGGTGATATGCCAATCTACGTAGCGGAAGATTCAAGCGATATGTGGGCAAATCCTCATCTCTTTAAAACAGATGAAAATGGAAAAGCAACCTGCATCGCAGGATGCCCACCAGATGAGTTCTCAGCAACTGGTCAGCTTTGGGGCAACCCAATCTATGACTGGGAAGCAATGGACAAAGATGGTTACAAATGGTGGATTGAACGCTTGCGTGAGAGCTTCAAGATCTACGACATCGTGCGGATCGACCACTTCCGTGGTTTTGAATCTTACTGGGAAATCCCAGCTGGTTCTGATACAGCAGCACCAGGTAAATGGGTCAAAGGTCCTGGCTACAAACTCTTTGCCGCAGTGAAAGAAGAACTCGGTGATTTGAACATCATCGCAGAAGACCTTGGCTTCATGACGGACGAAGTCATTGAGCTTCGTGAGCGCACAGGCTTCCCAGGCATGAAGATTCTTCAATTTGCCTTCAATCCTGATGATGAAAGTATCGACAGCCCTCACTTAGCACCAAATAACTCTGTTATGTACACTGGAACACATGATAACAACACGGTTCTTGGTTGGTATCGCAATGAAATTGACGATCCAACTCGTGAGTACCTTGCTCGTTACACCAACCGTAAAGAATACGAATCTGTTCCACATGCGATGCTTCGTACCGTCTTTGCTTCAGTCAGCTTTATGGCCATCGCTACCATGCAAGATTTGCTAGAGTTGGATGGTTCAGCGCGTATGAACTTCCCATCAACTCTTGGTGGTAACTGGTCATGGCGCATGACAGCGGATCAATTGACTCCTGCTGTTGAGCAAGAATTACTTGATTTCACAACCATCTATCGTCGTGAAAATACTGACTTGGTGAAAGAATAAGCGAAAAAAGCAGAAAAATAATCTTCCCCCTATCTAATCAAAACACAAGGAGACTTTTAAACATGGAATCATTACAAAAATATGTGATTGACCATCATCAAAAAACAATTGCAGAATGTTCAAACGAAGAATTATACATTGCTTTGCTTAACTACACCAAGCAAGCAAGTGCCCAAAAGAAATTAAATACTGGTAAGAAAAAAGTTTACTATATTTCAGCTGAGTTCTTGATTGGTAAACTCTTGTCTAACAACTTGATCAACTTGGGTCTGTACGATGATGTCAAAAAAGAATTGGCTGACGCTGGCAAAGACTTGATCGAAGTCGAAGAAGTAGAATTGGAACCATCACTTGGTAATGGTGGTTTGGGACGTTTGGCAGCCTGCTTTATCGACTCTATCTCGACTCTTGGATTGAACGGAGACGGAATCGGATTGAACTACCACTTTGGTTTGTTCCAACAAGTCCTTAAAAACAACCAACAAGAAACCATTCCAAATGCATGGTTGACTGATCAAAGCTGGCTCGTTCGTTCAAGCCGTAGCTACCAAGTGCCATTCGCACACTTTACATTGACTTCAACACTTTATGATATCGACGTACCTGGTTACAAGATCGATACCAAGAACCGTTTGCGTTTGTTCGATTTGGAATCAGTTGATTCATCTATCATTGAAGATGGTATCAACTTTGACAAGACAGATATCGCTCGCAACTTGACTCTTTCCTTTACCCAGACGATAGTGACAAACAAGGTGAATTGCTCCGTATCTTCCAACAATACTTCATGGTTTCAAACGGTGCGCAATTGATCATCGACGAAGCGATCGAAAAAGGAAGCAACTTGCATGACCTTGCTGACTACGCAGTTGTTCAAATCAACGATACTCACCCATCAATGGTGATTCCTGAGTTGATCCGTCTCTTGACTGAACGCGGTATCGAACTTGATGAAGCTATCTCTATCGTTCGTAGCATGACTGCTTACACTAACCACACCATCCTTGCGGAAGCCCTTGAAAAATGGCCACTTGAATTCTTGCAAGAAGTGGTTCCGCACTTGGTACCAATCATTGAAGAATTGGACCGTCGTGTTCGTGCTGAACATAAAGATCCAGCTGTTCAAATCATTGATGAATACGATCGTGTCCACATGGCCCACATGGATATCCACTACGGATACAGTGTAAACGGGGTTGCTGCTCTCCATACAGAAATCTTGAAAAACTCTGAGTTGAAGGCCTTCTACGATCTTTACCCAGAAAAATTCAACAACAAAACAAACGGGATTACCTTCCGTCGTTGGCTCATGCATGCCAACCCAAGCTTGTCTCACTACTTGGATGAGATCCTTGGACGTGACTGGCACCATGATGCTTCTAAGTTGGAAGACCTTCTCTCATACGAAGATAAAGCTGCTGTCAAAGAAAAATTGGAAAACATCAAAGCCCACAACAAACGTAAATTGGCTCGTCACTTGAAAGATCACCAAGGTGTGGAAATCAATCCAAATTCTATCTTTGATATCCAAATCAAACGTCTTCACGAGTACAAACGTCAACAAATGAACGCTTTGTATGTGATCCACAAATATCTTGACATCAAAGCTGGAAACATCCCTGCTCGTCCAATCACAGTCTTCTTTGGTGGTAAAGCAGCTCCTGCCTACACCATCGCTCAAGATATCATCCACTTGATCCTTTGCTTGTCAGAAGTCATCGCAAACGACCCAGCAGTAGCTCCACACTTGCAAGTAGTGATGGTTGAAAACTACAACGTGACTGCCGCAAGTTTCTTGATCCCAGCATGTGATATCTCAGAACAAATCTCATTGGCTTCTAAAGAAGCTTCAGGTACTGGTAACATGAAATTCATGTTGAACGGAGCTTTGACGCTTGGTACGATGGACGGGGCTAACGTGGAAATCGCTGAGTTGGTTGGCGACGAAAACATCTACATCTTCGGTGAAGATTCAGAAACTGTTATCGACCTTTACGCGAAATCTGCATACAAATCAAGCGAATTCTACGCTCGTGAAGCAATCAAACCATTGGTTGACTTCATCGTCAGCGACGCTGTTCTTGCAGTTGGTAACCAAGAACGTTTGGAACGCCTTCACAATGAGTTGATCAACAAAGACTGGTTCATGACCCTTCTTGACTTGGAAGACTACATCAAAGTGAAAGAGCAAATGTTGGCTGACTACGAAGACCGTGATGCATGGTTGGATAAAGTCATCGTCAACATTGCCAAAGCAGGATTCTTCTCATCTGACCGTACCATCGCTCAGTACAACGAAGATATTTGGCACTTGAACTAATTTGTTTTTAACATTCTAGAAGCAATATACTTACAAAGAAGAGCTCCTTTTGGATCATATCCTGATTTAGAGGGAGCTTTTTTAGCACAGGATCGCTGGGAAAATCTAAACTTGCGCTTCCCTAAGGTTCACGTTATAATAAATACTATGGATATTAGAAACGAGGAAATACAATGAAGAAAAATCCAATTTATATGTATGTCTTGCTAGCTCTATCAGCGATGGGAACTCTATTAACTGCTCAGTCCTTCTTTGGATTGGCTAAAGTGGAGCTCACAGATGAAATGGCAGCTTCTTTGAACTTAACCACTGCTCTTGAACGGGAAGAATACAAAGCCTTCCTTGAGAAATTAATCGTAGCCTTACGCGGACCGATTGCTTGGTTGTTGCTATCTCTTTTGATTGGGGGCTTGATTGCAGTTGCCTATTTCTTCTGTCTAAAAAGGATATTGTTAAGGCGACCTATGCCTATATGGGACAGATTGGTGCCTTTGTCTTAATGAGCTTGCATAATTTCTTGTCTTATCGTTCTTCTATGTCTGTGATCACGTCAGACAAATTGCGGACCTTGTTACAGGCTTCTAGCTTATATGCACTTGTCTTGAGTGTGGTTGTAGCCCTTGTTTACTTGGGAATCCTCCTCTACAAATTGAAAAATAGACCAGCTAGCGACCTTCAAGCTTAGATCATAGCATTAAAAAACTCCTCAAGTCTGGAACAAAGAAGAGGAGCTGGTCTGATTGGAGAAGAAAATGAAAGTATGTTTTGTCTATATCAGTTTAAGTGGCAATACTGAAAGTTTTGTTCGTCGTCTCAGTGATTATCTATGGGAGCAGTACCCTGACTTGGTCATTGAAAAAATCCATGTCAAAGACCTAGTCAAAGAAGGGAAGCCCTTCTTTGAAGTTGATACACCTTTTATCGCCTTTTTGCCGACCTACCTAGAAGGAGGAAATGGTGTTGATAATGGGGATGTGGAGATTTTAACGACCGATGTAGCAGACTTTATTGCCTACGGAGACAATGCCTCAAAATGTTTAGGAGTTGTAGGATCAGGAAATCGCAACTTCAACAATCAATATTGCCTAACGGCCAAGCAGTACAGCCAACGCTTTGGTTTCCCTGTGTTAGCAGACTTTGAGATGAGAGGGATGCTAGGGGATATCAAAAAAGTAGCGGCCATTGTAGAAGATTTGTATCGTCTTTAAAACAAAAGAACCAAGCCTATGCTTGGTTCTTATTTGTTGCGGTTGAAGAGAGAGGGGTCATATTTTGTATGACTCCTCTTTTAGGGCTTATTTTAATTGATCTGTGATTTCTTTCGAGAGCAAGAGGCCGAGGCGATAGTCCTTATTGATGGCGTGGATAACATCGTTGATGTTTTCCGTCGTTTGGATTTGTTCCTTGATGCTTGCTTTGAAGGCTTCATCTTTTAAGAGTTGTTCTTGTAAAATCATTTGCAGTTTTTCTCTCTCGTATTTATTGATTAAAAAGAGAATGAGCAGACTAACTAAAATAAGAATATAAACAGTTTGATTCATAGGGTTCTCCAGAAGATAAGATAATGGATAAAGGGAAGCGATAGCCCCTAAAAATATAGGTTTATTTAGCATGAGAAAAGGAGTGAGATGGAACTAAATAAGGTTTATTTAGCGATTCCTCTCACCCCTAAAAGAGATGGTTTCCTATCAAAAAGTAAGGAAGATATTACATTTTCTCAGGTGCATCGACACCAAGTAAGCGAAGGGCTTCTTTCAAGACTACTGCTGTTGAGTAGCTAAGAGCAAGGCGGCTATCGCGTTCTGGGCTTTCATCCAAGATACGAGTGTGAGCATAGTACTTGTTAAAGGCTTGAGCCAAGTTGATGGCATATTTAGCGATCAAGGATGGGTCATAGTTTTCAGCAGCACGTTTCACGACACGAGCAAAGTCTTGGAGAAGTTTGATGATCTCCCAGCTTTCTGGGTCGCTCAAGCTGTATGTTGCATCTGCAGATGGTGTGAAGTTGGCTTTGCGAAGGATGGATTGGATACGTGCGTATGCGTATTGAACGTATGGTCCTGTTTCTCCTTCGAAGGATACCATGGCTTCAAGGTCAAAGTCATACCCGTTGCGACGGTCTGTCTTCAAGTCGTAGAACTTAACGGCACCAACACCGACTGCATGTGCTACTTCTTCCTTGTTTTCAAGTTCAGGGTTCTTTTCTTCGATCTGAGCTTTGGCACGAGAGATGGCTTCTTGAAGGGTTGGTTCGAGCAGGATGATATTTCCTTTACGAGTTGACAATTTTTGGCGGTTCTTTGTGACCAAACCAAAGTCAACGTGGATCATATCGTCGCTCCAGTCAAATCCCATTTTCTTCAAAACAGCTTTCAACTGACGGAAGTGGTTAGATTGTTCTTGACCGACAGCGTAGATGTTTTTCACAAAGTTGTAAGTCCGTGCACGGTAGATTGCGGTTGCGATATCACGAGTGATATAAAGAGTGGCACCGTCTGATTTCTTAATCATAGCTGGTGGAAGGTTGACATCATCCAACTCAACGATGCTAGCTCCCTTAGACTCTTTTAACAAGCCTTTTTCTTCAAGGATTTGGACAGCTTCATCCATCTTGTCATTGTAGAAGGCTTCTCCGTTTAAGCTGTCAAATTCAACACCGAGGAGTTTGTAGATACGGTTGAATTCTACCAAGCTTTCGTCACGGAACCATTGCCACAATTCAGTCGCTTCTGGATCTCCATCTTCCAATTTCTTGAACCAGAGACGTCCTTCCTCATCCAAAGCAGGATCATTTTCGATTTCAGCATTGATGCGGACATAGAGTTTCAACAATTCATCGATTGGATTGGCTTCGACGGCTTCCTTGCTACCCCATTTTTTGTATGCTACCATCAAGAGACCGAACTGTTTACCCCAGTCTCCCAAGTGGTTGATTTTAATGGTGTTGTAGCCCATTTTGCGGAAGATATTTGAAAGAGCATCTCCGATAACGGTTGAGCGCAAATGACCAACTGAGAAAGGTTTTGCAATATTTGGACTAGAAAGGTCGATGGTAATATTTCCTCCATGTCCTTCGTCTTGCTGACCGTAGTCTGCACCTGCTTCGATAACAGATTTGATGACTTGATCAGAGATTTGTGATTTGTCCAAGAAGAAGTTTACATAAGGTCCAGTTGCAACGACTTTTTCAAAGTGAGAGGCATCGATTTTTTCCGCAATATCAGTAGCAATCGCTTGAGGAGCTTTGCGTTCGATTTTAGCCAAAGAAAAGGCAGGAAAGGCGATATCTCCGAGGTCTGAAGATTTTGGTTGCTCTAGTAAATTTAAGATAGTTTCTTGGTCTAAGCCTTCAATGACTTTTGCCAATTCACTTGCAATAAGTTCTTTATGATTCATAGTAGCTCCTTTGGTCTTTTGTTACTATTCTATCACAAAATTCGGCCTTTCTTCAAACTTTTTGGTATAATCAAAGTATAATTATTCAAAAGTGGAGCAAAAATGAAAAAAGATGAACGTCAGCTTTTGATTCGAGAAATTATTCAACATGAGAAGTTATCGACGCAAAAAGACATTCAAGACCGCCTAGATAAAAGAGGGGCGGGAGTGACCCAGACCACCTTATCCAGGGACCTAAGAGAAATCGGTCTGATCAAGGTAAAAGAAAAGGGTGGCCTCTATTATAAATTAGCAGACGAACCGGATCGAACAGATATTTAGACTGATTGCTCAATATGCACAAGTGGTCTCTAGAGCGGAGTTCACACTGGTTGTTCGGACGGAGCTGGGAGAGGCGGCTATTTTAGCCAACGCAGTCGATGAGATTTTGGATGATCAAATCCTTGGCACCGTCGCAGGGGCCAATACCCTCTTAATTGTTTGCAAGGACCAAGAAGTAGCACAAACAGTCCAGCAGACCATTCTCCAACATTCTAGTCACTAGTCAAGGGCGAGGGACCAGTCCCGAAAGGGATCGGCCCTCCTTTTATGTCAGTTTAGAGTAGGAGTAAGCACTCAGAATGAATGCAATGATATAGAAAAGGAGCGATATGGCAGCAGAAAAAATATCACCTGGCATGCAGCAATACCTAGATATCAAAAAAGACTATCCGGATGCTTTTTTGCTCTTTCGGATGGGGGATTTTTACGAGCTCTTTTATGAAGATGCCGTCAATGCAGCTCAGATTTTAGAGATTTCTTTGACCTCTCGGAATAAAAATGCAGAAAATCCGATTCCCATGGCTGGAGTTCCCTATCATTCAGCCCAGCAGTACATCGATGTCTTGATCGAAAAAGGTTACAAGGTAGCTATTGCAGAGCAGATGGAAGATCCCAAGCAAGCCGTCGGTGTAGTCAAACGGGAAGTGGTCCAAGTCATTACTCCGGGGACCGTTGTCGATTCGACCAAGCCAGACAGCGCCAACAACTTCCTGATAGCCTTGTCTCATGATGAGACGGATTATGGCCTTGCCTATATGGACCTAGTGACCGGGGAGTTTCAGGTTACCAGTCTAAATGATTTTGCCATGGTCTGTGGGGAGATCCGCAACCTACGGGCGCGGGAGATTGTCCTGACCTACTCCTTGTCAGAAATGGAAGAAAGAGTCCTTCTTGGGCAAATGAACCTCTTGCTCTCCCCTATCTCAGAAGTGGCGGAGGATGTCCAACTTTTAGGGGCTGACTTGACTCATTTGGAAAGAATATCGGCAGGAGGCCTGCTCCAATACGTACAGGAGACCCAGAAGCGGGAACTCCACCATATCAAGCCTGCCCATCACTATGAAGTCCGCGATTTCTTGCAGATGGATTATGCGACCAAGGCGAGTTTGGACTTGACAGAAATGCTCGGACTGGCAAGAAACATGGCAGTCTCTACTGGCTCCTAGATGAAAGCAAGACAGCCATGGGAGGCCGTCTCTTGCGGGCTTGGATCCAGAAGCCTTTGATGGATCGCCATCGGATCGAAGAACGCCAAGAGATTATCCAGGTCTTCTTGGACCATTTCTTTGAGCGAAGCGATCTGGCAGATCGTCTCAAGGGTGTCTATGACATCGAGCGCTTGGCCAGTCGGGTTTCCTTTGGCAAGACCACTCCCAAGGACCTCTTGCAGTTGGGAGAAACCCTGCGCCATGTTCCCTTGATCAAGTCGCTCTTGGTCGAGATGGGAGAGCCGGTGCTAGACCTCCTCATCGCCCAGTTAGATGAGCTACCAGAGCTTTGCCGTCTCATCGAAGCTGCGATTGATCCGGATGCCCCGATTGTTCTAACAGAAGGCAATATCATCCGTACCGGCTTTGACCCAACTCTGGACCAGTACCGTGTCGTCCTCCGGGAAGGGACCGGCTGGATTGCAGAGATTGAAGCCAAAGAACGGGAAGCCAGCGGCATCACCGGACTAAAAATTGACTACAATAAAAAAAGATGGCTACTATTTCCATGTGACCAATTCCCAATTATCCCGTGTGCCAGCACATTTCTTCCGCAAGGCGACCTTGAAAAATTCTGAGCGCTTTGGGACAGAGGAACTGGCTCGGATTGAAGGGGAGATGCTAGAAGCTCGGGAACAGTCGACTAGCCTAGAGTATGCGATTTTCCTACGGATCAGAGAGGAAGTCGGCAAGTACATTCAGCGCTTGCAGTCCCTAGCCCAAGCCCTAGCAACGGTGGACGTCTTGCAAGGGTTGGCCTGTGTAGCTGAAAGACAACAACTGACCCGGCCAGTCTTCCAAGAGGCGCGTGATATCCGGATTGAGAAGGGGCGTCACCCAGTTGTTGAGAAGGTGATGGGGGTTCAAAGCTACATCCCCAACAGCATTTCCATGGATGAGACCTGTGATATCCAGTTGATTACGGGGCCCAATATGAGCGGGAAGTCCACCTATATGCGCCAGTTGGCCATCATTGTCATTATGGCTCAGCTTGGCTCCTTTGTACCGGCTCAGGCGGCGACCCTCCCTCTCTTTGATGCTATTTATACCCGGATTGGGGCTGCAGATGACTTGGTGTCCGGCCAATCGACCTTTATGGTTGAGATGATGGAGGCCAACAATGCCATTCGCCAAGCGACTCCGGCTTCTCTTATCTTGTTTGATGAGTTGGGACGGGGGACGGCGACCTATGATGGGATGGCTCTGGCTCAAGCCATCATCGAATACATCCATGACCGGACAGGGGCAAAAACGCTCTTTGCCACCCACTACCATGAGTTGACCGACTTGGAGCAGACCCTATCTCGCTTGCGCAATGTCCATGTAGCTACCTTAGAGAAGGATGGCCAAGTGACCTTCTTGCACCGGATCGAAGAGGGACCAGCGGATAAATCCTATGGGATCCATGTGGCCAAGATTGCAGGCCTGCCAAGCGATCTCTTGAAGCGGGCAGATACTATCTTGAGTCAATTAGAAGGCCAAGCCACGAAGTGTCGATGGCGACTCCAACACAGCAATCCTCTCCAGAGCTTGGAGAACAGTTATCTCTGTTTGTTGCAGACACCACTCACCCAGTACTAGAAGAATTAAACAATCTCGATATCTACAACATGACCCCGATGGAAGTCATGATGGCAGTTACCGATATGAAAAAGAGAATTTAAAAAACAGTTCATTCGAACTGTTTCAGATTGAAGACAAAGTAATTTTAAAAACTTTCCTTAGGTGAGTACGGACGTCAGCGAACTTCGTAGAAGTTCCATGACTAATCATTGAGCCTAAGGTCTCAATGATTCCGAGTGCCTGAAACACAGTTGTTTCAGGCACTTTTCTCACAGCGGAAAGTTTTTCATCTTCTTGAATGACTAAAAAATAAAAGTCATTTTTTTGAATTCCTCAGGCTTTTCCTTGCAACTGTTGGTTGATCTCTTCTATTTTTTTCTTGTAAATGCGATAAGAAACCGCCCAGATAACCAAGTACACAAGGCTAAACTCTATAATGACGGAGATGTAGAAGCTGATTTGGATTGGGAACCAGCCTCCCAAGGTTGCCAAAGGTAGAAAACCAAAGAGCATCAAAAGGTAGTGACTGAGGGTCGCACGGAGGAGGCTCCAGTCTTTGTTGAACAGGTTTTTTCCTAAGCTGAAGAGCAAGCCGATGCCAGCCCATATAAGGATACAATAGAGCATGACAAGGGATCCATGCACGTCGTGGGCTTGCATCCATTGTCCAACGCCTGAACTTGGACTGAGAGGCATGTAAGTGGAAGGTGAGTTTAGGAAAGAAAAGACGATAGAGAGGGTAAGGCCGATGAAGATGCCTTTAGAGGCATTCGATAGATGAGTCTTTAACATGATAATTTCTCCTTAATAGCTTTTAAATAGCGACGAGACGAATAGGTGATGGTCCCGTTTTTCAGATTGATTTGGACCGATCCGCTGCTGGTAAAATGCAGATGATCGATTTCTTTGGTATTGATAATTTCAGATTGGGAAATTTTTAAGAAGTAGATGGGTAAGTCTTCAGAGAGCTGGTAGAGGGGGCCGGTGAGGATGAAGTGGTCATCCTTTGTTTCCCCAACGACTTGACGGTTTTCAATATAGAACCGATGAAACAAGTGAGTCTCTACAAGATAGGTTTCCCCCTCCTTCTTCGCTCTCAAGCGTTCCTTCTGGTCCAATTCCTCTATGAATTGTTGGACTTTCTGGATGCGTTCGCTAGGTTGTGGCCCTGTGATGACTACGCCTTCTTCTTGAAAATGGGGGTCAATGGTAACTGTTACTTTCATACAAATCCCTTCTAACATATTGACGTCAGGTAAGCGATCCGCTAGCAGGACTTCTTGCTTACAAGTCTATTAAACACTTTTTCAGGCATCAAGACAAGGCTTTTCGCATATTCGGTCAGTTTGTCTGTTTATCTGGTAGAAGACGGTATCTTTAATGGAGCTGGAGCACAAGGTTTTATAAAGGGAGGGCTTCCTTGTAGATATGGTATAATAGTTCTACCTATGCGCGTATAAAACATAAGAGGGGAAGCTATGTCACAGATTATCGAATTACCAGAAATTCTAGCCAATCAAATCGCTGCCGGTGAGGTCATCGAGCGCCCTGCTAGTGTGGTCAAGGAACTGGTTGAAAACTCCATCGATGCGGGAGCTAGTCAGATTGTCGTAGAGATCGAAGAAGCTGGCTTAAAGAGCATTCAAATCACGGATAATGGACAGGGGATTGCCCATGAGGAAGTGGAATTAGCCCTTCGTCGCCATGCCACTAGTAAGATCAAGAGTCAAGCCGACCTCTTTCGCATTCGGACACTAGGCTTCCGTGGCGAGGCCTTGCCGTCTATTGCCTCTGTCAGTGTCCTGACCATCCTGACAGCTCAGGAAGGAGCTAGTCATGGGACCAAGCTAGAGGCTAAAGGGGGCGAAATCACTTCTCTTGAGCCGGCGACTAGCCCTGTGGGGACTAAAATCACAGTTGAGGACCTCTTTTTCAATACACCAGCCCGCCTCAAATATATGAAGAGCCAACAGGCAGAGTTGTCCCATATCGTCGACATTCTCAACCGCCTGAGTCTGGCCCATCCAGAGATTGCCTTTACCTTGATCAATGACGGCCATGAAATGACACGGACGGCAGGGACGGGGAATCTCCGCCAGGCCATCGCAGGAGTCTACGGCCTCGCTACTGCCAAGAAAATGGTTGCCATCGAGACAGGTGATTTGGACTTTGAAGTGTCGGGCTTCGTCTCTTTGCCAGAATTGACCCGTGCCAATCGCAATTACATTAGTCTCTTTATCAACGGTCGTTACATCAAGAATTTCTTGCTCAATCGGGCCATCTTGGATGGCTACGGCAGTAAACTTATGGTCGGACGCTTCCCGATAGCAGTGATTAATATCCAGATCGACCCCTATCTAGCTGATGTCAATGTTCACCCGACCAAGCAAGAGGTGCGCATTTCTAAAGAGCGAGAACTAATGGCCTTGATCTCTCAGGCCATTGTCTCCGCTTTGAAAGAGCAGGATCTGATTCCAGATGCTCTAGAAAATCTAGCTAAGTCAACGCTTCGTCGAACAGAAAAGCCAGTCCAGACCAGCCTCCCCCTAAAAGAAAATAGTCTCTATTACGACCGAGACAAGGGAGACTTCTTTGTCCGTCCAGAGGTCGGGGAATCCCAGCCAAGTGGTGAATTGACCCCAGAGCAAACGGTTCTCTTTGCCCCAGAAGAGGGAAATCAGGAGGCTAAATCACCAGCCATCAAATTCGCGGAGCGAAAGGCGCCTCAGTATGATCAACTTGACCACCCAGAGTTGGATCTAGCTAGTCTAGACAAGGCCTATGATAAGTTGGATGGGGAAGAACATTCGACCTTCCCAGAGTTGGAATATTTCGGTCAGATGCATGGAACCTATCTCTTTGCCCAAGGCAATGGGGGCCTTTACATCATTGACCAGCATGCGGCCCAAGAGCGGGTCAAATACGAAGAATACCGGGAGAGCATCGGGGATGTGGACGGCAGTCAGCAACAGCTGCTGGTGCCTTATATCTTTGAGTTCCCTGCAGACGATCTGATCCGCCTGCAACAGCGCAAGCACCTTCTAGAGGAAGTGGGAGTTTATCTTGAAGAGTACGGAGCCAACCAGTTGATCTTGCGGGAGCACCCGATCTGGATGAAGGAAGAAGAGATCGAGTCGGGCATCTATGAGATGTGTGACATGCTCCTTTTGACCAAGGAAGTGTCCATCAAGAAATACCGGGCTGAGTTGGCCATCATGATGTCCTGCAAACGCTCCATCAAGGCCAATCACACGCTGGATGATTACTCTGCACGCGATCTGATCTACCAACTGTCCCAATGTGACAACCTTATAACTGCCCCCACGGCCGTCCCGTCTTGGTTAACTTTACCAAGTCGGATATGGAAAAGATGTTCCGACGCATTCAGGAAAATCACACCAGTTTACGGGAATTGGGCAAATATTAATCAAACAATAAAGGAAGATTATGTACGAATACATTAAAGGAATCTTAACGAAAATTACCGCCAAATACATCGTGGTGGAGACAGCTGGAATCGGCTATCTCTTGCATGTGGCCAATCCCTATGCCTACTCTGGCAAAATGAATCAAGAGGTGCAGGTCTACCTGCACCAAGTGGTTCGGGAAGACGCCCACCTTCTTTATGGTTTTGCAACCGAAGAAGAGAAAAAGCTCTTTTTAAACTTGATCTCAGTCTCTGGGATTGGACCTGTTTCAGCTCTGGCTATCATTGCTGCAGATGACAATGCAGGCCTTGTCCAAGCTATCGAAAGCAAGAACATCACTTACTTGACCAAGTTTCCGAAGATCGGCAAGAAAACAGCCCAACAGATGGTTCTGGACTTGGAAGGTAAGATCAATCTTGATCTAGAAGATGTACCGGCTCAGTCCAAAGCCAAAGTAACAGAAGAAAACCAAGCCTTGGAAGAAGCTATGGAAGCCATGTTAGCCTTGGGCTACAAGGCAACGGAACTCAAGAAAATCAAGAAATTCTTTGAAGGTACGACCGATACAGCAGAAAACTATATCAAGTCTGCCCTTAAGATGTTGGTGAAATAGGAGAAATCTATGTCAAAACGTTGTGGCTGGGTTAAAATGAACAACCCGCTTTATGTAGCCTACCATGATGAGGAATGGGGACAGCCTCTCCATGAAGACCAAGCACTTTTTGAGTTGCTCTGTATGGAGACCTATCAGGCTGGATTATCTTGGGAAACGGTACTCAATAAGCGGCAGGCTTTCCGTGAAGCTTTTCATGGTTACCAAATTCAAGCTGTTGCAGACATGACTGATGAGGAACTGGAAAATCTGATGAATAATCCAGCAATTATCCGCAATCGTGCCAAGATATTTGCGACGCGCACCAATGCTCAAGCATTTCTACAAGTTCAGAAGGAGTATGGTTCTTTTGACACCTATCTTTGGTCTTTTGTCGATGAGAAAACCATCGTCAATGATGTTTCAGATTACAGTCAAGCACCAGCTAAAACAGCCTTATCTGAGACATTATCCAAGGACCTCAAAAAACGTGGTTTTAAGTTCACCGGACCAGTCGCAGTTTTATCCTACCTACAAGCAGCAGGCCTGGTTGATGACCATGAGAATGATTGTGAATGGAAAAGTGGCAAGTAGTGAGTACAGATAGCGAAAGTATTTGAGAATATAGAAAAAGCTGAGAAATTCATCTCAGCTTTCTTTGTTATAGTCAAAGCGAATGACTTGCTCCGTTGCATCTACATACGCGTGGACTCCAAAGGGAACAATTGTTCTTGGAGTTGCGTGTCCGACATTCAGATTATAGACAATCGGGATATTGCTATCAATGGTGTCCATTAAAGCCTCCTTATAGTCGTCATAGAAGGTTTCATCCATAGGTTTTCCGACCAAGAGTCCACTGATGACCTCGAATATACCAGTGTCCTTTAAAGTCCGCAACATCTTTTTGAAGTCTTCAGGATTAGGCTTTTCTTCACTTGTTTCTAGCAATAGAATCTTTCCTTCCCAGTCGGATAAGTCAGGGAAAAGTTTGTATTTTTGGCAGAGGTCTGTGCTATCTGCGTGTAGAGAGTTGTCAAAAATATCATAGAGAGACTCAAGACAACCACCGAGGATTTCTCCCTCAAACTGAGCATTGCCTTGTAACAAGTCAAAACCTGTATTTGCGTGGCTGACACGAGCTGTTCCCAGAGCCTCGGGACTATAATCAGTCCGTTCCTCATACCAAACGTTACTAGGGCGGATTTCTGAGATTCTACCAGTCTCAATTAATTCTTTAAAGTAGTGGCAGCTATATGGCAACATTTCTTTGTCTAATTCACAAATGTCTGCTAAAAAGGATTGCCCATAAAAAGTCTTGATTCCTAGTTTATGCAACATGAGATGGTTCATGGTCGTATCCGAGAAGCCAAGAAATCTTTTGCTTGATAACCTTTTGTAGTTGGTCATTTTCAAAAAGATAAGGTAGCAAGCGATAAGTATCGTTTCCACCGATGGCGCATAGGATCATGTCGATACTATCATCAGAAAATGCCTGAATCAAATCCTCCGCACGAGCTTCGGGATGTTCTTTGATAAAGTCTAAGCCTTTTAGTGAATGAGGTAAAAAGATAGGATTGAGTCCGAGGTATTTGAGTCGTTGGACCCCCAAGTCCACCTCGTGCTTTACAAAGTCCTCTCCGATAATCCCACTAGATAAACTTATAATACCAATAGTAGAAACCACATCTCATCCTCCTAGAAAAAATTGATGCTATTGTATCACAAAAAATGAGGGGAAACAACAAGAATTAGAGCCAGAAGAAGGCTTTTAGATCAAGAAAGAAGTAAAAAAGCAACCGCTCGATATGGTTGCTTCAGAATATAGATAAGCTCTATCAACAATAGAAAATAGCCCTTTAGAAGTTGATTACCACATAGTTAAAACTCTTGGGAATGTTGATGTAATAGTGTTTCTAAGAATTTTTTACTTTATACTCTAAAAGAAAAAGATTGAAGAAAGTTGTCCAAAATGGACTTTATCTTCAATCTGTTTTTTAAATAATTTAGGAAATTGTGTTAAAATGAAATGAAAATTACGAATAGTATAAGTAGGAGGCACCATGAAGGCGGAAATTATTGCAGTTGGAACAGAAATTCTAACAGGACAAATTGTCAACACCAATGCTCAGTTCTTGTCTGAAAAATTGGCTAGTTTAGGGATTGATGTCTATTATCATGTGGCGGTAGGAGACAATGAAGGTCGTCTCTTCTCGACCATTGAGACAGCTTCAAAACGCAGTGATTTGGTGATTTTATGTGGTGGACTTGGGCCAACAGAGGATGATTTGACCAAGCAAACCCTTGCTAAGTTTTTAGGGAAAGAACTGGTTTTTGATCCAACAGCGCTTGCCAAACTCGACACCTTCTTTGCCAGTCGCCCTGATTATGTCCGGACGCCCAATAATGAGCGACAAGCACAATTGATTGCCGGTTCAATCCCCCTTCAAAACCGTACAGGTCTCGCGGTTGGAGGTTTGATTGAAGTCGATGGTGTGACCTATGTCGTTCTACCTGGTCCACCAAGTGAGTTAAAACCCATGGTCAATGAACAATTGGTGCCTCATTTGACAACAGGGGAGCAGCTCTTTTCAAGAGTCTTGCGCTTCTTTGGGATTGGGGAAAGCCAGCTGGTTACGATCCTAGCAGATATCATTGAAAAGCAGAGTGATCCGACGGTGGCCCCTTATGCCAAGACAGGAGAAGTGACCTTGCGTCTGTCTACAAAGGCGAAGGATCAAGCCTCAGCGGATGCGAAGCTCGATGTCTTAGAAAAGGAAATCTTATCACGCCACACCCTGGATCATCAACCCTTGCATGAACTGTTTTACGGTTATGGGGATGACAATTCGATGGCCAAGGTGGCCTTTGATCTCTTGAAAGGGACTGGTAAGACCATTACAGCTGCAGAAAGCTTGACGGCTGGCCTTTTCCAAGCGACTTTGGCAGATTTTTCAGGGGCGTCCAGCATCTTCGCGGGTGGTTTTGTCACCTATAGTCTGGAAGAAAAAAGCAAGATGTTGTCTATTCCAGCTCAAGAGTTAGAGCAACATGGAGTGGTGTCTCACTTTACAGCTCAAGCCATGGCTTCACAGGCCCGTAAGTTAACAGGATCCGATTATGGTGTTAGCTTGACCGGAGTTGCGGGGCCAGATAGTCTAGAAGGGCACCCAGCAGGGACTGTCTTTATCGGACTTGCGACTCCAAATGGAGTGGATAGTGTCCAAGTCAATATCGCTGGACGTAGCCGGGCGGATGTCCGCGAAATTGCAGTCCTTCATGCCTTTAATTTGGTACGCTTGGCTGTATTAAATGGTGAAATTTGGTATAATGAAGTTCGTGCCAAATGAAGAATAATTCTAAAAATGGATAGGAAATGTGCCTTTCAAAGACCGGAAAACGTCAGTGAGTTGCATGCATTTCCTGTATAGCAAAAACATAGGAGAAAAGAATGGCGAAAAAACAGAAAAAATTAGATGATATCTCGAAGAAATTTGGAGACGAGCGTGAAAAAGCTCTCAATGATGCCCTAAAGTTGATCGAAAAAGACTTTGGTAAAGGATCGATCATGCGTCTGGGCGAACGCGCAGAGCAAAAAGTTCAAGTTATGAGCTCTGGTTCCTTGGCGCTTGATATTGCCTTGGGTGCTGGTGGTTATCCAAAAGGTCGGATCATCGAAATCTATGGTCCAGAATCATCAGGTAAAACAACCGTTGCCCTCCATGCAGTAGCGCAAGCACAGAAAGAAGGAGGCATTGCCGCCTTTATCGATGCCGAGCATGCCTTGGACCCATCCTATGCTGCAGCTCTTGGTGTTAACATTGATGAACTCCTCTTGTCTCAACCAGACTCAGGGGAACAAGGACTTGAAATTGCTGGTAAATTGATTGACTCTGGTGCCGTTGACTTGGTCGTTATCGACTCTGTTGCGGCCTTGGTCCCACGCGCAGAAATCGATGGAGATATCGGTGATAGCCACGTTGGTTTGCAAGCACGGATGATGAGCCAGGCTATGCGTAAGCTTGGAGCTTCGATCAATAAGACCAAGACCATTGCTATCTTTATCAACCAATTGCGTGAAAAAGTTGGGGTTATGTTTGGGAACCCTGAAACCACACCTGGTGGTCGTGCCCTTAAATTCTACGCTTCTGTTCGTCTAGATGTCCGTGGAAATACTCAAATCAAGGGTACTGGGGACCAAAAAGATACCAACGTTGGTAAGGAAACCAAGATCAAGGTTGTGAAGAACAAGGTAGCCCCACCGTTCAAAGAAGCCATGGTTGAAATCATGTACGGGGAAGGAATTTCACGTACAGGTGAATTGCTAAAAATTGCGACAGATCTTGATTTGATCCAAAAAGCTGGTGCTTGGTATTCTTATAACGGTGAGAAGATTGGCCAAGGTTCTGAAAATGCTAAGAAGTACTTGGCAGACCATCCAGAAATTTGATGAGATTGATCACCAGGTGCGCGTACGCTTTGGCTTGATCGATGATGACACTGCTGTAGTTGCACAAGATGAAGTAGCTGAAAGCCCACTTGTTGAAGAAGTAACACTAGATCTTGATGATGCTATTGAGATTGAAGAGTAATTTTTTTCAAAATAGGTCGAAAGACTGATGGTTTTTATGGTATAATATACTACAATGTTATTATCGTGTGGCGAAAGGAGTGCATGCATGATTAAAATTTACACAGTTTCAAGTTGCACGAGTTGTAAAAAAGCCAAAACTTGGCTAAATGCTCATCAGTTGATCTATAAAGAACAAAACCTTGGTAAAGAAGGAATTACAAAAGAAGAATTACTCGATATTTTGACCAAAACAGAAAATGGGATTGCAAGTATCGTTTCTTCAAAAAACCGATACGCTAAGAATCTAGGTGTCGATATTGAAGATCTCAGCATGAATGAAGTCATCGATATCATCTTAGAAACACCACGGATCTTGAAAAGTCCTATCCTAGTGGATAACAAGCGACTTCAAGTTGGTTATAAGGAAGATGATATTCGGGCCTTTTTACCACGCTCTGTACGAAATGTTGAAAATGCAGAGGCTCGCTTAAGAGCAGCCTTATAAGAACAAGTAGCCAAACATTGAGCTACTGAGAAGAGTCGAGATGTCAAGATCTCGACTTTTTCTTTTGTATCTGGCCAAAGAATCCACGAAAAAATGGTTGTAAGAATGTTTTTGCTGGGCATTCTATGGTACAATACTTCTGTGGGGAAAATCCCTTTTATAGAAGCTTATCAAAGGAGAAAACATGAAAAAGAAGCTTATTTGTCTCGGAGTCTTGCTCCTGACGCTGACAGCTTGTGGACAGAAGAAACATGGGAAAACCGATTCTTCCAGTGTTCAAAAATCCAACAGTGCTAAAATTGAATCGTTCAATAAAGAAAATCGAAATTTGTTAGAGAAGGCAGAAGAGCAGCAAGTCTTTACCAAACATTTTGTCCTTCCGACAGATGAGAAAGGTATTCGCCAAGAGCAGACCATCACCTATCAAGGGGAACAATTACAAAAATTGGTCATGACCAATACCACTCCTGCTAGTGATGAATTGAAAAAAGCCATTCAAGAGGTCGGCCTCGAAGAAGCCCAACGATTGATGGTGGAGTCGATGGACAAGGATGAACAACTCAAACAAGCCCGGACTCTTCCAGGCTTTACCATTGAACTGACCGTACCAAATGAAAATGAATACCAAACGGTCATCACCTATGATTTCACCCAGTTGGATACTAAAAAAGCGGTTGAGTTAGAGTACTTCAAATCGGCTAATATTGCAGATTTGTTGAAGTTGACACCAACAGAATATATGAATAATCTACTCCGTAATGGAGCAAAAGAAGAATAAGGAGAAAACATGAAAAAATTTCTATTACTAGTCGTTGCTGGATTGCTTATCTTGGCAGGTTGTGGGAATTCTCAATCAAAAGGGGGCAAGTCCTTATCGAAAGATAGCGTCGTTACTCGGACCTTTAAGATTAACAGAGATGTCAATGAAGCTGACGAGGTAGCCAAACAGGAAATTACAGTAACCGTATCCTACCAAGGTAAGAAATACAAGAAAGTTTCTATCAAACTAGCGACTCATGTGTCGGACGAATTCAAAGCTGAAGTCAAGAAATTGATCGATGCTGAGGATGATAAAGAAGGTGCCAAACAAGCCTTGATCGAAGGTTACGAAGGTGAAGGTGGCATTGATGAATTGAGAGACTACGATGGAATCACCGTGACATCAGATTGGACAGGTGAAGCAATGATCTCTGAGATTGAGATTGATCCTGATAAAGTAGACTTCGATGACATTAAACAGCGAAGACTTGGGAGAAATTTGCAAAATGATCAAGACCTATTCTCCAACGCTCTTCATCAAAAACATGGAAAAAAATGGTTTTAAAGAAGTAAAATAAAGTCATTGAAAACTGTAGAAGATTGCTTTCGGAAACAAGTGATGAAAAGTCCAAGAAAGCCCATGAAATCAGTAATTTTCGTTTGAGAAAGTATGGAAATTATGATATAATAGTATGAATATAAAGAAAGAGGGTGGTATTGTGGGATTTACAGACGAAACAGTACGTTTTAATCTTGACGATTCAAACCGTAAAGAAATTAGTGATACATTAAAGGATGTCTACTTATCTTTGGATGAGAAGGGCTACAATCCAATCAATCAAATCGTTGGTTATGTACTCAGTGGTGATCCTGCTTATGTACCTCGTTATAACAACGCTCGCAACCAAATTCGTAAGTACGAACGAGATGAAATTGTTGAAGAATTGGTTCGTTACTACTTGAAAGGGCAAGGGATCGATCTCTAATGAGAATTATGGGACTAGACGTTGGCTCGAAGACTGTCGGAGTAGCCATCAGTGATCCATTAGGTTTTACTGCTCAAGGTCTGGAGATTATTCAGATTGATGAGGAGAAAGGAGAGTTTGGTTTTGACCGTCTCTCTGAACTGGTGAAGGAATACCGGGTTGATCGTTTTGTCGTTGGTTTGCCGAAAAACATGAACAACACAAGCGGTCCTCGAGTGGAAGCGAGTCAAGCTTATGGGAAGCGCCTTGAAGAGTTATTCAACTTGCCGGTTGAGTATCAGGACGAGCGTTTGACGACCGTTGCCGCAGAGCGAATGCTGATTGAACAAGCGGATATCAGCCGAAATAAGCGAAAAAAAGTAATTGATAAATTGGCTGCCCAGTTGATTTTGCAAAATTATTTAGATCGAAAATTTTAGAAAAAAGAGGAAATAAGATGGCACACAATCATGATCATGACCACAACCATGACGAACGCGAATTGATTACATTGGTAGATGAGCAAGGAAACGAAACCTTGTTTGAAATCCTTTTGACCATTGATGGAAAAGAAGAATTTGGTAAAAACTATGTTCTTTTGATTCCTGCAAATGCAGAAGAAGATGAAAACGGTGAAGTAGAAATCCAAGCTTACTCATTTACTGAAAACGAAGACGGAACAGAAGGCGACCTTCAACCAATCCCAGAAGATTCAGATGATGAATGGAACATGATTGAAGAAGTCTTCAACAGCTTTATGGAGGAGTGATACAGTCTGGGAGACTGTATCACCTCAACTCCTAGAAACTAGAAAGAGTTGAAACATCCAGTGGATGTTTTTAGCCCTGCTTCAAGAAACAAGAAAAAGCAGGAAGTCCGGGGGACGTTTTTAGCCTTGCGCTGAAAATGAAAACCGCAAGTAAGTCTGGGAGACTGTATCACCCCAACTCCAAGAGATTGGAAAGAGTTGGTAAGTCCAGTGGATGTTTTTAACCCAACTTCTAAAAATATTGGAAGTGAAATAAGAAACCAAAGAAATAGCAGAGCGTGAGCCAGCAACAAGGCTTGATCGCTCTTTTCTTTTAGGAGAAAGAAATGAATCAAATTGAAGAATGGATGAATAATCGAATTGGACTCAATTTTCGTTCAGGTTTAGGGCGGATGCAACAGGCTGTAAAGCTCTTAGGGGACCCTCATGAAGCTGTTCCGATGATCCATGTGACGGGGACCAACGGGAAGGGATCAACCATTGCGTTTATGCGCCAACTATTCCAACAACATGGTCTGAAAGTAGGTACCTTTACTTCTCCGCATATCGTTAGTATGCATGATCGGATTTGTATCAATGGGCAACCGATTTCGGATCAGGACCTGATTCGCTTGGGTCAGAGCATCCAAGCGATGGAGTCACAGCTTCTGAGACCCACGACCAACTGTCTTACTTTTGAGATTATCACCCTCTTGGCCTTTTTTTGTATTTCCATGAACAAAAAAAGTAGACCTGGCCTTGATAGAGGTTGGGATCGGAGGGCTCCTTGATACGACCAACGTCATCACAGGAGAGGTAGCAGTGATCACCTCAGTAGGGCTGGATCACCAGGAGACCTTGGGAGGAAGCCTAGAGGCCATTGCTAGGCAAAAAGCTGGGATCTTTAAAGCCGGGAAGCCGGCTGTTATCGGTCCACTGGCTAAAGAGGCTGAGAAAGTCTGCATAGAAAAGGCCCAAGCAATAGGCTGTCCGCTAGCTCGCTATGGAGAAGATTTCCAACTGGTGAAGGGCGTCTTTCAAGATGCGCAGCATCGGTTTGACTCACTAAAAATTGGGCTCAATGGAGCTTATCAGGAAGAGAATGCTGCGGTGGCTCTCGAAGCCTTTCTCCTCTTCATGGAGCAGAGAGGTCTGGCGGTCGATGAAAACGGTGTTCGGGAGGCTTTGCAAGCGACTAGCTGGCCGGGTCGTCTGGAAAACTTTAGCCAAGGCATCTATCTAGATGGCGCTCATAACCCCCATGCCATCCACCGCTTGGTCGAATATGCCCGCACTTTTTCAGATAAGCGCGTGAAGATCCTCTTTGGTGCTTTAAAACGCAAGGATTACCAGGGAATGTTGGAGATCTTTGCAAGCGATTTGCCGGAGGCGGACTTGACGGTGACGACCTTTGCTTATGGGGAAGTGGTCCAAGAGGCGGATGGCTTAGGCTATCCTTATGTGGCGGATTTCAGAGATTATTTGCAAGATTTTTATAGCCGACAAGATGGTCAAGAGGTGCTCTTTGTCACTGGCTCTCTCTACTTTATTTCCGAAGTTCGCGCATATCTATTAGAGCAGGGAAAGAATCCTTTATAGGTAGCAACTCTCATCGGCCAGTCATAAAGATTGACCAAAAACAGGCTCTAACGTATACTAAAGGTGAGCCACAAATGAACGGGGAAGTCCGTTGAAAAGTTGGCGCGAAAGGAGACCATCCATGGCAAAGAAAGTAACTGCTTTATTAGTAACAGCTACAGTCCTCCTACTTGGAGCGTGTTCGAACCAGCAAACACCATCGCAAACGAACACGTCATCAAGTGCGACGACCACAACGGCAACTTCTTCTCAACAGACAACGACTAGTCCGCAGGTTAACCAAGCAGGTCTGAACGGAACCTATATGGGAATGGATGAAAGCGATCAAGTGACGCTCGTCATCGCTGGTGATTCAGGGACTTGGACGGCTGTAGAGGCAGATGGAGAGCAAGAGCTGAAACAGGTCAAGCTAGATGCTGCCAACCAGATCCTCTTTATCGGAGATGATGGCTACCGCTATCAACTGGAGGGGAAACAATTGACCCTGAAAGAAGCGGATCAAGACTTGGGTGATCAGGATACGATTGTTCTGACCAAGAAATAAACTAGCAGAAATGAGAGTGGGACAGAAATCTAGCCTCTCAATTGTCTTTGGATTGTCGAGCAAGACGCAGTGGTTGAGTGGGCTCTACTACGCTGATTTTATCAGCTTTTACAGCCCTACTCAACTGTGCGGAGGTGGGACGACGAAATCGAATTCTAACGAATTACCGATTTCTGTCCCACTCTCTTTTTTCATTTTATCGGGTTTGCGCTCCCTTCTTAGAACTGGTATACTAGTAGGGATTATAAAAGAAGGAGAATGAGGGTGAGTTTTCGAAAGATTCGATTGTTAATGTCCAAATATGGGTTCAGTATCCTCTTTATGGGGTTTGAACTCTGGCTGTCCTTTGCGGCCTTCTTTTGGCTAAATGAATGGTTCCCAAATTGGATGTCTGTCACCATCATGGTTCTCTTGTATATCTCGACCATTTTGGCGATCGTCAACCGAAATATGCCTCCAGAGAGCAAGGTGACTTGGCTCCTGATTGCCGTCATCCCTGTCTTTGGTTCCCTTCTTTACCTCATGTTTGGGGAGCGGCGCCTGTCCAAAAAAGAAATGGTCCAGTTGGAAAATATGGAGTCCATGAATTTCCGTGAGGACAACAGCCGTGAGCTTCGCCTGCAATTGAAAGAAGAGAGTAAGAGCGTCTATGGGATGGTCAAGTCTATTCTGTCCATGGACCACAACGCAGACCTCTACAACGGGACGGCTTCGACCTTTTTCCCACTAGGGGACCAGATGCTCCCACAACTATTAGAGGATTTGCGCTCAGCCAAGAAATTTATCTTTCTTGAATTCTATATCATCGAGGAAGGTTTCATGTGGAACAGCATCCTAGAGATCCTACTTGAGAAAGTCAAAGAAGGGGTCGAAGTGAAGCTGCTCTACGATGATATTGGCTGTATGGCGACCCTGAAGGGAAACTACACCAGACGCTTGCGCAAATTAGGCATTGATGCCCATAAGTTTAACAAGGTGGTGCCACGATTGACGGCGGCTTATAACAATCGAGACCACCGCAAGATCTTGGTCATTGATGGCCAGATTGGCTATACAGGTGGCGTTAACCTAGCGGATGAGTATATCAACCAGAGAGAACGCTTCGATCATTGGAAGGATAGTGCAGTGCGCTTGGACGGCCGAGCCGTCAAGGCCTTGACGCGACTCTTTCTCATGAACTGGTACATCAACCAGGGAGAGATTGAAGATTTCGATAAATACCATATGGAAAACCAAGCGGTAGATGGAGAAGGCTTCTATATCCCCTTTGGGAGTGGACCGAAACCCATCTACAAGTCCCAGGTTGGTAAGTCTGTGTATCAGAATATCATCAATCAGGCAACAGACTATGTCTACATTACGACCCCTTATTTAATCATTGATTATGATTTGACGGAAGATATTCGAAATGCGGCTCTCCGTGGTGTCGATGTACGCATCGTGACCCCTTTCATTCCGGATAAAAAATTGATCCAAATCGTTACACGAGGGGCTTATCCAGACCTGATGGAAGCAGGGGTGAAAATCTATGAATACACCCCAGGCTTTATCCATAGCAAGCAAGTATTGGCCGACGATGAAGTCGCAGTAGTCGGGACCATTAACTTTGACTATCGGAGCCTAGTTCATCACTATGAGAATGCTGTCTGGATGTATCGAAGCCCAGAATTGACCAAGATCCGAGCGGATTTTGAAGAGATATTCTTCGTATCTCAGCAGATCCAGTTGGACACTTTCCGGATCACCTGGTACCAGCATTTGATCAAAGAAATTATGCAGTTATTTGCGCCCATGCTATAGGTGCTTAGACCCCTCCATAATAGAAGGGGTCTTTTTTATTACGAAGGAGAGACAAAATATTACAATTTCCTTACATAGGCTTGTCTAAGAATGTTCAAGGGGGCTATTTTTGGTATAATGAACATAATCTATAAAAAATAAGGAGAACTTATGAAAAAGCTCGTAAAATATGGTGTCTTACCAGCCTGCTTGTTGTTGTTGGCAGCTTGTTCGTCAAAACCAGCTACTGAGAAAAAACCAGCCAAAGAGGACAAGGTAGAACAATCTAGCGAATCAAAAGAAGAAAAAACAAAAAAACAAATTGAGAAAGATGGAGATATCATTCTTCGTGCCATCTTCACGGACCATTCTTCTGGTTTCACAACTTTGATGGGAACATCCGTTGATAAGTGGAAAAAACAAATTACAGAAAAATTTGTTGATGAAAATGCATCAAAATATCTACCTGCAGAAGACTTCACGCTTGAACTGACAACTGAAACATTCACTCCAGAAAAAATCTTGGAATTGTTTGACCAAGCTCGTTTCAAAGTGTTAGCAACGATTGGTGATGACTATGAAATCACTAAGGTTGAAGACGAAGGAGATACTGCGACAGTTACCTTCAAATCTCGTGCGATTGCAACACGTGACTTGGCTAACTTGATCAACCGTGCAAAATCTAGTCTGTTTGAAAACGGAATTGAAGATGTTAAAAAATTAGAAGACAACACAGATCCAGATCTAGAAAAACGCTTGTCTCTATTGAACAACTTCTTGTTCTACTATGCCTTTGATCGTTTGAATGAAGACTTTGGTTACATCGAACCACGCGAGTACACTTTGGAATTGACTAAAACCAAAGAAGGACGTTACATCCTTAGCGATGAAAGCTTCCTTGAATTGCGTAAGGAAATCTTTGTAAACGAATATTCTGCTGATGGAGCTGAAACTCGTAAAGGAAGCAATTCCTCACAGAGTGACTCAACTAGCAAGGATTCAGATACAAGTTCAACCTCAAAAGATAAAGTATAAATCCATAAAAAAGGTGAGTTTCCTCACCTTCAGATTGAAGATAAAGTCTTCCGAAAAACTTTCCTTAGGTGAGTGCGGACGTCAGCGAACTTCGAAGAAGTTCCATGACTTAGTTTTGAGCCTAGGGTCTCAAAACTCCCGAGTGCCTGAAATTATTGTGTTTCAGGCACTTTTCTCACAGCGGAAAGTTTTTAATCTTCTTAAATGGCAAAATAAATCATTTTTGAAGAGTAACTAGCTGTTTTATGTAAAATAATAGTTTATCTACATTCAAAAAGGTGAGTTTCCTCACCTTTTTATTTACTCATTTCTTTGTCCCATATTGCTGTACAGAGAGCTCAGAATAGTATAAAATTAATAGTGGAGAATTGGGCCTAGATTCCGATTTTTAGGATGATTTTATGTTATAATATTTAAGAAAATAGTATGGGGGATAAAATGAATCAAAGCAGAAAAAACAAACGCTCAACTAGAACTAGCAGTTGGGATCAGCTACGGATTGTCAATAGCGGTCTCTGGGTCTTAACGCTACTTGTGGCTGGGCTCTTTATTTATAATGTCTTTAGCTACAATATCCTAGCCTTCCGTTATTTGAATATCCTTGTGACGACCTTGCTAGTTGGCGGACTTTTTTTAACCTTGGGTTTGATCCTTGCAGGCAAGGCTAAAAAGACGACGCTATTTTTATTGGTTTTAGGGTTGCTAGGAACCTCTGTGGGGACCTATGTTACCCAGCAATTGGTCGATGTCGCTGGAAATGTGAACAGAAATGCCAATTATACGGAATTTGAAATGGCTGTCTATGTCAAAGATGATAGCCCAATCCAAGATATCAAAGAAATCAGCAGTGTAGCAGCGCCTACGGGGAATAATAATGCAGATGATCTGATGGCCCTAGTAGAGGAAGTGAAGAAAACGCGCCAGCATGACTTGACCATCGAAGATGTGGAATCTTATGCGGCAGCCTACCAGGCCCTACAAGAAGACAAGACGAAAGCCATCGTCCTGAATAGTACCTTTGAAGATACTGTAGCAAGTGTGGATGCTGACTACGCAAAAAAAATAAAGAAAATCTACTCTTACAAGATCCGTCGCCAAGTGGAAACCAAGGCAAAGGCAGATGCCAATGCGGATACCTTTAACATCTATGTCAGCGGGATTGACACTTACGGTCCAGTCACTTCGGTTTCTCGGTCTGATGTCAATATTATCATGACGGTCAATCGAAAGACCAAGCAAGTCTTGCTGACCACGACTCCGCGTGACGCCTATGTTCCAATTGCTGATGGCGGGAACAACCAAGGGGATAAGTTGACCCACGCTGGGATTTACGGAGTAGATGCGTCTATTCATACCTTAGAAAATCTGTACGACATCAAGATTGACTACTATGTCCGCTTGAACTTCACATCCTTCTTGAAGCTTGTCGACCTCGTCGGAGGGATTGATGTAGAAAATGATCAAGAGTTTACAAGTCTACACGGGAACTACCACTTCCCTGTAGGGAAAGTCCACTTGAATTCGGAACAGGCCCTTGGCTTTGTCCGTGAACGCTACTCTCTCGAAGGTGGAGACAACGATCGTGGGAAGAACCAAGAAAAAGTCATCGCAGCCATTATCCATAAATTAACATCGACCAAAGCATTGAGCAATTACAACGAAATCGTTTCTGGTTTACAAGATTCCTTGCAAACCAATATGCCCTTGCCAACCATTATGAATTTGGTCAATACACAGTTGGAGACTGGTGGAAGCTACAAGGTGACTTCACAAGCTGTCATTGGACAAGGACGAAATGACTTGCCTTCATATGCGATGCCAGGATCTGCTCTTTACATGATGGAGCTGAATGCTGATAGCGTGGCACAAGCCAAAGAAAAAATAAACCAAACCATGGAAGGAAAAAACAATGATTGATATTCATTCACACATTGTCTTTGATGTGGATGATGGACCAAAGACGATTGAGGATAGCAAGCTCCTCATCGAGGAAAGCTACCGTCAAGGGGTTCGTACCATCGTTTCGACGTCCCATCGTCGAAAAGGGATGTTTGAAACCCCAGAAGAAAAGATCTATCAAAACTACTTGGCAGTAAAAGAGATGGTAGAGACCTATCTGCCTGAAATGAAACTGCATTTCGGAGCAGAAATCTACTATACGCGAGATATCCTAGAAAAGCTAGAAGCCGGGACTATTCCAACGCTTGCTGAGACCAGTTTTGCCTTGATCGAGTTTAGTATGGCGACCCCCTACAAGGAGATTCACCAGGCCTTAAGTGCAGTTTTGCGCTTAGGAGTGACTCCGGTGGTTGCCCACATTGAACGCTACCACTGTTTGGAAAAAAATGAAAAACGGGTGCGAGAATTAATCCGAATGGGATGCTATACCCAGATCAATAGTTCGAGTGTCCTCAAGCCGAAGTTGTTTGGTGATCGCTATAAGTTCATGAAACATCGTGCCCAATATTTCTTGGATAAGGACTTGGTCCATTTTGTTGCCAGCGATATGCACAATGTTGATCAGCGCCCTCCATACATGGACCAGGCTTATCAGTTGATTGAAAAACGCTACGGTAGTGACCGGGCGCGTGCCCTTTTTGTTGAAAATCAGCAAACATTATTGGATGACGAATTGTTTTAATCATCAAGTTCCATCACGGAGATTGAAAAGGAGAAAGTGAATATGAAAAACCAAGAGAGCAAAGAGATCGAATTGGATGTGGTCTCCCTCTTTAAAACCTTATGGCGTCGTAAATTCTCAATTATCATTACGGCCTTGCTATTTGCGATCGGAGCCCTAGGCTACAGCGCATTTGTGGCGAAGAAAATCTACCAAAGTACCAGTCGTATCTACGTGGTCAGCCGTCAGAATCAAGAAAACAATGCCTTGACCAACCAAGATCTTCAAGCGGGATCCTACTTGGTTAAAGACTATCGCGAGATTATCCTTTCTCAAAACGTCTTGAACCAGGCTATTGAAGAGTTGAAGTTGGAAATGACGCCAGCAGAGCTTGCTAAGAAAGTCTCAGTAGCAGTTCCGACAGATACTCGGATTTTGTCTATCACAGCATCAGATCCAGATCCCAAAGAAGCAGCTCGGATCGCGAATGGTTTGAAAGATGTAGCGGCAGAAAAAATTATTGCTGTAACCAAGGTGTCTGACGTGACGACTTTGGATGAGGCTGTCGTACCGCAAAATCCTTCTTCACCAAATATCAAACGAAATGTTGTCATTGGCTTTGTCCTTGGTGGTGTCTTGATTTCCATTCTGGTGATCTTGTCAGAGGTATTGGATGACCGTGTGAAGAAACCAGAAGATATCGAAGAAGTGATGGGCATCACACTATTAGGTGTGATCCCTAGTGTGAAGAAACTGTAAGAGGGAGAATTCATGGCAACCTTAGAAATTGTAAAAAGCAAATTAGCAGCGATGACTCAGGCTGAAGAGTATTTCAATGCCTTGAGTACCAATATTCAGTTGAGTGGGACCAATATTAAGGTCGTTGCCATCTCATCTGTGCAACCAAACGAAGGAAAATCAACCATTTCTACGAATTTGGCGACCGCCTTTGCGCGTGCGGGCTATCGTACCTTGTTGATCGATGCGGATATCCGTAACTCGGTCATGACAGGTGTCTTCAAGAGCCAAGGTCGTGTCGCAGGATTGACAGAAGTACTTTCTGGGAAGAGTGAGATCTCTCAAGCGATTGCGACGACAGATTATCCAAAACTGGATGTGCTCCTGGCAGGGCAGGTTTCTCCAAATCCAACGGGTCTCTTGCAAAGCAAAAACTTCGAGGTCATCATTGAGGCACTTCGCAATCACTATGACTATATCATTGTCGACACCCCACCAATTGGGATGGTGATTGATGCGGCGATTATTGCTCAACGCTGTGATGGTAGCTTGATTGTGACAGCAGCAGGAGCTGTTAGTCGCAAGGCTGTTCAAAAGGCCAAAGAGCAACTGGAGCAGACAGGGACACCATTCCTAGGAGTGGTCCTCAATAAATTTGATATTCAATTAGAAATATGGTTCCTATGGTAATTACGGGAACTATGGCAATTATGGGAAAAAGAGATAAGGAATAGGATAGGGATATTATGACAGAAGGAAGGGGATTTCACAAATTTGCTTTGGCCTTTGTTCAAAGCTTACCAGTCTTAGTTGTGGCTTATTTGTTTAGTTTTGTGACAGAGACAGAAATCCACTCTAATACAATTTTCTATCTGTATTTGTTGCATTACGTAGCCTTTTACGTCAGCGATTACAACCAAGATTACTTCAAGCGGGGGCATCTAGTCGATTTCTTACAAACCTTGAAATACAGCTTGTGCTTCGCGCTTGCCATCAGTTTTTCGAGCTTCTTTTTGGAGGAGAAGTTCTCCCTCTCCCGTCGCGGAATGATTTATTTTCTGTTCCTGCTAACACTTGTCCTTTATTTGATGAACTACCTCATCAAACGCTACTGGAGACGCTTCTATTATAGTCTCAAAGGAAGTCACAAGATTCTCTTGATTACGGCTCATTCTCGTATGGATAAAGTCCTGGATCGACTCCTTTCGTCCAATGATAGCGGTGGGGAAGTGGTTGCGGTGACAGTATTAGACCGGCCAGACTTTCAACACCCCTCTGTTCGGGTTGTTCCAAAGGAAGACCTGTTGAATTTTGCGACCTATGAAGTGGTAGACGAAGTCTTTCTCAATCTTCCAAGTGAAGAGTATGATATTGGGGAGTATGTCTCACAATTTGAGACCATGGGGATCGACGTTACCGTCAACCTAAATGCTTTTGATTTGAACTTCGCCGGCAACAAACGGATTCGCGAAGTGGCTGGGCTCAATGTCGTCACCTTCTCGACCAACTTCTACAAACCTAGCCACGTGACGGCAAAACGTGTGATTGATATCTGTGGTTCTTTGGTGGGCTTGGTTATCTGTGGCTTGGTGGGTATCGTGCTGGTGCCCTTGATTCGCAAGGATGGAGGCCCAGCTATTTTCGCCCAGAAGCGGGTCGGGAAAAATGGCCGCTATTTCAAGTTTTATAAGTTCCGTTCTATGTATGTCGATGCAGAAGAACGGAAAAAAGAATTGATGGATCAAAACACCATGACCGGTGGCATGTTCAAAATGGACAATGACCCTCGGATTACGCCGATTGGACGCTTTATCCGCAAGACCAGTCTGGATGAGCTGCCACAATTCTTTAATGTCCTAAAAGGAGATATGAGTCTGGTTGGAACCCGTCCACCAACAGTGGATGAGTATGAGAAGTACACTCCAGAACAAAAACGCCGCTTGAGCTTCAAGCCTGGAATTACAGGGCTTTGGCAGGTGAGTGGTCGTAGCGAAATTACAGACTTTGATGAAGTGGTTCGCTTAGATGTATCTTATATTGACGATTGGACCATTTGGTCAGATATTAAAATCTTGCTGAAAACGATCAAAGTTGTATTTAAACGAGATGGAGCGAAGTAGAAAATGAGTAAAGTAAGACAGATTCAATTAGGAGAGTTGTCCTTATTAGAAAAGTATATTGAGATTTGTTCTAAGTACAATCTTCGCTATTATGCTTTAGGTGGGACTCTATTAGGAGCGATTCGTCACAAAGGATTCATTCCTTGGGATGATGATATGGATTTGGGAATGCCTAGAAAAGATTATGAAAAATTCCTGGAAATTTGCGAAAAGGAATTACCAGATCATGTTATCCTAAGAATCCATGACGATAATTTAGGTAACACCTCTATCATGGATACTTCCCTTCAAATTGAATTTGGTGGGGTTGTGTGTAGTCCGTTTATTGATGTGTTTCCTTTAGATGGTTATCCGTCAGATGGTTTCCACTATTTCTTGCATACTAATAAAATCAAGTATTACCGTGCCCTTTCAAAAATATCTGTCATCAATCGATTGCACAATCGGGACCGAGGATTCTTTGAAAATTCAATTGTGAAGGTTTCTAAGATCCTTCACTTGGACAAATTATTAAATACAGAAAAAATTAATCGGAAATTACAGAATACGATTAAACGCTATGACTTTGAGACAAGTGCTCTTGTCGGAAACGTCTTAGGCTCATATCGTGAGAGAGAGTTGGCCTATAAAGAGGTGTTTGGGGAGCCACAACTCCTTGATTTTGAAACCATTAAAATCAGTGGACATGCTGATCCGGATGCTTATCTGACAAGGATTTATGGCGATTATATGAAGTTGCCAGAAGAATCAGAGCAAAAAGGTCACTTTGAATCCACTTGGGGAGAATAAGCTTGAAAAGTTTTACAATGATGGGGGTCAGAATTGACCCTTTAACAATGGTAGAAACCGTTGCTGCTACAGAACAATTCGTACGAGATAAAAAACCGCTCCATTTGATGGGGGTCAACGCAGACAAGCTCAATCAATGTGCGACAGATGAGGCCATCAAGAAGATTGTCAATGAGTCTGAAATCATCAATGCAGACGGTGCTTCTGTCGTTCTCGCGGCACGCTATTTGGGCTATTCTGTGCCAGAACGCGTGGCAGGCATCGATTTGATGCAGGAATTGCTTCATTTGGCCAATGAAAAAGGCTACTCTGTCTACTTCTTCGGGGCAAAAGAGGAAGTCTTGACAGATATGTTAACTATCTTTAAAAAGGATTATCCGAATCTCCGAGTAGTGGGGCATCGCAATGGCTATTTCTCTGCTGAAGAGGAAGAGGCTATTCAAGAAGATATTCGTGAGAAGAATCCAGATTTTGTTTTTGTCGGCATCACCTCTCCTAAAAAGGAGTACTTGATCCAGAAGTTTATGGACAATGGAGTCAATTCTGTCTTTATGGGAGTGGGAGGAAGCTTTGATGTCCTCTCAGGTCATATCAAGCGGGCACCTATGTGGATGCAAAAAGCCAATCTGGAATGGTTGTTCCGTGTGGCCAACGAACCCAAACGGCTCTTTAAGCGTTATTTTGTAGGAAATGCCACTTTTATTAAGAGAGTAGTACATGAAAAACGGAAAGCAAAAAAATAATATTCTTCACATTTCGCGGACCATGGATATCGGTGGAGCGGAACGTATTGTCTATCAGTTGGCGACAGACCTCAAGGATGAATTTGATCAGGTTCATGTCGCATCAACTGGTGGATTGTGGGAAGAAAAACTGGCAGAGAATGGGATTCAACACCATCAGATTTTGGACGTCGATAGCAAACAGCCAGCTACTGTGCTCAAGATCCTTGCTAGTCTCTCCAAGATTATCAAAGAAAATGAGATTACTCTTGTCCACACCCATCACCGGATGGCTGCTTTCTATGTTCGTTTGTTGCAGATGCGCCATCCGAAATTAATCCATGTCTATACAGCCCATAATGTTTTTAAGGACAAATTGCCACTATACAAATTTGCCCTAGGCAAAGCTCATGCTATTGCCGTCGGTGAGGCTGTCAATGAAAACTTAAAAGCAGATGTCGGAATAAAAGAAACAACTGTTATTTATAATGGTGTCCTCATGAAAGAAAGTCAGGACACGGTTGCTGAGATTGCTCAAACTCCAGGTGTAAAAATTGGTTGTATTGCTCGCTTATCCGAACAGAAAGGCTTGCCCTATCTGATCCAAGCCATGTCACTTGTGACAAATCCAAGTGTATCCTTGTTTATTGTCGGTGACGGAGAATTGAAAAATGATTTGATAAGTCAAACAAAAGAGCTAGATCTGGAAGAAAGAATTCATTTTTTGGGCTACCGAAGCGACGTCGTAGAGTGTATCAATAGCTTTGATTTTTTAGTTTCCTCTTCCTTGTATGAAGGGCTAGCCTTGAATGTAATCGAAACCTTTATGAATGGGAAAACCATGGTCGCAACAGACATCCCTGGTATCAAGGAAATTATCAATGACTGCAATGGAATTCTTGTGCCTGTCAAAGATCCAAAAGCCCTGGCACAAGCAATAGAGGAATTAGCGGGGAATCCTGAGAAAAGAGCCTCTCTAGCTACTCAAGCAAAGATAGATTATGAAAGCAAGTATAGCTATCCTATCTTTTTAGACAACTATCGCAACTTTTACCAATTCATGAGGAAGGGTTCAAAATGAAAAAAGTAATGTTGGTGTTTGGGACGCGTCCAGAAGCCATTAAAATGTGTCCTTTGGTGAATGAACTCAAGCAGCACAATACGATTGAAACCGTAGTCTGTGTAACAGGGCAGCACAAGGAAATGTTAGAACAGGTCTTGGATGTCTTCCAAGTCACTCCAGATTATGATCTTGGTATCATGAAAGCAAACCAAACCTTGTTCACCATCACGACCTCTATTTTAGAGAAAATCCAACCAGTTTTGGAACAGGAGCAACCTGATATTGTCCTCGTCCATGGGGATACGACCACCACCTTTGCGACAGCTTTGGCGGCCTTTTATATGGGCATCAAAGTGGGTCATGTGGAAGCAGGCTTACGGACATACAACCTTCAAAGCCCCTATCCTGAGGAGTTTAATCGTCAGGTTACTTCCATTGTGGCAGACTATAACTTTGCACCGACCCAAGTTTCAAAAGACAACCTCTTAAAAGAGGGGCGCACCAATATTTTCGTTACAGGAAATACTGTTATTGATGCCTTAAAAACAACGGTAAAAGAAGACTACGACCACCCTATATTGGAGTGGGCAAAAGGAAGCAAGCTCATCATGTTGACGGCTCATCGTCGCGAAAATCTTGGAGAACCAATGGAACACATGTTCCGTGCGGTCAACCGGATTTTGGATGAGTTTGAAGATGTCAAGGTAGTCTATCCCATCCACAAAAATCCAAAGATCAGAGAATTGGCTAGCAAGATTTTTGGAGAGAATGAGCGAGTGAAAATCATTGAGCCCTTGGAAGTGATTGATTTTCATAATTTCATGAACCAAAGCTATATGATTTTGACAGACTCAGGTGGCGTCCAAGAAGAAGCACCTTCTTTAGGAAAGCCTGTCCTTGTCATGCGCGACACGACAGAGCGTCCAGAAGGTGTGGCTGCGGGGACTCTGAAATTGGTCGGAACAGAAGAAGAAGCCATCTATCGCAACTTTAAGCTCCTTCTGGAAGACCAAGACGAATACAAAAAGATGAGCCAGGCAAGTAATCCTTACGGGGATGGAACAGCTTGTCAACAGATTGTAGAAATTATTATGAAGGGATTAGCATAATGGAAAAGGTTTCGATTGTCATACCGGTCTATAATGTCGAGGAGTATTTACAGTATAGTGTCGGTAGTCTTAGACAACAGACCTATTCAAATATTGAAATCATCCTGGTCGATGATGGATCAACCGATCGTTCAGGAGAAATTTGTGACCAGTATGCTCGGGAAGATGACCGTATTCGAGTGCTCCATCTTCAAAATGGGGGAATATCTTATGCTCGAAACAACGGTGTAAGAGTGGCAACAGCTGATTGGATCATGTTTCTAGATTCAGATGATTATTATGATCGTAGAACTGTTGAATATTTAATGGGATTGAAAGACCAGTATAATGTTGACCTCGTATCGACTCCGGTCATTGAAGTCAGAAGTTATGAGGACAAAGATTTTTCAGGAGATCTAAATGAAAAGAGCGCTAGGAAATTAGACCGCCATACAGCTCTGATAGAAATGTTCTATGGTCACCACGTTGGAACTCATTCAGGAGGTAAACTCTACAAGAAAGAGATCTTACTCCAACATCCCTATCCAGAAGGAATGATTTATGAAGATTTGGCCATTGCCTATGAGCATATTGCTGCTTGTAAGGAGATTGCTGTAAGCAATCTTAATCTTTATAAATACTATCGAAGAGCGGGTAGTACAGTCAATTCGAAGTATAGCGATCGGCTCTTGGATTTCTACAAGGCCATGGAATGGAACAGAGCCTATGTCGAGCGAGACTATCCTGATGATCCGGAAATGAAAAAAGCGCTCAATACCCGCTATGTCTTTAATGGCTTGCATGTGGTCCATGCTATGCTGGGTTCTCATATGTATGATCAGGTTAACAAAATTCGCAAAGAGTATCGTCGCTATTGGAAAGATATTCTAATCAATTCACATATTACAAGAAAAAATAAACTCAAATACCTTCTTTTGCTCCTTTCTCCTCATTTGTATCAAAAGGTGAGAGCAAAACTAGGCTAGATTGCTAAATAGCCATGTTCTAGAGAAGGAAAAAGAGACAATATCAGGAGGCTTAGGATGATTTATGCAGGGATTTTAGCAGGTGGAACAGGTTCACGGATGGGGATTACGGATATGCCTAAACAATTTTTGGATTTAGGTGGACGTCCTATTTTGATCCATACGGTTGAGAAGTTCTTATTGGTTCATGAGATTCAAAAGATTGTATTGGGGATTCATCCAGACTGGGTGACCTACACAGAAGACCTAGTTGACAAATACTTGGCCTCTTACAAGGACCGGATCTTGGTTGTAGAGGGAGGAAGTGACCGCAACACTACCATCGAAAACATCATCCTGGCTATCGATGAGCTGCAGCCTTTGACAGATGAGGACATTATCGTCACCCATGATTCGGTTCGTCCCTTTGTCAGCCTAAAAACCATCCAAGAGAACATTGAATTGGCCAAGAGCCATGATGTTGTGGATACAGTGGTCGAAGCGACCGATACCATTGTTCAAAGCTTGGATAATACCTTTATCACGGATATCCCAGAGCGTCAATACCTCTATCAGGGTCAAACCCCTCAAACCTTCAAAATGAAAGACTTTCTTACCTTGTATCATGATTTAAGTGACCAACAAAAAGAAGTCTTGACAGATGCCTGCAAGATCTTTGTCATTAATGGCAAAAAGTTGCCCTTGCAAAAGGGGAATATTCCAATATTAAAATTACGACGATTACAGATTTGAAAATTGCACGCGGTATGATTGAGGACAATTAATATGTTGAACCAAATCTTTCAGCTGACCCAGCCGAAAAATATTACCATCAAATACCAAGAAGAAGACATGAGCCGTGGAGACAAGGTGTTGATTCGCCCCTATTACATGGCTATTTGTCATGCGGACCAACGTTACTATCAAGGAAAACGGGATCCTAAGGTGCTTAAAAAGAAATTACCCATGGCCCTGATCCATGAGTCGTCTGGTATCGTGGTAGCGGATCCTACGGGAACCTATCAACTAGGACAGATTGTGGCTATGGTTCCCAATCAACCTCCTCATCAAACAGAGGGTGTCTTCTTTGAAAATTATTTGGAGGGGACGCACTTCTTGTCTAGTGGCTTTAATGGCTTTATGCAGGAAGTTGTTGCCTTGCCACTGGATCGTGTAGTGGCTTATCCAGAGGAAGTTCGGGGTCCTGTGACAGCCTTAGCGGAATTTAGTAGTGTTGCCATGCATGCCATTCATCGCTTTGATCTCATTGCCCATCAACGAAGAGAGTCCGTTTTGATTTTAGGAGACGGAAGTCTCTCTTATGTGGTTGCGACTTCTTTGCACTATCTATACCCAGATTTGAAGATAACTGTAGTTGGGCGCAACAGTGATAAACTGCAATTGTTTAATTTCATTCATCAAGCAATTCTGACCAGCGAGTTGACAGACGATCAACGGTTTGACCACGCCTTTGAGTGTACTGGTGGCCAAGGAAGTGAACCAGCCATCAATGATATTATTGATCATATCAAGCCTCAAGGAACCGTGATGTTGATGGGGGTTAGTGACAACCGGGTCGCAGTTAATACAAGAGATGTTCTTGAAAAGGGATTGACCTTTGTGGGGTCTTCTCGCTCAGGTCGTGAAGATTTCGAGCGGGCTGTAGAGATGCTGGCTAATCGTCGAGTCCAAAGTCGTTTGAAACATTATTCACGTTGATGGAGAAGTTCAAAATATCCCAGACATTCATCGAGCTTTTGCGACAGATTTGATCACACCGTTTAAAACGGTCTTTAAGTGGGGATTGTAGCCAATCATGAAAGTTCTTAAAAATTACGCCTATAATCTCTCCTACCAGTTACTGGTGATTATCTTGCCGATTATCACCACCCCTTATGTGACGCGGGTCTTTAGCTCGAATGACTTAGGGACCTATGGCTATTTTAACTCCATCGTCACCTATTTTATCCTGTTGGCGACGCTAGGGGTGGCTAATTATGGAACTAAGGAGATTTCGGGGCACCGGAAAGATATCCAAAAGAATTTCTGGGGGATTTATACCCTCCAGTTGGGGGCTACGATTTTATCTCTTACCCTCTATGTTCTTTTATGTCTAACCCTACCTTCCATGCAAAATCCTGTCGCTTATATCCTAGGACTTAGCTTGGTTTCTAAGGGACTCGATATCTCCTGGCTTTTTCAGGGCTTAGAGGACTTCCGTAAGATTACGGTTCGGAATATCACCGTCAAACTGGTTGGAGTCATCTCCATCTTCTTGTTTGTCAAATCTGCCAATGATCTGTATCTCTATGTATTCTTACTCACCATCTTTGAGCTCTTAGGTCAGCTCAGTATGTGGCTACCTGCTCGGGAGTTTATTGGGAAAGTCCATTTTGATATGGCCTATGCACGGGTACATTTAAAGCCAGTCATTCTGCTTTTTTTACCGCAGATTGCCATTTCCCTCTATGTCACCTTGGATCGGACAATGCTCGGGGCTCTTGCCTCTACAAAGGATGTGGGGATTTATGACCAGGCCTTAAAACTCGTCAATATTTTGTTGACCTTGGTGACCTCACTGGGGAGCGTCATGTTACCTCGGGTATCGAGCCTCTTATCCTCAGGGGACCACAAGGCTGTCAATAAGATGCACCAAATGTCCTTTTTGATTTATAATTTGGTCATTTTCCCCATTATTGCCGGCATGCTGATTGTCAATGATGACTTTGTTCAATTCTTCCTAGGGAAGGACTTCCAGGATGCGCGTTATGCCATTGCCATCATGATTTAGAATGTTCTTTATCGGATGGACCAATATCATGGGGATTCAAATTCTGATCCCTCATAATAAAAATAAAGAATTTATGATCTCGACCACTGTTCCCGCCATTGTCAGTGTCGGATTGAACCTCATCTTCCTACCAAAACTGGGCTTTGTTGGAGCTGCGATTGTCTCAGTGTTGACAGAAGCTTTGGTATGGGGGATTCAACTCTACTTCACACGAACTTATCTTAAAGAAGTGCCGATTATGGCCTCAATGATGAAGATTGTGCTCGCTTCAGGCCTCATGTATGGTCTTTTGCTACTAGTCAAGTCCATCGTCCACCTTTCGCCGACGCTGAATGTCGTTCTCTATGCTGGATGTGGCACAATCATCTATGGAACCTTGATTTTACTCTTCAAGGTGGTGGATGTGAAAGAGTTGAAACAGCAATTTACGAAACGTGCATAGAGCAAGACTCATCCATAAAGATGGAAGAAGGACTTGCTAGACGAAATAATGGTAACTATGAAAAGAGAGGCCGAGAAAGGAAAGATAAAATATTCTTGATCACCTTGGATATAAATAGTGAGATGGACACTTGTGTCTAGTACAAGACTAGCCTATCTCTTGTTATCCTTGTTTTCATGTTTTTTATCAATGTATTATCAATATGTTAAAAATGAAATTTGACGACCTCCTCGTTAGTGTTGTCGTAGCTATCGTCATATTCTTTAATACCCTATCAACAACGATGTTGAATAAAGGGATTTTTCACGTGAATGCAAGCACTCTTTTGTTAGTAGTCTTGCTACTGGCATTGCGATTTTGGAACAAGATCAATGTTTCTTATATGTACTTGCTATTTTCATTAGCCTTGCTATCAATTGGTGTACTTGTATATGTGAAAACTGGTAGACTAAATTTTTTAGTCTATTCCTTATTGATGTCCTTGTTAATAAGTGCAGATAGGAAGGTTGTTTTACGGACCTATATCTTTGTTGGTGGAAGTGTTCTTGTATCAGTCTTCTTCCTGTCTCTTTTAAAAGTCATTCCGAACTTGCAATATAGTCGGGGAGGCGTTATTCGGAATTCCTTTGGCTTTATCTATCCTACTGACTTTGCTTCGCACTGCTTTTATCTATTCATAGCGATTTCTTATCTGCTGAAGAATCGTTACATTTGGCTACGGACCCTTAGTGGGCTTTTCTTGGCCGTCTTTCTCATCAAGTTTTGTGACGCTCGGATGAATGCTTACTCACTGCTTGTAGGAACCTTGGTTTTTGTTTTCTTTTATTTAACCAAGGAAAAGAAAATTGGGCTCTATGCTCTTATGCCATACTCAGCTGCGCTCTTTTCTTCCCTTATCCTCTATCTGACTTATCACTTCTCATGGACTTCGCCTTTCTATGTAAAGTCAATCAATTTATTACAGGGCGCTTAGCCTTAGGGAAAAATGCCTTTAATTTATACGAATTGAATTGGTTTGGCACCAGAGGCGTTCAATTTATTGGTTCAGGGGGAAGTACAGAGTCTGTTCTCAGCTACAACTACGTTGATTCTTCCTACGTTCAAATGCTCTTCACTTATGGTATTATTCCGGTACTTGCTTTGATTTTAATTTATGTTCTAGTATCTAGGGATGAATTCAAGAAAGGGAGATATCTTTACGTTGCTATTCTTTCTTTGATCACTGTCAACTGTATGATTGAAGCCTTTTGGTTTGTACCTTCTTATAATATTTTTATGTTTATCCTCTTCACTCGAAACACGGTGGATGTTAACTCATCGACAACAGTCGGTGAGCCAGCATTAAGTTAGTGATAATCTCAGCAGTTGTTGGAGGACTCATATAAGGTAAAAGAATACGATTGTTGGACATGTTTTTGTATCAGTTCGAAGCATGCTAAGTTAAAAACTGATGACTATATTTTTAAAGGGAGACAACTATGTACGATTATCTGATTGTTGGGGCTGGTTTATCGGGGGCAATTTTTGCCCATGAGGCAACCAAGCGTGGCAAAAAAGTAAAAGTCATTGATAAACGAGACCACATTGGTGGCAATATCTACTGTGAAGAGGTTGAAGGAATCAATGTTCACAAATATGGTGCTCACATTTTCCATACGTCCAATAAAAAAGTCTGGGACTATGTCAACCAGTTCGCTGAGTTTAACAACTATATCAACTCACCAGTGGCTAACTACAAGGGTAGCCTCTATAATCTTCCCTTCAACATGAACACCTTCTACGCTATGTGGGGTACCAAGACTCCTCAAGAAGTGAAGGACAAGATTGCCGAGCAAACGGCTGACATGAAGGATGTTGAGCCGAAGAACTTGGAAGAGCAAGCCATCAAGTTGATTGGTCCAGATATCTATGAAAGTTGATCAAGGGCTATACAGAAAAACAATGGGGACGTTCTGCAACAGACCTTCCACCATTTATCATCAAGCGTCTTCCAGTTCGTTTGACCTTTGATAACAACTACTTTAATGACCGTTACCAAGGGATTCCAATCGGTGGTTATAACGTCATCATTGAAAACATGCTGGGTGATGTGGAAGTAGAGCTTGGAGTTGACTTCTGTGCCAATCGTGAAGAACTGGAAGCATCCGCAGAAAAAGTTGTCTTTACAGGGATGATTGACCAGTACTTTAACTACAAACATGGGGAGTTGGAGTATCGCAGTCTTCGATTTGAACACGAAATCTTGGATGAGGAAAACTATCAAGGGAATGCCGTGGTCAACTATACCGAGCGTGAGATTCCTTACACTCGGATCATTGAGCACAAGCACTTTGAGTATGGGACTCAACCGAAGACGGTGATTACCCGTGAATACCCAGCCGACTGGAAACGGGGAGATGAACCCTATTACCCAATCAATGATGAAAAGAACAACGCTATGTTTGCCAAGTACCAAGAAGAAGCCGCTAAAAATGACAAGGTGATCTTCTGTGGGCGTCTGGCAGACTATAAATACTACGACATGCACGTGGTTATTGAGCGTGCTCTAGAAGTCGTAGCAAATGAGTTTGATTAAGAGAAACGATAATCCATGAAATACTACTTTAAAGAAGAATTCCTGCATGATGTCAACGCAAAGAACGCAGGAAATAAAGCACGCAATGACGTAGAAAGTATTGTGAAAGAAGAAGGCTATCATCCCTTGGTCCTTTCTGTCGACAATTGGTATCAGATGAGTACCCTTGCGGCTCAACGCCATAAGGCAAAGGCTTTTGGTCAAGCCTTGGATCAACTAAAGCAAGGAGATGAGTTGCTGATTCAGTTTCCAATGCTTCACCATAGTTTTTTTTCAACCCATTTGGTTAAAAAAGCACAAAAAAGAGGGATTAAAGTCTATCTCTTGATTCATGACCTAGAAGTGCTTCGCCATGCCAATATGACTTCACTACCTTTAAAACACAGAATTCGGATGTACCTTCAAGAAGCAAGTTTTCTCAAAACAGCTGATGGGATCATCGCCCACAATCCAGTTATGAAATCTGTCTTGGTAGATAAGGGAATTGCGGAATATAAGATTGTCAGCCTTGGAATTTTCGACTATATGATTCCAGATTACCAAGAGAAAGATGGTCTATCAAAGGATCAACCAATCATTGTAGCAGGGAATTTAGCCCAGGAAAAAGCTGGTTATCTCTATGATCTTCCTGCAGAACCTGCCTACAACCTCTATGGTGTTGGCTTTGATGAGAGTAGAGCCCTAGAGAATGAGACCTACTTTGGCTCTTTCCTACCGGATGAACTTCCTGCTGCTCTTGAGGGTGGTTTTGGACTTGTCTGGGATGGGGATAGTGCGGAAACCTGTAATGGTGTTTTTGGCGAGTACCTTCGCTACAACAACTCTCACAAGGCATCGCTTTATCTAGCATCGGGCTTCCCGCTTGTAGTGTGGAAACAGTCAGCTTTATCTCACTTTGTCCTTGAGAAGGGCTGTGGGATTGCAGTAGAGTTGCTCCATGACTTGAAGGAGACCATCGACAATCTTTCAGATGCCGATTACCAAGATTTGGTAGATAATGCCAAGCGTGTTGGTCAGGAAATCCGAGATGGTCACTACTTGAAGACAGCCTTAAATCATTTATCATAAGATCAAAAGAAGTCAGACGGACTTCTTTTTTAGTTTTTCAAAAAATATCACTAATTTTAAAAATTCGCCTTATAAAACTTTTCATCGCTGAAACCGTGTGGTAAAATGATTAACGTATAAAATTTGTATAAAGGGAAGTTTATATGAAAAAGAAAGATCTTATTTTTTATGCCGGAGCGGCAGTCTTGATGGCTGTATCTGCTCAGGGAGTCAGTGCAGATGAGCTGGTTTCAAACGAGGCCACTACTACTGAAGGCAACCAAGTCCAAGCTGAAAAAGCGCCAGAAGTAGCCGTTGCTGAAAAGTCGGTAGCACCAATCGCAAGTAACTATGCTGCACCAGCAAATGTGACCGAGCAGCCTGTAGCACCTGTGAACAAGGCCGCGGTTTCAGAAAGTGGAACCACATCTGTAGAGAAAGCTACAGAAGCATCGACTACTGAGAAAGAAGAAACTCCTCTTCCGTCTGACACAGGAAGCACGACCTTCTTTAACATAGGCGATCACGCTCCAGCTAGTCGCTCAACAGATGTGGCGGTTCAGCCAAAATCATTCGTTGATGTGAGTAGCCACAACGGGGAGATTAGTATTGGCGACTACCGTACCCTAGCTAATAAAGGCGTGGGCGGTGTCGTTGTCAAATTGACAGAAGATACTTGGTACAAGAACCCGAATGCGGAGAACCAAATTCGCAATGCGCAAGCTGCAGGTCTACAAGTATCGACCTACCACTTCTCACGCTATACTTCTGAGGAAGCAGCGCGTGCAGAAGCACGATTCTACATTTCAGCGGCGCAACGCTTGAATCTTCCAAAGAACACCCTCATGGTCAATGACTTTGAGGATGCCAAGATGCAGCCAAATATTAACCGCAACACCCAAGCTTGGGCTGACGAAATGCGTAAAAATGGCTACACCAACTTGATGTTCTACACCAGTGCTAGCTGGTTGGATGAAAACAACCTTCGCAAGAAAGGTCCTGTCAACACCGCTCAATTTGGGCTTCAGAATTTCTGGGTTGCGCAATATCCTTCTCCAAAACTGTCTGTAAACGATGCGAAAAGTTTGCGTTACAATGGGAAAGCTGGCGCGTGGCAGTTCACTTCTCAAGCGGAATTGCTTCCAGGGAAACACCTCTTTGACCACAGTGTGGACTATACCGGTCGCTTCACAGCGAACGCAAAACCTGCAACGGATCCAACAGAAGGCAGCTTAAGTGGGAAGATTGATATTGTCAATAACGATACTATGACGGGACGCTTTGACGTTGTCATCTCAAATGTTAAGGCGCCAAATGGAGTTCGAACCGTTTCTGTCCCAATCTGGTCAGAAACAGGTGGTCAAGATGACCTTGTTTGGTATACAGCCAACCGTCAAGTCAATGGGACCTATACCGTCAATGTAAAAGCGGCGGACCATAAAAACTCAACCGGTCTTTACAATGTCCATCTTTACTATGTTCAGAATAATGGACAAATGACGGGTGTGGGCGGCACAACGACGACAGTAGCCATTGGAAAGAAAAATCAGACACCAGTGTCAGCTGATTTGACTATTGCAAAATCAGAAAAAGACGGTACCTTCACCATTACAGCTAAGAACCTTCAAGGCTTCGATGGCTACAAGGAAGTGAAGATTCCATTCTGGTCTCATGCCAATGGGATGAAAGACATTATCTGGTACACTCCGACTCGCCAAGCAGACGGTTCATATACTGTAACAGCCAAAGCTAGTGACCACGAAAACGCTGATGGCAAATACGAAGCGCAGGTCTTCTATTTAGACGCCCAAGGTCAAAACAAATTTGTGAAAAAGGCCTTTATCGATTATACGGCGACAAAACCGGCCAATGCTGTCGCAGCTGATCTGACTATTACAAAATCAGAAAAAGATGGCACCTTCACCATCACAGCTAAGAACCTTCGAGGCTTCGATGGCTACAAGGAAGTGAAGATTCCATTCTGGTCTCATGCCAATGGGATGAAAGATATCATCTGGTACACTCCAACTCGTCAAGCAGACGGTTCATATACTGTAACAGCTAAAGCCAGTGACCACGAAAACGCTGATGGCAAGTACGAAGCGCAAGTCTTCTATGTGGACGCCAAGGGCCAAAACAAGTTTGTGAAAAAGGCCTTTATTGATTATACAGCTTCTAAACCATCTGCCGATCTGATCATTACGAAATCAGAAAAAGATGGCACCTTCACTATCACAGCTAAGAACCTTCAAGGCTTCGACGGCTACAAGGAAGTGAAGATTCCATTCTGGTCTCATGCCAATGGGATGAAAGATATCATCTGGTACACTCCAACTCGTCAAGCAGACGGTTCATATACTGTAACAGCCAAAGCTAGTGACCACGAAAACGCTGATGGCAAGTACGAAGCGCAGGTCTTCTATGTGGATGCCAAAGGCCAAAACAAGTTTGTCAAGAAAGCCTTTATTGATTACAAAAATCAATCTCGTCCAACCGGCACTCTCTTGATCCAAAACAACAACAAGGATACAGGTACCTTTGATGTCATCATCAAGGATGTCTACAGCCCTAAAGGGGTGCGGACTGTGCAAGTTCCTACTTGGTCTGATAAGGACGGCCAAGACGACATCCGCTGGTATGAAGCGACTCGTCAAGCAAACGGAGACTACAAGGTATCTGTAAAAGCGAGTGACCACAAGAACTCTACTGGTAAGTACCATATTCACCTCTATTACATTCAAAATGATGGTTCTCGTGTAGGCGTTGGTACCACAACTACAGATGTTGAATTCCGAAATGCCCAGACCAAGACGCAAGCTGCTATTAAGAATGTCAATTCTGGTGCTGGAACCTTTACGGTAACGGTGGACCAAGCACCTCAGGGACGTCAGATTAAGAATATTCGTGTCGCAGCTTGGTCTAAAGCGCACCAAGAAAATCTTTACTGGTATTCCGCAACACCGACAGGTATGCGTACAGAGATCACTGTCTCTGCCAATAATCACGGTAATGAAGCGGGCAACTATACCACTCACGTCTATGTAGACTACAAAGATGGTGGCGTTGAAGGTTTTAACCTCGGTCAAACAGCCTTATCCCCACGGAATCAAAAGGTGAATCCACAAACAACCTATTATTCTCAACGGGACCATCGTTGGGCTGGAAAGTGGTATGGTGTGAGCAATATGGACCAATCCGGCTGTGTTCCGACTTCCTTAGCTATGGCATTTACGGATATTCTCGGAAGAGAAGTGCTACCCACGACAGTAGCGGATTATCTGTATTACAATACCATTTCCTTTAATAAAATTGCTGTAGCTGGAACTGATGCAGATGGACTAGTGGCTGCTACTAAGCATTGGGGATTGACGAGCCAAATGCTTACAGGGAAAGATGCAATTGCAGCTACCTTAGTATCAGGAAAACACGTTCTTGCTGCAGTTGAGGAAAGCATCTTTATCAATGCTCCTTATACGCATGAAATTGTCTTGCAGGGCTACGATAATGGGAAAACTTATGTAAGAGATCCATTCAACCCTGCTAATAACGGTTGGCATTCTATTGATTACATCTTCTCGGTAAAAAGTACAGATCCAATTGATGCAAAATTAGGATCGCCATTTTTCAGTGTTTTTGCTTAGCTATTTCTAAAAAAGTAAGTAAATTTTATTCAATGGCAATCAGGTATAATCCATCTTATTTTTAAAAAACGAGTATTCTCATAGACGGAGATACTCGTTTTTAATTTTAAAGTATAGGGACTTACTGAATCAACCAAGACTTTATTTTTCTACTTCAACTTATACTTTTTATAGAGGTTCCATGATCCGGTGGTTTGTGCTATAATACTACTATGTGGATACAATCCGTAAAAAATTGTAAGGGAAGATACATGAAAAAGAAAGATCTTATTTTTTATGCTGGGACAGCCGTTTTGTTAGCTTTTTCGACACAACAAGTCAAAGCTGATGAGCAACATGCGTCCGATCAAACACCAGAAAATACTTCAGCTGTTGTTTTGAAAACAACAACTTCATCAGAAGCGCAGAATACTGTGAACGAAGGAGTGGGAGTTGAGAAAGGTATTCAGACAGAGAATGTCGTTGCAACAGAGGCAGTACCTGACACACCGACTCTTAGTAATAACCAGTCTTTTGACAAGGGCACTAGCGACAAGGTTATATCAGAGCAACCAGCACCAGCTGTGGTAGCTAGTCGCGCTCCATATGGCGCACGCGCACGAGTGGTAGAAACACGAAATGAGAGTGTTCCTCAACAGGAATCTCCAGTTTCTGCAGATTTGAATATTGAAAAATCAGATTCAGAAGGTACCTTCACCATTACAGCTAAGAACCTCCAAGGCTTGGATGGTTATAAAGAAGTGAAGATTCCATTTTGGTCTCATGCCAATGGGATGAAAGACATCATCTGGTACACTCCAAGTCGCCAGGCAGACGGTTCTTATACTGTAACAGCCAAAGCAAGCGATCACGAAAACTCTGATGGCAAATACGAAGCGCAGGTCTTCTATGTAGATGCCAAAGGTCAAAACAAGTTTGTCAAGAAAGCCTTTATCGATTACACAGCTCCTAAACCATCTGCTGATCTAACCATTACAAAATCAGAGTCAGATGGCACCTTCACCATTACGGCTAAGAACCTCCAAGGCTTCGATGGCTACAAGGAAGTGAAGATTCCATTCTGGTCTCATGCCAATGGGATGAAAGATATTATCTGGTACACTCCAACTCGTCAAGCAGATGGTTCTTATACTGTAACAGCCAAAGCTAGTGACCACGAAAACGCTGATGGCAAATACGAAGCGCAGGTCTTCTATGTGGATGCCAAAGGCCAAAACAAGTTTGTCAAGAAAGCCTTTATCGATTACACAGCTTCTAAACCATCTGCTGATCTGACCATTACAAAATCAGAAAAAGACGGGACTTTCACTATTACAGCTAAGAACCTTCAAGGCTTCGACGGCTACAAGGAAGTGAAGATTCCATTCTGGTCTCATGCCAATGGGATGAAAGATATCATCTGGTACACGCCAACTCGTCAAGCAGATGGTTCATATACTGTAACAGCCAAAGCTAGTGACCACGAAAACGCTGATGGCCAGTATGAAGCGCAAGTTTTCTATGTGGATGCCAAAGGTCAAAATAAGTTTGTCAAGAAGGCCTTTATTGATTTCAAAAATCAGTCACGTCCAACTGCTAGTCTCTTAATCCAAACAACAACAAGGATGCGGGTACCTTTGACGTCATCATCAAGGATGTCTACAGCCCTAAAGGCGTCCGTGCTGTGCAAGTCCCAACTTGGTCTGATAGGGATGGCCAAGACGATATTCGCTGGTATGAAGCGACTCGTCAATCAAATGGAGACTACAAGGTATCAGTCAAAGCGAGCGATCACAAGAACTCTACTGGTAAGTACCATATTCACGTTTACTATATTCAAAATGATGGTTCTCGTGTGGGTGTCGGTTCAACGACTACAGAAGTTGAGTTCCGAAATGCCCATACCAAGACACAAACAGGGATCAAAAATGTCAATTCTGGTGCTGGAACCTATACGGTAACGGTGGATCAAGCGCCTCAGGGACGTCGGATTAAGAACATCCGTGTCGCAGCCTGGTCTCAAACTCATCAAGAAAATCTTTTCTGGTATTCAACAACACCTTCTGGTACACATACAGAAGTGCAAGTCTCTGTAGCCAATCACCAGTACCAATCAGGCAACTATACCACTCACGTCTATGTGGATTATGTCGATGGTGGTGTTGAAGGCTTTAACCTTGGACAAACAGCCCTTCATCCCCGAGTAACAGTTGATCAAACTGCTTTCACTCCTCGTGTAACGAATGGACAACGGGACCGTGTCTTACGGGCAGCAGCAAGTCTAGTCGGTGCTCGCACAGGAAGTGCAGCTCACCAACAATTGGTCAATGATTACAACAGTATCAAACCACTTCCAGTTGGTTATGAGGTGAAGATGACTGATGACTGGTGTGATGTCTTTGTCACAACGGTCTTTCAGCGGGAAGGCTTGAGTGGTTTTATTGGCCGTGAATGTGGAGTTGAACGTCACATCCAAATTTTCAAACGCTTGGGCATTTGGAATGAAAATGGTGCCTCTACACCAAAAGCAGGGGATATCATCACCTTTAACTGGGATCAAGACTCTCAACCGAATAATGGATTTGCGGATCATATTGGGATTGTAGAACGTGTCGAAAATGGACTGATTCATACAATCGAAGGAAATTCCGGTGTTGTTGGAACTGTCAAACGCAATGTATACCGTATCGGACACGGCAATATCCGCGGATTTGCGACACCACGTTATAAATAAGATACAAGCTTTCAGCATTTTTGCCTAAGGACTTTTCTATAATAGAAAGACAACCAGCTCTATGAAGGGGCTGGTTTTTTGTATTCCTTTGATGACAGTAGAAGTCGTGAGACAAGGAGTTTGTGTCAAAAAACTTAAAAACATACTATAGATATTCATGCAAGGTTTTTAGAGGCGTTGGGGAGGAGGTATAAAAAAGCTATGAAAACATGGGTTAAAGGGGTGAAATAGATCCCAAAAAAACAGCTTACAATTATATTTTTGGAGGACTTAACCTAAATTGGCTGACTGATGCAGAAATCAAGAAAACCTAAAAAATAAAAGAACATTAGACTGTTTGTTTGTTCATTTAGAGACATTTTTTATAAAATCGTTGGCTTAATTGAATCAAATATGATAAAAATGGAGTGAGGAACTTTTTGGGTTCAAAATGATAAAATTCAAAATGTTAAAAAGGAGATGAAAGAATGAAAAAGAGACCGTCCTTATGGACAACCTTTTTGAAAAAAGGGTTTGCCCTCTTCACCATTTTAATGATGCTGGGTCAATTGGGTCAAGGTGCTGTAACAGCCCTGGCGCAAGAGCTAGCAGTCGGAGATAATGGTGCCTTAGATGTTAGCCTCTTGTATGGAGATAAGCAAGAGCATCCTGGCGGCATGGCCTACACCACATCTGATACCATGTCTGGCTACATTCAGATTACCCCTAAGAATCTGACGACAGATCTCGATGACGTGGTTGTCAATCTAGTGCTTCCAGGGAAGTACTTGGATGAGGTCAATGTTCCTGAGTTTAATAGTAGCTCACAACATGATGCACCAACAGTGACAAAGGTGGGAGATGACTACCATGTAAGCTTACATTTTACGAACTACCAAAAATCTGAAGTCTTGACCCTACCATTCATCGCCAAGTTTAAGTTGGGATTCCCTCCTACTAACTACTCGATGGATATTACAGGGACGCTCAATATTAACGGTGCTGAGACTGCTTTAAATAGTATCACTTGGAAACCTCAATACAAGGATTATACCTTGACCAAGTTTGTCAATCAGAACTATGATGCGACCATGTCCAGAGACTATGCGGAAGCCTCTCCAGGGATTGTAACTGGAGCAGATGGCAAAAAGTACATCGAAAAAGCTACTTCCGTTCCGTTTGCCTTCTTGTTAGATGGGATGCGTGGACAGTACAATGGTAGCTATCGTCAGTTGGAATCTGCAACAATCACAGATAAGCTGCCAACCTATACGGACAAAGATGGAAAAACTCGTACAGCGGTTCTAGATACAGAAAAATCAGAAGGTTGGGTCGATAATGGAGACGGAACTGTATCAAAAACTTTTGTAGCTGATGAAAATAAAAATGTTCAAAGTTACCACTCAGATTTGATGCAAAAAATCCAAGATAAGAGTTTCTTATACTTGAAATTCCCTGATTTGGTCATGGAAAAAGACCAAACCTTAGAAGATGTCTTAGTAAAAGATTTGACCAATACTGCAACTGTCGTTGGGATTCCTGCGGAACGCGGTGAGGGAGAACCGGATGTAACGGCTGAAGATTCTCTCATCTTCCGACTCACTTCACGTGACTTGGAAGGTAAAGGAGCCTTTGCTAAGCAAGCAGATGGAAATGTCTACGATTCGACAGACTACAAGGCGGCTAACTACAAGTGGCTCTTGAAATACAATAACATTACACCATTTGCTCAAAGAATGTTGTCTTTTATGATGAGCAAGTAGACTCTCGCTTGAAGTTTACTAAGATTGAATATGCTCGTATGATGATTGGGAACTATGGAAATGGACCTCTGATCAATCAATACGTGAAACGCATCATCCTTACAATGGAAGATGGCTCGACTAAAGAAATCCAACCAGAGGCAGACAAGGATGGATTTGGAAGCACTGATTTGACCAAATATGGTACTGTTGTCGGCTGGAGACTGGAGATGAAGGACGACTTTGAACTTCCATCTGGTCAAGGGATTTATATTTCTACCTATACAGCCTTCAAGGATCCAGAAAAGACTCATATTGATGAGAACGATGAGGCTAAGAATGCCTATGAAAATACTGGACGGATTACTTACAAAACCCAGTCAGGGGCGGACAGAGACCAATCTGCTAAATGGCAGTTCAAGCTTCTTCCATTGACAGAAAATGTTAATCTGACCAAGAATACAGATTACAACAATGTCCAATTCACAGATGGAAGAACCATTCGTTTTGCCCTATCTGCGGAGAATGTGCGTTTGGATCCAGGTAAGGACTACAAAGACTTGCGAGTCATTGACCTCTTTGATCCAAATACGCTGGATATCGACTTCAATAACTTAGATCAATATTTTGATAAGAACGGTCGCTATTATAGCCCTTGGTATAAATCCTATGAGGTCATCGAAAACTACCACAACTCTGGACGTTCTGCCTTGATTATCCATTTGGATCAAAAGGAATTTATCAAACGTGCTCTAGAGACTGGTGGTCAAGTTCGTTTGCCGTTTATTTATACCAAGCTGAAAGGAAAGGCCGATGGCGGAACCTTTACCAACCATATCTATCTGGCAGGGGAAGGACTCTGGGATTTAGAAACTGCTAATCCGAATAGAGTCGCAGTTGATAGCTATGATTTAAATAACAACGGTTCAACAACGGACAAAATCCCTCATGCGGAATCCAACTATACCATTGTCGCAGCTGAAGGGGTTTATTCTCGTAAGTTCATCGCCAAGAACGATGACTTGTCTGATGCTTCAACAGTAACTCGTACCTTTAAACCAGGGGAAACCTTTAATTACAAGTTAACCATTAAAAACAACACAGATAACCCTGTTGAAAATACAGTTATCTATGATGTTCTTCCTAAAGTTGGGGACGTCAATACACTGGATGCTTCAGCCCGTAAGACAGAATACACCGTTAGTCTTCGTGGTCCTATCACTGCTCCAGAAGGATGGACAGCATACTACACAACAGATACCACAGTTACAGCTAGCACCATGGCACAAGCTGCAGACAAAGATATTTGGACAACAGATATCACAGACTACAGTCAGGTTACAGGTATTAAGGTTGTTGCTAACGAAGGAACCACTATTGGTGCTCGTAGTCAAGTAGATATTGCTATACCTGTTGTCAATCCAAGTGAATTGACAGACCAAGTTAAGCAATTGATGCTAGACCGTACAGAAGACAACAAGGACAACGGTGGCCGTTCAGGTGTCGTACAAGCTCATAACCAATTTGGTTACAAGGCTAAAGGCCATGAAGGAAACCGAGAATCCAACACCGTAACGTCTCAAATCTTTGCGGCGAGCTTCCATGTGAAGAAAGTAGACAAGGATGATACTAGCAAAGGCTTAGCTGGTGCGGAGTTCAGCTTGTCAGATGCGACTGGTACTGTCCTTGCGACTCAAGTTTCTGACAAGGATGGCGACCTTGCCTTCACCACCCTAACAGAAGGAACTTACACTCTTAAAGAGACGAAAGCTCCAAATAACTACAAGTTGGATGAGACAGAACATGCAGTCGTGGTGACCTACGATGCAGATCAACAGCTCTACCATGTCACGATTGATGGCGAAGCTGTTGGTTCAAAGCTTCACCAAAAGTGATTGCCAATGAGAAAGATATCCATTATATCGATCTGGAAGCTTCAAAAGTCTGGGATGACCAAGACAACGTCGAAGGTCTTCGTCCAGAAAAGATTGAGTTCCAATTGTACAAGAATGGAACAGCAGAAGGCAAACCAGTAGCTCTTTCAGCAGGAAATGACTGGAAAGTAACCTTCAGCGCTCTTCCGGACAAAGACAATGACGGCAACGTGATTACCTATACTGTAAAAGAAGTCAAGGTACCGACTCACTATACAGCTGATAGTCAAGAAGCTCAGTTCGTCGATGGAAAAGCAACCATTACCAACAAGCGTACTCCTGAAACTACAGAAGTAAGCGTGAAAAAAGTTTGGGACGATGCTCAAAACCAAGACGGTCTCCGTCCATCAACCATCACAGTGCATCTCCTAGCCAACGGAGAGGAAGTACAGGCTGCGACTCTTTCTGGTGAGGGAGATACATGGAGCCACAGCTTCACCGACTTGCCAGTCTACAAGAATGGTCAAAAACTAGTCTATACGGTCACAGAAGATACAGTTGCAAACTACTCAACAGCTATCGACGGTTCAACTATTACCAACACTTACAAGCCAGGTAAGACAAGTGTAACAGTGACCAAGAAATGGACAGATGCAGAAAACCAAGATGGCCTTCGTCCGAAGAGCATCAAGGTTCAGCTCTATGCTAATGACCAAAAATCAGGTAAAGAAGTAGAACTTTCTGCAGACAACGACTGGACTTACACCTTCTCTGACTTGGATGAGAAGAAAGCTGGTCAAACGGTTCAGTATACCGTGAAAGAAACAGAGGTGCCAGAAGGCTATACTCAAACTGTAGAAGCTACGAACCCGGGTCAAGTAGTGATTAGCAATACGCACACTCCTTCTAAGACGAAAGTTCAAGTAACCAAGAAATGGGAAGATGCTAATAACCAAGATGGTCTTCGTCCAGCGACGATTACGGTCAAACTTTATAAAGATGGAGTCGCTACAGACCAGACCCTTGAATTGTCAGAAGCGAATCAATGGCAAGGAACGTTTGAAAACCTTGATGAGAAAGCAGCCGGCAAGACCATTCACTACACTGTGAAAGAAGAGAATGTTCCAGAAGGTTACACCCTTTCAATTGATGACAAGGATCCAGCTCATCCTGTCTTGACCAATAAGCATGAACCAGCTGTCACTCAGGTCAAGGTCACTAAGAAATGGGATGACGCTCATAACCAAGATGGCCTTCGTCCAAAAGAAATTCGCGTCCAATTGTATGCAGGTGATCAAAAGCTAGGCAAGGAAGTTGTCTTGTCTGCTGACAATAAATGGACTCATACCTTTGAGAAACTTGCTGAAAAAGCAAACGGACAAGAGATTCATTATTCTGTGAAAGAAGTGGATGTCCCTGAAGGTTACGCCGTAACAGAAGAGAGCAAGGAGAAGGGCGATATCGTCTTGACCAATACGCACACTCCAAGTACGGTAGATATTCCAGTCACTAAGATCTGGGTGGACAATGACAACCAAGATGGTCTTCGTCCGACTAAGATCACTGTGAAACTTCTAGCCAATGGTGGAGAAGTGGCTCGCAAAGATATTACAAGCGAGACCGATTGGAAAGAAACCTTTACTGGCCTTCCTAAGTTTAAGGATGGCAAGGAAATCGTCTACACCCTTCAAGAAGAAGAGGTTAATAACTATTCACCAAGCATTGACCAAGAAAGCTATACTATTACCAATACGCACACTCCAGGTAAGAAAACCCTCTCTGTAACCAAACAGTGGGATGACCAAGAGGACAAAGATGGCCTTCGTCCGAAGAGTGTGAAAGTGCAACTTTATGCGGATGGTAAGAAATCTGGTGACGTCATTGAGTTGTCAGCTGAGAACAAGTGGACTCACACATTTGCGGATCTAGACAAGAATGTCAAGGGCAAAGCTGTCACCTATACGGTGGAAGAAGTCGATGTTCCAACCGGTTACCAAGTGACGAAAACAGATGACGGTCAAGGTAATGTTGTTCTGACCAATAAACATGAACCAACAGAGCCAGTGACACCAGAACCTAAGAAACCAGGTAAGAAGGTTGGTATCTTGCCAAGCACTGGTACCACTATCTCCTTGATTAGCTTGGTATTAGCCTTTGTAGTCGCAAGCGGTGCAGCTTATCTCCTTAAAAAGAAGAAAAAATAAGCGCATGGTTTGATTAATCTTGTCTAACTAATCAAGAGAATAGAAGAGGCCCCTAGGGGCCTCTTTTTTCTGTGTGAAAAAAAATACAAAAAAATTCTTGACAAACTAAAAAATTAACGTTATCATTAACTAGTTAATTAACTGTTTAATAAACCGATTAAGGAAAAAGAAAGGATTTATACATGTTTGGGAGGAAACTAAGGGCCTTAGGAATAGGATTCATCTGCCTTTTGTTGCTAGTGGCTTGTGGGAGCCAGAGGAGTTCGGGAGCTGGCTCTACTAAAAAGGGGCTTAAAATTGTGACGAGTTTTTACCCTGTCTATTCCCTGGTGAAGGAAATTTCAGGCGATCGAAACGAAGTATGGATGGTTCAGTCAGGTGCTGGGATTCATGATTACGAACCTTCGGCCAAGGAGACAGCCCAGATCTATGATGCGGATGTCTTCGTCTACCATTCTCAAACACTCGAATCTTGGGCTGGACGTCTAGATCCTAGCTTGCAAGACTCGAAACTGCGGGTCATCGAAGCCAGCAAGGGAATGGAATTGGATAAGGTCGCTGGCTTAGAAGATATTGAGGATACGGAAGGGAAGGATGCAAAACACTTGTATGACCCTCATACCTGGATGGATCCACTGAAAATCGCCGAAGAAGGGAAGATCATCGCCCAAGAGTTGGGAGACATCGATCCGGAAAATAGAAGTTATTATGAGGCCAATGCCCAAAAGCTTGAAAAACGCTGTGAGGCTTTGGTAGCCAAATACCAACCTCTCTTTGAAAAAGCGACACAAAAGACCTTCGTGACTCAGCATACAGCCTTCTCTTATCTAGCCAAGCGCTTTGGTTTGAAACAATTAGGAATTGCAGGGATCTCGCCTGAGCAGGAACCAACAGCCCGTCAATTGGCTGAGATTCAGCAGTTTGTCCAGGACTATCAAGTTCAAACCATCTTTGTTGAGAAGCATACCTCGTCTAAGGTGGCCGATAGCATTGCCAAGGCGACAGGAGCAAAAGTGAAGGTCTTGGATCCTCTCGAAGCAGATCCGGGAAATAACAAAGATTTCTTAGAGAACCTAGAAGAAAATATGGCGAGTCTAGCGAAGAATTACAGGAGTAAGTAGAAAGAATGAAGAAAAAAGGAACAATTGGATTAGTAGCAACATTAGGTCTGGGTTTATGTGCCTATGCCTTAAGTCAGCAAGCACCAGTCAAGGAAGACAAAAAGAGTCAGAATCAGGTGCAGTATTTAAAAGGAGACAAGAAAAAGACAGCTAGTAGCTCAAACAAGCAGGAAGAAAGCATTGAATCCGTCAACTCGAAGGAAAAGACCAAGGCAGAGCAGATTGTGGTTAAGATTACTGACGAGGGCTTTGTGACTTCCCATGGAGATCATTTCCATTACTACAATGGCAAGGTCCCTTATGATGCGATTTTTAGTGAGGAGTTGATTTTACGGGACCCTTCTTACCAACTACAGCAATCAGACATAGTCACACAGGTGCGAGATGGCTATATTATCAAGAAGGATGGGAACTACTACCTTTATCTAACCAATCCGCAACATACACTGAATGTTCGTTCGGTGGAGGAAATTGCCCAACAGAAAAAAGGAGAGCTGGTTTCAGATTCGAAAGAGAGTGTCCAAAAAGCTGGGCAAACTCGTGATTTTAGTCAGCCAAGTCAGGCTTTACGAGAAGGGAAAACAGTAGCCAGTCTAACAGCAGGAGTCAAGCCTAGCCAGGGTGGCTACCGGACAGATGACGGCTATGTCTTCCATCCTGGGGATGTGATTTCTGATACAGGAGATGGCTTTATCGTGCCTCATGGGGGACACTACCACTATATTCCGAAGAGTGCCTTATCAGCTGGAGAATTATATGCTGCCTTAGCGGTTTAAATGGAGGAGGAAAAAATGAAGTAAATCCTATTGCTCCACCTTCTAGCCAGCTAGCTTCATCGGGTAATCCGAATCAGCCAATCTCAGACCCGGTCACTCCAACGATTACAGCTTCTGTGCCTCATCCAACAGCAACTAATAAGGGGGGGACCTTGCCGAGCCTTTTGGAAGAGTTGCAAAAAACTCCGCTTTCAGAGCGCCATGTTGAGTCGGATGGCTCTGTTTTTGATCCAAGTAAGATTACCAAATGGACAGATCAAGGGGTAGTTTATCCTCATGGGGATCATTTCCATTTCATCCCTTATAGTCTCCTTTCGCCTTTAGAGCGGGAGTTGGCACGACAGTTCCAACTATCCCGTACACAAGGTGGAAGTATCGCAAAAGAAGAGAGTCCAACTCAACCTTCAAGCCCAGACACAAAACCAGTCAATCAGGACCACGACCATGAGAAGGAGGATCCTCATCACAAGCATGACCATGAGGAGCATGAAGCCGATCACGACCATCATCATGAAGGTGAACAGGCCCATGAGCACGATCATGGATTCCATGCAGACCATGTCATCAGCAAGGATGACGAGGGTTATATGGTCGCTCACGGAGACCATGCCCATTACTTCTACAAGAAGGATCTCTCACCTCAAGAAATCGCTGCTGCAGAGGCAGTGCTAGCTGGTAAGAAGGAAGAGGACAAGGGGCAACCACTGACGGATGATGTGGCGACCTATTCGCGCGATGCTTCGGATGAAGAAAAAATCCAGTACATTAGCCAGACCTACGGTGTCCCTCGGGAAGCTATCAAAATTTCCAATGGTTTCTTTGTCTTTAACAATCCAGACCAAGAATACGATCCAACCCATATCCACCCTTATGCAGTACGGAAGGAGCATGTCCGGATTCCACTTGAAACAGGAAATCCTGAGCTAGACTTTATCAACGAGCTTTATGCAACAGCGCTTCGCTCTGGTATTTCACCATATACGATGCAAATCGAGAATGGTCAATTTGTCATTCCGCATGGAGACCATAACCACTATATCAAGGTGCGCTCAGCAGGCTTGGCGGACTACCTGGCTCACCGTCTACCGACCATCCAATCAGCTTACCAGAAAGGTGACTTGGACCAGAAAGCTGTAGAGGATAAGGTCAACCAACTCTTGGCAGAAAGTCGGACTTTGTACGCTTCAGACCCTCTGCAACAAAGACGGATTGCGTTGAACTTGGGTCAATTCTTAGAAACTGTTAAACTTCCCAAGCAATTCGACAGCAGGCTACTTGGCTAGTCTTGACCAAGTTGACAAGGAATATATCCACGCGACCCAGGAAGTCAAACCGAAAGAAGAAACGGCCTTGGACCGTCGCTACCAGGAATTGTTGGAGCAGGTTCGCTTGCTAGATACCGAAGCCTTCCAACTCAAGAAAGAAAGCCTCGTTGCTCAGTTGCAGGAAGCCTATACGGCCAAGGATAGCCAACGATTGGAGAAAGAAGGAAAATTGTTGCAGGCCATTCAGGAGATGCAAGATCGGACCGGTGTGACTTCAGTGGACTACCTCAAGTATTTCTACCAAAGTTTAAGTGATGCGCGCTTGACACCGGAATTGCGGGCGACAGCAGCAGACCTTGCTTTGAAACTCTACCGGGCTCAGGCCTTTGAAGAAGCCTGGGACTCAAAAGCCCATTTCATGGAACTCTACCAAGCCAAGCAAGCCATTGACCAACTAGTGTCTCAGGAAAATGCTCCAACCTATCCAATTGAAAAAACAGTTCTGGATCAAAAGGGAGCAGATGCTCCGTCCTATAACCTAGCTGTTTACGACTTCCTCAAGGGGGTCTATGGTGACCTGGATGAAAAGACAGAGTCTCGTCAACGCTCCAGTCTCTTGACAGCACTTGTAGAACAAATCACCTCTCTTTTGCCACAAGTAGAAGAAAGCAAACGTCCTGCCTTTGAAGAACGTTTGGAACAGGTGCGCCAAGAGCCAGATGCTGACACGGCTTTGACAACTGGGAAAACTCTTTTGCGTGAAGTTGGTGAAACGATTGAACAACAAAAGCAAAAGAAAACAGAAGAACCTCAACTGGGAGACGTAGCCCTCTATCAAGAGATTTATAACCAGTTGATCGCTCTCCACCAACAATTGGCTGAAAAAGGAGCCAGTGATGCTCAGTTTGAACGCTTAGAAGCTCTTTTTGATCAACTAGCTGATCCGAAGAGCGACAAGAAAGCCTTGTTACAGGCGATCCAAGCCCTTCGAGATGATTTGCTAGCGGCGCCATCGACAGCAGTGACAGTGGAAGCAGACAAAGCAACCCCAGCCCCTCAAAGTCCTGCTACAAGCGATCCTAACCTAAATAAGGAAGAAGCTTCAGATCCTGCTCAGACTCCATCTCCAGAGTCAGAAAAAACAGAAGCCAGCCCAGTCACAAGTGAAGAAACGACGGACTAGGACCTATGTAGAAATAACAGAAAAGAGAGTGGGACAGAAATCGGTAATTCGTTAGAATTCGATTTCGTCGTCCCACCTCCGCACAGTTGAGTAGGGTTGTAAAAGCTGATGAAATCAGCGCAGTAGAGCCCACTCAACCACTGCGTCTTGATCGATAATCCAAAGACAATTGAGAGGCTAGGACTTTTGTCCCAGCCTCTTTTAGATGTAGACAATCTTTCTTTTTACATAAAACAGCTAGATGATTTTCTAAAATGACTTTATCTTCAATCTGAAAGCTTCTTCTAGTCCACTAGATTAGAAACATCAGGAATTTGTCTCTATGGAGAAGTCTGCTCTTTTAATCCTTTTTCAAAACTTGGTGAGAAGGCTTCGACTTGAATTTTTTCTAAGGTAAAGGGATGGGTGAGGCGCAAGCGATGGGCGTGGAGCATGAGGCGAGGAGCTCTTTCTGGGTTGTAGAGAGGATCTCCCACGATTGGATGGCCATGGTGAGAGAGGTGGACGCGGATCTGGTGGGTACGGCCTGTCTGGAGCTGGCAGTTGACCAAGCTGGTGCGTTTGAAAGTCTTTAAGCTGGTCACATGGGTCTCTGCATAGAGGCCCTTTCGAGGATCAACAATGCGTTTGCGTCGATCGTGGCGATCTCGTCCCAATTTGTCCTTATAAACCAGTTGCTTCTTTGGTAAGCTGCCTAGGATTAAGGCCCAATAGTCTCGTTGGATTTTCTTGTCTTCCAACAGCCGATTCAGGACGGGTAAAACAAAGGGATTCTTGGCAAAGACAAGAGCCCCACTGGTTTCCTTGTCCAAGCGATGAACCACATAACAGGTCTTCCCGACATAAGTGGAGACGTGGTTGAGAAGGGCGATTTCATCTGGTTGATTGGCGTGCGTTTTCATGCCTTCCGGTTTGTTCACGATGATGAGGTGCTCATCTTCATAGAGGGCTTGGACCAGGCTAGCATCTCCTGCTAGGATCTCCTTTTCTTCATAATCTTCCGGATCAAAGGTGAGGGTTAGTTGGTCTCCAGCCTCAAGCATGGATTGCCAGTGGATGATCTCCCCATTAACTTGAACATGTTTTTTAGTTCGCAAAAAATGACGAATCTTTCGTGGGATGAGAAAGTAATCTTCTAGGGCCTCTTTGACCGTCATGGCGGGCAAGGCGTTTGGTATCGTTATAGTATAATGCATAGTGTTATTGTATCAGAAAGCGGGTGGAAAGAAAAGGCGAGAAGGAGGAAGAGGGAGGGAGGAACAAGACGCTGAAACCCGCTCTAGAGTGGACTAGATGGCAACCTTAAAGAAAGCTAAAAGCATCCTTTCTTGCGAAGGTCTTTCTTGTCTAGACGTTAGGAAGGTGATAAAATAGGGACTATGAACAAATTAAAAGAATTATTGGAGGGAATGATTCGTCATTTCCAACGAGAAAAAAAACCAACGAAAATTGCGGAAGAGGTTGAGTTATCAACAGACGGGGAGGAGCAAGCTCCAACCTATAGCCGCTCGGACAAGTCACGGAGAAAATCTCACTCCCAACATCCGATCAGACGCTTTTGGCGCAAGTATCACTTGACCAAGATCTTCTTACTGATTGGCCTGACCTTTAGTCTCGTCGTCGGAGGTTATCTTTTCTACATAGCCAAGACGACCAATGTAGCAGATCTGCAAAATGCCCTCAAGGCAACCACAATCATCTATGATAAAGATGGGAACCAAGCAGGAAGCCTAACAGGGCAAAAAGGGACTTACGTTGAGTTAGATGCCATTAGCGAAGACTTGCAAAATGCAGTTGTGGCGACGGAAGACCGGAGCTTCTACAAAAATAGTGGGATTAACTATGGTCGTTTCTTCCTGGCGATTTTGACTGCCGGTCGTTCAGGTGGGGGATCGACGATCACCCAACAGTTGGCTAAAAATGCCTATCTTTCTCAGGATCAGACGGTTGAGCGGAAGGCCAAGGAGTTCTTCCTAGCCCTCGAGATTAACAAAAAATATAGTAAGAAAGAAATCCTGACCATGTACCTCAATAATGCCTATTTTGGAAATGGGGTTTGGGGGATTGAAGATGCTTCTAAGAAGTATTTCGGTGTCTCCGCTAGTGAGTTGACTCTGGATCAGTCGGCTGTCCTTGCCGGTATGCTCAAGGGGCCAGAAATTTATAACCCCCTTTATTCAGTCGAGAACGCAACCAATCGTCGCAATACGGTCCTACAAAATATGGTCGCAGCTGGCTATATCGATCAAGCCACAGCAGATCAATCCGCCGCAGTCGACATTCATGGCCAACTGGTGGATGCCTATGAAGGCAAGTCAGAAGATTATCGCTACCCGTCCTATTTCGATGCGGTTATCAACGAGGCTGTCAACGAATATGGTCTAACAGAAGAAGATATCATCAAGAATGGATACCGGATCTACACAGAGATGGACCAGAACTACCAAGCCAGCATGCAGGTCATCTACGACAATGTAGATCTCTTCCCTGTTGCCGAAGATGGCACGCGGGCAGAATCTGGTAGCGTGGCTCTGGATCCTAAGACTGGAGGAGTGCGGGCAATTGTCGGGCGCGTGGCCAGTGACCAAGATGCTGGCTTCCGAAGCTATAACTATGCGACTCAATCTGCGAGAAGTCCTGGTTCTACCATTAAACCCCTGGTCGTTTATAGTCCAGCTGTAGCCAACGGCTGGTCGACCAACAAAGAATTGGACAATACGACCAAGGTCTACGGCAGTTATACAGTCGATAACTACGGCGGCATTCAAGGTAGTCCGACCGTACCTATGTACCAAGCCTTGGCAGAATCTCTCAACCTTCCAGCTGTAGCGACAGCCAATGAGTTAGGGCTCAATACTGTCTTTGATTATGGGAAAATTTGGTCTCAACATGGACAATGTGGACAAATCTCTCGGAGTAGCCCTGGGATCTGGTGTGACGACCAACCCTCTTCAAATGGCTCAGGCTTATGGCACCTTTGCCAATGACGGAGTAATGAACGATGCCCATCTCATTACCAAGATTGAAAATGCCAGCGGTCAGGTAGTGAAAAGTCACAGTCAGAAATCAAACGAGTGCTCAGCAGCTCAGCCAATAAGAAGATGACCAATATGATGTTGGGAACCTTTACCAACGGAACGGGTGTCAACGCAGCACCGTATGGTTATACCATGGCTGGTAAAACAGGAACGACTGAAACGGACTTCAACCCCGATCTTTCCGGAGACCAGTGGGTCATCGGCTACACGCCAGATGTGGTCATTAGTCAGTGGCTAGGTTTCCCTAAGACGGATGAAACCCACTATTTGACAGGGACCAGTGCAGAGACAGCCTCAGTAATTTTCCGAAATGTAGCCAATAGCGTCCTACCTTATACAGAAGGAACCAGCTTTGATAATGAGGAAAATTCTTACCAGGAAAATGGCATTGCCCCTGTCGGTCAAGAAACAGAAACTGAGAGTCCAGAAGAGGACAAGGGCTTCTTTGATACAGTCAAAGAACGCGCTGCAGGTATCGTAGACGATGCCAAGAAAGCCATCGATGAAGCAGATATTCCTGGAAAAGCACAAAATGCCTGGGATACTTTCAAAGGGTGGTTTGGATTCTAAATAGACGTTTAAAAGATGGGAAGGTTCTTTCCATTCACAGTCTTCTTAGAAACTTTCCTTAGGTGAGTACGGACGTCAGCGAACTTCGAAGAAGTTCCATGACTAATTATTGAGCCTAAGGTCTCAATAATTCCGAGTGCTTGAAACGTAATGTTTCAAGCACTTTTCTCACGGCGGAAAGTTTCAAGATAGAGTTGAACAACTCCATAAAAAAGAAAACATATTTATTGAATACCCCCAGCCATTATAATGCTCAGACAGCTGTCGATAGGGTAACAAAAAAGCCTTCAGATGATGATCTGAAAGGCTTTTGTTTTTAGTTTCATTACAAGTCTTCGTCGGAGACGCTGAAGGTATCTCCGTGTTCAAAGTCACCGTATTGGTAACCACGTTTGAACCAGCGCATGCGTTGTTCAGAAGTCCCGTGGGTGAAGCTATCAGGGACGGAGTAGCCATAGGCTTGTTCTTGAAGGGTATCATCTCCCACAGCATGGGCAGCATTGAGCGCTTCTTCGATATCTCCCGTCTCCATGAGGCCTTGTTCTTCAATGTAGCGAGCCCACATACCCGCATAGTAGTCAGCTTGAAGTTCCAAACGGACATTGAGGGCATTTTTTTCTGTCTCGCTTTTCCCTCGGATGGCTTTTTGGTAACTCTGAAGAGTCCCCAATTCGTTTTGGATATGGTGGCCGACTTCGTGAGCGATGACATAAGCCATGGCAAAATCTCCGCTAGCCTTGTATTTGGTGGTCAACTCTTTGTAGAAGCTGATGTCTAAATAGATTTTTTGGTCTGTCGGACAATAGAAGGGGCCGGCAGATGCTTGACCCACGCCACAGCCAGTACGAGTTTGACCCGTATAGAAAATCAAGGTTGGCTTGTGGTAGGTTCGGCCTTCATTTTGGAAGGTTTGCCCCCAGAAATCCTCAGTAGTTCCAAGGACTTGACTGACAAATTTACTATCTCTGTCACTTACCTGGGTGTTGCTCTGGCGCGTGACTTGTCCTGAGTTATAGTTCTGCGTGGTCTGTCCTTGATCAAAGAGCCCGCTTAATCCAGCTCCCCCGCTCAAAAAGATGAGGACCAGGATCAAGATGAGTTTGCTCTTAAAGCTTCCAGGAGAGAGGAGAATCTGTAAAATACCACCCCCTAAATTCCCACCAGACCGGCCTGATGAGTAGCTTCCGCCGCTTTGTCCGCGACGGTCTTCAATATTTTTACTTTCTTTCAGATGATCGCTTTTCATAATTTCTCCTTTATCCTCTATATTGTACCAAATCGTAGAGAAAAGCCAAACAAAATGCGCTTCCAGAGAGCAGAAGAACTTGTCAAATAGTAGAAAACTTGCTATAATGGTGTGAATGGAGGCGTTATGGCATTAAAAAAAGCAAGTCTAGCGTGTACGGTTTGTGGGTCACGCAACTACTCAATCAAGTTGAGTGCGACGCCAAACCAAATCGTCTAGAAGTTAACAAGTTTTGTAAACATTGTAGCAAATATACAATTCATAAAGAAACCAGATAGGAGATTGTTGTGAAATTTTTTAAAGATATTTTTGTCTTGCTGAAAAACACGACTTGGCCTACTCGTAAAGAAAGATGGAAAAACTTTATCTCTGTGATTGAGTACACAGCTTTCTTCGTGGTCTTGATCTATTTGTTTGACCAAGTAGTGGCTAAAGGTATTTTGAAGCTGATCGATATGTTCTAGAAAAGAAACAAATCTGCGTCCCATGTGGATGCTTTTTTTCTTGCCTTGAGGAAGAAAAACAAGAGAAACTTCTTTGCTTTCTCCGGTTTTATGTTATAATGGAGCTAGGAAAACAAGAGCCAGAAGGCTTTTTTTAGTATCGTGATGAAACGATCCCCTTCTGGTAGATAAGAAAGGAAACAAAAATGGATAGTTTTGACAAAGGCTGGTTTGTCCTACAGACCTACTCAGGATATGAAAACAAAGTGAAGGAAAACCTTCTTCAACGCGCACAAACATATAACATGTTGGAAAACATCTTGCGTGTGGAAATCCCTACTCAAACTGTGCAAATCGAGAAGAATGGGAAGACAAAAGAAATCGAAGAAAATCGCTTCCCGGGTTATGTCTTGGTCGAAATGGTCATGACCGATGAAGCTTGGTTTGTCGTTCGGAATACACCAAACGTTACTGGATTTGTGGGATCACACGGGAACCGTTCAAAACCAACTCCACTTTTGGAAGACGAAATCCGCAACATCTTGATTTCGATGGGACAAACAGTTCAAGATTTCAACATTGATGTGAAGGTTGGAGATACTGTACGCATTATCGATGGGGCCTTTGCAGACTACACTGGTAAGATCACAGAAATCGATAACAACAAGGTGAAAATGATCATCACCATGTTTGGAAATGACACTGTGGCAGAAGTCAACCTCAATCAAATCGCAGAATTGTAATAGAGGAAAAAAGGGGCCTTCCCCTTGATAGAAAGAAATCCTCCAAGACGCTGGTCTTGGAGGATTTGTGTTTGTTGAGAAGGGATTCTTATGCAGGTTCAGAGACTTGGAAGACTGTTTCTTTGTCAAAACCGACAGAGTAGTCTTTCCCGTCTTCACCTTTCCAAGTAAAGATAGTCGCGTAGCCAAAGACGAAAACAGTTTCTGGACGGCCGTGTTTTTCAATGACTTCTTTAGCCGTCATTCCAGGTTGAATATCCTTAAGATTCGTAACCTTTTTAGAGTTAGGCAAGGTGGCAATTTTGTTAGTGGCTTGACCTTTTTCATTAAAATCAATCAAGATAGCAGAGCCATCTCCATGCCAGTAACCATCATTACCAGAAGAGGAATCAGTAGGACCTAACTTGCTGATTGCTTCATCTTTTGTAGTAGGGGCAAGGGCTTCATTACCAACGAGGATTTCCACTTTAATCTCTTTGAAGGCAGCCCATTTTGGCATTTCAGGGATATCCCCGATAGCTTCCAGTGACTCTCCTTGGTCCATCAAGCTCATTGTATAGTTAGGATCCTCGCGCGTGTTAGAATCTGAAGAGCTATAAGAATCATCCTTATCGAAGCCTGATGAAAAATCCTTTTTGCTGGTTGATTTTTTTAGAATATGAACTTTTAGAGCTCTTAGAGCTTTTTAGAAGTTTTTTTAGAACTGCTCACAAGAGGTTTTTCTTTGGTGAGTCTCTGGTGCAGCCGGTTGGCAAGCAGCCAGCATGGCCAATGAGAGGATGCTGAGAGCATATAAGGTAACTTTTTTTCATTATTATCTTTTCCTTTCATGAGTGGAGGACAGCATCGCTCGCAAAGGAGCGCTGGTGCGGTCCAATCAAGTGATGGTATCAAAAAAAGCCCATTGCTGGGCTCATTGATACTGGTTTGTGAAGGCGGTAGACGGATTTGAACCGACGATCAAGCTTTTGCAGAGCCGTGCCTTACCACTTGGCTATACCGCCACAACATATTCTATTTTATCTTAAAAATCAGATAAGGTCAAGAAAAATTTTCGGACAAAAGGCTTATAAAAGGGAAAGAATGAGAATCGTGCAGAAAAAAAGAAAAGAAGGAGGGAGAGCCCTGAAGAAAAGCAGGAAAGTCTAGGAATTTCTCTCAAATGACTTGCAAAAAGCTTCTAAATCTGCTATACTGATAAAGTTGCGTAAAGCAATAAATACTCATCCCGGAACCATTGTGGCACCGTTGCCCTTGTGGTCGTGTTGCAAGCTGACGTCTGGGAGAGGAGAAAAAAACAAAAAGGAGAATTTACTCATGGCAGTAATTTCAATGAAACAACTTCTTGAGGCTGGTGTACACTTCGGTCACCAAACTCGTCGCTGGAACCCTAAGATGGCTAAGTACATCTTCACTGAGCGTAACGGAATCCACGTTATCGACTTGCAACAAACTGTAAAATACGCTGACCAAGCATATGACTTCATGCGTGAAGCTGCTGCAAACGACGCAGTTGTATTGTTTGTTGGTACTAAGAAACAAGCTGCTGAAGCTGTTGCTGAAGAAGCTGTTCGTTCAGGTCAATACTACATCAACCACCGTTGGTTGGGTGGTACCCTTACTAACTGGGGAACAATCCAAAAACGTATCGCTCGTTTGAAAGAAATCAAACGCATGGAAGAAGAAGGAATCTTCGACGTTCTTCCTAAGAAAGAAGTTGCACTTCTTAACAAACAACGCGCTCGTCTTGAAAAATTCTTGGGTGGTATCGAAGATATGCCTCGTATCCCAGACGTAATGTACGTTGTGGATCCACACAAAGAGCAAATCGCTGTTAAAGAAGCTAAGAAATTGGGTATCCCAGTTGTAGCGATGGTCGACACAAACACTGACCCAGACGATATCGATGTAATCATCCCAGCTAATGATGACGCTATCCGCGCTGTTAAATTGATCACTGCGAAAATGGCTGACGCTGTTATCGAAGGACGTCAAGGTGAAGATGCAGTTGCATCAGTTGAAGCTGAATTGGCAGCAACTGAAACTCAAGCAGATTCAATCGAAGAAATCGTTGAAGTTGTAGAAGGCGACAACGCTTAATTATCACAATCGTAATTACCTAGGAGGGCGGGGCTTAGCCCGGCTCTCCTATTTTAAAAAAATATAGGAGAATCAAAATGGCAGAAATTACAGCTAAACTTGTTAAAGAGTTGCGTGAAAAATCTGGTGCTGGTGTCATGGACGCTAAGAAAGCCTTGGTTGAGGTTGAAGGTGACATCGAAAAAGCAATCGAATTGCTTCGCGAAAAAGGTATGGCTAAGGCAGCTAAGAAAGCTGACCGTGTTGCCGCTGAAGGTTTGACTGGTGTTTATGTGAACGGTAACGTTGCAGCAGTAGTTGAAGTAAATGCTGAAACTGACTTCGTTGCGAAAAACGCTCAATTCGTTGAATTGGTAAACGCAACAGCGAAAGTCATCGCTGAAGGTAAACCAGCTAACAACGAAGAAGCTCTTGCTTTGACAATGCCTTCAGGTGAAACTCTTGAGGCAGCATACGTATCTGCAACTGCTACAATCGGAGAAAAAATCTCATTCCGTCGTTTTGCTTTGCTTGAAAAAACAGACGCACAACACTTCGGTGCTTACCAACACAACGGTGGACGTATCGGTGTTATCTCTGTTGTCGAAGGTGGAGACGAAGCACTTGCAAAACAAATTTCAATGCACATCGCTGCAATGAAACCAACTGTTCTTTCATACAAAGAATTGGATGAGCAATTCGTGAAAGATGAGTTAGCACAATTGAACCACGTGATCGACCAAGACAACGAAAGCCGTGCAATGGTTGGTAAACCAGCTCTTCCACACTTGAAGTATGGTTCTAAAGCTCAATTGACTGACGAAGTGGTTGCTCAAGCTGAAGAAGATATCAAAGCTGAATTGGCAGCTGAAGGTAAACCAGAAAAAATCTGGGATAAAATCATCCCAGGTAAAATGGATCGCTTCTTCTTGGACAACACGAAAGTTGACCAAGCCTACACTCTTCTTGCACAAGTTTACATCATGGATGACAGCAAGACAGTGGAAGCTTACCTTGAATCAGTAAATGCTTCAGTTGTTGAATTCGTTCGCTTTGAAGTTGGTGAAGGTATTGAAAAAGCTTCAAACGACTTTGAAGCAGAAGTTGCAGCTACAATGGCAGCAGCTCTTAACAACTAAGAATAAAAAATAAGAGGTTTCGATGGAAACCTCTTTTTTTGCAAGATAAAGTCATCTAGCTATTTTATGTAAAAACTAGTTTGTCTACATTCTAAAAGGACTGAAACAGCTGTTTCAGTCCTTTTTGTGATTAATGCGCAAAGGTATCTAGTCCAAAGAGGAGCGAGAGAAATCCCATGATGAGACCTGCTAGGACAACTCCCAGCATAACAGCAAGGACGCTCCGTTTGAAGTCCCAATCTAGAATAGAGGCGGCGAGGGTTCCAGTCCAGGCTCCGGTTCCTGGTAAGGGAATACCGACGAATAGGAGTAGGGCCCAAAAGATTCCCTTATCCCCTGCAGCTTCTTCTAGTTTTTGTCCTCCACGATGGCCCTTGTTGAGACACCAGGTAAAGAAATTACCGATAACAGGCTTTTCTTTACCCCACTCCAGGATATGGCGAGCGAAAAAGAAAATAATAGGAACAGGAAGCATGTTGCCAACGACCCCAATTAGGAGGGCTTGCCAAAGAGGAATTCCGCTAGAGATGGCGTAGGGAACAGCTCCACGAAGTTCTACCAGAGGAATCATGGAGATCAAAAAAGTAATAATGTAGTTCATGTGTCATCCTTTCAATTCATCCTTTTCATTCTACCTTATCTCCGCTGGAATGACAACTATTTCAAACAGGAGAATTCCTTTTGAAGGCATGTGAATAGAGGGAGCTCGAATCCTTTATATTAAATTGGGATCATCCTCACGATTTCTTCCTCAAGTTCTCGTATATGAAAGAAATGTTATTATAGATTAATTCTCTAGACAAGGCTATTTTTGCTAATAAAAATCAGTTCGACAAAGTATAGTTCTTTCAGTACAAACTATATATTCTTAGCTAGCTCTCTTGTTTAAGCCTCAACTTTTGGTATAGTTAAAATGTAGAGTTTCTTTTTTTGCAAACGCATTTTAGAAAGCGCTTACATTGTTAAAAATCCCAAGAGGAGGTTAAATATGGGAAAGTCTTTTTTTGAAAAGCGCAGTGTATTTAGTATTCGCAAGCTCGCGGTTGGAGCTTGTTCTGTATTAATCGGTGTATCTTTTTTTGGAGCTCCATCTGTCTTAGCTGAAGAAGAAGGAAGAGCTGTAACAGAAGAGGAGATGACAGCCACAAGGGAAGCGTCAGAGGTGACGAATGGAGAGGTTGGGACAATTGATAAAGCTTCAACAACCTTAGAGGCACCTGCTGTGATTACTCCTGAAAAAAATGAGAGCGAAATCGAAAAGCCACAGGTGGAACCTCAAACAAGTGAACGTTCTGCTGGGGCTACTGAAGAGGCTACGAAGGATCAAAAACAGGTAGCGGAGGACATGGTGCAAGATCGCGAACGAGACTTTAACAAGGACTGGTATTTCAAGTTGAATGCAGCTCCTGGTGCAGAAGGTCGCCAGGTGGATGTCAAAAACTGGAAAAAATTAGATTTGCCACACGATTGGTCAATCTTCTTTGACTTCGATCACAACTCTCCGGCTCAAAATGAAGGGGGACAATTAAACGGTGGGGATGCTTGGTATCGCAAGACCTTCCGTTTGGAAGACAAGGACCTCGATAAGAAGGTACGCCTGGAATTTGGTGGAGTTTACATGGATTCCAAAGTCTATGTAAATGGACAATTTGAGGGTCATTATCCAAATGGCTACAATGCCTTTTCTTATGATATTACCCCTTATTTGAATGCGGATGGAAGTGAGAACACCATCGCGGTTCATGTGGTCAACCAACAGCCAAGTAGTCGTTGGTATTCTGGAAGTGGGATTTATCGTGATGTCAAACTCAGTGTGACGGACAAGGTCCATGTGGCTAAGTATGGGACCACTATCACTAGTCCAAAATTAGAAGAACAACAGAATGGGGCAGTCGATACTCTTGTGAAGAGTCGTATTGTCAACCAAGATGATCAAGCCCACAGTATTTATGCGGAATACGAAATCGTCGATCAAAATGGTCAAGTGGTCAGTGAAAAGGTGCGCAGTGAAGTGCAATCTGTTTTAGCTGGTCAAGAGATCAACCTGTCTCATACCCTTCATGTTGAAAAACCAACCCTCTGGGATGTCAAAACCAATAACCCAGCCCTTTATACTCTGTATACACGGGTCTATCGGGATTCGCAATTGGTCGATGTGCAAAAGGAACGTTTTGGTTATCGCTATCTCAACTGGACACCAGAAGGTGGCTTCTTCCTTAACGGAGCGGCTACGAAATTCCACGGTGTTTCCCTTCACCATGATCATGGGGCCCTCGGAGCTGAGGAAAATTACAAGGCTGAATACCGCCGTCTCAAACAGATGAAGGACATGGGGGTCAATGCCATCCGGACGACCCACAACCCAGCGAGTGAACAAACCCTGCAAATTGCGGCTGAGTTGGGCTTGATGGTCCAAGAAGAAGCCTTTGATACCTGGTATGGTGGCAAGAAGCAATACGATTACGGTAGATTCTTTGAAAAGGATGCAACGCATCCAGAAGCCCGAAAAGGGGATAAGTGGTCTGACTATGACCTTCGGACCATGGTAGAGCGAGGCAAGAACAATCCTTCTATTGTGATGTGGTCAATCGGTAACGAAGTCGGTGAAGCAGACGGATCTGATAAGTCTGTCGCAACCGTTCGTCGTCTGGTCAAGACCATCAAGGAAGTGGATGCAACCCGCTATGTCACCATGGGAGCTGATAAATTCCGCTTTGGTGATGGATCAGGAGGGCATGAAAAGGTAGCGGCAGAGCTCGATGCAGTTGGATTTAACTATTCAGAGGCCAACTATGAAAGTCTACGCGCTAAACATCCAAACTGGCTCATTTATGGTTCTGAAACCTCTTCTGCAACGCGGACACGGGGTTCTTACTACCACCCTGAAAGAGAATGGGTCGGAAGCAACCAAGAAGACCGCCACTATGAACAATCAGACTACGGCAATGACCGGGTTGGTTGGGGTCGGACAGCGACAGCCTCTTGGACCTTTGACCGCGATCATGCCGGCTATGCAGGTCAATTTATCTGGACAGGTACAGACTATATTGGTGAGCCAACACCATGGCACAACCAAATGATACACCTGTGAAAAGTTCTTATTTCGGTATCGTGGATACTGCCGGCCTTCCGAAGAATGATTTTTACCTTTACCAAAGTCAATGGTTGTCAGCTGAGAAACATCCAATGGTCCATCTCTTACCACATTGGAACTGGGAAAATCCAGAATTGGCCAATCGTGTCATGGATGAAGAAGGTCGGATCCCTGTTCGTTCCTTCTCTAATGCCCACAGTGTGGAATTGATTGTCAATGGGGAATCACAAGGGGTCAAGACCTTTACCAAGAAGACCACAGCAGATGGCCGGACCTACCAAGAAGGGGCAAATCCGGATGAACTCTATCTAGAGTGGTTGGTTCCTTATGTACCAGGTAAAGTAGAAGCTATTGCGCGCAACGAAGCAGGCGAAGTAATCGCACGTGATCAGATCGAGACAGCTGGGAAGCCAGCCGGTGTTCGCCTGCTGAAAGAAGAACACGCCATTGCAGCAGACGGCAAGGATTTGACCTATATTACATATGAAATCGTCGATGAAGCAGGTCGTGTCGTCCCAACTGCCAATAATTTGGTGCATTTCCATCTGCATGGGCAAGGTCAAATTGTCGGTGTCGATAATGGGGAACAAGCTAGCCGGGAACGCTACAAAGCGCAGGAAGATGGCTCATGGCAACGTCGGGCCTTTAACGGTAAAGGGGTTGTCATTGTCAAATCGACTGAGCAAGCAGGTGCCTTTACCCTGTATGCAGACTCAGACCGCTTGCAGTCAGACCAAGTCAGCCTCTTTACTGGTAAGAAGGACCAGGAAGAACGCTCTGTCTTGGGAGTCGAACCGGTTCGAACTCAAGTGTACTTGGGACAAAATCCTGAACTTCCAAGTCACGTATCTGTTGTTTATAGTGACGGCAAGGCCCAAGAAGAAGCCGTCGAATGGGATGCGGCAGACTATAGCCGTGCTGGCCAAGTCCGGGTGACAGGTCATGTTCAAGGACGGACGGTCGAAGCTCTGGTCGATGTAATCGGTGTGGAGCAAGTCCTTCCAGTCATCAAACAAATCCCGCAGGGAGCAGATCTAGCGACAGTGGATAAGACTGTGCAATTGGTCTTCACAGATGGCCGAACAGTTAGCTATGAAGTTGATCAATGGACCTTGGAAGCTGGTCAAGAGGAGCAATTATCCACACCAGGTGCTCGCTTGAAAGCGACAGGACTCCTAAGCAATGGGGAAACCGTCCAAGCGACGCTAGTGGTTGCAGGTGGAACAGTCAACAAGACTAAGAAACCAACCGTGCAACTAGATGGGGTAGCTCTTCCAAATTTGGTAGTGGCAATCATACTATTTTCCGTTCCCTCGCTTATGGTCAAGAGCCAGGTCAAGTCACAGCAAGTGCAGAAAATGCCCAAGTGACGGTCCTACAAGCTAGCCGCGAAAATGGTTTGAAAGCTCAAATCTTTGTAACCGCTAAGGATACGGGAGCTGTACAGACCTATGTGGTCCAATTCCAAGAAGAAAGTCCACAGATCCAGCGCCTAGAATTGCGTCTGCCAGAAAGGCAAGAACTCAAGGAAGACCAAACGGTACCACTTGAAGTCATTGCCCATTACCAAGATGGTAGCCAGGCAAGTCTCAAAGCAGATCAAATCGATGTGAAGACAAGAGCTGGTAGCCAAGGAAAAGCGGTCGCAAGCAAGAAAGGTTTGGAATTGCGGGAAGCAGGATTGGTTCATTTACAAGCCAGCTTCCAAGGAAAAACAGGGGAAGTCACCTTTACCATCACGCCAAATCCTGAAGAAAAGACGGTTGTCAAGGTGCGTCCTGTACGGATTAGTACGGATCGAAATGTTTTGCCAGCTCTTCCAGAGACCGTCTTGGTCGAGTATGACAAGGGATTCCCGAAAGAAAAACGTGTGACCTGGGATTCCGTGACAGCAGATCAAGTCAAGGATTACCATAGCTTTACAGTCACCGGTCATGTAGAGGGTGTGGAAAAAGAAGCCCAGGCCCAAGTCACCGTTGAAGGCATTATCGCTGTAGAAGAAGTCAGCACGACAACGCCAGTTGGTGAAACCAGCCCTTCCAGAAAGCGTGCGGACTTATCACTCCAATGGCAAGACCTATGCTGCCAAGGTGGCCTGGGATGCGGTCGATCCGCAACTCTTGGCCCAAGAAGGAGAAGTTGTCATAGCAGGCCGTGTAGAAGGAACCAACCTTCCAACACGTCTTCATATTCGTGTTTCTAGCACCACAGTCAAGGGAGCCAATGTAGCAGAGCAATGGACAGGCTCAGTCTTGCCACTCGCTTTTGCAAGTGACTCTAACGACGCGGATCCAGTTGCTAAGGTCAATGATAAGGTCATCTCCTTTACCGATGCTCCAGCTAACCGTTGGACCAACTGGGGCCGTGACAATGCGGAAGATTCTGTTGGTATCTTGTTTGGGGATTCTGGTATCTTGACCAAGCGAGCAGTGGACAACCTCCATGTTGGTTTCCACGAAGACCACGGCGTTGGCGCTCCAAGTGAATATGTGATTGAGTACTATACAGGGGAACAAATCCCAACTGTTCCAAGCAATCCAAATCGCGTCAAAGACGAAACAGACCATCCATTTAACAATCCAGCCAACTGGAAAGAAGTCAGCAACCTAACCGTTGAAGAACCGGTAGCAGCTGGCAAGATGAATCATTTCAGTTTTGATAAAGTCGACACCTATGCTGTTCGGATCCGTATGAAGACGCCAGAAGGCAAACGTGGAAGCTCTATTTCAGAGATTCAGGTATTTGCCAATAAGGTGGCAGCAGAAGAAAGGAGCCAGTTGACCATTCGCGTCAATGGCGATGTATTGCCAGGTGTCAACCCAAGTGTGACCGATTACTACATCGATGCGCGTGATCGGGCTTATCCACAAGTGGAAGCGACAGCTAGCCATCATGGTCTTGCAACCGTTGTGCCAAGCGTCCATGAAGGTGAGCCAATCCGTGTCATCCATAAAGCGGAAGATGGTACCATCTTACAAGAATACCATCTCCATCTCACAAGCGATGCAGAAAAACTGAAACAAGCTGCCCCAGTAGCAGTAGAAGCAGGCAGACGTTTTGTGAAAGTCGGTCAAGATCTGGTTCTACCATCTACAGTAGGTGTCTACTTTAAAGGGGACACAGGTTATGAACGCAAGGAACTGACGGTGGACTGGCAGGCTATCCCAGCTGATGCACTTTCTCATGAAGGCAGCTTCACGTTAGAAGGAAAAGTCCTCGGCTATGATCTGACAGCTCAGCTGACCGTCCGGGTGTCAGAAAAGACAGGAGAAATCCTCTCTGTGAACCGTGACTACAATGCAGAGGATACCAGAGCATTTGCTAGTGAAACCAACGATCTCGATCCAAATCAAATCGACTATATCGATTACATCAATGATGGTGGCTACAACGAGTACTACCGTTGGACCAACTGGAAGAGAGAGCCGGATCAAACAGAAGTGTTTGCTGGTCTCATCTTCAAGAAAAATGGTCAAGTAACAGAGCGCTTAGTCAATAAAGTAGCAGTCGACTTCTTTGCAGATCAGGAAACCGGTCTGCCAACGAAAACGGTTCTTGAACGCTACATTGGTCCAGACTTTGATGTCCCAGATGATTACGGCAATCTGAAGAATCTTCCAGATCATCCATTTAACCAGGCCTCTAACTGGGAAGAAATCCCGTATAGCTTGGATTATGCCTTTGAGCCTGGTTATATCTCTAACCTCAGCTTCAACGAAACCAGAACCAAAGCCATCCGTTTAAGAATGGTCCGTGATGAACATCTAAAAGGAATTGGAATCATTGAATTGAGCGCCTATGCCCCAACAGAAGAGGCCCAGGCAACAACTGATGTTACGATCCAAGTGAATGGCAAAAACCTAGAAGGTTTTAAACCAGATGTGACAGATTATCATCTAGAGTATGAGGGAGAACGTCCAATTGTTTCAGCACAAGGCAAGAATGGAACAGCCGTTACGGTCATCGATGCTAAAAGTGCCAATGCTCCAGTTCTTGTCAAGGTTGTCTCAGAAGATGGCAAGCTCGAAAAAGTATATCAACTTTCTCTATCCGCAAAAGCACCTACAGGCTCAGCCATTCCTGAAGAAGGGGTTAAGAATCTGGTTCATACCAAACCAGAGTTGGTGATTGAGCCAGAAGAGATGGACTTTGAACGCTTAGAACGTCCAAATGCGGATCTTCCAAAAGGTGAGAAACGTGTGGTTCAAGAAGGTCAAAAAGGCCGCAAATTGCGCTTGGTGGAAGTTTCTCAAGAAAATGGTGTGGAAAGCCGGAAGGAACTAGATGCCTTTGTAGAGCTAGATCCAGTGGCAGAAATCACAGAGGTGGGCACGAAAGAAGTACTTCCAGACACTCCACAACCAGAGCCACAGCCAGAACCTCAGCCACAGCCACAACCACAACCGCTTCCGAACCCAGAACGTCCTCATGGCTCAGAAGGACCAGTAGCTACCTCAACTCCTCAAGCATCTCTTGAGGTCAAAGCAGTGCGTCAGGAAGGGACAGATGCAGCAGGGAAGGAAGTCGAGAAAACAGCTCAAACACCAGCAGTTTTAGCTGCTCCAGTTTCCGAAGGGACTTTACCAAATACGGGAACGGAAGAAAGCGTCGCAAGCCTTGTGGCAGGTCTCTTAGCAGCAGGTCTTGCCGGTGCTGTGCTGGATGATCAGAAAAAAAGAGCCGATAAGGCCAAGTAAAAAGCTGGATAAGCCAGCAACTATACGGTAAAAAGTTCACAGGTAACAGAAAGAGGATGGGGAAGCCCCACCCTCTTTACCTGGTGACACAAAGGAATAGAATATGGGAAAAAGATTAGTTGATAAGAAAAATCGATTTGGCATTCGCAAGCTCTCAGTAGGAGTCTGCTCGGTAGTTGTAGCGACTTGTTTTTTAGGAGTCACTACCAGCTACGCAGAGGAACAAGCTGAGAATAGTGAACCACGTGAAGAACGGGTCGAAACGAGCAATATAGGAGATCAAGGAAAGGAGGAGAAAACTGTGAACGAGCACCAAGAAGAATCAGAACAGCCCTCACCAGCTACTAGTGAGAAAGAAAATCGCGCAGTTAGCCAAGGGACAGAAGCAAGCCAACCAGCCACTTCTCTAGATGAGGAGCCTGAGATTGCGGATTATGGCCCACTTCCAAGCAAGGCTCAGATGCAATACCACCGCGAAGAACTAGCAGCTTTCATCCACTTTGGGATGAATACTTACTATGATCGTGAGTGGGGAGATGGGCAAGAAGACCCTTATTATTTCTATCCAGAGCATCTGGATACCGATCAGTGGATCAAAACCCTGAAAGAAGCGGGCTTCAAACGGACCATCATGGTCGTCAAGCACCACGATGGCTTCCTCTTGTACCCTTCTAAATACACTGACCATACCATTGCTAAAAGCGGTTGGAAGGAAGGGAAAGGCGATATCCTAGCCGAGGTTTCTGCTTCTGCCAGCAAGTATGACATGGATATGGGGGTCTACCTCTCGCCTTGGGATGCTCACAGCCCGCTCTACCATGTGGATACAGAGGACCAATACAACGAATACTATCTCAACCAGCTCAAAGAAATCCTTGAAGATCCAAAATATGGAAATAAGGGCAAGTTCGTAGAAGTCTGGATGGATGGAGCGAGGGGCGATGGGGCTCAAAAAGTCACCTATACCTTCGATAAGTGGTTTGATGCCATTCGTAAGGCCCAAGGGGACATTGCCATTTTCTCAGCTGAGCCGACCAATGTTCGTTGGATCGGAAATGAAAGGGAATCGCTGGAGATCCAGTTTGGCATAAGGTCAATCCGGATAAGATTCGCAACAATCCATCCAATAGCTATCTCAATCACGGGGATCCGGAAGGGAAGCAATACTCAGTGGGAGAAGCGGATGTTTCAATTCGCTCCGGCTGGTTCTACCATGACAACCAAGAGCCTAAGTCCTTACGCGAATTGATGGACATTTACTTCAAATCGGTCGGCCGTGGAACCCCGCTTTTGCTCAATATTCCACCCAATCAAGATGGGAAATTTGCGGATGCCGATGTGGCCCGTTTGAAAGAATTCCGCCAGACCTTGGACCAACTCTACAGTGTGGACTATGCGGCAGGAGCTTTGGTCGAAGCTGACTCGACACGACGCAATGCTCATTATTCAGCCAGCCATTTGACAGATGGGGATGAAAAGACCAGTTGGGCACCTGCAGATGATGCAAAAACCGGCTCTTTTGTGCTCGATCTTGGAAAAGAGCAACACTTTGATGTAGTCGAGCTCAAGGAAACGATCGAGAAAGGCCAACGGATTTCTGGCTTCACCATCGATGTGGCAGTGAATGGTCAATGGGTTCCTTTTGGAGCTGGTTCAACCGTAGGATACCGCCGTTTGATCAAAGGGCAACCAGTTGATACTCGCTATATCCGGGTGTCCATCACCGATGCCCAAGCTACTCCAATCTTAAACGGTGTCTCTGTCTATAAGACACCAGCTAGCATTGAAGAAACCGATGGCTATCCGCTTGGTTTGACTTATCATTCTGACCGGACAGCTGAGCGGGCCAATGGCCAATGGAATGAAGAGGGAGAAGGCGTCCGAGGCACTTCTATGTGGACCAAGGAAAAAGGGGCTTCGGTGACCTATCAGTTTGAAGGCACCAAGGCCTATGTCGTCGCAACTGTCGACCCTGGTCATGGGGAAATGGATGTCTATGTCGATGGCCAAAGCTAGCGACGGTCAATACCCAAAGCCCAAACCGCAAACGCAGCCAAAAGGTCTATGAAACACCGGACTTGGCAGCAGGATCCCACACCTTGACCTTGGTCAATAGCAAGGGAGATGCGATCGCAACGGAAGGGATTTATGCCCTCAATAACCAAGAAAAGGGTCTCTTTGAGTTTGCTCAGCCAACCCTAGCTGTTAAGAAAGGCGACCCAGCGCAAGTCGTCGTCAAGAGAAAAGGTGGCTCTAAAGGAAGTGCCAGTCTCAAATTGATCACAGAACCAGGAACAGGGGTTCATGGTAAGGTCTACAAAGATACCAACGTCACCCTTGAGTTCGCAGATGGAGAGACGGAAAAAACAGTCCAAGTTCCAACTCTTGATTTTGAAGGGAAAGCGACCGACGTCTATGACTTTAAGGTCAAATTGCTCCATCCGGATCAAGGAAGCTTGGTCGGCTTTATTCCAGAACTGACAGTCCAAGTGATGAACGAGGACCTGCTTCCAGAAAATCGCAAAGAAGTAGATGACCAAGATCCAAAACTGCATTACAGTGAGGGTTGGCAGCACGAGACAGACAATCCAAGCTTCTCAAATGGCACAGAATCTTGGTCGAGCTTTAACCAAGTGACCGATGAGGAAGGCAAGAAACACATTGAAGTGACCATTACCTTTAAGGGCACTGGTGTGGAGGTGCGAGGAGTGGTCGACCCAAGCCATGGTCTCTACAGCGTCACCCTGGATGGAAAAGAAATAGCCTTCGAAGAAGGGCGGGGTCATGATTATGAGATCGAAGGCGATCATTATTTCAGTGGCTATGGAGACCAACGCAAGCTTGACCAGAGTTTGGTCAAGCTGCAAGGCCTAGCAAAAGGCTACCACCAGCTACGCCTGCATCTGGATCCAGCCCTCAATGATCCTCAGTCGTCCAGAGCTATCCAGGTAGACCGATTTATCCTATCAGGGAAAGATAGTCAGTTGCTCAGTCAAGAAGAGCTGCAACAGATCATCAGAGAAGGAGTAGAAAAGATCAAGGCTACTTCTCTCGATCGCTTGAAAGCAGACCTCAAACCAACTGTTCAAGGACAATTGACGAACTTGACTCAGTTGTTGGATCAAGAGCGCCCAGATTTGGTTGCTGCAGCGAATCAAGTGGGAGCCCTTAAAACCATCTTAGAAGATGCTCACAATTATGAACCGCTGACGCAGACACGCCCAGACGAAGGTGTTCGGGATTTGATTCTTGAAAAGCCAGAACTGCTCATCGAAGCGGAGGAGATTCCATTTGAGAGTCAAACACGTGAGAACAAGGACTTGGCCAAGGGCGAAAGCCGGATCCTTCAAGCAGGGAAGGTCGGACGCCGGCTGAAATTGATCGAGGTTCGACAAGAAGAAGGCAAAGAAATTCGGACAGAAGTCGATGCCTTTGTCGAAGTAGAGGCCCAGGACCAGATCACAGAAGTCGGAACGAAGGAAGCAGAAGAAGCTCCTATGATTCCGGATCTGCCGCTACCAACAAAACCAAGTGAAGACTCACAAGAAACGAAACCGCTCCTTCCTCCAGAAGACAAAAAAGAAAGTGGAATTGCTCCAATTTTGAAACCGACGGCTTCGAAAGAGACTCCTCCTTCTCCTGAGGTAGAAGCAGTAACTCCGGACCCTGTGCCGTCCCAAGAAAAACTGCCACAGACAGGATCAGAGAAGGCAAGTTTCTTAGCTTGGATCGGACTACTCGGCTTAGGCTTCTTAGGCGGAAGAGTGAAATACGCTCGTCGGAAATCCTAAAGTCGCTTCTACAAGAGGTTAGCAATAGCTAGCCTCTTTTTTTGGCCTCCTTCTGGCTACCAACAAGGGGTCTTCAGATTCTATCTCGACGTAGTCTTTGCTTTATTTACAGGCGTAAAAATTGTATAATAGTCAGATAAGGTCAATAATGACGTCATGGATGATGAGACCATTTTTGATCCTCTGAAAAGCAGAGAGCTTATCTAGAATGAAAAGGTTAGAAAGGAGCATCATGGCAAGTAAAAATACATCAGATAGCATTGAGGCCTATATCAAGTCGCTACTGGCCCAAGCAGGCATCGCAGAGCTCAAGAGAAGCGAACTAGCGGATGTCTTCCAAGTTGTTCCTAGTCAAATCAATTATGTGATCAAGACCCGCTTCACCGAAAGTCGAGGCTATATCGTAGAGAGCAAGCGTGGAGGTGGCGGTTATATCCGGATTGGCAAGGTCCAATTTTCAGACCAACACCAGATGCTAAAAGAGCTTGGCGCAAGCATCGGAGAACAAATCAGTCAGACTGTTTTTAGTGATATTCTCCAGATGCTATTTGAAGAAAAACTCCTTACAAAGAGAGAGGCAGAGCTTTTGTCAGTGACGACGACAGACGAGGTTCTGGGCAGTGAAGCCCATCGCTTACGAGCCAATATCCTACGAAAAATTATCCAACAAGTCGATAGAAAGGGAATGTAATCTCCTTATGAACTATTCAAAAGCCCTATTAGAAACGATTGAAGCCGCTCAAATCTTGGCTGGTCATTTTGAGTCCCAAACGCTAGATACCTGGCATATCCTAGTAGCCCTAGCCAATAATCCTTATAGTGTAGCTGGTTCTGTCTTAAGTGACTATCCTATGCAGATTGATGATTTTCAAGATGCGGCTGAGCACATTACGGGTCAAGTCTACCAGAGGGATGGCCGCTATGAGGTATTTCCTTTTTCTTTCCGTGTCGAAGAAATCATGAAACGTTCCCAAGAGATTGCCCAGGCAGTCCATGCCAAAAGTCTTGGAACAGAACATGTCCTCTTGGCGCTTCTATTAGAGCGGGGGACCTTGGCTTCTCAAGTATTGGAGTATGTCGGCTTCCGCTATGATGATCAGGAAGAGGGCATTAAAATCGTGGAGCTTCGTAAGAGCTTGGAACAACGAGCAGGCTGGGACAAGGAAGCTGTCAAGGCCATTCGTTCGCTCTATCGGGTCCAGCAACCCAATCGTCAAACCATGGGAAATATGATGGGCATGCCAGCCTCTACCAGCGGTGGTTTGGAAGACTACACCCGAGATTTGACAGAAATGGCTCGCAATGGCAGTTTGGAACCGGTGATTGGCCGGGGTCAAGAAATCTCGCGGATGATTCAGATTTTGAGTCGCAAACGAAAAATAATCCGGTCCTTGTAGGTGATGCCGGTGTCGGAAAGACCGCTCTAGCCTTGGGCTTGGCTCAACGGATTGCCAGCGGAGATGTCCCGACGGAACTGGCTAAAATGCGGGTCCTAGAATTAGACTTGATGAATGTTGTCGCAGGGACGCGGTTCCGTGGAGATTTTGAAGAGCGGATGAACAATATCATCAATGATATTGAAGAAGATGGGCATGTCATCCTCTTCATTGATGAGCTCCATACCATTATGGGATCTGGCTCTGGGATTGACTCTACCTTGGATGCAGCCAATATCTTGAAGCCGGCCTTGGCTCGCGGAACCTTACGGACCGTAGGAGCCACTACGCAAGAAGAATACCAAAAACACATTGAAAAAGACGCTGCTCTGTCACGCCGCTTTGCTAAGGTCTTGATTGAGCAACCCTCTGTTGCAGATAGCATCGCGATTTTGCAAGGGCTCAAGAAGACCTATGAACGTCACCACCGTGTCCATATTACGGATGAGGCCATCGAGACAGCTGTTGTCTATGCCAATCGTTATTTGACCAGTCGCCTCTTGCCTGACTCCGCCATTGACCTCTTAGATGAGGCGGCAGCGACCGTGCAAAACAAGGGGCCTCAAGCCGGTCTTCAGTCCGACTTGACAGCTGCTGATCAAGCCTTGCTCAAGGGGCAGTGGAAAAAAGTTGCTCAGTTGCTAAAAGAAGATGCCAGTCCAAAAGGCTACCAGCTAGAAGTTAAGGAAGAGGATATCCTGAAGACGCTCAGTCAATTGTCAGGCATTCCTGTGGAGAAACTAACCCAAACAGCAGCTAAGAAATACCTTGAATTAGAAGCAGAACTTCATAAGCGCGTGATCGGTCAGGATCAGGCTGTCTCAAGTATCAGCCGAGCGATTCGTCGCAATCAGTCGGGAATTCGGTCTCACAAACGGCCAATTGGCTCCTTCCTCTTCCTCGGTCCGACTGGGGTCGGAAAAACCGAGCTCGCGAAGGCGCTGGCTGAAGTCCTCTTTGATGATGAGTCTGCTTTGATCCGCTTTGACATGAGTGAATATATGGAGAAATTTGCGGCCAGTCGTCTCAACGGTGCCCCTCCAGGCTATGTCGGTTATGAAGAAGGGGGCGAGTTGACGGAAAAAGTCCGCAACAAACCTTATTCAGTCCTCTTGTTTGATGAGGTGGAAAAAGCCCATCCAGATATCTTTAACGTTCTCTTGCAAGTCTTGGATGACGGTGTCTTGACCGACAGCAAGGGACGCAAGGTAGATTTCTCCAATACGATTATTATCATGACCTCAAACTTGGGAGCTACCGCTTTACGAGATGATAAGACGGTTGGCTTTGGAGCTAAGGATATTCGCTTTGACCAAGCCAATATGGAGAAACGCATCTTTGAAGAGTTGAAGAAGACTTATCGACCAGAGTTTATCAATCGGATCGATGAGAAGGTTGTCTTCCATAGCTTGACCAGTGACCAAATGCATGAGATTGTCAAGATTATGGTGAAACCGCTGGTTCAATCTCTAGCAGAGAAGGGCATTACTCTGAAATTCCAAGCGTCTGCTCTTAAATGGCTGGCGACTCACGGATATGATCCAGAGATGGGAGCACGTCCTTTGCGCCGGACCATCCAGACCCAGGTGGAAGACTACTTGGCAGAGATCCTCTTGAGAGGAGAAGTGGCTGAAGGGCAAACCCTCAAGGTAGGTGTTAAGTCTGGTCAGCTTAACTTCACGATTGACTAGGAGGATATGCAGTGCCTCTCAAACGCTTGACCCGAATCACCCTCTTAGCAGCCCTCTGTGTGGTACTGAGACAAGCCTTTGCCTTCTTGCCCAATGTCCAACCCATTAGTGCCATTTTCTTTTTACTGGTGCTATTTGAAGACTGGCAATTTGCCTGTTTGGTGATGGCGGTCACCATGTTTACCTCGGCTTTTCTCTTGGGGATGAGCCCAGTGGTGCTCGCTCAGATACTGGCCTTTGGCCTCCTCTTGACTCTTTGGCGGGGGCTTTACCGCCACTTGTCTTTGCAAGTTCAAACCCTGGTGGCCGGCATCTTTTCCTTTCTCTACGGGATAGTGATTGACAGTCTTTATGCGGTCCTCTACCACATGCCCTGGTGGACCTATGCTCTGGTGAATGGCTTTAGCTTTAACCTGGCCCACGCCCTTTCCACCGCCTGTTTTTACCCTCTACTTTATGTAGTATTTAGGAGATTGTATCATGAAAAAAACACTTTATAGTTTCTTTGCTGTCCTAGCAGCTCTTGTATTGGTCAGTTGCGGACAAAGCACACCATCGACTACGGAAAGCTCAGCTTCTAGCTCACAAGTAGCGAAAGAAAAACAAATTACCATTACGGTCAGTATCGCCCCTGAAGGGAAAGAAGCTCATAGCAAGACCTTGAAGGTTGCTGAAAAAGCCAACCTGATGGAAGTCCTGAAAGCTAACTACAAGATTGAGGAAAAGAGTGGCCTCATAACCTCGATCGATGGCGTAGCCCAGGACGAAAGTAAGGGACTTTATTGGATGTACAAGATCAATGGAGAGATGGCACCAAAAGGGGCAGCAGAAACGACTGTCCAAGATGGAGATACCATCGAATTTTATCAAGAAGTTTATCAATAAGAAAAAGAGTGAATGCTTGGAGTAGGGCTCCATTTGTTCACTCTTTTTTGAAACTAGTTTCTATTTTTTATAAGACTTGCAAATCCTCTTGACTTCCCTATAGATGAATGTTACAATTATATTACAAAATGTAACAAATGTTACAAAAGAGAGGTATTGCCATGAAAATGAAAGGAACCTTCTTTAGTCTATTTACCCTTGCTCTAACAGCTGCTCTTCTCTTAAGCGGATGTGGATCAGAAAAGAAAAAGGAAACCAGTCCATCTTCAACTAGTAAAATTGCGCAAGTGAAACAAAGCTCTACTAGTAAAAAAGAAGAGGAAAAGACCGCAAGCAAAACCACACAAAGCACAGAAGTTGCACAATCACCTGCCATCGCTTCGAGCGAAACACAAGCGAGCCAAGAAAATCCATCAACTCCAGTGACACCAAGAGTTCCAGAAGCCAGTCAAGGCCTGGTTCCAACTCCTTCCAAAGAAACAAAACCAGCAGTGAACTCAGCACCAGAAAAACAAAAACGTCCTAGCTTGGAAGAAGGTCGCACGACTGCCAAAGAACAAGCCTCTAAGACAGAGAACCCACGCTATAAAGGTGTCTTGAGCTATGCCTCAGGGGATTATTCAGGAGCAGCAGGTAGTTGGACCGACGGTCGCGATACAGGCGTAAGCATCGGACAAGGTGGACAAGTAACCATTCAAACTCCTGGTGGCGATGCAGTGGGCTATACAATTGAAAGCTATGAATACAACTTGGATCAAGGCCATTACCATGCTGGCTTGATTTCCACCCAAGATGGATCTGCAGCTAGCCTGGATATAGTTGTCGGTCAAGATGGTCAAGTGGCAAGTGTTCAAGTGACAGAAAATGGCCATGCGCATGCCTTGGTTCGGGAATAATGGCTCGCCACTGAGAAAATTAAAAAAATGATTGAAATCAGAGATTCAATTCTGTATAATAACATACAGAGTTGAATCTTTTTAATTTTTTTGTTTTATAAAAAAATATTTTTTTATAAAAAAAGTATTGACAGATTGAAATTATAGTTTATAATAAAATCATAAGCAAAACATGTTTTGACATTATGATAAAGGAGCCAGTTAGATGAAAGAAAAAGTGGCAGTAGTATTTGGAACGTTTGCCCCCCTTCATCAAGGTCATATTGATTTAATTCAACGGGCAAAACGCCAATGCGACCGGGTTTGTGTGATTGTCTCTGGTTACAAAGGTGACCGAGGAGAAGAAGTTGGCCTTCCTTTGCAAAAAAACGTTTTTCGCTATATTCGAGAAGGTTTTTTTCAAATGATGAACTCACCCAAATTTATAAATTAGACGAGACAGAACTTCCTCGCTATCCCTTAGGATGGGAGCCTTGGTTGAAAACAGCCTTAGAAACCATTCAATATGATGCTGAGAGAGAAGAGCTCATCTTCTATGTTGGGGAAAAAACGTATCAAGAGGAACTTGAAGCGAGAGGCTTTCAAGCGCACTTACAGGAGCGTCAGTTTGGCATCTCAGGAACCCTTATCCGGGAAAATCCCAGCAAGTATTGGAAATACATTGCGCAACCCTTCCGTCGTCAGTTTACCAAAAAGGTCCTCATTATGGGGAGTGCTAGTAACGGGAAGACGACCTTGGCAAAAGATTTGGCCCGCTTCTATGATGCGCCAGTGAGTTTGGAGTATGCTCGCGAGTACCAGATCAGAAATAATGTACGGGATGATGAGCTGACCCCCAAGGACTATTATTATCTCCTACTCGGACAATACGATCAAACCTCAAAATTAATCGATAGTAGTGCCAATCGTGGACTGGTCATTGCGGATACCAACTCTCTGGTGACCAAGGGCTATTACGACTACTATATGGAAGTAGAAGGCCAAGAGACCAGTGTGACGGATACCTTTGATAACTTATTCGTTAGTATCCTCGCTAAGGAAAAATGGGATCTGATCTTATTTGTCCAACCCATTGGATCCTATGTCAATGATGGTTTCCGTGATATGTCCATGGCAGATGATGAAATTCGCAACAGTTTTTCAAATCACCTGGATCACCTCCGCCACCAATATCTCGCAGATATTCCTACAGCCTATCTCGGGCAGGACTACTTGGGGAATTACGAAGAAGCAAAGCGTGTCATCGATACGATTTATCAAGCTGATTAAAGGAGAAGCAGCATGAAACGACTACAAGAAAAAATTCAAACATTCGGGGAGCATTTAAAAAATGTCCATCGAGAAGCTGGCAAACGTGGCTTCGTAGGGATTATGAAACTCCTTTGGAAAGACCTATTTGCAGGTCGCACTCTGACACAATGGCTCTATTTGCTTGCTTTATCTAGCGTGCCCTTTGTCCTAGAGTTTACCAATCAGGAAGCAAGTCACGATTGGTTAGGGCTCTTTGCCTCCTGGACAGGAATCGTTTGTGTTATACTAGTAGCAGAAGGTCGGGCTAGTAACTATCTCTTTGGAGCAGTAAACTCAGCGATTTACCTCGTCCTAGCCTTGAACAAAAACTTCTATGGAGAAGTTTTGACAACCCTGTACTTCTTCGTGATGCAACCAATTGGTCTCTATGTTTGGTTGTCAAATCGGATCAATGACCAGGGGGATGCAGAAGAATCTCACTTTGAGTCCAAGAAATTAACCTTAATGGAATGGATCAAGTATTTGGTTCTAACAGCTCTGATTTGGATCGGGATGGGCTACGCCTATAAAAGCATCCACAGTGCTCGCCCTTTCCGTGATAGTATAACAGATGCGACCAATGGTGTCGGACAGCTTCTCATGACCGGTCTCTATCGCGAACAATGGATTTTCTGGATTGCGACCAACCTCTTCAGTATCTATCTCTGGTGGGGAAAGAGCATCCATATTCAAGGCATGTACTGGGTCTATACCCTTAACAGTCTTGTCGGTTGGTATCAGTGGAGTAAAGCAGTGAAAAAGGAGGTTGCTTAGATGGCAACAATCAGCATTCCGGAAGGGATGAACGAAAAGGAATACTACGAGACGGTCGTCAGCGAGGAAGAATTCCTCCGTTGGTATAAGGAGCAGGATCATCCCACCTATGAAAATCCAAGCGTAACTGCCGATATGGTGGCCTACTGCTTTGTAGAAGGGCGCTTGAAACTCTTGGTGATTCGCCGGAAAACCCACCCTTGTCAGCATCGGGTCGCCTTGGTTGGAGGATTCTTGCAAAAGCACGAAGATGCTATCCAGGCTTGTATCCGTGAAGTTCAAGAAGAAGTTGGACTAGAATTGACCCCTCAAAAGGTCGAGCAACTAATGACAGTTTCTACTCCTGGTCGGGACCCTCGGGGTTGGGTCATTACCATTGCTCACTTGGTTTATTTGCCAGCTGAAGCAGTAGATATGGTCCGAGCTGGAGATGATGCCAAAGAAGTTCTCTTTCTCGATGTGGACTTCAAACATGGGGAATGTTCCCTAGATGGACGTGTCTTGACGGCTGAAGATTTTGCCTTTGACCACTATGAGATTGTCCAAGAATCCATCAAGCGGATCCAAGGGCGCTTGGCCTGGAATCCAACCTTCCTCCATCTCCTAGAAGAGCCTTTCACCGTATACGAAGCAACCGAGTTGGTGAATCTGATCCATCCAGATAAAGAAATTTTGACCAATAACTTCCTTGTGACCTATGGCTCTTACGTCGAAGAAGTGGGGGTTAAGCGGGTACCTAAGAAAAAAACCACGCAAGACCCTATCGCTGGAAAGAAAGCGAATCTCAAGCGGATCAATAAGATATAAAAGAGGCTGGGACAAAAGTCCTAGCCTCTCAATTATTTTTGGATTGTTGAGCAAGATGCAGTGGTTGAGTGGGCTCTACTACGCTGATTTCTTCAGCTTTTACAGCCCTACTCAACTGTGCGGAGGTGGGACGACGAAATCGAATTCTAACGAATTACCGATTTCTGTCCCACTCTCTTTTTGTAATTAAGCTTTTTCTAATTGAAGAAGTTCTTCAATCTCAGCTAGAGTGCTAGCTTGCGAGATGGCTCCGCGGAGTTTGGCTGCGCCAGATGTTCCACGAAGGTAGTGAGGGGCTAAGCCGCGGAATTCGCGAACGGCAATGTGCTCACCCTTGAGATTGATCAAGCGCTTCAAGTGCTCATAAGCAATCTTCATCTTGTCTTCGAAGGTCAAATCAGGCAGGATTTCTCCTGTTTCAAAGTAGTGATTGATTTGATTGAAGAGGTAAGGATTCCCCATGGCTGCACGGCCAATCATGACCGCATCTGCACCAACTTCTTCGATCCGTTGTTTGGCGTCTTGCACCGTCCGGATATCTCCGTTGGCGATGAATGGAATCTTGGTCAGAGCTTGTGCAACCTTGTGAAGGGTCTCAAGATCCGCATGACCTGTATACATTTGCTCCCGAGTCCGTCCATGCATGGCAAGGGCAGAGACACCTGCAGCTTCGGCAGCGAGGGCATTCTCAACTGCTAGAGAAGGGTCTGACCAACCTGTCCGCATTTAACAGTGAGGGGGATATCAAGGACGGATTGAACCTTGTTAATGATAGAGTAGATCTTGTCGGGGTCCTTGAGCCACATGGCACCCGCTTCGTTTTTCACGATTTTATTGACGGGGCAGCCCATGTTGATATCCACGATATCAGTTTTGGTATTTTCTTGGATAAATTCTGCTGCGCGTGCTAAGCTATCTTCATCGCTACCAAAGAGCTGGATCGATACAGGATTTTCTCCCTCATCTATATGGAGCATATGCAGAGTTTTTTCGTTGTTGTACTGGATCCCCTTGTCAGAGACCATTTCCATCACAACGAGCCCCGCCCCCAGTTCTTTCGCAATGGTCCGGAAGGCTGAGTTGGTCACTCCGGCCATAGGTGCAAGGACCGTCCGGTTTGGGATCTCGACGTTCCCAATCATAAAAGGTGTATTAAGATTTGTCACGAATGAGTTCCTCCAAGTCATTTTCATCAAAGTGGTAGGTTGTCTGACAGAATTGGCAAGTGATTTCAGCTCCATGGTCTTCGTCCTTCATTTCTTGAAGGTCTTTGGCTGGTAAGCTTGCCAGGGCATTTATGAAGCGTTCCTTGCTACAGTCACACTGGAAGCGGATCTCTTCTTCTGAGAGACGTTTGTATGGTTCGTCACCGTAGATCGCAGCAAGAAGGGCTTCAATATGGTCGTCAGATGCTAAAAGGGTAGAAATGGCTGGCATTTCTTGGATCCGTTTTTCAAAGCGGGCGATTTCTTCTTCCTTGGCATTTGGCAAGACCTGTACCAAGAATCCACCGGCTACCTTGACCTTGTCTTCTTCATCAAGTAGGACATTGAGTCCCACTGCAGATGGCGTTTGTTGGCTTTCGGTCAAGTAGTAAGCCAGGTCTTCACCGATTTCTCCAGTGACGAGAGGTGTCATGGAATGATACGGGTTGCCTGTCCCATAGTCAGTAATGACTAGGAATTCCCCATTTCCGACGAATGGTCCGACAACGACCTCACCGGTCGCTGTCTTCTTGATATCCACTCCAGGATTTTGCACGTAGCCTTTGACGTTTCCTTGAGTATCTGCCACAGTGATAATAGCACCCAGTGAGCCAGTACCGAGGATTTTCACCGTTATCTTGGTGTTTCCCTTTTCATTGGCTGCGAGAATTTGACTAGCGATCAGGGTCCGACCGAGGGCCACAGTTGAGCTTGCTTGTGTCTGATGGTATTCTTGGGCTGCTCGTACGGTTTCTGTACTGTCTAGTACAAAGGCACGGAAGGAGCCACTTTCTGAGATAGTTTAATAATTTTGTCCATAGCTTCTATTTTAGCATAAAAAAAGAAAAGAGGTGAAGGGAGTAACTTGATTTATTTAGACGGTGAAGAAAGAAAATCTTTCAGGGGAGAGCTTTGCCTAGAAACTGAATAGAATGGAATCTGTTTCAGGGAGTAAAGAGAGCAAAAAACGAACGATCATTTTTTAACATTGGAAATGCAGATCAAAAGATGGATGTTTGGAAAATGAGAAGCGGATTTTAAGGGTAAAAAACTAAGCAAAGAAATAGCCGACCTTGAAAAAAATGAGGAAATTTCTTATAATAAGGTGTAAGACAAACTTGCAGGTGAGACTCCTGCCCCTAGTTTGAAGAAAGGCATAGATAGGGAACTATCTATGGTATATGAAAAAGAATTATGACATCAGTTGTTGTAGTAGGAACCCAATGGGGTGATGAAGGAAAAGGGAAGATTACAGACTTCCTATCAGCTAATGCAGAAGTCATTGCTCGCTACCAAGGCGGGGACAATGCCGGACACACCATCGTGATCGACGGCAAAAAGTTCAAGTTGCACTTGATTCCTTCTGGTATCTTCTTCCCTGAAAAGATCTCTGTCATCGGAAACGGCGTGGTGGTCAACCCTAAATCATTGGTTAAAGAGTTGGCTTATCTCCATGAAGAAGGGGTATCAACGGACAGCCTTCGCATCTCTGACCGTGCCCATGTCATCCTTCCTTACCACATCGAATTGGACCGTCTCCAAGAAGAGTCTAAAGGCGAAAACAAAATCGGAACGACCATCAAAGGGATTGGACCAGCCTACATGGACAAGGCTGCACGTGTAGGAATTCGGATTGCGGACCTTTTGGACCGCGACGTCTTTGCAGAACGTCTTCGCATCAACTTGGAGGAAAAGAATCGTCAATTTACCAAACTTTATGACGCAGAGGCTCTTTCATTTGACGATATCTTCGAAGAATACTATGAATATGGTCAGCAAATCAAGCAATATGTAACCGATACTTCCGTCATCTTGAACGATGCTTTGGATAACGGCAAGCGCGTGCTCTTTGAAGGAGCCCAAGGGGTTATGTTGGATATCGACCAAGGAACCTATCCATTTGTAACCTCTTCAAACCCAGTCGCAGGTGGGGTGACCATCGGATCAGGTGTCGGCCCAAGCAAGATCGATAAGGTTGTCGGTGTATGTAAAGCCTATACCAGCCGTGTTGGTGATGGTCCATTCCCTACAGAGCTCTTTTGATGAAGTGGGTGATCGGATCCGTGAAGTCGGCCATGAGTATGGGACAACAACCGGTCGTCCCCGTCGTGTCGGCTGGTTTGACTCAGTTGTCATGCGCCATAGCCGTCGTGTCTCAGGAATTACCAACCTTAGCTTGAACTCGATCGATGTTTTGTCAGGTTTGGATACGGTGAAAATCTGTGTAGCCTACGACTTGGATGGAGAACGCATCGACTACTACCCAGCAAGCTTGGAGCAACTCAAACGTTGCAAACCAATCTATGAAGAATTGCCAGGTTGGTCAGAAGACATTACCGGTGTGCGTCACTTGGATGAGCTTCCAGAAAATGCCCGCAATTATGTCCGCCGGATTGGCGAATTGGTTGGTGTGCGCATTTCAACCTTCTCAGTCGGACCAGATCGTGACCAAACCAATATCCTTGAAAGCGTCTGGTCAAGTAAATAATTCAATAAAAGTTGAGAGTCTATCTCAACTTTTTTGAGTCTTAAGAATACTTTAAGACCTGGGGGATATATTAAGACCATAAATAAAGACCTCCTAACTTTGTTTAGAATCCAAACTTTTTTTCATAATATCTCCCTATAAGAAGTCACCCATTGGTGGCTTTTTGTGGCTTCATCATATAATAGAACAAGAACATAAAAAAAGTAAGTGAGAGTACAAGTGAGAGACTATACCCTAGAAGAGAAAGAAGCTTTTTATGCGAGAGGCTTTTAAAAGAGGCAGAAATCGCCTTGACCCATGAGGAAATTCCTATTGGCTGTGTCATTGTCAAAGACGGTGAAATCATTGGACGGGGCCACAATGCGCGAGAAGAATTGCAACGGGCTGTCATGCATGCGGAGGTGATGGCGATTGAAGAAGCCAATCAGCATGAAGAGAGTTGGCGCTTGCTGGATACCACCCTATTTGTGACCATTGAACCCTGTGTCATGTGTAGTGGTGCCATTGGACTGGCCCGGATCCCTCAGGTAGTCTATGGTGCGACCAATCAGAAGTTCGGTGGAGCAGGGAGTCTCTATGACATTTTGACAGATGAGCGCCTTAATCACCGGGTAGAGGTGGAAACAGGGATCTTGGAAGCAGAATGTGCAGCCATCATGCAGACCTTTTTCCGCCAAGGTCGGGAACGAAAAAAACAAGCCAAGCTCGCAGCCAAGGCCGAAACACAAGAATAAAAACCGGACCTTTGCAAAATCCACAAATTATGATATAATACCTATCGGAGCAACAGTTCTGCGTGAAGCGGGTCAGGGAGGAATCCAGCAGCCCCTAAGCGAAGTGAACTGTGTGCTCTTTTTCTATTGCTCTTGATGAATCGAGCCTGCAAGGCTTAGATGAATCCTAGAGCAATGGATGCAGTTTTTCCCGTTAGGGAAAAAGCTGTAAACTGATGAAGTTCTTAGTGAATCAAGTCCAAGGGACGAAGATGAACTTAGGTACATTGACGCAGTTCGAGCAAAGCGAGAACTACGTTCCGATAAGTGAACGTAGTGAATCAAGCCTGCAAATCGCAGATGAGTTTAGAGATATTGATTCTGAGGAGCTTTGCGACGTGAGGGCTATCAGTCACCAGTATCATCTCAAAATTCATTAGTGGATTCAAAGAATAATAGCGTGAAAATGGAGCTTTCGGAAGAGGCCCCTTTTTGTCTGTTCCGCTCAAAAATAAGGCCCTACATGCAAACGATTGCTATTGCGTCGTTGCTTGATTTGTGAAAATAAAAAAATTAGCAAATGAAAACGTTTTACAGGATGGTTTCCCTTGATTAAATCCCAGTAAAGCGATATCATAGAGAAGAAGAAATTTTGGAGGAATAACATGTCTCATATTAAATTTGACTACTCAAAAGTTTTGGGTAAATTTGTTGCCCCACATGAAGTGGACTACATGCAAGCACAAGTTACAGCAGCAGACGAATTGATCCGTAAAGGAACTGGTGCTGGTAGCGACTTCTTGGGTTGGTTGGACCTTCCTGAAAACTACGACCGCGAAGAATTTGACCGCATCTTGAAAGCTGCTGAGCAAATCAAAGCAGACAGCGATGTTTTGGTCGTGATCGGTATTGGTGGATCATACCTTGGTGCGAAAGCAGCGATTGACTTCTTGAACCACCACTTTGCAAACTTGCAAACAAAAGAAGAACGCAAAGCGCCACAAATCCTTTATGCTGGAAACTCAATCTCATCTACTTACCTTGCTGACTTGGTAGAGTACGTAGCTGACAAAGACTTCTCAGTAAACGTGATTTCTAAATCAGGTACAACAACTGAACCAGCGATTGCTTTCCGTGTCTTCAAAGAACTTTTGGTGAAGAAATACGGACAAGAAGAAGCGAACAAACGGATCTACGCAACAACTGACCGCCAAAAAGGTGCTGTTAAAGTTGAAGCAGATGCCAACGGTTGGGAAACATTTGTGGTTCCAGATGACATCGGTGGACGCTTCTCAGTATTGACAGCAGTTGGATTGCTTCCAATCGCTGCATCAGGTGCAGATATCAAGGCCCTTATGGAAGGTGCGAACGCAGCTCGTAAAGACTACACTTCGGACAAACTTTCAGAAAACGAAGCTTACCAATACGCAGCTGTTCGTAACATCCTTTACCGTAAAGGCTATGCAACTGAAATTTTGGTAAACTACGAGCCATCCCTTCAATACTTCTCAGAATGGTGGAAACAATTGGCTGGTGAGTCAGAAGGAAAGACCAAAAAGGGATCTACCCAACTTCAGCTAACTTCTCAACAGACTTGCACTCATTGGGTCAATTTATCCAAGAAGGAACTCGTATCATGTTTGAAACAGTTGTCCGCGTTGACAAACCTCGTAAGAACGTGATCATCCCTACTTTGGAAGAAGACCTTGACGGACTTGGATACCTTCAAGGAAAAAGATGTTGACTTCGTGAACAAAAAAAAGCAACTGACGGTGTTCTTCTTGCCCACACAGATGGTGACGTGCCAAACATGTACGTAACTCTTCCTGAGCAAGATGCCTTCACTCTTGGATATACTATCTACTTCTTCGAATTGGCAATCGCCCTTTCAGGTTACTTGAATGCTATCAACCCATTTGACCAACCAGGTGTTGAAGCATACAAACGTAACATGTTTGCCCTTCTTGGAAAACCAGGATTTGAAGAATTGAGCAAAGAACTTAACTCTCGTCTTTAATCAATAGACAAAAACGATCTCGCAAGAGGTCGTTTTTTTAATCGCTTTCAATATCTCAGAATGAGGTGGAAAAATAGACTGTTTTATGATATAGTAGAACTACTATATTTATACTTTGCACGTCAAACTATGGTCACGAAAAGTGGGGAGAATGACGGGCGCAGGTTGTTAGTAAAGGAGAGATTATGACAACAGAAGACAAGACACCTTTTGGAACACAAGAGGAGAACGTTTCTCAAGAGCCTTTTGGAACACAAGAGGGACAAACTGTTCAAGAACCTTTTGGAGCACAAGAAGAACAAACTGTTCAGCAACCTCTTGAAGCTCAAACTGGTCAAACCGTCCAAGAACCTTTTGGAGCACAAAATGGCCAAACAGCTTATGAGCCATTTGGGGCACCAGGAGCGCAAGCCTTTCAACAGGCTTCTCCAGTAGAAGGACCACAAGCTGGAGGACAGGAACAATTTTTCCAAAATCAAGCGCCTCAGGTAGAAAATAATCCGTTCTACCAACAAGGGAACCCTCAAGCCTTCCAATCGCAATGGAATGTTCAGCCAAAACCGAAGCGTGGATGGACGAAATTTGTTGTCTTTTCCCTTCTTGCACTCCTTCTTGGTGGATTAATTGGTGGTGGAGCTGGCTATTTCTGGGGAAATTCATCTAAGCCTCAAGCAGATGCTAATCGAACAAAACGTTTAGAACGCGCTAATGAAGAAGCAAAAAAGATAAAGAACAGCTTCATTACAGATAAGAAGGAGGCTGTTTTCACCTGGACTCTTAAAGACCTTGGTTCCTTGAGTTATACCAATAAGGATGGTTATGGTTTGACTGCTGATCAGATTGTTGAAACCTATGGATTGGCTTCCAGTGTGGAGTATGATAAGAATAGCCTCACTCTTTATTGGGATCGTGCAAAGAATGCTGAACATCAGAATGTTTATTTCCGATTTGAAAAAGTTGATGGCAATTATTATTTGAAAACTGTGGAAGCTTTTGATTTAGAAGAATTTTATGCAGACGAAGAAGACGATGAAGATGAAGATACTTCTGCAGATCGTGAGTTAAGTACAAAAGAATTCAAAAATCTGAAAACAGGAGATAAGAAAACTGGTAAAGGTGGAACTTCCTTATCAGAAGTTTTGAAAAAGCGTAAATCAAGTGCTGTTCGAATTGGAACAGAAACAAAAGCTACTGCAGAAGGAGAAGAGTATGACTCTACTCGTGTTATTGCAACCGTAAACTTTAAGGTCGGTGACGATTATAAGACATTACGCTTCTTAGCACAACCAGACGGGGACTTCTTATACATTGGTCCAGAACGTTTTTAATATAGAGGAGATAGATGAAAGATGAATATGAATCAATCACAGGCACCATTTGGTGTGCCAGAAACTGGTAATCAAAAGAAGCCAGGGAAAGGTCTATTAATCGCTTGTGTTAGTGTTTTTGCAGTCTTAGGAGTCATTGCAGGTCTATTTCTTGGCCGTTCTTTTGGTGCAACAAATGCTAAAAAGTAGCGAACCGGCCCTTCACCCAACAGCTGACGCAGGGGAATCAAAAACGTGATCAGTCTGGGAAGTATATTAATCCGGAAGAAGCAGAATTTTTCTTGGAACATTGATGATTTAGCTGATTTGGAGTTTGGGACATACGAAACTCCAGATTTAGGAACAAGCATTGAAGATGTCGTGGATGCACATGGCAAGGCTTTGAAAGGCACGTTTCGAAGAGATAAAATTGATTTAGAATGGGGCGAGTTAGACGAAGATCAGGATGATACGCTGCCTTCTTATCATACTGTACGTGAAATGCGCCTTACGTTTCAGAAGAATGGAGACAATTATTATTTAAAAGACCTCTATTATTCAGGAAATTATAAAGAAGCTGAGGACGATTTTATGACCTCATCTTACTATGATAAACTGAAAGTGGGAGATGCCAAAACTGGTAAGGATGGTGTATCCTACAAGGAAGTGATTAAGGATCATACGATTTCTAGTCTTTCAATGTCTGCAGAAGAGGACTACAAAACTCATGATATTGTGACTACAATGAGAGTAAATATTAAATCCTCAAGTTCTTCTGAATATAGGTTGACTTTTGTGAGACAATCAGATGGTGATTTCCTCTTATCTGAAAAAGAATGATGATGAAGAAGGGCTCTTCATTCATTCTTTTCGAAAGAGGTAAGGGAGGAAGAATCCATTCACCTAAAACCCTAAAAAGATCTGGAATGGCATTTTCAGATCTTTTTCTGTTCTAGCGGGGACTGGCTATTTATGGTATAGTAGGATATGTTGACAAAGGAAACACGTGTGAATAGTTGGACGGAAAGGGATACAGATACGATCGCAGAATGGATAATGTAAAGGAAACAACAGGAAAACATCTGAAGACCCTCTTAGCTTTCATCCAAAAAAGAGGGATTATTTTCGGGGTCCTCGGAATGTTGGGAGTAGGATATGGGCTTGCTGCTTCTGGGAGGCCACAAGACCAGCTAAATCTAGACCAGCAAGTGACCTTTCGTAAGGAAGAAGCTTATCTGCAGGCTTTCCTGGCGAAATCAGATCGACCAGAAGTTGGGGCGCATTTGGAGGAATTGCTAGAATTTAAATAGGAGATGGGACTGGTGAGCCAAGCACCAAGGGGACGACACCAGAGACCCTGGTCAAAAAATTAGGGGGAGCCAAGCAAGCTCGGCTTGAGTCAAAAGCTAGAACGCAGCTCCTTCGTCTCAGCTATGGAACGACACAAGATGGTCGAGATAGATACCAATTTGAATTTACCCATATGAAGGATAGCTACTATCTAACAGCTATTCAGGGCTATCAACCAACCTCTAAGGACCATCTAGAAAGTAAACAGCTGAAAAAGGAAGCCTTGACCAATCTTGCTAGTGGGAAAGAGAAAACAGGCATGAAACTAGAAGACATTCTACAAAAGGTTGGCTTGCCACAATCATTGCTTTTGAATCATAAGGATGGCAAAACGGCTTTAGTCCTAACCTACCGTGCACAAGAGGGGCTCGTCTTTCTCACCTTGCAAGCCCAAAAAGATGCTCGCTATCATCTAGTCAAGGTCGAATAAGGAGGAGTAAATGGATACAGTCATCAAGAAGTTAACAATTCCTGGTCTCCTGCTACTAGCGCTCCTCCTAGGGATGGGGTTAGAGGTCCTTAGTCATCCGCCGAAAAATTCTACAGCGATAAGTGAAATAAGGAACTTATCAACTTTTAAAGCGAAAGAATTTCAAGGGGAGCGACTCTTAAAAGAAACGAATGAAAAAAAGGATTCGCCATGGACCCTGGACCAGATTGAGCGCTTCCCTTTGTCGATAAAGAACCAAAACGGTAGTCTGAAGCAGACTGGAAGTCGCCTGGAGACCCTTCTGAAGGAGATGGGCCACCCCCAAGAGAAAGTCCTCTTTCAATCTACAGCAAGCAAGCAACCCAGTCTCTCCCTGCTCTATCGATGGGACGACAGAGGCAAGGGAGCTTCCATCCGTTTGCTTTAGCAAGGGGACTGATGGGAGTTATCTGCTAGAAGAGATTGACGCCAGTCTAGCCAATCTAGACCGGGAGGGGGAAAAAGCTTTTTCAGAAAAAGTTTACCAGAACTTAGAACCTGGAGAAAAGATAGATCTGAAGAAACTGTTAGGCAGTTATCAGGGTTTACAATCCTTCGTTCGACGCCAGATCGGGCCTGATCAGGAAGGCTTTCAACTGTCCTATCAGGATGAGAAAGGAAAAACGTATTTATTGGAGCTGGAACAGGTAGACGGTTCCTATTCCTTGTTGCGCAAGAGTCAACTAGATCCTAAGAAACAAAGTTAAGTAAAAAGAAGGGGAAAATGGAATGGAAAAAGGTAGACAGATTCAAAGAGAATGGTCTAGGTTCCCAAGTAGGAATCGGGAAGTGTCTGAGGTCTTTTCGGATCGTGGGCCTGAAGGAGAAGCTTTTGAAAGTCCCAGTCTTCGGAGCTATCAAAAAGGGGTAAAGAGAAGTGTCCGTGAGGATGCTTTTCGAGGAGCGGGCTTGCCCCGTTTTGGTTCACTTTTTGCAGTTGCTGTGGGGATGGTTCTCGTCTTTAGTCTCTCCATTATAGCGCTTGGTTATGTAAGCAGTTCTCTCAATAAGACAGAGCAGGATAGCCCAGTAAGTAAGAAACAGGACCGTCATTCTTTCAGTTCGACATCCGCTAGCTCATCATCTGCCTCCTCTAGCCAACCATCAGAATCTTCTAGCTCAACAAAGGAAGAGAAGAGTGAGTCAGATAAGAAATCGGGACAATTGACTGCCGACAATTCTCCCTATATAGATGGGGAGAATGGGATTCGTGACTTTAATTTAGACGAGTTATTGGTTCTCAGTCGAAAAAATAAATTATCCAATGTGAACGCAGAAGAACTTGTGAACCAGTATGGAAAAGCTAAACGAGGTTATTTTTCTGATGTAAGTGCAGACAATCGGGGAATCACTTTACAATATGAACTACCGGATAATCGTGGAAATGTCAGTTTTAATCTATTGGGGCATGACGATAAGTATAGGGTCACTAATATTTATATGGGATATTACGCTACATCTTTGGAAGAACCAACCAAAACAACAGAAGAATTTAGAGCTCTCTTTTCTCAAGATGGACAGGAAATTCATGACGTTATTTCTCAAATGGGAACTCCTGAAGTCACGCATTTTTCAATCTCATCTTCTCAGAAAGTATACTCCTGCACCCTCTCCTATTCAACAGTAGATAATGAACTAGTTTCCCTAAATTTCGAGGAAAACTCTGAGCAGTGGTATCTAAAAGGAATAGCTGTTAAAAAGAAACCATAGCATGATTTTGGGAGATAGTACAAAGATACATTAGGAACTTAAGATTACTTCGTCTGCCAGTGATTTAAAGGACTCTTTAAATTATGCTATAATAGTAAAATCAAAGAGTTCAAAAGGAGCCTATCTTCCTAGAGGACTGACTACATAGAACAAGAGGTATCGCCATGACTGCACAAAAAATGACTGCACAAGAAATTATCGCCTTTATAGGCAATGCAGAAAAGAAAACCAACGTAAAAGTGACCTTTGAAGGGGAATTGGCAGGAGAGCTTCCAGCATCCGTTGTAAAGCTAGGCAATGTCCTATTTGGAGACTGGAAAGAGATTGAGCCCCTTCTTGCCAACTTAACAGAAAACAAAGACTATATCGTAGAGCAAGATGGTCGCAATTCGGCGGTACCTTTGCTGGACAAGCGTTATTTGAATGCCCGGATTGAACCGGGTGCGATCATTCGAGATCAGGTGACCATTGAAGACAATGCGGTGATCATGATGGGAGCGGTCATCAATATCGGTGCTGAAATCGGTGCGGGGACCATGATCGATATGGGGGCTATTCTTGGTGGCCGTGCAACGGTTGGTAAAAATAGCCATATCGGAGCAGGAGCAGTCCTTGCAGGTGTCATTGAGCCAGCCTCTGCAGAACCAGTTCGTATCGGGGACAACGTTTTGGTGGGAGCCAACGCCGTCGTCATCGAAGGGGTTCAAGTTGGTAATGGCTCCGTCGTAGCGGCGGGTGCGATTGTTACCCAAGATGTGCCTGAAAATGTAGTGGTAGCAGGTGTACCTGCGCGCGTGATCAAGACGATTGACGAACAGACACAACAAAAAACCGCGCTTGAGGATGCCTTGCGTAACCTTTAATAGAAGAATAAGAAAAGGAAGCTGGGGGATACCTCGGCTTCTTCTCAAAAGAGGAAGATGGATATGACACTTGATTTAGTAAAAATTCGGCGAGATCTGCATCAAATCCCAGAAATTGGACTAGAAGAATTCAAAACACAAGCCTATCTCTTGGAGCGGATCGCTGAAATTACCGAAGGAAAAGAGTTCGTCGAGCAGCGGACCTGGCGGACGGGGATCCTGGTTTTTCTGAAAGGATCCAATCCAGAAAAGACCATTGGCTGGCGGACGGATATCGATGGACTGCCCATTATCGAGCAAACTGGCCTTGACTTTGCCTCCCGCCACGAAGGTCGGATGCATGCCTGTGGCCATGATGTTCATATGACCTTAGCCTTGGGCTTGTTGGAGCAATTGGTTCAAGAACAGCCTAAGAACAATTTCTTATTCCTCTTTCAACCTGCCGAGGAAAATGAAGCTGGAGGCATGCTTATGTATGAAGATGGGGCCTTTGGAGACTGGTTGCCTGATCAATTTTACGGTCTTCATGTCCGTCCAGACTTAAAGGTAGGCGAGATTGCGACCAATCGGGGGACGCTCTTTGCAGGGACCTGTGAAGTGAAGCTGGCCTTTAAAGGAAAAGGTGGACACGCTGCTTTTCCGCATGAAGCTAAGGATGCCCTAGTCGCTGCTAGCTATTTTGTCACTCAGGTTCAAACCATTGTCAGCCGGAATGTCGATCCTATCGAGGGGGCAGTTGTGACCTTCGGTTCCATGCATGCGGGGACGACCAATAACGTCATTGCAGAGACGGCCTTTCTGCATGGGACCATCCGGACCCTGACCATGGAAATGAACCTCTTGACCCAGAAGCGACTTGAGACGATTGCGAGAGGGGTTGCAGATGCTTTTTGATATGGAGCTAGATCTTGAACTCAAGCAAGGGGGCTATTTGCCGGTGGAAAACAATCCAGACTTGGCAGATGAATTGATGACTTTCTTTGATCAAGCAGAAGATGTGACCTTGATGGATATCCCTACCCGCCATGACCGGAGAAGATTTTTGGTTATCTCTTGTCAAAAGTGGATGGAGTCATGTTCTGGTTGGGAGTGGACAGCCCTTATGCCCTCCATCACCCTCAGATGAGTCCTAAGGAAGAAGTCCTGCACCTTGGTGTCAAAAGCCATTAGTCCTTTCTTAAAAATGAAAGCCAACCAATAAAGAGAGATGGAAATGAAAGCAAGTATTCGAAAAAGTATATTGAAGAAGATGAAAGGCTTGGAGCCGGAGAACAAGCGAAAGGCTGATCAAGCCTTGATCCAGCAGTTGCGCTCTTTGCCAGCTTATCAAGCAGCAAGTGTGATTGCGACCTATTTGTCCTTCCCGCATGAGGTGGATACAAGTTTTTCTCATTGATGTAGCTCTAGAAGATGGCAAACAGGTCGTCATTCCAAAAGACCCTATCCCAAAGGGCGCATGGAATTTGCAACCTATGATCCGCAGAAATTGAAACCAACAGCCTTTGGCCTCTTGGAACCAGAGGATGGGGCTCAAGCGGTAGATCAGTCGGAGATTGACCTGATCCATGTTCCCGGAGTGGCCTTTCAAAAAGGATGGCTACCGTCTGGGTTATGGTGGTGGTTATTACGATCGCTATTTGGCAGATTTCGACGGAGCGACTGTCAGCACCATCTATGCCTGCCAAGAAGTAGACTTTGCACCTGCTCCCCATGATATTCCAGTACAGGAGGTTCTTGTGGATGAATCAACTATTTGATAAGAAATACCCGGTGACCAGTAGCTTGCTCCTATTAACAACCGGTGTTTTTTTCTATCCATGTTATTAGCTTCGTGGCTTTGACTATGAATCGGTCCAAACTGTCTACGATTTTGGAGGTGTCTTAGGAGATGAAATCCAGGTGGACCCAAGACAAAGCTGGCGTTTGCTTGCTGCCATGTTTGTTCATGTTGGCTTGCGGCACTTTGTTTTAAACATGGTTACCCTTTATTTTATCGGAAGAATCGCAGAAGATCTATTTGGCTCGAAGGCCTTCTTAGCCCTTTACCTCTTATCTGGCTTGATGGGCAACCTTTTTGTCTTGGTCTTTTCTCCAGAAGTCGTCGCAGCAGGTGCTTCTACAGCCCTAGCTGGACTCTTTGCTGCCATTGTCAGTTTACGCTTTATCGCTCGAAGTCCCTATATTCACTATCTGAGCCAACGTTATACTTCCTTGATTCTAATCAATATCCTCTTTAGCTTTATGCCGGGGATCAGTCTAGCCGGTCACTTAGGAGGCCTGGTGGGAGGAGGGATTCTAGCTTTTGTCTTTCCCGTTTATGGTGAGCGAGATAGCCTGAAAAAAAGCTGGCGCTTGGTAGCTCTGTTTCTTTATACAGCTGGGGCCATCCTTCTTTATGCTTGGCCTTTACTTGCTCATCCTTTATGATTTGTAACGAATTTGTAAATTATCTGAAAACTGAGTGAAGTCTCAGTTTTTTTGTATATAAAATCCAAAAATAAGCAGCTACACTCAAAAAGTTGCTCGAAAAGTGAATAAAGACAACATAAGAAAGCGCTTGCAAAAAGGATTGAAAAGGAGTAAACTAACAATTGTAAATATCTTTCTTATCCATTCATAAAATGGATAAAATATTAAATAAAAGGAGATTTGCAATGAAAAAATGGTTGATTAAGCTCTCGTTAGTAGCGATGGCTATATTGCTCCTTCCGTTTCAAGCTGTTGAGGCTTGTTGTGGATTTATCATTGGCCGTCAGTTGACCAAGGATGGTACCACCCTGTTTGGTCGGACTGAGGACTATCCTTATTATCCAAACGGCGGAAAACACAACAAAAACTATGTTGTTGTTGATGCCAAGAATTATAAGGAAGGAGACCAAATTCAGGACGAATCCAATGGTTTCACCTATCCTCATGCTGCCAGCGAAATGAAATACACAGCTGCTTATGATTCCGCTCGTGGAGATGGTAGCAATGGTGCATTTGGGGAACATGGCTTTAACGAAGCGGGTGTTTCCATGACTGCCACTGTTACAGCAATTCCAAATAAAAAGGTATTAGAAAAAGATCCACTGAAAGCAGATGGACTTCCAGAAGCTGCTATGCTCGATGTAATCTTACCTCGTGCAAAAACAGCTCGTGAAGCAATCGAATTACTTGGAAAAGTTATCGAAGAAAAGGGATCAGCTGAAGGAAATACAGTTGTAGTTGCTGACCAAAAAGAAACTTGGTATATGGAAATTCTTTCTGGTCACCAATATGTAGCGGTGAAGGTGCCAGAAGATAAATATGCAGTCTTTGCGAATACTTACTACCTAGGTCATGTTAATTTGAATGACACTGAAAATGTCATCGCCTCTAAAGATGTTGAAAAAGTAGCAAAAGAATCAGGAAGTTACAAGACTGATAAAGATGGCAACTTCCATATTGCTAAGTCTTACGGACCTGAAAAATATGCAGAAGGGGACCGTTCTCGGACTTATGCAGGGATTACAGTACTTGATCCAAAGTCTAAAGTGACTTACGAGGATGACGAATACGAACTATTCCGTTCTCCAACTGATCCAAATAAGAAATTTACTTTAGAAGATGCCTTTGCTATGCAACGGAATCGCTTTGAACATTTAAATGGTCGCTTCGTACCGGACGATCAAATTGGAGTGAAGAAACAAGGTGACAATGGCGCAAACGACACGGTTCGCAAGGATCAATACAAATATGCACTAGGTAATGAAAACGTTATCGATGCCCATGTCTATCAAATCAATCCAAAACTACCAAAATCATTTGGTGGTACAGTTTGGTTAGGAATGGGACCATCACGTAACACTCCATATGTCCCATTCTATGGAAATGTAAAAGATACTTACGAAGCCTTTAAACCTCAAACAGCTACTTATGATCCAAATTCTTGGTATTGGACTGTTTGGCATATTGACAACATGGCAATCAACAATCAAGATATCTTTGGAAAAACCGTCCAAGAACATTGGAAAGCACTAGAAAAAGGATTTATTGCTGATCAAGAGAAGAAGGATATTGAATATTATTCACTAAAAGATCAACCAGAAGCTGCAAAAGCTGCTGAAGATAAAGTAACGAAAGATTCACTTGACTTGTCTGATCGTCTTTTCCAACACTTCAAAGATTATGAAAAATTAATGGAAAAACAATTAGAGGCAGCTGGACGCAAGTCAGATCCTTATCGTGCTTCTAAACCAGATAATTATAAAGATCCTGAAGAGCCTAAGAAACCAGATACACCAACAGTTCCAGAAAAACCACAAATCAGTGAAGATGCGAACAAAGTTTACATCCCGGCTCCAAATTATAGAGCTACCCCTTCTAATAAGGATATTCCTGCTAATGCAGAAGGAAATCCAAACAATCGCTTTGGCTATGCTGCTAACAAGGATAAGCAACCAGTTGTATCTCCTAAAGTAGAAACTCCTGTGAAACCAGAAGAAACTGTTCAAGCTCCAACTGAAGCTCCTGTAGCAGGAAATAGTGTAAACAATAATAATCGCTTCGGATCTAATTTCAATCCAAGCGAAATCGAGACTTACCCAAATACAAATTATTCTTACAATGTTCATCCTTAAAAAATAGAATCAGATAAAATAGTTGAACAAGAGAATAAATGAAAGAAGCTGGACTTTTTATCCAGCTTCTTTTTACAAGAAAAAAGAGATTGACCATTTTGTAAAGTGGGGGACCACTTTACAAAATGGTCAGTCTCTTTTACATCCTTCAGATTCGTAAATGGTTTAGTTCGAAGTTTGTTCAGATGTTTCTAATTTTTTTCCAAGATCAATGATGTATTGTTTGAGATCATCTTTAACCTGTGGGTGTTTCAAGGCATAATCAATAGATGTTTTCATGAAACCAAACTTGTCCCCCACGTCGTAGCGTCTGCCCTTAAATTCGCGGGCAAATACTCGTTGGGTCTTGTTCAAGGTATCAATGGCATCAGTCAATTGGATTTCATTTCCAGCGCCCGGTTTTTGGTTTTCCAAGATTTGGAAAATCTCTGGAGTCAGCAAGTAACGACCGATAATGGCAAGGTCACTCGGTGCTTCCTCAGGTGCTGGTTTTTCGACAAAGGTTTCAACGCTATACAGTCCCTTGATGCCTTCCCCTTGAGGAGCAATGACTCCGTAGGCAGAAACCTCTTCATGGGGAACTTTCATGACAGCAATAGTAGAAGCATGTGTCTCATCATAGTCGTTCATCAATTGCTTGGTGAGAGTAGTAGCTGTATCATCTGTGATATCCATGAGGTCATCTCCCAGCATCACGACGAAAGGTTCATTCCCAACGAAGGCTTTAGCCTGAAGGACAGCATCTCCAAGTCCTCGCGGATGTTTTTGACGAATGAAGTGGAGGCGCATCCCGGTAGTTTCATCGACCAGTTTCAACAGGTCATTTTTTCCTTTTTCCTTGAGGTTGTACTCGAGTTCAAAGTTTGAGTCGAAGTGGTCTTCGATCGAACGTTTTGATTTACCAGTGACAACGAGAATGTCCTCGATACCAGCCTTAAGGGCTTCCTCAACGATGAATTGGATGGTTGGCTTATCCACGATTGGCAACATTTCTTTGGCCAAGGCTTTGGTTGCAGGTAGGAAACGCGTTCCAAGTCCAGCCGCAGGAATGACTGCTTTCTAACTTTTGTCATAATACTTCCTTTCTAAATGAAGTGTAATTTCTTATTAAGAGACTAGAGAAGGAGAGAGGCTTCTAGTTCCACTCATTTTCTTCTTTAAATTCATTGTTCATCATGAAGTTAATGGCTTCGCGAATGTCTTGCCCTTCATAAATTACTTGGTAGATGGCTTGTGTGATCGGCATGTAGACATCTAGCTCTTGGGCCAGTTCGTAGGCAGCCTTAGTGGTGGAAATTCCTTCGATGATCATACCCATGTTGGCTTCGATATCTTCTAGTTTTTCACCGCGACCGAGGGCATCCCCCGCTCGCCAGTTACGAGAGTGGATGGAAGTGCCTGTCACGATCAGGTCCCCAACTCCGGATAGTCCACTATAGGTCAAGGGGCTAGCCCCAAGTTTCACTCCTAGACGGGTAATTTCAGCTAGGCCGCGCGTGATGATGGCAGCCTTGGCGTTGTCTCCGAATCCAAGCCCGTGGAGGGCTCCAGCTCCGACTGCGATAATATTTTTCAGGGCACCGGCTGTCTCTACTCCGATTACATCTGTGTTGGTATAGAGGCGGAAGTAGTGATTGCTGAAGAGCTCTTGAACGTAACGAGCTGTTTCTAAATCCTTAGAAGCTGCTGTGATCAGAGTAATGTCGCGAACGATGGTTTCTTCAGCGTGACTTGGACCAGATACGACCACAATCTCGCTACGTAGAGAAGCAGGGATTTCCTCTTCTAAGATTTGAGAAATCCGTTTGTGACTGTTTGGTTCTAATCCTTTGGAGGCGTGCATGACCTTGACAGGATGGTCCAAGAGTTCAGCTACTTGCTTAGCAACGAGTCGTGTCACCTTGGTTGGGACGACAAAGAGGACCGCATCTGCTCCAGAAAGGGCTTCATCCAAGTTGTGGTAAGCCTTGATCCCTGAATCTAGCAGGACATCCTTAAAGTAGCGTTTGTTGGTATGTTCTTGATTGATTTCGTCGATTTGTTCTGGGACGTTTCCCCAGATCCGCACTTCATGGCCATTATCGTGGAGGACTTGAGAAAGGGCAGTTCCCCAAGAACCAGGACCGATGACCGCAACGGTTTGTTTATCCATAGTATCTTCCATTTCTATATCTATTTTTCAAGCAAGTCTATAAATCTAGGGCTTGCATCTTCAAAAATGCTCCAAGAGGGCCTTGAAGAATGATCCTATTCTTCTCTCTATTTTTAACATAATATAGGCAAAAAAACTTGTATAACTATCAATTGTTTTTGTGAAGATAATTCATTTTGAAAGGATGATAAATAAAAAAATGTTACTTTTATACTTGCATTATTACTAGTTTGTGGTATAATAATTTCACTTATTATTATGAATATAAGGGGAGAAAAAATGAAAAAGTTGGCAATATATCTATTGATGACGCTTTCATTGTTGATGGTAAGCTTTACGCTTTTTTCAAAAATTGTAAATGCAGAAACGTCAAAAAAAGTGGATGTCATCACGGATGTAAAGATTCAAAATGATAAAGGTGAAGCTTTGACAGGACCGCTTGGAAGATACGATACTTTCCGTCTGAATGCAAAGTTTGCTATCGGGAAAGAGGAACAGTCAAAGCCGGAGACACAACAGAGGTTAAAATCGACTCACCAATTGATATCAAATCACAGGATTTTGAGATTAAAGATCCAAGTGATAACTTGGTTGCCAAGGCAAAAGTTGATGCAGCTACTGGTAAAATTATCTTGACCTTTACAAAATATGTAGAAACAAAAGACGATGTATCCGGTTCATTCTTCTTCTATGCTCAAGTTAATAAAGTAAAATCTCCAAATGATGGAGAAGTTCCAGTTAAAGTTTCTGTAAATGATAAAGAGAAATTCACAGGAAAAGTCACAAGTGGAACAATAGGTGGAGGTAACCGCTACTCTATCATTAAATCGGGTTGGAGCGAAGCAGGAAACAAAGAGCTCGGCTTCCGAATTTCTGTAAACAGAACGAATGAAGTCATTAATGATGCTGTTGTTACAGATACCTTGAAATCACCAGGTATCACCTACAAGCCAGGAAGTTTCAAGATTAAAAAAGGAACTTGGGAATATAACAATGGTAAATGGGAACTCAAAAACGCAAAAGATGTTACCGCTGACTATACAGTGAATATTAATGGAAATTCATTTTCTATTAATCTAGGTAACATTGCTGCAGATGATCAATTTGCTATTGAATATGGGACAGATGTAAACTATGCTGTTGTTGATGGTGAAAAAATTCTTAACCAAGCTACTATCAAGGGAAGCAATAAGGATGAAACCTCATCAAATAGTACAGTGAAAATCCAAATTGCTGGTGGTGAAGGTATTGGTTACGAATTTAGTATTAAAGTTACTAAGGTAGACGAACAAAACAGACCTCTTAAAGGAGCAAAATTCCAAGTTGTTCGACAAGCAACTGGTCAAGTGATTGGTGAATTCGAGTCAGATGCGAACGGTGAATTTACTGTCAAGAACATCCTTCGTGACAAATACATCATCAAAGAAATTCAAGCTCCGGAAGGCTATGGGTTGGCAGAAGATACAATTGTTGAAGCTAGTGAATTTACGACACCAACTAAACCTGTTAGCAAAACGATTGTAAACAAGAAAGAGAAGCCAGCTAAGACTCAAGCTACTATCGAGCTGGATAAAAATCTTACAGGTCGTGATTTGGTAGATGGTGAGTTTAGCTTTGAATTGTACGAAGGTGCAACCAAGCTTCAAACAACGACTAACCAAAGCGGGAAAAATTACATTCGAACCGATTGAGTTCACAGCAGAAGGTGAACATACATACACTGTAAAAGAAGTCAAAGGTAATAATGCTACCATTACTTACGATGCCTCTGAAAAACAAGTGACTGTTAAAGTCACTCGTGATGGAGGTGCCTTGAAGGCAGAAGTTGTCTATCCAGAAAACAAAACATTTACTATCGCCTTTTACACCAAATGCAACGACTGCAACAATTGAGTTGTCTAAAGAGTTGACAGGTCGTGATTTGGTAGATGGTGAGTTTAGCTTTGAGTTGTACGAAGGTGTAAACAAACTTCAAACTGTTACTAACAAATCTGGCAAAGTGACCTTTGATGCTATCTCTTACACAGCAGAAGGTGAACACACTTACACTGTGAAAGAGGTCAAAGGGGACAATGCTACGATTGCTTACGATGCTTCTGAAAAACAAGTGACTGTTAAAGTTACTCGTGATGGAGATGCCTTGAAGGCAGAAGTCGTTTATCCAGAAAACAAAACATTTACTAACGCCTTCACACCAAACGCAACGACTGCAACAATTGAGTTGTCTAAAGAGTTGACAGGTCGTGACTTGGTAGACGGTGAGTTTAGTTTTGAATTGTACGAAGGTACTAACAAACTTCAAACTGTTACTAACAAATCTGGCAAAGTAACCTTTAATGCTATCTCTTACACAGCAGAAGGTGAACACACTTACACTGTGAAGGAAGTGAAGGGGAACGTACCAGGTATCACATACGATACAGCAGAAAAACAAGTAACCGTTCAGGTAACAAAAGATGGAGACAACCTAAAAGCAACAGTTGTCTATCCAGAAAACAAGGTCTTTGCAAATACTTACTCAGCTCCAAGTCCAGCAAAAGCTCAGATTTCAGCTAGCAAGATTTTAGAAGGTCGTGACCTAAAAGATGGCGAATTCAGCTTTAACTTGTTGGATGAAGCTGGAGAAGTTCTTCAAACAAAACAAAATGCAGCAGATGGTTCTGTAGCATTTGACGAAATTTCTTATTCACAAGAAGATGCAGGGAAAACTTTCCACTACACAATTAAGGAAGTAATCCCTCAATCTCAAGAAAAAGGAATGACCTACGATCAAGCGAGCATCGAAGTGACAGTAACAGTTACGAAAGATGACGCAAGCAATACGATCAAGGCTACAGTGGCATATGGTGCGAAGACATCCTTCACCAATACCTTTGTCACAAGTGAAATCCCACCAACACCACCAGTAGTTGAAAAACCAGAAGCTAAACTTTATACCATCCAACTTCACAAGGTCAATGGTGAAGGTCGAGCTCTAGCAGGAGCAGTCTTTGGACTCTTTGAAGCGGATGGTAGCACACCAGTTGCCAACCCTTATGGCGAAGGTCAAGCGACAGCGACATCCGATGCTAATGGTCTTGTAAGCTTTGTAGGCTTTGAGGCTAAGGATTATGTAGTGAAAGAATTGACAGCACCAGAAGGTTACCAACTATCAACTGCTTCAATCGCTGTCTCTGCAACAGAATTGAGCGCTGCGACAGACTTGGTAGTGGATAAAGGAAATGTGGTGAACCAACCGTTTACTGCTATTCCACCAACTCCGCCAGTTGTTGAGAAACCGGAATTGACTCTTTACAGCATCCAATTGCACAAAGTCAATAATGAAGGTCAAGTCTTGGCAGGAGCTGTCTTTGGACTCTTTGAAGCAGATGGTGTGACACCAGTTGCAAATCCATATGGCGAAGGTCAAGCGACAGCGACATCCGATGCTAACGGTCTTGTGACCTTTACAGGACTTGAAGCCAAGGATTATGTAGTGAAAGAAATCACTGCTCCAGAAGGATACCAACTTTCTGAAGAAGCGATTACTGTTTCATCTAGTCAATTGATTGCTTCAACTAATCAAGTACTTGATCAAGGTAAAGTAGTCAATAAACCATTCACTGCTATTCCACCAACTCCACCAGTGGTTGAGAAACCTGAGTTGAAACTTTACAATATTCAATTGCATAAGGTGAACCTAGTCGGTCAAGACCTTGCAGGAGCTGTCTTTGGACTCTTTGAGGCAGATGGTGTGACCCCAGTTGCCAACCCATATGGGGAAGGTCAAGCGACAGCGACCTCAGATGCCAACGGTCTTGTAAGCTTTGTAGGCTTTGAGGCTAAGGATTATGTTATTAAGGAGTTGACAGCGCCAGCTGGTTACCAACTATCAACGGATGTTATTACTGTATCTGCTAGCGAATTAAAAGCCGCACCTAACCTTGTAGTAGATAAGGGGACAGTCGTAAACTACCTAACTCCTCCAAACACACCACCAACACCACCAACTACTCCAAACACACCACCAACTACACCACCAACTACTCCGCCAACCACCCCATCAACAGACAAACCAAAAGGTGATAAGCCTTCTGGAAGTCAACCAAAAGAAGAAAAGAAACATACTCTTCCTTCTACAGGTGAAACAGTGAGTGAGGGACTAGTGGCTGCAGGACTTGCTTTGGCAGTAGCTGGAAGCGCCTTGGTTTATAAAAAACGTGAAAATTAATTTCTAAAACAGGTTTTGTTCTAGCCTTGCTAGACAAGCCTGTTTTTTTGTCTATAGGTGATAAAAAATATTTATCAGGCCCTTAAAAAATACATATTAGACGCTCTTGAAGTGGGATGATAAAATAGGGAATAGAAATATCAAAGGAGGGAAGGCCATGTGTAGAACGATTGTTGGAGTCTCTGCCAATCTATGCGCAGTGGATCCAGATGGGAAAAATATCCATTCGTCTGTATCTTGTAAGTTTGCGGAAACCATTAAGCAAGTAGGTGGCCTTCCTATGGTCATTCCTGTGGGAGACCCGTCTTTTGCCAAAGATTATATCGAGACAGTGGACAAGCTTATCCTCAGTGGGGGGCAAAATGTCCATCCTAGCTTTTATGGAGAAGAGATCGCCATCGAGAGTGATGACTACAATCTCGAGCGCGATCAGTTTGAGTTGGCCTTGTTGAAAGAAGCAGTCCGTCAAAACAAGCCGGTCCTAGCTATCTGCCGAGGAGTTCAGCTCGTCAATGTTGCCTTCGGTGGGACTCTCCATCAAGAAGTGGAAGGACACTGGCAAGGGCTTCCTTTTGGTACTTCTCATTCCATTGAGACCAAAAAAGGCAGCGTGGTGGAGCGTCTCTTTGGACAAGCTAGCCAGATCAATTCTGTGCATCGCCAAAGCATCAAGGACTTGGCGCCTAACTTTCGAGTGACAGCCATTGACCCACGCGACCAGACCATTGAAGCTATCGAAGCAGTGGATGGTCATCGCATCATCGGTTTGCAGTGGCATCCAGAGTTCCTAGTCAAAGAAGAAAGGCAATCTCGAACTCTTTCGTTATCTTTTACAAGAATTGTAAACTCTTTAGGATTTTTTAAGGAGAAAGAGGTAAACTAGTCTCATCAACAAAGACCTCCTAACTTTGTTTGATACAGTTTACTTTTTTCATATAATCTCCTGCAAAAGTCTCCTCGTTTGAGGGGGCTTTTGTGTGTTTGTCAGAAAAAATACGAATAGTAGTAGAGGGGAGACGCTAGGGCGAAGTGATGGTATAATAGAAGAGATGGAAACTATTTAGAATGAAAGAGGAATCATGATGACAAAAATTCGTGGATTTGAACTTGTATCAAGCTATACCAATCAGGACTTGTTGCCAAAACGGGAGACAGCACACGCAGCTGGTTACGACTTAAAGGTGGCAGAGCGCACAGTGATTGCACCAGGAGAGATCGTCCTCGTCCCAACTGGGGTCAAGGCCTATATGCAACCGACTGAGGTGCTCTATCTCTATGACCGCTCGTCTAATCCTCGCAAGAAGGGATTGGTCTTGATCAACTCTGTTGGGGTTATCGATGGAGACTACTACGGCAATCCAGGAAATGAAGGCCATATCTTTGCTCAGATGAAAAATATTACGGACCAAGAAGTCATCCTTGAAGTCGGTGAACGTGTGGTTCAGGCTGTCTTTGCTCCATTCTTGATTGCAGATGGGGATGAAGCAGACGGCGTGCGGACCGGTGGATTTGGGTCAACAGGGGAAATAGAGGAATAAAATGGCAGACTATTTATTAGTTGTAGACATGCAGTCAGATTATGTTGCTGTAGGAAAAGCATATCATGAAGAACTGACTGCAGCTGTAAATGACAAAATTGCTACCTATCCTAGCGACCGAGTTATCTATATTCTCAATCGTTTTTTCTGGGAGAGAAAAGATAGAAAGAAGAAATTTGCGACCGGCTTGCTGGTTGTATCTTCTCGTATTTTTGAGAAGCGTCGGGCTTCTTGCTTTACTAATCCAGATTTAAAAGATTTTTTAGAGGGAAACGGTGCTAAAAGCATAGAGTTTATAGGGGTAGATGGCAATGGATGTGTCAAGGCTTCCATTTTGGCAGCTGTTAAGGAGAATTATCAGGTTTCTGTCGATTTGTCTGCTGTCGGAGTTGCCAACCAGAAGAAATTCTCTAAAACACTGAAGCAGTGGCAAGATTGCGGAATCAAGATTGGATAGTTTTATGGGGATCTTAATATGAAGATTATCTTTGTCCGTCACGGGGAGCCAGATTATCGTGTATTAGAGGAGCGTGCTTATTCCGGATTTGGAATGGATTTAGCTCCCTTATCTGAGAAGGGAAGGAAACAGGCTCAGGACCTTTGCCAAAACCCCTTGTTCCAATCAGCTGATCTGCTAGTAGCTTCAGCAGTAACGCGAGCTTTAGAAACGGCTTCTTATCTGGCTTGTGCTACGGGCCTACCTTTGAAAGTGGAACCCTTATTGCACGAATGGCAGGTCTACGAAAGTGGTATAGAGAATTTTGAAACAGCTCGGACTCTGTTTCTAGAAAATAATGGGAAGCTCCTTCCGGATAGCCCGATACAATATGAAACCGCTGAGGATATGAGAGCTCGCTTTATTGAAACTTTGGCCAAGTACCGAGACTATCAGAAGCTTGTAGTGGTTACCCATCGCATGCTCATGCGCCAGTTTGTGCCAAATGAGAAGATTGATTTTTGCCAAGTGATTGAGTGTGAGATAGAGATTTAGAAAGAGGTATCTTATCGCAAAGAAAAAAACGACATTTATTTGTCAAAATTGTGCCTACAATTCACCCAAATACCTAGGACGCTGTCCCTAACTGTGGGTCTTGGTCTTCTTTTTGTTGAGGAGGTCGAGGTTGCAGAGGTCAAGAATGCACGGGTATCCTTGACAGGTGAAAAAACCAAGCCCATGAAACTGGCGGATGTGACCTCCATCAATGTCCATCGGACCAAGACGGAGATGGAGGAATTCAACCGCGTCCTTGGAGGCGGAGTGGTGCCAGGAAGTCTCGTTCTCATCGGGGAGATCCAGGGATTGGAAAAATCGACCCTTCTCCTTCAAGTGTCGACCCAGTTGTCTCAAGTAGGAACGGTACTCTATGTCAGCGGAGAGGAATCAGCCCAGCAGATTAAACTGCGAGCAGAGCGCTTGGGAGATATCGACAGTGAGTTTTATCTTTATGCCGAGACCAATATGCAAAGCGTGCGAGCAGAAGTGGAGCGCATCCAGCCTAACTTCCTCATCATTGACTCTATTCAGACCATTATGTCTCCTGAGATCTCAGGGGTGCAGGGGTCTGTTTCTCAGGTGCGTGAGGTGACAGCTGAACTCATGCAGCTGGCTAAGACTAATAACATTGCCATCTTTATCGTAGGGCATGTGACCAAGGAAGGGACCTTGGCAGGACCTCGGATGTTGGAACACATGGTGGATACGGTGCTCTACTTTGAGGGTGAACGCCACCACACCTTCCGGATCCTGAGAGCGGTCAAGAACCGCTTTGGCTCCACCAATGAGATTGGGATTTCGAGATGCAGTCAGGCGGCCTGGTTGAGGTCCTCAATCCCAGTCAGGTCTTTCTAGAAGAACGCCTGGATGGGGCGACTGGCTCTGCCATTGTCGTCACCATGGAAGGAAGCAGACCAATCTTGGCGGAAGTTCAGGCCTTGGTGACACCGACTGTATTTGGAAATGCCAAGCGGACGACAACGGGTCTTGACTTTAATCGGGTCAGCCTCATTATGGCTGTGTTAGAGAAACGTTGCGGGCTCCTTCTTCAAAACCAGGATGCCTATCTCAAGTCGGCCGGTGGTGTCAAACTGGACGAACCAGCCATTGACCTATCTGTAGCGGTGGCTATTGCTTCCAGCTACAAGGAGCTTCCAACCAATCCGCAAGAGGCCTTTATCGGTGAGATTGGCTTGACTGGCGAGATTCGCCGAGTGACTCGGATCGAGCAACGGATCAATGAAGCGGCGAAACTTGGTTTCACTAAGATTTATGCACCTAAAAATTCTCTCCAAGGGATCGCGATCCCAGACGGTATTCAAGTAATAGCAGTCTCCACGGTAGGGGAAGTTTTGAAAAAAGTCTTTTCTTAACTAGATCTTGGAATCGTTTGCAAAAAGGTTTTTCCTGTGCTATACTTTTTCTATACTTACTAAACATAGGGGGGTACTTATTTTGCAATTTTTTACAGATAACAATGTGCAGTTCCCTTTGGTCGAGCTGTCTCTCAATCAAGGTGAAACTGTCTATATTCAACGGGGGAGTATGGTCTACCATACGCCTAATGTGACCCTCAACACCAAATTAAATGCGAGTGGCTCTGGTGTGGGACGCTTTGTGAAAGCAGTTGGACGGTCAATGGTTTCGGGTGAAAGTACCTTTATCACTCAGGTATTTGCCCAGTCTAATAATGCTTACCTAGCATTGGCACCCGACTCACCAGGTCAGGTGGTGCCACTCTACTTGGGCGAAAAGCAGTATCGATTGAACGATGGTGCCTTCCTTGCACTGGATGGTTCAGCTTTCTATACAATGGAAACCCAATCGATTGGTAAGGCTCTCTTTGGTGGTCAGGGTGGATTCTTCGTCATGACGACCCAAGGTCAAGGGACCCTCTTGGTGAATGCCTACGGCTCAATTAAAAAAAATTGAGCTAAACAATCAAGAAATCACCATCGATAATGCCCATGTCGTTGCTTGGAGCCAGTCTTTGGATTACAATATCCATTTGGAAAATGGTTTCTGGCAATCCATCGGAACGGGTGAAGGTGTTGTCAATACCTTTAGAGGGACTGGTGAGGTCTATGTTCAAAGTCTCAACCTTCAGACCTTTGCTGGCTTGCTGAATCGTTATTTACCAAGACGATCATAAGACATAAAAGAGGCTGGGACAAAAGTCCTAGCCTCTCAATTGTCTTTGGATTGTCGAGCAAGACGCAGTGGTTGAGTGGGCTCTACTACGCTGATTTCATCAGCTTTTACAGCCCTACTCAACTGTGCGGAGGTGGGACGACGAAATCGAATTCTAACGAATTACCGATTTCTGTCCCACTCTCTTTTTCATGTAGGCTGACAACTGACAATCTGGGGAAAAAAAGATGGTAAGATAGAGTGTAAATAATTTGGTGTTCAAACTATTTTACCAACCAGAAAGGAAGTTCCTAATGTCCTATTTTGAGAATTTTTTAAAAGCCAATCAAGCCTATGTTGAATTGCACGGAGACCTCCATCTTCCGATCAAACCGAAAACGCAAGTGGCCATTGTGACCTGTATGGACTCTCGTCTTCACGTGGCACCAGCACTGGGGCTTGCTTTGGGAGATGCCCATATTTTTGCGGAATGCAGGTGGGCGCGTGACAGAGGACATGATTCGTTCCTTGGTCATCTCACAGCAACAGATGGGGACTCGAGAAATCGTGGTCTTGCACCATACAGACTGTGGAGCACAAACCTTTGAGAATGAAGGCTTCCGTCAGCATCTGAAGAAGGAACTGGGAGTTGATGTTGGAGACCAAGACTTCCTACCCTTTCAAGATATCTACGAGAGCGTCCGTGAGGATGTTGCTCTCTTAAAGCATCGCCACTGATTCCAGACGACGTCATTATCTCAGGAGCTGTCTATGATGTCGATACAGGATTGATCACTGAGGTGACAGATTAACGTAAATCGTTAGCTTTTCGGCTAACGGTTTTTGTTTGCAAAGACGAAACTGAAAATTGATAGGGGTTGAAAACATAAGGCATCAAATGGTTAGAGAGGTTACAAAAATATTAGTCCAAACTAGGTTTGAAGTATAAAATTATGATAAAATATCATTTGGAGGAATTTTATGATGAAAAAAGTTTTTAGCGATTTGTTTGCGAAAACGGATTATGCTATCATGTGCGGTATCAGTGCCTATTTGACAATGTTATTGGTAGACTTGTTGAGTGCGACCTCACAGGATCTGTTTTTGACACTCGCCCCCTTGTCCGTATTAAAAATGGGAATCTGTTTTATTGTGGGAGGTGCCTTAATTTGTTTACATGACAAGTTGACGAAGTCAGATATACTTAGTATCACCATCATTCTTTCTTGTGTGACTCTCCTCGTAGCTATTTATAAGAGTATGTCCTTCTTTTTATCGCTGGGCTTGATTCTTTTGGCTCTAATTTTGTTTATAGGGGGTATGTTTAACAAAGAAAAGTCATCCTATTTGTATGTATCGGTCATCTTGCTAGCCATACCGCGTTTACTAACCTTAGGAAGCTCGAATTTTCAAGATCAAGCACTTGGCTTTCATGCTATTGATCTTTCCAGCACCCGATTTCTTTCAATCATCTGGCCGGTCGTTATTGCCTCCATTATCTCAATTGTGTTTATGATCCTCTATCTCAAATTTCCTATCTTTAACTATTTAGAGCGACATAAAAAAATAGTTCGAACAATCGTGTTTTCGCTAGTTCTAGTTTACGTCCTTTATCTTTCTGTTGTAGTGGTTTACAAAGTGAGGACGAATGAGTTGTCATCGTTTGATATTGGGATTTTTTCTCAAATGTTTGAACGGATGAATCACGATTTGACTCCGATAACGACCTTAGAAAGAGATAGAGCGCTCTCTCATTTTGCCGTCCATATTTCACCAATCTTTTATCTAATGTTGCCATTCTATAAGCTCTTCCCATATGTAGAGACCTTAGAAATTTTACAATTGCTCGTAGTCTTTTCAGGGATTATCCCATTGAGATTAATCCTTCGTAAATTAAAGTTTTCTAATCTCACAAATACCTTGGCCGTCTTATGGTTTGTGTTGTTGCCAGTGATGACAACGGCAGGGGGATTCCATCTGCATGAAAAATTGCTTTTTAGTCCCATTAGTGTTTTGGGTATTCTATTTCATTATTTCAGAACAAAAATGGAAGATTCTACTAGCTACTATGTTGCTATTGTTCGTGAAAGAAGATGCCTTTATCTATGTACTGAGTATGGGCTTGTTCTTCCTTTTTCAAAAACGATTTGATTTATCCAAACAGACAAAAAGATGGCTTGTTTTTACAGAGATTGTCTTGCCAATCGCCTATTTTATTTTTGCCATGTACGTTTTGAGTGCCTATGGTGAGGGAGGAATGATTTCACGGTATGACGGATTCTTGCTCAATGGGGAAAGCGGGATGTTAATGGTGATTAAGAATCTATTCTTCCATCCGGGCTATGTCATTAGTACGCTACTGACTGCCAAAGATTAGGGTATTTATTCTTAATGTTTGCTCCGTTATGTTTCTTAGGACTACTCCAACGGCGTTGGTCGACTTATTTTCTTGTGCTTCCACTAATAGTGATTAACTTATTGTCCAATTGGTCCTATCAGTATGATATTGGTTTCCAATACAGTTATGGAAGTGGTGCTTTGGTTTTCATCATGGCTCTTCTAGCATTAGAGGATTTGAAAGAAACTAACATCCTACAGGAAAAAATGCCGGTAGCTATCGTGATAGTAGGAATTATTTTTTCTGGTAGTCTTCTACACCACTTTACTCATAATTGGTCCTTTAATATCGGCTATTACCGTCAAAATAAAGAAATGTTTGATGAAATCCAAAAGACTTTAGGAAGTTTGCCAAAGGATGCTTCAGTCTTAGCTGAGGGAGCCTATACGCCATCACTTAGAGGTCATAAAAAACTCTTTGATATTTTCTATCATAATGACAAGAAGGCGGATCCGACAATTGATTATATTGTGATCCCTCAATCTCAAAAGGATCAAAACGAAGAATACAATCAATTATTAGCGAGTTATGAAGCTTTAGGATACCGGGAGAGTCAGTATTCGTCCGCTCATGTTTATATTTTAGAGAAGGCGAAGTAAAAAAGGTGGCTACCTTGTCTATTTGATTAGTAGCCATCAACCTATTTTCTGAGATATTTTCATCATAATAGACGATTTTAGAAGGCAGTAGTATCTAGCGGCTACTGCCTTTTTATATAGGTTGCCTTCTTTTGTTCCCAAAGTGGTGATGAAAGCTGCAAAAAAACAGGAAAAGTCTGTGAAAACTTAATGAAAAACATAGACATTAAGACGATTTTCGCTAGGCATTGAATCGCTGGCGATGGCCTTTGTTACAGTGTTTGAGAGGTTTTGGCTCTCCTATAAAATCGAATTGACAAAAAACTGAACAATTAGTGAAAAATAATTAAAAAATCTTGCATTTATAAACAGATATGTTACAATAATAATCAAATAATTTATAAAGGAGCATAATATGCAGACCACAAAAGCACGCGTGAAGCGAGTTTTAGCATTTATGAGTCTTTTAGTTTTATCCTTGACAGTTTTTACGACAGTCTTTGCGACTGAAGTAACCAGTTATACGATAAAAACTGAAATTAAGGTTGACAACCAACCGTTAACTGCCGACACGAAGATCACTACTGGTCAAACGATGGAGGCGACCAACGAGATTAGTTTCCCTGACTCACAGCAGATCAATGCTGGTGACACATTGGTTCTAGATCTTCCAAAAGAACTAGGCCTGGTGACCAAGCTAGAGTTTCCAATTGTACACGAAAATGGTGAAGTAATTGCGAACGCAGTGACAGATCCAAGTACGCAAAAGGTGACCATTACCTTTACAAACTATTTCTCTGAGAATTACAAAGATAAGGTAATGACCTTGAGGTACAATGTTCGTCCAAATGCAGCGAACTTGCCAAAGACGGGAACTTACTACTTTACATTTGGTAGCACTGACTTCACATTGAACTACAACAAGGACGATGGTGAAGCTGGTGACTATGAAATGAAGTATGGTTACCAAGATCCACAAAATCCTAATCGGATTAAATGGCGTATTGTTTTGAATGCTGTTCAAGACAAGTTGAGCAATATGGTCATCAAGGATGACTTCAGCGACAGCGGACAAGTCTTAGTAGAAGGTTCTCTACGTGCTGTTCGTTATGCAACTCAGCCAGAGAAGATTCCAAATGAAGCGGCTCTTCTTAAGTTGGAACCGATTGATAACTTTACCAAAAAAGCCGAGTTTACCAGAAATGCGGATGGTGGTATCACAGGATTCACGATTAATTTTGGGGATAACTGGAACTGGGCTATGTACATTGAGTACACAACAGAGTTGAAGTCAGCACTTCCTGAAGGAAGTAAAGTGGCCAATGTCCTAGAATGGTCAGCTAGCAATTTTGACAAGTCTCGCTCAATTAACGCCTTGACACGTTTGGAAAGTGCTTCAGGTAGCGGTAGTGGGGATCGAACAACTACAACCACGACGACTACTACAACTACTACAACTACTACAACAAGCACAACTACTACTGAGGAACCAACGACCACGTCAACTACTACTGAGGAACCAACAACCACGTCGACTACGACGACTGAGGAACCAACAACTACGTCAACCACAACGACTGAGGAACCAACAACCACGTCAACCACGACGACTGAGGAGCCATCAACCACGTCGACTACGACGACTGAGGAACCAACAACTACGTCAACTACGACGACTGAGGAATCAACAACCACGTCGACTACGACGACTGAGGAGCCAACAACCACGTCGACTACGACGACTGAGGAACCAACCACTACGACAACTACCACGACAACCACGACGACAACTACGACTGGTGGAGGACGTCCAACAACCACTACTACAACAACCCCAGGTAGTCCAACCACTACAACAACTCCTGGTGGCCCAACCACTGGTGACACTACTGAGTCAACACCAGGCGGCGGTACGGGTGGAGGTCGTAAGAAACTTCTTCCAAGTACTGGTGAAGTCGTAGCAACTGGTCTCGTTATTTCGGGAGTCGTTGTTCTCATCGGTGCAATCGTGTTAAAACGTAAAATTTCTAATAAATAAACAAAGAGTTTCCGTATGATGGAGAGAGCGAAAGCTCTCTCTTTTTTGGGAGAACGATAGATGGAGAAAAGGGATGAAATTATCAATACTCATTACACTACTCAATGAGGAATTAGTACTAGCTCAGACGCATGCAGCTATTTCGGCCCAGCTGGAAGACATGCTCGGGAAAGATCTTTCGGATTATGAAATCCTTTATATTGATGATGGGAGCAATGACAGGACCTTTGAGCTGATTGCAGGGATTGCCAGAGACAATGATCGGGTCAAATATATTCGCTTTAGTCGAAACTTCGGCCGAGAGAGTGGTATCTTGGCTGGCTTTAAGTATGCGACGGGAGATGCGGTCATGGTCATGGATGGAGATTTGCAACATCCGCCCTATCTCATCCCGCTCTTTTTAGAGGCCTACAAGGAAGGCTACGATATCGTCAGTGGCCAGCGGACTCGTGACGGTGAGTCCTTTGTGGGGAGCACCTTAGCTCGTCTCTTTTACTTCCTATCCAACAAATCGATGGATGTCCATTTGACGGATGGGAAATCCGAGCTCCGACTTCTCAGTCGCAAAGCTATCAACGCCTTTGTCTCCATGCCGGAATACAACCGCTTTAATAAAGGTCTGTATGAATGGATTGGCTTCAAGGAGAAAGTCATCCCCTATAAAAATGAACTTCGTAAGGCTGGAAAGAGTAAGTTTGGCTTCAAGAAATCCATGAACTATGCCATTCAAGGGATTATTTCCTTTAATGACCGGCCTCTTCGCGTTTGTATCCAGTTTGGCTTTATCTGTCTAGGCTTGGCTATTCTGTACTTGGCTTTTGAGTTGATGAAGTATATCTTTGCACCGGGGAATTATGTGAGTGGGTATTTCACCACCATTGCGGCCATCATTCTCTTTAGTGGGGTGCAGCTAATCTTTATCGGAATTCTTGGAGAATATATCGGGAAGATTTATTACGAAGTGAAGCGTCGCCCTCATTTCATTATTGAGGACACCAATATTGAAAAGGCGAAAGAAGATACCATTGGATAAGGAAGATAGGAGATAGAAGAATGTTTGTCTGGACCAAGCCTTTGCAAGAACTTTGGAAGAGAAATCCTAAGGGCTTGCTGTATGCTTTTAGCGCCATGCTCCCAATGGCCATCATGCTGGTCGTTTGGGCTTTTATGGGGACTTTTCCATTTGGAGACAAAAGCTTGATGGCTGTTGACTTTGGTCAACAATACATCAGCTTCTTTGGCTTGTTGAAACATGCCGTGCTCTCCGGAGATTTATCTAGTTTGAGCTATTCCTTTACCAAGTCTCTGGGGGGAGATATGATAGGGGTGCTCGGCTACTATTTGATGAGTCCTTTTAATATCATCTATATTTTGACACCCCTCAAGTACTTTGGGTTTGCGGTTTTCTTGACCATTTGGCTCCGTTACGGGGCTATTGGGATGGCCTTTGCCTTCCTCTTGATCAAGCGGTATAAGGGCTTGGATTCTAGGAAATGGCTAGTGCCCCTCTTTGCGACGGCTTATGCCCTATCTGGGATGCTGGTGTCGTATCAGATGAATGTCATTTTCTACGATGCCATGATCATGCTTCCCATCGTCATTGTCTACCTAGAAGAGCTATTGGATGGAGGCGCTCCCTATCGCTATGCCTTTGCTTTAGGCTTGACGGTCTTGCTTCAATTTTATATGGGCTATATGATCTCCATTTTCATCGTCTTGTATGCTTGCTACTATGTATCGCCAAGACTGATGGTCGAAGGAGATTGGAAGAAGAAAATAAGAAATGTGAGTCTCCCCCTCTTGCAGGCAGTGATCTATTCGATTATCGGGATTGCGCTAGCCTCTGTCATCCTCTTGCCGGTCTTTTTCAACCTTATCGAAAGTAAGGGTCAGGTTGGAGGAGGGATGACCTTCTCATTGGCCTTTCAAATTAACCCCTTGGATATTTTTGCCAAGCTAGTTGTGGGTGGCTTTGATAACACCTCAGGCTGGTCTGCGGGGCCAAACCTCCCCAATATCTATATCGGAGCCTTGGGCCTACTAGGCTTTGTATCCTATTTCTTGTCGAAAAGTTGTCACAGTCAAGAAATGGGCTGCCGGTCTGGTCACCTTCGTCTTCTTTATTTCCTTTGTCAATGAATTTGTCAGCAAGATTTGGCATATGGGACAAAATCCAGCTGGTTTCTTTTTCCGCTTCTCTTGGCTATTCTCTTTCTTTATGCTCATTCTGGCCTACCAAGCGATGAAAGAAAAAATTGTGCTTTCACGCATCACCAACCTAGTGATTGGTCTGGTATTAGCCTTGGCAGTTGTCTACGTCTATTCGCAGAACTATAGCTTTATTGCTAAGCTTCAACCGTCTGGTGTCTCCCGTTACATCACCCGCTTTACCGCCCTTCATTTGTTGGGGTTCCTGGTCGTTGCCTCCTATGGCTTTTACAGCTATTGGGACAAGTCCAAGAAGAGCCAGAAAGAAAAGCTCGTTCGAATTGGCTGGACGGCCGGCTTCATTGTCTTTGCCCTCATCCTTTTAAAAGCAGGCTATTTGTTGTCCCAAGTTGGTATCACCGTTCTGATGTACTTGCTTGTCCTTCTGGTCTTGAACCAAAAATGGTCCCGCTTGTCAGTCGTGATCTTATCCGTCTTGACCTTCTTTGAGCTTGGCTACAATGCCTATCTCTCTCAGGTGACCTTAGGTTATGACAGTGTCCATAAATTTGCAGACGCTGCTGTATCGGTCAAGCGTGTGACGGACAAAGTCCAAGCTGATGCGGATGAGAAGTTTTACCGGATTGCGACCGACTTTGCCTATTCTCGAACGGTCCCATCCTTGGTATCTTATCCAGGATTGAGTACCTTCAGCTCGAGCTTAGAACGGTCGACTATGGATCACTTTGCTTACATGGGAGATCTAGGGGTCAATGCAGCCACAGAGTATACCAATGGGACGCCCCTGACGGATGCCTTGTACGGTGTTCGTTATTACATGCATGCAAAGGAGTTCGATCCAAAAGAGATGGAAGCTCATCCGGAAAAGATGTATTTCTATCGCTTTACCAACCGCTTTGACATGGGGCGTTACTACACAGAGACAGTCTATGAAGATAATCGCTTTGTTGTCTATAAAAACCCTCATTCCTTCCCTTTGGCCTATGGGACTAATTCCCTTGTGAAGAACATTCAGTTTGGGGCCAACAATGCTTTTGCCAATCAAAACATTATCTTGAACTCTATGGAAGGACATCAAAAGAATACAGGCGATTATGTAGAATATTTCAAACCCTTGGCCTTTACTGGGATTGAAACGGAGAACTTAATAGAAGAAAAGGTCAACAAGGAGACAGGAGAGGCCATCTATCGACGGGCAGATTCTTCTAAAGAAGGCATTATCCGTTATAAGATCATTCCGCGTTCCAACAATACCTATTACTTCTTTGTGCCGGCGTCCTTGATTCCTAAGCAAGATTATTCTGTCCTGGTCAACAATAAATGGCTACCAAATAGTAAGACCTTTACCCAAAGGCAAATCTGGCAATTGACGGACATGACCGAAAATCAAGAGTCAGTGATTGAGTTCCGCTTTAGAACGGATACCATCGACATGAGTCAGGCGGGTGTCTATCGGGCAGAGCTGGATCAGATCCAAGAAGTACTTGAGAAGCGCAAGCAGCAGGGTCTGAAGGTGACCAAGTTCAGTAATACTCATATCGAGGGGGATGTCACCATTACGGATGATAGTGATGTCATGATGACCTCCATCCCATACAGTGCCGGCTGGCAGGTGAAAGTGGATGGTCAATCCGTCCCGACCGAAAGAGCCTGGAACAGCTTTCTATCTTTCCCAATCACCAAAGGGAAACATAAGGTCGAGTTTGTCTTCAAACCAGAGGTAGCTTGATCGGTGCCCTATTGTCTATTGTTGCAGCTGTGAGTCTCCTTATCATTAGAAAAAAATGGAAAGAGGAGCAGTCTTAAGTTTCCTCAGTGAGGAATAGCTTTCTTAAAAGAGAGTGGGACAGAAATCGGTAATTCGTTAGAATTCGATTTCGTCGTCCCACCTCCGCACAGTTGAGTAGGGCTGTAAAAGCTGATGAAATCAGCGTAGTAGAGCCCACTCAACCACTGCGTCTTGCTCGACAATCCAAAGACAATTGAGAGGCTAGGACTTTTGTCCCAGCCTCTTTTTCTATATGAAAGACGGAAATGTGTCAAAAAAACCAATGATAAAAAAATGGACTAGATGGGAAAAAAAGTAAAAAAATGTTAAAAAATAGAGGGAAACTTCGTCTGAATATTCAGAAAGTTTTACGATAAGTAACAACTTTGATATAATTAGTTGACGGAGATGAACAAGTTTGATAACATTTGTTATGTATCAAACAATAAAAATATGAAAAAGGAGATACAAATAAATGAAGGAAATGTTTAATAGACGTCAGCGCTTTTCTTTGCGAAAGTATAGCGTTGGCGTTTGTTCTGTATTACTAGGGACAGCGCTTTTTGCTGTCGGAGCTCCGACAGTAGCTGCGGATGAAGCTAGTAAGTCTACTGACACAAGCCAGGAAACAGCAGCAAGCGTTCAACCTGAGCCGACTCAAGAGGCGCCAGATACTGCTGCTGTAGTACCTGGTGAGATTTACGCTGAGGGAGCAACAGCACCTAAAGTGGCTCCCTCAAACTCTGCTTTAGCAACTGAAGCAAAAGCTGCGACTGAAACACCAGCTGCAACTTCAGAAAAAGCAGCTGAAGCAAAACCAGCTGTAGAAGCAACTCCAAAAGCAGAAGTGGCTGCAAAACCAGCAACAGCTGAAGCAGGAATCTCTTTAGAAGAACATGCTAAATTGTTGGAAACAGAAAAAGCAGCTGAAGCAAAACCAGCAGCAACTGAAGCAAAACCAGCAACAGATGAATCAAATAAACCAAAAGTACGTAGTCGTCGTGCTGTTACAAACGAAGCTGTATCTGGAGACCACAACTCTAACCCAGTAGCAGTAAGTACTTACTTAAAAGATGGGGAAAAAGTAACTCCAGAAATCAGAGATGCTAACGGTGCAACTGTAAGCTCTCAACCTGTACCAGCTGGGTACGCAAGAAAAGAAGGAGATTGGTACACATACGCTATCTGGGATTTAACTGAATTCAACAAACGATATAGCAGAAATTATTATGCACGTGCATATAAGAGATTCGATGAATCTACAGATACAACAGTTGAATTACTAGATAAAGGTACTGGTAATGTACTAGAAACAAGAACTATTACTTCATCTAGTGGAGTTCAAAAATTCACTACTACTACATCTGCATCTAATAGTGAATTAACTTTCCAAGTTGATTATAAAGCAGGGATTGGTGATAAAGGTAAAGCAGCTCAACCATTTATTCAAAATGGTTATGAAGTTGGAAGTAGTATAACAAGACTAGTGGCACCAGGGCACCAACTTACACCGGCAGAACAAGCACTTTATAATGCGGTTTATAACGCTCGTACTACAACAGATATACTAAACGTTGTAGAACCAGCTTATAACGGTCGTACAATTACTGATTCAAATGCTAAAATACCAGAAACAATTAATAAAACAACTTACTATAAAGTAGTTGATAAAAACAACCCAACATTTAATGCAAATAAAACAGATAAAACTGTTCAAGATTATAAAGAAAATGGTAATGAAGTAGATTTAGCTAGATATACTCTTAAAGCTGAAGAAGGACAAAGCTTCACAGCATCTGGTGAACGTCAATTTGACGGATACAAACTGTACCAAACAGCTGACGCAAATGATAAATCAGGTTATGTAAGTCGTCCTTACACAGTTGGAACTAAATTCATGGATGCAGACCGTTATGGTATTAAACGTATTAAAGAAGTAGTTGGAGAAGACGGTTCAGTAGTAGTTCGTGTTTACTTATTAGATCCAAAACAACAAAGTAAACGTTCTGATGGTACATTAGACACAGATGGATACATGTTACTAGCAGAGACTAAGCCAATTAAACCAGGTGATTGGAATTCACAGGAATTAGCTGTTAAGAAAACACCTCTTTACACTATTCCACATACAGCAACTGATCCAAAAACAGGAGTAAAAAAACTGAATATCCAAATGGTAAGGAAATTGAATTTGATTTCTATAAAGGTTCTGACATGCCACCATATCACGCTGTATTTGTACCATTCTTAGGGGATAATATTGGATACAAGATAGATAATGCACAATTAGAACGTGGAATATACGGTAGTGGTATAAAAAGTTGACTTAGCAAACTCGTTAACACCATATAAACAACCAGTTTACTACTATGTAAAACAAGAACCAGTTGAAGTCACTCCAGAAGTTGGAAAACAACTTGAAGGACGTGTATTAGCAAATGGTGAGTTTACATTCAAACTAAAAAGAAGTACAACCAAATAAATCGCTTCCAGCTCATGAAGAAACTGTAACTAACAAAGCTGACGGTAAAGCTACATTCAGCAAATTAACATTTAACAAAGTGGGAACTTACACTTACACAATCACTGAGACTCCAGGTTCAGATGCAAACGTTGAATACGATGCAATGACAGTTACGATGACTGTTACTGTAACTGAAAAACGCTCAAGGTGAATTACAAGCTGCAGTTAAATACAGTGCTGAAGGTGGATTCAAATCAAGTGCTGATGATAAAGTCTTCAACAACTATGTTGTAGCACCTGTTAAAACTAAATTCGACTTCACTAAGAAATTAGCTGGACGTGAACTGAAAGATGGAGAATTCAAATTCGTTCTTAAAGATGCAAACGGACAAGAAGTTGAAACAGTAACGAACAAAGCAGACGGAACTGTAACATTCACAGAATTATCATTCGACAACTCTAAAGTTGGTACTCACACTTATACTGTAGAAGAAGTTGTCCCTGCAGCTAAAGAAGCTGGAATGGTATACGATACTATGAAAGCTACTATTACTGTAGAAGTTGCTAAAAAAATGGTCACACATTAACAACTGTAACTAACGTAGTTTCTACTGGTGGGGTAGACGCTAATGGTAAAGCAACTGATGGAACAGCGGATAAAGAGTTCAATAACAAAATAACTCCTCCAGAAACACCTGTATTCCAACCAGAAAAATTCGTTCTTAACAAAGAAAAATTTGACCTAACAGGTACAAAATTAATGGACGATGACGATGAGCTTCAGGATGAATACACAGAAACAAATGCAAATCCATATGCTGATCAAACCAAGAACAACGAAGCGGAAAACATCAATACCAAGACTGTTGAACGTGGTGATAAATTAGTTTACCAAGTATGGTTGGATACTAAGAACTTCACTGACAAGAACAACATCCAATCTGTAGGTATCTCTGATACATACGATGCAGATAAATTGACTGTTAACAGTGCTGATATCAAGGCTTATGACAGCGAAACAGGAGTTGATGTAACATCTAAATTTGATATTACAGTAGCTAACGGAGTCATTACAGCTACATCTAAAGCTTCTATGAACAAGTCTTTAGGTGATGCTGATAACACTCAAGTTATCGACACAACTAAATTCGCATTTGGTCGCTACTACAAATTCGATATCCCAGCAACTGTTAAAGATTCAGTAGCAGGCGGAGTAGACATCGAAAACAAAGCCAACCAAATCGTTCACGTTTACAACCCAGTAAGCAAATCTGTAGAAACTCCAGAAAAACCAACTCAAAAACGTGTGAACTCTGTACCAATCACTGTAGAATTTAACTTTACTAAGAAATTAGAAGGTCGTGAACTTAAAGCTAACGAATTCAGCTTCGTACTGAAAGATTCAACTGGTAAAGAACTTCAAACTGTTAAGAATGATGCAGCAGGAAAAGTTAAGTTCGCAGCATTGAAATTCAAAAAAGGTGAAGAGGGAGCTCACAAATATACTGTTGAAGAGGTTGCAGGAACAGACACAACTGTAACATACGATACTATGAAAGCAGAAGTGACTGTAACAGTATCACACGATGGAACAGCGAAAGCATTGGTTGCTAACGTAACTGAACCAGCTGACAAAGAGTTCAACAATACTGTAACTCCTCCAACAGAACCTAAGTTCCAACCAGAGAAGTATGTATTGAATAAAGAGAAATATTCTATCACTGATAACAAGCTTCTTGATGATGATGCTGAGTTGACTGATAAATATGGTGAAACAAATACTGATCCATATGTTGATAAAACAAACAACAACGAAGCAGAAAACATCAATACTAAGACTGTTAACCGCGGAGATAAGATCTACTACCAAGTATGGTTGGATACAACTAAATTCTCAGCTAACAACAAAGAAAACGTTCAATCTGTAGGAATCACTGATGACTTTGATGAAACGAAGGTTGACGTTGATTCAACTAAGATCAAAGCCTACGATTCAGTATCTGGTAATGATGTAACAAACAAATTCGATATTAAAGTTGAAAATGGTGTAATGACTGCAACCCTTAAAGCTGGCTTCACTAAGTCATTGGGTGATACAGAAAATACTCAAATCATTGATACAACTAAATTCGAATTCGGACGTTACTACAAGTTTGATATTCCAGCAGTAGTTAAAGCTGATGTGGCAGGTGGCGTAGACATCGAAAATACTGCGGCTCAAGTAGTGAACTACTACAACCCAGTAAGCAAGACTGTTGAAAAACCAAACAAACCAACTGAAAAACGTGTAAACAGCGTACCAATCTCAGTTGAATTCAACTTCACTAAGAAATTGGAAGGCCGTGAGTTGAAAGCTAACGAATTCAGCTTCGTTCTTAAAGATTCAGAAGGTACAACTCTTGAAACTGTAAGCAACGATGCGGCAGGAAACGTTAAGTTCTCAACTCTTACATTCAAGAAGGGTCAAGAAGGCGTTCATAACTACACAGTAGAAGAAGTTAAAGGAAGCGACGCAACCGTTACCTACGATACTATGAAAGCAACTGTAACCATCACAGTTTCACACGATGGTACAGCTAAAGCTCTTGTAGCAACTCTTGGCGACATCGCAGATAAAGAGTTCAACAATACTGTAACACCTCCAACAGAACCTAAGTTCCAACCAGAGAAGTATGTATTGAATAAAGAGAAATACTCTATCACTGATAACAAGCTTCTTGATGATGATGCTGAGTTGACAGATAAGTACGGAGATACAAATACTGATCCATATGTTGACAAAGACACCAACAATGAAGCAGAAAACATCAATACGAAGACTGTTAACCGCGGAGATAAGTTGGTTTACCAAGTATGGTTGGATACAACTAAATTCTCAGCAACTAACAAAGAAAACATCCAATCTGTAGGCATCTCTGATAACTACGATGAAGCGAAGTTGGAACTTGATGTTACTAAGATCAAAGCTTACGATTCAGTATCTGGTAATGATGTAACAGATAAATTTGATATCGTTGAAAACAACGGTGTGATTACTGCAACTCTTAAAGCCGGCTTCACTAAGTCACTTGGCGATGCAGAAAACACTCAAGTGATCGATACAACTAAATTCGAATTTGGACGTTACTACAAGTTTGATATCCCAACAACAGTTAAACAAACAGTTAAAGCTGGTGTAGATATCGAAAACACTGCTGCACAAGTAGTCAACTACTACAACCCAACAACTAAGAAAGTTGAAACTCCAGAAAAACCTACTCAAAAACGTGTTAACAACGTACCAGTACCAGTAGAATTCAACTTCACTAAGAAATTAGAAGGTCGTGAACTTAAAGATCAAGAATTCAGCTTCACACTTAAAGATGCCGATGGTAAAGTTCTTGAAACTGTGAAGAACGACGCTGACGGAAAAGTTAAATTCTCAGCTATTGAGTTCAAGAAAGGTCAAGAAGGAACTTACAACTACACAGTTGAAGAGGTAGTAGGAAACGACGCAACCGTTACATACGATACAATGAAAGCGAATGTAACAGTCACAGTTAAACACGATGGAACAGCTAAAGTTCTTGTAGCTACTGTTGGTGACATTGCGGATAAAGAATTTAACAACCGTGTAACTCCTCCAGAAGAACCTAAGTTCCAACCAGAGAAATACGTTGTTTCTGAAGAGAAATACGATATCACAGGTGACAAGCTCGTTGACGATGACAAAGAGTTGGCAGACAAGTACGCAGATACCAATGCGAACCCATATGCGGACGATGCATCTAACAACGAAAAAGAAAACTTGAACACCAAGACTGTTAAACGTGGCGACAAGTTGGTTTACCAAGTATGGTTGGATACAACTAAATTTGATGCAGCTAACAAGGATAACATCCAATCAGTAGGAATCTCTGACAACTACGATGAAACTAAGTTGGATCTTGATTCTACTAAGATCAAAGCCTACGACTCAGTAACAGGTGCAGAAGTAACCGATAAATTCGATATCGCTGTGGACAACGGTGTGATTACTGCAACTCTTAAAGCTGGCTTCACTAAGTCACTTGGCGATGCAGAAAACACTCAAATCATTGACACAACTAAATTTGAATTTGGACGTTACTACAAGTTCGACATCCCAACAACAGTGAAAGCTGATGTTCCTGGTGGTGTAGACATCGAAAATACTGCGGCTCAAGTAGTGAATTACTACAACCCAACAACTAAGAAAGTTGAAAAACCAAGCAAACCAACTGAAAAACGTGTAAACAACGTACCAGTTGAAGTGGAATTCAACTTCACTAAACGTTTGGAAGGTCGTGAGCTTAAAGAAAACGAATTTAGCTTCGTTCTTAAAGATTCAACAGGTAAAGTTGTTGAAACTGTAAGCAACGATGCATCTGGTAACGTTAAGTTCAAAGCTCTTGAATTCAAGAAGGGTGACGAAGGTGTTCACAACTACACAGTAGAAGAAGTGAAGGGTACTGACGCAACCGTTACATACGACACAATGAAGGCTGCAGTAACAGTCACAGTGAAACAAGATGGAACAACTAAAGTTCTTGTGGCTACTCTTGGCGAAATCGCTGATAAAGAGTTCAACAACCGTGTAACACCTCCAACAGAACCTAAGTTCCAACCAGAGAAATACGTTGTTTCTGAAGAGAAATTCGATATCACAGGCGACAAGCTCGTTGACGATGACAAAGAATTGGCAGATAAGGTCGCAGATACAAATGCGAACCCATATGCGGATGATGCATCAAACAATGAAGCTCAAAACTTGAACACCAAGACTGTTAAACGTGGCGATAAGTTGGTTTACCAAGTATGGTTGGATACAACTAAATTCTCTGAAACTAACAAAGAAAACATCCAATCAGTAGGAATCTCAGATGACTACGATGAAGCGAAGTTGGATCTTGATTCTACTAAGATCAAAGCCTACGATTCAGTAACAGGTGCAGAAGTAACAGATAAATTCGATATTACAGTTAATAACGGAGTCATCACTGCAACTCTTAAAGCTGGCTTCACTAAGTCACTTGGAGACGCAGAAAATACTCAAGTTATCGACACAACTAAATTCGAATTTGGACGTTACTACAAGTTCGACATCCCAACAACAGTGAAAGCTGATGTTCCTGGTGGTGTAGATATTGAAAACACTGCGGCTCAAGTAGTCAACTACTACAACCCAACAACTAAGAAAGTTGAAACTCCTGAAAAACCAACTCAAAAACGTGTAAACAACGTTCCAGTTGAAGTGGAATTCAACTTCACTAAACGTTTGGAAGGTCGTGAGCTTAAAGCTAACGAATTCAGCTTCGTTCTTAAGAATGCAGCAGGTGAAGTCGTTGAAACTGTAACGAACGATGCGGCTGGTAACGTTAAGTTCAAAGCTCTTGAATTCAAGAAAGGCCAAGAAGGCGTTCACAACTACACTGTTGAAGAAGTCGCAGGAACAGACGCAACTGTTACTTACGATACAATGAAGGCTGCAGTGAAAGTCACAGTATCACACGACGGAACAGCTAAAGTTCTTGTAGCTACTGTTGGCGAAATCGCTGATAAAGAGTTCAACAACCGTGTAACTCCTCCGGAAGAACCTAAGTTCCAACCAGAGAAATACGTTGTTAAAGAAGAGAAATTCGATATCACAGGCGACAAGCTCGTTGATGATGATAAAGAGTTGGCAGACAAGTACGCAGATACCAATGCGAACCCATATGCGGACGATGCATCTAACAACGAAAAAGAAAACTTGAACACTAAGACTGTGAAACGTGGCGACAAGTTGGTTTACCAAGTATGGTTGGATACAACTAAATTTGACGCAAACAACAAGGACAACATCCAATCAGTAGGAATCTCTGATAACTACGATGAAACTAAGTTGGATCTTGATTCTACTAAGATCAAAGCCTACGATTCAGTAACAGGTGCAGAAGTAACCGATAAATTCGATATTGCTGTGGACAACGGTGTGATTACTGCAACTCTTAAAGCTGGCTTCACTAAGTCACTTGGCGACGCAGAAAACACTCAAATCATCGATACAACTAAATTCGCCTTCGGACGTTACTACAAATTTGATATTCCAACAACAGTTAAACAAACAGTTAAAGCTGGTGTAGATATCGAAAATACTGCGGCTCAAGTTGTAAACTACTACAACCCAACCACTAAGAAAGTTGAAAAACCTGAAAAACCAACTGAAAAACGTGTAAACAACGTACCAGTTGAAGTGGAATTCAACTTCACTAAGAAATTAGAAGGTCGTGAGCTTAAAGCTAACGAATTCAGCTTCGTTCTTAAAGATTCAGAAGGTAAGACTCTTGAAACTGTAAGCAATGATGCGGCTGGTAACGTTAAGTTCAAAGCTCTTGAATTCAAGAAGGGTCAAGAAGGCGTACACAACTACACAGTAGAAGAAGTTAAAGGAAGCGACGCAACCGTTACATACGACACAATGAAAGCGAATGTAACAGTTACAGTGAAACACGATGGAACAGCTAAAGTTCTTGTAGCTACTGTAGGTGATATCGCTGACAAAGAGTTCAACAACAAGGTGACTCCACCAGAAACTCCAGAATTCAACCCAGAGAAGTATATCCTGAATGAATCTAAATTCGATATTACAGGTAATAAACTTATTGACGATGATAAAGAGTTAGCAGACAAGGTAGCGGATACTAATAAAGATCCATATGCCGATAAGGATGATAACAACGAAGCTCAAAATATCAATACGAAGACACTTAAGAAGGGTGATAAAGTATACTACCAAGTATGGTTGGATACAACTAAGTTCACTGAAGCTCACAATATTCAATCTGTAGGTGTAACAGATAAATATGACAGCGAAAACTTAGACGTCAACGTAGCAGAAATTAAAGCATACGACTCTGTAACAGGAGAAGATGTGACAGCTAAATTTGATATCAAGGTTGAAAATGGTGTGATCACTGCAACTTCTAAGACAGACTTGACTAAGTCACTTGGAGACGCAGAAAACACTCCAGTAATCGACACTGCTAAATTTGCATTCGGACGTTACTACAAGTTTGAAATCCCTGCAACTATCAAAGCAACAGCTAAAGATGGTGTAGATATCGAAAACACTGCTTCACAAACTGTTCACCAATACGATCCAACTAAGAAATCTGTTGAGAAACCAGAAAAACCAACAGAAAAACGTGTCGTTAACATCCCAACTAAAGTTGAATTTAACTTCACTAAGAAACTTGAAGGACGTGAGCTAAAAGAAGGTGAATTTAGCTTCGTACTTAAAGATAAAGATGGAAAAGTTATCGAAACAGTTAAGAACGATGCATCAGGAAACATCAAGTTCTCTGCATTAGAGTTCAAACGTGGAGATGAAGAAACTAAAACTTACACTTACACTGTGGAAGAGGTTAAAGGTACTGAAGCAGGAGTTGAATACGATAAGATGGTAGCTACAGTAACAGTAACAGTTACTAAAGAAGGCAAAGTCTTAACAGCAACTTCTCAATTACCGGTAGATACTGAGTTCAACAACAAGGTAATTCCACCGAAACCACCAGTAACACCACCAACACCACCGGTGACACCACCAACACCACCGGTGACACCACCAACACCACCGGTGACACCACCAACACCACCGGTGACACCACCAACACCACCGGTAACACCGCCAACACCACCGGTGACACCACCAACACCACCGGTAACACCAGAACTTCCTTCTACTGGTGAAGAACAATCAGCTTCTGCTGCATTGTTAGGCGCTGCTCTTGGTTTGGTCGGACTGGCTGGCCTTGCAAGACGCAAGAAAAACGAAGACTAAACAAGTGGTAGACACTAACGATTCACACTAGGATCGGAAATGGTTTAGTTTTCCACAAGAAGGCCTCGCTCTAAGGAGTGGGGTCTTTTTGTTATTTCTTGAAAGCATTGAAATCACGTCTCGCAATATGATACAATAGAGGATATTTACAATAGTTAGGACAAAGGTATGCTTATTTCGATTATTTCACAAGGCTTGATCTGGGCTATTTTGGGGCTAGGGATCTTTATGACCTTCCGTATCTTGGATTTCCCAGATATGACCACAGAGGGCTCCTTTCCATTAGGAGGAGCCGTTGCGGTAACGCTAATCACCAAAGGGGTTCATCCTTTATTAGCCACCCTGGCGGCCGTTGGTGCAGGGTGCTTGGCTGGATTAGCTACAGGTCTTCTTTATACCAAAGGGAAGATTCCGACGTTGTTATCGGGGATTTTGGTGATGACTTCCTGTAACTCAGTCATTCTCTTTGTGATGCAACGGGCCAACCTAGGCTTGCTTGGCTACTCAAAAATCCAAGATATGATTCCTATCGCGAGTGGCGTAAACGAGATTATCATCGGGATCATCTTTGTGACCCTGGTGATTGCTGCCATGCTCTTCTTTTTAGATACTAAATTGGGGCAGGCCTATATTGCGACAGGGGACAATCCTGAGATGGCTAAAAGCTTTGGGATCCATACCAGCCGGATGGAGTTGATGGGGCTAGTAGTTTCTAATGGGATTATTGCCTTGTCAGGTGCCTTGATGGCCCAGCAAGAAGGCTATGCAGATGCTTCTCGAGGGATCGGAGTCATCGTCGTTGGTTTGGCTAGCTTGATTATCGGAGAGGTCCTTTTCTCAAAACTAACCTTAGCAGAACGTTTGCTCAGTATCGTTATTGGATCAATCATTTATCAATTCTTGATTTGGGCTGTGATTGCAATCGGTGTCAATACCAGCTACATCCGTATCTTTAGTGCTATCATCTTGGCGATCTGTCTCATGATTCCAACCTTTAAAGAGAAACTGCTGAAAGGAGTCAAACTTAGCAAATGACCGCAATTGTAGAATTAAAAAATGCCACCATTGTGGTGAACAATGGCTTGAATGAAGAAAAAGTCATTTTGGACAATGTCTCTTTGGAGATTCATGAGCATGACTTTATCACCATTCTTGGGGGCAATGGTGCTGGGAAGTCAACCCTTTTCAATACCTTGGCTGGGACCCTTCCGCTAACCAGTGGTCAAGTCTTGATCAAGGGGGAGGACGTGACGCACTATGGTCCGGAAAAACGGGCCAAATACCTATCCCGGGTCTTCCAGGATCCAAAGATGGGGACAGCCCCTCGTATGACAGTGGCTGAGAATCTCCTGATTGCAAAATTCCGAGGAGAAAAGCGGGGCTTGGTTCCTCGTCGTCTTGCCCAGTACAAAGACGAATTTAAAGAAGTTTTGAGCCAGATTGGCAATGGTTTAGAGAAGCATGTCGATACGGCAGTAGAATTCTTGTCTGGTGGACAACGTCAGGCTTTGAGCCTATTGATGGCTACCCTGAAGCGTCCTGAACTCTTGCTCTTGGATGAGCATACAGCTGCTCTCGATCCCAAGACGAGTCAGGCCTTGATGGAGCTGACGGATCGATTTGTCAAAACGGATCAACTGACTGCCTTGATGATTACCCACCATATGGAAGATGCCCTCAAGTACGGGAATCGCTTGATTGTCATGAAGGATGGAAAGATTATCCAGGACTTGAACCAAGAGGAAAAGGCTAAGATGGACCTGTCTGATTACTACCGTTTCTTTGAATAAATTTAGAAACTAGTTTCAGTGTGTAATCGCTTGCAATACTGATATTAAAGGAGTATACTATAGGTGAAGATAAGGGAGAAGGGGTTGATACCAATGCCTTATAGATTCATACATTAGGTTACTTCGTTATAGGTTTGCCTCGCTGACACTTGATTGTGCTTTTTATAAAAAAGCCAGAACGTCGGAAATGTTAAATCGGTTGAGCCGTCAAGTAAGTCTGCTTAACTTACTAAATGACATTGAAATACGTGGAAATAGTAGTGGAAGCTTTAGATGGTTTTCGAACTTCGGTATGCTCAACTGAGTGCTTTGTAACAAAACTGAAAGAGAACTTGCAAAGAAAACCACTGGTATGTGAATCGTACCATGAAAAGAAATGAAAATCATAACTGTTGTTTTCGTTAGCCTAAATGGTTAATCGCCTCTTGTCAGTGAAGCAGACCAGACCTCTAGTCCCGTAAGACTGGAGGTCTTTTTGTTTGTCATGCTAGAAAGTCGAGGTGAGGGCAGTGGGATTACCATACGCACATGAATATAGCTGTCGAGATCACTTTAAAGAAAGAGCAATGGAACGATTTGGGGTTGATGAAGAGCAGTTGAAACGCTGGGTCAATCAACACGTGCCCTCGCTTCATCATTTTGATAGCAGTTTTGATCAACGGCCCGATACGGAAGCCTATGTAGCAGAGGACGGTATCGTCTTTGTGTGTGATCTGAAGAATCGGGAATTTATTACTTGCTTCCAAGCGGTCAATTTGACGGTGGATGAAGAACAGAAGGAAGTCTGTCAAGACATTCATCGTGAGAATGTGCTCGCTTATAAACATAGCCAGAGCAAGCTCCTGAATCGCTACCGGTTGAAAGAAGCCAAAGAATTGCTGGCCAATATTGATGAGCATGTTGATCGGTTTTATAGCTTGTCTCAAACCCTTAAGAAGGGAGCGCTCAGTGATCGGAATTACCAGCACTTAGAAGAACTGCTTAATGAGTTTCATGTCATCAAGGCAGCGATACGGGTGATTGAGAATAAGAAAAATGACTATCATACGGACTAGGGTCTCTTTTTGACAAAGTTGACAATCTAGGCTATCGTCTTTGGTCTTAAAAAAGGGTCCTCCATCAGATGGTGGAGGGCTTTTGTTTGGTCTGACTTTTGAAAAAATCGTGAAAAAATAGTATAATGTTCTAGATATGCAAGAAAATTGCAAAACTGTAATTCGACTTGGTGAGCCAAGGACCGTAAGTATGAACCATCACATAAAGGAGAAAACATGAGTAACATTAAGTTGATTACTTTAGGTGGAGTCCGTGAAAATGGGAAAAACCTCTACATAGCTGAAGTAAATGACTCTATTTTTGTTTTGGATGCTGGTCTCAAGTATCCAGAAAATGAGCAATTAGGAGTCGATGTCGTTATTCCCAACATGGACTACCTCTTTGAGAATAGCGATCGTATCGCAGGAGTCTTTTTAACGCACGGGCATGCGGATGCCATCGGAGCCCTTCCCTATCTTTTAGCGGAGGCTAAAGTTCCCGTATTTGGGTCAGAGTTGACCATCGAGTTGGCCAAGCTCTTTGTCAAGAGCAATGACAGTGTCAAGAAGTTCAATGACTTCCATGTGATCGATGCCAACTCAGAGATTGATTTTGGAGGAACGGTTGTTTCCTTCTTCCAGACAACCCACTCTATTCCAGAAAGTTTAGGAATTGTCATCAAGACTTCTGAAGGAAATATCGTCTATACCGGAGACTTCAAGTTTGACCAGACAGCGAGTGAGTTTTATGCGACAGACTTTGCTCGTTTGGCAGAGATTGGACAAGAAGGCGTCCTCGCTCTCTTGAGTGACTCTGCCAATGCCGATAGTAAGATTCAAGTCGCTAGTGAGCAAGAAGTTGGGGATGAAATCCTGGATACCATTGGGGACTGGGATGGCCGTATCATTGTAGCTGCTGTTGCAAGTAACCTATCACGGATCCAGCAAGTCTTTGACGCAGCTGCAGAGACAGGGCGTCGGGTTGTCTTGACTGGATTTGACGTAGAAAATATTGTCCGGACAGGGATTCGTTTAAATAAACTGTCTTTGGCCAACGAAAAAATATTGATTAAGCCAAAAGAAATGTCTCGTTTTGAGGATCATGAATTGATTATTCTTGAAACGGGGCGGATGGGTGAACCTATCAACGGCCTCCGTAAGATGTCCATTGGCCGTCACCGCTATGTTGAAATCAAGGATGGCGACTTGGTCTATATCGTAACAACTCCATCTATCGCCAAAGAAGCGGTTATGGCACGTGTAGAAAATATGGTCTATCAAGCAGGCGGAGTCGTAAAAGCGATTACTCAAAGCTTGCGTGTATCAGGACACGGAAATGCGCGTGATCTTCAATTGATGATCAACCTCCTTCGTCCGAACTATCTCTTCCCAATCCAAGGGGAATACCGTGAATTGGATGCCCATGCACGGCTTGCGATGGAAGTGGGGATTTTACCTGAAAATATCTTCATTCCGAAAAAAGGCACCATCATGGAATATGACAATGGTGACTTCGTTCCTGCTGGTAGCGTCTCTGCTGGAGATGTCCTCATCGATGGGAATGCTATTGGAGATGTTGGAAATGTCGTGCTCCGTGACCGGAAAGTCCTTTCAGAAGATGGTATCTTTATTGTGGCCATTACCGTTAACCGTCGTGAAAAACGCATTATCTCGAAGGTAAAAGTTCACACCCGTGGCTTTATCTATGTGAAGAAGAGTCGCGATATCTTGCGCGAAAGTGCAGAGATTGTCAACCAAAGTGTGGAGGAATACTTAGCCCAGGACAGCTTCGATTGGGGCGAGCTCAAGGGTGCTGTTCGTGATAGTTTGGCCAAGTACCTCTTTGACCAGACCAAACGTCGACCAGCTATCTTGCCAGTCGTCATGGAAGTACGCTAGGATTAAGATAAGAGGAAAAGTCGATCGTCGGCTTTTTCTTATCAAGGAATAAAGAAATGGTGAGGAAAGATAGATGGCAGTAATGCAGATTGAATACTATTCAGAAGCGCTCGCAATGGAGTGGGGGATCAACGTCCTCTACCCAGATGGATCTCGGGTGAAAAATCCGGATGATCAAGATATCCCGGTCCTCTATCTCCTTCATGGGATGAATGGCAATCAGTACTCTTGGTTGAAACGGACCAATGTCGAACGGATCCTACGCTCGACCAATTTGATTGTCGTCTTGCCTAATACCAATAATGGTTGGTATACGGATACCCAGTATGGCTATCCCTACTACACAGCCATCGCAGAGGAATTGCCTAAGACCTTGGCACGCTTCTTCCCCAATATGACCAAGAAGCGGGAGAAGACCTTTATTGCTGGCCTATCGATGGGGGGCTATGGATCTTTTAAACTGGCCCTTCAAACCAATCGCTTCTCGCATGCTGCTAGTTTTTCTGGTGCTCTTAGCTTTGAGGGGCGTCAACTGGCAGACACCGATCCTGGCAGTAAGGCTTATTGGCAAGGGGTCTTTGGAGAGTTAGAAGATTGGACAACGAGTCCTTACTCCTTGGAAAGCATTGCGGAGAAGTACTCAGATAAAAAGACGGTCTTATGGGCGTGGTGTGGTGAGCAGGATGCTCTGTATGAGGCCAACAATACAGCTGTGGATCATCTGAAGGACCTCGGTTTTGATATCACCTACAGCCATGGACCAGGAAAACATGAATGGTTTTATTGGGAGCGGGAGTTGGAGCATTTCTTAGCAACCCTGCCAATTGATTTTGAACTAGAAGAACGACTCGATTAGGAAGCTACTCATGCAGAGATATGCTATAATAGAGTGAAAAGTGCCTGGGCCAGTTAGAAGAGAAGCCCAGAATCAATGAACAATTAGGAGAAACATACGTGACTAAAGATATTCGTGTGCGTTATGCACCAAGTCCAACCGGACTACTACACATCGGAAATGCTCGTACAGCATTGTTTAACTACTTGTATGCGCGCCACCATGGTGGAACCTTTATCATCCGTATCGAAGATACGGACCGTAAGCGCCACGTCGAAGACGGCGAACGTTCCCAGCTGGAAAACCTTCGTTGGTTGGGCATGGACTGGGATGAAAGTCCAGAGACGCATGAAAACTACCGCCAATCAGAGCGTTTGGAACTCTATCAAAAATATATCGACCAACTCTTAGCCGAAGGGAAAGCCTACAAGTCTTACGTTACAGAAGAAGAGTTGGCAGCAGAGCGTGAACGCCAAGAAGCAGCGGGTGAAACACCTCGCTACATCAACGAATACCTCGGCATGAGCGAAGAAGAAAAGGCAGCTTATATCGCAGAACGCGAAGCAGCAGGGATCATCCCAACGGTTCGTTTGGCTGTTAATGAGTCAGGTATCTACAAGTGGCACGATATGGTCAAAGGTGATATCGAATTTGAAGGTGGCAATATCGGTGGTGACTGGGTTATCCAAAAGAAAGATGGTTACCCAACTTACAACTTCGCCGTTGTGATCGATGACCATGATATGCAAATCTCTCACGTCATCCGTGGAGATGACCACATTGCCAATACACCAAAACAGCTCATGGTTTATGAAGCGCTTGGATGGGAAGCTCCAGAGTTCGGTCACATGACCTTGATCATCAACTCTGAAACTGGTAAGAAGTTGTCTAAACGTGATACCAACACCCTTCAATTTATCGAAGATTACCGTAAGAAAGGGTACCTTCCAGAAGCAGTCTTTAACTTTATCGCCCTTCTTGGTTGGAATCCTGGTGGGGAAGACGAAATCTTCTCTCGTGAAGAACTCATCAAGCTTTTTGATGAAAACCGCCTTAGCAAGTCTCCAGCAGCCTTCGACCAGAAGAAAATGGACTGGATGAGCAATGAGTACATTAAGAATGCGGATCTTGCGACCATCTTTGAAATGGCCAAACCATTCCTCGAAGCAGCAGGACGCTTGACAGACAAGGCTGAAAAATTGGTGGAACTCTACAAACCACAAATGAAGTCAGTGGATGAAATCGTACCATTGACAGACCTTTTCTTCTCAGATTTCCCAGAATTGACAGAAGCTGAGAAAGAAGTCATGGCTGGTGAAACGGTTCCGACTGTACTTGAAGCCTTCAAAGCAAAACTTGAAGCCATGTCAGACGATGAGTTTGTGGTAGAAAATATCTTCCCACAAATCAAAGCAGTTCAAAAGGAAACTGGTATCAAAGGGAAAAATCTCTTCATGCCAATCCGTATCGCCGTTTCAGGTGAAATGCATGGTCCTGAATTGCCAGATACCATCTACTTGCTTGGACGTGAAAAATCAATTCAACACATTGAAAAAATGTTGGCTGAAATTACAAAATAGGAATCAGCTTTTGAAAACATGCTGTTCATTTTTAAAAAGTCATCGATTCGATGGCTTTTTTGCTGAGATAGAGCATAGATTTAGCCAAAATGATTGAAAATAGGATTCAATCATGTATAATCAAGAGAGAATAATTTTTGAGGAGAGAGGGGCATCCTTACCTTGCTGAAGAAAACATGGAATAGAGTGACGAGATTTAAATTAATAAAATCGGGGAAACATTGGATTCGAGTAGCCTGTTCGAATGCTTCTTTTTTGCGAGCTAAAAAAGGAAAAGATGTTTCCAATCATTCTAGTATGGATGCTCCAAGCTCCATAGCCTTAAAAGGCTTGATTGCTGCTGGATCCATTATGGGTGCGACGTCAATTGCGCATCCAACGGATGCTGACGAGCTAGCAGGTCCAACTTTGCAGTCAGAAGTGGATTCGGAAGTGGGTGTAGTAGGTAAGGATAGCTTGGTGTTGAGCAGTGTAGAACAGTCGTCCACGACCAGTCTGTCTACGAGCGAGTGGTCTCCATCAGAGTTACAGAGTGATTCGCTTTCTACTACATTATCTACGACGAGTTCAGCAGTTCCCTCTACTTCAATGGCGGAAACTAGCGTCCTTTCAAATGGGGACCAAGAGTCTGTAGTCGTCTCAGATCCTGCTCAGGATAAACAGCTTCAACGTATAGCTCAAGACCTTTATTCTTATATAGAGAAAGCGAAAGAATTGAAGGATGGAGAGGAACTTGTGTTGGAAGCGGAAGAAGCTCTGGGAGGCATCCGCAACCAATTAGCCAATCCAGGTCAAGAAGGAGAGGCGACGCTTCTTCAGGCCAAGTCTGTTCGGAATCGCTTGGTCAATGCTGTGTTAAGAGAACAATCAGGGAAGAGAGATCCGCGTACAGGTAGTGCCTTAGAAGTGGACAGTGCTTTTCGTGCTCCTTTTGTCATGAGTGGTCCAGCAAATAATCATCTGATCACAGCTTATAATTCAGATCCGATTCGGTTGCAGTACATTGTGAGAGAGCAGAATGGTGGGGTCATTCTCACCTATATGGGTTATGCTCCCGACAGTGAACGGGTTGAGGGTGTTCTCGTTCCCAATGCAACCTTGAAATCACCTTTTGCTCCTATGTTGATCGAAGGAAAAGTCGGAGGCACAGAGGTTGTCGAACCCGGGAAGACGTATACGATAACCGTTCGTTTTACCAATGCTAGAAATCAGTTTCTCGATCGTTCTTTCCGCATTAAGGTCTTGCCTCAAAATGATGGCATTCGGAACCCAATTGCTCCAGTGACTTCTAATACTCAGGTGACTGATTTGACCAATCTGACTGAGTCTGAAAAAGCGCAGGTTTGGGAAAAGTTCAAAGCGGCAAATCCACGTCTGCTAGCGTCTAAAGACTTTAAGAGCTATTCAGTCTCTGCAACTGGAGAAATCACGGTTGTCTTCAAGGATTTGACGTCTAATACTGTAAAGGTACCTTTGACAGAGGATCCTCGCACTCAGTCGCTCTCAGTGAGTTATTCCCAGAGCGTATCTGAAGCGCAAAGTACTTCTCAAATGCGGTCACAATCGACCAAGTTATCAGAGTCTCTGTCTGAGAGCTATTCAGAATCGGAGAGTGCATCAACCTCAATCGTCGCTTCTCAAAGCACCTCGCTCTCTTCAAGCCTCTCGGTATCAACAGCAGCATCTCAATCTTTGAGTGTTCTAGAATCAGAAAGCCTTTCGGAATCTGCTTCGGTATCTGTTAGTGAGTCTAAATCAGTCAGTGAGGAGGTGTCGGAGAGTCAGTCTGCATCAGTCAGCGAGTCGGAGTCATTAAGAATCTCTGAATCAATCAGTCAGTCTACTTTAGAGAGTACCTCCGAGTCAGTTTCCGAATCGTTGAGTACATCTGTTTCTACAAGCGAGTCTGTTTCGAGGTCTCAATCCGAATCTGTCAGCCAGTCTGCATCGGCGAGTGTTTCGGAGTCGGTTTCGGAATCGTTGAGTACCTCGGTTTCCACAAGTGCTTCCGTTTCGACCTCTGAATCCGATTCGCTTAGTCAGTCTGCATCTGAGAGCCTATCAGAGAGTGTCTCAGGATCGTTAAGCACAGCGGTTTCCACAAGTGAGTCAGTTTCTACCTCTGAGTCCGATTCGCTTAGTCAGTCTACATCGGCAAGTGTTTCAAAGTCGGTTTCAGAATCTTTGAGTACCTCTGTTTCCGAGTCGCTCAGCCAGTCTGCATCGGCAAGTGTTTCAGAGTCAGTTTCAGAATCGTTGAGCGCTTCAGTATCCGCCAATGAGTCCATTTCGATCTCCGAGTCATTTAGTCAGTCTACCTCAAAAAGCATTTCAGAATCAGTCTTCGAATCGTTTAGTGCTTCGGTTTCTGCAAGTGAATCTGTTTTGACCTCGGAATCCGAGTCGATTAGCCAGTCAGCATCGGCAAGTGTTTCAGAGTCTGTTTCAGAATCGTTGAGTACCTCGGTTTCCACAAGTGCTTCCGTTTCGACCTCTGAATCCGATTCGCTTAGTCAGTCTATATCGGCAAGTGTTTCAGAGTCAGTTTCTGACTCCTTGAGTACCTTAGTTTCTGTAAGTGAGTCACTTTCGACTTCTAAGTCCGAGTTGCTCAGTCAGTCGACTTCGGAAAGTAGCTCAGAATCCGTCTTCGAATCATTAAGCACCTCTGAATACGCCAGTGAATCTCTTTCGATCTCTGAATCTAAGTCGCTCAATCAGTCGGTATCGGCAAGTGTTATCGAGTCTGTTTCAGAATCGTTGAGTACATCCGTTTCCACAAGTGATTTTCTTTCGACTTCAGAGTCGGTTGTTGAAAGTCAATTAGCATCTGAGAGCCTGTTAGAGAGCGTCTCAGAGTCTTTGAGTACCTCAGTTTCAGCAAGTGAGTCCGTTTCTACCACTGAATCTGAGTCGTTCAGTCAGTCAGTATCGGTAAGTGTTTCAGAGTCAGTTTCTGACTCCTTGAGTACCTTAGTTTCTGTAAGTCAATCGGTATCAGAAAGTGTCACCGAGTCAGTTTCAGAATCTTTGAGTACTACATTCTCAGCAAATGACTCAGCCTCGACTTCTGAGTTGGAATCAGAATCCGTCTCTTTGAGTATCTCGGATTCTACAAGAGGATCAGTCTCAGCTTCCCAATCGCTTTCAACTAGCCAGTTGACCTCAGAAACCGAGTCCGTCTCCGAATTAATGAGTGCCTCAATTTCCGCAAGTGAATCTATGTCAACTTCTCAATCCGAGTCGGTAAGGGATTCAGCTTCTATCTCGAGTTCTTTGAGTCAATCTGCTCCAACAAGCGAGTCTGTCTCGACACCGGAGTCTAGGTCTGAGAGTCAGTCTGATTCAGTCAGTCTAACCGAGTCGTCATCGGGATCCCTGAGCGGTTCAATCTCAACAAGTGAAACCCTCTCAGAGTCCTCATTTGACTCGCAAAGTCACTCAGAATCAATCAGTCATTCTCAGTCTCTTTCAAGGCTGGATTCAACAAGCGAAGTTCGATCTGAGAGTGTTTCAGGATTACTCATCCAGTCCTTATCCAACAAAGAAAGCTCATCGGAAGAAGTTCTTCCGGCAACTGGGGAGAAGAAAACTACAGCATCAACCTTATTTGTTCCTCTTGCATCTTTCGTTGGGCTAGCTCTATTGGGGCGCCGTAAAAAGAAGAGGAAGAATAATCCTGTATCGCTATGTGAAAACAGCCACCTAGTATTTTGAGTGTCTACAAAAGAATCTCTTTTTGAGGTTCTTTTTTTCTGTTTTACCCTATTAGATTTCGCTGATTTTATCAAAAAATAATGAAAATGCTTTCGAGGAGGAAATTTTTTGAAAATTGAATTGTTATTTACCTCAAATTACTTGAATATGTATAGTAATGATGTATAATATTTAATGACTATAATGTTGAGGGGATATTCATGTTTTTTAAACGTTTGAATGGAAAAGTTAGGGAGATGGATCGAACGACTCGTTTCAAGTTAATCAAGTCTGGGAAGCACTGGGTTCGTTCAGAAAATTCTACCTTAGGTTTATTTAAAATTGTTCGTGGAGAAGTAGAAACAAGAGTTGTAACGAAGTCAGATAAGGAGCGGGATGGGATCCGTTCTACAAGTCAATTTGTACTGAAAGGCTTATTGGCGACGGGAGCAGCTGCTGGTGCTACCTCCATTATCAACACGGCTTTTGCGGATGAAGCAGGAACTGATATGGTGACAACTTCTGAATTACAGAAAGAGACCTTAGCAGAGGCCAATAGCTTAGTGATTGGATCTGTTTCTGATGCCAGATCAATGTCAGAAGAAAGTCTTGAATCGACAAGTGCTTCAGTCTCTTTAAGCGAGCACGGTTCTGAGAGCCTTACTGTGGCTCTGAGCGAATCTGCTTCAGAAGCTACGACGACATCAGAGTCAAACGTGGAAGCGACCGAAAGGGTTCTAGGTGCAACGGATAAGGTTGGTCTAGAACAGAATCTGTCAGAAGCGACCTTGTTGACCCAAATGGCCGAAAACTATGCCTCAAACCTTACAAATGCGGATCAAAAAGCAGCTCTTTCAGCTGCTATCGCTAAGGTGCAAACCGACTTGTCAACCAGTACTCAGTTGCTTCATGAAAATGTTGCGACGCAAGCATATGTGGAGCAGCGTCAACGGTTAAATGAGTCTGTTGATGAAATGATGCTTGCTCTGAAAGCATCAGGTTTTGTGGGGAATAGCAGTGTAAACGGCAAACCTGCCATTGCAGCTCAGTTGGCACCGATTTATGAAACCGTAACGGACTCTGAAGAGTTATCAGAAATTACTCCTGATTTGGAAGACCGAAACGGAGCTAATATCGAAGATGCTGCTTTGAAATTTGCAGGAGTAGAAAAGGACCCGCATTTAGATAAATCTGTAACACATCTTGATCCTGAGAGTCTCAAATCTCTTTCTGAAAATCATGATGTGACGCGCTATACCTTTGCTATTTGGGATTTCGTTAATCGAGTGAAGCCGGATCCTCTGGATTATTATGCAACCTTGTCCGTCGATCGTAGCTCGATTGGTTCAACTACTCCTAAAGGTGTTGACGTATACTTCCGCTTGGTTAAAAAGTCTAGTGGTACGGAGGTTTATGCTCAAACAGTTAAAGCAAATAGTGTAGTTGAATTTGATTTACCAAAGGAATTAGTTGGTTCAGATACAAACCGCCAATACAGGGTCTTTTACTCAATTTATGATGATGGGAAACCTGGAGTTATACGGATGCAAAGTGTAAGTTACCAGACTCCTAAATTTATGATTCAACAGCTTTATGATGTGCTAGAACCTAAAAATGTAGGTCTTTATGCACCATCGACAGTAGCATCCATTGTTCCATCACGAAGTGCTGAACATGTCACCTATTATAAGCTCATTGACGACAAAGGACAATTCTCGCGGGGAGCTTATGTTCCAACTGGCAGGGAAACTGTTTTGGCCTCTTATGCCCAGGTTGGTATTGAAGGTCAGGAGTACACAGCTTCAGCTGCTCGACAATTGAATGGTTTTGTTCAAGTTCCACTAGTAGACTATCATCAGAATAAAATGTCTGGCGTCTTTGATCTTAGGAAGGTTGGAGAACAGAATGTAGATACTTATTGGGGAGGGGCAAGAGACCATTATATTAAACTTGTCCGTGAAGTGACGAGTCCAAATGGCGATTTCACCTTAAAATACTATGTCTTGGATCCTTCCAAACAAAGAAATTACCGGAAAGGTGATAACGGTACAGTATTTGACCTTGCAAATTATACCTTAGTCTACGAAAAGGCCTTTAGAAATGATCATTGGAATGAAACCTTTGAAAATCTTGAGACGCGAGAGGTAAAAAGCAAGAAAGAGGATTATTCTCTTACAGTCACTCCCGATTTTTCAGATGGAAAAAACTTTAAGTTAAAAATCTCAGGTTGGTTCTCCTTGACAGAGAAGGTGAGCTATACGGATGAAAAAACGGGTAAGGAATATTCTTTCCGTAAACCATATACTTCCGCCCCAGAAAATCAAGCACAGCTTAGTGGTGGCCATATTGTGGGTGACGATGCATCCCTTCAAGGTGCTGACGGATTTTCTAAGTTTTATCATACGGTTTCGACCAGGGTTAGCTACTGGCCATTGAAGAGTGTGAATTACTATTACCGAAGAATGACTCCTTCTGAATTGAGTTCTCAATCATTCATTTATTCAGCTTCTCATTCGATGTCAACACAGGATAGTCTTTCATACTCAGAAAGCAACTCACAGGTAGTTGCTTCAGAGTCTCAATCTCTGTCTGTAGCTGTTTCTCTGTGGGATAGTCAATCAACGTCCTTATCTGAGTCAATCTCAAGTAGTGACTCGGTATCAGATAGTTTTTCTATTTCACAGGAACTCGAATCTCAATCGTTATCTTCTTCTCAGTCTAATTTGCAGAATGATTCAGAGGTCTCAGCCTCAGCGTCGGTAAGCAGCTCTCTATCTGCTTCAGAGAAGTTAGCATCTGAGTCATTGAGTGGCTCCTTGTCTGTATCAGAGTCGATTGTTTCTACTTCAGCAAGTAGCTCGTTGTCGGCATCAGAGGCGTCTGCTTCAGAATCAGCAAGCGCATCGTTATCAGCCTCAGAGGTATCCGTTTCAGCATCAACAAGTAGCTCGTTGTCAGTCTCAGAGAAGTTAGCATCTGAGTCATTGAGTGGCTCCTTGTCTGTATCAGAGTCGATTTCTTCCGCTTCGACAAGTGTATCGTTATCAGCATCAGAAGTATCCGTTTCAGAATCAGCAAGTAGCTCGTTGTCAGTCTCAGAGGTGTCTGCTTCAGCATCAACAAGTAGTTCTTTATCTATTTCAGAGAAGTCAGCATCCGAATCATTAAGTGGTTCCTTGTCTGCATCGGAATCTGCAAGTGCATCGGTATCAGCTTCAGAAGTATCCGTTTCAGAATCAGCAAGTACTTCAGAATCTGTAGCTCGTATGAAATCTTCTGAACTTCAATCCGCTTCAGTATCTGAGTTGATTTCGGAATCAACTAGCGTGTCAACTTCATCATCGATAAGTGCTTCAGAAGCAAGTACGTCGATTTCGGCAAGTGTATCAGAATCAGTCTTAACTTCTGAATCCGTTTCAAGTAGCGCATCAGAATCTGTCTTGAGTTCCGAGTCCGTTTCAGTAAGTAGATCTGAATCAATCTCAAGTAAACAAGCATCTAAGTTGGCGTCCGCTTCAGCATCTGAGTCAGTTTCAACAAGTGCATCTGAGTCAACCTCAAGCAAGCTAGCATCTGAGTTGGCATCGGCTTCAACCTCAGCCTCAGCCTCTGATTCAGTCTCAACTAGTACTTCAGAATCTGTAGCTCGTATGGAATCTTCTGAACTTCAATCTGTCTCAGTGTCTGAGTTGACTTCGAAATCAACAAGCGTTTCAGCTTCGGCTTTGACAAGTGTGTCAGAATCAAGTGCATCAGTTTCAGCCAGCGCATCCGAATCGGAATTGAAGTCTAAGTCTATTTCAATCAGTACATCTAATTCTATCTTGAGTTCAGCATCCGTTTCAACAAGTGCATCTGAGTCAACCTCAAGCCAGCTAGCATCTGAGTTGGAGTCTGTTTCCATCTCGGTAAGTAGTTCGTTATCAGCATCGGAAGTATCCGTTTCGGCTTCAGCAAGCACATCCGAATCTACTTCAAACAAACAAGCTTCTGAGCTTCAGTCTGCCTCAGTGTCTGAGTTGACTTCTGAATCAATCAGCGTTTCCGTTTCAACATCGACAAGTGCGTCAGCCAGCGTATCTGAATTGGTCTTGAATTCAGCGTCTGTTTCAGAAAGTGCATCCGAATCTGCTTCTCGCAAGCAAGCCTCTGAGTTAGAGTCAACATCAACATCTGATTCAGTTTCAACCAGCACATCAGAATCTGAAGCTCAAATGGAATCTTCTGAGCTTCAGTCTACATCTGTATCTGAGTTGAGTTCGGAATCCGCTAGCGTGTCAACTTCAGCATCTACAAGTGCGTCAGCCAGCGTATCTGAATTGGTCTTGAATTCAGCGTCTGTTTCAGAAAGTGCATCCGAATCTGCTTCTCGCAAGCAAGCCTCTGAGTTAGAGTCAACATCAACATCTGATTCAGTTTCAACCAGCACATCAGAATCTGAAGCTCAAATGGAATCTTCTGAGCTTCAGTCTACATCTGTATCTGAGTTGAGTTCGGAATCCGCTAGCGTGTCAACTTCAGCATCTACAAGAGTGTCAGAATTAAGTGCATCGATTTCAGCAAGTGCCTCTGAATCTGCTTCTCGCAAGCAAGCCTCTGAGTTAGAGTCGACATCAACATCAGAGTCAGTTTCAACCAGCACATCAGAATCTGTAGCTCGTATGAAATCTTCTGAACTTCAATCCGCTTCAGTATCTGAGTTGATTTCGGAATCAACTAGCGTGTCAACTTCATCATCGATAAGTGCTTCAGAAGCAAGTACGTCGATTTCGGCAAGCGTGTCAGAATCAGTCCTGAATTCAACATCCGTTTCAATTAGTACATCCGAATCTGCTTCTCTCAAGCAAGCCTCTGAGTTAGAGTCAACATCAACATCTGATTCAGTTTCAACCAGCACATCAGAATCTGTAGCTCGTATGGAATCTTCTGAACTTCAATCTGCCTCAGTGTCTGAGTTGACTTCTGAATCAATCAGCATTTCCGTTTCAACATCAACATCTGATTCAGTGTCAACTAGTGAGTCTGTATCAGTAAGTAGTTCAGAGTCTGTTTTGAATTCTGCATCAGTTTCAGCGTCAGCAAGCGTATCAGAATCAGTCTTGAATTCAGCGTCTGTTTCAGAAAGTGCATCAGAATCTGCTTCTCGCAAGCAAGCCTCTGAGTTAGAGTCGACATCAACATCTGAGTCAGTTTCAACCAGCACATCCGAATCTGTAGCTCGTATGGAATCTTCTGAACTTCAATCTGCCTCAGTGTCTGAGTTGACTTCAGCATCCGTTTCCGCGTCAGCAAGAGCTTCAGAATCTATCTTGAGTTTTGAGTCTGTTTCAATCAGTGCCTCTGAATCTGCTTCAAACAAACAAGCCTCTGAATTGGCATCCGCTTCAATCTCAGAGTCAGTTTCAACCAGCATATCAGAATCTGTAGCTCAAATGGAATCTTCTGAGCTTCAGTCTGCATCAGTGTCTGAGTTGACTTCAGCATCCGTTTCCGCGTCAGCAAGCGCATCAAAATCAGTCTTGAATTCAGCGTCTGTTTTAGCAAGCCCATCCGAATCTGCTTCAAACAAACAAACCTCTGAATTGGCTTCAGCATCGCATCAAACGAGTGCTTCTGATCAGTCTTCGACTTCTACAAATAGATCGACTTCGTCTACTCATTCTATGTCACAGGCATCAAATTGGTCATCCGCTTCTGCCTTGGCTTCAAATGCAGTAAACGAATCTACAGTGGTGTACGGGTCTGCTTCGGCGAGTCTTCAGGAGCCAGCGAGCACACTTGTTTCATTAAAAGCAAGCCAGCTCTCCTCAGAATCGACTTCTCTTTCAACGAGTCGTTCTACCTCTAGCTCGGCAAGCCAATCCCATTCACAAAGTCAAGCGACTCCTCAGATGAGCTCCTCTGGCGAGAAATCGGCTGCTTCTGTCTCTGAAGCCAAATCGACGTCGGACTCTCTAGGAGTGACGTCACGTGAGCTGTTCATCACGCTTGTAGTAGCTTTCTTTGCAGGCTTGGCCTCATTTTTCCATCGTAAAAAGTAAATACAATCATCTTTCTTAAATTGAAAATTTGCTTCTTTCGATTCTTCTGATATACCGGCAGATCCATGAGTGGATTTGTCGGTTTTCTTTGAGAATGTCGGGTGAAAAGCCTAGTGAAATATGGTATAATGAATGGAGAAAAGCTAGATGAATAGTGGTTCTTCAGATCATCTTCTGAAGAACTTTTTTTCTCTTATAGATCAGAGATCGTTTAGGTGAAATGGTCAAATTTGATGAGAGGACTTAGTTAGGATAAGCATTCGAAAGAAGGGGGAGTAGAAGAGCAGGATATGATGAAACAATCTGGAGTTAGGAAACGATTATTTTGGACAATCCTATTCGTTTTTGTTTATGTTTTAGGAAGTAAAATCACCTTGCCCTTTGTAGACCTAGCAAAGGTTCTAAATGTGAATGAAGGTGCTGCAAGGGGTCTGGAGTTGACGAGTGCTATCATGGGTGGAAATCTTCGTGGCATGTCCATCTTCGCTCTTGGACTTTCTCCCTGGATGTCTTCCATGATTTTGTGGCGGTTGTTTACAGTATCTAAACGGTATAACCTGGAGAGGACCAGTTCGGAGCTTGTGGAACGACGGAAGATGTACCTGACACTTGCTCTTGCTCTTGTTCAATCTCTGGCCATCTCTCTTTATCTCCCCTTACAAACAGATCTGAGCCCCCTTCTAGTTGTCTCGCTCAATGCCTTGATAATGATTGCAGGAACCTTTTTCTTGGTCTGGTTAGCTGATTTAAATACGGCCCTAGGCTTGGGGAATTCTATTGTCATCATGATGGCGGGGATGCTCCTGTACTTGCCAGAGGATGTCTTTGGAACCTTGTCAAAGAGTGGGGGTTCAGCATACAGCCTCCTGTTTCTAATGCCTCTCTTGTTAGGATTTATTTTCATGGTCGTATGCATCGAGTATGCTCGCTATCGGATCCCTGTGAATAAGCTGGGGATTCATAATAGTTTGAAACCTCACACCTTTTTAGAGGTCAAGCTCAATCCAGCTGGGGGGATGCCCTTTATGTATGCCATGACCTTGGTTTCTATCCCGCAGTATATCTTTTTGCTGGTCCAAGCTATCAATCCCCGTGCGTCATGGGCTGCCAGTATCGCAAAGGAGTTGGTAATAGGAGCGCCAGCTTGGATCCTGCTCTACGGTCTGATGATAGCAATTTTGTCCTTTGCTTTTGCCTTTGTGACGGTCAATGGGGAAGAAATTGCGGACAAGATGATGAAAAACTCAGAGTATATTGATTTCGTTTATCCTGGCGAAGAGACACGTCGGTACATCAATCGAATTGTCTTTCGCTTAACGGTCTTTGGGACACTTTATTTAATTCTGTTTACAGCATTGCCTTTCCTTCTTCTGCTCTGGGATAGAGGACTTCTGCGTTTGGCTATGATTCCAGGGAGTTTCTCATGTTTGTGGGGATGATGTCGACCATCCGAGAGGAAGTTCGAGCCCTTCGCGTGAACCAAGGCTATACAAGATTGTTTTAGGAGTTGTTATGTATTACTTTATACCAGCCTGGTATGGCAGTGAGCGGATTTGGCACAGTAGGGTGACGCCTTGGTATTGGACGCAAGCTACGATTGAATTTGATGAGACTATTCACCAGCTTCGGGTCTTCCAGGAAGCGGGAGTGGAGCGGAAATTAGTGATTCCGCACTATTGCCCGCAATTGCGTTACGACCTCCATCGGCAAGATTTGTTAGAAACAGATTATCTGTCGATTTTTGATCACATTCAGGGGATTTCCCCTCATCAAGAGATGCTTCCGATTCAGGTCGAGGATTTGGAATGGCCTGCTCACACAAGCTTTACTTATACGCCTTTTCAAATAGTGGCGTTCTGTCGCGGCCAGGAGATTGCTAGTATCGATCTGGGGGTAGACGGGAATATCCTCTCAGTGAGACGGGTAAAGGATAAGGAAACGGTTTATGTGCAGTATCTGGATGACCGAGGCTTTATTTCCAGTCTTATATACTACAAAGAGGGACGTCCCTATTTTCAAGACTATCTAACCCCCGAAGGTGACTGGGTCTTGAGAGAGTTGTTAACAGATGCTAGCCACATGGTCTTTGTCAATGAAGCCTTTCAGAAGCAGTTCAATCGAGAAACCTATCCGGACATGGGAGAAGTGGTTGCTGAAAAAATGAAAGCCAACCTAGGAGACCTGGTTCCGGGTCAAGATCGTCTGGTGATTGCAGCCCATCCGGTCAATCTACCCTTTGTCCAACAAGTGGGACTAGGTGTTTCAAAGGTTCTTTCTTTTTATGGGCAACGCCAGCCCTTATCTCAAGAAGATTCGTCGCTTCATTTTTCTTTAAAAGAGGTTGACTTGGTGATAACGGATAGTGAAAAAACGAAACAGGACTTGCTTGGTCTTGCTCCAAGTCTTGCTTCTAAGATCCATCGCCTGACGTCCTTTGATTCACGGCTGAGATTGGGAAGCAGTCAGGAGAGGAAGGAGTCGAAAATCTTTTTCCACCTGGATGAAAAGGATCTCCCCTCTCAATCCGTTTTACAGAAAATGTTTGAAATCTTAGCGAAAAATCCCTTGTTTGAGGTCATTTTCGCGATTTACAATGCTTCTGATGAAACCGTAGCGGCACTGGATCATCACTTAGAAGACTTGGCTAGCAAGATGGGGATAGCTTCTCTAGGTGTTCAGGTTGATTCTCGAGAACTGGGAGAAAACCACCTCCTCGAAGATGCCTCTCTCTTTGAAAAGAAGCAAGATCGTTATAAGGTTCGAAATTTCTTTAACGAGAATGATATCATCAAAGAATTAGAACAGACTCGCTTAATAGTAGACGTAAGTGAGGAACCCAATCTGTATACACAAATTGCAGGCATTTCGGCAGGAATTCCTCAGATCAATCGTACCCATACGGAGTATGTAGACCATTTAAAAAATGGATATGTCTTGGGTGAGATGGAGGAAGAGCTAGAAAAAGCGATAGACTATTTCCTTAGAGATCTGAAACCGTGGAATGAAGCGCTGATTTATTCTGTCGAAAAGATCCAAGAATACACAGGCCAGCGCTTGATCGCCAAATGGGAAGGATGGATGAAAGACTAGGATGGACAGGAAGTTGGAAACAGGCCATATTCTTCAAATTGGACCTACAAATTGGCAGGAAGAAGTGACAATTCCAGAAGGTCTGAACTGGCATTATTTTTCTATCCAACCCCCTCTACAGATAGAGGACTATATGACAGAGCAAGGTATCAAGCAGTTTCAGGCCTTGGTGCTGGATCATCCTGAGAGGTTATTGAGCTTCAAAGAGGAGCTGGATCTCTTTCAGCCCTACACTGTATTTTATGATGAAGTATATGATCAAGAGTCATTTACAGAAGAATTGGATTATTTGATGCAACTGGTTCAGGCTAAGGCTTGGGATTTTTCCGATAAGGCTCCCTTTCTCTATCAACTCCATCGTTTCCTTTATGACGGCCAGTATGGGGATGCCTTTAGTGTCAGAGAGTTACGAGTTAGAGCTGACTTTGCAGGCAGTCAAACGGTCAGAGGGAAACACTTTTTGGAGTTAGAGGGTTCATATGGAGAAGAATATACCCCCATCGCCCAGTGGATCAACACCTATTCGTATGATGGGGTCATTCCTACGGATCTATGGCTAGAGTACGAGAAAACGCCGGACTGCCAGATCCAGTTGCGGGTCCAATTTTTCCAGAGTGGGACCTTGGGATCTTTAGCGAAGGAGCTTGTCTATTCAGAAGCAGACTTGGAAAGGCCGGTTCTGATTGATGAGCCTGATCGTTATTACCTATCCTTTTCACTAGAAGCGAAGGGCCAAGGGCGACTCATGATCGGTGCTTTGCACAAGCGCTTCTCTCATGGTCCTTTTGGAGAAATTGCTCTTGGTTCACAGACTCTCAGAGACAGCAAGCGTCAGGAAATTTTTGCTTATTTCCATCCAGGAGACCTGAAGCCACCACTGAATGTCTATTTCTCCGGTTATCGTCCTGCAGAGGGCTTTGAAGGCTTTGCCATGATGAAAAATATGGGAGCGCCCTTTATTCTCTTTTCGGATCCACGTCTAGAGGGGGGATGCTTCTATCTAGGCTCTCCAGAGTTGGAAAAGAAGATTCAGGATTTTATCGATCACCATCTTCAATCCTTAGGATTTGGTCCCAAAGAATTGAACTTTTCAGGTCTATCGATGGGCACTTATGGAGCTCTCTACTATGGAGCCTCTTACTCACCTCATGCGATCTTGGTTGGGAAACCGATTGTCAACCTTGGGGATGTAGCTGCCAATCTGAAGTTTAAACGGCCAGATGAATTTGGAACCTCGCTCGATATGATGCAATTGCTTCTTGGTCGAGTGTCAAGTGAAGGCATAGAGGCCTTGAACAAGCGTTTTTGGGATCGATTCCATCAGGCAGAGTTAAAGGATACCCTCTTAGCCTTGGCTTATATGAGAGACGATGATTACGACCATAAGGCTTATTCGGATATTTTAGAAGCTCTTTATCACCAGCCTATTCGGATCATTAGTTCAAGTCGCCCGGGTCGCCACAATGATGCAACGGAGTCTATCATTGAGTGGTTCTTGACCCAATACAAAGAAATCATGGAAAGAGATTTTGGAAGAAGTGGATGATTAGGATGAGAAAGCAAAAAGATCGTCACCTTTATTGGGGGCCGATCTCTTCAGTTGATTATTTATGGGGGTCTGTGATAGAGAGACTAGCAGAAGATCAGATTCGATTTACGAATCCTTTGATGCCTTCTGGTCAAGTCTTAAAAAGTTGGAAATCCCTCACAAGCTATGGGGAGGATTGGATGGCACCCAGTCTGCCACTTTTACAGAGAGGCCAGCCCTATGTAGTTGAAGTTCAGATGACTTCTAGGCCTGCTCATACGGTTATGCTAGAAGTTGTTTGCCAGGATCGTTTTGGCAAGATAGTGGACCGGCAGGTCAGTACAGAAGGGCAAGTTAAGTTGGTATATCCAGAGCAAGCCTATTCTTACCAAGTGCGTCTCCTCAGTGCTGGGATGCAGGAGTTTACCTTTCGCTATTTCACGATTTCACCGATTTCGTCTGAATAATGAGGTATTCTGATATAGATCAAGCAGATGGATAGTAAATGAGGACCCAGTGGATTCTATAAAATTGAAAAAAATAAAAAAGATCTTAAATGAGGTGAATAGCTGGAAAGATCGGATGTCCCAGTTGACAGACCAGCAGTTACAAGAAAAGACAGAGGAATTCCGCCGCCGTTTCCGACAAGGAGAGTCACTAGACGATTTGCTAGCAGAAGCTTATGCAGTCGTGAGAGAAGTCTCTCAGCGAGTCTTGGGGATGTTTCCTTACGATGTTCAAGTCATGGGAGCGATAGTCCTCCACCAAGGAAATATTGCAGAGATGGAAACCGGGGAAGGAAAGACCCTAACGGCAACCATGCCCGCCTACCTGAATGCAATAGAAGGGAAGGGGGTTATGGTGATTACCCCCAATACTTATCTGGCAACTCGTGATGCGGAAGAAATGGGTAAGATTTATCGTTTTCTAGGTTTGACAGTCGGAGTTCCACTTCAAGATACTGAGGATGAACTCTCCCCAGCTAAGAAGCGGTCGCTCTATCAATCTGACATTGTTTATACCACCAATAGCAGCTTGGGCTTTGATTATCTTTCAGAAAATTTAACCGCCTCTGTTGATGGCCAATTCCTGGCAAATTTAAACTATGCGATTGTAGATGAAATCGATTCTATCTTATTGGATAGTGCTCAGACACCCTTAGTGATTTCGGGCTCTCCTCGCGTGCAGTCCAATCTATATGGGATTGTAGACACCTTGATCCGAACCTTCAAAGAAGGTGAAGAGTACAAGGCCGACGGGGACAAGAAACAGGTGTGGTTGACCCCAAAAGGTGTAAAAGCAGCCGAGGCTTTTCTATCTCTGCAGCATTTGTATGATCCTGAGCACCGTGATCTTGTCCGCCATATTAGCCTGGCTTTACAAGCACATCAACACTATAAAAGGGACAAGGACTATGTCGTCCGTTCGAATAAAAAAGGAGAACAGGAGCTTGTCCTTTTGGATCAAGCAACGGGGCGTCTTATGGAATTGACTCGTCTTCAAGGGGGACTTCATCAAGCTCTTGAAGCCAAGGAAGGACTTTCCTTGACACCAGAGACACGGGCCATGGCTTCGATTACTTACCAAAATTTATTCAAGATGTTTCAAACTTGGCGGTATGACGGGAACCGGGAAGGTTGCAGAAGCTGAATTTTTGGAGACCTATGCCATGTCAGTGATTCAGATCCCAACCAATCGAAAACGGATTAGGCAGGATCTTCCAGATGAGATATACCAGACCTTGCCAGAAAAAGTCTATGCTTCTATGGCCTACATCAAAGAAGTCCATGCAAAGGGAAACCCGATTTTGATCTTTGCCGGCTCGGTTGAGATGTCTGTCTTGTATTCAAACCTTCTCCTTCGTGAAGAAATTCCCCATAATCTGTTGAATGCCAATAAGGCTTCTCGTGAAGCACAGATCATTGCTGAATCTGGGCAAAAAGGTGCAGTGACCGTTGCGACCTCGATGGCAGGTCGGGGGACAGATATCAAATTAGGGCAGGGTGTAGCTGCCTTAGGTGGTTTGGTTGTCGTCGGGACGGAGCGGATGATGAATCGCCGGATAGATCTCCAGATTCGAGGACGATCAGGACGTCAAGGAGATCCTGGAAAAACCAAGTTTTTTGGTCTCTCTGGAGGATGATTTAATCAAACACTGGGGGCCAAACTGGATCCAAGATAGGTATCAAGATTACGACGTAGAGGATCGACTTCGAAAAGCCAAACCTCTAACCCGGAGGAAATACCAACGCATCGTCGCTCAAGCTCAGGATGCGAGTGAAAGTGCTGCGCAAGCTAGTCGTCGCTTGACCTTGGAGTTCGCAGAGAGTATGAACATTCAACGCGATTTGGTTTATAAGGAACGGGATTGGTTGATCAGGCTGGACAGACGTTTGGATGGACTGATCGAGAAAATTGCTCGGGAAGTGTTTGCCCAAGTGGCTAAAAATAAAAAGTATCAAGACCCGATTGCCTTCTATCACTATATTTTAGATCATATCAGTTATCAGGTTAATCCTGCTCAGATCCATCAAGCCTTTCCTTCCAAGCAGGCAAAAGAGGATTTCCTCTGGGAGCTAGCCCGCTCGGAGTTGCTTGCTAAATATCAAAGGCTGGAATCCGATGAGGTAATTGCTCAGTTTCAACGTATGGTGCTCTTAAAAGCTATTGACGAAAATTGGGTGGAACAAGTGGATTATTTGCAACAATTACGTGTGGCCTTGTCTGGTCAGTACGCCAGTCAAAAGAATCCACTGGTCGAATTTTACCAAGAAGCCTCTTTATCTTTTGATCGGATGAAGGCTTTGGCAAAAGAGCAGATGGTTCGCAATCTCTTACTCAGTCGAGTAGAAATCAATACAAAAGGGGAAATTGTCCTGTATTTCCCATAAAAGAGGATTTATGACAGTATACAATATCAATCTTGGGATTGGATGGGCCAGTAGTGGCGTCGAGTATGCACAAGCCTATCGGGCCAAGTTGCTAAGACAGATCCAAGAACCTGCAAAATTTATTTTTATGGATATGATATTAGCAGACAATATTCAACACTTAACAGAGAATATTGGATTTAAAGACCATGAAATCATATGGATCTACACCCATTTTACGGATATCAAAATTGCGCCAACCACTTATACGGTGGATCAAGTCCTGGCTGGGTTCGCTGGGAAGCCAACGCGAGAAGAGACCACGGGGAAGGTGAAGCGCTATTTCTATGAAGTCCAAGACAGTTTTTTGACCTGCTATCTTCGGGACGAAAAGAGTCCTTATGTAGAGCGCTGTGAGTATGTTTCTAGAGGGATTCTAGTCAGAAAAGACTATTTTTCCTATACTCGCTACTGTACAGAGTACTTTATCCCTAAAAATAATCAAGCCAACTTGATTGAACGACGTTTCTACAATGAAGATGGAAGTGTGGCCTATCGGATGCAGTTGGCAGATGGTCAGGAGATTTACCGTTTTCCAGATCGTTATCTCTTCGGTCGGCAGGAATTGATTCGCTACTTTATGCAAAGTCTCAACTTGACTAAACAAGATCTGGTGATTTTGGATCGGGAGACTGACATCGGCCAACCTATTTTTGAAGAGGCCCAAAAAGCTCGTCTAGGAGTCGTGGTCCATGCGGAGCACTATAGTGTCAATCATACCGATGATCAATATATTTTGTGGAACAATTATTACGATTACCAATTTACTAATGCGGACAAGGTGGACTTCTTTATTGTCGCAACCGATCGCCAAAAGGAAGTTTTAGCAGCGCAGTTCGCCAAATATACCCCTCATGCTCCTGTTATTTACACCATTCCGGTAGGAAGTCTCGCCAGTCTACCGCAAAACGACTCTCGTAAACCTTTTTCTCTGATGACTGCTTCGCGTCTGGCGACAGAAACACATCGACTGGTTAGTTCGAGCAGTTGTCGAAGCAAAAAAAGAGCTACCGTCCCTTTCTTTTGATATTTATGGAAAAGGCGGAGAGGAAGGTAAGTTGCAATCACTGATTGAAGAGTTAGGAGCGACGGACTATATCCAGCTCAAAGGCCATATGGACTTGACCGATATTTACAAAGATTATGAAGTCTACCTTTCGGCTTCTACCAGTGAAGGCTTTGGCCTAACCTTGATGGAGGCCATTGGTTCTGGTCTTCCAATCATTGGCTTTGATGTGCCTTATGGCAATCAGAACTTTGTTAGAGATGGGGGAAATGGCTACCTGCTTCCGACTGAACCAGACCAGGTTGTGGACAGGATAGCGAGGTCCTTTGCTGAAATGATCTGCTTGCTATACCAGAGCCAAAAGATGCCATCCATGCGTCAAGCATCTTATGCGCGTGCAGAAGATTTTCTAACCAGTAAGGTTGAAAAAGCTTGGTCTCAATTGATTGAGGAGGTGACCCATGCTGAACGTATTTGATCGGTTTTCGCGTGAAAGCCAAGATCTGCTCTATTCTTTACAAATAGCAGGTTACACGCATCCAACGATCGTCTTGGAACCGAATGGCTTTTTACCTGATGGAGTAGAGTCGCCCTTTCTTTACTTTTTAGGTCAACCGACAGGTGAAAAACGGGGGCGCTTCTTTAACGAAATTTTAGTCCCTGATTTTTGGGAAATCACTGGTGATGCATCTGGTGGACGGATTTCCTACTACGGCCAAGAAAAAGCACGCATCTATTACCAAGATGCTACTCATAAACGAATCGTCGAACGGGTAGAGTGGTTCCATCAAGAGGGACAAGTAAGCACAGTGGATCACTATGATCAATACGGTCGAAAAATAGCGGTGACCAGTTGTGATGGTCAGGGCAATCCCTTGTTAACCACCTACTTTGAAGAAGAGATGGAACGCCTAACAGAAAATCATCAAACAGGTGATCTGATTTTGACGTTGGATCATGAGCCCATGCGGATTTTCAAAAATCGACTAGCTTTCTACGTCTTTTATGTCCAATACCGAGGATTTGCTCTAGATCAACTGCTCTTTAATACGCTGGCTCAGTCTTTTGCTTTGAGTTTGCAACTTGGCAAAATGGGACTGGTAGGTCGGGATGTCTTGGTTTGGCAAGAGCCATTACAGGATAGTCTGCCAGGCAATATGCAACTGATCCTCAATAGTCCAGAGATACGGACGAAGAAGATTTTCATCCCTCAAAGGGAGACTTATCGCCGTGCCCTAGAGTTGGTATCACCAGAGCAAGAGGATTTTTTTGCCCCTCTTGGTTATATCTATGATTTTGCTGTCAAAGACGATATTCGCAAGGATGCTTTTGTGCTAACCAATTCGGATCAGATTGAAGCCTTGCCTTATTTGCTAGAGCACTTACCGGATGTGACCTTCCGAGTTGCTGCTGTGACAGAAATGTCACCAGAACTCATGTCTCTGGTCCGCTACCCCAATTTGGTCTTGTATCAGAATATTAGCCAGAAACGGATCAAGGAGCTTCTTCACCAGTCCAGTATCTATCTAGATATCAATCATTTTGGAGAGGTACAGGGAATTGTTCGTAAGGCCTTTGAGCACCAACAGCTGATTCTAGGCTTTGAGCAGACCTTACATGACCCGCCTTATCTTGCTCAAGAAAATATCTTTGGGCAAGGAGAAAAAGACGAACTCGTGGCACGCATCAAGGAAGTTTATCAATCAATAGAGAACTACCGACACGCAGTTTCAAATCAAATTGCACAGTCTAATGCGATCGAACAGGAAGAGTTCCGTTCGATATTCCAAGAAGGGATAGGTGATAGAGATGTCTGATCAGAAGAAGGACTTGTTCTATAAAGAAGTAGAAGGACGGATGAATGCGCTGAAGCGACGATCCGCAGAAAAAGAAAAAGCAACGCGCTCAGAAAACGTCAACCTGATTTTAAATGTTGTCATCGGCCTCGTTATCTTGTTGGGGGTGCTACTTACCCTTTTCCGAGTTTTTGGAGGCTAAGATGGAAATGCTATTTGTGGTGCTGATTTTTCTTTTATCGATCAGTCTAACCTTGTTGGTGATGTTTCAACCTCGTCAACAACAATCGCTGTCAACAGATGCGACCAGTAACTTAGGGAAACCAAGCTATTGGCTAGCCCGTCGAGGGATCAAGCTAGCGACGCTGATCGTTAGTGTCCTCTTCTTTTTAACCTTGTTTATCTATCTGCTCCTTGCACGGGTTTAGAAGGATAGGAAGGACCTTCTTCTTGAAGGAGAGGCTTTGAATAGGAGCAAAAGTGGGATCGGCATGTCTCAATCTTTTCTTCCTGGTGATAACTATTTTTTATGGAAGGTATATGAAATATATATTTTTCAAGCTTCCATTTCTATGATAGACTAAGTGTCACCAAGAGAAAAGAGGTACATTTATGACAACATTCCAGATTCATACAGTTGAGACAGCACCGGAAGAGGTAAAAGAGGTTCTTGAAACCGTTCAAAAAGATAATAACGGCTACATTCCGAATCTCATCGGTCTTTTAGCAAATGCACCGACAGCTTTGGAAGCTTATCGTACAGTCGGTGCGATTAACCGCCGCAACAGTTTGACACCAGTTGAACGTGAAGTGGTCCAAATCACTGCAGCTGTGACCAATGGTTGTGCCTTTTGTGTGGCAGGTCATACAGCCTTTTCGATCAAGCAAATCCAAATGAACGATGACCTTCTTCAAGCCCTTCGCAATCGTACTCCAATCGAAACTGATCCGAAATTGGACACCTTGGCTAAATTCACCCTAGCAGTGATCAATACCAAGGGGCGCGTTGGAGATGAAGCCTTAGCTGAATTTTTGGAAGCAGGTTATAGTCACCAAAATGCTTTGGATGTGGTTCTAGGTGTGAGTCTAGCTAGCCTCTGTAACTATGCCAATAACCTAGCCAACACACCCATCAACCCAGAATTGCAACCCTACGCGTAACCAAAAAAGCTTGTGCGTGACATGATGGAGTTGAGCTTAACAATAAGGAAATGAGAAGTAGCTTTTATGCCTACTTCTTTTTTTAATATGCTTCCTTCTCTTTTATGGTATACTGAAAGCGATAAAATGATTGGAGATCAAGATGAAAAAGATTCCTTTAGCATTTTCAGGCTGCCTGTTAGGTTTAGCAGGGGCTGGAAACCTTCTGTCTGATACCTTCCCAGTTCTGGCTCATTTCTTTAGTTTGACGGGTTTGATCCTATGGGTTTTCTTTTTATGTCACCATCTGATCTACTGGTCAGAAACCAAGATCGAACTACAAGAACCAGCCCTTCTATCTGGGATGGCGACCTTTCCCATGGCTGGGATGATTCTATCGACTTATCTCTTACGACTCTTTCCGACATTTGGAGGACTCGCTCAGGCAGTTTGGTGGACTGCTTTCCTCTTAGATTGTGGCTTGATCTTCTACTTTACCAAGACCCATATATTGGCAAAACCGAGAGCCAATGCCACCCCTAGTTGGACCGTTCTTTATGTGGGGATTGCTGTTGCTGCCTTGACCTACCCAGTGGTAGGAGTGGTTGAGCTGGCCTATCTGACTCTTGGCTTTGGCTTTGTCTTAACCTTGGTTCTTTACCCATTGATCTATCAGGGGTTGAAAACCACCCCTTTACCGAGCCACTTATTAGGGCAAGAAGGTATCTATTGTGCCCCCTTTTCTCTTCTGTTAGCGGCCCTGGTTCGTGTGGGTGGAGCCAGTCTACCTGTTTGGCTGATATCCATCATGGTTGGACTCTCTCAAGCTTTATTTCTTCGTTTTAACGCGTCTGCCTAAGATGTTAAAAGAGGGCTTTCAACCAGCCTTTTCAGCCTTAACCTTCCCAACGGTCATCACAGCTACTTCTCTGAAAATGGCCCAAGGTTTATTGCACAGTTCTCTGTTAAGGCCCCTTGTCTGGTTAGAGACCATTCTGTGTCTAGCCATTCTTGTGTCTGTGCTTGTAGGCTTTGTGACTTACAGAAAAGGGGAGAACGAGCATTCCAATAGAAACTAGAGGTCAGAGACGGTTGTCTCGACCTTTTTTGGTTCACTTTCTAATTGAATCCTAGGAATGATTATGGTAAGATGCAATAAATCATTTTTAGTCTCCCTCGAAAGGAATGTATGAAATTTATAAAGACAAAGGCCAAGTTCTTTTATCCACTTTTACTACTGGTCTTCTATATCTTGGTTCGGCCGCAATTTCGCGAGTTGGCCCAACTAGTCAGCAACCAAGTTGGCCAAGCCCTTAGCTATTTTTGGACCCTTCTCTTTTTAGAGGCAGGTTATCTGATGCTTGTTTTTTCATTGGTAAAGAAGTATAGTCCACGTACGGTTTTTCAGTGGGCGAAGAAGAAACAATTCCTTCCCGCTATCTACGCAACTATATTCTCCAGCTGTGCCATCTACTGGCTGGACTATTTTCTCAGTGGGTTCACCAAAGGACGTCTAGCTATTTATCACTCTTTTCCGGTGACCTTGGAAGCCTTAGGATCTTTCATCCTTTTTATCCTAGTGGTCATCATCAGACCGATGACCGTGGAATTGATCTTTCGTGGAGCGCTCGTCCAAGCCTATTTTAAAAAATGGCCCTTCTATGCAAGTGTATGGGCGCCAGCTCTTATCTATAGTGGACTTCAATTCCTTCACCATCCCTTTACTGTTTTGAGTTTTTTGATTTATACCATCCCCGCCCTGATGTTTGGATTATTGAATGAAAAGACGGGCTCCTTGTATTATCCTATCCTTGCTCATATCGGCTTGAACTTTATTTATAGCTTACCCATCGTCTTATCAACCATCCATCATCTCTTCTCCTAGTCGTTGTGACGGCACTGGTGGAGGCTTCAAACCAAGGGCCAGAAGGTCGTTGGTTTTTTTTGAAATTATGGTATAATAGAATAAATTTAAAAGAGGGAGTGGGAGTTTGAGAAAAAGCTATCGTGTCAAGCGAGAAAAAGATTTCAATGCCATTTTTAAAAGCGGCAAGAATTGTGCAAATAGAAAATTTGTCATCTACCGTTTGCCACAAGAGCAGCCCCATTTCCGTGTCGGCTTATCCGTGAGTAAAAAACTAGGAAATGCTGTGACACGCAACCGAATCAAGCGCTTGATTCGTCATGTTTTAATGAAGCACCAGGATCATCTTGTAGCAGATGATTTTGTTGTGATTGCTCGAAAGGGAGTTGAAGAACTGGATTTTGATCAGGTCGAAAAAAATCTAGTCCATGTATTAAAATTAGCGCAAGTCTATCGTCAGGAAAGGTAATTACGTGAAAAAGAAACTAAAAGTAGCTAGCTTACTCGGAGGGGCCCTCCTATTATTAACAGCCTGTGGAACGTCTGAAGTGACTTCCCAATCATCAGGAGTTTGGGAAAAATTCGTTTACTTCTTTGCAGAAGTCATTCGTTTCCTTTCTATCGGAGGAAACATCGGAGTCGGGATTATCCTTTTCACTCTCTTGATTCGGACCATTCTCTTGCCAGTTTTCCAATACCAAATGACCTCCTCGCGCAAAATGCAGGAGATTCAGCCACTTGTAAAAGAAATCCAGGCCAAGTATCCTGGGAAGGATTTGGAAAGCCGCACTCGCATGTCAGAAGAAATGCGGGCCCTCTACAAAGAAAAAGGTGTCAAGACTTCCTCTGCCTTCTTGCCATTGCTTGTACAAATGCCAGTCTTGATGGCCTTGTTCCAAGCCTTGAGTCGGGTAGAATTCCTAAAAGTCGGTCATTTTCTTTGGTTGGATATGAGCGCAACAGACCCAACCTTTATTTTGCCAGTTTTGGCAGCCGTCTTCACCTTCTTTAGCACCTGGTTGAGCAACAAAGCCATGCCAGAAAAAAATGGTGGAATGACAGCCATGATGTATGCAATGCCCGTGATGATTTTCTTCTTCGCTATGTACTCAGCCAGCGGGGTTGCTCTCTACTGGGTAGTTTCCAATGCTTACCAAGTTGGGCAAACTTACCTATTGAACAATCCATTTAAGATTATTGCGGCGCGTGAAGCAGAGCAACAGGCAATCAAAGATCTAGAAAAACAAAAACGACGTGCATTTAACAAAGCACAGAAAAAGAAAAACTAAGAAGGAGTTTGACAGATGGTCCAATATACAGGAGTCAATGTTGAAGAAGCCATTCAAAATGGTTTGAAAGAATTAGATATCCCGCGCATGAAAGCACATATTACTGTCGTTTCTCGTGAAAAGAAAGGGTTCCTCGGTCTCTTTGGTAAGAAGCCAGCTGTGGTAGACATCGAACCAATTGCAGAAACTACAGTGACAAAAGCCAATCAACAAGCTGTTAAGGGAGTTCCTGAGGAAATTAATGCTCAAAACGAACCTGTCAAGAGTGTTAGTGAAGAAACTGTTGATTTGGGTCGCGTCGTAGCAGCGATTAAAAAAGTTGAAGAAGAAGGCCAAGAAGTTTCTGAAGAAGTGAAGGCTGAGATTCTCAAACATGAGAAGGCTCCTGAAACCATTCTTGAAGAACAAGGTCATGGAGAGATTCTCGATTCAAGTCTTAACGAAGCTGAGATCCGCCAAACATCTGATTTTGCTGATTTGGGCATTGAAGTAGAAGAAAGCTATGACATTGAAAAGGTTGTTTCTGATGTCACTGCCTATGTTCAAACCGTTATTGATGAAATGGATGTCGAAGCTAGCATCTCAAGCAGCTACAACCGTCGCACTATCAATATGCAGATTGATACCAATGAACCAGGCCGTGTCATTGGCTACCACGGAAAAGTTCTCAAGGCCCTTCAATTGTTGGCACAGAACTACCTTTACAATCAGTATTCTAAGAATTTCTACATTGCGATCAACGTTAATGATTATGTTGAACACCGTGCAGAAGTCCTTCAAAGCTATGCGCAAAAATTGGCAAGTCGTGCTCTAGAAGAAGGTCGAGCACAACATACAGATCCAATGTCTAATAGCGAACGCAAGATCATCCACCGCATCGTATCGAAAAATGGATGGAGTCACCAGCTATTCTGAAGGAGAAGAACCAAATCGTTACGTTGTCGTCGATATTGAAGGTTAATCTGCCGTCTAAAAAGGAAAATTTCAAAAGGGAGAGAGGGGTGTAAGCTTGCTCTCTCCTTTTCTGTCTGAGAAAGGAAAACTAGCATGTATAGTAAGATGAGAGACTTTTTGAATTGTCAGGGGATCAAGTACCTAGCCCCTGCTAAAGCTGGTGAGGATGCAGAGCGAATGGTAGAGTATCGCGAGTTAGGGCAAGAAGCTCGGCAGGAATTCACCCACTTGGTCAGCGATTTTCAGAAGCTCTTTCCGCATTTAAAACAAGATCGGACCAGTCAGTGGATGAATCAAGCTCAAATTCTTCGCCCTCATTTTTGGGCTTATCTCCAAGGAGAGGGAGAGATCCAGGATCCGATGTTTGCCTTGCGACTTTATGGTGATGCGAAGGACTTTGGTGTGTCCCTGGAAGTAAGTTTTATCGAACGCAAGAAGGATGAGGAGAGTCTACAAAGCAGAACCGCGTTTTAACTCTTCCGGTTTTTTCGCCAGTCTATTACTTCGCCCAAATAGAAGGTGTCAGTCAACGATTCCAAGGGACAGAAGCCAATCGCCAGAGACTTCTCAAAGGTGTGGAAACTGGCCAGGTCCGAAAGGTCTTGGTAAAAGTCGATGTCAATCTATCGCAAGCGACGAGTCGAGATGCCATTCTTGAGGAATTAAAAAAAGGAATGGCTAGCTTGCTTCCCTACTATGAAGCGACTCGTCAAAGGATAGAAGGAGATGCCCAATAAAAGCGGTATCATTGAACCTGCCCCAACAAATTTTTCATAGCTATTGACAAACAGACGTGAATCAGATAGAATAGTAAAGTATGTTTAGTAACTGATCACATTATAGCCGGCTAAACGAATACAAAATCTATGAGGAGGTATTCATCGTGAAACGTACTTATCAACCAAGTAAACTTCGTCGTGCGCGCAAACATGGTTTCCGTCACCGTATGGCAACTAAAAACGGTCGTCGCGTATTGGCAGCTCGTCGTCGTAAAGGACGCAAAGTTTTGGCTGCGTAATTCAGATAAAAAACTAAAAACCAGTAGAAACTCGAGACTACTGGTTTTTGTTTTGCCAAAAGTGTATTCAGCTAGGCTTTCTGTTATAATAGAGTGAGAAAAATCGTAGAAAAGGATCCATATGCAGATTTTTGATACCCATACTCACCTCAACGTTGAAGAGTTTGCAGGGAGAGAAAAAGAGGAATTAGAACTAGCTAAAGAGCTGGGAGTCTTTGCCCACAATGTTGTTGGCTTTGACAAACCAACCATCGAACGAGCAATAGCCTTGGCCGACCAGTACCCAGAAGTTTATCTCACACTTGGGTGGCATCCCACTGAGGCAGGCGACTATAGTCCTGAGGTAGAGGCTTATTTACTTGAACAGTTGAAACATCCTAAAGTCGTCGCCTTAGGAGAAATTGGTCTGGACTACCACTGGATGACGGCACCAAAAGACGTTCAGGAAAAGGTTTTTCGTCGTCAGATCCAACTGTCCAAGGACTTGGACTTGCCTTTTGTAGTGCATACGCGTGACGCTCTCGAAGACACTTATGCCATTATCAAGAATGAAGGAGTGGGTCCACGCGGTGGGATCATGCATTCTTTCTCCGGAAGCTTAGAGGAAGCCAAGCGCTTCATGGATCTGGGAATGATGATTTCCTTCTCAGGTGTAGTGACGTTTAAGAAGGCGACAGATGTCCAAGAAGCCGCAGCTGGCCTTCCGCTCGATAAAATCTTGGTTGAGACAGATGCCCCTTATCTGGCGCCGGTTCCTAAGCGGGGCCGGGAAAATAAAACAGCCTACACCCGCTATGTAGTGGATCATATTGCAACACTACGTGGTTTGACGACAGAGGAAGTAGCTCAAGCCACCTATGACAATGCGAGAAAGGTATTTGGCCTTGACTGAGAAAAGAAAAATACCAGAAGTGATTGTTGTTGAAGGCAAGGACGATACGGCCAATCTGAAACGCTATTATGAGGTGGATACCTATGAGACACGTGGATCCGCCATTAATCAGGATGACCTAGAACGAATTGCCACCTTGCAAGAGTTGCGTGGAGTCATTGTCTTTACGGATCCGGATTACAATGGGGAGCGCATTCGTAAGATCATCATGCAAGAAATTCCGCAGGCCAAGCATGCCTTTTTAAATCGTGGCGAAGCAGTACCCAAATCAAAAACCAAGGGCCGTTCCTTGGGAGTCGAGCATGCCAGCTTTGAAGACTTAGAAAAAGCCTTAGCGGGACTGGTGGCCTCCTATGAAGATGAGCATTTCTTTGATATTACCAAATCAGATCTGATGCGACTCGGCCTGCTGATGGGCAGTGACAGTCGCAAACGGCGGGAATATCTAGGAAAAGCCTTGCGCATCGGCTACTGCAATGGCAAACAACTGCTCAAACGCTTGGAGTTGTTTGGGGTAACATTAGCGGAAGTTGAAGAAACGATGGCTAGTTATTAAAAAAGAGATAGAGGTAGAAGATGGGATTGTTCGACCTGTTTACAGATAAGAAAAAAGTGATAGGCTTTTCGTTAGAGAATGTTCAAGTGGAGCACCAAAAGAACCCGCGACATTTTTTGATTTCTAGTCAAGAAGAAATCGACCAATTGAAGCTTGGAGATCAGGTTCGCCTTATCTTTGTGCTGGATACCGTTTTGGAGAATGGGTGTCGAGCAGAGCGTATGTGGGTTGAACTGACTGAGATTCATGATGGAAAATTTAAAGGACGTTTAACCAATCAACCGGCTTATATTACCTCCATCCAGCTTGGAGATGAGCTGGAATTTGCCCAGGAACATATCGCAAGCCTGATGGTTCCTCCGCTGAATCTTGATACGCAAAAAGGGGCCATGATTACCAAGGATTGCTTCCTACGACGTGAGATTAATTGGGCGATTCACGATGTACCTCATCATCCACAAGATAGTGGTTGGCAATTCTTTACAGGCTTTGAGTCTCAGGAAGATTTGGACGATCCATCTAAGATCACCATTATCAGTCTTGAAGAGGCCTTGGAAATAGAGCCCTTGTTGGAAACCGTCTTAGATAAGAACGGGGAAGCTTATGTCTACCAAGCGGAGCAGAATGCCTTTGTGGAAGACTGTTAGGCTAGCTTGTAGAGAAACACAAGAGAGATAGAGTGATTATTTCTTACACTAAATGGATTAGAAAAGAGAAAAAATGAGAATTGCAGATTATAGCGTGACAAAGGCAGTGCTAGAGCGTCACGGTTTTACCTTTAAAAAATCCTTCGGTCAGAACTTCTTGACTGATACCAACATCCTTCAAAAGATTGTGGATACGGCTGAGATTGATAAGCAGGTCAATGTCATCGAAATCGGTCCTGGAATTGGAGCTCTCACTGAGTTTTTGGCAGAAAATGCCGCAGAAGTGATGGCCTTTGAGATTGATGACCGCTTGGTTCCTATCTTAGCGGATACCTTGCGGGATTTTGACAATGTCACGGTTGTCAATCAAGACATCCTCAAGGTAGACCTCAACCAGTACATCGCAGAGTTCAAAAATCCAGACCTTCCGATCAAGGTGGTGGCCAACCTTCCTTACTACATCACGACTCCCATCCTCATGCACTTGATCGAGTCTAAAATTCCTTTCCAAGAATTTGTGGTCATGATGCAAAAAGAGGTGGCAGACCGCATCTCAGCCGAACCTAATACTAAGGCTTATGGGTCTTTGTCCATTGCAGTCCAATACTATATGACTGCTAAGGTAGCCTTTATCGTGCCTCGCACCGTCTTTGTGCCAGCGCCAAACGTCGATTCTGCCATCCTCAAGATGGTGCGTCGCCCAGAACCAGCAGTGGCAGTCAAGGATGAAGATTTCTTCTTCTCTGTCAGCAAGGCCAGTTTTGTCCACCGCCGCAAGACTCTTTGGAACAACTTGACCAGTCGCTTTGGCAAGACCGAAGAAATCAAAGCCAAACTAGAAGCTGGGATCCAAGCTGCAGGCCTGCAACCTTCTGTACGAGGAGAAGCCCTTAGCTTAGAAGACTTCGCCCGCTTGGCAGACGGTCTTCTAGAAGCCGGGATCAAATAATAGAAAAGACATGAGATATGAAGCTCATGTCTTTTTGAATGATGGAAGGAAAGGACGGGATTTGAACCCGCGCGTGAAGAAAATCCACTTGCCGGATTTCGAGTCCGGTGCCGTACCGAGCTGGGCCACCTTTCCAAGATGCGGAGAAAGGGATTTGAACCCTCACGCCCGAAGGGGCACATGCGCCTGAAGCATGCGTGTCTGCCGTTCCACCACCTCCGCATAGTTCTATTATACTCTTTTTAAAAGAAATGCCAAGAAAAAATAGCATGTTTCTTTTTATCGAACCTATTGAGGAAAAAGAAAGAGGCTGGGAAAATCCAGCCTTTTCTTTTTTTATTTATTCATAACTCAGTTGAGGGTAGAGTTCTTCTTGTTCTGCAGAGGTATCTTTGAGAAGGAAAATGGCCCATAAGAGAGCAAGGAGAAAGACGACTAAGCCAGGGATCCCACCTTCAGGTCCAAACTCACCACCTGTGATAAAGGTCCGGTTTGAAGTTGTGAAGTACATCAGAGAGGATTCACTATCAAAGCCACTGACATGGAAGCCGTAGACATTTCCCATGATGAAGTTCCAAGCGAAATGGAAGCCACAAGGTCCCCAGATATTTCCTCTCTTCAAGGCATAGACAGCTGTGAAGAGACCGAAAACGAAGAGATGAACTGTTGAGAGCCAAGAAGCTCCGTTGTTGTTCAAGTGGAAGTAGGAGAACATGGTAGAAGAAATGAGGATGGCTAAGTAAGCATTCTTATGGTAAGAAATAATCGGAATCAACCAACCACGGATATAAATTTCTTCGGCTGCCGTTTGAAAAATATAGCCAATCAGAACCAAGATCCAAGATACGAGGAAAGGAAGACTAAATTGAATACGATCGAAACGGACATCACCAGTGATGAAGAAGACGATTAAGACCGTAGTAATCATAATGGCACCGACCAAGACCCCCTTAGCGAATTCGGAGAGACCATTTCCTTTGGAAAAGCCCATGGTTCGAACCGGTCGTTTTTCAATGAGTTTCACCCAGAGGAAGAAGGCGATGATGGTGTAGAGGAAGGACAAAAGATCCAGAATATTCCACCAGTCGGGAATCCAACTTTGTTTGTTCAAAAAGAAGTTTGTGGAAGCAGTACTGATTGGAGACATGTACTGGGTGATGTAATAGAGGATAAAGGGAGCTAAAAACCAAGGGGTTAAAAACTTCCCTTTCTTTACATTAGAAACGAGAGGGTTACTCTTGGAAAGAAATGAAAAACTCATAAAGGACCTCCTTATAACTGGCAGGGATTAGTAAGAAAGTCAGAAATCAGGCACCAAAAAGAGGGCTTCTTTCATTACTAATCAGGTAGCTTCGTCAAGAAATGTATCAGTCTCCGTCACTTCCTTTCTATAAGATGGTTTGTACTTCCCACGATAGGCATATATATTATGTCCTTCTCCTCTATTATAAACCTATCTGAAAACGTTTACAACCCTTTGTCTGCATCTTGCTCAAAAAAACTGGATGAACTTCTTTTTTCATCTCCAAGTCAGCAAGCGCTATCGTATATTTTTTGATATAATGGTAGTATTAACTTTAAAGGAGTGCTAGTTGCAAGGAACGATTGTTAAAGCCTTGGCCGGTTTTTATTATGTGGAGTGCGAGGGAGAAATTTACCAAACACGCGCCCGAGGAAATTTCCGGAAAAAGGGACAAACTCCCTATGTTGGAGATAAGGTAGAATTTTCAGCTGAAGAAAATTCGGAAGGCTATATTTTAAAAATATTCCCAAGAAAGAATAGCTTAGTCCGTCCACCCATTGTGAATATAGATCAGGCTGTCGTCATCATGTCTGCCAAAGAGCCAGATTTTAATGTTAATTTATTGGACCGCTTTTTTTAGTCCTCTTTGGAACAAAAAAAGTGATTCATCCGATTGTCTATATTTCAAAAAAATGGACTTACTAGAAGATCCAGCTCAGATGCTTCCTTTCCAGGAAGTCTATCGCAAAATGGGCTATGACTTTGTCACGGACAAGGAAGAGCTCTTGCCTCTCTTGAAGGATCAGGTGACGGTCTTTATGGGCCAAACAGGAGTGGGGAAATCCACCCTCTTGAATACCTTGGCTCCGGAGTTGGAACTAGAGACAGGAGAAATCTCCGACAGTCTTGGACGTGGCCGCCATACGACGCGAGCTGTCAGTTTTTATGATCTCAATGGGGGCAAAATTGCGGATACCCCTGGCTTCTCCTCTCTAGATTATGAAGTCGATAATGCGGAAGATCTGAATCATGCTTTTTCCAGACATTGCCAAGGTGAGCCAGGATTGCAAATTCCGTACTTGTACCCACACACATGAACCATCCTGTGCCGTCAAGCCTGCTGTCGAGGAAGGGATCATAGCTTCCTTCCGCTATGAGAATTACTTACAGTTCTTGAGTGAGATCGAAAATAGGCGAGAAACCTACAAAAAAGTATCGAAAAAATTACCCAAATAAGGAGACCTGAAGAATATGAAAACAAACAAATTAGCCCCTTCTATTTTGAGTGCAGATTATGCAAATTTTGAAAGTGAATTGAAGAAATTGGAAGCATCTGGTGCGGAGTACGCCCACATCGATGTGATGGACGGCCACTTTGTGCCTAATATCAGCTTTGGTGCTGGTGTAGTTGCTAGTATGCGTCCTCACAGCAAGCTAGTGTTTGACTGCCACTTGATGGTTACCAATCCTGAGCAACATATCGAAGAGTTTGCGCGTGCCGAGCAGATATCATTAGCATTCACGTCGAAGCGACTCCACACATCCATGGCGCCCTTCAAAAAATTCGTTTGGCAGGGGTAAAACCAAGTGTGGTTATCAATCCAGGAACCCCTGTTGAAAGTATCCAACACATCTTGAACTTGGTAGACCAAGTACTTGTCATGACTGTCAACCCAGGATTTGGTGGGCAAGCCTTCCTGCCAGAAACTATGGATAAGATTCGTCAATTGGTTCAATTGCGTGAAGAAAAAGGCTTGGATTTCGATATTGAAGTCGATGGGGGAATTGATGATAAGACGATTCACGCTGCGAAAGAAGCAGGGGCAAACGTCTTTGTAGCAGGTTCCTATGTGTTTAATGGAGATGTGAATGAACGAGTTCAAACCCTTCGAGCAGCCATCCAAGACTAAGGTTGCGATTGTAGCTGGTGGCCGAGTGGAAACCATTCCGCTAGACTTGGATGTTTATGTCGGAGTGGATGCAGGTTGCCTTTTCCTATTAGAGCAAGGATTGGAACTATCTTTAGCAGTTGGAGATTTTGACTCGGTCGAGCCAGAAGAATTCCAGAGTATTCAATCTGCGGCTCACGCATTACGGACTTCGGTAGCAGAAAAAAATGATACGGATCTGGAATTGGCGATTAAGGAAGTGTTAGAAGGTTGGCCTCAAGCGGACATTCTGATTTTTGGAGCCTTTGGTGGTCGCCTGGATCACCACTTGGCCAGCGTTTTTTTGCCCAGCGATCCAGAGATTGCACCCTTTATGTCCCAACTTTACTTGATGGACCAACAAAATTATCTCTGCTACCGTCCAGCAGGTCGCCATACCATTCTGCCTATAGCAGGCTATACCTATGTAGCTTTTATGCCAGTTGAGGGAGCTTCCATCCAGATTGAAGGAGCTAAGTATCCCTTAAATCAGACCAGTTATTTTTAAAAAGGCTATTTATGGTTCCAACGAGTTTATCAATCAGCCGATTACCTTAACCGTTGATCGAGGCTACGCCCTTATCATTTATAGCAAGGATGGGAAATAAGATGGAAATAATCCTTTTTGTATTAGGAGTGGGAAATCTTGTCTTGCTCTTCTTGCTCTACCAGCAACGGACAGCTGATAACAAACAGGTCCGTGACTTACTGGAGAACCAAGAAGATCATCTTTCGGATCAGCTGGATTACCGATTTGAGAGAGAGCGACAAGCTCAGCAAATCACTGGCCAGCAGATAGAGATGGCGATTAGTGACCGTCTTATGGAATTACGGACAGAAATGCATCAGCAAACGACTGCTTTACGAGCAGAACTTGCTGAGAATTTCACTAAAAACCGAGACAAAACGGACGAGCGGATGCAACAGATTCAAGCTTCCAATGATTTGCGCTTGGAGCAGATGCGTCAAACGGTCGAAGAAAAGTTGGAAAAAACCTTGCATAGTCGTCTTCAAACCTCTTTTGAGACGGTCTCCAAACAATTGGAGTCGGTCAATAAAGGTCTTGGGGAAATGCAGACGGTCGCTAGAGATGTGGGAAGTCTCAATAAGGTTCTTTCTAACACGAAAACCCGTGGGATTATGGGAGAACTCCAACTCGGCCAGATCATCGAAGATATCCTAACTCCCGCCCAATACGAGAGAGAGTTTGTAACAGTTCCCCATTCCAGCGAACGTGTCGAGTATGCGATCAAGATGCCTGGTCAGGTCAGAGGGGAATACGTCTATCTGCCAATCGACTCTAAGTTTCCTCTGGACGGTTATTACCGACTGGAAGAAGCCTATGAAAGTGGGGATAAAGAGGAGATTGAACGCTGTCGCAAGCTCCTATTGGCTAGTATCAAACAATTTGCCAAGGACATTCATCAAAAATACCTCTATCCGCCTGCCACTACTAATTTTGGGATTCTCTTTTTTACCGACGGAAGGGCTCTATTCAGAAGTGGTCCGCGACCCAGCCTTCTTTGATCGCCTCCGAAGAGAGGAGCAGATTGTCGTCGCGGGGCCAAGTACGCTTTCAGCCTTGTTGAATTCCCTATCGGTTGGATTTAAGACCCTGAATATTCAACGAAGTGCGGATGATATTAGCAAGGTCCTTGCATCCGTCAAGACGGAGTTCCAAAAATTTGGAGGCGTTTTGGAAAAGACCCAACGGCAGTTGAAGCATGCCTCTGGCAACATTGATGACCTCTTAAACCGAAGAACAAATGCTATCGAGCGCACACTCCGAAACATTGAAACGTCAGAGAATCTAGATATAGCAAGCCTATTGAATTTAGAAGATGGAGAAGATGATGGTCAAAATTAATCAAATGAAAAAAGACGAATTGTTTGAAGGTTTCTACCTCATTAAGTCAGCAGATGTTCGTCAGACACGTGCTGGAAAGAATTATCTTGCTTTTGTCTTCCAAGATGAGACAGGCACAATCGAAGGAAAATTGTGGGATGCTCAGCCACATAATGTGGAGCAATTTCAGGCTGGGCGTGTGGTTCATATGAGTGGCCGTCGGGAGGTCTACAACAATACGCCTCAGGTCAACCAGTTGACCTTGCGGTTGCCTCAAAGTGGGGAGCCATCAAATCCAGCAGACTTTAAGGAAAAACCTCCGGTAAATCCAGTCGATTTGAAAGATTACCTATCAGGGATGATTTTCAAAATAGAAAATCCAGTTTGGCAACGTGTGGTGCGGGCGCTATACAGCAAGTATGACAAAGAGTTCTACTCTTATCCTGCGGCCAAAACCAACCACCATGCTTTTGAGACGGGCTTAGCCTATCACACAGCCACCATGGTTCGTTTGGCTGAGAGCATCTCTCAGGTGTATCCTCAATTAAACCAGAGTCTCCTCTATGCCGGCATCATGCTCCATGATCTTGCCAAGGTACTAGAGTTATCGGGGCCTGAAAATACAGAGTATACGGTTCGAGGCAACCTCATCGGGCACATTGCTCTAATCGATGAAGAAATTACCAAGGTCTTACAAGAGTTAAAGATTGACGATCAAAAAGAAGATGTGATTGTGTTGCGCCATGTGATTTGAGTCACCATGGTCTACTAGAATATGGTAGCCCGGTTCGTCCAAAAATCATGGAAGCCGAGATCATCCATATGATTGATAACCTAGATGCAGAAATGATGATGATGACCTCTGCCTTAGCTTTAGTAGGCCCTGGTGAAATGACCAATAAGATTTTTGCCTTGGACAACCGCTCCTTCTATAAGCCAAATTTAAAAGATTCCTAATAGACTGGCGATGAAAATATTACTCTTAGTTTGTTAGTAAAAAAACCAAAAACGAATGTTGTGAGACTAACAATGTTCGTTTTTTGGTATAATATGGTATAATACAATAAAAAAACTATGTGGAGAGAAAATGAAGCTAAGAAGAAGTGAGCGGATGGTTGTGATCTCGAATTACTTGATTAATCATCCCTACGAATTGACGAGTTTAAATACATTTGCCGAAAAATACGAATCTGCCAAATCATCTATTTCTGAGGACATTGTCATTATTAAACGGGCCTTTGAAGAAATGGAAATTGGAAGCATTGAAACTCTTACTGGTGCAGGTGGAGGGGTCATCTTTACACCATCGATTTCGGATGCAGATTCAAAAGAAATTGTCCAAAATTTGTGCAATCAATTGTCAGAAAGTAACCGGATTTTACCAGGTGGGTATATCTACCTTTCGGATTTGCTAAGTGATCCAAAAATCTTAAATAATATCGGACGCATTATTGCCAAGGCCTTCCGAGATCAAAAAATCGATGCAGTCATGACGGTGGCCACTAAGGGTGTTCCATTAGCAAACGCGGTAGCGAATGTCTTAAATGTTCCTTTTGTCATTGTACGACGCGATTTGAAAATTACAGAAGGCTCAACGGTCAGTGTCAACTACGTATCTGGTTCCAGTGGCGATCGGATTGAGAAAATGTTCCTATCTAAAACGTAGTTTGAAAGCTGGAAGCCGTGTTCTGATTGTCGATGACTTTCCTTAAAGGAGGGGGAACTATCAGTGGGATGGTTAGCCTCTTAGCTGAGTTCGATTCAGAATTGGCAGGAGTCGCTATTTTTGCGGACAATGCTTCGGCTAGAAGTAAAGATTTATTCGATCACAAGTCACTTCTACGTGTGACCAATATTGATGTAGCAGAAAATAAAATTGATGTAGAAATCGGAAATATTTTCGATAAGGACTAAGCTGGAGAGGGAGAAAGGAAAATGAAAACAATTTTAGACCGTTTTGATCGTAGTCCCCTATGGCTTCGATTGGCAACGATATTCATCTTGACAGGAGTTCTTGTCGGTGGGCTTTATACGGTTCGTAAAAATTCTGCAGACCAAGTTACAGTAGTGAAGCGAGAAACCAAAAAAACAGGTTCTCTTCCTATTAAGAAGAAAGATCCTAAAAAAGCCAAAGAAGAAGAGGAAGCGAAAATCGCTGAAGCGGCTGAAAAAGCAGTTGCTCATTTTGAAACGACTGCAACTCAAGAAACATTAACCGCAGCCAAAGAGGCCGTAGAAAAAGTGAAGGACGAAACCAAAAAACAGGCCTTTCAAGCTCGTATTCAGTACATTGTAGACTATTACGGAATGCAAACCAACCAGAATACTCAATCAACTGATACGAATCAAGCTAGCCAAACAGGTCAACCTCAGCAAGTCGTTCCCAGCAGAAGTCCCTCAGTATCAGTCCAATGAGGTTCCTCAGGTTTCGAATGCTACCACACCAGCTATAACGCAACAAACTGAACAATAATCTAGCACGATTTTAAGAAGAAGCAATCGTGCAAAAAAGAGAAAAAAATCTTGACAGTGAAAGTGCCGCTATGTTACAATAATAGACGGTACTTTTTACTTTTGGTCTCTCAAGAGTGTACAGGGACGTGCTGACAAATGTTGCAAAAGTACACACAGATGATAGCTGTCACCAAGTGTATCATCACCAAAAATAAAAAAATACAGGAGAATGTAGATGCCTACAATTAACCAATTGGTTCGCAAACCGCGTAAATCAAAAGTAGAAAAATCTAAATCACCAGCTTTGAACGTTGGTTACAACAGTCATAAAAAAGTTCAAACAAACGTTTCTTCACCACAAAAACGTGGTGTTGCAACTCGTGTTGGAACAATGACACCTAAAAAACCGAACTCTGCCCTTCGTAAATTCGCTCGTGTACGTTTGAGCAACTTGATCGAAGTTACTGCCTACATCCCAGGTATCGGACACAACTTGCAAGAGCACAGCGTGGTGCTTCTTCGCGGTGGACGTGTAAAAGACCTTCCAGGGGTACGTTACCATATCGTCCGTGGTGCACTTGATACTGCAGGTGTTAACGATCGTAAACAAGGCCGTTCTAAATACGGTACTAAACGTCCAAAAGCATAAGGAAAGGGGATAAAGAGAAATGAGTCGTAAAAATAGAGCTCCAAAGCGCGATGTATTGCCAGATCCGCTTTACAATTCACAACTAGTTACTCGTCTTATCAACCGCGTTATGCTTGATGGTAAACGTGGTACAGCAGCTTCAATCGTTTACGGTGCTTTTGAGCAAATCAAAGAAGTTACTGGAAATGACGCGCTTGAAGTATTTGAAACAGCAATGGAAAACATCATGCCTGTACTTGAAGTACGTGCACGTCGTGTTGGTGGATCTAACTATCAAGTCCCAGTTGAAGTTCGTCCAGAACGTCGTACAACACTTGGACTTCGTTGGTTGGTAACCATCGCTCGTCAACGTGGTGAGCACACAATGGTTGACCGCCTTGCTAAAGAAATCTTGGATGCTGCAAACAACACTGGTGCAGCAGTTAAGAAACGTGAAGACACTCACCGTATGGCTGAAGCTAACCGTGCCTTCGCACACTTCCGCTGGTAAGATCAAGATACTGAGGGCGTTAAAAAAGCGACTGAAAATTAGGAAGCTTGACGAAGAATCAAAGATTCTAGGAAAGCTTATCTATTTTCCGAGCTTTTAGCCCGAGTTCAATTAAGATACCAAGAGCGCAAAAGGCCCAAGGCAAAAATAGGAAACTGATACAGTGTTCCATGAACACAAGGCAGTTTATCTTTTTTTGCGCCGGGCCTCGCTCGGGTTCAAATCGGCTAACTAACTTTAGCCCGAGTTCAATTGAGCTCAAATCAGCTAAACCAAACAGAATAAACAATGAGAACGGGTAGGTCCTGCCTATCCGTTTGTTAAATCATGTTATAATAGTATAGAAATAAAAAATATAGGAGAACAAAACCTCATGGCACGCGAATTTTCACTTGAAAAAACTCGTAATATCGGTATCATGGCCCACGTCGATGCTGGTAAAACAACTACAACTGAGCGTATCCTTTACTACACTGGTAAGATTCACAAAATCGGTGAAACTCACGAAGGTGCGTCACAAATGGACTGGATGGAGCAAGAGCAAGAACGTGGTATCACCATCACATCTGCTGCGACAACCGCTCAATGGAAAGACACTCGTGTTAACATCATCGACACACCAGGACACGTGGACTTCACGATCGAAGTACAACGTTCACTCCGCGTTTTGGACGGTGCTGTAACGGTTCTTGACTCACAATCAGGTGTTGAGCCTCAAACAGAAACAGTTTGGCGTCAAGCGACTGAATACCGTGTTCCTCGTATCGTATTTGCGAACAAGATGGATAAAATCGGTGCTGACTTCCTTTACTCAGTAAGCACACTTCATGATCGTCTTCAAGCAAACGCACACCCAATTCAATTGCCAATCGGTTCAGAAGATGACTTCCGTGGAATCATCGACTTGATCAAGATGAAAGCTGAAATCTACACCAACGACCTTGGTACAGACATTCTTGAAGAAGATATCCCAGCTGAATACCTTGACCAAGCTCAAGAATACCGTGAAAAATTGGTTGAAGCAGTTGCTGAAACTGATGAAGACTTGATGATGAAATACCTTGAAGGTGAAGAAATCACTAACGAAGAATTGAAAGCTGCTATCCGTAAAGCAACTATCAATGTTGAATTCTTCCCAGTATTGTGTGGTTCTGCCTTCAAGAACAAAGGGGTTCAATTGATGTTGGACGCAGTCCTTGACTACCTTCCAAGCCCACTTGATATCCCTGCAATCAAGGGTGTAAACCCTGATACAGACGAACAAGAAGAACGTCCAGCATCTGATGAAGAGCCATTTGCAGCTCTTGCCTTCAAGATCATGACTGACCCATTCGTAGGTCGTTTGACATTCTTCCGTGTTTACTCAGGTGTCTTGAACTCAGGTTCTTACGTATTGAACACATCTAAAGGTAAACGTGAACGTATCGGACGTATCCTTCAAATGCACGCCAACACTCGTATGGAAATCGAAACAGTTTACTCTGGAGATATCGCAGCTGCTGTTGGTTTGAAAGATACAACAACTGGTGACTCATTGACTGATGAGAAAGCAAAAGTTATCCTTGAGTCAATCGAAGTTCCAGAACCAGTTATCCAATTGATGGTTGAGCCAAAATCTAAAGCAGACCAAGATAAGATGGGTATCGCCCTTCAAAAATTGGCTGAAGAAGATCCAACATTCCGCGTTGAAACAAACCCTGAAACTGGTGAAACAGTTATCTCTGGTATGGGTGAGTTGCACTTGGATGTCCTTGTTGACCGTATGAAACGTGAATTCAAGGTTGAAGCAAACGTTGGTGCTCCTCAAGTATCTTACCGTGAAACATTCCGCGCTTCTACACAAGCACGTGGATTCTTCAAACGTCAATCTGGTGGTAAAGGTCAGTTTGGTGATGTTTGGATCGAATTTACTCCAAACGAAGAAGGTAAAGGATTCGAGTTCGAAAATGCGATCGTCGGTGGTGTGGTTCCACGTGAATTCATCCCTGCAGTAGAAAAAGGACTTCAAGAATCTATGGCTAACGGTGTTCTTGCTGGCTACCCAATGGTTGACGTGAAAGCGAAGCTTTACGATGGATCATACCACGATGTCGACTCATCTGAAACTGCCTTCAAGATCGCTGCATCTCTTGCTCTTAAAGAAGCAGCTAAATCAGCACAACCAGCTATTCTTGAACCAATGATGCTTGTAACTATCACAGTTCCTGAAGAAAACCTTGGGGATGTTATGGGTCACGTAACTGCTCGTCGTGGACGTGTAGACGGTATGGAAGCACACGGTGCAAGCCAAATCGTTCGTGCTTATGTACCACTTGCTGAAATGTTCGGTTACGCTACTGTCCTTCGTTCTGCAACTCAAGGACGTGGTACTTTCATGATGGTATTTGACCACTACGAAGATGTACCGAAATCAGTACAAGAAGAAATCATTAAAAAGCTAAAGGTGAAGCATAATTTTACCGTCTAGCTAAAAGCTTTCCTCATAGGAGGAAAGCTTTTTTTGATTCGAAAAGAACTTAAGGCCTCTTCCTCATAAGAGATAGTGAAAATGAATATGAAAGTTTGTGTAATATTTCTAATCCTAATGAAATCAGTTGCATTTTAGGGGAAGAAAGTATATAATAATATTGTTGAAAGATGATTTGTAACCTATCAAGTTACTCTTTTCACATAAAAAATTTTTTGATTTTCATAAGGAGGAAATCACGAATGGTAGTTAAAGTTGGTATTAACGGTTTCGGTCGTATCGGTCGTCTTGCTTTCCGTCGTATCCAAAACGTAGAAGGTGTTGAAGTTACTCGCATCAACGACCTTACAGATCCAGTTATGCTTGCACACTTGTTGAAATATGACACAACTCAAGGTCGTTTCGATGGTACTGTGGAAGTTAAAGAAGGTGGATTCGAAGTTAACGGTAAATTCGTTAAAGTTTCTGCTGAACGTGATCCAGAACAAATCGACTGGGCTAACGACGGTGTAGAAATCGTTCTTGAAGCAACTGGTTTCTTTGCTAAGAAAGAAGCTGCTGAAAAACACTTGCACCCAGGTGGAGCTAAGAAAGTTGTTATCACTGCTCCTGGTGGAAATGACGTTAAAACAGTTGTATTTAACACTAACCACGACATTCTTGATGGTACTGAAACAGTTATCTCTGGTGCTTCATGTACTACAAACTGCTTGGCTCCAATGGCTAAAGCTCTTCAAGATAACTTCGGTGTTGTAGAAGGATTGATGACTACTATCCACGCTTACACTGGTGACCAAATGATCCTTGACGGACCACACCGTGGTGGTGACCTTCGTCGTGCTCGCGCTGGTGCAGCTAACATCGTTCCTAACTCAACTGGTGCTGCTAAAGCTATCGGTCTTGTAATCCCAGAATTGAACGGTAAATTGGACGGATCTGCACAACGCGTTCCAACTCCAACTGGATCAGTTACTGAATTGGTTGCAGTTCTTGAAAAGAACGTTACTGTTGATGAAGTAAATGCAGCTATGAAAGCAGCAGCTAACGAATCATACGGTTACACAGAAGATCCAATCGTATCTTCAGATATCGTAGGTATGGCTTACGGTTCATTGTTTGACGCAACTCAAACTAAAGTTCTTGACGTTGACGGTAAACAATTGGTTAAAGTTGTTTCATGGTATGACAACGAAATGTCTTACACTGCACAACTTGTTCGTACTCTTGAATACTTCGCAAAAATTGCTAAATAATTCATCTGTATGATGAGAGGAGGGTAACCTCCTCTTTTTTTGTACTTTTTTTAGACCTTCCTCATCATATTATAGGACTTGCCAAAATGGATTGACAGTGTTAACTGGATTCGGTATCCTATTCTTGATTGGAGATTTCTAATACAAAGAAATGAAAGCGATTACAAGTCGTAGAGGAAGGAGCCAATGGAAATCGCTCAAGAAAAAGAAAAAATCCATTTGAGGAGGTCAAGATGAAAAGTCATCAATTTGAAAAACAACAACGTTTTAGTATCCGAAAATTCAGTGTAGGAGTTTGTTCTGCATTGATTGGATTGGCATTTTTAGGAACGGGCGCAGTCTCAGCAGATGAGACGCATGCTACTAATGAACAACCCTTAGAAGCTTCCACAGCAAATACGGAAGATGTCAATCATTTGATCAGGGAAGCGGGAGTCTACACTGCAGATGCTGCTTTGCCAACTGCTGAAACAGCAAAACCAGTTGAGGGGGCAACTCCAGCAACTCCAGAATCAGGTCCTGCAAGCACTGAAGCTAGCCCGACGACAGATACTCCAGCCGTTTCAGCGACAGAACAACCAAAAGCAGTCGCAGAAAAAGTAGAAGATTTACCAACCAATGAAGAAAAACAATTAAGACCGAAAGAAGTTAAGTTCGATACCTGGGACGATCTCTTGAAGTGGGAACCAGGAAAACGAGTGGATGACGATATGAACAGAGCAAGCGTCCCACTTGCGAGTCGTTTTCAAGGGAAGCAAATCAACGAGCAAGCCAACCCAGATGCAAAGATTCAAGCCCTTTCTAACATGAACTCAAAGGCTAAGGATCATGCTTCCGTCGGTGGGGAAGAGTTTAAGGCTTATGCTTTTGACTACTGGCAATATTTGGATTCTATGGTCTTTTGGGAAGGACTTGTCCCTTCAGCAGACGTGATTGATGCGGCTCATAGAAATGGGGTTCCCATCTACGGAACACTCTTTTACAACTGGTCTAGTAGCATCAAGGATCAAGAGCGCTTTGCAGAAACCTTGAAAGAAGATAGTGAAGGTTCAAAAACCTTCCCGATTGCTCGGAAATTGGTTGATCTAGCCAAGTACTATGGTTTCGATGGCTACTTTATCAATCAAGAAACAACAGGGAACTTAGTAGAGCCTTTGGGGCCAAATTAAGAGATTTCCTTCTTTATACCAAGGAATATGCGAAGAGCGTCAACTATCCGATCAAGTACTCTTGGTATGATGCCATGACCTATGAATATGGTCGCTACCATGAAAATGCACTGGGTGAATACAACTACAATTTCATGCAACCTGAAAATGGGGAAAATCCAGTTGATACCTTCTTTGCCAACTTTAACTGGGGCAAATCAGAAGTCGATTATTCGATCAGTACAGCCAAATGGATTCATCGGAATCCTTATGATGTTCTAGCTGGACTTGAGCTCCAAAAAGGAGGCTCTTATAAGACTAATGTAGACTGGAATGCCATTTTAGATGAACATGGCAAGCTGCGTCTATCTCTTGGTCTTTATGCGCCAGATACCATTACGGGTCTAGGAAAGACAGGAGAAGGTTACCATACCCACGAAGATCTCTTCTGGACTGGTTTCCAAGGGGATCCAACCAAAGGAAAACCAGCAGACCAATCTTGGTATGGCATGTCCAATCTAGTAGTGGATAAAACGCCAATCATAAACGCTGATTTTAATACGTCCTTTAATACTGGTCACGGGAAATATTGGTTCGTAGATGGAAAAATTTCAAAAGATAGTGAATGGAATTATCGTTCTGTTTCTGGCTACCTTCCAACATGGCGTTGGTGGGTGGAGCATAGTGAAGACAGCACTCCGTTGAAGGGACGTTATGATTTTGATCAAGCCTTTAACGGAGGGAACTCTTTAACCTTTGAAGGGGATTTGAAAGCTAATAGCAGCCAAAATGTCATGCTCTATTCGACCAAAATCCCTGTGACAGAAACGACCAAGTTGAGCGTCTCTCACAAGGGTGGGGTTGGTGCAGCTGCTTGGATAGCTGTTGCTACAAAAGAAGACTACTCCGAATATGTATGGAAGGAATTGACGCCAAGCGCAGATTGGTCAACTCAAACCTTCGATTTGGGAGACCTGGCTGGCAAGACCATTTATGCGATTAAATTATTCTTTGACCATGATTCAGATGTTAAAGATTACAAGTTCAACCTCGGTCAATTGTCGATTACGTCCAACCAAGAAAAACCAGCTGCTCCTTCTGAAGTAACTGTGCAAGGCAAACGCCTACAAAATGCACAAGAAGCAGAAGCGGTCCTAAAATTCAAAGGGGTAGCAGATGCGGATTATTATGAAGTCTATGAAAAAGATGGCGACAACTGGCGTCTCTTAACAGGGTCTTCTGCGACAACCGTCTATCTACCAAAAGTTAGCCGTTCAGCAAGTGCTGAAGGAACGACTCAGGACCTCAAGGTTGTGGCAGTTGGGAAGAACGGCCAACGTTCAGATGCAGGAACTGTGGCCTTTGATTGGGGCATGACCGTGTCAGATACCAGTCTTCCAAAAGCTCTAGCACCAAACGTGGTCATCGGAGCCAAAGTGATCGGTTCGAGCTTCCCAGATGCGGATGGTAGTGAAGGCATCGAAGGTATGTTAAATGGTACCATTACCAGTCTTTCAGATAAATGGTCTTCTGCTCAATTGAGTGGAACCGTCGATATTCGCTTGACACAACCACGGACCATTGTTCGTTGGGTGATGGACCATGCCGGTGCGGGTGGAGAATCTGTCGACGATGGCAAGATGAATACCCGTGACTTCGACCTTTACTACAAGGATGAAGCGGGTGAATGGAAGCTTGCTAAGGAAGTTCGTGGCAATAAAGCCCATGTGTCCGACATTACGCTCGACCATCCAATCAAGGCTCAAGAATGGCGTCTCCATGTCATTACGGCAGATAACGGAACCCCATGGCAAGCCATCCGGATTTACAACTGGAAGATGTATGAAAGTCTGGATACGGAAACGGTCAACATCCCGATGAAACATGCTGCAGCGCAAAAACTTAGGCAATCATTTTTGTCCAAGTCGGCTTCAAAGATGTTCCGGCCAATACCACACTGACTCTTTATGATGATAAAGAAGCGACCAGTCCAATTGCGACCATGACAGCCGATCAAGCTGGAAATCTGATCTTTAAACCACTGGCTTTTGAATCAACCCCATCTCTTCTCTACTATCGTGCGCAAGAACCTGGCAAAGATATCAGTAATGTTCTAGCGATCGAAGTTCCAAAAAAATGATAAAGAAATTGCGGGACTTCAATTTGAAGATGGTTTGACCAAGAAGGTTTACCGGGAAGGGGATGCTCTTTCCTTGAAAGGGCGACTCTCCGAGTTCATTATAAAGATGGCCAAGCAGATCAACTGGTCAACCTCACCAACTCAGGTGTAGAGATTCATGGATTTGACAGTAGCAAGCTTGGAGAACAACACCCTAGAAGTTTCTTACCTTGGTCAGAAATTAGATAAGACTCTCACTGTTTTTTTGTGGTTAGTGCAGAGGAAGCTGGTGAAAAAAAGCAGTTGCTGGTCTAGAATTGACCGACAAACCAAAAAGTAGAATACATCGTCGGAGAAGCATTTGGAGAAAGAAGGCGGACGCTTTACAGTTGTCTTTGATGATGAAACAACCGAAACGCACGCTTTGACCGATGAAGGTGTTGAAGTAACTGGCTTTGATGCGAGCAAGGAAGGCCGTCAAACCATCACCGTCCATTACAAAGGAGCTAGCACAAGCTTTGATGTCCTCGTCAATCCAAAACCAGCTCTCAACGATGAATACCTCAAGCAAAAAAATTGGCTGAAGCTGAAGCTACAAAAAGCCAAAGTAGACTTTACATTTGCCAGTCCTGAAGTCAAAGAAGCCTTGTTGGCTGGAATGGCTGCTTCTGAAAAAAAGTCTTGAAAGAGCATGATACCAGCACACAAGATCAAGTCAATGAGCAGTTGAACCAATTGACCGCTCTCTTGAAAGCCTTGGATGGACAAGCTAATCTAGTCAAAGAGAAAGAAGCTCTTTCTGCTCTGACAGAGGAAGCGACCGCTCTATTAGCAAGTAAGCCAAACCACCCTTCTGGTGACGCTTTGCAGGCACTGGTTGAGAAAAATAAAGAACTCCTAGCTTCTTCAGAACTCACTCCTGAAGCGTTCGCAACCGCAAAAAAACAGGTCTAGAAACCTTGATTGCGCTCCTGAAAGAAGATAAGCCAGCGGTCTTTGTAGACCCTGTGACTGGAGTCGAAGTTCAATTCTCTAACTTGGAGACTACTGCTATTAAGGGACTAAAAGTCGCGAAAGTTGAAGCCAATCAGGCAGAAAAAGAAGAGCTGAAGGGACGAGAAGCGACTATCTTTGATATCGAAGGAGTCGATGCAAGTGGTAAGGATGTCGATACCCAGCATCCATCCCTTGTGAAAATCCCTGTGGATAAGGATAAAGAAGTAGAGCAAGTTCTCTTCTTCCCAGAAGGTCAAGCACCTCAATCTTTGGCCTTTGAGCGAGAAGGAGATACCGTTATCTTTACAGCTCCTCACTTTACCCACTATGCGATTGTCTATAAGGCAGCAAAAACGGAAGGACCAGATCAACCGATCCAACCAGAAGAACCTGCTAAACCTGATCAGCCTGTTCAACCAGAGGAGCCTACTAAACCGGATCAACCAGCGATACCAGATCAACCAGCGATACCAGATCAACCAATTCAGCCGGAGAATCCAACAAAACCAGAACAACCGGATGGCAATCAACTGACACCAGAACAAGTGAATCCGACGAAACCAACTGATCCATTGAATCAAAAGGAAAAACGGATCAGACCTTCTGGATCAACGAGTTCAACAAGTTTTGAATCGCTATTTAACACCATCTAAAGAAGGAACTTCTCAACAAGATCAAGCTAACAAAGATACTGACAAGGAATTGCCAACAACGGCAAGTTTAGAGGCTACGTTTGCAGCAGAAGCTGTTCTCCTAGCAGCGCTTGGTGGCTTCCTCTTAGCTGGCAAGAAGAAAGAAGAGTAACTTTTTAAGCGTTTTGATACTGACTGAAAAGGTCATGATGAATCGTAAACCTCCTTTGTAAAAAACAAGGGAGGTTTTATGATGCGGATTCTAATCGAGGAGCAGGACTCCAGACTTGCTAATAAGAGGTAGAAATCCACTATTTTTCTACCTCTTTTACAGCTTTTGTGATATAATTATCATGTATTAAAAATAGAAGGAGTCATATCCAATGGCAAAATTGACTGTTAAAGACGTTGACTTGAAAGGGAAAAAAGTTCTCGTTCGTGTTGACTTCAACGTACCTGTAAAAGATGGCGTGATCACTAACGACAACCGTATCACTGCTGCTCTTCCAACAATCAAGTACATCCTTGAACAAGGTGGACGTGCAATCCTCTTCTCTCACCTTGGACGTGTGAAAGAAGAAGCAGACAAAGAAGGTAAATCACTTGCTCCTGTAGCGGCTGACTTGGCTGCTAAATTGGGTCAAGAAGTGAAATTTATCCCAGGTGTTACACGTGGTGCTGAATTGGAAGCAGCTGTTAACGCTCTTGAAGATGGACAAGTTCTCTTGGTTGAAAACACTCGTTTCGAAGATGTTGACGGCAAGAAAGAATCTAAAAACGATCCTGAACTTGGTAAATACTGGGCATCACTTGGAGATGGTATCTTCGTAAACGATGCATTCGGTACAGCTCACCGTGCACACGCATCTAACGTTGGTATCTCAGCAAACGTTGAAAAAGCAGTTGCTGGATTCCTTCTTGAAAACGAAATTGCCTACATCCAAGAAGCTGTTGAAGCTCCAGAACGTCCATTCGTGGCTATCCTTGGTGGTTCAAAAGTTTCAGACAAGATTGGTGTTATCGAAAACTTGCTTGAAAAAGCTGATAAAGTTCTTATCGGTGGTGGTATGACTTACACATTCTACAAAGCACAAGGTATCGAAATCGGTAACTCACTTGTAGAAGAAGACAAATTGGATGTTGCTAAAGCTCTTCTTGAAAAAGCAAACGGCAAATTGATCTTGCCAGTTGACTCAAAAGAAGCAAATGCATTTGCTGACTACACTGAAGTGAAAGACACTGAAGGTGAAGCAGTAGACCCAGGTTTCCTTGGTTTGGATATCGGTCCTAAATCTATCGCTAAATTTGACGAAGCTTTGACTGGTGCGAAAACAGTTGTATGGAACGGACCTATGGGTGTATTTGAAAACCCTGACTTCCAAGCTGGTACAATCGGTGTGATGGACGCTATCGTGAAACAACCAGGCGTTAAATCAATCATCGGTGGTGGTGACTCAGCTGCTGCAGCTATCAACCTTGGTCGCGCAGACAAGTTCTCATGGATCTCTACTGGTGGTGGAGCATCAATGGAACTTCTTGAAGGTAAAGTTCTTCCAGGACTTGCAGCATTAACTGAAAAATAAGACGGTTTCTCATGAACCATAGAAGAAGCACCGAAAGGTGCTTCTTCTATTGGATGTGAGTAGAAGGAAGCTAGTCGATCTTCATTTCCCCGCTTGAACCTTTTCTAGAAATATGTTAGAATAAAAAGAGATAGAAAGATAGGGGACAATGGATTACTTTTAAACGACATAAATTTGACCGTTCCAAATTTCGATTAGGAATGCGAACCTTCAAAACAGGGATAGCCGTTTTTTTCTGGTTCTATTGATTTTTTTGGTATCTTTGGCTGGCGGGGCTTGCAGATTGGGGCGCTGACAGCTGTCTTTAGTTTGAGAGAAGATTTTGATAAGAGTGTTCACTTCGGTGCTTCGCGCGTGATGGGCAACAGCATCGGTGGTTTTTATGCCCTGCTGTTCTTTATGATCAAGATTCTCTTCCACGATGCTTTTTGGGTGACCCTGATTTTTGTGCCCATTGCGACCATGTTAACCATTATGACCAATGTCGCTATGAACAACAAAGCTGGAATCATCGGTGGTGTTTCAGCCATGCTCATCATCACCCTCTCGATTCCGACAGGAGAAACGTTCCTATATGTTTTTGCCCGCATCTTTGAAACCTTTATCGGAGTCTTCGTTGCGATTTTAGTCAATTCAGATGTGGATCGGATTCGGGACTTTATAAATGAAAGAAAAAAAACCATGTGAGATTATATGACATTTTAATCTTGACATCGGTTTTTTTTGCGTTATAATAGAATAGAAAGGGGGTCTTGTATGAAAGAAAAGGAATTAAGACGAACATTAGCGGTCTTTCCGATTGGTAGTGTTATGAAATTGACAGATTTAACAGCTCGTCAGATTCGTTACTACGAAGATCAACAACTCATTACTCCAGCTCGTACAGAGGGCAATCGTCGGATGTTTTCTCTCAACGATATGGATCGCCTGTTGGAGATTAAGGATTATTTGTCTGAAGGCCTTAATATTGCAGGAATAAAAAAACGGATTGATGAGAAAGAAGCTCAACGTCAAGCTGCCAAGATTGTCAGTGAAAAGGATGTCCGCAAGGCCCTTCACCGTGACATTCTCCAGCAAAGTCGCTTTCATACAACCTCATCGCCATATGGTCAGTTACGCTGATCATTCTTTTTGCTAAATGCTATACTCATAAGGAGACACACATGTCAATTACTGTTGAAGATATTCGTCGCGAAGTCAAAGAAAAAAATGTAACCTTTATTCGGTTGATGTTCTCAGATATCTTAGGGACCATGAAGAACGTTGAAATTCCAGCGACAGATGAACAGTTGGAAAAGGTTCTCTCAAACAAGGCCATGTTTGATGGATCTTCTATTGAAGGGTTTGTTCGGATTAATGAGTCTGATATGTATCTCTATCCAGACTTGGACTCTTGGACTGTTTTCCCTTGGGGAGATGAGAACGGCAGTGTCGCAGGCTTGATTTGTGATGTCTATACAACAGAAGGGGAACCCTTTTGCAGGAGACCCACGTGGGAACCTCAAACGTGCCCTTCGTCACATGGAAGAAGTTGGCTTCAAATCTTTCAACCTTGGACCAGAGCCAGAATTCTTCCTCTTTAAGCTCGATGAAAATGGGGATCCAACTCTTGAAGTGAATGACAAGGGTGGCTATTTTGACTTGGCGCCTACAGACCTTGCTGATAACACTCGCCGTGAGATTGTCAATGTCTTGACTCAAATGGGATTTGAAGTAGAAGCCAGTCACCACGAAGTGGCCGTAGGTCAGCATGAAATTGACTTTAAGTACGATGAAGTGCTTCGTGCTTGTGACAAGATTCAAATCTTTTAAACTCGTTGTCAAAAACCATTGCTCGCAAACATGGTTTGTATGCAACCTTTATGGCTAAGCCAAAATTTGGGATCGCTGGTTCCGGTATGCACTGCAATATGTCCTTGTTCGATGCGGAAGGAAACAATGCCTTCTTTGATCCAAATGATCCAAAAGGAATGCAGTTGTCAGAAACAGCTTATCACTTCCTTGGCGGTTTGATCAAGCACGCCTACAACTACACAGCGATCATGAACCCAACCGTTAACTCCTACAAACGTTTGGTTCCAGGTTATGAAGCACCTGTTTACATCGCTTGGGCTGGTCGCAACCGTTCACCATTGGTTCGTGTACCAGCTTCACGCGGTATGGGAACACGCTTTGAGTTGCGCTCAGTAGACCCAATGGCCAACCCTTATATTGCAATGGCTGTTCTCTTGGAAGTTGGTTTGCACGGTATTGAAAACAAAATCGAAGCACCAGCTCCTATCGAAGAAAACATCTACATCATGACTGCAGAAGAGCGGAAAGAAGCTGGAATCACTGACCTCCCATCTACCCTTCACAATGCTTTGAAAGCTTTGACCGAAGATGAAGTTGTTAAGGATGCTCTTGGCGAACATATCTATACCAGCTTCTTGGAAGCCAAACGGATCGAGTGGGCAAGCTACGCAACCTTTGTTTCACAATGGGAAATTGATAACTACTTGGACTTGTACTAAGCAAATTTATCCGAAAATGAGCTAGGTTTGATGACCTGGCTCATTTTTCATACAAAGAAAATGGATGGGACCGATAGGCCTCATCCATTCTTTTTACTTAATTTTCTTCATCTGGTGTCAAAATCATCGGGATGATGATAGGTTCACGTTCCGTGCTTTCGTAAAGGAAAGGACGAAGGGCGTTGACAATAGCACCGTGTACGGTTTGAATATTGGCATCTTTGTTCTTCAAGGCGATTCGAATTGCATTGAAGAGGATGCGTTGACTTTCACGGATTAGGTCACCGGACTCTCTCATATAGATGAAGCCACGGCTGAGGATATCCGGTCCAGCTAAAATCATCTTCGACTTGAAGTCAACTGTCGCAACAGCTAGGACAACCCCATCTTCTGATAAATCTTTGCGGTCACGAAGGACAGCAGCTCCGATTTCTCCGATGCGATTTCCGTCGACATAGATATCTTGGGCATTGAAACTTCCTGCGATACGAGCTGAGTTAGCCGTCAGGGCAAGAACATCTCCGTTGCTCATGATGAAGATGTTATCTTTTCTCTACTCCACAATCACGCGCAAGTCCAGCGTGAATCTTCTGCATTCGGTACTCACCGTGGACAGGCATGAAGTATTTCGGGTTTGATCAAGCGCAACATGAGCTTTTGTTCTTGTTGGCCACCGTGTCCAGAGGTATGGATGTTGTTGATCTTACCGTGGATGACATCGACACCCGCTTCGGAAATCGTATTGATCAATTTATTAACACTAGTTGTATTCCCAGGAATTGGACTAGATGAGAAGATAACGGTATCACCCGGTTGCAATTGTACCTGGCGGTGGGTTCCGTTAGCGATACGAGACAGTGCCGCCATAGGCTCCCCCTTGGCTCCCTGTACACATAATGAGGATTTCATTTGCCGGGTAGTCTTTGATTTCACTTGGTTCAATAATGGTGCCAGGTGGTACCTTGATATAGCCAAGTTCAATTCCGTTGACAATGGCTTTTTTTCCATCGAGCGTCCGAAGACAACAATCTTGCGGCCAGTTTTTAACAGCGGCATCTGCAGCCTGTTGGAGACGGAAGATGTTGGATGCAAAGGAAGCAAAGATGATGCGTCCATGAATGCCTTCAATAATCTTCATAATGGATTGGCCAACGACTTTTTCAGAGTTGGTAAAGGTTGGAACTTCCGCGTTGGTTGAGTCAGAAAGCAGACAGAGGACGCCTTCCTCTCCTAGTGCCGCCATCCGGTGAAGGTCGGCCGGCTCGCCTACAGGTGTGAAGTCAAATTTAAAGTCTCCCGTGCAGACGATTTTTCCTTGAGGCGTATGAAGAACGATCCCCAAAGGTTCTGGAATGGAGTGGGTTGTACGGAAGAAGGTTGCTTTAATATGCTTAAAGGTCAACTCCGTATTTTGGTTGATTTCATAGAGTTTGGCACCACGAAGGAGGCCATGCTCTTCTAATTTTCCACGAATAAGGGCTAGAGCCAAAGGTCCAGCATAGATTGGTACATTAGCTTGTTTCAAGAGGAAGGGAATTCCTCCGATATGGTCTTCGTGTCCGTGGGTAATCAAGACACCTTTGACACGGTCGATATTTTCAACGATATAGGAATAGTCAGGAATCACGTAATCGATCCCTAACAAATCATCTTCAGGGAACTTGATCCCAGCATCCACAATGATGATTTCGTCTTGGTATTCAATCCCATAGGTATTTTTACCGATTTCCCCGAGACCTCCAATGGCGAAAACACCAACTTCTTCAGGTTTTAAGGTATATGCCATGGATTAGAACTCCGTAATTTCAAATGCGCCAGACTCTTTTTCATATTCTAGGTGTTGGTCTGACAAGAGAGTGATAAATTCGATATTGTAAGATGTATTTTCTTCAACAAGGCGACGAGCTTCAATGCGTCCTTCTAACTCATTCTTCGCATCAATATCGAGATAGAGGGCATGAGTCGTTTCACGACGAGGGTTGCGTTCTTTTGTTTCTTGGTAGAAAACTTTGTAAATCATTTCGTTTCGGTTCCTTTCACATGTTCGGACTGTAGCAGAAAAGAAACAGCTAGTAGCTAGCTGAGACACCTATTCTTGCTTTCTTTTGTCCTGATTCGATACAATTATTATTCATTATACCATAAATAGGCTCTAAGGAAAAGATGCAAGCGGGTTCTGAGAGCAGAAGGAAGCGCTTTTTTAGAAGGGATAGAGAGCAGTTGATTTCACAGTCTGGGGGTGCTTCCTCTACCGTTTGGCGTCTATTTGTAGTATAATATGAAGCAGACAACGAGGAGAAAACATGAAAGTATTAGCATTTGACACCTCCAGTAAGGCCCTATCCGTTGCCCTTTTGGAGGAAGAAAACCGATTAGCAGAGTTGACACTGACGATCAAGAAAAACCACAGCATTACCTTGATGCCTACCATTGAATTTTTGATGGCCAGCATTGATTGGAAACCGACGGATTTGGACCGTATCGTAGTAGCAGAAGGGCCTGGATCTTATACTGGCTTACGGATCGCGGTAGCAACGGCTAAAACCCTAGCTCAAACGCTAAAGATTGACTTAGTAGGGGTGTCGAGCTTACTAGCCTTGGTACCAGAAGAGATAGAAGGTCTGGTAATTCCAGTCATGGATGCGCGCCGTAACCATGTCTATGCGGGCTTTTACCAAGAGGATCAGCTGGTCTACCCGGAGGCTCATCTTTCTTTTGAGGCCGTATTAGAAAGAGCAAAGGGAGCTGAGAAGGTGACCTTCCTTGGGGAAGTAGAAGCCTTTCGCGAGCAGATACAAGAGGCATTGCCGAGTGCTCAGATGGTAGAAACCCTACCGGATGCGGTACGGATTGGTCGACTAGGACTTACAAAGAAGCTGTCTCCGTCCATGGTTTTGTCCCCAACTACCTCAAGCGGGTAGAAGCTGAAGAAAACTGGCTCAAGGACCATCAAGAGTCCGGTCAGTCCTACATTAAACGCCTATGATCCGTATCGAGAAGGAGGCGGGGCGATTCGATTTAGCCCCTCAGTTGGTAGAAATCTTAGACAATGTCTATGGACAAAGCCCCTGGACCTTGGAGCAAGTCCTAGCGGATATCGGTCAACCTCAAAATTGGTATGCCTTGGCCTACAGTGGGGAAGAATTGGTGGGCTTCTTGGCTATACAAGAAAACCTCTATGAGTTAGAAGTCGTCCAAATTGCTGTTCGAAAAGAGTGGCAAGGTCGCGGGATTGCTGGTCAGCTACTAGAAACTGTTCCTCAGGAGAAAGAGGTCTTTTTAGAGGTGAGAGAAGGAAACACTCCGGCTCGAACTCTCTATCAGAAACAAGGATTTAAAGAAATTGGTTGCCGGAAAGGGTATTATCATGCACCTACCGAAGACGCCATTATGATGAAAAGGGAAGCAAATGAAGGATAGATATATTTTGGCATTTGAAACATCTTGTGATGAGACCAGTGTCGCCGTCTTAAAGAACGATACAGAGCTCTTGTCCAATGTCATTGCCAGCCAAATTGAAAGCCATAAACGCTTCGGGGGGAGTGGTTCCAGAAGTTGCCAGTCGGCACCATGTCGAAGTCATTACGGCCTGTATTGAGGAAGCGCTAGAAGAAGCGGGAATTACAGAAGAAGAAGTTACAGCGGTTGCGGTAACTTACGGACCAGGTCTGGTTGGAGCTCTTTTGGTCGGTCTTGCTGCAGCCAAGGCCTTTGCATGGGCCCATGGGATTCCTTTGCTTCCTGTCAATCATATGGCTGGCCACTTGATGGCTGCTCAAAGCGTTGAGCCTTTAGAATTTCCGCTCTTGGCCTTGCTGGTCAGTGGAGGACACACTGAGTTGGTCTATGTCTCGGAGGCGGGTGATTATAAGATCGTTGGGGAAACACGTGATGATGCAGTGGGTGAAGCCTATGATAAGGTCGGCCGCGTCATGGGCTTGACCTATCCAGCCGGTCGTGAGATTGACGAGTTGGCACATAAGGGTCAGGATATCTACGATTTCCCACGCGCCATGATCAAGGAAGACAATCTGGAGTTCTCATTCTCAGGGCTCAAATCTGCCTTTATCAATCTCCACCACAATGCCGAGCAAAAAGGCGAGAGTCTGTCCAAGGAAGACCTATCGGCCTCCTTCCAAGCAGCGGTGATGGATATCTTGATGGCCAAGACCAAAAAAGCCCTAGAAAGATACCCTGTTAAGACCCTGGTGGTGGCGGGAGGAGTCGCGGCCAACCAAGGATTACGTGAATGCCTGGCTTCTGAGATCACAGATGTTAAGGTCATCATTCCTCCTCTGCGCCTCTGCGGGGACAATGCGGGGATGATTGCCTATGCCAGTGTCAGCGAATGGAATAAGGGAAATTTTGCTAGCTTAGACCTCAATGCTAAGCCTAGCCTTGCTTTGCTCCGATAGAAGAGGACTTAGATTAGTTGAGAAACGAACATAAACGACGGGAGGACGATTCCCGTCCCTTTTTTTGTTATAATAGATAGCATCAAAAAAGAAAGGAGAAAGAGTGGAAAAGAATTTTCAGCAGGGGGTCAGGGATGCCCTTCCGACGGCCTTGGGTTATATCAGTATTGGCTTAGCCTGTGGTGTGGTGGCGTCGCCCTATCTCTCCCCTTTAGAAATGGGCTTGATGAGTCTCTTGGTTTACGCAGGGGCTTCTCAGTTTGCTATGATCTCTTTGATTGCCGTCCATTCGTCCCTCATGAATATTGCCTTAACCGTCTTTTTCATCAATTTGCGCAATATGCTTATGAGTCTGCATACCTCCCCTGATTTCAAGGAGGCTAGCCTGGTCCATAATATTGGAATTGGTAGTTTGTTGACAGATGAGAGTTACGGGGTTTATTTGAGTGAAAAATTGAAAAGTGACCGGATCACTGTTCCCTGGATGCATGGCAATAATGTGGTCGGTTATCTAGCCTGGGGATTATCAACCATTTTGGGGACAGCCCTAGGCTCCCTCTTGCCCAATCCTAGTGCCTTCGGCCTGGACTTCGCCTTAGTTGCCATGTTTATTGGGATTTTTGCAGGTCAGTTTCAAGGCATGCGTTTGACGGAGAAGATGGCTACCATGCTCCTTGTTTTAGGTGCAGTAGCCCTTAGCTTTTTCCTCTTGACCTTCTTTTTGACCCAATCCTTGGCCGTTTTAGTGGCTACTTTAACAGGTTGTTTCGTGGGGGTGATGTGCGATGCGCGTGAATAGTTGGATTTTCTTGGTTATTTTGACGTCCGCAGTGGTCACCTGGATTCCACGCATTTTGCCCTTCGTTTTGGTCAAATACCGGGGGTTGCCGGATCCAGTTCTGCGTTTTCTAAAATACCTTCCCATTGCCATTATTTTTGCCCTGATCCTTTCCAGTCTGATAGAGGGGAAAGTAGGCCAGCTTCCTCAAGTTCGGTGGGTGGATCTGGTCGCAACCATTCCGACCATGATAGTAGCCTTTCGCTACAAAAACCTAATGGGTACGGTTCTATTCGGGATTGTCTTGGTTGCCCTCTTACGTTTGCTTGTCGCCTGAATCTCCTGAATTTTTAGATAGATTGCTATTTGTTACAAATATTACAAAAATATTTCAAAAACACTTGACATTGAGTAATATTGTAATATAATAGTTTTTATCAAATGAAGTGAGGGATCATCATGATGAAAAAATGGACAAGTTTAGCACGTTTTAGGATTAACTTCTGCAAGCCTACTCGTAGCCTGTGGTTCAAAAAAAGAAGAGAACAAATCTTCTGCTAAAGAAGCACAAACGACGGTGAAGTCTAGTCAGAAAAAAGCAAAGGCAGCTTCTGGTAAGAAAGAGACAAAAGCTACTGAAACGGATGCGCAAGAAGGGGCACAAGCTGCTTCTCAAGACGCAGGAAACTCAGGTCAAACCGATGCAGGATCTGCTGTAGCAAGCACTAACAAGGCTACAGACTCGTCTCAAATGGTGCCAGAAGAGCTGGTAGGGACTTGGACGGGAACAACTGAAATTGCCAAAGATGTTCAAATGACCGTGGCTGCAGACGGTACGGTCACTACAACAGCGAACTTTTATCAAGCTGATTTGAATCCTGTTCGTACTGCAACAACGAAAGCCAAGGCAGTTCAAGCATCTGGTAATGTCTATTACTGGGAAACAGACGAACCTGGCGCTTTTGATGCCCTTCTTCCAGGGATTGCTGGACTTGGGGGAGCCAATATGAAGGTAAAACCCGGCTTCATCTTAGAAGAGGGCCATTATACACCGATTGTATTTGTAACAGGGCTTAATGAAGACTTTGATTATAGCAAATACAATGATTTCCGTGTTTCCCTTACAAAATAAAGAAAATCCACGAATCCCTAAGGAGTCGTGGATTTTGTTTTAGATAAATTGTGTAATAAAGACAATGAGGATGACGATTGGAATCACAAAGCGAAGCAAGAAAATCCAGAGCTTGAAGAAGAAGCGCTTGGTTTTCTCTTCTCCCACCTTGAGTTCTTCTTGGGCTAGGACTTGATCAAAGATATAGCCTGTAAATAGGGAGAGGCAGAGAGCTCCAAAAGGCATGAGGAGGTTGGAAACCAAAAAGTCCATACAATCAAAGAAGGATTTTCCAAAAAGGGTCCACTTGGAGAGTACTCCATAGGAAAGGGCAGACGGGATCCCAAAGACAAAGGTCAGAAGACCAATGATTTGGCTCAATTTAGCCCGCTGTTTGTTGTTTTGGTTGGTGACGTTCCCGACATTAATCTCTAACATGACGACGGATGAGGTAATGGTCGCAAAGAGGAAGAGAAGAAGGAAAAGCAGGTAGAAGAGGGTACCAAAAGGCATCTTGTCAAAGACTTGTGGCAGGACTACAAAGAGGAGTCCCGGTCCACTAGTAGAAGGGATTTGAAAGGCTGACATGGCTGGGAAGATCGCCAAGCCCGCCATGATAGAAACGGCGATATTCATGAAGACGACGGAAATCCCGGATTGGACCAGGTCAGTGTCCTTGTCCAAATAAGAAGCATAAGTCAACATGGCTGTCACCCCTAGCGAGAGGGCGAAAAACGATTGCCCCAAAGCGTAGAGCAGACCTTGGCTAGTCATCTTGGAGAAGTCTGGCTTGAGGAAATAGCTAACTCCCTCCCAAGCGCTAGGTAAGGTCAAGGAACGACCAATCATGACTAAGAAGATAATGAAGAGAAGTGGCATCATGAATTTTGAGGTCTTTTCAATCCCTTGTTCCACCCCCTTGGAAACAATCAAGACATTGAGGAGGATGAAGATGGCCTGGGCCCCAAGAGCCAACCAGGGATTTGAAATAATCTCCCCAAAGAGCTGGGTATAGTCACTAACTGAGAGAAGTTGGAATAACTCTCCCAAGGCGACTCTAGATAAATCAGGATCCAGCCACCTATGACACTGTAGAAGGAGAGGAGGATAAACAGGGCAAAGGCACCGATCCAACCGATTCCATCATAAAGGCGACGGCCACCGAGTTTTCCAAAGGTTTTAATGGCAGAGACACCAGCTGCACGTCCTAGGGTAAATTCAGCCAGTAAGAGGGGGAAGCCGATAAGTAGAGTTGCTATCAAAAAAACAAGAAGGAAACTTCCGCCTCCATTAGCAGCGGTCATATAAGGGAACTTCCAAACAGCCCCAAGACCAATTGCAGAACCTGCAGAGGCTAGGATGAAGCCAATTTTGGAACCCCATTGAGATTTTTCCATTTAGATTCTCCATTTCTAGTTCAAATATAGGAAGAAAGCAAAGGCCAGCAAAGGCTCTTTCATAGACAAAAGAAAAAGGCTATTTAGTACGAACTAAATAGCCTTAAAACGCAAAGTGAAATCTTTTAGAAGATGACTCTTATGTTTGTTGCTGGATTTGTTCTAAAAATAATCCTAACATCTTTTGAAAAAGCTGTCAATAGTGGAGACTTCCGGCCACCCAACCGGTACAGAGGGCAGAAGTAATGTTAAATCCTCCTGTATGGGCATTGATATCCAAGACCTCCCCAGCAAAATGAAGACCGGGGACCAACTTACTTTCTAAGGTCTTGGGATTGATTTCCTTGAGGCTGACGCCACCTTTGGTTACAAAAGATTTGGCCAAGGACATCTTCCCTGTTACAGGGATTGGGAGTTCCTTTACTTTCGCTAGTACGGCATCGATTTCTTTAGGAGAGAGTTGCTTCACCTTTTCGGGAAAATCCTGGGCAAAGAATTCCGCCAGGCGTTCTGGCAGGTGGGCCTTCAGAACATTCTTTAAGGACTTCTCACGATTTTCCTCTAGGATTGCAGTGAGTTCTTCCTTAGAATAGTGAGGGAGACTATCCAGTGTCAGGATCTCTCCACCCTTGACAAAGCTTGACATCCGAAGGGCAGCCGGGCCAGACAGGCCAAAGTGGGTAAAGAGGAGGTCATGGGTAATGTGGTGTTTGCCATAGTGGAGGGTCACATCGTCTAAGGAAATCCCTTGAAGGGCCTTGTGGGGGAAATCTGTCAGGAGGGGGGCTTTCAGCAGCTTCTAGTTCCGTGATAGTGTGCTTAAAGTGACGGGCGATATCGTGGCCAAAGCCGGTAGAGCCCGTCGAAGGGTAGGACTTTCCACCAGTTGTCACAATCAAGCGGTCCGCAGTCCAGGTCTCATCTTTGGATTTGATGACGAATTGTCCATCGATTTTCTTCACAGACGTTACCTCTACCTGGCAGCGGACTTGACCGCCGAGCTCGGCAATCTTATCTGTCAGAGCTTGAATAATTGTTTGGGAACGATCTGAAGCTGGAAAGACTCGACCATGGTCTTCGACCTTGAGCTTGACCCCGTTTTCTGTGAAGAAGCGGATGATATCATGATTGTCAAATTGAGAAAAGACACTGTAAAGGAAACGTCCGTTTCCTGGAATGCCTGCTAGGAGATCGTCCAGGCTTCCATTGTTGGTCACATTGCACCGGCCTCCACCAGTCCCAGCTAGTTTTTTCCCTAGTTTGCGGTTCTTTTCCAAGAGGAGGGTTGCTTGCCCGTAGAAGGCGCTGGAGATGGTGGCCATCATACCAGCAGGGCCTCCTCCGATGACAATGGTATCGTAGTGGTTCATAAGGTCTCCTTTTTCTCGTCTCGTTTTATTTCCAGTTCATTGTAACATAAAAAATGGACCCTGTCCCCAGGCTCCACTTTTTATGAGTTAATTGTCTTCGTCTGGATTTTGACGGAGGTGGATGGAATAACGCTTAGGTGGGTAAATGCCGATTTCAGGACCCCAGCGTGGGAAGAGTTGATTGGTTTTCTTCCCAGCAGCGTACTTGGCTTCTGCCGCCATTTCCCAGAGCTCTTCGTAGAGATCACCGAGCAAGAAGTCGAGCTCTTGATAATAGAGGTCTGGCTTTCCGTAGTCACTAAGGCTTAGTTCCATCAAACCATAGACTTGTAGCTTATGGTCCATGAGTCTTCGTCCGTCCACCTTGTTAGAGTGGACGATGATGCGTCCGAAGGGATCATTTCTTCGGATGCGTTCGAGCTCTTTGTAGGCGTTGATTCCAGAATTTCCTTGACAGGAGAAGAAGTAAATGTTTTTCAAGTCATAGTCGATATAGGATATATTTCCATTATAGACCAGCTTGACTGGTAGATTACGAACCCGTTTTTTCTCTAGATAGTTGTTAATATGTTCGACCAACATCTTAGAGGGATAATTGTATTCAATGACATAGATCATAGTTTCTTTCCTTTGCTGTTGAGTAAATAACTGAGCTATCTTTCAGTTACGAATAGTATACAAGCTTTTGAAGTCAGATAGGGGGAAAAATCTATTTGGTTCATTTTTGAAGCTATTCGGTTCATTTTGGAGGAGTAAAGGAGAAAAAATCGCTAAAGGAATACGAAGAAAATGGGGAAGTGGGGACGAAGAAGAGCATCTTTTTTTGAAAATGCAAAGAAAATTTACCGAAATCTTTCATTTGTGCTATAATCAAGGGGAAGTGACGTCATGGAAAGAAGGATATCATGAGTTTAGAACAGTTAGAGCGGAAATCGCTCCAAGAAATCAATCAATCTGTCAAGGTTCCCAAGGGAACTTCTTTTTGGAGGACCTTATTATTGTTTTCAGGTCCGGGGAGCCTAGTAGCAGTGGGCTACATGGATCCTGGAAACTGGATCACCAGCGTTGTTGGAGGGGCTCACTATCGTTACTTGCTCTTGTCGGTGGTTCTCTTGTCTTCCTTGATTGCCATGCAATTGCAACAGATGGCTGGGAAACTAGGGATTGTCCATCGGAAAGATTTGGCCCAGACAACAGCGACGCATTTGCCCAAGTGGCTCCGCTATATTCTCTGGATAGTGATTGAATTAGCCTTGATGGCGACAGATTTAGCAGAAGTCATTGGTTCAGGGATTGCACTCCATTTGCTATTCGGATGGCCTTTGCTCTTTCTATTTTGGTCACCATCCTGGATGTCTTCCTCCTCCTTGGACTCATGCACTTAGGTTTTCGTAAGATTGAGGCTATTGTCTCCACCTTAATATTGACCATTCTGGGGATTTTTATCTACCTTGTGGTCCTATCAAAACCAGATATAGGTGGCATTTTTGCTGGCTTTCTTCCTCAGAAAGAAATTGTAGGTATTGGTCTCCCCAAGGGATCACAAGCCTTGACGCTGGCCTTGGGGATTATTGGTGCAACCGTCATGCCCCATAATCTCTATTTGCATTCCTCCATTTCACAGACACGCAAGGTTGATTATGAGGATCCTGCAGATGTTCGTCGGGCTGTGCGTTTCATGACCTGGGACTCTAATATTGAATTGACCCTGGCTTTTGTTGTCAACTCACTCTTGCTGATTCTCGGAGCGGCCCTCTTTTTTTGGACATGCAGAAGAAATTGGAGCCTTCTCTAGTATGTATGATGCCTTGCAAAACAATGCCATTGCAGGAGCTATTGCAAGTCCTTTTCTGTCCACTTTGTTTGCTGTTGCTTTGTTAGCAAGTGGTCAGAATTCAACAATTACAGGCACTCTGACGGGTCAAATTGTCATGGAAGGTTTCCTTAGATTCCGCCTTCCTCAATGGCTTGTCCGCCTCTTTACACGGATGTTGGCCCTCACTCCTGTCCTGATTGTCGCCTTTCTCTTTGGAGACCAGGAAAGTGTTCTAGATGATTTGTTGGTCTATTCTCAAGTCTTCTTGTCTCTGGCTCTACCATTTTCAATTTTTCCCTTGGTTTACTTTACCTCCAATAAAAAAATCATGGGAGAATTTGTCAATGCAAAATGGAATACCTACTTAGCTTACGGAGTCGCTACTCTTCTGACTCTTTTAAACGTCCAACTCATTGTGACGACGCTCCTTAAATAAAAAATCAGCTTTGTCGGACAAGGAAAACATGCTATAATAGAAGGGAAGTTCCCATCTAGCTAGAAAATGGGCAAAAGTGGGCAGTAAAAACTAAGAAACAGGGTCTAAACCCTTGATACGAAAGGAATCTAGAAAATCTTATGATGAATATGCAAAATATGATGAAGCAAGCACAAAAGCTTCAGAAACAAATGGAACAAAGTCAGGCAGAATTGGCTGCTTCTCAATTTGTTGGTAAGTCTGCTCAGGACTTGGTCGTCGCTACCTTGACAGGTGATAAAAAGGTGGTATCCATCGAATTTAACCCGGCAGTCGTGGACCCAGAAGATACAGAAACTCTTTCTGATATGACTGTTCAAGCTATCAATGCAGCCATCGAAGAAATTGATGCAGCAACCAAGAAAAAATTGGGAGCTTTTGCTGGTAAATTACCATTCTAAGCATACAGAGAAAACCTCTATCATCGATAGAGGTTTTTTAGTCGTTAAAAAAATTGGAGAGGTCCAATCCACCAAAAGGAGAGGTAGAAAAGGATTCTTGTTCGGTTAGGAGTTGCCGGGCCCGGTCTGATTCGAGAAAGGCTTCATAAACGATGGCAGTCATCCGGGCATCTTCTAGACTATCATGCGATTTTCCAGCTACTCCTAAAAACTGAGCAACTGTATGGAGCTGCAAGTTTTTGATCCCATGGAGGTCAGAAGGCCGGCGTTTAGAAGCTTCCTCAAAGACATCAACAGCGTATTGGTCTGTGAACTCCAGCCCATTTTCCGCTAGGATAGGGAGGTCACTCTTAATGGCATTGTATCCAATGAGGGGGCTATCTGCAACAAAATCTCGAAACTCCGCTAGAACTTGCTCGAGTGGGGGAGCTTGGAGGATTTTATCAGATGTGATCCCGGTGAGGCCATTGATAAAGCTCTTTAGTGGTTTATCCGTATAGGCATAGGAATCATAGTGGGCAACTTCTTGGCCATCTGCAAAGCGGACAGCAGAAACTTGGATAATGTGGTACTTTCCTTCAAATTGATTAAATTCTAAATCAAAGGAGACATAGTGGCTTAATTCTTTCAAGGGAACTCCTTCATCTAATGGGTGTTTTTGGATTTTCTAATTGTTGAGGGGAGGAAAAGGCATAGAAAAAACTGACCGAAGTCAGTTTTTAGCGACCAAAGACGCGTCTCCAGAAGCCTTTACTCTCTTGTTCTTGAACCTTTTCATTGGCTTGATCTAATTCCAATTTCAATGTTTCGCGGTCATTCATAGCCTGAAGGGTTAGCTGTTGTTGTTGGTCGAGCTGTTTGTCTTTTTCAGCGATCTGAACATCTTTGACACGCAACTGCTCATCCTTTTTAGCTAATTGCTCATCTTTGGATTTTAGCTGGTCGTCTTTTGCTTTTAGTTGTTCGTAGAGACGAACGATCTCGGCATTTTTTTCATCTACCAAAATTTCCATCAATTCACGCTGTTTCACATCATCGCTGACTGGTTCGTCTTCAAAGATGGTTTTTTTGTAGATCTCTTCTAGCTTGATCAAGCCACTACGGGTTACGACGGTAACTCCCTTATCATTTTTTTCTGTATCTTCAGGATCTAGGGCCTTGACACGGTTGTTGACCGCTTGGCGACTAACTCCTAGAATTTCAGCAATTTCGCTGACTGTTTTTTCGATAGCCATAATATCCTCTAAACTCTTTTTCTATGAAATACTCTCTTAGATATTATCATAAGTAGGCAAGGCTGTCAAATCAAGCAAGGGAAGGGACGACAAGGAAAAAGCATGAAATTCCTTAATCCATCTTAGGAAGGGTTAAGCTCGAGTTGGCCAGATCAATAGTGAGTTGGTAGTCCGTTTGGTCGCGAACAGTGATCTCGAAGTCGGTTGTATAAAGGACGAGACGAAGAGTGGTCCCTTTCTCCAGTTTGTAGATGGTTGGTTGGAGTTCAAAGTCGAATTCCATCCATTCTCCTGGTGTTACGGGCTCAACCTCTAAGAGGTCATGACGGTTTTGGAGGTTAAGACACCCCTTTGTAATCACTCGTTGGCCGGCTTCCTTAAATGGCAATTCAGTCAAGTTGTCCAGCATATGGTAACGACCGTTATCCAGTGTACGGACGGATAGGACAGCTGGATAGGGTTGGAGATATTTCTTGCTTCCTAGCTCCATGAGTTGGACTGAGAGCAAGCCCTTGTCAGTGCTAGATTGGAGCCGCAGGTGAAGGTGAGCTTTCCGTTGAGGTGTAGGTCTTCTGCAATCGGAAGATCGATGGTCACTTGTTGCGCCTTATCCTGGTAGAGGTCCGTTAGGAAAGTTGGATAGGCCTTGCCATAGCGCTCATAGTCTTCTGTCGCATAGCGGTTTTGGATAACTTTCTCACCATCTCCGAGCGAGAAGGTGCGCTGGGCTGTTTGATTGCCAAAGTCTTCCAAGGAGGTCCAACTTTGTTCTCCTGTATTGTCCTGCCAGATGACGGTTGGCAATTCATAACTTGAATCATAGCCCAGTAATTTTTTAGAAAGGAGGGCGTTCATGCTCTCACGGAAGTCAATGGACTGCCAGTTGTTGAGATAGACATGGGCACCATTGTGGTAGAAGAGGTGTTTCTTGATGTTGGCTGGAAGGGCTTGGAACATTTGGTATACATGGAGGGGCTTCACGTTCCAGTCTTGGGAACCATGGGTGAAGACGACCTCTGCCTTGACTTTGTCTGCCTGAAGGAGATAGTTGCGGTCATGCCAGAATTGGTTGTAGTCCCCTGTTTTGCGATCTATTTGCTCTTTAAGCCGTTCCAAATCCGCTAGATGGGCTGCATGGTGGCGGAGATAGTCTCCAGCCCGAAGGGCGCGTGAATAGGTCAACTCAGCGAGTGAATCAAAATCCTCTCCAGGATAGCCACCAGGACTCGTCACGAGTCCGTTTTTCCCGATAGTAGTTGTACCAAGAGGAGATACCGGCTTCAGCAATGATGACTTCTAGGCCATCGACACCTGTGGTAGCCAGTCCATTGGACATGGTCCCTAGGTAGGACAAGCCTGTCGTAGCAACTTTGCCGTTGGACCAATCGGCCTTGATTTGGCGTTGGCGACTGTGGTCTGTGAAGGCACGACAGCGTCCGTTGAGCCAGTCGATGACATTTTTTTATAGGCCTCGATTTGACGGTAATCCCCTGTTGGTCATCAAGCCTTGGGAATCCTTGGTTCCAAGACCGGAGACGTAGAGATTGGCAAAGCCACGAGCGAGCAGGTAGTCATTGAGAGTATAACTGCTGTTGATATGAGTGAGGGTTTCTTCAGCCTCAGAGACTAGTTGAGCTGAACCGACAGGATCCACCAATTCTAATTGAGGTTCTTCTACTTGAATGGTATGAGGTTCTTTGACCTCGAGGTCCACATTCATATTATAGAGTGCCTTGTCACTAGCCTTGTCATTGGTTCCTTGGTGATAAGGGCTGGCAGTCATGACGGCTGGGATTTTTTTCCTTCATAGCGAGGGCGAATAATATTGACCTTGACCAAATCTGGAAGGCCATCTTGGTCGCTATCAATCCGACTTTCCACATAGACCACCTCACGAATCACATTATGGCAGTTAAAGGTAGCTAGACTTTTTTTCCGTTGAAAAAAAGTGGTAGCGATTGTCTTCAGGAATCAAGCCATCGCTGACCAACTGCTCAATTAGTAAATTCCCTTTGACTGTTCGAGTATTGAGGAGGTGGTAGAGGTTTTTCGACCAAGTTTCCATACTCAATCGGAAATTGGACTTCTTTCAAGAAACTGTCCGTATCTTCAAAGTCAATAAAATAGCGGAAACCGAGCAACTGGAGAGCTACTGTGTAAAAAAATCTCCGGCGACCATTCGCGGTCTGATTGGAAATAGCTCAGGAGATCTGTTTCAGCATTCACTACGAGGTTAGAGAGGGGATAGTCTGTGTTTTTATAGGTGAAATAAACCTTGCGAACAAACCATTCAAACAGTTCTTTCTCTGTAAGATGAAGGGGAAGGTCAAACCCGATTTCTTTCAGTTCCTTTAGAATGTCTGCTTGGTCGACTGGTAGATAGCTATATTGATTGAATTTCATAGGATGCTCCTTTTATCAGCTTCACTGTTTCTTTACTTCTTATATTATACGTGATAAAATAGTATTTGTCTAAAGACCTTTGATCTCTGAAGGAGGGTGTCATGGTGAGAAAATTATCTGTTGAAGAAGTTGCAAGAAGACGGACTTTATTGTTTGGGGTTCTTGCCGTCATTTTTGGGATCCTCATTTTTCGAAACGGTGTTGGTTTCACAAAATTTTCCTTGGATCTATTAGCCATTTACTTTTTAGTTGATGGACTAGGAAGCTTTCTTCTTCGCTTTTTGTTACGTAGCAAGTCTATTTCCTATAGCCACTCTATTTGGTTTATTTTTCTTTCACTTGCGTTGATCTGGTTGAATCGACTGAGTAGTCTGCCCGTAAACTTAGTTGTGATTTGTTTAGGGGCATATCAGTTGGGGAGTGCCATTGTCTATGGGATCACATTTTGGCTTTATAAGGCCAATCGGGTAAAAGGAGGCTGGCTCTATTTATGGGATGCGCTTTTAAACGGTGGGATTGGTCTAGCAACTGTCTTGGAACCTGGTTCAGATGGGCACTTCCAATTTATCCTCTTGGGGGCTTATCTGGTCTTGTTGGGGATTTCTAATATTCGAGATGGTATTTTATTTGACAAAGACCAACAAGGCCAAGAGTTAAAACGTCGCTTTCGTATTAGCCTACCGGTTATCTTTGCAGCCTTTATCCCTGCTAAGGAGTTAAAACGGTTTAACCAGTTTCTTCAAAAAGGGAGCTCGGCGGGACACACAGGCCCTTATCGATTGGTGAAAAAAGAAGAAGAGGCAAGGGAATTAGAAATTTTGGTTCATACTTCTGACAGCAACTTATTTGGAGCGATTGGGCATGTAGATATTTGTTATCAGGGGAAGGTCATTTCTTACGGAAGTTACGATCCCTTTTCAGAGCGTCTATTTGGGACGATTGGGGATGGCGTACTGTTTAAAGTGGATAAGGAACCATACATCGAACTATGTAAAAAAAGAGAGTCAAAAGACGCTGTTTGGCTACAGCCTATCCCTTACCGAAGAAGAGAATCAGGCAGTAGAGAAGCGTCTAGCTGAAATTGATCAGTTGTTAGAACCTTGGGATCCACCTAGTAGGTTACTGGAAGACGGTCAGCCGACCTACGCTTACAAATTGAAATATGATTTAGGGGCTGAGCTATATAAATTTACTTCTTCGCGTTTTAAATCTTACTTTGTTCTGTCTACGAATTGCTGCCTGTTAGCAGATTCCATTGTGGGACAGGCGGGAACGGCTGTATTAGATGTGCGTGGAGTGATTGCACCAGGGACCTATCAGGATTACTTAGAATACGAATTTGAAGCTCCAAACGGGCGGGTCCATACACGAACAGTATATTAAGTAAAGAAAGACAGATTCAAAATTTTGAGAAATCTGTCTTTTTTGCACAAGATTTCTTGTAAAAAAAAAGAAAATCTTTTAAAATATAAAAGACTTGGAGGAATTATGTGCATAAATAAGATTAGTAGTATTTCACCCGTATTAAAAACAAACAATCGAAATGTCAATCAAGAATTTTTTGAAAAGGTCTTAGGAATGAAAACCCTGTTGGAAGATGGGGCTTTATTATCCCTTGGAGATCAATCGAAGACAGACCGCCTCTATTTAGAGGAATCCCCTAGTATGAGAACCCGTAAGGTTGAGGGACCAAAACGCTTGGCTTGCTTAAAGATTCGCGTGACCAACCCGCAAGAAATTGAGTGGCTTCTGGCTCGTGGTCATCAAGTTGATCGCCTCTTCAGAGGGGAAAATGGCTATGCCTTTGAAGCTCTTTCGCCAGAAGGAGATCGTATCTTGCTCCATGCGGAAGAGCAAGTGGACAGTTTAACTGAAATTGAGGAAGTTCCAGATTTTCAAGCGAATGAAGAGTTTACAACCTTGACGGAGTTTTTCGTAGAAAAGATAGTTCTTCGTGTACCTAATGTAGAGACTTCTACAGCTTTCTATCAACAACTACCTGGCTTAGAAGAGTATTTAGACTTAGAAGCATCAGATGGTCCGGACCTCACACTAGCTAATGGACAGACTTGGGACCTTTGTCAGGTCAAGGTCATTCTAGAGCCATTTGTAGCAAGTGAAGTGGCCTCTTGCTTTGGAGATCAGGTGACTTTTGTACCAAAAAGGCAACAATTTGTCTTGGTTGAGGATCCAAGCAAGATTGAATGGTGGTTCGAAGCCTAAGCAAGTCTTTGGCTGATTGAAATGAGTGAAGAAAAATGGAAAAAATCATCCAAAAAATTCAAGAGCAAATAGGAGCAGGCATCTACCCAGGTGCCTCTCTTGCGCTCTATCAGAAAGGAAGCTGGCAGGAGTATTACTTGGGACTAGCTGATCCAGACAAGCAAGAGCCAGTTATTCCTGGCTTGACCTATGATTTAGCCAGTGTGAGTAAGGTCGTCGGAGTTGGAACGGTTCTTGCTTTTCTGGTCCGACAAGGGCAAATTGATATCGATCGTCCCTTAGCTTCTCACTATCCGGATATGGAGCAGGCAGAGGTGACCATCCGTCAGCTTTTAACCCATACTTCTGGGCTGGATCCTTTCATCCCTAGACGAGATGACTTGGATGCTGAGGGCTTAAAAGAAGCCCTGCACCGTTTGAAGCTCAAGGACAATCGCCAGTTCCACTATACAGATGTCAATTTTCTTTTGTTGGGCTTTCTTCTGGAGAAGTGGTATGGTCAGGATTTGGCCCAGATTTTTCAGGAGCAAGTCTTTGCACCTTGGCAAATGAAGGAGACTACTTTTGGCCCGGTTTCTCAAGCGGTGCCAACCCTTCGTGGCGTTCCAGCTGGTGTCGTCCATGATCCGAAAGCGCGTGTACTGGGAGTCCATGCCGGAAGTGCAGGTCTGTTTTCGACCATTAGAGATATGGAAATTTTCCTGGAGCATTACTTACAGGATCCTTTTGCAGAGATTTTATCGCAGAACTATGCTTTAGAAAAAGGGAAGATGCGCTCTCTGGCCTGGAATCTGGAAGGAGACTGGTTGGACCATACAGGTTATACAGGAACCTTCCTTCTCTATAATCGCAAGCTCCAATTGGCAGCTATTTTCCTATCCAATCGGACCTATGAAAAAGATGAGCGGGCCCAATGGATCCTAGATCGGAATCAACTCATGGAGCTCATCAAAAGAGAAATGGAAGGAACCGGAAAAAATCCTTCCTAAGACGGAGAAAGAAGCGTGGTTTAGCCATCGCTTTTTTTCTTTTTTTATATTAAAATGGAAGGAGAGAAGATTGTATCTAGCAATCTATAGCAGAAAAGAATGAAGATAACTGAGAGACATATGACTAGATCGATAGGTGTCGGACAAGCACATAGCAAGATTATTTTAATAGGAGAGCATGCGGTTGTTTATGGCTATCCAGCCATTGCCTTGCCCCTCCTTAACATTCAGGTCACTTGTCAGATTGTACCTGCGGAGCGTCCGTGGGTCCTTTTTGAGAATGATAGCTTATCTATGGCCGTTTACGCTTCTTTAGAGCATTTGGGGATTGAGGAGGCGGCTATCGCTTGCCGGATTGACTCCATGATTCCGTCCCAGCGGGGGATGGGGTCCTCGGCTGCTGTCAGTATTGCGGCAATTCGAGCAGTCTTTGATTACTTTGGGCGAGATTTGAGTCAAGAGACTTTGGAAATCTTGGTTAATCGAGCGGAAATGATTGCCCATGTGAATCCAAGTGGGCTGGATGCCAAGACCTGTCTCAGCGATCAGCCGATTAAATTCATTCGAAATGTCGGCTTCAGTGAATTAGAGGTTAATTTGGGTGCCAAGCTGGTCATTGCAGATACAGGTATCCATGGCCATACCAAAGAAGCCATTCAGAAGGTCAAGGAGTTGGGAACAGCAGCCCTCGCTAGTTTCCATGAAATTGGACTTCTAACTGAGTACGCAGAAAAAGCTCTTGCTCAAAAAGATGCTTTCACCTTGGGACGCATCTTAACAGACTGCCATCATCATTTGCAAGCAGTGGGAGTGAGTTGTCCAGAAGCGGATCAATTGGTGGAACTAGCCTTAGGGAGTGGAGCCTTGGGAGCCAAGATGAGTGGTGGTGGGCTCGGTGGCTGTATCATTGCCCTTGCTGCAGACCAGGAACAAGCAGAGATGATCGCAAAAGAACTAAGAAATAAAGGAGTGGAGGAGTTATGGATCGAAAACCTGTAAGCGTGAAATCGTATGCCAATATCGCCATTATTAAGTATTGGGGCAAGGAAAACAGTGAAGCAATGGTGCCATCAACTAGTTCCATTTCCTTGACCTTGGAAAATATGTATACGGAGACTCGACTTAGTCCTTTGGGGCCTGAAGCCAAGTCCCATGCCTTCTTTATTGATGGGGTCTTCCAGAATGAAGCGGAGCAGGCCAAGATTGGAGCAGTCATCGACCGTTTTAAACCAGAAGGGGGAGACAGGCTTTGTGCGGGTTGATACCAGCAACAATATGCCGACAGCTGCAGGACTTTCTTCTAGTTCTAGTGGTCTATCTGCCTTGGTAAAAGCCTGCAATCGCTATTACCAACTGGGAATGACGCAGGCAGAACAAGCTCAAGCGGCTAAGTTTGCCTCCGGTTCGTCTTCTCGTTCCTTCTTTGGCCCCTTAGCTGCTTGGGACAAGGATACTGGGGAAATTTACCAGGTGGAAACGGACCTCAAACTGGCTATGATCATGCTAGTGTTAAACGACCAACAAAAAATTCTTTCTAGTCGGGAAGGGATGAAACGGTGCACGGAAACCTCTAGCAATTTCCAAGAATGGATCCGCCAGTCAGCCCGGGATTACCAAGATATGCTGGGTTACCTGAAGGACAATGATTTTGAAAAAGTAGGGGAATTGACCGAACGGAATGCTCTTCTCATGCATTCTACAACCAAGACTGCAAGTCCAGCCTTTTCCTATTTGACGGATAAGAGCTACGAGGCCATGGAGTTCGTGCGCTCTCTTCGTGAAGAAGGGAAACGTTGCTACTTCACCATGGATGCAGGTCCGAATGTGAAGGTTCTCTGTCTAGAAGAGGATCTGGACCAATTGGTTCCACTTTTTGAACAAGACTACCGTATCATTGTTTCCAAGACCAAGGATCTATCCCATGAAGAATAAGAAAGCAGTTCAAGCAGGTGGGAAGCTGTATATCGCTGGGGAATATTCTATCCTAACACCGGGACAAACAGCCATTATTCAGTTTATTCCCATTTACATGCAGGCAGATATCCAACCAGCATCTACTTATCGGATTCAGTCGGACATGTTTTCCTTTGCGGTTGATTTGACTCCGCAGGCGGACTATGCCCTGATCCAAGAAACCGTGAATCTGATGAACGCCTACCTCCAGTCACAAGGAGTGGCACTTGCTCCCTTTGATTTAAGTATTGGGGGGGGAAATTTGAGCGAGAGGATAAGAAATTCGGAATTGGCTCTAGTGGTAGTGTGGTCTTGTTGACCCTTAAAGCCATGGCGGCTCTTTATGATTTTCCCCTGTCAGCAGACTTGCTCTTTCGTTTAGCCTGTCTGGTCTTGATTCGACGTGGAGACAATGGCTCTATGGGAGACCTGGCTTGTATTGCCTATGAAAGCTTGGTCAGCTACCGCTCTTTTGACCGACGGGCGCTGGCTGAGCAATTACAAGATCAGGATTTAAACCAGGTCTTAGCCCTGGATTGGGGATATGAAATCCAGCCTCTTTCCCCTCAGTTGCCCTATACTTTTTTAGTAGGCTGGACCCAGGAACCCGCTATTTCAAGAGACTTGATTAACCAGGTTCGTTCAGCTATTGATCATGTCTTCTTAGAGGGGACGGAGCAGGCTGTACAAGACCTCTTAGTGGCCTTTCAAGAGGCAGACCGAGACTTAGCCTGCTCTTCTATCAGTCGGGCCAGTGACTTACTTCGATCTCTCAATGAGGTGATTTATACCAAAAAACTGGCCCAATTAAAGAGGGCAGAAGAGGGACTAGCGGTTATTGCAAAATCCAGTGGCGCTGGAGGAGGAGATTGTGGGATTGCCCTCGCATTTGAGGAGGCTGCTGCCCAAGAAATCGTCAGACGCTGGCAAGAAGTAGGGATTGATTTATTATATTCAGAAAGGATGGGAGAGTATGACGGCCAACCGAAAGGATGAACATATTCGCTTAGCCTTGGAGCAAACTCCGGGTTACAATAGCTTTGATGAGGTTGAGTTGATTCATTCCTCTTTACCAACTATCGATTTAGATGAGGTGGATTTGAAGACCCATTTTGCGGGTCGTGACTGGGACTACCCTTTTTATATCAATGCCATGACAGGTGGTAGTGCCAAGGGGGGAGAAATCAATCGGAAGTTAGCCCAGGTGGCAGAAGCCTGCGGCATTCTCTTTGTGACGGGTTCCTATAGTGCAGCTTTAAAAGATCCCCAGGACAGCTCCTATCGAGTCAAGGCCCTTTATCCGGATCTTCTCTTTGCGACCAATATCGGGATTGACAAACCGCTTGAACTGGGCTTGCAGACGATTGAGGAGACCCAGCCCCTCTTTCTCCAACTCCATGTCAATCTCATGCAGGAGCTTCTCATGCCCGAAGGGGAACGAAGCTTTAGAAACTGGCAAGACCATTTAGCAGACTATGCAAAGCAACTACCTGTGCCGTTGGTGCTAAAAGAGGTCGGTTTTGGTATGGATGCCGGAACTATCCAAAGAGCCATCGAATTAGGTGTCAGGACCGTTGATATCTCTGGTAGAGGCGGGACCAGTTTTGCCTATATCGAAAACCGTCGGGGAGGCAATCGTTCCTATCTCAATGACTGGGGACAAACAACAGTCCAAGCCCTGCTTGGGGCTCAACCACTGATGGATCAGGTCGAGGTTCTCGCCTCTGGTGGCGTTCGTCATCCCTTGGATATGATCAAGGCACTGGTTCTAGGAGCCAAGGGGGTCGGTCTTTCTCGGACCATTTTAGAATTGGTAGAGACACAGCCGATTGAAGAGGTCATCGCCCAAGTCAATGCTTGGAAAGAGGATTTACGCCTGATCATGTGTGCTCTTTCTTGTCAGACACTTGCCGATTTGAGAAAGGTTCCCTATCTTCTTTATGGTCGTGTAAAAGAAGGATATGAACAAATCCTCTCCATCCATGATTAACTTGAAGAAACTAACAAATCCCTCCGTGTACACGGAAGGATTTTTTACTTGCTTTGACGAATGTTCTCTAATATAGCTTGGGCTTTTTCCAGGTTAAAGGGTTTGTCTTCTAGCAGGGCTTGGACCACCGGAGCTACCTCTGACGGACTAGCGCCAGCAAGTAGGGCAAGTGACTTAGCTTGGAGTTTCATATGCCCATGCTGAATACCGGTGCTGACCAAGGCCTTAAGCGCTGCAAAGTTTTGAGCCAGGCCAACGGAAACAATAATCCGCGCAAGAGTTTGGGCATCGGGATTTCCAAGTAGGTCATGAGCCACTTGAACACTTGGATTGAGTCCGATGGAGCCTCCCTTGGTAGCGATAGGCATGGGAAGGGTCAGCTGACCTTCTAGGACTTGCTGATCTGGATGAGCTATCCAACTAGATAGTCCTTGAGCTTGTCCAGATCGACTAGCATAGGTATGGCCACCTGCTTCAATCGCCCGCCAGTCATTCCCAGTTGCCAAGACGACAGCATCGATACCATTGAAAATTCCCTTGTTGTGAGTCGCTGCTCGATAAGGATCAACAGCTGCCAATTGACTGGCCAGAGCTATTTTCTGAGCGATTTCGGCCGCTTCCTTGGGATCGCAACTGAGGAAGCGGTAGTCTATGTGACAGCTTGCCGTGACCAGGGCATCTGTCGCTAGGTTGGACAGAATAGCCATTAAGCCCTGCCCCTCGGATAAATCTTCTAAAGGGTTGACCAGGGCTTCTAGCATGGTGTTGAGCATATTAGCCCCCATGGCCTCTTTTGGATCGACAGATAGGTAGCAAATGAGAAAGTCACCTTTCACCTCTGTCCAGAGATCTCGTGCCCCACCTCCCCGTTTAACGATGGAAGGATAGGCTTGATTGGCCAGTAGGAGCAGTTCTTCTTTAGCTTCTGTAATCGCCTGACTGGCCTCTTCTTTATGGCTAACCTCATATAGAGCCACTTGACCGATCATTTGACGCTTGTGAACCTGGGTCTGAAACCCACCTGAGCGCTTGATTAGTCCAGCAGCGTAAGAAGCAGCAGCGATGACAGAAGGTTCTTCCGTCACCATTGGGACCTGGGTTTCCTGACCATCTACCTGGAAGCCAGGAGCTAGTCCAAAGGGTAAAGCCAAGGTGCCAAGGACGTTTTCGACCATTTCATTGGCAAGAGAAAGGGGCAATGTTTCATTGTCCCTTACTGTCTGTAGACCTTCTTCTGAAAGGAGTCCGGCCTGAGCTAGTTTCTCGATGCGCTCTGCTGGACTTACTTTTGAAAAACCAGTTAATTTAACCATGGTGTTCTACCTTTACATAGGTTCGTTGGTGTTCGTTGATTTCTGATAAGGCATAGGTTTGATCTTGGTAGCCTTGGAAGGTTTGATTGCCTTCAGCATCTAATTGTGCCTCTTCGAAGAAGATCTTCTCATATTCGTCAATCGTAAGAGCTTTTCGCTGATCCAATTCTGCCATACGGTTTGGATGGAGCATTTGCTCAAATCCTTTGACCAAGTGAGCACTAAATCTCAGCGACTGCGCCACTTCCATATCCATAGAGGGCGATACGGTCGCCAGCCACTAATTGAGGCTGATTCTCTAAGAGAGAAAGCAAACCTAGGAAGAGAGAACCCGTATAGATATTCCCAACCTTTTGGCTGTAGAGAATGGATTGTTCAAAATTGTATTGCAATTGGGCTTGTTTCTCAGGAGAAAGACTCTTGTCAAGAATCTTTTTTAAGCCCTTGAGGGCGAGTTTGGGATAAGGTAAGTGGAAGCAGACCGCCGCAAAATCATCCAAGGTTAAGCCAGTCCGTTTTTGATACTCTGTCCAAGTTGTTTTCAGGCAATCCAAGTACTGTTGGGTCGAATAAATCCCATTGACAAAGGGTGTACTGGAGTAGTTAGGACGCCAGAAATCCATGACGTCACGGGTCTGAGCTACATTATCATCATTAAAGGCTAGGATACGTGGGTTCTGCGTCACTAGCATAGCGACAGATCCAGCTCCTTGAGTCGGTTCTCCAGGAGTGTCGATCCCATATTTTGCAATATCGCTGGCAATGACCAAGACCTTGCTCTGTGGGAACTTTTCAACATGAAGTTTAGCATAGTCCAAAGCGGCCGTTGCAGCATAGCAGGCTTCCTTCATTTCAAAGCTCCGAGCAAAGGGTTGGATTCCTAGGAGACCGTGAACGAAAACAGCAGCAGCCTTACTCTGGTCAATTCCTGACTCGGTCGCCAGGATGACCATATCGATTTCTTCTTTTTCTTCTTCGGTTAAAATACTATGGCTGGCACTTGCTCCAAGTGTGACGATATCCTCTGTAATAGGGGCAATACTCAGTTCTTTCAATAAGAGCCCTTTACTGAGTTTTTCTGGATCAGTATTTCGAGCAGCCGCTAGGTCACTTAAGCGCAAGACATACTGGCTGGTCGCAAATCCAATCTTATCAATACCGATTGTCATAAATAACCTCTTTTAATTTGATATCTACTAGTATATTTCGTTACTATTTTACCATATTTGAGAGCAAAACTCCCTTGAAAAAGCCAGAACAGAATGGAAATCATTCTTAGGACCGAGTTGGGCAAGGGGATTTTTTGAAAAAAAGAGGACGAAAAACAAAAGAGAGTGGGACAGAAATCGGTAATTCGTTAGAATTCGATTTCGTCGTCCCACCTCCGCACAGTTGAGTAGGGCTGTAAAAGCTGATGAAATCAGCGTAGTAGAGCCCACTCAACCACTGCATCTTGCTCGACAATCCAAAAACAATTGAGAGGCTAGGACTTTTGTCCCAGCCTTTTCAACTCTTATGCTTGCTTATCTTTCTTAGGGTTACTCATAACCCGTATGAAGAGTTCTTTGCATTTGTCTCTTAGAACTTTTTCGTAGAAGACGAGTATAGCGATGTCCGCAATCAGAAAGATCAAAGTCAGATAGAACAAGTCAAATGAACTGCGGGCATAGTAAGTCGCTGATAGATAGGAGGAGAAGGCTCCTAGAATCACCCAAGGAAGATACTTGATATACTTGTTTACCATCATACAGTACCTCACATACTTTAAAGGATTTGTTTTTTCACTATCATTGTACTCCTTTTAAACAAAAATGCAAGCGATTACATAGATAAGTTTTGAAAAACCAATGCTAGTTGGCATTGGTCATTTTTCTTTTTTGATGGCGTTGGTAAGAATGGTAGAGTTTCAAGACGACAGACCCGCTAGCCATCCCGATAGAGATAACCAAGGCCAGAATAACAACTAGGGTCACACTGGTCACGGCTTGCTGATATTGGCCACTAACAAAGAAGGAGGTGGTCCGATAGGAAATATATCCAGGAACCAAAGGAGCGAGAATAGCTAGCATAAAGACAACGACAGGCGTCTTGTAGATGATACTTAAAATTTGACTGATACAAGAACCGACAATGGCGGCGATAAAAGTCGCAATGATAACATTGGTAGGTCCTTTCAAGATATAGTAGAGCAACCAAATAGCCATCCCTAAAATTCCTCCAGGGAGTAGCATGGAACGTTGCACGTTGAGGACGATTAAAAAGGTAATGATGGCAATCAAACTCGCCACGGCTTGGATTAAAAATTCGATTAGATTCATGATTCTATTTCATAAGGACAAGAGCGACGGTCGTTCCGGCACCAAGGGCAAGAGTAATGAGCAGGGTCTCAAAGAGTTTACTCATCCCAGAGTTGAGGTGGTTGTTCATCAGATCCCTGACGGCATTGGTCATGGCAATCCCAGGAACGAAAGGCATGACACAACCAGCAATTATGAGATCGGTATTGGAAGGAAAACCACTATAGCGGGCCCAAATATGGGCTAAAAATCCAAAGACAAAGGCTGCCGCAAAAGCAGTGGCAAAAGGGATGCGCACGTATTTCTCAACGACTAGAGAGAAAGCATAGGCAAAGACGGTCGCAATACCTGCTCCTATCGCATCATAAAAATTCCCGCCAAACATAATGGAGAAAAAAGGAGCACTTAGAGTAGCCGCAATGGTTAACTGTGGATTGGTATAAGGCACTGCCTTCTGCTTCAATTGGATCAAGGCTTGGTAGGCTTCTTCGAGATTGATGTGCCCAGAGACTAATTGGCGAGAAATCTGATTGACATCACAGACCTTCTCGATATTGTAATTGGTCCGCAGGATCCGCTTCATCCGCGTGATATTGGCATTTCGATTGAAAAGAAAATAGCGACTGGCATCGCTAAGGCATTGCAATCATCGATTCCTTGAGAATGAGCAATCCGGATCATGGTATCCTCCACCCGATGGATTTCAGAACCACTCTCTAAAAGGAGGGTTCCTGCCAACATGAGGACATCAATCACGCGGTCCATATCTTTAGACGCTTCCATTGTTCTTCCTGTTCTGTTAATAGATTGCTTCCATTATATCAAAATTTCACTGATTTGTACTAGTGTTACCACGGATTTAGTCAAGACAGGACAAGAAAAAACCAGCCGTTTCCGACTGGTTTGAAAAATCTATTTGAATCTTAGCTCAATGCATCATCCATAGAAAGAACTTCGTGGAAGACACGTTGTGTCAATTCAGTTTTTTGTTCTGGAGTGAGGTATTTAGTGTTTACACAGTATCCAGAGATACGAACGATAACGTCTTCACCGCTCATGATCTTTTCGTAAACGTCTGACAAGTCCATAACGTTCAAGTTAACGTGTTGTCCACCGTTTTCGAAGTATCCATCAAGGATAGTTACCAAGTTGTCTACTTGTTCGTCACGAGTTTTACCAAGAGCACGAGGTGACACTTGAGTAGTGAGTGAGATACCGTCAGCTGCGTAACCAAAGTCAAGGCTAGCAAGTGAGTTCAAGTTTTGCAACCATCCACCTTTAGCTTTGTTAGATGGGTTAGCACCTGGTGAGAAGAATTCCAATTTGCTTGTGTTCACAGAACCATCTTCGTTGAGGTATACCCCTTTGTGGACTGGTGAGTTACCAGTTTGTTTAGAGTAAGCAACGTTAGAAGTGATAGTCAAAAGTGAAACTGTAGCTTCTGCATTCTTGTAAAGTTTGTGGCTGCGAAGACGAGTAGTGTAAGCTTCGATCAACCATTCTGCCAATTCGTTAGAACGTGGGTCATCTTCACCCCAACGTGGGTATTCACCGATTGTTTCGTAGTCGTAGATGTAGCCATCTTCGTCACGGATTGGTTTAACAGTAGCGTATTTGATTGCTGACAAAGTATCAACAGTGTTAGCGAATCCACAGATACCGAATCCCATGTTAGCGCGTTGGTGAGTTGGCAAGAAGGCCATTTGAACAGCTTCGTAGTTGTACTTATCAGTCATGTAGTGGATGATGTTCAAAGCATCTACGTAAGTGTCAGTCAACCAGTCAAGTGATTTCGAAGTTTGCTTTAACAGATTCGAATTCAAGAACTTCGTCACGGATAGGATCGATGTCAAATACTTTGTAGTCTTTATGAACGTCGTCGTAACCACCGTTCAAACCAGTAAGAAGAGCTTTAAGAACGTTTACACGAGCACCAAAGTATTGGATGTTGTGGCGTTGTTCTTCGTTTCTGGGTCAAGTGGAGATACACAACATGAGATACAGCTCATTTCACCGTATCCGTCTTTAGCCATAGTAGTTACACCTTCGTATTGGATAGAAGAGTGTTTGTGGCTCATGTGCATACAGTAGCGACGGAAGCTGTATGGTAATTTGTCAGTCCAAAGAACTGTCAAGTTTGGTTCTGGAGAGTTACCGATGTTGTCCAACGTGTTCAAGAAACGGAAGTCCATCTTCGTAACACGGTGACGTCCGTCGTTACCCATACCAGCCATAGAAGTTGTGATGAAGGTTGGGTCACCTGAGTACAATTGGTCGTAAGCTTTTGTACGAGCAAATTTAACAGTACGCAATTTCATAACGAAATCGTCAACGAATTCTTGGATTTCAGATTCAGTGTAAGTACCACGAGCCAAGTCACGTTCAGCGTAGATATCCAAAACGATTGGCACACGTCCAAGAGAAGTAGCAGCACCGTTGATCACACGGCAGACAGCCATGAAGGCGATGTTTGTCCATTGGATTGCTTCTTTTGTATCGAAGGCAGGACGACGTACGTCTACACCATAAAGGTCACCCAATTTAACAACTTCTTGAAGTGCTTGGTATTGAAGGTTTACTTCTTCACGAAGACGGATTGATTCTTCATCGATTTCAGTAATCGCGTTCCAGTCGTTTGCTTTTTCAGCCATCAAGTAGTCAGCTCCGTAAAGGGCCAAACGAGCATAAACCCCGATGATACGTCCACGTGAGTATGCATCTGGAAGACCAGTTACTGTGTGAGCGTGACGTGCACGACGGATGTTTGTAGTATAAGCACGGAAGATACCGTCGTTAACTGTTGTTACATATTTAGTGAAGATTTCATGCACAGCTGGATCTGGCTCATATCCATTTTCTTTCAAAGTAGTTTCCGCCATACGGATACCACCACGAGGCATGAAGTTCAATTTGAACAATTCATCGTTTTGGATACCGAAGATCACTTCGTTTTCTTTGTCGATGTATCCAGCTGCGATATCAGCGATAGAAGTTGGACGAGTATCGTATGGGAAACGAGTTTCTTCGTAGTGTGCTTTTGTTTCTTCAACAATCTTCTTGATGTGAAGTGAACGTTCTGTTGGGCCAGCTAGGAAGCTTTCGTCTCCATCATATGGAGTGTAGTTAGCTTGTACAAAGCGTGAGACACTGGCTCTTTCTTCCAGTCTTCACCTTGGAAGCCTTCCCAGGCTTTGTCAAAAATGTCTTGTGCTTCAACAACTGTTTTAACAACCATGTTTAAATCCTCTTTTGTCTTTCTAGCAACAAATCTGTTGCACTTACAATAGTAGTATACCATATGGAAATCGGTTTCACAAAGGGAATAGCAAAAAGATTTTGGATTCTTTTATAATACAGAAGGGGATATATGGATAAACTGTATTATATTTTTGTCTTGGGAGAAGTGAAAATTAGTAGGAAAAAATCGTTGATAGGGATATAATGAAAGAGGAGGTTGCCCATGCTCATATTTCCTTTAGTCAATGATACGAGCCGTAAAATCATTCATATCGATATGGATGCCTTTTTTGCGTCCGTTGAAGAGCGTGACCATCCTGAATTGAAGGGAAAGCCTGTCATTATTGGCCATGATCCCCGTTTGTCTGGCGGAAGAGGAGTGGTGTCGACTTGTAATTACGAAGCCAGAAAATATGGTGTCCATTCGGCTATGAGTTCCAAAGAGGCCTATGAACGGTGTCCTCAGGCAGTTTTCATCCCTGGAAACTACGAGAAGTACCAGGCAGTCGGTCTCCAAGTCAGAGAAATATTTAAACGCTACACCGATCTGATTGAGCCTATGAGCATTGATGAAGCCTATCTGGATGTGACCAACAATAAGCTTGGTCTTCAGTCTGCTGTCAAGGTAGCTCGCTTGATTCAGCATGCTATTTGGAATGAATTGCACCTAACTGCTTCTGCCGGAGTTTCCTACAATAAGTTTCTAGCAAAAATTGCCAGTGATTACCAGAAGCCTCAGGGACTGACCGTCATTTTACCCGAGCAAGCTCAAGACTTTTTAAGTCAGCTGGATGTTGCTAAGTTTCATGGTGTGGGGAAACGGACAGTGGAGCGACTTCATGATTTGGGAATTTATACTGGTGCAGATCTCTTAGAAGTGCCGGAAATGACTCTCATCGATCACTTCGGTCGTTTTGGTTTTGATCTCTATCGAAAGGCTCGGGGGATTCATAATAGTCCGGTTAAGAGCAATCGCATTCGCAAGTCCATTGGGAAGGAACGCACCTATCGAAAATTGCTGGTGGCCGAGGATGATGTGCTAAAAGAATTAACCAACTATCTGAAAAGGTAGCGAGCAGTTTGGCCAAGCATCAGAAAATTGGTAAGACCTTGGTGCTAAAGATTCGTTATGCCGATTTTACGACCTTGACCAAGAGACGAAGTTTAGAGGAAGCAACTAGAGACCCTGAAGCCATTCAGAGACTGGCCCAGGAGCTCTACCAGAGCCTAGAAAGTAACTCCTTAGGTATTCGCCTTTTAGGGGTGACCCTCACTAATTTTTCTTCCGAGTCTCGGGAAACCCATGAAGGATCTCTAATAGAAGAAACCCCGTAGGTATACTTGACCTACGGGGAATTTTTAGCTAGTTTTTGAAGAACTGTTGAATTTCTTCCTCTGTGAGGCCAATCATGGGATCAATGCTTAAGTAATTGTCCTCTGTTAATCGATAGCCTTGTTGAGAAACTTGGGAAGCAGATGAGTCAGAGTGGTTTTCAACAGAGACGAGCTCCTTTTGGGGCTCTGTTTTTTTTATGGGCTCTTCCAGGTGGACAGGGCTCTGTGAGGCAGAGTCTCTACGTTGAGGAATCCCATCCGAAAAACGCTCAATCAGATAGGTTTTGCGAGCGGTTCCGGTATTCTTTGTCGCAAAGTCAAATGCAGTGTATTCTCCCAGGAGGATGAGTTTGCTTTTCGAACGGGTAATGGCTGTGTAGATCAGATTGCGTTGGAGCATGCGGTGGCTCTGATTGGTCAGAGGAAGGATGACCACAGGAAATTCGCTTCCCTGTGACTTGTGGATGCTCATGGCATAAGCCAGGCGAATCTTGTACCATTCATTGCGGGGGTAGACCAATTCATTGCCATCAAATTGGATGGTGAGTTCATCTTGCTTGGATTCGGTATACTTAGCTGGCAAGAGGTCGGTGATGTAGCCAATATCACCGTTAAAGACATTGCTTTCGGCATCATTGACCAGGTGGATGACCTTGTCACCATTTCGATACTGGCAATCCAGTGTTTGAAAGAATAGAGCACCCGTTTCTAATGGATTGAGGAGCTCTTGCATGAGACTGTTAATCTGGTCAATGCCTGCAGAACCTCGATACATCGGAGCGAGGACCTGGATGTCTCGAGCCGGAATGCCGTTGCGAAGAGCAGCGCTGGTAATTTTTTCAATCATGGGAGCGATGAGCTCACTCGGTGCTTCAAAGTAGGAACGATCAGGTTTTTTCTCTGTGAAATCAGGAGGCAGTTGGCCTTTGCGAATCTGACTGGCCAAAGTGACGATAGTCGAATCTTCACTTTGACGGAAGATGTGTTCCAGTTTGACTTGAGGGATGCTGGGGATCTGTAGGAGATCGGACAAGACTTGCCCAGGACTCACAGAAGGAAGCTGATCGGCATCTCCAACGATTAAGAGTTTGGTATTGGAGGAGATATTGCTGAGAAGCTGATTGGCCAGCCAAGTATCCACCATAGAGAATTCATCGACAATGACAAAATCCGCATCGAGATAATCATCCAAGTGGCTCGTGTCGTCGTCTCCCGTCATTCCTAAGTGACGATGAATGGTGGCGCTCGGAAGACCTGTCAGTTCACTCATTCGACGGGCTGCTCGACCGGTTGGAGCAGCTAAGAGGATTGGTAATTGAGATTTTTTCCGAAGATCCAATTGGTGCAGGCGGGCATAGGTTCCGATAATTCCATTGATAACGGTTGTTTTCCCTGTTCCTGGTCCACCTGTTAGCACGAAGACCTTTTGCTGGATGGCTTCCCGGATAGCCTTCCGTTGGATGGGATCGTAGTGGATATGGAGATCTTCTTCAATGTCATCGATCGTTTGTTCGATTTTTTCTGCTTCGAAAGATTCTTGCTTTCCTTTTTCTAACAGGCGACCGATATGGCTTCGGATCCCTTCTTCTGCAAAGAAGAGGCTGTTGTTGAAAATCTTAGTGTCAATGTTTTGCACCTTGTCTTCTTCGATGAGACTGGCCAATTCTTGGGCGACGCTGGCTGGATCGAGCTCGACTGGACGAGATGCTTCTAAGAGTTGGATGGTGGCTTGGAGCAATTCTTTGGCTTCAACGTAGGTGTCCCCTGTTTCTAAGGAGAGGGTTAAAAGACTATGAACCAGTCCTGCTCGGAAGCGTTCAGGTGCATCACTGGCAATCCCTAATTCTTCTGCTAATTGGTCGGCAATTTTAAAGCCCATTCCTTGAATATCTTCGACCAGTTGATAAGGAGCTGATTCGACGATTTGCAAGGTTTCTTCCTTGTAGAAATCCTGGATTTGGAAGGCTAGTTTATTAGGGATGCCATAGTTAGCAAGTTGGGCGAGGACCCGTTCCGTACCATAGTTGAGCTGTAGTTTTTCGACAAAGGCCTCGCGATTCTTTTTAGAAAGTCCGGAGATAGAGGCCAGTTTTTCAGGTGCTTGCAGAATTTTATCAATGGTATCCTCGCCATAGAGATCCACGATTTTTTGGGCCGTTTTGAGTCCGATCCCTTTAAAATGGTCGCTAGAAAAGTATTTCACCAAGCCTTTGCTAGTGGGTTTGGCTCGTTCATAGCGATTCATTTGCAACTGTTGGCCATATTTCGGATGATGGACCAGTTCTCCCCAGAAGGTATAATCTTCTCCTTCGACGATATCTGCCATCGTTCCAGTGACGATAATGTCAAAGTCATCATAGTCCTCTGCATCTGTATCATTGATATCCAACAATAAGATACGGAAAAACTACTTTGATTTTCAAAAATGACCCGCTCAATGGTTCCTGAGAAATAGTATTCCATGCAGAGTTTCCTTTTAAGTAATGGTCTGAGAGAGCTTATCTCTCATGAAGATATTGAAAGAGATTGGAACAAGAGTCCCAACCTCATCATGGGTTAATAAGTCTGGAATGGAAGGAGTGGCCAGAGGCGAAGGACGGCTTCCCCTTTGATTTGTTCCTTCTTGAAAGCCCCCACCTGGCGGCTATCTTTTGAAACGATTCGATCATCACCAAGGAGTAGATACTCATCATCCAAGAGCTTTTTCGTGAAGGTCGCACTTCCATCTCTATCAACGGTGAAAGCTTCGGCAATCTGTGCCATTTGGCGGAAGAGTTCTCCATTTTCTTCGAACCCTTTTCCAGAATAGGTTGATTGCAATTTATCTTCTTTAAATTTTTGAATGTAGTCTTTCAAGTAAGGCTCGTCAGTTTCTTTGCCGTTGATATAGAGGACATCGTTTTTGTACTCGATGGTCTCACCAGGGAGTCCAATGACCCGTTTAACGATTTCTTTGGTTTTTCCATTTTCTGTTTCACTAGCGACCACGATATCAAAACGGTCGATAGGCAGTTTATTGATAACGAGAAGGTATTCACTATCTGCCAAGGTCGGATCCATAGAATGGCCATCGACACGGACAGGCGTCCACAGATAAATACGAGAGAGAATAATGCCTCCAATAATGAGGCCGAAGAGCGCCCATTCTTTCAGGAAAGAACGGACTGGATTATTTGATTTTTTTGAACGTTTCATGCTTTATCTTTCTATCAATTTTTTTGCTTTTTCTGTATTTTTAAAATGAAGTTTGGCACTGTAGTCAAGGGCTTGAATGCCATAGGCCTTTAATAGTTGAGCAGCTACCTTGTCTGAGGGCGCACCAGCCCCACTAGGAAGGGTGTAGCCGAGTTCTTGACTCAAATCTTCCAGATTTGGAGGAAGAGGTCACGGGCAATAATGGAACTCACAGCTACTGCCAAGTATTTTCCTTCGGCCTTCTCTTCTAGGGTGACGACTTGTGGGACCTGATTCGCTTCTGCTTGAACATAGCGATCATAGTTTTTCTTGGTCGTAAAGGCATCGACTACAATCTTTTGAGCTTTTGCCCCTTGTTGCAAGAGCAAAAAAATGGCTTGATTGTGAAGAGCAACCTTGACAGATACCGCATTGTAGCCAGAGGCGATGACCTGATTGTATTTTTTAGGTGTCAGCAGTAAGGCCTGATGCGGGATTTCTTGTTTGAGGATCGGTGCGAGAGCTCGAATTTTTCGATCATCTAAGGTTTTAGAATCCCCAACTCCTAGACTTTTTAAGCGGGCATGTTGCTCCGGGCTGACCAGTGAAGCCACGACGGCAAGCCCTCCAAAGTAAGAACCGTTCCCAACTTCATCCGTTCCGATTAAGGGGAAGTCTTGTCCAGCAAGTGCTTGGTCTATCGGATCTTGTTGGTAACCGAAGAAGGCAGCATAGCGCGTGGCCTGATTACCTTGTAGGACAACCTTTCCTGATGTGTAAATCGAAATGGTTGCACCAGGAGCCTTAAAAAAATATCGGATATATGGATTTTTTGAAGGTAGCAGGTGGTCTTGGTGCTGACCAACAAATGCTTGGATGTCCTCGTTTTGAGGGGACAATGTAATTGTTTCCATAACCCTTATTGTATCATAAAAGCTAGATGAAAGGCCAGAAAAAGACCAGTCAAATTTAGTCTGAAAGAACTTCTTTTAGGCTAGCTTCAATTGCTTGAGGATCAGTTTTTGAAGAGAAGCGGTGGATGACTTGGCCTTGGCGATTGATCAAGAATTTGGCGAAATTCCATTCAATGCGGGAGCCCAAGGGACCACTAGCTTGTTCTTTTAACCATTGGTAGAGGGGGCTGGCTTCTTTCCCATTGACTTTTATTTTTGCGAAACGTGGGAAGCTGGTTCGGTAATGGAGGCTACAAAATTGATTAATCTCCTCCGCACTTCCCGGTGCTTGGCCCATAAATTGATTGCATGGAAAGTCAAGGATTTCAAATCCTTGATCATGGTAGCGCTCATAGAGCTCTTGCAATCCCTGGTATTGAGGAGTCAGACCGCAACCTGTTGCAGTATTGACGATGAGGAGTACTTGGCCTCGGTATGCTTCGAGGGAGAAGGGGCTCCCATCTTGGGCCATTACAGTGAAATCATAGATAGTCATTTTACACGTCCTTTCCTACTTTCTCTATTGTATCACGCTTGAGTCGAAAAAAGTTAAACCGTGGTCCTAGTGCTTCGGTATTTCCTATGGGAAGGGGATTTTCCTACTGACAAGCGGGCTAGATTTTGATATAATATCGTGAGGTGATTTTTATGTCCAGCTTAAATAGATACAAATTTACTTTCGGTAATAAATCGCTGACTCTTACAACTAATCATGATAATCTCTTTATGGAAGAGGTTGAACGGGTCGCGAAAGAAAAATATGAAGCGATTAAAGAACAAATGCCAGCTGCTGATGATGAGACCCTGGCCATTTTACTAGCAATCAATAGTTTGTCAACACAATTGAGTCGTGAGATTGAGTTTGACGATAAGGAAAGAATTGGAAGATTTTCGTCGCAAGGCCCTAGATGGCCTAGTCGGTAGATCATCTAATTAAGGGGAGTTGCATGTTTTCAATCCTGATTTTATTCATCCTAGCTTGGAGTTTTTATATTGGGTATTCACGAGGGATTTTGCTTCAAGGATATTATTTTTTAACCATGATTGTGGCCATGTTGGTCGCAGGATCAGGCTATCAGTCCTTGGCAAAAACCATTAGTCTATGGATTCCATTTTCGAGTGCAACACAAGCTTCAAAAAGCTATTTTTATGGTGCAGACCAACTCTTTCACTTAGACAAAGTTTTTTACGCTGGTTTGGCTTACTTCATCTTGTTTGTTTTAGTCTATGCGATAGGTCGAGTGATTGGACTCTTTATTCCCTTGATTCCAACGCCTGAAAAATGGGAGGAGTATCCGTTTCAGATTGCCAGTGGTGTGCTAGCTGTCCTAGTAACCTACTTTGTTCTGCAAATGGGATTCACGATTTTGTCAACCATCCCCATGGCAGCCATTCAAGATCGACTTCATGGAAGTTTCCTCATTCGATTTATGGTGCAGCATAGCCCCCTTACAGCAGGCCTCTTGAAACAACTTTGGGTTGTAAAAATCTTAGGTGCGTAATCACTTCTCATCATGTCTAACAGTTCATGAGAGTTATTATAGAAAGGAAGGGGAGGCTCAAACCAAAATCAGCCTCCTTTTCTGTTGTGGAGAAACATGAATCAAAAAATTCTCGAAACCTTAGAGTTTCAAAAAGTCAAAAACTTAGTAGAGCCCTATTTGCAAACGGAGCAGGGCGAAGTGGAGTTGCAGGAATTAGCCCCACTTACAAAAAAAGAAGCAATTGAAACCGCCTTTCTTGAAATGGCGGATATGGCTCAGATATTTGTGGAGCATCCGCACTTTAGCGTGCCCACCATCCAAGAAATTCGTCCAGTGACCAAGCGTTTAGAACTAGAAACATCGCTCAATATCGATGAATTGTTAGCGGTCAAGAAAGTCCTGCGCGTGACCCATGAATTGCGAAATTTTTATGATGAATTAGAAAATGTCCGCTTGGAAAAACTGGATCGGATATTTGAAAATCTAGTCGACCTTCCACAGTTGCAGGGAAGTCTCCATGCCATTAATGAGGCAGGATTTATTGAAAACTTTGCCAGTGAAACCTTGGCAAAAATTCGTCGACGGATTCAAGAGAATGAACACCAAGTGCGAGACATTTTACAAGAATTGTTGAAGACCAAGTCCGAAATGCTGGCTGATCAGGTCGTAGCGAGTCGGAATGGACGAAATGTCTTGCCAGTCAAACACCTACCGCAATCGGATTGCCGGTGTGGTGCACGATATTTCAGCCAGTGGAAATACCGTCTATATCGAACCTCGAGCGGTCGTCAATCTTAATGAAGATATTGCCAACCATCGTGCAGATGAACGCTTCGAGATGCTCCGGATCTTGGAAGAAATTTCAAACCTCCTTCGTCCTCATGCGGGGGAAATCCGAAACAATGCTTGGCTGATCGGTCATATTGACCTCGTTCGGGCCAAACATCGCTTTTTACAGGACCGAAAAGGAACTATTCCAACCTTGTCAGATCAAGGGGAGATTCAGCTCTTGCAGGTTCGCCATCCCTTGATTGAGAAGGCTGTTCCTAATGATATCCACTTTGGCAAAGACCTCACAGAGATTGTGATTACCGGACCGAATACGGGTGGGAAGACCATCATGCTCAAGACCCTGGGACTAGCCCAATTAATGGCCCAGTCGGGCTTGCCAATCCTAGCAGATGCTGGGAGTAAGGTAGCTGTCTTCACGCAAATCTTCTCTGATATCGGGGATGAGCAGTCGATCGAGCAGAGCCTGTCTACCTTCTCCAGTCACATGACCAATATTGTCTCTATTTTGGAGCAGGTCGATGAGGAATCCTTGGTCTTGCTGGATGAGTTGGGAGCTGGAACGGATCCTCAGGAAGGGGCTTCACTGGCGATCGCCATCCTAGAAGATCTCCGCTTACGAGGGATCAAGACCATGGCGACCACCCACTATCCAGAACTTAAGGCCTATGGGATTGAGACACTTGGTGTTCAAAATGCCAGCATGGAATTTGATACGGACAGCCTGCGTCCGACCTATCGGTTTATGCAGGGGGTACCAGGACGTTCCAATGCCTTTGAAATCGCGCGTCGTCTAGGCTTGTCAGAAGTGATTGTTCGTCAAGCGCAGGGGTTGACCAATCAGGATCGGGATGTCAACCGCATCATTGAAAAGTTGGAAGCTCAGACCCTAGAAAGTCGCAAACGACTCGAGTCCATCCGAGATGTTGAACAGGAAAATCTGAAATTCAACCGCGTCCTCAAGAAATTGTACAATGAGTTGACCCGAGAGCGGGAAACAGAGCTCAACAAGGCGCGTAAAGAAGCGCAAGAAATTGTGGATCTTGCTCTAGCAGAAAGCGATCAGATTTGCAAGGTCTTCATGCCAAATCGCAACTCAAGCCCCATGAAATTATTGAAGCCAAGTCTCAGTTGAAAAAATTGGCCCCAGAAACAGTCGATCTATCGAAAAACAAGGTCTTGAAACAGGCTAAGAAAGCCCGTGCTCCAAAAGTCGGAGACGAGATCTTGGTCATCAGCTATGGACAAAGAGGAAGTCTTACCAAGCAGCTCAAGGATGGTCGTTGGGAAGCCCAAGTGGGACTGATCAAGATGACCTTGGAAGAAAAAGAATTTAATCTGTTGAAAGCTGAAAAAGATGCTTCTCAACCGAAAAAACGCCAGGTCCACGTAGTCAAACGTTCCAATGCCAATGGACCTCGGGCTCGCTTGGACCTTCGTGGCAAACGGTATGAGGAAGCCATGGAAGAATTGGACAGCTTTATCGACCAAGCCCTTCTCAATAATATGGCCCAAGTCGATATCATCCACGGTATCGGAACTGGGGTCATCCGGGAAGGAGTTACCAAGTACCTCCGTCGCAATAAGCATGTCAAAAGCTTCGAGTACGCTCCTCAAAATGCAGGAGGAAGCGGAGCGACAATTGTGACCTTTAAATAAGCAAAGAGTCAGTCGTGCCTTTTAATCAGGCACGCTTTTTGCTATAATACAGTCAGTTTAAACGGAAAGAAGGAAAGCATATGACCCCTAATCGTTCGTCCGATTCTTGTACTACCATACTTGTCGGAAAAGATGCCAGTTATGATGGTTCAACCATTGTAGCTCGCACGGAAGACTCTCAAAACGGAGTGTTTACTCCTAAGAAATTTATCGTTGTTCAGCCAGAGGATCAACCCCGTCATTATCGGTCGGTCCTATCTCCTTTTGAGATAGACCTGCCAGATAACCCTGTTCGTTACACAGCTGTTCCAGATGCCATTCCAAAAGATGGTATCTGGGGAGAAGCGGGGATCAATCGGTACAATGTGGCTATGAGTGAGACAGAGACCATTACGACCAATAGCCGAGTCTTGGGGGCGGACCCTCTGGTGGAAAGTGGAATTGGGGAGGAAGACATGCTGACCTTGGTCCTTCCTTATGTCCAGACTGCCCGAGAAGGAGTGCTTCGCTTGGGGAAAATCCTAGAAGAATACGGAACCTATGAGTCTAACGGAGTAGCTATCAGCGATGTCAATGAGATCTGGTGGTTGGAAACCATCGGTGGTCATCACTGGATGGCCCGCCGTGTGCCAGACGATGCCTATGTGACCAATCCCAATCAATTGGGAAGTGATCGCTTTGAGTTTGATCGCCCGGAAGAGTTTTTATGTGACCCAGACTTGAAAGATTTTTGTGGAACGCCATCACCTGGCCTTGGATTTTGACGGTTCGTCTTTTAACCCTCGTTATGCTTTTTGGGAGCCAACGAGATAAGGACCGCCATTACAACACGCCACGGGCTTGGGATATTCAACGATTCCTCAACCCAGAAGTGGAGCAAGATCCTCGTTCCTTCTTCCTTCCTTGGTGTCAAAAAAACCTTACCGCAAGATTACGATTGAAGATGTCAAATATGTCCTCAGCAGTCACTACCAGGATTCAGCCTATGATCCTTACGCTTTAGAAGGGGATAGTCATAGTCGTCGGACCTTCCGTACCATTGGCATTAACCGGACCAGCCAGACGGCCATTCTCCAGTTGCGGCCAAATCGTCCTCAAGAGACAACCGGGATTCAATGGCTTTTGCTATGGGTCAATGCCTTTCAATACGGCCGTTCCTTTCTTTACCCAGGTCGATACGACACCGGATTATTTTGCCAATACGACAGAAAAAAAGTGACGACAGATTCCTTCTATTGGACCAATCGAATCATTGCTGGTCTGGCAGATGCCCACTATAGTCATCATGTTGGAGATTTAGAAGATTACCAAGAAAGCACTATGGCCCTTGGGCATGCCCGGATTGGACGAGTGGATCAAGCCTTGGCAGCAGGACAAACCGTTGATTTCGAAAGAGAAAATCAGGAAATGAGTGATCAGATTCAAGAAGCGACGGATTGCTTATTGGATAAGGTCTTGTTGGATGCTAGTAACCTGATGACCAACCATTTCTCTTTGAGTGACTAGTTGGACCAAGTTGTACTATTTCATGATAGTTTCTGAAAATATTGATTTTTCCTTTTCAAATTATGCTAAAATAGAACAAATTGAACATCATACCGGATGAAGTTTTTTTCAGAAGTAGGGCCTTCCTATGACTGTGAAATGGACGGAACTCTGGAGAGACCGTAAAAGGCACCGAAGGGGCAAGGTAGAGCATTCTACTCAAACTCTCAGGTAAAAGGACAGAGCAAAAAGATAGAAGCCTTTTTGGTTTTTATTTGGAGCACCAGAGTACATGTTTTTGACATGTGCTCTTTCTTTTTCTCTTTGGATGATTGCTTGGATGATGTGGAGGAAGTGGATGGCTATCCCTTTCTAAAGCTAGACAAATGATAAAAGGAGAAATAGATAAGGATGACAAATTGGTTGGCGTTTTTTAAACAAGTAGATAATGTGGTCTGGGGGGCTCCCCTTTTGATCCTCTTGGTGGGGACTGGGATTTATCTGAGCTTACGCTTGGGCTTGCTTCAAGTTTTTCGTTTACCCCAAGCCTTTCGGCTCATTTTTACAGAAGATCAAGGAGAAGGGGATATCTCTAGCTTCGGAGCCTTGGCAACAGCCTTGGCGGCGACAGTTGGGACAGGAAATATTGTCGGAGTAGCGACAGCGATTCAGACAGGAGGTCCAGGTGCCCTCTTTTGGATGTGGATGGCGGCCTTCTTTGGGATGGCGACCAAGTATGCAGAAGGTTTGTTGGCCATTCGCTACCGGACCAAGGATGACAATGGTCATATTTCAGGAGGGCCCATGTACTATATTCTCCATGGGATGGGAGAGAAATGGCGTCCCCTTGCCATCTTCTTTGCCCTGGCAGGTGTCTTGGTGGCTCTCTTTGGGATTGGAACCATGACCCAGGTGAATGCCATTACGGGCGCTTTGAAGACTAGTTTTCAACTTTCTCCTCAAGTCGCTAGTCTGGTCATTGCAGGAATTGTATCGGCTGTCATATTTGGGGGAATTCATTGGATTTCCAAGGTTTCAGAAAAGGTGGTTCCTTTTATGGCTGCAGCCTATATCTTTGCGACAGTTTATATTATTGTCTTGAATATGGACCAAGTGCCGACCGTTCTATCCCAAGTTTTCCAAGGTGCTTTTACAAGAACCGCGGCTATCGGTGGTTTTTCTGGAGCCTTGGTGAAAGAGGCAGTTCAAAAAGGGGTGGCGCGTGGAGTTTTCTCCAATGAGTCAGGACTGGGATCTGCGCCGATTGCAGCAGCCGCAGCGAAGACGGAAGAGCCAGTGGAGCAAGGTTTGATTTCTATGACTGGGACCTTCATCGATACCATTATTATTTGTAGCCTAACTGGTCTAGCTATTTTAGTATCTGGCCAGTGGACAACAGTGGGGCAAGTTGGGAGTGATTTGACCCAACAGGTCTTTATTTCGACCTTTGGCCACATCGGTGGGATCATTCTGACCCTTTGTTTGGTCCTGTTTGCGACGACGACCATTTTGGGTTGGTCTTATTATGGTGAACGCTGTGTCGAATTTTTGGCGGGTGTCAAACTCATTCCCTATTACCGTCTTCTGTTTATCCTGATGGTGGGGGTAGGAGGCTTTCTTCAGTTGGAGTTAGTCTGGATCATTGCCGATATTGTGAATGGACTGATGGCCTTGCCGAATCTCATCGCCTTGTTAGCCTTATCGCCTATTGTTCTAAAGGAAAGCAAACGATATTTTAAGAAAAAGAAATAGACCAAATCGTGTGATCTGGTCTTTCTGTCTTAATAGCGTTTTTCTTTGGGCCAATCTTTCATTTCAGAAATGGCTGTAAAGAGGACGTCTGTTGATGAGTTGAGGGCTGTTTCACAAGAATCTTGGATAACGCCGATAATGAAGCCTACACTAACCACTTGCATAGCGATATCATTGTCGATACCAAAGAGGCTGCAAGCGACAGGAATCAAGAGGAGGGAGCCACCGGCTACTCCAGAAGCCCCACCGGCTGAAACAGCTGCTACGACACTGAGGACCAGGGCAGTCCCAAAATCGACCTGAATGCCTAAGGTGTTGACAGCAGCAAGGGTCAAGGTATTAATGGTAACGGCAGCTCCGGCCATATTAATAGTAGATCCCAGAGGGATAGAGACCGAGTAAGTATCAGGGTTGAGACCTAGTTCCTTACAGAGCTTCATATTGACAGGGATGTTAGCAGCAGAGCTTCTAGTAAAGAAGGCAGTCAGTCCACTGACTCGTAGACATTTGAAGACGAGCGGATAAGGATTTTTGCGAATCATGATGTAGACAAAAATCGGGTTGATGACTAGAGCGACGAAGAACATAGTGCCAACCAAGAGAAGTAAGAGGAGGCCATAGCTCTTAAGTCCATCAAATCCTTGTCCTGCAATCGTTGTATAGACCAAGCCAAGAATCCCAAATGGCGCAAGGTTAATGATCCATTCGACAATCTTGGAAGTGATATCTGCCAGGGTTTGAAGGAGGTCCTTGCTGTGCTCACTCGCTTCTCTCATAGCAACACCAAAGACGACGGCCCAGGATAGAATCCCGATATAATTGGCCTGAATAAGGGCATTGAGCGGGTTGTCCACGATTTTTAAGAGAAGGTTGCTGATGACTTCCCCTAGTCCATCGGGAGAAGTTCCTTCAGCACTAGTTCCTGTTAAAGAAATGGTAATAGGAAAGAGATAGTTCACCAGGACCGCTACCAAGGCTGCCGCAAAAGTTCCCAGGAGGTAGAGGACAATGACTGATTTCATATTGGTTTGAGTTCCCTTTTGGTGCTGGGAGAGGGCGTTAGCGACAAGGGCGAAGACTAGAAGAGGAGCAATAGCCCGCAAACCTCCTACAAAGATTTCCCCTAATAGACCAATTGCAGATGCTTTAGGAAGTAGCAGAGCTAAAAGGGCTCCAACGAAGATTCCGATTGCAATCCGCTTCATCAGGTTGGTTTTGTTCCAAGTTTGAATGAGTCGTTTGACCATGAGGACCTCCTTTATTGAAAGTTTACCGTCCATTATACGATAGATAAGTCTTGAAAATCAAGGTGAGCATAAGAGGAGGTTAGTGGTTCTAAAGGTTAAAATCTGATATAATCAAACCAAGAAAAAAGAGAAGGAGATTGATAGAAGGTATGAAGAATATTTTTTCCCGCTATGTCAGTCAGTTTGATTGGACCAAGATCATGGATGAATTGGTTTCAAAATTGATTTCGTTAGCTATTTTATTTGTTTTATTTTTTCTTGCAAAAAAACTAATCCATAGTTTGGTGAAACGCATCTTGAAGCCTTCTCTGAATTATGTAGGCCAAGACGAAGCGCGTAAGAATACTATTTTAAGGCTGGTAGAGAGTCTGTTGAAATTACTGCCTCTATTTTATCCTGATCTACTGGATTCTTTCTATCTTGGGCTTACCAGTCTCCAGTCTCTTAGCAGGTGCAGGAATTGCCGGAGTTGCCATTGGGTTAGGAGCACAGGGCTTCCTATCAGACTTGGTCAATGGGTTCTTTATTCTTCTGGAACGTCAGATAGACGTCGGAGATACCGTTCGTTTGACCAATGGTCCGATTACCATCGCTGGAACCGTCTCTAGTGTGGGCATTCGGACGACTCAGGTGCGAGACGCAGATGGGACCTTGCATTATGTACCCAATCGCAATATTATGGTTGTCAGCAATCTCTCTCGGGGGAACCAGCGCGTCCTCATCGATATGCCAATTTCAGCTCAAACTGACCTAGACAAGATTTATCAAATCTTCCAGCAAGTCAACGATGAACAAGCCCAAAAGCATCCCAGAAATCTTAGATGGTCCGACGATTTTAGGGCCCTCAAATCGAAAAAGGGGACAGGGTCGTTATTCCTTCCGCGTCGCCATGATGGTCCAGTCGGGAAGCCAAGTGGCCATTTACCATCTTTATTACAAACTCTATCATGATGCCCTCTTACAAAAATGGCATCGAGATTCCAACCACTTTCTCTGTCACACCCTAACAAAAAAAGACCTATTGGTCTTTTTTTCTTATTCTAAAAATAAGCATGCCATCTTTGACAGCGAAAGGATCTTTCGGATTGATCCGATCGTAGAACATAACGCCATTGATGTGATCGATTTCGTGTTGGACCACAATGGAGTTGTAGCCTTTGAGTTTGATACGGTGCTTTTCTCCGGTTTTGTCATAGTAGTCTACCGTTACACGTGCGTGACGAACCACATAACCAGGAACGTTGCGGTCTACAGAGAGACACCCTTCCCCATCTCCTAGAGCCGCATCTTGGACTGAGTGGGAGACAATTTTAGGATTGTACATGACTTCTTGGATGGAGTAGGCTTCTTTTGGAGGATTTCCTTCTTCGTCCTCTGGATTTGGGACGAGAACGGCAATGATGCGCTTAGAAATGTCCAACTGAGGGGCAGCGAGTCCAACTCCACCTCGGAGACCCAATTTTTCCGCCATGACAGGATCCTGCGAATGGTGCAAGAACTGCATCATTTTTTCCCCTAGGATGATGTCTTGATCTGACAGTGGGAAAGTGACCTCTTCAGCGATAGCACGTAAAGTTGGGTGGCCTTCGCGGATAATATCATTCATATCAATTAGATGGGCAGCTTTTGTAATGGTTTCGATTGCAGACATGTTCTCATTCACTCCTTTTTTCTAGAAACCATCATATCATAAATCCTTTTAGAATGAAAGTTTGCCAATTGATTGATGGGTGCTAATGGACCAGACGGACCGTAAATTAGAAAAGGAAAGAATCCTAGTCCGGTTCATGGTATAATGATAAGAAGAATGAAGGAGACAAGCATGCGTCTAGATAAATATTTAGTGGACTGTGGAGTGGGAAGCCGAACAGAAGTCAAGCAAGTCCTCAAGCAAAAAAAGATTCAGGTCAATGGAAAGGTGGAAACCTCTGCCAAGGTTCATATTGATCCAGATAAGGATCAAGTGACCTATCTGGGAGAAAGTTTATTCCATGAAGAGTTTGTTTACTATCTGCTCAATAAACCCAAAGGGGTCATTTCAGCAACGGAAGATGACCGCCATCAAACAGTCTTAGATTTGTTGGATGACACGGCCAGACACAAGGAAGTCTTTCCAGTTGGACGATTGGATATTGATACCCATGGTTTACTCCTCTTGACCAATAATGGTAAGCTGGCTCATGCCATGCTATCGCCTAAGAAGCATGTGGACAAGGTCTACCGTGCTCAAGTAGCTGGAATCATGACCCAGGAAGATATCGACCGCTTCAAAGAAGGAATAGAATTGAAGGATTTCACCACCCTGCCAGCGGAGTTGGAAATATTGGAGGTCGATCAAGAAGCTAATAGTTGCTTGGTTCAGATCCGCATCGCTGAAGGAAAATTCCATCAGGTCAAGCGCATGGTCGCAGCTTGTGGCAAAGAAGTCACCGATCTCGAGCGGATTTCCATGGGGCCCTTGAGCTTGGATCCTAGTCTCGAATTGGGGGAGTGGCGTAGATTGACAGCAGAAGAAATAAAGCTCTTAACTGACTTTCGGGTCAACCTATAATGAGAAGTCATTGTAGTCTTGGGTTTGAAGAACTCTGTTGGAAAAAGCAGAAGTGTTTGACAGAAAGATGAAATCTTGGTAGAATGAATAGGTCGAATAGACAACTAACTCTTTCTTGGTAGCAGGCTATGCCAAACCTGCCACTCGGATAGAGCATAAAGAAAAGGAGCTTATCATGGCAATCTCAAAAGAGAAAAAAAATGAAATTATTGCACAATACGCACGTCACGAAGGTGACACTGGTTCAGTAGAAGTACAAGTTGCTGTCCTTACTTGGGAAATCAACCACTTGAACGACCACATCAAACAACACAAAAAAGACCACGCTACTTACCGTGGTTTGATGAAGAAAATCGGTCGCCGTCGTAACTTGTTGGCTTACCTTCGTAAGAACGACGTTAACCGTTACCGTGAGTTGATCAACTCTCTTGGACTTCGTCGTTAATCATGATGCTAAGGGCGCCAAAAATCCGTATGAAAATAGGGAAACGACACAGTGTTCGATGAACACAAGGAGTTTCATCTTTTTCACTAGGATTTTAGCCCGAGCTCAAAACAGCTCTCTGAATTCAGAGGGCTGTTATTTTTTGCCAAGTGCTTAGGCCGTGTTCAATTGAATACAAAAAAGTTAAGTTACTCTATTTGTAGAGTAGCTTTTCTTTTTCACTAGAATTATAGTATAATCTCCGGCTGCGGTTCCTAGCATCATGAGGTAAAATAGACCAGATTTATCTCCTTTCGGGGAGATTTTTTGTTTTCAGAAGAAATCTAGTACAATCTTCGGTTCGTCGCCTTGTCTAGAAACGTTTTATACAGCAAGAATGGAGCCCTCTGAATTCAGAGGGCTTTTTTGTTATCTTTTTTCGGACAAGATTCATGATTCTGAGTAAGTCGTTTTGTTTGACAGATGTAATTAAAAGAGTTACAATAGACACATCTTAAGAAATAGAGGTTATCGATATGATTGATATTACATATCTAGATGGTGCAAAACAAGAAAGAGTCATGCATTTTGATTCCTATGAAGAGTTTGAACGCTCCCAACAGACCTGCTTGATCGGTGTAGCGGATTACTATTCTGTACAAAAATTGACCTATAATGGGCACGAACTCGATTACCATGGAACTTACGGAGATGTCTTCTTCTATTTGATGAAGCAAGACCTCGATCAATACAAAAACTAAAGGAGAAACAATGGCAAAAGCAATTACAGACGCAATATTTGAAGCAGAAACGAAAGAAGGATTGGTCTTGGTAGACTTCTGGGCGACCTGGTGTGGTCCATGTCGTATGCAAGGTCCAATCTTGGATAAATTGTCTGAAGAACTTTCAGAAGATGTCTTGAAAATCGTTAAAATGGACGTTGATGAAAATCCAAATACAGCGCGTGCTTTCGGCATTATGTCTATCCCTACTCTTCTTTTCAAAAAAGATGGACAAGTGGTTAAACAAGTTGCTGGTGTTCACACAGCAGAACAAATCAAGGCCATTGTGGCTGAGTTGAGTTAAAAAGAAAATGGCTAAAGAAGGATCATCCTTCTTTAGCCATTTTGTTATTCCTTGTTTGAATGATGTTTTCCAGCTCTAATTGCATCAGCTTCACTCATTGTGATAACTTTGTCCTTACGAGTATTTGATGGCATATTATCAATATTGTACCAATAGGCAGATGATTTTCCATATTGAGCAACATAGACGGTACGTTGTTCCTGGTCAGCAGCTTGTTGAGCAGCCGCAGCTTGTTGAGCTTCTACTTTAGCTTTTTCATTAATTGCATTTTGTACATGTCCGATACGTTCTGTTAACGTAGCTTTTACTGTTGGATCAACAACTTGCTCGACAGCTGCTTGTGCGGGAGCAATGTTGTCTTGAATTTGATTATTTTTCTAGGAGTTGTACAGAAGCTTCAGCTTGCTCCGCAAGTTGTTTTTGCTTCAGCCTCTTTCTTTTTCACGTTCTTCTTTTTCTTTTTCGTTCCTGTTCTTCCTTTGCTTTTTTTCTCGCGTTCTTCTTTTTCTTTTTCGTTCTTGTTCTTCTTTTGATTTTTTTCTCTTTTTCTGCTTTCTCTTTCTCAGCTTTTTTTCTTTTGCTTCCTTTTTCACGTTTTGCTTCAGTCTCTTTTTGCGCATTTTTCGTCTTTTTTTAGAAGGGTGGATGCGAAGTGAGTAGCTTGAGTTTGCTCTTTTTGCTTAGTGGAAGCTATATTGGGATTGATTAAGTAGGTGCCTCCGACTGCAAGAACGGAAGCAATAACAGCGATATTTCTTTTAGTAGCGTTGGGTTTCTTTTTAGCAAAATACCATGCAAATCCTATACCACCAAAAAAGAGGAGTGGGAGAATGATCTTGGGATTAAAAATCATAAAGAGGATTCCGAGACTATAAAGAAGGACTTTCCAAACTGGTTGGGCCATGATATAATCGACAAACTTTTTCATTTTTTCTCCAAACTTAGTAATGTTTTTCACAATAATCATACCACAACATAAAAGCGCTTTCAATCGCTAACTGGTAATATTTAAATAAAAAATCAGACTTAGAATAAACTAAGTCTGAAAATTGTTCTTATTCTCCCAATTCTGCACTATAGGCAATGATTTGATCCACAGTGTCTGAAAGGAATTGGATGGTATCGCGGAGTGGTTTGTCAGTGGAGATATCTGCTCCGATGATCATGGCTGACTCAAGTGGGGTCTTGCTGCCACCTGATTTGAGGAGGTCTAGCCAATCTTTAGCTCCGTTTTCGGAGTTCTTCAAATGCAAGTATCCCGCTGTTGAGATAACCAAGCCAGCTGAGTAGGTGTAGCTGTATAGCCCCATGTAGTAGTGGCTTTGGCGCATCCAGGTCAACGCTGCATCGTCATCGATTTCAACGGCGTCTCCCCAGAATTCGGTCAAGACTTCCTTCATGATGCTATTGAGCTTGCTAGCACCGAAGGTACCACCTTCTTCGATCAAGGTGTAAACCTTGCGTTGGAAGGCTGCTTCCAACAAGTGGGTGATGAAGTTGTGGAAGTAGGTGTCTGTCAAACGGTGAGCCAAGGCAAAGCGTTTTTTTGACGAGGGTCGTCAAACTGGTGTTCCAAATAGTCGCTGAGGAGGAGCTCGTTAAAGGTAGAAGGAGCTTCCACATAGTAGGTCGACATGTGGGCGTTGAAGTAGCTTTGGTTGTTGTCTGAGAAGATGAATTGACCAGAGTGTCCGATCTCGTGGATCAGGGTGTAGACATCGCTCATCCGTCCTGTCCAGCTCATGAGGACATAAGGGTGGACACGGTATGGGTCAGCGGCATAACCACCGGAATCCTTGCCTTCATTGGCCGCGAAGTCGACCCAGCGTTCGGTTTGGTAGCGGGCGATTTCGCGGGAATATTCTTCTCCAAGAGGTGCCACAGATTTCATGACCAAGTCATAGGCATCATTAATGGTCACATCAGGGTTGAGCGCACTGTCCAAGTCCAACTTCCAATCAGCAAAGGTCATTTTCTCAAGTCCGTTGACCTTGGCCACGTGTTTGAGGAATTTTTGAGCGACTGGAGCGAAATCCTTCATGATCAGGTCAATCTGACGGTCAAACATAGAACGATCCACTTCCTGCTCAGCCAAGAGATAGTCAAAGACAGAGTCGTAGCCTCGCATATCTGCGATCAGTTTCAGACTTAACTTGGGCTAGATAGGTAGCAGCAGCCGTGTTTTGGTGCTTGCGGAGACCTTCTGAGAAAGAACGAAAGGCTTTTTCACGGACTTCCGCATTCTCATGGTTTTGGTAGAAGTTTTCATAGGTAACAAAGCTATTTTTGTAAACTTTTCCATCCACTTCAAAATCAGCCATTTCAAAGTCACCCGCCCGCATCTTAGTATAGATGTCTTGTGGTCCGTAGAAGACTTCACCCAGGTTGGTCAAGGTCTTTTCTACGTCAGCTCTTAAGTAGTGGGCTTTTTTAATTTTAGCCTGACGAATGGCATAAGTGAGGTGAGGGAGTTGCCCGAGGCGTTCGAGGACTTCTTCATCTGCTTCGACCAAAGCATCGTCAAAGAAGGAAAGTTCGACGCTTGCCCAAGTTTCGAAATCCATCCCCGCTTGAGCAATCTCTGCAAAAGCTTCATCGCCAAAGTCAGTCGTTTGTGGCATAAAGCTGTAGTTGCCAATGTGGCTGAGTTGGATCTGAATTTGTTCAAAGACCGCAAAGGCAGCTTCGAAGTCTTCAAAAGTGTGGAGGTTACCCTTGTAGTTGCGGACAAATTCATTGATTTCTTCACGCGTCTTTTCGATGGCACGCAAGAAATCTTCCTGGTCTTGGTAGAGGGCAGTGAGGTCCCAGAGTTCGTTCTCAGGAAATTCAGAGCGTTTTTTTAATTCCATAGTGTTCTCCTTTTGATCAAATAACTATACTCAGTATAGCAGAAAATAGGGGAGAATGATAGGCGAAAGGGGAACTTATCAAAGCTAGCTGGATCCAATAAGAAGCCAAGGATTTTCTAGCTTTTTACCTTCTTTTGGTATAATAAAGTGGAGAAAGTTTTAGGGAGTATACGATGAAGAAAATCTATAAAGTTAGCTTGGCAGCGATGACCTTGCTAACCTTGGTGGCATGTGGGCCTAAGCGACGTCCTCGGACGCAACCCTCTACAGCTCAGAGTGAAGTAACAGATGGAAAAAGTTCCAAGAAAGCATCGTCTGGGCATGAGTACTATCAAACAGTACTTGAACGTTACCAGGCCTACTCTAGGGCTATCGAAACAGGTGATAGTGTAGGTCTAGAGACCAAACTAAAAGAAATAGATCCTCAATCGGATGAGTATGTCTATGCCATGTATCTTCAAACTTTGGGTAGTAAACCAAATCTTTCCTATTTTTATACAGATTTGGATAAGGATGGTCGGGATGAACTCTTGATTGGGAATGGCCAAACAGTCTCAGCAATCTACTATCTGAAAGGCCAGCAACCAGAATTACTCCATACAGCTTTTGTGGCTTCCTCTGGTGGCTCTCGTTCAGGTTTTCAAATTTTTGAGGATGGCTCGGTCATCTATGCTAGCTTTTCGTCTCTTCAACCAGAAGTAGATTTAATCCATTACAAGTTCCAAAAAGGAAAACTGGAAACTGTCAATAAGATCCAAATAAAAAACGGGGACGGTCAGAAGCCAGAAAAAGCCTTAGGGATTACAGCGAAAGAAGTGGATCAAGCAAAATTTGGATGGAAAGAACTAGAGACTGGGAAGAAGGCGACCAGCCAAGCAAGTACCTCAGAGCAGCAAACAAGTAGTTTCCAAGTCCGTGTAGCAGTTTCAGATCTTAGAATTCGTAAAGAAGCATCGATCAAGGGGGGAAGAAGTTGGAATGATCCCGCAAGGTGTTTACACGATAACTGAGACGGTTACAGCTGACGGTTATACCTGGGGCAAGCTTCAATCTGGCCAAGGCTGGATCGCGCTTGAATTTACGACGAGAGTGGAAGGGGGAAATGCTGAATCAGCTCCTGCTCCGGATACTGCAAGTACTGGGATGAATCTAGAAGAAATTAAAGCTGGAAATTTCTCAAGTGTGGCAGGCGTATGGAAAAATAAGCACGGAACTAGTATTGAGTTTGATACGCAAGGAATTGTGAAGGCCAATGGTAGTGCTCTGAATGGTGTTCAATTTTCTGACTTCTACTTTAAAGAAGGCAATTTACACGGGCTTAGTCGCATGCCTGGAGCAACGAGTGAAACGCCAATTATTTTTCATTCCTTCAAGAGAAGGGGAAGTGAATCCATATATTGGAGCAAGAGTGATGTGACGAATGGGAACGACTTGTACTACCGTGTGAACTAAGAAAAAAAGAGACAAACATGAAAAAATTGGAACCTATCTACTAGCTGCACCCCTCTTGCTTTCTTTAGTAGCTTGTACTCCAAAAAGGTATGAGCGTAAGCATGGTCCAGTAGGGTCTTCATCAGTCCAAAAGTCATCTGGTGAGGCCCAAGAAAAAGAGAAGATGGAAGAAAAGCAGTCGGATGAAAAGGACGAAGAAGCCATTGGGACCTTGTCAAAAGCAGACCAAGCGGATATCTATTCGATCATTGAAAATAGTGCATCTTTGACCTATTCCCTTCAGGTGCAACCGACTCGCTTACTGGAGTTGAACAATGATCATAGTGCAATTGAAGGCTACTCACAAGACTTGTTCATTGATTACTACAATACCTACACGCCGGGAACTTATAATTTACAAGATATTATTGAAATTGGACGCAGAAGAAACATCGAACTCAATCCGCAGTCTTTCACAAGACAAGCTGATCCAGCTCACAAATGAAAAGAAAGACGACTGGATCTATTCGACAAAAGACAAGGCATTCTACGAAGTTGTTACTGGTGGTCGTGGCGGAGCGATACCACCGATGGAAATCCCTTTACCCGATTAATGGGTGATCAATGAAGATTCGGTTGAAGTGACCACATCGATCCAAGGAACTTCTGAACCATACAGACGCTTTGTCTTGAAGCGAAACAATAAGGACTACAAGGGTGGCACGCATAAAACACACTTTTATGTCGACAGCAATGAATTCGTCAAATCGTAAAAATAAATGGAGGCTATATCTAGCTCTAGAATTTTAAAATAAGTGGAAATCAAATATTCCTCGAAAAAGGCTTTTAAAGCCTTTTTCTTTTGGGCTTGAATATGGTAAAATAAAGGTTATACGTGCTTGGATACAAAGATGAGGATATAAGATACAGATGGATGGTTGAAATCCTATGCTATCAGGTGTAATTGAACCCGCCTACAACTCTGTGGAAAAAGATAAATCCTCCTAGGAGCGGTCGCTCCGTCGTTGGATTTCCTATTTTCCTTTGAGTTGTTTAACGGCTTAGTATCTTGGTAGTTGAACACGGGCTAAATCCCTAGTGAAAAAGAGAGATTTCCTTGTGTGCGTGGCACACTGCGTCAATCTCCTATTTTCATACGGGATTCTTCACGCCCTTTGTATCCTGATTTTTGTAGGCAAGTCGTATAATTTTATCAATCCAAAGGGGATTACAATGACAAAACAAGTGTTTCAAACGACTTTTGCGGGTCGTGAGTTGATCGTAGAGACTGGCCAGGTTGCTAAGCAAGCAAATGGTTCTGTTGTCGTGCGTTACGGTGAGTCAACTGTCTTGACGGCAGCTGTCATGTCTAAGAAGATGGCAACTGGGGATTTCTTCCCACTCCAAGTTAACTACGAAGAAAAAATGTACGCAGCTGGGAAGTTTCCTGGTGGTTTTATGAAACGGGAAGGACGTCCTTCAACGGATGCGACTTTGACAGCGCGTTTGATTGACCGTCCGATCCGTCCCATGTTTGCGGAAGGTTTCCGTAACGAAGTGCAAGTCATCAATACGGTCCTTTCCTACGATGAAATGCATCTGCACCAATAGCAGCTATGTTTGGTTCATCCTTGGCCTTGTCTATCTCAGATATTCCATTTGACGGCCCTATCGCTGGAGTCCAAGTAGGTTATGTCGATGGTGAGATCATCATCAACCCAACTCAAGAACAAGCAGAGCGCTCGCTTCTTGAATTGACAGTAGCTGGTACCAAGCACGCTATCAACATGGTAGAGTCTGGTGCCAAAGAATTGTCAGAAGAAATCATGTTGGAAGCTCTTCTGAAAGGACACGAAGCCGTTAAAGAATTGATTGCCTTCCAAGAAGAAATCGTTGCGGCAGTCGGCAAAGAAAAAGCAGAAGTTGAATTGCTTCATGTAGATGAGGAATTGCAAGCTGAAATCATCGCAGCCTACAACAGTGACCTTCAAAAAGCGGTCCAAGTAGAAGAAAAATTAGCTCGTGAAGCTGCAACTCAAGCAGTCAAAGACCAAGTCACAGCCGTTTACGAAGAAAAATATGCAGACCACGAAGAATTTGACCGTATCATGCGGGATGTGGCTGAAATCTTGGAACAAATGGAACACGCAGAAGTGCGCCGTTTGATTACAGAAGATAAGGTTCGTCCTGACGGTCGTAAGGTCGATGAAATCCGTCCTTTGGAAGCGGTTGTTGACTTCGTTCCCCGTGTGCACGGTTCAGGTCTCTTTACTCGTGGACAAACGCAGGCTCTTTCTACCTTGACGTTGGCACCAATGGGTGAAACGCAAATCATCGATGGTTTGGATCCAGAGTACAAGAAACGCTTTATGCACCACTATAACTTCCCTCAATACTCTGTAGGGGAAACGGGTCGTTACGGTGCGCCTGGTCGCCGTGAGATTGGTCACGGTGCTCTTGGTGAGCGTGCTCTTGAGCAAGTCTTGCCAAGCTTGGAAGAATTCCCATACGCGATCCGTCTGGTAGCAGAAGTCTTGGAATCAAACGGTTCTTCTTCTCAAGCCTCTATCTGTGCGGGAACTCTTGCCCTTATGGCTGGTGGTGTGCCAATCAAGGCGCCAGTAGCTGGTATTGCTATGGGTCTCATCTCAGATGGAAACAACTATACAGTATTGACAGATATCCAAGGTTTGGAAGACCACTTTGGAGATATGGACTTTAAGGTTGCAGGTACTCGCGACGGGATTACAGCCCTTCAAATGGATATCAAGATCCAAGGGATCACTGCAGAAATCTTGACGGAGGCTCTTGCTCAAGCCAAGAAAGCTCGTTTTGAAATCCTTGATGTGATCGAAGCAACTATTCCTGAAGTTCGTCCAGAATTGGCGCCAACTGCACCGAAAATTGATACCATTAAGATTGATGTGGATAAGATCAAGATTGTCATCGGTAAGGGTGGAGAAACCATCGATAAGATCATCGCTGAAACAGGCGTTAAGATTGACATCGACGAAGAAGGTAACGTATCGATCTACTCTAGCGATCAAGACGCCATTAACCGTGCTAAAGAAATCATTGCTGGTTTGGTTCGTGAAGCCAAAGTGGACGAAGTCTACCATGCTAAAGTTGTTCGTATCGAGAAATTCGGTGCCTTTGTCAACCTCTTTGATAAGACAGATGCCCTTGTACACATCTCTGAAATGGCTTGGACACGTACCAACCGTGTCGAAGACCTGGTAGCGATTGGAGATGAAGTCGATGTGAAGATTATCAAGATTGATGAAAAAGGCCGTGTCGATGCTTCTATGAAGGCTCTCTTACCACGTCCTCCAAAACCAGAACATTCAGAAGAAAGAGGTGAAAAGGGTCATCGCCATGGCGATCGTCCTCGTCACCACAAACCTAGACAAGACTTTGCCAAAGATGCAGGTGAAGAAACAAAAGAATAAGCAATCAAAAGAAAGGAGCACGGTATGGGATGGTGGCGTGAAACCATTGATATTGTAAAAGAAATGACCCAGCAGCACGTACCTCGCTGGAAGTCCTCTTGACCTATCCTGGGGTTAAAGCGCTGGCTGCTCACCGTGTTTCTCATTTTTTGTGGAATCATGGCTTTAAGCTTCTAGCTCGGATGCACAGTCAGTTTTGGCGTTTTTGGACCCAGATTGAAATCCACCCAGGAGCGACCATTGCTTCGGGAGTTTTTATCGACCACGGGGCAGGTCTCGTTATTGGCGAGACAGCCGTTGTCGAAAAGGGCGTCATGCTCTACCATGGAGTGACCCTTGGAGGAACAGGAAAGGATGTCGGTAAACGCCATCCAACGGTTCGTGAAGGAGCCTTGGTCTCTGCTCATGCTCAGGTCATCGGCCCAATTGAGATTGGAGCCAAGGCCAAAGTAGGAGCAGGGGCGGTCGTGGTCTCCGATGTGCCGAGTGATGTGACCGTTGTCGGAGTCCCTGCCAAGATTGTTCGTGTTCACGGCAAAAAGGATGAGCCAATCATTCACCAAGAAGAAGAAACGCGAATACTACGTGAATAAGATGGAGCACGCCAAGGAAGCCAGTCATCGGTCTTCTAGCTTGTAAGGAGATAGCTACATGATTCAAGCAACCAATATATTGAAAGACCACCAACTATTGGAAGCAAAGGCTCTGATTGCTATCTGTCAGAACTATGACGGAACTTTTCGGGAGCCCTATCTCTCTAACATGCTTAATTTTGACCCAAACATGCCCGCCTTTTTCCTTTACTATGAAAAAGGCGAACTTGTTGGCCTATTAACAGTCTATGCAGATGACCCAGATGTGGATGTGACGATACTGGTCCACCCCAATCATCGTCGTCAAGGCATTGCGCGTGCTTTATATAGAAGTTTTGAGAAAGAAACGGCCTCTTATCCAATTGAGTCTGTTACCTTTCAGACTGAGCGTATTTTTCTAGAGCGCCATCCTGATTTTGTCAACAACTGGGGACTGGTCGAGGATGAAGAGACAGAAACTTGGTTAGGACGTGATCGAACCGCTTATGCATTAGATTCCCGTTCGGATGTCGATGTGCTCTTGGCAGAACCTTCTTATCTTGAAGTCATTGCCATTCTCCATCATCAAACGTTTTCAGATGAAACGGAATCGCTGGAATTAAGTCACAGATACATTTCTGAGGCCTTGAATGATTCCGACAGCCTAATTTATATTTTACTCAAGGATGGTCAAGTCATTGGAGTTTGTACTGTCGATGTATCTGGAACTAGCAACTACCTCTATGGACTTGCAGTTGTAGAAGATTATCGTGGCAAAGGTGATGGGAGCTATCTAGCAAAATCCCTTATCAACCAACTGATTGAGCAAAATGACAAGGCATTTCAGATTGCCGTAGAAGACAGCAACCTAGGTGCTAAACGCTTGTATGAAAAGATTGGCTTTGTCAAACAGACCCAGGTGGTTTATCTGAAACCAAAAGTGTAGAACTGGAAAGGAAACTACAAGAATGGCAGTATATTTTTACGGCTGTATCACCATGGATGGCTACTTTGGCAGACAGCCAGTACAGGATAGACTGGCTGCATCAGCTTGGTTCTGTAGAGGATACAGGCTATGATGACTTTTACAGGCAAATGGATATCACCATCATGGGCAAGCGGACCTTTGAGGAAATCCAAGATTTGCAAGATGTAGAAAGTTTTTATCAAGCTACGGAAAACTATGTCTTTACGCATGATAGGCACTTGCCTGTCAGCAATTACCAGCCAGTAGCTGGGGATGTGGTGGACTTTGTTCACCAGATTGACAAAAGGCAAAAAAATGTCTTTGTGATTGGTGGTAATTCCTTGGTAGGACCGCTCTTGGATGCGGATCTTTTCGACCACCTCATTATTCAGATAGCGCCCCTTATCCTAGGAAAGGGGGTTCCCCTCTTTACCCAAGAGGAAGGGCAGCGCTTTTACCAACTGGATAGCCTCAGACAATTTGGCCCTTTTGCAGAGCTGGTTTTCAGCCGAAAAAGTCAGAAATAGAGAAGGGAGTGGACCGCATGATTAAAATTTACGACACCATGACCCGCAACTTGCGGGATTTTGTCCCTATCGAGGAAGGGAAGGTCCGCATGTATGTTTGTGGGCCAACTGTTTACAACTATATCCACGTTGGGAATGCCCGTTCAACGGTAGCCTTTGACACGATTCGTCGCTACTTTGAGTATCGTGGCTACGAAGTTGCTTACATTTCCAACTTTACAGATGTGGATGATAAGATCATCAATCGTGCCAAGGAAGAAGGCATTACGCCTCAGGAAGTGGCAGACAAGTACATTGTGGCTTTTCGTGAGGATGTGACGGCTCTGGGGGTCAAGCCTGCTACCCGTCACCCTCGTGTGGTTGAGTTTATGGATGATATTATTCGTTTTGTCACCGACTTGATCGAAAAAGGATATGCCTACGAGAGTCAAGGGGATGTTTATTTCCGTGTGGAAAAATCCCATAACTATGCCAAATTGGCGAATAAAACTTTGGAAGACTTGGAGTTAGGTGCTTCAGGTCGGACAGATGAAGAGACGGCTCGTAAGGAAAATCCAGTCGACTTTGCTCTTTGGAAAGCTGCCAAGCCAGGTGAAGTTTCTTGGGACAGCCCTTGGGGGCCTGGTCGTCCGGGATGGCACATCGAATGTTCGGTCATGTCAACGGGGATTTTAGGGGATACCATTGATATTCATGGGGGTGGAGCCGATCTCGAATTCCCGCACCATACCAATGAAATCGCTCAGTCAGAGGCTAAAACAGGCAAGACCTTTGCCAATTACTGGATGCACAATGGCTTTGTCAATATTGATAATGTCAAAATGTCCAAGTCCTTGGGCAACTTTATCACTGTGCATGATGCTCTCAAGACCATCGATGGCCAAGTGCTTCGCTTCTTCTTTGCGACCCAGCACTACCGCAAACCCATCAACTTCACAGAAAAAGCTGTGCGCGATGCGGAGACCAACCTCAAGTATTTGAAAAATACCTACGAGCAACCTTTCACAGGAGAAGTGGATCCAGCAGACTTGCAAAGCTTTGTGGACAAGTTTGTAGTGGCTATGGATGAAGATATCAATGCGGCAAACGGAATCACCGTCGTCTTTGAATTGGCCAAATGGATCAACTCAGGACATTACAACCAAGATGTCAAGGAGCCCTTGGCAAAGATGTTAGAAGTCTTTGGAGTGGTCTTTGTCGAAGAAGTCTTGGATGCAGATATTGAAGCCTTGATCGCTGAACGCCAAGAAGCACGGGCTAAGAAAGATTTTTGCGCGAGCAGATGAAATTCGCGATGAATTGGCTGCGCAAGGAATCAAGCTTTTGGATACAAAAAGAAGGTGTAAAGGTGGACACGTGATTGATGTCAATCTGATTAATGGAATTGCCCTAGCCTTTGAGGGAGATGCGGTTTATTCCATGTATATCCGTAAGCATTTGATTTTGCAAGGGATGACCAAGCCTAACAAACTCCACCAGACTGCGACTAGGTATGTCTCTGCCAAGGCGCAAGCTAATCTGATTGCGACCATGCTTGAGGAAGATGTTTTGACAGAGAAAGAAGTTGAAATCTATAAGCGCGGCCGTAACACCAATAGTCACACCAAGGCAAAAATGCCGACGTCGTAACCTATCGTATGTCGACAGGTTTTGAAGCGGTCATGGGTTACTTGCACTTGATAGATGAAATCAACCGCTTAGAGGAATTGGTGGCTTGGTGTATTCAAAAAGTGGAAGAAGGGACAAAGTAGTGAAAGATATCAGAGAGTGGTTCCCTCAGGCAGAGGTAACGGATCAACCCAATCCACCAGCTGGTTTTGTAGCCATTCCCCTGCAGGCCCAGCAATGGTTGCAATTGAAGGAAGAAGAGCTGACCGAGAGAGAAAAACAATTGATTGCCTGGTTGGCTAGTGAGGAAGATCTTGCCCCCAATCCATGGTACCAATACCTGATAGATGGGAAAGGGGAAGCCCCTCAAGTCATTAAAAAGATGCAACTCGTCTATTGTCACCTCTCACATTCGACAGCGGAAGGTATTGCTTCTTGGCTAGAGATGATGCAGACGCTCTTGCCAAACTTTCGAGCAACCTTGCAACTGAGTGGACAAGATTATGTGCTCATTCTGGATCAAGAGCAGTCGCTAACTGTGGCTGATATCTTAAAAGATACCGTCTCTGCCATGGAGTATGACTTCAATATTCGTTTATCTATCTTGGTCGGGCAAGTATGGACCGAGTCTAAAGACGGGAAAGTGTCTCCTGTCATCCGAGCAGAACAGGCTGTCTTTCGAGCTTGGATTCGAGAAGGCCATCAAGGTGTCTATCGCTTTCTCAACTCTATCTGTGGGGAATCGAGCAGGCAGATTTGGATCTTACCCCAATCAAAGCAAGCTTGCATCAGTTGATTGAAAGTCAAGATCAATTGCAAGACATCATTGTTGCTCTTTGGGACAATGGGGCAGTCGTAACCAAGGCCGCCCAACAACTCTATCTCCACCGCAATTCGCTCCAATACAAGATTGATAAGTGGGAGGAGTTGACGGGTCTTCAGTTGAAAAATCTGACAGATCTAGCCCTGTGCTATCATTTAGTTTTACAAGATGTGATTTAAACGGAATCAATCCAGAGTTTTGTGCAACTTGCACAAAACTCTTTTTCTTTTTTGTGAGACTTGCCATAGAAATGTAAAACGTTTTCATTTACAATAGAACTATAAAAATCAAAGGAGTACCATCATGGTAGAATTGAATCTTAAAAATATATACAAAAAATATCCAAACAGCGAACACTACTCAGTTGAAGACTTCAACTTGGACATCAAAGACAAAGAGTTTATCGTTTTCGTAGGTCCTTCAGGATGTGGTAAATCAACTACTCTTCGTATGATCGCTGGTCTTGAAGATATCACAGAAGGTGAATGTTCCATCGATGGTGTCGTTGTAAACAACGTGGCACCTAAAGACCGTGACATCGCCATGGTATTCCAAAACTACGCTCTTTACCCACACATGACTGTGTACGATAACATGGCCTTTGGTTTGAAATTGCGTAAATACAGCAAGGAAGATATCGACAAACGTGTACAAGAAGCAGCTGAAATCCTTGGCTTGAAAGAATTCTTGGATCGTAAACCAGCTGACCTTTCTGGTGGTCAACGTCAACGTGTGGCTATGGGTCGTGCCATTGTCCGTGATGCAAAAGTGTTCTTGATGGACGAACCTTTGTCAAACTTAGATGCCAAATTGCGTGTATCCATGCGTGCTGAAATCGCTAAAATCCACCGTCGTATCGGAGCTACAACTATCTACGTAACTCACGACCAAACAGAAGCGATGACATTGGCAGACCGTATCGTTATCATGTCAGCAACTAAGAACCCTGCTGGTACTGGTACAATTGGACGTGTTGAACAAATTGGTTCTCCGCAAGAAGTGTACAAAAACCCTGTGAACAAATTCGTAGCTGGATTTATCGGAAGCCCAGCGATGAACTTCATTAACGTGAAATTGGAAAATGGCTACATCGTTGCTAACGGTTTGAATTTGAAAGTTCCAGAAGGTGCTTTGAAAGTTCTTCGTGAAAAAGGCTATGAAGGCAAAGAATTGATCTTTGGTATCCGTCCAGAAGATGTGAATACAGAGGCTGCTTTCCTTGAAACATTCCCAGAATCAGTAGTAAAAGCAACCATCTCTGTATCTGAGTTGCTTGGTTCTGAATCTCACTTGTACTGCCAAGTTGGTGACAACGAATTCATCGCTAAAGTGGATGCGCGTGACTACCATGAAACAGGTGCAACTATCGAACTTGGATTTGACTTGAACAAAGCTCACTTCTTCGATAAAGAAACTGAAAAAACAGTATACTAAAATTTGAATAATATAGAGGCTGAGACGCATGTCTTGCCCTTCTATTTATTAAAGGAGACAAGAAATGGAAAAAGATTGGTGGAAGGGAAAAGTCGCTTACCAGATCTACCCGAAAAGCTTTAAGGACAGCAATGGCGACGGGATTGGGGACCTGAAAGGAATTACTCAAAAGCTAGATTATCTTGAAAAAAACTTGGAATCGATATTCTCTGGCTATCCCCTATTTACAAGAGTCCTTTTTATTGATCAGGGCTATGATATTTCAGACTACTATGCCATTGATCCCCTCTTTGGGACTATGGAAGACATGGAAGAGTTGATTGCGGAAGGCAAGAAGCGGGGCATTTCCATTATTATGGACTTGGTGGTCAACCACTGCTCCAGCCATCACGAGTGGTTCCAAAAAGCTTTAGCGGATCCTGATGGCCCTTATGCGGATTACTTTTTAATTTTATCGAAAGTGACAAGGAGCCCAACAACTGGGAAAGTTATTTTTGGAGGCAGTGTCTGGGAACCGGTTCCTGGCACCAACAAATACTATCTCCATTCTTACCATAAGGATCAGCCGGATCTCAATTGGCAAAATCCTGTCCTGCGCGAAGAAATTTACACTATGATCAACTGGTGGTTGGACAAGGGGATTGCGGGCTTTCGGATCGATGCCATTATCAATATCAAAAAGGATCTGGAATGGCGTTCGCTTCCATCAGATCGTGCCAATGGCTTGGTCCCAGTACTGGAATCATTGGTGAATGCCCAACCGATTGAGCCCTTCTTGCAAGAGTTAAAGGAGCGAACCTTTGCTAAGTACAATGCCTTCACTGTAGGGGAAGTTTTCAATGAAACCGACGAAGAATTGCATTTCTTTATCGGAAAAGATGGTGTCTTTTCTTCGATTTTTGACTTCAAGCAAACCATGCTAGGTCAGGAAGGAAAGGGCTGGTTTGACCATACTCTTCCAACAGCAGATGAACTTAAGGAAAGTATTTTTCAAGCGCATGAGCGCGCGGATAGCATTGGGGTCCTCTCAACCATCATTGAAAATCATGATGAGCCTCGTGGTGTGTCCCACTATATCGCAGAAGGTCCTGTAAACGATACCAGTAAAAAAGCCCTAGGAACCATTCAAGTGTTGCGCAAGGGAATTCCTTTTATCTATCAAGGCCAAGAAATTGGGATGGAAAACCAAGTCTTTGAATCAGTGGAGGATTTTGATGATATCGCAACGATTAATGGCTACCATGTGGCTAAAGAGGCCGGTCTGAGCGAGGAAGAAGCCTTGGCGGCGATTGCCAACTACAGCCGAGACAATGCGCGGACGCCGATGCAGTGGACAGCAGAGCCAGGTCTGGGCTTTAGCGATGGACCAGCTTGGTTGATCAGTCCCAAACCGGATTATTCCATCAATGTGGAAGACCAGGAAAAGGACCCAGACTCCATCTTGAATTATTATCGTCAGCTGACGGCCTTGTATCGCCATCCTCTCTATGGAAATACCATCCGGTTTGGAGATATGATCCCAGCTTATCGGGATCGTGAAAACATCATCGCCTTCGAACGTCGTGGGGACAAGCGTCTCTTAATTGTCAGCAATTTTCAAAATCGTCAAGCTAGCTTGGACTTGCCAGCTCCGATTGAAACTGTCATTTTAAATAATGTCACGGGACTATTCCAAGAAGGAGACCAAGTGTTAGAATTGGCCCCTTACCAAACCATCGTGTTGGAATTAGCAGAATAGAAAAGAACCTTCGCGTCTGCGAAGGTTCTTTTCATGTCGTCCAAGTCTAAACCTGGAACTTATTCAACTTCTTTCTTTTTCAAGAGGAGGAATCCACCGCTAACGGCTAGCAAGAAGCTTGAAAGGACGAAGTGTGCAGATGAGCTTTCTCCTGTTTCTGGGAGAAGTTCTGCTTTTGCTTTTTTTTGGACAGCTGGGCTAGCTTGGTAGTTGACAGCTTGCACAAGAGTTTGATTATGAATTGGTACCCCCTACACGATCAGGATTTTTTTCGGTGGAACGTAGTCTTTTAAGGTTGCCAACTCGCTGCCAAAGATCGCGTTGGTTACCCAGCGGAAGAAGTGGACAGGGTGTTGGCGATTGGTTGGATTTCCGGCATAGACAAAGAGTGGTTGGCCGAGAAGTTCCCCAGAAATGGCCATGACCTTATTGGCTAGGACCTCATTTTTTGGCCACCAGCCCGCAATGTAGTAGTCACTTGAAGCGATACTCATCAAGGTCTTGATAGAATTCGACCTTGATGGAGATGAAGGTTTCAAGATCTCGGAGTAGTTGCAAAAGGGTTGCTCGGGTTTCAAATTCTTGACGAGATCGAGGGAGAGGTCGTTCACGAAAGACTGCTAGATAGCGATTGATTTCATCAAGAAGGAATTGAGCTGGATTTTTCCTGACTGAGTTGGCTGGCTGTTTTAGCAAAAGAGTTGAGCCAAAATAAGACTCTCGCTCGCGGCTAATTGGCAGTTGTTTACGTTGTTGGCCATGTCTCGCAGGATATTATTTTGGCGCTTGCGCATTTCAAAATAGTGGATATGGTAGTTGGTCTGATGGAAGAGGTGGTTGGAATGGTCTAGATATACCAAATCGAGAGCCTCTTTTAAGATAGAATCTAGCTCACGAATCAAGCTGGCATCGTTGCTTCCATCTCCTTTTCCTAAAAAAATTCTGCAAAACCGATAGAGAATCTTCTTGAGTTGTTCCTCAACAATCTCGTGATAGCGATCAATTTCTTCTTGTCGAGAAGGCATATAGAGATTGGCAAGGAGAGCAAAGCTGGTTCCAATTAGGAAATAGCCACTTCATTTCCTAATAGGGCTAGAGAAGTGGATTTTTCTAGCAGGAGATGGGTAACCAGGACAGAACTTGGTGTGATGCCAATTTCCCAGCCTTGTAGAAAAGCAAGTGGGACATAGGTAGCCAGATAAAAACCAAGAGCCCAGAGATTGTAGCCGAGAATCTGAAAGGCTAAGCTTCCAAGGAACAGGGCTAGAAGCATGGACATAAAGCGGTTGTAGGCCAATCTAGCTGTACTGCGACGGGTATCGGTAATGCTGAGGATGGCAATAATCCCCGCAGAGGTGGCGTAGGCCAGACCTAAAAACTCTGCAAGCAAGATAGCCAAACAGGTGGCGAGGACCATCTTGATGGTTCGGTGAATAAGTGGCATAATGCTGATTCTTTCCTTTTTCTAAACTAGTTTTATTATACCACAAGCAAAGTGGGCTACTTCAAATGTTTCACCTGATATGGCAATTGTGTTATACTAGTTTCATGGAAAAAAACGATATTGTTTACGGCGTTCATGCCGTCACAGAAGCACTGATCGCAAATACAGGAAATAAATTGTATATCCAGGACGATTTGCGAGGAAAGAATGTAGAAAAAATCAAGGATCTGGCTACAGATAAGAAGGTGTCCATTTCTTGGACTCCTAAGAAGACCTTACAAGAAATGACAGAAGGGGCTGTCCACCAAGGTTTTGTCTTGCGAGTTTCAGAATTTGCCTATACGGACTTGAATGATATCTTGGCCCAGGTAGCTGATCAAGACAATCCCTTGCTCTTGATTTTGGATGGCTTGACCGATCCCCATAACTTAGGATCCATTCTCCGAACAGCCGACGCTACCCAGGTGGCTGGAGTCATCATTCCCAAGCACCGTGCTGTTGGGGTGACACCTGTTGTTGCCAAGACCTCAACTGGAGCAGTAGAGCATGTCCCTATTGCTCGGGTGACCAACCTTAGCCAAACCTTGGATAAATTAAAAGAAGCAGGTTTTTGGATTTTTGGAACCGATATGAATGGAACGCCTTCTCACAAATGGAATACCAGTGGGAAGCTAGCCCTTATCATTGGAAACGAAGGCAAGGGCATTTCGTCCAATATTAAAAAGCAAGTGGATGAAATGATTACGATTCCGATGCAGGGGCATGTCCAAAGTCTGAATGCTAGTGTCGCAGCAGCAATCCTCATGTATGAGGTCTTTCGCAATAAACTATAATAGAAGAAAATCGTAGGAAGGGGGAGTCGATGAAGGAAAAGATTTTGTTAGTGGACGGCTACAATATGATTGCCTTCTGGCAGGAAACCCGTCAGCTCTTTAAGAAGAGTGAGCTAGATGCCGCACGAACGATCCTCCTAGAAAAGCTTAGTCACTATGCCAGCTTTGAAGGCATTCGCGTGATTTGTGTGTTTGATGCCCAATATATGCCAGGGATTCGTCAGACCTATGAAGAATTTCAGGTCCAAGTGGTCTTCACAGCGGAGGATGAAACCGCCGATGACTACATTGAACGTTTGGCAGCAGAGCTCAATACACCCCTTCACCAAGTATCAGTCGCGACGAGTGACTTGAATGAGCAATGGACGGTCTTTGCTCAAGGAGCGCTCCGTGTTTCGGCGCGTGAGCTGGAGAAGAGAGTCGCCGTTGTCAAAGCTGATTTGAACCAGGCGCGAGGAGCCGTCAACGATCAAAAACCACCGATACGGCCTTTTTGACCAAGAGGGCCTACGTCAACTACAAAAAGAGATGGGAGCAAGTAAATGACCTTTAAAATTTTAACAGATTCAACTGCAGATTTAGATGAAAGATGGGCACAGGAGCATGATGTAGAAATCGTCGGTTTGTCGATCCAAGTCGATGGGACTCATTATGAGACAGTAGGTCCAGACAAACTTACTAGCCCCCAATTATTAGCAGAAATGCAAAAGGGTGCTAAACCAACGACCAGCCAGGTCAATGTTGGGCAATTCCCAAGAGATTTTTCAAGGGTTATGCTCAGCGCAAGGAAGACCTCCTTTATATCGCCTTCTCTTCAGTCTTGTCAGGGACCTACCAGAGTGCGGTCATGGCAAGAGACTTAATCCTTGAAGACTACCCAGAAGCTGTGATTGAAATCATCGATCCAAAAGCTGCAGGGATTGGAGAGGGCTACTTGTCTATGCTAGCAGTTGAGGCGCGTGATGCAGGAAAGAGTTTGGATCAAGTCAAGGAAGAGCTGATGGAAGTTGCCCCTAAGTTACGGACCTATTTCTTGGTGGATGATCTCTACCATCTGATGCGCGGAGGACGTCTCTCTAAGAGTTCAGCCATCGTGGGAAGTTTGGTCAACATCAAACCCCTTCTTTTGGATTGATGCAGAAGGCAAGTTAGCCCCTATAGCCAAAAGTTCGGGGGCGTAAAAAAAGCCATGCGAGAAATGCTTTCACTCATCCAGGATGATATCGGCCACAGCACAGCTTTGGTTTCTTACACGGACGATCTTGCTGGAGCGGAAGAGCTCAAGGCTCAATTGTTGGAGAATCCGGCCATCTCTCAAGTTTTGATTATGCCTTTAGGTCCAGTCATTGCAGCCCACGTCGGTCCTAATTCTCTCATCGGCTTTGTCATAGGAAAAAGAAAATCGCAAATAATTTTTTTCAAATCGGTTGACTTTTTATTTGAAAAAAATTTGATACAATAGTAGGCGGTATTGTTTACCCCATTTGTAAGGGCCCCGGAACCTTTCAAATAACTCGCGGACCGGAACATCCGCCCTGTAAACAAAAAAACGATATTCATAATAGGAGAAATCATGAACAAAACTACATTCATGGCTAAACCAGGCCAAGTAGAACGCAAATGGTACGTTGTTGACGCAACTGATGTACCTCTTGGACGCCTTTCAGCAGTTGTTGCTAGCGTGCTTCGCGGAAAAAACAAACCAACATTCACACCACACACTGATACAGGTGACTTCGTAATCGTTATCAATGCTGAAAAAGTTAAATTGACTGGTAAAAAAGCAACTGATAAGATCTACTACACTCACTCAAATCACCCAGGTGGATTGAAATCAATCTCTGCTGGTGAACTTCGTTCTAAAAATGCAGTTCGTTTGATTGAGAAATCAGTTAAAGGTATGCTTCCACACAATACTCTTGGCCGCGCTCAAGGTATGAAATTGAAAGTATTCGTTGGAGCTGAGCACACTCACGCTGCACAACAACCAGAAGTTCTTGATATTTCAGGACTTATCTAAGGAAAGGAACAATAAAGTATGTCACAAGCACAATATGCAGGTACTGGACGTCGTAAAAACGCTGTTGCACGCGTTCGCCTTGTTCCAGGAACTGGTAAAATCACTGTTAACAAAAAAGATGTTGAAGAGTACATCCCACACGCTGACCTTCGTCTTGTAATCAACCAACCATTCGCAGTTACTTCAACTGTAGGTTCATACGACGTTTTCGTTAACGTTGTAGGTGGTGGATACGCTGGTCAAGCAGGAGCTATCCGTCACGGTATCGCTCGTGCCCTTCTTCAAGTAGACCCAGACTTCCGCGATTCATTGAAACGCGCAGGACTTCTTACACGTGACTCACGTAAAGTTGAGCGTAAGAAACCAGGTCTTAAGAAAGCTCGTAAAGCATCACAATTCTCAAAACGTTAATCAATACAATTATATCAACGTTTACAGACATTCAAGAATTATTTCTTGGATGTCTTTTTTGTTTCAAAAAATCAAAGTTCACCCCAAAATTCACCCCATATTCACCCCATATTCACCCCATCAATTTTTTAAACTACGAAAAGCAATATCACCTACAGTCTGATTGACTTTATCTTTGATATTAACGTAAGTTTTTGTAATCTCTTTATCACTATGAGTAAGAGCTTCTGAGAAGGCTTCAAGAGAAACACCTGCTTGTTTAGCAAGAGTAGCACCAGTATGTCTTAGTTTGTGTGGTGATGCTGGTGCTAATTCGGGATGTCTTCGTCTGACTGATTTCATCTTGATAAAACTTAAAATTTTTTTCTAATTATAACGAAGCATAGTCAAAAAGCTATGACCTCTATATTCACAAAAAAAATCCAGACCAATACTAGTCCAGATTTCTTGTCTATTAAACATTCTTTTTCAAAGAATGGAAGAACGGCTGTAACGGCTTTGTCAACGCAATTATTTAACTGTGAGAATCCGACGCACATAAATTTTTAAATGGCGTCTCAGTCACATTTAAATTTATGAGACGCTTAGACGTTAGGCTTTCAATTTGTCAAATTTTGCTTTTGACATTTGCCTTGAATTCTTCAAGTTTAGCCTTGCGTTCGGCTTTACGTTCAGCCTTCATTTGTGCACGTGCCTGGTTGTAGAGGTCTTCTTGGACTTGCAGAGCTGCTTCGATTTCGGCTACGACGGTTGCTACATCCCAACGCACGATTTGGGTGTCGTACTTGGTGAAGTAAGCATCAATGACTGCTTCGTTGTTTTTCTTGCACCAAGGCGACAACGGCTGTTTCGCCGTCGATCAATTTTTGAGACACAACGTCAATCAAGCCAGCTTCTGCCGTATCAACGGTATCACCAGCAGCCAAACCATAGAGGCTGCCAATACCATAACCAAACAAGACGCCGATAGGACCACCCAAAAAGCCCGATAACTGCACCGAGCAAGCCACCTTCTAGGGTTGCATCCGTCGTTGAATCTTCAAAGTCATAGCGTTCTTTTTCAACGATGTGACCGTTTTCATTTTTGACCAAGGCGATTTGAGCAACCTTGGTCGTCTGAGTTTGGCGGAAAGCCTTCAAATCCGCAAAGGACTGATAAGCTTCGCTTTCAGTGTTAAAGACTGAAACTACTAGGTTTTCCATAGTTAGTACCTCTTTTCTAAATATATACGTTCATTATAATACAGTTTCAATCACTTTTCAATCATTTTAGTGCGACATTTTAATTGATATGTCGTGTTTATCAGCGTCAAAGAACAGTTTCAGGCAGCGGTATATCTTTGCCATATCCCAGCCCAGACACTCTGGCGACTCTGAGTGATTATCAAGAAAGGCGTCCAGCAACATCTTAAAGCCTCCCGTGCAAAAAAAGTAAATAAATAGTGTTTTTTTCCTGTATGCCTGTCACACGGCTAAAAGACCGCTTGACCAAATCTTCCAGAAAAATTATAGCAGATATTATGTACCAGCTCTGTGTAGCGAGTCTGATGAGCGTGCCGAATCACATCGTCACTTTTATAGAATCTGCCAACTGTTTCCTTATGGTCGAATCCTTGAAAGAAGTCGCTTTATTCGTCGGTCAAGACAATTAATTTGGCTGGTGCAACTGATTCGCCAAGCTATGAACAAGCAATTATTACCTTTTGAAAGCAAAAATGGCAATTATGAAGGTGAAGCTACTCAGGTCTTAGTTCTTCTATCCAATTACTATGCAGACAAAAAACTATTTGATGAAAATACAGATGAATATGGAAATATCTTGATTTTAAAGGATTCATCCATCATTTCTAAATTATCGGCTATCCCAGATTTATTAAAAAGGGGATCTAGTAGGTAACAATAATATCGAATATATCAAAGTACGCAATATTAGGATTTCTTCAGAGGTTGAGTTAGAGTCAGATGTTGATGGGGATAAGTCGGATAATCTGCCAATAGATATAAATACTAGAAAACAGGCTTGAAAAAGGCTCGTAAAGCTAGCCAGTTCTCTAAACGTTAATTCGTTGCTGGACAGCAGAATACAAACGAAAACACTTTGCATCTTGCAAGGTGTTTTTTTCTATGAGAACTGGCGGTGCGCAATTAGGATAGCTCTAGCGACTTTAGTCGCATAGAGATATGCTATGCACAGTTGCCTCAAGAAAACAATGCTTCTTGGTCCACCCTGTTAGACAAGCTTCAAAACCAAGGAATCCAACAGATTTCTCTTGTAGTTACAGATGGCTTTAAGGGGCTTGAGCAGATTATCAGTCAGGCTCACCCATTAGCTAAACAACAATGTTGCTTAATTCATATTAGTCGAAATCTAGCTAGTAAAGTGAAACGAGCAGATAGAGCGGTTATTCTGGGGCAATTTATAATGATTTATCGTGCTGAAAATTTAGAAATGGCAGGACAAGCTTTAGAGGACTTTCTCGCCGAATGGAAACCAAAGTATAGGAAAGTCATGGAAAGTCTGGAGAAGACGGATAATCTTTTAACTTTTTATCAGTTTCCCTACCAGATTTGGCACAGCATGTATTCGACAAACCTCATTGAGTCTCTTAACAAAGAAATCAAACATCAAACGAAAAAGAAGGTTCTTTTTCCTAATGAGGAGGCTCTGGAACGTTACTTAGTTACGTTGTTTGAAGATTATAATTTCAAGCAAAGTCAACGAATCCATAAAGGGTTTGGTCAATGTTCTGATACACTTGAAAGCTTATTTAATTAACACTCCGTAACTCTACTTAAGTGTTTACACATAATTATTGACAGTATCAAAAAATAAAGTATATTGTTTTCATCATAATATAATTAGATATCAGTATAGAGAATTTTTATCTATATATCAGATATCAGCAATTGCTTTTTGCTGTCATTTTTTTCGCTACAATAGTTACAAGGAGGAAATAAACATGTTAAAAAGAAGTATTAAACGTCGCAAAAAGTTGCGAAAAAAATCATCTCTCTCTTAGGAGGGGTAGCATTTGGGACGCTTGGCTTGAAAGTCTTAGCAAGTAAAGAAGCTAAGAAAGGCTATTCTAAGGCCTTGGCTAAAAGCTTACAAATTGAAAGATGGACTGGATGCATCTGTTTCTGTTGTAAAAACAACACGGTGATGATGTTTTTACAAGACGCTAAATATTTATACGAACAGGAAAAAGAAAGAAGAACAATTAGATAGCCTGACAGGTGAATAATATGTCTTTTTAAAGTGCTACACAGAGGATATCAACATATCCGATTATCGTCCCTCGTTTTCACTGACCTTGGATATTCAAGATTATCTTCGTTCCTTGGCTAAAGATGAAAAAAAGGGATCGACTCTATTCAGTTTTATATGGATCAGCAGCACTTTACTCTACGTATGAAAGAAGGCTTCTCTGTATTAGAAAATGCAGAGGCCTTTTTAAAAAAAATTGACAAGGGGAAAGTTTCGGACTTGATGACTCTTCCCATTCGTAGAGAAGAGAGTGCTTATTCAATTGTATCGGGTGCAGCGATTAAGCGTTTGCTGTTTCGAAGTTTTGTACCCCTACCCTATTCGTTATATTTGGACTTGTTATCAGGCTTTTGGGTTATGTCAAAGAAGCCTATCAAACTTTAGCGCGCAAGGAACTAACCATGGAGGTCTTGGACTGTTCGGCCATTTTGTTGTCCTTGTTTATGAACCAATCCAAGACAGCTAGCAACATCATGTTTATGCTTGATTTGGGTAATCATCTGGATCAGTGGTCTTTAAAAAAAACAGCAACAGATTTGGAACAAAGCCTTCTTGCTAAAGAAAGTGATGTTTTCTTAGTGCGGGGAGACATGGTCATCAGCATCAAGAGTTCTGATGTTCAAGTAGGTGATGTATTAGTTGTCTCCCAAGGTAATGAAATCTTGTTTGACGGCCAAGTGGTTTCAGGATTAGGCATGGTCAATGAGAGTTCCTTGACTGGAGAGAGCTTCCCTGTTGAAAAGAAAGAGGGAGATTCTGTATGTGCGAATACTGTTTTGGAAACAGGAGAGTTAAGAATTCGTGTGACTGATAATCAGATAAACAGTCGTATTTTGCAACTCATCAATCTGATGAAAAAATCTGAAGAGAGTAAGAAGACAAAACAACGTCATTTTATTAGGATGGCAGACAAGGTTGTAAAATATAACTTCTTAGGTGCTGGTTTGACTTATCTGTTAACAGGTTCGTTTTTCAAAAAGCCATTTCCTTTTTTTATTGGTGGATTTTTTTCATGTGCTCTAAAAAAATATCCACACCTGTAGCCTACCTTACGGCCATAAAGGAAGGTCTAAATCGAGAAATGGTTATTAAAGATGGTGATGTATTAGAAAAATATCTGGAAGTGGATACTTTCTTGTTTGATAAAACGGGTACCATCACGACGAGTTATCCTTTGGTTGAAAAGGTTCTTCCTTTCGGAGATTATACTGAGAAAGATATTTTTAAGAATAAGTGCATGTTTGGAGGAACATATCTATCATCCTATTGCCAATGCAATTGTTAAACAAGCTGAAATTGAAGGCATTGAACACGAAGAAATGCATGGCAAGCTTCAGTATGTTGCAAGCAAAGGGATTAAATCGCAAATTGATGGTCAATCGGTTGTCATTGGAAATTATGTACTAATGCAAGACGAACAGGTAAGAATTAGTTCTGAGCAGCTGGCCTTGATTGAGCAATATAAGACTCATTACAATTTATTGTTTTTGGCTTATAAGAAAGAATTAATTGGGATGTTTTGTATCCACACTCCCTTGAGAAGCGAGGCGAAAGTTGCATTGAAAAAGCTAAAGCGCCAAGGGAAAAAACTGATTCTGGCAACTGGTGATACGTTGGCTAGAACAGAAGAGTTGGTTAAAGATCTGCCATTTGACAACGTTTATACTGATTTAAAACCAGATGGTAAGTTTCAGTTGGTTCAGGAATTACAGAAAGCTGGCCGAACTATTTTTGATGGTTGGAGACGGGTTAAACGACTCTGCTGCCTTGACGCTTGCAGATATTGGGGTTGTGATGAATGAAAGTGCTGATATTTCTAAGCAGATGAGTGATATTTTATTATTAGATAATCGTTTAGATTTCTTCGAGGAATTGAATTCTTTATCTGAATCGTTGCAGAAATTAATTCAAAGAAATATTCAAGAAACAGTTGTAATAAATGGAAGTTTAATTGGATTTGGGTTGTTAAATTGGTTAAGCCCATCTAATCTTTCGATATTGCACAATCTGACTACTTAAGAATCGTCCTTCGTAGTCTTTCTATTAAAAGTAGGTAAGAGACCGAGAAGCTGAGGTTATAAAAACTAAAAGGAGTTGTCTCATTTGAGAATAACGGCTCTTTGTCAACTGTAGTGGGTTGGTGGAAAATTATACCCTGGAGAGGACCAAATTGGTTCTCTCCTTTTAAATATTGAAAAAACCATTGGCAGTGGACATACTTTAAGACTATATATTTCTGAAACTAGTTTCACAATACAAATATTGACATGCAATTATTAATTGGTGGATTTTAAGTTGACATCTACAAAGGTTAATGTTAGAATACATTCAAAAATATATTTGAATGAGGTGTTTTATGATTCAAAATATTGTTACTTCAATAATCCTGTATTCTGGGACAGCCGTAGACTTACTTATTATCCTAATGTTATTTTTTGCCAAAAGAAAAAGCAGAAAGGACATCATTAACATCTATTTAGGACAATTTCTAGGCTCTGTTAGTCTAATATTCCTAAGTTTGCTTTTTGCATTTGTCTTAAATTATATTCCTAGTAAAGAGATTTTAGGTTTACTCGGTTTGATTCCAATTTTCCTAGGCCTCAAAGTTTTGCTTTTAGGAGATTCTGATGGAGAAGCTATTGCAAAAGATGGTTTGCGAAAAGACAATAAAAACCTGATTTTTCTAGTCGCTATGATTACTTTTGCAAGTTGTGGCGCTGACAATATTGGTGTCTTTGTCCCATATTTTACCACCTTAAATTTAGCGAATTTGATAGTGACTTTACTTACTTTTCTAGTCATGATTTATCTCTTGGTTTTTTCTGCCCAAAAATTAGCACAAGTCCCTTCTGTTGGAGAAACTTTGGAAAAATATAGCAGATGGTTTATTGCCGTTGTCTATTTAGGATTGGGGATGTATATCCTGATTGAAAACAACAGCTTTGACATGCTATGGGCTGTGTTAGGCTAGGAGAAAAAATTATGAAAAAAGATAGTATCTGTCAAGTGGATGTTATAAATCAACAAAATGTTACAACCGCAACGAACTACCTTGAAAAGGAAAAAGTCCAAAAATCACTTCGCATTTTATCAAAATTTACCGATAATAAACAGATAAATATCATCTTTTATCTCCTTGCTGTTGAAGAACTCTGTGTCTGTGATATAGCCTGTTTACTAAATCTCAGTATGGCATCTGCCTCCCACCATCTTCGTAAACTAGCCAATCAAAACATCTTGGACACTAGAAGAGAGGGGAAAATTATATATTATTTTATAAAAGATGAGGAAATCAAAGACTTTTTTAATCAACTAGGATAACAACTATTTTTACTACTTTATCATGATTATATATAGGACTTATCTATGAAATTTTTTGATGAAAATTACTCACAAGAAAGACTACTCGTAGCAATGGATGAATATTTCTAAAGTTAAATAGAATATGGCAGATACATGCTTTTTAGTGTATCTTGTTTGTACTCAAAATATGAAGTGACTATCCAATATTTAAGATTAATAAATATTATACGATGAGATAGAATACTACAAAATGAAAGGCAATGTAATCCGATGAAGAAAGATAGATTAATTGCATTGACAGATGCTGTTCTAGCAATTATTATGACCATTTTGATTTTAGAGTTAGAAAAACCAACGACACCAAGTCTTCAAGCTTTTTGGGATTTACGGCAAAATTTCTTTGCTTATTTTCTTTCCTTTTTCTGGTTGGGATCGTTATGGATGGCACTAAATACATTGTGGGAAAAGGTTGAGAAAATTTCCCCACAAATTGTTTGGTGGAATTTGTATCTTTTATTTTTTGTTTCATTTATGCCCTATGCTACTGGAATAGTTAGTAGTCATTTCATGAATCATACGGCACAGCTCTTTTATGGACTGATCGTTATTGTTTCAACGGTAGCAAACTGGTTTTTACATAAAGTAATTGATAAACCCAATATAGATCAGAAAGAATTACTTGAAGCTACCGCACAATATAGGAAGTTATTGATACCTGACCTAATAATTAAAGGAGTGGGATTGATTCTGTCCTTAATTCTCTATCCTCCGATTATGATGTATAGTGTTTTAATTGCGGCATTTTACATCATAACTTTAAAAACACTATCCGAAAAAAGAGTGAATAACTAAAAAACGGTGACCAAAGTTAGGTGTATTATTTTAATGCTTAGAGACCTAAACTATTCCCTATTTTAAAAATATTGATTCAGATTTTATGAAATTAAAAAGTAGATATTGTTCAGAAAATCCTTGATATTACGCTATTTTTAGTCCAATTGAAACTCATACTTTCCAAACCAGGCTTGAAAAAAGCTCGTAAAGCATCACAATTTAGTAAACGTTAAAACTTATTTAAACTTATTGAAAGCATTTCGTATCAAAAAAATACGGGATGCTTTTTTTCTGTTCACCCCAAATTTTTTTGTAACTAGGTGATACTTGAAATTAATACAAATTTGGTTGTTTTTTTGATAAATCTAAGCAACACTACATGATGAAGTGAAAGGGGATGAATCTTTGATAGTATTCACTTATTGTGAAATATGATATATTTATTAATTAGATGGATGAATACTTCTAGAGTTAAATATAGTATAATAGGGACATACTTTTTGGTTTATTTTTGTTTGTAGTCGGATTATGAAAGAATATCCAATATTATGCGATAAGATAGAATGTTACAAAAAAGAAAGGGGATGCAATCCGATGAAGAAAGACAGATTAATTGTATTGACAGATGCTGTTCTAGCAATTATTATGACCATCTTGGTTTTAGAGTTAGAAAAACCAACAACACCAAGTCTTGAAGCTTTTTGGGATTTACGGCAAAATTTCTTTGCTTGTTTTCTTTCCTTTTTCTGGTTGGGATCGTTATGGATGGCACTAAACACATTATGGGAAAAGGTTGAGAAAATTTCCTCAGAAATTATTTGGTGGAATTTGTTTCTACTCTTGGAGCGGCAGGAGTTCTCTTTGGAGAATTTCATGCCATCCAAGATACCAGTCTGAATGATGTGGTGGACCGGATCTATATAAATGTCAAGGATTTACCGTTTCAGTCCTTGGGAGCTTTAGCTAATATCCTGTCTGATATTAAGAAGGGACTGATTCAAGACAGTCATATCTGGTCTTTCTTCCAGTCATTTTTCAAACAATATCAGTTGATAATCAGCTTAAATCAGATCTATCAGTTTGTCTATCTTTCTCTGATGGAGATCATGTCCTATCTTCACTTTGATTATTGGAAAAAAACGGCTCGGTCAGGAGCTAGTATGAATAAGGAGAACAAATGAAACGTTTAAAAATGTTATGGCATATTATGCAGGTTACGGGTTTTACTCGGTTTGCTCTGAGTTTTTGTGACCTTTGTTTTTTTGGGTCAGGAGGCGTGCTTTTTCCTAGTTGAACCTGCTATCACAAATTACGGAGACGGTCTTTGGTATGCTTTTTGTGACTTCGACGACTGTCGGCTACGGGGATCTCCTAGCTGTGACCTTGATTGGAAGGATTACCAGTGTCTTCTTGACGATTTATGGGCTCATATTTTTTTGGCTGTTTATCAGCTGTTATTTTTTTAATTATTATACCAATTTAAATAAGGAAAGAGGAGAGGACAAATGACTGCCAATTATTCAACACGGGAATACCGTGAGAAATTATACGATGACCTTCATGTTCGATTGAGAGATACAGCGATTTTTGATGTGTGCAATTTTTTTATTGCCTCTATCGGACTAAATATGAATTCAACAGCTGTCATTATAGGAGCCATGTTGATTTCACCTCTCATGACACCGATTGTTGGACTGGGATTCGGTTTAGCTATTTTTTTGATACGCGTTTAATCAAGCAATCTCTAGAGGTTTTTATTGACTCAAGTGTTGGTCAGTTTGCTTGTCTCGACTCTGTATTTCTGGATTTCTCCCTTGTCTTATGCAAGTAGCGAGTTGATTGCACGAACCTCTCCAACCATTTGGGATGTCCTCATTGCTATTGCTGGTGGGATTGCTGGTTGTGATCGGTTCAAGGAAAAAAAGAAGCAAACAATATCGTGCCAGGAGTAGCCATTGCTACAGCTCTGATGCCGCCTATCTGTACTGCTGGCTATGGTTTAGCTAATGGGAATGTACGATTTTTATTGGGGGCTCTCTATCTTTTCTTGATCAACTGTGTCTTTATCATGCTAGCCAACATTGTTGGAACAAGAATTTTGATGAGAAAATCTCCTTTAACTTCATTTAAAGAGCTGAGCATTAAAAATGAGAATTGGCTTGATATCTTTGATTGTATTGTTGATTCTTCCAGCTAGCTATTCGGCAGTTACTCTGACAATAGAACAAGCGCGCAAAAGAAGGGATCAAACAGTTTGTAGGAAAAAGAGTTCGCCAATTATACGGTTATTAATCAAGTCTACAAGTCAAGTAACAATGAATTGGTCTTGACGGTTGTTGGAGATCCGATTTCAGAAGAAGAATTAGAAACACTCCACCAAAAACAAGCCTCTTACGGTATTCAATCTGTTCAATTGAAAGTGAATCAAGTTCAGAACTCGCCAACATTAGATAGTGAAGCGACCAAGGAATTTTATGAAAACATTGACAAGTATATTGATCAAAAACTCTCTGAAAAAGATTCACAAAACGATCTCGTAAAAGAAAATGAAGCAGACAAGGATTGAGGACAATGAACTGAATCGGTTTTTACGCCGTGTTTTTCTTGTATCTTCCTCTTTCTTACTTATAGCAGGTTGTTTTTGCTTGAATAAGAAATAAATTAGAAGTTCTATCATCTAAGAAAAATGATGAACAAAAAATCATTTAACTAATGGTGTGAACGTTTAGTGTTTATCAGCTCCATTCTCTGTAATTTTGGGGGTAAAATCCACACCATTCGGATAAAATTAGTTGAATTTGATTGGAAAAAAGCTTTTATAAAAGCGGAGAAAAGTCTTGATATTACGCTGTTTTTTTAGTCCAACTGAAATTCATACTTTCCAAACCAGGTCTTAAGAAAGCTCGTAAAAGCTAGCCAGTTCTCTAAAACGTTAATTCGTTAC